>Ga0210394_10000095_pt1 | contig 216010 bp, 176 predicted proteins | sample IncBWC12MmetaG_FD_160121 | JGI IMG/M metagenome (GOLD analysis project Ga0210394, IMG submission 160121) | Forest soil microbial communities from Barre Woods Harvard Forest LTER site, Petersham, Massachusetts, United States - Inc-BW-C-12-M | ecosystem: Environmental > Terrestrial > Soil >...
GGTCGGGAGTCGGGAGTCGGGAGTCGGGGGTCGGGGGTCGGGGGTCGGGGGTCGGGGGTCGGGCGGAGAATCAAGTCTGCCGAAGCGGAGGACGGCAACCGGCCCGATCGATCGCGGCGACTGCATCGGCAACGAATTCACGCTTTCCGGGCGCGCGAAGGCGCGACTCACAATCCAGCCCCGCGCTCGGCGCGGGGTGAGTTCGTGATCAAGGATGTGCGGCCGCGGAGGCGGCCGCGACAAATCCGCACCGTTATCGCTGGGGGTTTACCTCGCGCGATCCCGACCTTGTAGCGGCCGCCTCCGCGGCCGCACATCCGGTGGCTCACAAGACCCCGCGCAGAGCGCGGGGCTGCCTTGTGTTGACGCGCCTACGCGCGCATCCGTGCCCGAAGTGACGTCGTCTTGCCCGACAACCGACAACGCGCCGAAGGCGCAGTCACTCCCGGAACGGCAGCACTTCCGCCGGCTCTTCCCCCTGCATCGTCAGACGCAGCTTCGACGACTCCAACGGCACCGTGTCCACCTGCGAGAGGGGCTCCAGCTCCTTGCCGCTGCCGGCCATCCGCTGCAGTTCCTGACCCTTGGGCCAGAGACGCGTGTCGATGGAACGGATCGCCTTGTTGTACTGATCGACGGTCTTCGCCAGCGCGGAGCCGATCTCGGCGATCAGGTCCATCACCTTCACGAAGCGGTTGAAGAGCTCGACGCCGGCGTCGTGCATCTTCTTGGCGTTCTCCTCGGTGCGCTCGGCTTTCCACCCCGCGGCCACGGCGCGCAGCAGCGGCAGGAGCACCGTCGGCGACGCGAGATAGATCTTCTTCTCCACCGCGTACTCGAAGAGCATCGGATCGGTGACGAGCGCCGCGGAGAGGAAATGCTCGCCGGGGAGGAACATGACCGTGAAGTCGAGACTGTCGCCGACGCTGGCCTGGTATTCCTTGCGGCTGAGAGATTCGATGTGCCGCCGCAGCGTGCGGGCGTGCGCGACGAGCGCCTCCCGCTTGCGCGACTCGTCGCTCTCGTTGGCGGCGATGCTGTAGTCCGTGAGCGGCACTTTGGCGTCGACCGCGATCACCCGCTTGTTGGGCAGATGGACGACGACGTCGGGGCGCAGCCGCCGTCCTTCATCGTTGAGGAACGTCTCCTGCACGTCGAAATCGCACAGCTCGCTCATGCCGGCCAGCTCGATGCAGCGCCGCAGCGAGTTCTCTCCCCAGGAGCCGCGGATGGCCGGCGAGTCGAGAGCGTTGGCGAGCCGCGTGGCCTCGCGCTGCGACAGTTCCTGCGCCGCCAGCAGCGAGCGGATCTGCTCCTGCAGTCCGCCGTAAGCCTCGTTGCGCGAATGCTCGCTCTTCGTCAGATCGCCGGCGTAACGGTCCAGCATGTCGCGCAGAGGCTGGAGCATCGTCTCGATCTCGGCTTTCTTCGTGTCGAGCGAGGAGACGATCTCCCCCTTCGACCCGTCCAGGTGCGCTTTGTTCAACTCGAGGAACGTCGTGCTGATCGACGCGAGCGTCTTCTGCGCCGTGGCGGCGAAGGCCTCTTCCATCTGCTTGCGGGCATCGCCGAGGAAGCTGGCCTGCGTTTCGGCGACCGCCCGGGCCTGTGACTCCGCGGAAGCGAGCCGCCGTGCTTCGACCGCAACCGCCTCGCTGCGCTCGCGCTCGGCGCGTGCCAGATCGCGCTCGGCCAGGGTGCGCTGGATCTCGCCGGTCTTCCTTGCGCTCGCGGCCACCCACCCCACGATCGCCCCGGCTACAAGGGCGATCACGCTGAGAAGAATCGTGATGACGGACATAAAAGGATGATGGGGTGTCGGAGCCCCGACGGTCAAGCGCTCCCGGCCGCGCCTCTCAGCACGTCGATGACGCGGTCGATCTCACTCTCCTCATTGTAGAAATGCGGTGAGAAGCGGAGCATCCCCTCCCGAGGGGCGCAGACGATGCCGTTTTCCTCCAGCAGACGATGCCACTTGAGGAGAGACGGCTCAGGCGATGGAGGCAGCGCGCCGACGATTCCGGAGCGGATCGGGCGTGGCGTGGCCACTCGCCAGCCGATGTCATCGAACCGGTCTGCCAGTAGCGAGGCGATGCGCGTCGTCTCCTCGCTGATATCGACGATCCCGATCTCCAGCAGCAGATCGATGGCGGCGCGCAGACCGTAGACGCCGCTGGTGTTCAGCGAGCCCGCCTCGAAACGGCGCGCGTCGGGCATCAGGTCGATCGGACAGTCGATGAACTTCCCCTTGCGCTCGATATTGGTCCAGCCGTGCTCGAGCACTTCCAGCTTGTCCCGATGCTCGGCGGCGACGAAGAAGATGGCCGCTCCTTCGCTGGCGCACATCCACTTGTGGCCGTCGGCGGCCAGGAAGGTGATCTTCGAGCGCCGCACGTCGATCGGAAGGACGCCGACCGCCTGGATGGCATCGACGCAGAAGAGAACGTTGCGGCGCGCGCACAGGTCTCCGATTGCATCAAGGTCCGCGGCAAAGCCGTTGTGGAAAGCCACTGCCGAAACTGTGACGATGCGCGTCCGCCGATCGATGCATCGATCGACGTCATCGACGGTAAATGCTCCGTCGTGGCTCCGCACCACAAACACCTCCACGCCGCGCCTGTCAAGTTTTCTCCAGGGAGTGGAGTTGGAAGGGAACTCGAGATCCGTGGTGACGACGTTGTCGCCCCGTTCCCAGCGGAACCCTTCGGCGACGAACGATAGACCTTCCGAGGTGTTCTTGAGGATGGCGATCTCGCCGGGCTCCGCGCCGATGAGCTTCGCCGCGGACGTCCGCAGATGGACGTACTCGGCGTACCAATCCTTCCAGTGCAGCGCCCCGAAGTCGCGCTGGTCGCGAATGAACCTCTCCATCGCATCGTGTGCGCGCGTCGAGAGAGGGCCGAGGGCGGCGTGATTGAGGTAGACGAGGTTCTTCGTGACCGGGAAGAGGTCGCGGAGCTCAGACTTGTTCATCGCGGATGAGGTTAGCAGAGGACCCATTTATCCGCAGATGACGCAGATGGGTCCGGGAGTCGGGGGTCGGGAGTCGGGGGTCGGAGGACGTTGAAAGCGGATACGCTTCTGTTCCGACGCCCGACCCCCGACTCCCGACCCCCGGACCCATCTGCGGATCTACTAGACTTCCCCGTGGATGTCGCGCTTCACCTTCCTCTCCGCCGGCGAATCACACGGGCCGCAACTGACGGTCATCGTGACCGGCATGCCCGCGGGCGTGCGGCTGGACCGGGAGCGGATCAACCGCGACATGGCCCGCCGCCAGCACGGCCACGGACGCGGCGGACGGATGAAGATCGAGCACGATGAGGTCGAGATCGCCGGCGGCGTGCGCGGCGGCGAGACACTCGGCTCCCCGATCGCGATCGTGGTCCGAAACGACGACTTCAGGAACTGGGAAGCGGCCATGGGCGTGTGGGATGTCGATCCCGACGAAGCGAACAAAAGACGCGTACACGCGCCGCGGCCGGGACACGTCGATCTGATCGGCGGGATGAAGTACGACCGCCATGATCTACGCGACGTCCTGGAGCGGGCCTCGGCGCGGGAGACGGCTTCACGCGTCGCCGCTGGAGCGATGGCGAAGGAGTTGCTGCGCAACTTCGGCATCGAGCTCCGCTCCGGCGTCATCTCCCTCGGTGCGGCCGGCGATCCCGACCTCGCCCCGTCGTGGGATGAGCTCGCCGCCGTCGATGACGGCTCCCCGCTGCGCGCCGTCGACCGCGAGGCCGAGCCCGCGATGGTGGCCGCGGTCGATAAGGCCCGTGAAGCGGGCGAGACGCTCGGCGGCACCATCGTCGTGGCCGCCCACAACGTCCCGATCGGACTCGGATCGTACGTGCAGTGGAACGAGAAGCTGGACGGCCGGATCGCCCAGGCCATCCTCTCCATCCACGCCGTCAAGGCCGTGGCCATCGGCGATGGGGTGGCCGCCGCGCGCCGCGCCGGCTCAGAGGTCCACGACCCCATCTACTTCGACGGGCAGCAGAGCTATCACCGCACCTCGAACCGCGCGGGCGGCCTCGAGGGCGGAGTGACGAACGGGCAGGATGTCGTCGTCCGCGCCTACATGAAGCCGATCTCCACGCTGCGCCGCGGCCTCCCCTCGGTCGATATCGAGACGCGCGAACCACACCGCTCGCAATGGGAACGGAGCGATGTGACCGCCGTCCCCGCCTGCGGCGTCGTCTGCGAAGCGATGCTGGCCATCACGCTCGCCGACGCCATGCGTGAGAAGTTCGGGGGAGACTCGCTGGGCGAGATGCGCGCGAACTTCGACGCGTATACGACGCGGGTGCGCGGGTACTAGCCCGTTCCTGTCACCCGGAGTTGGTTGCCAGGGAAACACTCCCCGCGCTGGCGTTGCGGGCTCACTCACATGAGCCATGGGCACACGAACACACGCCAAAAAGTCAATTAATACGAGCCATGGACACATTAATACACTTTCAGAGTCTATAAACGTGAGCCATGGACACCGGAGCATGTCCGAAACCGACGCGATCGCACTCCGAAAGTCCAAAAACATGAGCCATGGACACACAAACGCACTCTAGCGAGTCCGTTAACATGAGCCATGGACACGTGAATACACTCTCAGAGCCTATTCACGTGATCCATGGACACATTAATACACTCCGGGAGTCTGTGAATACACTCCGGGAGCCTTTGAATACACTTCGGGAGTCTCTGAATAGATTCTGGGAGTGTGTGAACAGCCTCCACGACACCAAGGAGAGCGGGCATCCTGCCTGCTACCGACGGGCGTCCTCGCCCGGCGGGGGTTTCGGTGAGATCACCGGTTTTCCACGGCCACCCAGGACGCCCGCCGGGAGCAGGAGGGGACTCCTGCTCTACGAACGTCGCCCCGGCAGCCGCAGGATGACAGCGGGTATCATGCGCCCCGCATGTATCCAACGCTCGTCAAGTTCGGTTCGTTCGAGATCACCACCTTCGGCCTGATGATGTTCCTCGCCTTCATCGTGGGGGGCTGGGTGTTGACGCGGCAGTTCCGGCGCTACGGTCTCAGCGACGACACCGCCTCATCGGTCGTGATGGCGGCCGCGCTCGGCGGGATCGCCGGCGCGAAGATCTACTACGCGATTCTTTTTCACGACTGGCACACGCTGCTCGAGCGCGCCGGTCTGGTCTGGTACGGCGGACTGATCGGCGGCCTCCTCGGCTGCACCGGCTACATCCTGGTGAAGAAACTCGATTTCTTCACAGTCGCCGACGCGGCCTCGCCCGGTCTGGCAATCGGCTATGCGCTGGGACGCATCGGCTGCTTCCTGGTCGGGGATGACTATGGCCGCCCGACGGATTCATGGGTCGGCATCGCCTTTCCCAAAGGCTCCCCGCCGACGACCGCCGAGGCGCTAAGGCTGTTCGGCGTACACGTCGATGCGGCGATTCCTCCCGACCAGATCCTGCGCGTCCATCCGACGCAGCTCTACGAGTCGGCCTCGGCGCTGGTGATGTTCGCGATCCTCATCACCGTCTCACGCAAGCCCCATCGGGCGGGCCGGATATTCGGCCTCTTTCTCATCCTTATGGGAATCGAACGTTTTCTGGTCGAGATCGTCCGCGCGAAGGACGACCGTTTTCTCGGCCCGTTCACGATCGCGCAGTTGATCAGCGTGATCATTTTCGTGGTGGGGATTGTTCTGGTGAGCCGCTCAAAGTCTATAGACTCTAGCCGAGAATCAACATCTCCAGCGACGCCTTCTGATCGCTGATGAACCGGAAGACGTCGACCTTCCCCGCCGAGTCGAGGTGTTGCGAGACTTCGAAGAGCTGGACGGAGAGCTGCGTGTTCAGACCCTCGTCCAGCACCGCCTTGCGGCGCTCGAAGGGCAGCTCGGAGATGTTGGCGATCAGCATGTTCTCGTCGAAGCGGCCGTACTGATCGAAGAAGACGCCGCTCCAGAGCTCGTCGCTCTCGGCGTTCTGCATCGCCGTCATGACGATGTCGCGCGCGGCCTCCTCGCCGACAGCGTTCAGCAGCGCATCGTAGAGGCGGCCGAACATGTCGTTGTAGGTCGAGATCACCTTCAGCAGCTCCGGCGAGTCTTCGACGTCGAGGAAGACCGGCCGGAACGACTTCTCCTCGGGCACTACCTCGATGAGCCGGGCCGAGAGGAGCTGGAACAGGATGCGCGTCACCTCGAACTCCGTCATCTCCGAGCCGCCGATCAACTCGCGGATCGACCGCTTCCCGTCCAGCCGGTGATAGAGCGCAACCTCATGCTCGCTCATCTCCAGCGATCCGAAGTCCGGCACCGCGGCCGGCACCCGGAGGAAGACCATGTCCAGCCCCGTGATCTTTTCCCTGATCATGGCCGTCTCGTCGAGGCGGCGGATCCCCTCCATGATCACGGTCGAGGTGTTGATCGACAGGACGATCCGCTCGTTCATCAGCTCGTCGGTGGCATCGCCGAAGAGGAACGTCCCTTCCTTCCAACTAAAGAGCGAGTAAATGATCTCGAGCGCCTGGTTCTTCACGCCCCACCAGAGATCCTTCGGCGAGATCGCTCCCATCTGCACGAGGAGCTTGCCGTGACGCGTCGTCGCAGTCACCCGGCGCTTTGATTCCTCGTACTGGGCCTTGGTGATCTTCCCGTTGCGCAGGAGGAACATGCCCAGCGAGTGCTCCGGGGAGCTCGAGGAGGCGAAGACGATTTCCCCATCCTTCCAGTGGATTGAGCGCTCGATCTGGTGCTGCCGCAGCAACAGCTTCCCCGTGCCACGGATCATGGAGATAAAGCTCAGGACGTCCGGCAACTGAATGCGCGAGAGATCGCCTTCGAGGATGTGGTGGTTTTCGGACATCAGGACCGACGGTAACTTTGACAAACAAACCGCGCCCGGGCAAGGCTTATTCGATCGGCGCTCATATCCGGCCTACGCTTCCTTTTGCGCCCAAACACCGCGGCACAATCTCGCGCAGCAGAGCCACCGTCCGCTCGATCTCCTCGGCAGTCGAGAACCGGCTCAGCGAGAAACGGACTGTACCGCGCGCCTCGTCCGCCGTCAGGCCCATCGCCAGCAAAACGTGGCTCGGCTCAACTCGTCCCGAGGAACAGGCAGCGCCTGTCGAGACGGCGACACCGCTGAGATCCAGTCCGATGACGATCCCCTCGGCGTCGGCACCGCGGAAGGTGACGCTGCTCGTGTTCGGGACGCGCGGCACGCCGGCGCCGTTGATCACGATCGGAATACCGGTCGCGAACAGCCCGCGTTCCAGCGCATCGCGAAGGGCGCCGACATCGACGCGCTCGCGCGCGATCTCCGCCGCCACGCCGAAGGCCACCGCCAGCGGCACGTTCTCCGTGCCGGCCCGCCGCCGCCGCTCCTGAGCGCCGCCGAGCATATGGCGGTCGAGGGCCAGACCACGACGGACGTAGAGCGCCCCGATCCCTTTCGGCGCGTGCAGCTTGTGGGCGGAAAGCGCCAGAGTGTCCACGCCGAGGGCGGACACATCGACGTCGACCTTTCCCGCTCCCTGCACGGCGTCGCAATGGAAATGGATCGATCGTACACGGCAGACGCGCGCTACGTCCGCGACCGGCTGGAGAACTCCGGTCTCGTTGTTTGCGAGCATCATCGCCACGAGGCGCGTATCCGGACGAAGCGCGGCAAGGACGGCCTCGGCATCGACGACGCCACTTCGCAACGGAGGGACGATCGTCACGGCGTGCCCGCGGCGCTCCAGTTCGGCAACCGGTTCGAGCACCGAGGGATGCTCGATCGCCGTTGTGACAATGTGATGACGACCGTCCTGCCCTACCGCGCCGAAGATCGCCGCGTTGTTAGACTCGGTGCCGCCGCTCGTAAAGATGACGTCCCGCGCTTCGGCCGCGATCAGCCTCGCCACCGATTCGCGGGCATCCTCGATGCCGCGGCGCGCGGACTGGCCTTCCTTATGAATGCTCGATGCGTTGCCGAAAACGTCCCGGAGCGCGTTGCCCAGCGCTTCCAGCACGGCTGGGTGCAGCGGGGTGGTCGCGTTGTTGTCGAGGTAGATGCGCATCAGGTCGTCTCTATTGTCCTTCGTATCCCGAGGCCCACAGATGAATAAGATCCAGGCCGTTCTGATTTCCGCGTTGCTCGTGGCAGTGGCCGCGGCCGCACAAACCCCTCCTGCCCAACCGGATCCACAGCCGGCACCGGCCCCCGCGGTGCCAGCACCGGCCACACCGGCACCTCCTCCCCCCGACGCGAAATCGAAGGCGGCGGCCCCCGATCAGGGGGTGCGCAAGCTCTCCCGCCGCGAGCGGAAAGAACGCATCAAGAACCTCTCCGAGAAGTATCGCCAGTTCCTCAACGACGTCGATCCGATCATGAATCCGGCGGAGCTGGATACGTTCCTCATCCTCGAGACCGACCCCCAGCGCGAGATCTACGTCACCGAATTCTGGCGCCGCCGCGACGTCCTGAACGGCACGACCAATCAGAGCTTTCGCCAGCAGTACTACGACCGTCTGGAAACGGTGAAAGAAGAGTTCACGAACGCCTCCTCCGACCGCGGCCGCATCTTTCTGATTCACGGCGCGCCGGCCGAGCGGCTCCAGATCGACTGCCGCCTGGTGCAGCCCGCCGAGATCTGGAAGTACATCTACATCCCCAACATGGGGCACGACGTCCGCTTCCTCTTCTTCAAGTCGCGCAACGGCATCGACTACAAGCTCTTCACCCCTCTGGACCCCAACGCCATGGCCGACCTGGTCTCGTCGGACGAGATCGGTACCGACGTCCTGCCCGACAGCGCCGTGGCACGCGTCTTTGGCGCGGCCGGTCCGAATATCTCGACCTCGAATCTCGAGCTGATGTGCAAGGACGGCGACGAGTTCCTGCGCGCTGTTAACCAGGCGCAGTTGAACAAGTTCGACCTGATGCGCGTCTTCGAACCGCCGCCCATGAACGAGGAGGACGTTCACAAGATCCTCCGCTCCGTCGTTCTGGCCACTCCCAACGCGCCGCCGCTCGCGCACGAGGTTTCCGTGCAGTACCCGGCCAAGCAGGGCGGCCGCACGGATGCGGAGCTCACGATTCTCGTCCCGCGCTCGCAGCTCACGGTGAAGGAAGTCAACAACGCCAAGCTCTACAGCCTCGACGTCACCGGCGAAGTCCTGAAGGACAATCAACTCTTTGAGAACTATCGCTATCGTTTCGATTACCCCGGCGATTTGAAACAGGAAAAGATCGCCGTCGTCATCGATCGCTTCCTCCGGCCGGCCGACTACATGGCCCGCATCCGCATCCAGGACATCAATTCCGGCGCCGAGGCCATCGTCGAGAAGCCCATCACCGTCCCCGAGATCTTCGACACGCCGGAACAGCAGAAGGCGAAGGAGAGCGCCACCACGGCCCTTGCCAAGCTCCAGGACGACATCGAGTCGAATACCACGCGGCTGCGCATCGTGCCGCTGGCCGACGATCTGCTCAACGGCCTCCAGCACATCGAGACGATCGCGTACGGCGACGACATCAAGGCGGTCGAGTTCTATCTCGACGGCAGGAAGGTGATGACCAAGCGCCAGCCGCCCTACACGCTCGACCTCGATATGGGCAGCGTGCCGCAACTGCGCCACGTCCGCGCGGTGGCGCTCGGCGCCAACGGCGAGCCGCTCACGGGCGACGAGCTGACGCTCAACACCGGCAATGACCCCTTCCGCGTCCGCATCGTCTCGCCGCGCGTGGCCTTCAAACTTCACGGCCGCACGCGCGTGGAGATGGCCGTCAACATCCCCGAGGGGAAGAAGCTCGATCACCTGGACCTGTTTCTCAACGATACGAAGATGGCCTCGCTGTACGGACCGCCGTACGTCCAGATGATCGAGATCCCGGCCCAGGAAGGCGTCGGCTACATCCGCGCCGTGGCCAATCTGAAAGAGGATGCCCAGCCGCCGGTCGAAGACCTGGTGATGATCAATACCCCGCAGTTCATGGAGGAGGTCAACGTCCACCTCGTGGAACTGCCGACGACCGTGCTGCGCAACGGGCATCCCATCAACGACCTCGTCCAGGACGCGTTCAAGGTGATGGACGAGGGGAAGCCGGTGAAGGTGTCCAAGTTCGAGCACCTGAACAACCTGCCGCTCTCCATCGGTCTGGCCATCGACACGTCGGCTTCGATGCAGCCGCGCATGGCGGAGGCGCAGAAGGCGGCCGCTCAGTTCTTCACGAAAGTGATGCGCAAGGGTGACCGCGCCTTCCTCGTGTCGTTCGATGTGCAGCCACAGATCATCCAGCGCTGGTCGCCGCAACTGGCCGATATGAACGCCGGCCTGGCCAAGCTGCGTGCCGAGGAGTCGACCGCGCTCTACGACGCCATCGTCTATTCGCTCTACAACTTCCTCGGCGTGAAGGGTCAGCGCGCCCTGGTGCTCGTCACCGACGGCATGGACACCTCATCGAAGTTCACCTTCGATCAGGCCATCGAGTACGCCCGCCGCGCCGCGGTGCCGATCTACGCGATCGGCCTCGGCATCCCCATGAGGGATGTCGACACACGCTACAAGCTCAGCCGCTTCTGCAGCGAGACCGGCGGCAACGCCTACTACATCGAGCAGGCCGCCGAGTTGGGCCGCATCTACACCGACATCCAGAACGAGCTGCGCTCCCAATACATCCTCGGCTTCTATCCACCCGACGGGGTCAAGCCCGGCTCGAAGTGGCGGGCGGTCGATGTGCAGGTCAGCGAAGGAAAGGCCAAGACGATCCGCGGTTACTACCCATGATTGCGCCGCGCGCGTTGTCTGCACGCTTCGCGCGCGTTGTCGGCGCTTGGCGCATGGTCGGTGCGTGTTTTCTCTTCCTCGTCTTCGGCGCGGCCGGGATCGCGCAGACGCTCCCGCCGACTTCAAGCCAGGGTGCCGTCAAGCTTTCACGCAGCGAGCGCAAGGAGCGGATGGCGAAGCTCCCCGAGCGCTACCGGCAGTTCCTGATCGACGTCGAGCCGATCATGCAGCCGACGGAGCTCGATACGTTTCTGATTCTCGAGAGTGACGTACAGCGCGACCTCTACATCGACGACTTCTGGCGCAGGCACGACCTGACCGAGGGAGTGCCGAAGGGAACGTTCCGGCAGACCTACTACGAGCGTCTGGATACGGCGAAGGAGCGCTATCGATCGCTTTCCTCCGATCGCGGACGCGCCTACGTGATTCATGGGGATGCTGAGATCTTCACGCCGAACGATTGCGACCTCTTTCAGCCGATGGAGATCTGGACCTACCGTGATGTGCCGGGTCTCGGCAGTCAGGCCCACTTCCTCTTCTACATTCCGCGCGAAGGCTCCGACTACGTCTTGTGGCAGCCATTTTCGACCAGTCAGGATGCGCTTTACGACCTCTTTTCAAGAATGGTCATCGCCACGACCGCCACGAAGCAGGAAGCGTTTCAACGAATATTCGGCGTCATCAAGGGCACGAACATCACGAATCTACAGCGGGAATGCCAGGGAGCCGACGAGATGATTCGGGCCATCGAATCGGTGCACATCCGCACGCTCGACAATGCGAAGATTTTTCAGCCACCAGCCGTCGACCCGGAGCAGGTTCGCAAGATCTTTCACTCGGTGGTCATGCCCACCTCGGGCGCGAAGCCGCTGCCGGCCCAGCTCTCCCTCTCCTATCCCGCGAAACAGGGCAGCCGTACAGCCGCCGAGATGACGATTCTCGTGCCGCGGTCGCAGCTCGTCGTCAAACAGGTAGGAGGAACGAATCTCTACAGCCTGGATGTCGTCGGCGAGGTGCTGAAGGACGAGCGTCTCTACGAGAGCTATCGCTATCGCTTCGACTATCCGGCCGACGTCAAGTCCGATCAGATCGCGGTCGTGATCGACCGGTTCCTACAGCCGGCCGAGTATCAGGCGCGCATCAAGATCGCCGACCTGAATGGAACGAGTGAAGCGATCATCGAGCAGCGGATCGCGGTCCCCCAGATCACCGACTCGCCGGAGAAGCAACGGCAGAAGGAGGCCTCGGCCACGGCGCTGGCGGCGATCAAGGACCGGATCGAGTCGAACTCACCGGAGCTTCGCATCGTGCCGCTCCCGGATGAGCTGCTCAGCGGCGTGCAGCACATCGACACCATGGTGGAAGGGGACGGCATCGCCGCGGTCGAGTTCTACCTCGACGGCCGGAAGGTGATGAGCAAGCGCCAGCCGCCCTACGCGCTCGACCTCGACTTCGGCAGCGTGCCGCAAGTCCATCGCATCCGCGCGCTCGGCCTGAACGACAAGGGAGAAATGATCGCCGGCGACGAAGCGACGGTGAACACGGGCAGCGAACCTTTCCGAGTCCGCATCGTCTCGCCCCGCGTGGCCCTGAAGCTGCACGGCCGCACGCGCGTGGAGTTGGCCGTCAACCTCCCGGAAGGGAAGCAGCTCGACAAGCTCGAGCTCTTCCTCAACGAGACCCGCGTGGCCACGCTCTATGGGCCGCCGTACGTGCAGGTCGTCGACGTCCCGGCAACGGATGGCATCGGCTACTTCCGCGCCGTCGCTTCGCTCAAGGACGCCCCCGAGCAGTGGCCCGTCGAAGACGTGGTGACATTCAATACCCCGCAGTTCATGGAGGAAGTCAACGTCCACCTCGTCGAGCTGCCAACGACCGTGCTGCGCGACGGGCATCCCATCAACGACCTCGCCGAGGGAGCTTTCAGGGTGACGGACGAAGGGAAACCGGTGAAGGTGTCCAGGTTCGAGCACCTGAACAATCTGCCGCTCTCTATCGGCCTGGCCATCGACACGTCGGCCTCGATGCAGCCGCGGATGGCGCAAGCACAGAAGGCGGCCTCGCAGTTCTTCACGAGCGTGATGCGCAAAGGCGACCGCGCCTTCCTCGTGTCGTTCGATTCCCAGCCGCAGATCATCCAACACTGGTCGCCGCAACTGTCTGAGATGAACGCGGGCCTGGCCAAGCTGCGTGCCGAGGAGTCGACCGCGCTCTACGACGCGATCGTTTACTCGCTCTACAGCTTCCTCGGCGTAAAGGGTCAACGCGCCCTGGTGCTGGTCACCGACGGCATGGACACGTCATCGAAATTCTCGTTCGATCAGGCCATCGAGTACGCCCGCCGCGCCGCGGTACCGATCTACGCCATCGGCATCGGCATCCATATGAACGAGGTCGACACGCGCTACAAGCTCAGCCGCTTCTGCAGCGAGACCGGAGGCAACGCCTACTACATCGAGCAGGCCTCCGATCTCGGCCGCATCTACACCGACATCCAGAATGAGCTCCGCTCCCAATACATCCTCGGCTTCTACCCAGCCGACGGCGTCAAGCCCGGCTCGAAGTGGCGGGCGGTCGATGTGCAGGTCAGCGAAGGGAAGGCCAAGACGATCAGGGGGTACTACCCGTAGCTGCGCGTTGCGCGTTGTCTGCCGCTATGTCGTTCAGTGTTGATCGACAGTCACCAGAAGCGTGAGACAACCGCACCCAACCGACAACGCGCGCGAAGCGCGCAGACAACGCGGCAACGCCGCAATTACTGCACCCCACCAAAAGAGAGCGGATCGTTGAGCGGCTGAGAGAGTCGGAACGTCGGGGTGTTGGACGCGTTGTTGCTCGTGTACGAATAGAAGCCGATGACAAGACCGCTCTCGACGTCGACGCGAACATCATCCCCATTCGCCAGCACACGCGAACCGAGGACCTGCTGCAGAGGCACGAAATAGGTGAAATCGGCCGGCAACGTCGCTCCGCTCACGATCGTCTCCTTGACCCCAGAGAGACTCACGACCGACACGGAGTACGTAATTGGAGTCAACGTGCGCATCCCGAGCGTGGTGCGGAACCCGCTGGGATTCATCCCCTGCACGTAGATGAAACGCTGTGAGGCGTCACCGCTCTGCTGCTGGGCGGCCCACTCATCACTGATCACTCGTGGCACATCCGTACCAAGGGGAACGATGATCTGGGGAACCGAGCCTCCCTGGCTGTAGTAAATGCGCGTGTAGGCCATCGGAATGGTCGGCTCGCTGTCCGGGTCGGGGATGATGTCCATCGATCCGATGAACGGTCCTTTACCGAAGAGGCCACTCACGTCACCGGTGACGCAGTCCCGCGCCGCGCACAGGTAGTGATACGTGGGGTCGGTGTCGTCGTTCGCCACCTGGCCCGCCGGGTGAAAGACGAGTCGGCCGTGCAACCCCTGTTTTCCATACAACGTGATCGTCGACTGGAACGCCGGCTGCGAGATCGATGTCCCCGACGAGGTTGTCCCGATGATCGGAACGATCCCTTTGTGGGGGATGCTGACCGCCTCTCCGGCGAAGCTGGAAGTGGCGAGCAGCAGGATTACGAAAGGAAGCACACGGGCTCGAATATGCATCAATTCCTCCTCTGATGACGATGAATAGAAATACACAATAAGTCCTTTCTGGAGCAGACGCCAGTGGTGGCGCTTTGCGTCTACACACGCTGCCAGGCGCACCGACAACCGACAACGCGCGAAGCGCAGCCCTACCGCGTCAACGCCCGATAACGCGTCAGATGCCGCACTGCCCCTGCCTTGTCGTGCTGTCGTTCCAGGATCCCGGCCAGGTTGTAGTGCGCATCGGGATTGTCGGGATCGAGCTCGATGGCGCGGCGGTAGGCATCAGCGGCCTCGGGCAGACGGCCGAGATCGTCGAGCGCCACGCCGAGGTTGAACGAGGCCACCGGGTGGGCGGGATCCGCGGCCAGCGCGGCACGGTAATGCTTCTCCGCAGCCGCCGGCACGCCGTCCTCGTGAAGGAGACGACCGAGATTCACGTGCGCGTCGACGTGAGATGGATCGAGCGCCACCGCCCTCTCATACGCGGCACGCGCCTCCGCCGGGTCGCTCATCTCGAGATCCGAAGCGAGCTCGTACCAGGCCTCGGCATCGAGATCATCCTCCTGCCGCGCCTTCGCCTCGCGTACCGCCGCCAGCGTGATCGGCTTCGTTTTCTCCGCGATCTCCTCGACGGAGAAATCGAACAGCGACTGGCCCGACTCCGGATTCCACACCGTCCTGCCGTCGCGAACGACGACGCGCTCGCCGTCCGCGGCGATCCTGACGCCGGCGATCGACCGCCCGGCCGGCAGTTGATCGCGCACGCTGGTCAGGACGCGGCGAATCTTGCGCGTCGGGATGTGCGCCGCCGTCAGTTCGGCGGCAGTGCGGAGGATGACGAGATCCTGGAAGCCGAACCGCAGATCGCCGTCCTTGCCCAGCTCGGGATCCAGCAATCCCTTCGCTGCCCAGGAACGGATCTGTCCCGCGGAGAGCCCGAGCATGGCCGAGACTTCCCGCACCGAATAGGACATGCGGTTATCTTAGCCGGACTTCCCGCCGCCTAAGTGGCCGAGCCTTGGGCAACCAACGTTGCCGGCCGTGCCGGCTCAACGGGAACGCGATCCCGCCTTCGACACCTTCTGCGCCGCGGCCCTGACCGGCGTCCGCTTGGCCTCGGCCTTGGCCGGAATGCGCGTCGGTCCGGTGGCCTTCGACGACGATGTCGCCGGTTTCCCCGCCCGCGGCTTTGCCAGACTCGCCTTCAACGCTTCCATCAGATCGATCACCTGCGCCCGCGGCTCCTCGACGAGATTCGACATGATCTCCTCGCCGTCGATCTTGCGCTGGATCAGCGCGCGCGTCCGCTCCGTCACCTCATCGCGATAGTTCTCGGGATGGAACTCGTCCGCCGCTCCCATCTCCGCAAGCTGCACGGCCATCTTCAGCTCGTTGTCCTTGACGATGGCATCGCCGAGCTCGAGCTCGTCCATCGAACGGATCTCGTTCGGATAGAAGAGCTGCTGCATCACGATCCCGTTGCCGAGCGGGCGGAGGATGACCAGGTACTGCTTGCCGCGCGCCGCGTACTTGGCCAGGGCCCAGCGCCCGGTCTGTTCCAGCGCCTTCGTCAGCAGCGAGTAGGCGCGCTCGCCTCCTTTGTCGGGAGCGATGTAATTGGCCTTGGCGAAGTAGATCGGATCGATCGCTTCCTTCGGCAGGAACTCGCTGATCTCGATGGCCTGCGTGGCCTTCTCTTCGATCATCTTCAGTTCCTCTTCACTGAAGAGGACGTACTGCCCGCGCGAGAACTCGTAGCCCTTCACGACCTCCTCGCGGGAGATCGTGCGCTCGTCCTTGGGGCAGAAGAGCTGCTGCTGGATGCGGTTCCCGCAGTCTTTGTGCAGCATGTTGAAGCTGATCTTCTCGCTGGCCTCCGTGGCCGAGAAGAGCTTCACCGGGATGTTGACGAGGCCGAAGGCAATCTGTCCGGATGCGAATGCGCGGGGCATGCGTGACTCCTTTTAGGTGACCAAAGAGTTGGGCATGTTAGCAGGAACCGGGGGTCGGTGTCGGGTGTCGGAGCCACGCGCTAGACTCTCGCAGTGCCTCTCTCCGACTCCCGACTCCCGACTCCCGACCCCCGTTCCGCGTACGCGCGCATCTACGCCGTCGTCAAACGCATCCCCCGCGGGCGCGTGGCCACATACGGGCAGGTGGCGACGCTGGCTGGTCTCGATGGTCATGCCCGGCAGGTCGGCTACGCCCTCCACGCGCTACCCGAGGGGATTGACGTGCCGTGGCACCGGGTCATTAACGCGAGGGGAGAGATTTCTCCTCGCAGCGCCGGCGACTCGCACGAGTTGCAGCGAATGCTGCTGGAGGCGGAGGGGGTGGAGTTCTCACTGGACGGGCGTGTAGCGCTTCGAAGGTACCGGTGGCGTGAGAGGAAGGATAAACAGTGAAGGATGAAGGCTGAAGGAAAGTGAACGATTCTCTTCTTCGCGACCTTCGCGGCTTCGCGTGAGATCGATGTTCACGCGAAGGCGCGAAGACGCGAAGCCCAATCTTCGTCTAACGGTGACCCTCATCCTTCATCCTTCATCCTTCAAAACGTCTTCATCCACTCGAACACCTGATAGTGCTCCCCGTTCATCCTCAGCCTCGTATAGACCTGCTGGGCGGACACATTCCGCCGGTCGACGTACAGTCGGATGCCGCGAACCGAATCGTCCCCCTGCACCAGCCGCTGCACGTGCTCGTACAGCCCCGCGTAAACGCCCTGCTTGCGAAACTCCGGACGGACGTAGACGCTCTGGATCCACCAGACGTTGCCGTTCCGCCAGTCGCTCCATTCGTACGTGATCATCAACGACGCGATGACCATCCCCTCGCTCTGCGCCAGGAAGTAGCGGCCGCGCGCGCCATCGTCGAAGACCGCCTGCACTCCGCGCGCGCATACCTCGCGATCGAGATCCAGCTCCTCGGTTTCCCGGGCCATGGCCACCTGAAAGTCAACGATCACGGACACATCGTCAGGTGTTGCGTCGCGGTAGTCGATCATCTCCGTTTGCCTGTTACCCTTCGCGCGCGTGACAGTAGCAAAAAACGATACCCACCGCGCGCTGATGGTCATGACGGCCTCGGCGACGATGTTCGGGGCCATGGCCTTCGCCGCGAAAGTGGCCTCGGCACGCCTGGGCGGGCCCGAGATCGCCATGCTGCGGATGGCCGCCGGCCTTCTCCCCTGCCTGCTCATCCCTCGCTACCGCCGTCTGGCGGTGCGCTTCAACCGCGTCGATCTCCTGCTCTATCGCGGCTTCTTCGGCGGGCTGGCCGTGCTGCTCTACTTCATCGCCATCCAGCACATCGACGTCGGCGTGGCCACGCTCCTCAATTACACGGCGCCGATCTGGAGCGGCATGTTCTCGATGTTCTTCATCGGCGAGCGATTCAGCGCCCGCGTCCTCATCCCCATGCCGATCGCGCTGGCCGGCGTCTTCCTCGTCGTTCACGCGCACGCCGCGCCCGGCGACATCCTCGGCTTCGGCCGCTGGGAGCTGGCCGGTGTCGTTTCCGCCATTGCCTCGGGGGCGGCGGTCACGGCCATCCGCGCGGCGCGCCGAAGCGAGAATTCGTGGTCGGTCTACGGGAGCTTCTGCCTCCTGGGCATGTTCGTCTCCATGCCCCTCGGCATCGCGCAGTGGAAGACCCCGCACGGCAACGAATGGATCTCGCTCGCCGCCACCGCCGCCCTGGCCATGGGCGCACAACTGTTAATGACCTTCAGTCTCCGCTGGGTCGATGCCATGACCGTCGGCGTGATCTCCCAGCTCGCCGTCCTCGTCTCGATGGCCCTCGGCCTCTTCCTGCTCGGCGACCACATCACCCTGACCGCCGCCATCGGCAGCGCCCTCTGCATCGGCGGCGTCGCCGGCGTGACGTACGTGACGTCGCTTGCGAAGCCGTCGCTGGCCGTGGACGAACTTGTGCCGGAGGCGTGAGCGTAGTTGCTAGGTTGCTGGGTTGCTAGTGTCATGTCGAGATTGAAGCGGAGGTAGCGCCTCTCACCTCGCTGTCATCCTGAGGCTGCCGCAGCCGCGCCTCGAATGCTGATGCTTGAACAGATCAAACGTCGCGGCGGAGGACAGCGAAGGACCCCCAGCCTACTTGCGGGGAAGGGTGGTGGAGGGGTGTTGCAGAGCTTCATGCGAGTTACAAACTCACCATTGGCAGCCGGGCCGCGACGGACCTCTCCACCCTGGCAGCCGTCGTCCACTCAACGGGTCGACGCCCGATTCTCGCGGTCGCCACTCTGGACTCTAACCCGCCCTCAGCCCCCCAATCCCTTTCTTCCTAAGTCGACGTCTCCACCGTAGCGCGTTCGGCTCCTCCGTTCCGACCTGCTGGAATATCTCTGCCGCGATGTCGATGATTATCGCCACAGACGACCGACTGGCGAAGCGATACTGACGGATGCTCTTGCTGCGTTGTCTCCACGGAACCTCAGATACGGCGAGAGCGCGGAGACACAACATCTCTTACGTCTGGCGTGCAAATGTCATTGGAAACCGTAGCCTAGGCCGACTATGAAAGCTCCCAATGCGCCACGCTTCGATCGCAGTTTCGTATTCCCTTCAATTGGTGCTGACATTATCGCGTAGCCTACGTTGAGCGTCACATTCCTCGCCGCCCTGAACGCCCGTGATCTTCCGACGAAAACACCCGGGTCAGGAGTGAGAATCGCACCGCAAACCCATCTATAGATCTCGCCATCCGATGGCTTGTCGGTGTCCTCGTCGTATCCCTTATGACTCCAATAAACATTCACCGACGTAAACGCGCCCGACGGAGGATCGTCAGTAACAGCCGTACCCTCAGGCGTCCCAGCCTTCACCTGGCGGTGCCAATAGTGAGCCATCGCACCGCCGCCCAGACCCAGCGACCACTGCGTTAGCGGTCCGTAGGTGTATGTCGTTGTCAAGGGAAGCTGAGTAGTATCGCTTGTCGCGCCGACTGAGTTCTTGACTAACGAAAACATTGCATACATTCGGGCCGCAGGGTCCACGTATTTGTAGTCTGCATTAAGTATTTTGCTCGACGCGTTTTGGGCGTGCGCGGCATCGAGAGCATCCTGACAGTCTTGTAGTGCCTTGGCTTGTAGCGCCGTGGCTTTTGGGTCAGCTTGCTCGCCGCCAGGAGTCGGCGATGCGGGGCCTTTGATGAATTTGTTACACTTACCGTTCGCCGAAAACGCACTGACGTAAGGCTCTTTCAACGTCCTAATTGAAGCGGCGTCCAGTCTTGAGAATTCTTTGTCGTGATCGATTCGGCTAGACGCTGAGTCATAATCCAAAAGCGACGCGATGTTGGCAGTATCCGATATCCCAAGCGTTGCCCACGTCAACTCGCTCGGCACGCTTGTCTTACGCACCAACACCGTGACGGTAGGGCCGCCAGAGCGTTCCGCCGAATCCACGAGTTGAGTCTCACGAAATTCTACTGGAGCCGGGACCGACAGTTGCTTCGCGACGGCGCCACCGATATTTCCAAGAAACTGTGACAAATTGGTTTGGACCGGTGAGGTGTATCTCGCGGCTGTCACCTGAGTATTGATTTCCATCTTGGCGTTGCGCAAGATATAGACGTGTATCAGCGATCGGGTGTTAATAGTGCGCTGACTTCCTGGGTCGGGTGTGGGAGACCCGCCAGCAAGGACACGAACAATGACAGGCGGCGTCGTGATATCGTCAACGAATACGAAAGACACTCTGGACTCTTTTAATGCTTTCTGCACATCTGCTGGGGCGGTTAGGCATGGCGGCGCGGCAGGTTCATGCTCGTCTGATTTGACTAACAGACTGATGGCAATGTCGTGCAGGTTACGCAGAAGGTCGCTCTGCTCGTTGTGCTCGTATGCATACACGATATCGTCGAACGAAATTGGTGTTGCCGGACTGACGGGCGTGCCTTCGCTGGCGGACTTGTTCAGATCAGCGCTTGCTTGGCGGGTCGCGCGCCAAGCGTTTGCGTAACAGACTGTTACGGTGTCGAGCTTCCGCGTTCCGGGTGAAACTGCCGAAGCGTTCTGCGCCTGGTTCTGGAACTTGCCGGATTGATTTGACGACGCGGACGGGTCCCCCTGTTTCTTGGAGCCCGTTTGGCTTGCTCCGGCGGCTTCGCAGACCGTCGCGAAGGGACTAAACACGACGATCAAATAGAGAACGGCGGTCGCCAGCAGGCGACACCGCGGCAGATCGCGGGGCGATGTTGCTCGGTACTCCTTGGACTCAGCTACAGGTCTTGCGGCCTCGCGGGATGATCCGGTTCGACCGGGCTTGTTGGTGGTCGCCGATTCGCCGGCGGCGGGCGGATTGTCAACGATAGCGAAAGCAATCAGCGATCCGATGAATCCAACGAGCTTCATGGCTTCTCCATTCGACGCGCTCTAAAGTTTTCGAACTTCCGTTGCTTAGTAGGACGGACTCGTAGTCAGTTTTCTCGTGGGACTGGCGCTCTCAGGCGTCCTCTGATGCGGCCAGCAACCGTACTTGAGCGAGTTCAGCTTCAGCTCGCCCGGGAGGACATCCGAGACGAGGACGCCGCGCTCTTCAGAGGCTTCCTCATCGGGGATTTCCAGGATGTGAGAGCCGAGGAGCGACGCCAGTCTTTCAATGCGGATCGGGGACGATCGGGACGATCGGGGCGATCGGGGGTCAGGTCTAAAGTCTAAAGTCGAGAGTGCCGTTTCAGAGGGGCTCGGAGAGATCTCGCTCTAGACTTGACCCTCAGCTCGTGTCCTCGCACCTACGTCGGTCGCGACGCTTCACTGAGCCACTTCACCATGGCCGGATCGCGGTGATCGAAGAAGCTGCTCTTGGCGGTATCGAGTGTGGCGATGGAGCTCATCTCATCATCGGTGAGCTCGAAGTCGAAGATCGTGAAGTTCTCCGCCATCCGCTCCTTCAGCACCGATTTCGGGATGGCCACGACACCGCGCTGGGTCAGCCATCGAAGGACGACGTGGGCGATGCTCTTGCCGTGGTTGTCGGCGATCGATTGCAGCAGCGCGTTGTGGAAGATGTCATTCTTCCCCTCCGCGAAGGGCCCCCATGACTCCATCTGCACGCCGTTATCCCGCAGAAACTTCTGCGTCTCGATGTGCTGGTGAAACGGGTGCGTTTCGATCTGATTCACCGCGGGCGCGACCTCGTTGTGCAGCATGAGATCCATCAGCCGATCGGGATGAAAGTTGCTCACGCCGATCGCACGAATGCGTCCCTGGCGGTACAGCTCCTCCATCGCCCGCCACGAGCCGTAGACATCGCCGATCGGCTGGTGGATGAGGTAGAGATCGAGCGTGTCGAGCTGGAGCCGCTGCATGGACCGATCGAACGCGCGGCGTGTCTTGTCATAGCCCGCGTCGCTGATCCAGAGCTTCGTGGTGATGAAGAGGTCCTGGCGCGGTACGCCGCTGCGCTTGATGGCGTTGCCGACTGCCTCCTCGTTGCCGTAGGACGCCGCCGTATCGAGAAGGCGGTAACCGACGCTGAGCGCGTCGCGGACGACCCGCTCGCACTCGGCGAGATCCGCAATCTGGAAGACGCCGAATCCGAGGAGCGGCATCCGGACACCGTTGTTGAGCGTGACTCCGGGAACGGCGGACATCTTCTCCTGGGATGGCATTTCGCTTCCTCCTTTTTGTACGTGCATGCGCTGCATTCCTGACCGCAGCCGCATCGGCAACATTCGCACGCTCAATGTAACGCCGGGAAGCTGCCAAATCGTTGCCCGATACTCCGAGGTTCTTGCTCGATTCTGGAGAACCCAGGGCTCGGCCAGCATCTTCGCCGGATCTCTGAACCATGCTGTGCCGCGTGCTTCCGTGCTGAACGACTCACGCGGAGGCGCGGTGCACGCGGAGAAGGAGGTTCCTCGTCATCTCCTCCGCGTCTCCGCGTCTCCGCGTGATGCAAGTCGTTCGTTCCAGCGTCAACTGGACATGAACTTCCGGTGCGCTTCGTTTCCTCGGCGGCGGAGCGGAATGCCGGCGGTGCGGATGCGCGTCGCCTGCGCGCGGTGTGTTTCGGTCCGGGCGCGCTGTGATTTGCCCGTGCGCACTGTGATTCGCTCCGTACATCCTGTGATTTGCTCGTGTAACGCTGTGATTCGCCCCGTTCACGCTGTGATTTGCCCCGTTCACGGTGTGATTTGCCCCGTTCACGGTGTGATTCGCCCCGTTCATGCTGTGATTTGCCCCGTTCATGCTGTGATTTGCCCCGTTCACGCTGTGATTTGCCCCGTTCACGCTGTGATTTGCCCCGTTCACGCTGTGATCGGCCCCGTGTACGCTGTGATCGGCGCGTGTACGCTGTTTTCGTGGCCGTGCACACCATTTTCGGGTCGATGCACACCATTTTCGTCTCCGTGCACACCATTTTCGTGTCCGTGCACGCCATTTTCACGATGGTTAGCTGGCCGACCAGAGGAAAGTTGAATAGCGGTTGACGCGACGGCGATGAGATGAACTCGAACGGCAAGAGTGGTAAGGCGGCAGACTCCAGGAGTTAGAGATTGGGCTCCGTCCTCCGCCGCCCTGCGATTCGCTGCGGGAGAATGCAGGGCCGGCGCCTGCCCTGAGCGGAACCGAAGGGGCTCGGCGGCGGTCCTCGAACAATTGCCGCCGAGCCGGCGGCGGTCCAGCCGGCGAGCCGCCGGCGCTACTGACGGCGCTACTGACTGAACGCCCCTACGAGCTCACTTTAAACGTCACCGTCAGGTCGAAGATGGTGTCGATCACCTTGCCGTGCAGCGATCCCGGGGTGAACTGCCATTGCTGGACGGCGTCGATGGCTGACTGTTCGAAGAACGTCGACGTACTGCGGAGCACGTGGGCCTCGCGCACGCGGCCGTTCCGGTCGATGATGCACTCCACGATCACTGATCCGTTCAAGCGCGCTGCCAGGGCGGCGCGCGGATAGAGCGGGGTCACGCGGTGGATGACCACGGGAGATATGACGTCTCCGGTGATGCGAATCGGGGCATCCGGCTCGACCGTGGCGATGGCGGGCGGCCCGTCGACACCGACGCCACCCTTCACACCCCATGGCACGCCCAGAGGCTGATCGGAGCCCGGGCCGTCGCGGGTTGTCGTCGTATCGCCGGTCGTCGTCGAAGGCGTCAACGGCTCGGTATGGGCCGGAAGCGTGTTCGGCGCAAGATTGGCCGAGGGCACGATGGTCTTCTGCTTCACCGGCACGGGTGGCGTGGTCTGTCTGTGACCGCCGTTCGGCGTACCCAGGGCTGGCGGGGGAATCGGCACCGGCAACGCGACGACCGGCAGCGTGTACTCCGCGGGCGCCCGCGTCGGGAAATCGGTGTTACGAATCCCGAGGGCCAGAATGCTGATGACGATGAGCGCGTGCCCCGCAAACGACACCGACAACAATCCAACCCGCTTCTCGGCCCCCACCTCGGCATGTATGACGGATGTCTCGAACATGGTCTGTCCTCCCGTCCGAGTTCGACAGCGCGGCGGCGGGAGAAGAAACCGTGGGAGTGACACGAAGCGGTGAACGAAGGCAGAAGGATGAAGGATGAAGGATGAGGGCAGAACCCCCAACGGCCAGATTGTCATCCTGAGACTGCCGCAGCCGCTGAGCGAGCATAGCGAGCGAAAGGCGGCGGAGGACGGCGAAGGATCTCCAGTTACGCAACTTGGGGCAGAAGCGCAGATGGGGTTTGTCGTTGATCTTTTTCACGAAAACCACAGTTTCGCTTCTGCCCCAGGCGCTGCCACTGGAGATCCTTCGCCGTCCTCCGCCGCTCTTCGTTCGCTACGCTCGCTCAGCGGCTCCGGCGACTCAGGATGACAAATCCGCCTGTGAGGCGTTTCTTTCGCAGCCCTCGGGATGACGGGTCAAAGGCCAGCGCTCCGTCGCGCAAGGTTAAGGCCATTCGGATGACAGCTTGGGCCTAATGCACGAACTTCCGCCGATTCCTTATGTAATCCGCCAATATGTACTCCCCCAACCGATCCGGCGAGGAGTAAAAGGCCCGCCCGCGGTTGATCTTCGAGAGTTGCTCGACGAAGTTCACCAGCATGGGGTCGGTGGCCAGCATGAAGGTGGTGATGGGGATGTTCGCGCGGCGGCAGCGGTCCGCTTCTTCCAGCGTGCGGTTGACGATCTTCATGTCCAGGCCGAACGAGTTCGTGTAGAGGTGGCCGTTCTCCGTCAGCGCGGACGGCTTGCCGTCCGTGATCATGAAGATCTGTTTGTTGTTGTGCTTGTGCCGCCGCAGGATGCGTTGCGCCAGCTCGAGCCCGGCCTTCGTATTCGTGTGAAACGGCCCAACCTCCACGTACGGAATCCGGGAGATGGGCACTTCAGTGGCTTCATCGCCGAAGAGCAGTACGTCGATCGAGTCCTTCGGGTACTTCGTCAGGATCAGCTCCGTCAGCGCCAGCGCCACTTTCTTGGCCGGCGTGATGCGGTCTTCGCCATAGAGCACCATCGAGTGGGAGATGTCGATCATGACCACGGTGGCGCAACTGGAGTTGTGCTCGGTCTCGAATACCTCCAGATCGTCCTCGGTCATGAGGATGGCCTCGTCCGGATCGGTGTGCTTCATGGCGTTCTGCAGCGAGCGGATGGAGTCGATCGATAGCGGGTCGTCGCCGAACTGGTACGGCCGCGTCTCGGTCAGGCGCTCGCTCCCCTGTCCGGGGTTGGCGACGGAGTGCGAGCCGCTGATCGACTTCTGCAAGCCGCCGAAGATCTCATCAAGCGCGTCGCGACGGATCTGCCGTTCCCCGCCCGCGGCCAGAACCACGTTGCCCTCGGCGTCCTGCCCGATGACGTTGTCCTCCATCAGCCGCGCAAAGAAGGCGTCGAGATCGACGTTAGGATCGATGTATCCGCGATCCTGCAGCGCGCGCATCCAGCGCATGGCCTCGTTCACGTCCCCGCCGCTTTGCAGCAGCAGATGATTGAAAAGACGCCGCAGCCCCATCTCGGCAAGAAGCTGGCGGATGAGGTCGGGATCGAGGTAGGAGTAACGGTGGCGCATGGGATCGGGGGGGTATGGACTGGTAGATTAGTAGATTAGTGGATTAGGTTTAGCTCACGGGAGCTTGCTCGGCCAAGGCTCCCGCCATCTTCAACATCAATCGAACAGCCGTTGCCGCAACTAGTCACGGGTGATCTCCAAGTGGGCGGCGACGTCGTCGAGAATCGCAGCGAGCGTTCCCAAACGAAGTGTATGGTGACGCGGAATCGTGAGTGATGCTGTTTCGGCTCGGCGAGGGTCAGGCGCATGTGACTCCCGGTCTGCCGGGTGATCGCGTAGCCCACACGGCCGAGTCGTCTCGCAAGATCATCGCCGGAGATGTCGCGGGGAAGTCTCAAACGGCGATGACCTGTTCACGCGTGAAATGCAACCGCACCACGCGCGGCATTTCGTCATCTTCGAAGTGACAACGGACAGCATCACGGACATTTGCTTCGATCGACGCGTAATCGTCGGCTTCGGTAAAGATCGACTCGCCGAGCGCGCGGGCTGTATAGCCGCCCTCGGGTGCTTCCTCAACCAGAAAAATGATCTCGTTCATCGTCTACTAATCCACTAATCTACTAATCCACTGATCACTTCTTCTTCAGCCTCACGATCCACTTCGCGATCGTCGGATTATTCGGCAGGGTCTCACGCGCTTCCTCCAGCGCGGCCAGGGCGTCGTCGGTGCGGTCCAGGACGAGGAGGATCTGAACCTTTAGCTCGACGAGGTTCTCGTAGAGGTGAAAGTCCGTCGCATCCTGCTTCGGGAGGAGGGACAGACCGCGGTTGACGAACTTGAGGGCGACCTCGGGTTTGGAATCGTTGAGGGCGTCGGCGGCAAAGCGGTGCAGCATGCGCGGCGAATCGCCGAGGAACGACTTGGCGTCGACGAAGTGTGCCAGGGCCTCGCGAACGATCGCTTCCTGATCCGGGAACCATCCATCGCGGATCATCCGGTCGATCTGACGCGACAGCTCGTGGGGGATCTCGGCGGTGACCTTGGACATGCGTGGAGGATTGTAGCTGGTTGGCGAAGGTTGCCGGTTAGTAGCTCGTTGTCGGTTGTCGGTTGTCCGTTGTCCGTTGCTTGGTGCAAGCTGATCCAACCGATGACCGACAACCGAGAACCGAGAACCGACAACCCTACTTCACCGTCCGCAGCACATTGAACTTCATCATTTCCTGGAACGTGATCGTCGAGTCGAGGTCCTCGCGGGCCAGGCGCAGCGATTGGTGCAGACCTTCGAGGATCATCTCCATCCAGAACGCCAGCTCGTGGTCACTGCCGGGCTGAATATACTTTTGAACAGTCTCGACCAGCTTCGGCACGCGCTTCAACTCCGCGAAGTAGACCGTGAACGGCTGCTCGTCGGAGAGCGTGATCTTGTTGCCCTCGACGAACCAGGCCAGGATGGTGTCGTAGTTCGGCTCGCTCTTCGCGGCCGGCTTCTCCTCCTGCCGCGGCGGTGGCTGCTGCTTGCGTCCGCGGCGGCTGGTGAAAGCATCGTCCAACTCGTCGTCGTCATCGAACGCTCGGTTGCGCTCGTTGCGGGCGCCGACGCCGGCGCGCTCGATGGCCGGGAACTTCGTGGCGAAGAGCTTGGCCACCGCCTCTCCGATCAGCTTCCGCGCCACGACCTCGGCGCCCTGCTGCTCCCCTTCGTAGACCATCTCCACCTTGCCGGTGATGGCCGGCAGGAGCATGGCCAGGTCCGAGAGGCGCGGAAAAACCGAGGAGTCGTGCGTCAACGCCGCGCGCCGTTCCATGTTCGACTGCAGCAGTTCCATCGCCGCGATCGTAAGACGCGCCGACACGCCCGACGATTGATCGACGAGCTCCGACCCGCGGGCCACGAAGGCGATCTGCTCGATCAGCGAGTGGACGTAGTCAGGGATCTCCAGCACCACTTTCCCGGCACGATCCGTCCACGCCTCCTGCCGCGTGATCTGCATGGCCGTGTCGATGCTCTGCGGGTAATGCGTCAGGATCTGCGAAGCGATGCGGTCCTTGAGCGGCGTGATGATGTTGCCGCGGCTCGTGTAGTCCTCGGGGTTGGCGCTGAAGACGAGCACGACGTCCATCGGGATGCGAATCGGAAAGCCGCGGATCTGCAGGTCGCGTTCTTCGAGGATGTTGAGCAGCGCCACCTGAATGCGCGGCGCGAGGTCGGGCAATTCGTTGATGGCGAAGATGCCGCGATTCGTGCGCGGAATGATGCCGTAGTGGATGACTTCTTCGTCCGCGTACGTGAGACGCTGGTTGGCGGCCTTGATCGGATCGATGTCGCCGATGAGGTCGGCGACCGTGACGTCGGGCGTGGCCAGCTTCTCGCGATAGCGTTCGTCGCGCGAGAGCCAGGCGATGGGCAGATCCTCGCCCTGTTCCGCCGCCAGCCGGCGGCAGCGTTTGCACGTAGGCGCGAGCGGCGAGTCGTTGATCTCGCATCCGGCGATGATCGGCACGCGTTCGTCGAGCAGGTTCGTCAGCGAGCGGAGGATGCGCGTCTTGGCCTGACCGCGCAGCCCGAGGAGGATGATGTCGTGCTTGGAAAGGACGGCGTTGTGGATGGCCGGGATGACCGTCCGCTCGTAACCGTGGATGCCGGGAAACAGCGTCTCGCCGCGGGCGATGGCCGCGAGCAGGTTGCGGCGCATCTCATCTTTGACCGACGTGATGCCGTAACCGGTTGCGCGCAGCTCGCCGAGGGTATGGATGTTCATGGGTGGGGGTCTTTCTCCGGATCAGAAACCGAATGTTGAATGTTCAGTGTTGAATGTTGAATGTTGAATGAGAGGCGAGGGTTGAGGCCCATTCAACATTCAACATTGAACACTCAACATTCAACATTCAACTTTGCCTTTCTCGTCTTTCTCACCGTCGACGATATCGCGGTTGAACTCGTTCATCGCTCGTTTCAGATCACCGCGCGCGAAGAGTACCAGCGCATCGACGGCACGCTCGATTCCGCGGCTGACCAGCGGCGCCTCCTCGGCGATGAAGTCGTCGAGGACATAATCGCGGAGCCGGCCATCCGGATACTCCGCCCCGCGGACGCCGAATCGTAAGCGCGGGAAGCGTTCGCTCGCAAGCGCGGCCACGATCGAGCGCATGCCGTTGTGTGTTCCCGAGGACCCGCTCGGTTTGATGCGCAGGCGCCCCAGCGGCAGGTCGATGTCGTCGTGCACGATCATGAGGTCGTCGGTCGTGTCGAGATAAGAGTTGACCAACAGCCGCACGACATCGCCGGAGTTGTTCATGAACGTCAGCGGCTTGGCCACCTTCACGCTGCCGCCGGCCACGCGGCCGTCCCCGGTCATGGCGTCCTTCTCGTGCTTGCTGATCGCAATCCGAAACTTCTTCGCGAAGGCGTCGACGATCATCCAACCGACGTTGTGCCGGGAGTGTTCATACTCCGCGCCCGGATTGCCGAGACCGACGATGAGCTTCATGCGGCGCGAAGGGTAGCAGGGTGAAAACCGAAATGTTGAATGTTGAGTGTTGAATGTTCAATGTTGAATGAAAACCTCAGGAGGAGGCTATCCAACATTTAACATCCAACATTCAACACTCAACATTCAACATTTGCTCTTGACTTCACCCCTTCGCCGCCCGATACCGCAGCACCCGCACCTTCTCCATCGTCACCAATCCGTCGTCGATCATCTCGTCAAGGATGGGGATCAGCCGCTCGATGTGCTCCTCGGTGTCGACGACTTCGACGACGATGGGCAGATCGGAAGAGAGATCGAGGATGTGGGTCGTGTGGATGACGCTGTTCGCGCCGAAGCCGGCGGAGCCGCGGAACGCGGTCGCTCCGGCGAAGCCTTCGTGCCGTAAACGCTCGAGCAGCGCGGTCTCGAGGGGACGGTGCTTCCACTGATCCGACTCGCCGAAGAAAATCCGCACCATCACCTGCTCGCCTGTCAGCGTGCGCATCGTCACCTCCCGAAGAGAAGCCGCGCCAGCGCCAGGCCGGCCAGTCCCGCGGCCAGACAGCCGAAGAACGTGGCCCCGGCATTGACCATGCCGAGGCCCCATGCGCCGGCGCGGAAGTAGTTCGTCGTCTCGTAATTGAACGTCGAGTAGGTCGTGAAACCGCCCATCACGCCCGTGGTAAGCATGATGCGCACGTCGGACGAGATCAGCTCCGTCATCGCCGAGGTCTGCATGATGAAGGCGATGAGAAACGAGCCGGCCACGTTCACGATGAACGTCCCCGCCGGAAACTCCGGACCGAACGCCCCCGCGGCCCAGAGAGAGGTGAGGTACCGAGCTCCGGTACCGACCGCGCCGCCGAGGCAGATGAGCATTAGGCGCATGCGGTCATTACTTTATCGCGAGCGGGTTGTCGGTTGTCGGTTGTCGGTGCTCGGTGTTCCGGATGGCAAGATCTGACAACCGGCTACCGACAACCGACAACTCGCATACGACGCCCGACAGCCCACAACGGTTAAAATGAACCAGTGATCCACTTCTACCACGTCACCAAGCGATTCGATGTTTACTCGACCGCGCTTCATGACGTCACCTTTCACGTCGAGAAAGGGGAGTTCGTCTTTCTCACCGGCGCCAGCGGGGCGGGGAAATCGACGCTTCTGAAACTGATCCTGCGGCAGATGCAGCCGACCGAGGGACAAGTCGTCGTCAACGGCCGCAACCTCAAGGCCATGAAACGATCGCAGCTTCCCTGGTTCCGGCGCGAGATCGGGATGGTATTCCAGGATTTCAAGCTCATCGAGCGGATGACTGTGTTCGAGAATCTGTCGTTCATCCTCACCGTCCTGGGGTTGCCGCCGCGCGAGCACAAGAAGCGTGTGTACGGCGCGCTGCGCGCGGTCAGCCTTCATCACAAGCTCAACGCCTATCCGCTGCAGCTCTCCGGCGGCGAGCAGCAGCGCATCGCCATCGCCCGCGCCCTGATCAACGATCCGCTCGTGATCGTCGCCGATGAACCGACCGGCAACCTCGATCCCGACCTCACGCAGGAGATCGTGCAGATCTTCGCCGAGGCCAATCTGCGCGGATCGACGGTGCTGATCGCCACACACGATCGCGAGCTGATCGAGCAGAGCGGGCGGCGCGTCATCACACTCGATCACGGCCGCATCACCGATGAGAAGGCGGCCACGCAGCAGCGTGCGCCGCGTACCGAGCCGCTCTTCGGGATCGGCGGCTGACCGCGATGCCGCGCCACGACGACAAGCTTCCGAAAAACACCGTCTCTTATTTCTTCCGCGAAGCGATGCGGCGAATGTGGGTGTCGAAGAGGACGACGTTCGTAGCCGTGGCCATGATCGCCATCGCCCTGCTGATCGTCGGCTCGTTTCTCCTGGTCGCGGAGAACCTCGGGCGCGCAGTTGCGCAAGCCGAGGGAAGGTCGCGTGTGGACATCTATCTGCGTGTCGATGCCACGCCGCAGCAGATTGCTGCGGTGGACGCCTGGCTGGCGTCGCACAGCGACCTCGCCGGGCGGCGGTTCGTGTCGAAAGAGGCCGCGCTGGCGCGCTTTCGCCAGTCCTTCTCCAACCTCTCGGAGGTCGTCGGCCAGCTCGGTGAGAATCCCTTTCCGGCATCGTTCGAATGCGAGGTCACGCCGGCGCTTGCGCAGTCGCCCGCTTTCGCCAGTCAGGCCGCGGAGCTGCGTGCGATCCCCGGCATTGAGCAGGTCCAGTTCGATTGGGAGTGGATCGAAAAGCTGAAGAAGCTGATCAACCTCGTGAACCTGGCCGGACTTGTCGCCGGCGGCCTGCTGTCTGTCGCCGCCGCCTTCACCATCGCCAACGTGATCCGGCTGACGATGATGCTCTATCGCGAGGAGATCGACATCATGCGCCTCGTCGGCGCCACCGAACGGATGATCCGCGGACCGTTCCTCATCGAAGGCATTCTGCAAGGGCTCATCGGCGCGGTCGTGTCGATCATCGTGCTCCTCGCGGCCTTCCTGGCCGGACGCCATTTCCTGGCACCGCGTGACTCCCTGCTGTGGGGCTTCCTTTTCAAAGGCTTCCTCCCCTGGCAGAAGCTCCTCGCTCTCCTTGCCGGCGGGATTCTCGCCGGTTACCTCGGCAGTTGGCTGTCGGTGAGAGAGAGCGGGGAAGAGAGGGCGTAGCGAAGCGCCGTAGCGCCGTCGGCTCGACGGCGACTCACCGAAAACCGCCAGCGAGCCGCTGGCGGTCCAGCCGTCGAGCCGACAGCGCTACGCTCGCGCCGGCGAGACGCCAGCGCTCCGGGTGCGATAGCCTTCCCTCCTCATGAAACTCGTCGAATGTGTTCCGAACATTTCTGAGGGGCGGCGGCCGGAGATCTATGACGCCGTGGCCGCGGCCGCGGCGGGCGTGGCCGGCGTGACGCTGCTGAACGTCGATCCCGGCGCAGACACGAACCGGACTGTCATCACGTTCGTCGGCGATCCCAAGGCCGTGCTCGAAGGGGCGTTTCAGTTGGTGAGGAAGGGCCTCGAGTTGATCGACATGACCAGCCATCGCGGTGCCCATCCGCGCATCGGCGCGGTCGACGTCGTGCCGTTCATCCCTGTCGCGGGCGTGACGATGGATGACTGCGTCGCTCTGGCCCGCCGCCTCGGCGAACGTGTCGGCCGGGAGTTGCGCGTGCCGGTCTACCTCTACGAATCCGCCTGCACCGTGCCGGAACGCCGCAACCTGGCCGACGTCCGCGAGGGGGAGTACGAAGGTTGCGCGCGCAAACTGGCCGATCCGCGCTGGGCGCCCGACTTCGGGCCCGCCGAGTTCGTCCCCCGCTCCGGCGCCATCGTCATCGGCGCGCGCAAGTTCCTCGTCGCCTACAACGTCAACATCAACACATTGGATAAACGGCTGGCCACGCGCGTGGCCTTCGACGTCCGCGAGCGAGGGAGGATGAAACGCGACGATGAGGGGAATCCGATCGTCGACACGAAAGGCGAACCGGTGTGGGAGCCGGGATTGCTCCGCTCGGTCAAAGCGGTCGGCTGGGTCATCCCCAAATTCGGGTGCGCGCAGATCTCGATCAACCTGACCGACCTCGACGTCACGCCGTTGCACGTTGCGTTCGATACCTGCGACGAGCGGGCGCGGGAGCGCGGCCTGCGCGTGACCGGGGCGGAGATCGGCGGACTCGTGCCGCGCGATGTGCTGCTTGCCGCCGGCCGCCATTACCTGGCGCGGATGGGGCGGCCGGCCGGCGTTCCGGAAGCCGCACTGATGCACACCGCCATCCGGACCCTCGGGCTTTCGGAGCTGAAGACGTTCGATCCGAAAGAGCGGGTCATCGAACACCGGCTGGCCGCTCCGGCGCGGCTGGCGTCGATGAAGGTGAACGAGTTCCTCGACGAGCTGTCGAGCGACTCGCCGGCACCAGGCGGGGGATCCGTCTCCGCGCTGGCGGCGGCGATGGCGGCGGGATTGGCGGCGATGGTGGCCGTCCTCTCGCACACGCGCAAAGGGTTCGAGTCGAAACAGACGGACCTCGATCGCATCGCCGTTCGCGCCCAGACGCTGAAGGATCAGTTCCTGGCAGCGGTCGATGCGGACACGGCGGCGTTCGATGGGCTGCTCGAAGCCATGCGCATGCCGAAGTCGGAGGCCCGCGACGCGGCCATGACCGAGGCGACGGTAGCCGCGACCGAAGTACCCCTCGGCGTGCTCGAATCGTGCTCCGAGGTCATCGAGTTGTGCATGGAAGTCGGCCGCATCGGCTTGCAGGCGTCGCTGTCGGATGCCGGCGTCGGCGCGCAGATGGCACGGGCGGCCGCGGCGGGGGCATATCAGAATGTCTGCATCAATCTGGCGGGGTTAACTGACGGTTCTCGCCGCGGGGCGCTGGTGCAACGGGCGGATGTGGCGTGGGGTAGAGCGCGGAAGCTTCATGCCGAGGCGGAGGAGGGGATCCTCGTCAAACTGAGAGCAAACGTAGGAACGTAGCGCCGTAGCATCGTAGCGCCGACGGCTCGTCGGCCGGACCGCCAGCGGCTCGCTGGCGGTCCGTGCCAACCAACGTTCCTGTCGCTCTTCATCAACGTTGCTGTCCCCCTTCATCAACGTTGCTGTCCACCTTCATCAACGTTGCTGTCCACCTTCATCAACGTTACCGTCCCCCTTCATCAACGTTGCTGTCCCCTTTCATCAACGTCACTGCCGCCGTCGTGAACGTTGCTGTCGACCTTCATCAACGTTGCTGTCGCCGTCGTCAACGTTGCTGTCCCTCTTCAGCAACGTTGCTGTAGGCGTCGTTAACGTTACTGTCGCCGTCGATAACGTTGATGACACCGCTCATCAACGTTCCCGTCGGGTCAACAGCCCTTGATTGATGACGTTACACATCAGGATGCGATGCCATGAGCAGTCGCAGGTACTTATTTATCAGATAGTTACAGATCGGCGAAGAGGCTCACGCCGGAGGCGTGATGGATGTTACCCGGTGGTTGAGCGCGAAGAAAGATACCAACAGTCACCTGGAACACACATTTCGGACCCCGGCAGGGGTGCCGGAGTGTCCCGCACCCCTGCCGGGGTGCCTGTCTTCGGGAGGATCGTTTTCCGGTGGTATCGCGCTTCGCGCTCAACCACCGGCTACCGTCCGCAACGCCTCCGGCGTTCGTTGCGCGGGCTGAGAAAGCGTCCACTCGAAAAAGGGGGCCCGCAGGGGTCAGGCCCTCGATCGTTGCTCGCGGCTACGCCGTTCGTGAATGCGAATGAGCACGAGCGCGACGACTCAAGTTCACCGGTACTTGCTCTGCTGTCCGCGTTCATGAATGCGAATAACTGCATCGACAGAAAGCGTCGGCCGACCGACCGGAACGCCCCGCTCGGCCAGCCGAGAATTGCCTATCGGACTAACTTGAGCGTTTTCATTCGTCGCAGAAGTTCGAGTCCGAGCTCAATAGCTTGGTGAATCGTCATGGCATCTCCTTTCAAGGTAGTCGAACGATCTCTTGATACGTTCAAGCTACTGAGGGACCAAAAACGATTCGATCGGGCTCAAACGCTGAGAAAACAGCTTCTTGCGTCGGTCGGTATCAGGTCCTCGAAGGCCGGATGCCGCGCTGAAGGCGCTGGCCAGCGTGATGAAATGCGTCACTGAATCGTAGCGCAGGAGTTAAACGGCGGCCAATGCGTGCGCAAGTTCTTCAGCAGTTCCCTCCGGAGAATCCCGCTCAAGGTAACGACGCAGGCGGAGCTCAAAATCGGAAAGCTGAGACGGGTCGACGCCTTTGGGCACTACGGCGACGACTCTCTTGCGCATACCGATGGCTGCGCCAAGCTCGAAGAAGAGATTCGGTTTATGGAGACTGTCTGGCTCAACAAGCGTCACGAACACATCGTAATGAAGATTTGCGGCTTATCCATTCTGCGTCAAGTTGATTCTAGCAGCAGCAATCTACGGGCGCTCACGGTCGAGTATCCCGTTCAACTCCCCCCCCGCCTCCCCCACCCGCGGCCCGGGATGCGTGAACAGGTTCTCGTCGACGGCGATGGCGACGACCTTCGGCGTACCGGCGCGAGCGAGCAGTGCGCGCACGGCCTCGGGGGTGACGGAGTGGTTCGGATAGAGCAACAGGTCGGGTGGGTTGGCGACGAACGATTCCAGCGAATACTGTGGCCAGCCGTTGACTTCGACGGCGTTGCGGGCGCCGCAAAGGGCGAAGAGGTCGCCGGCGAAGGTGTTTTTGCCGGCGACGTAGAGGGGATCGGTCCAGACGGCGAGCATCACGCGCGGCGGGTGGGGGCGGGTGCGGCGCTGGCGGGCCAGGCTGGCGTTCAGGGCGGCGACGGCGCGCGTGCTGTCGGTGCCGAGGGCGTTGGCGATCGACGTCATCGATTTCGCGATGTCGGCGAGCCGCTCGTTCGTGACGACGAGCAGCGGGATATGGACCGCGGCCAGGGCGCGGCCGAGGTTGGGCTGGAGGCCGGCCGCGTTGGCGATGACCAGGTCCGGACGGAGAGCCACGATCTTCTCGAGGATCGGCGGGAGTCCGCCGACGTGCGGAACATGGCGGCCGTTCAGGACGTCGGGCGAGAAGTCGTCAGTGCCGACGATACGGTCGACGCACCCGAGGGCAAGGACCATCTCCGTCACGTTCGGGGCGAGCGTGACGATGCGGTGGGGTGTGTGTTGCGGAGCGGGCTCGCGGGCAGTGCAGGCCGCGAGCAAGGTAATAAGCGCCACGAGCGCAAGGCGAAGTGGCCACGTGCAGAAAGGCGCACAGACAGGAGTGTCTGTGCCACATTGAACCTCATGATGTGGCACAGCGCTGGCGTGGCCAGTAACCCAATTCTCACGCGAAGACGCGAAGAACGCGAAGGAAATCATCGCAATCTTCGTGTCTTCGCGTCTTCGCGTGAGAGAGTTTTTGCGCCGCGCGCAGAAGCCCGGGGTTAGTGGCACAGGAGTGTCTGTGCCACACTGAACCTCATGATGTGGCACAGACGCTCTTGTCTGTGCTGTGCAGGAACCGGCCAAACAAAAACCGCGGCGTCGCCGCCGCGGTTCGGGAGTAACGGACGGTGTCACGGCTACGACTCGCCGCCGTCGTCGTCTTCCATGTCGTTGTGGATGCCGAGGCGCGCGCAGGCGGCGGCATACATCTGCTTGGAGGCGTTGATCGCGTTCTGGAGCTCGGCGATCCGGTCCTTCACCTTGGCAAGCTCTTCCTCGATCTGGTCCTTCAGGTCGCTGATCTCCTGCTTGGTGACCTGAAGCGTTGTCTCGTAGAACTTTTTTTGCTGATCGGTGATGACGGCCATCTCTCTCTCCTCCCAAACGCGCCGAACGGGGCGCGATTATAGCCTGAAGTCGACGCGCACCGTCGTCCACGACTTCACGCGCACGCCATCCTTTTCACCGGGCGCAAACGTCGACCGGCGCACACTTTGATCGGCCGCTTCCGTGAGTCCCATCGGCGCGCCGGTGACGACTTTCGTTTCGAGCACGCGTCCCGTTTCCGAGATGAGCGCGCTGATGATCACGCTTCCCTGCACGCGCTGCGCGCGGGCGATGGGCGGATAACTCGCAGGCTCCTGACGCGTGGTATGCGCCGCCTTGAGTCCCGGCGTACCGACGGGAACGAGATCGCCGACCTGCGTACGCGGAGCCTCGGGCTGCGGAGCGGGACGCGACTCGGCCACCGGCTGCGGCGGGGGAGCCTGCGGCTGCACGACCGGCGGCGCGGGACGATTCTCCGCGACCGGCTGCGGTGCCACTGTCTGCGTTGCCACCGGCTGCGGCACAGGCGTGGTGGGAACGGGACGTGGTAGGGTAGCCCCGGCCGGTGGCTGGTTCTGGGCGCGCGCGAGCTGCTCGAGCCTGGCCTTCTCCGCGGCCATTCGCTTCGCGACTTCTTCGTTCACTTTCGAGGGATCGATGGTGGGGGCGCTCGCCGGTACGACTGTACCGGGTGCCGGAGCCGTCGTCGCGGCGATGGAGGTGGACGTCACGGGAGACTTCGTCACTACCGGGGTCTTCGCCGGAGACGCGGTCGTCGACGCCGGCTTGCGCATCATCAGGAAAGCAACGATGACTCCGACGACGAGGACGGCAGCGATGGCGATCGGGACAACCGGCGCCTTCTTCGCGGAAGGGGCGGCCGCCGGGGCCACAATCGGCATCGTCACCGGCGCTGCCGCGGCGACAGGCGGCTTGAGGGGCCTCAGCTCATTCCTGGCCGGCGGCGCAGGTTCCGGCAGCGGAACCTCCATCGTATGCGGCGTCGCGACCGCGCTCGTGGCCAGACGGTGCATGTAGATGGCGAGGTCGGCGCTGGTGGGCGTGGGCTTGAAGCTGTAGAGCACGGCGTCGAGATCGCGCTGCATCTCTCCGGCGGTCTGGTATCGGTTGGCTGGATCCTTTTGCAGCGCTTTGAGGACGATGGCGTCGATCTGCGGCGTCACCTCATCGTTGTATTGCGACGGCGCGGAGACGCGCGCCTCGCGCACCTGCTCCAGGATCGACAGCTCGTTGTCGCCGCTGAAGAGCTTGCGGGCGGTGAGCATCTCGAAGAGCACCGTGGCCAGCGCGAAGATGTCGGACCGGCGGTCGATGCTGCGGCCCCAGGCCTGCTCGGGCGACATGTACTGCAGCTTTCCCTTGAGCGCGCCAGCCTGCGTGTGCGAGGCCTTGGAGGCCGCTTTGGCGATGCCGAAGTCACAAAGCTTGATGTCGCCTTCCTCGGAGATGAGCACGTTCTGCGGCGAGACGTCGCGATGGACAAGCCCCATCTCTTTGTCCTCGAAGTCGCGCTTGCGGTGGGCGTAGTCGAGCGCCGCGGCCACTTTCGAGGCCACGAAGAGCGCGATCTCCACCGAGAGCGGCTGATCGCGCTCCTGCGCTTTCCTGAGGATGTTCTTCAGGTCGTACCCATCGATGTACTCCATGGCGATGTAGTACGAGCTCTGAATCTTGCCGAGGTCATAGATGTGGATGATGTTGTTGTGATTGAGCTGGGCGGCCAGCTTCGCTTCATCGACGAACATCTCGATGAAGTCCTGATTGTCGGAAAGATGGGGCAGGATTTTCTTGATGGCGACGATCTTCTGAAACCCCTCCACGCCGCGCATCCGCGCCTTCCACACCTCGGCCATTCCGCCGGTGGCGATCTTCTCGAGCAGGACGTACTGGCCGAACTTGACGCCGTCGGTTGGCTCATCCTCCTCCGGGTGAGGAGGCGGGACGGCGGCGGGAAAGACCGGCTGCGAGATCGGCACACGGTCGAGCGTGGGAACGGTGACGCGGACGGTTTCGGCGGGATTCGTGCCGGTGCGGGCGGCCGTTTGCGGCGGCGGCACAGGCTGGGGCCGTGGAGCGGCGGGCGGCGGCGTCTGCACCGGAGCGGGAGTCGGGACCGACGGCGTCACGATCGTCCCGGGCACGGTCGAACGGCGGGCATTCTTCTCCAGACCGGAGAGCGTGTCCTGGAACCGTTTGTCGAGCATTCCAGGCGAGCTCGGACGCGGTTTGGCCGGCGGAGCTGCCGTCGTGGGTGCCTGTGCCGGGACAGCGGGCGTGGGGGCGGTCGGTTCCTTCTTCCTCTGCTGCGGCATCATGCCGGCGAGGGTATCGGCCAGCATCTTGTCGACATCGTCCTTGGGGTTCATCGGTTTCCTCGTTGCGTTTGACGGGGCTACGGCATCGTCCAGTAGCTCGCCGAAGATTTGGTTGGATGTCATCTGACCGTCGCCGCCGGCCGGGATCCGGACGGTCAAGTCGCCTTCCGGCAGGGGTATCGGTGGGCTGGGGGCGACGCCGAGCATCTGCTGCACTTTGCCGAGGAACTCCGCCTCGGTATAAGGTTTCGGAAGGATGTCCGACGCGCCGAGGCGCGCGGCGTCGGCGCGAGGACTCTCGCCGCGATACCCGGAGACGGTGAGAAGGATGGGCGTCTGCTTGACCGAGTCACGGCCCCGCATGGAGCGGATCAGGTCGGATGTGCTCATTCTCGGCACGACGGAGGAGAGAACGATGAGCTCAGGACGGACGGCGTCGACGACCCGAAGCGCCTCCTCGCCGTCTTTCGCAAACCAGGGCTCGAACGGCTGGCCCGTCAGAGCCTGCTTCACGCGGTCGGTATAGCGCGGCTCGTACTCGACAACGAGAATGTTTTCAGGCATGTACGTTTGGATTCATGCGCGAGGTAATGGAATGTCAACATTCTGGCACAAGTTCGCGGTTGGTGTCGCGGTCTCGCGGTCTCGCGGTCGCGCGGTCTCGCGGTTACGAGGTCTCGCGGTTACGGGGTCTCGCGGTTGATGGGTTGCTGGGTTGCTGAGCTACCGGGTCAACTTCAGATACCTGCCAGAGATCAACGAGCGACCCAGCCAGTCGGTATCCCTTGGCCAGCCCGGCAGCCCGCCAACCGCGAGACCTCGCGACCGCGCAACCCCGAGACCAAGCAACCAGCAACCAGCAACAATCGAACACCACTTGCATTTGCGAACGACCTTCCCCATACTACGTACCGCACCTTTCGTGCGACGATCTCAGTAAGGCATCCCGCCGGGCGTTCCAGAGAATGGTCTTCTCCGCCCTGATCGTCGGCTTCCGGCCAGACTCGAAGGTAAGCAATACCCAAGGTTGTTTTATGAATTCGTATGACGCCAGATAATCGACAACCGCGTAAGCGCCGCCGGCGCAGACGGCGGCCGGGCGCACCGGGCCAGGAGAACTCCGGCAACGGCGCACCGCCAGGCCTGCCCAACGGCAACGTCGCCCTACCCAGCGACCAGCAATCCTTTAATGATGGAGCAGGCGGAGGTGCCGGCCGCCGGCGCCGCAACCGTTCGCGCCGGCGCGGGGGGAAGCCGCAAGGCTACTCCGGCGAGCTGCCGGCGCCGCTGATCGATCTTCCCGCCGGCGAGCTGGCGCCGGTCTCCGGCGTGCTCTGGATCAAACCGAACGGCACCGGCCTCCTGGTGCAGCCGTCAAACAACTACGTCCCGCAGCCGGGCGATGCCATCGTCCCCCGTCCGGTCGTCGAGAGACTTCACCTGCAAGCCGGTCTGCTCCTGGCGGGCAGCGCGCGCCGGGCGGGCAACAACCTGGAATTCGTCGGCCTCGAGCAGGTCGAAGGGATGACCCTCGAGGAGTATCGCGAGTCGCGCCGCCCCTTCTCCGAGCTGATCTCGATCGATCCGAACGAAATGTTCAAGCTCGAGACCGAGCCGGAGCGCCTGACCACCCGCGTGATCGACCTCCTCTCGCCGCTCGGCAAAGGACAGCGCTGCCTCATCGTGGCTCCTCCGAAGGCCGGCAAGACGACGCTGCTGAAAGACATCGCCCACGGCCTGAATCTCAATCATCCGGAAGTGGTCCTCTTCGTTCTTCTCGTCGATGAGAGGCCGGAGGAAGTCACCGACTTCCGCCGTTCCGTGGCCAAGGGCGAAGTGGTGGCCTCGAGCTCCGACGAGACGGCCGAGAACCACATTCAGATCGCCGAGGTCGTGCTGGAACGGGCCCGGCGCCTCGTGGAGATGAAGCAGGACGTCGTCATTCTTTGCGACTCGATCACCCGCATGTCGCGCGCGTACAACAACGAGCAGCGCGGTTCGGGGAAGATCCTCTCCGGCGGCATCGACGCCCGCACCATGGAGAAACCGCGGCGCTTCTTCGGCGCGGCCCGCAACGCCGAGGACTGGGGCTCGCTGACGATCATCGCCACGGCCCTGGTCGACACCGGCTCACGCATGGACGAGGTGATCTTTCAGGAGTTCAAGGGGACGGGAAACACGGAGATCGTCCTCGACCGCGGCCTCTTCGAGCGGCGTATCTTCCCGGCCATCAACATCGCCCAGACCGGGACACGCAAAGAGGAGAAGCTCCTGCCGCCGACGGTGCTGCCAAAGACGCACACGCTCCGGCGGGCCCTGGCAGGGACAGATCCGCTGAACGCCATGAAGATGCTGCTGGAGCGGTTGCAGAAGTTCTCCTCGAACGACGCCTTCCTGAAGAGCTTTTGAGCCGATTTCACAGCCCCTTCTCCGCTGCTCCGCCCGGAATTCACGGCAGGGGCCATTTCCCTCTTGGCCCGCGCTGCCGCTTGAGGTAAGGTAAGCACCGCATTCCAAGGGCGTGTGTGTGGGTCTTTCGCGCCGCGATCGGTATCCAATAAAAACCAGAGAAGTCCAGGAGGTTTCATGTACAACCGTACCCGAAGGCTGTTCATGGCGCTGCTGTGCTGCGTCATCACCGTGGCCGCATTCGGCCAGGGCGTCAACATCACCAGTGGTTCGATCAACGGGCAAATCACCGACAGCAGCGGAGGCGTGCTTCCGGGAGTAACGGTCACGGCGACGAACGCCGACACCGGCCAGACTCGGACTACCGTCACCGACAACACCGGCCACTACAGCCTCAATCTCCTTCCGCCGGGGATCTACCGCGTCGACGCGGAGCTGTCCGGCCTCGGCAAGAGCTCCTCGCCGAAGGTGACGGTCCTCCTCGGCAACGACACCAAGACGGACCTGAAGCTCGCGCCGCAGGTGGCGGAATCGATCACGGTCAGCAGCGTGGCGCCCGTCATCGATACGCAACGTACGGGGATGGCGGAATCGGTCACGAACAAGCAGATCGAGAGCCTGCCGCTGCTGGGACGCGACTTCCGCGCCCTGGCCTCGCTCACACCCGGCGTCAGCACAGGATCGTTCGACACCGCATCGATCACCGCGGACGGCGCGCGCCCTCTGTCGACCGATTACAACATCGACGGCGCGAGCTCGGACAATGACTTCTTCGGCCAGCAGACCGGCGGCTCGCGTGCGCCGTTCACCTTCTCGCAGGCAGCCATCAAGGAGTTCCAGGTCATCCGTACGCAGTACGACGCCGAGTACGGCCGTGGCGTCGGCGCGGTGGTCAATGCCATCACCAAGAGCGGCGGAAACCAGCTCGAAGGCGAGCTGTTCTACTTCGACCGGAGCAAGTCCTGGGCCTCGAGCCGATCGAGCACCATCAATACCAACATCAACGGCACCACGTTCCCCCTGGTCGCCTCCGACAGCTTCCTGGCCAAGAACGTCACCGAACCAGGGTTTGACCTCGGCGGACCGATCATGCGCGACAAGCTGTTCTTCTTCGTGAACGCTGACGGCCAGAGAAACTCGCAGCCTGCCCTCATCGGCAACGACATGCGGACCTCGGCGCAGTTCCTGGCGCTCACCCCCGCGCAGCAGACCACGGTGCTCAGCAAGATCCAGACTGCCGTGGGTCTGCCTTACGAGTCAGGCCTCTCCTACACCCAGGCCAACAAGCTCAACACGTACCTCGTGAAATTCGACGGCAACCTTGGCGAGAAGAACCACTGGTCGCTGCGCGACAACGTCACGAAGTTTGATACCACGGACAGCGGCTCGACGACGACGTTCGGCCTCAACCAGACGAATGAAGTCGACAAGTTCTATCAGCTCGCTCTCGAAGGCGACACGGTTTTCACCAGCAACATCTTCAACCAGTTCATCGGCCAGGTCGGCCGGGACCAACGCCCGGTGACCGCGTCGAACACCGGGACTGAGTTCTCCATCAACTACAGCACGAACACACAGTTCTTCGGCGCTGCCGACACCACCCCGAACACGGCCGACGAGAAGAAATACCAGTTCAAGGACACCCTGAATTACCAATGGCGCGGACAGTCGCTCAAAGCAGGCGTGGAACTGCTGCACCGCAGCCTGTTCGACGCGTTCCCGCGCTACGCCAACGGAATGTACACGTTCGGCGGCACAAACGGCTTGCTCAACTTCGTCAACAACACTCCCACCGCGTTCATGCAGGCGTACGGCCCGGAGAACGGCAACGTGGCCTGGAACACCAACCTGTGGGGAACGTACATCAACGACAGCTTCCACCTCGGTTCGCGTCTGACTGTCGACGCCGGCCTGCGTTATGACTACGAGGCAACGCCGCGTCCGCCGTCCAACGCCTTCCCGCAGCACCCGGAGTTCCTCACCCAGATCAAGAACGACTCGAACAACATCGGGCCAAGAATGGGCTTCGCTTACGACGTCTTCGGCAACGGCCGCTCGGTTCTGCGTGGCGGCGCCGGCAAGTTCTTCGAGTACATGCCGGACATCCTGCTGGCCTCGCCGATCCAGGGCATCAGCGGCGCGCTGATCACGACCACCTTCACTTGCAACCCCGCCAGCAACTGCCCAACCTATCCCAACATCTTCTCCCCTACCGATTTCCTGGCCAAGTCGAAATTGGGATCCAACCTCGTCACCATCGGCTCGGACTACCAGGCCCAGGAAGCAACGCGAGGGAGCCTGCAGTTCGAACAGCAGCTCGGCACGACTTACAGCGCCGGGATCAGCGGCATCTACTCGAAGCTGACGCACGTGCAGGGCACGGCCAACATCAACATCGTTCCCAGCGGGATCCTTCTCGGCAACATGCCGGTCTACGACTACTACAGCTCGACCAACCCGCTCCGCCCGTACAACGACCTGGGCATCATCCGCGAGGTCACGAGCAACGAGCAGGCGTGGTACCGGGCGGAGACGATCGAGTTCCACAAGCTGGCCACCAACGACTCGAAGTGGTCGTGGGACCTCAGCTACACATACTCGAACTCCATCGACGATGAGACGAATACGCGCTCCACGTCGACGACCTTCCTCATCGATCCGAGAAACCCCAGCCTGAGCGAAGGCATCAGCGACAACGACCTCAAGCATCGCGTCGTCGGCGATTTGATCTATCGCCTCCCGTTCGGCATCCAGCTGTCCGCCGTGGCGTTCTGGCACAGCGGCTTCCCTTACACCGCCGCCATCAACTTCAGCGGCTGCACGCCGAGTTGCCCAGCCAACAGCCTCACCGGCCAGGCCCAAACGAGCGTTGCGGCGAACTTCACTCCTGTCTTCGTGAACTCGAACGGCGACATCATCGACATCACCCAGGCCAACGGATTCACCAGAGCGCAGTTCGCCAGCTTCCTGGCTTCTCAGGGTGGCCATTTGATCAGCCGCAACACGTTCCGCATGCCGGGCGTGTACGACGGCGACATCCGCCTCAGCAAGCGGTTCAACCTCGTGCACGGCACGTCGATCGAACTGATCGGCGAGATGTACAACATCCTGAACAAGAACATGCTGGCCGTCTCCGGTGTCAACCAGGACCTGTTCAAGATCTCGTACACCCAGGCCACGGACAAGTACACGATCACGCACTTCACGAACAACGTGGCCCCGGCCGGCCAACCAGCGAACAACCAGAACACGTTCGGTGTCCTCCAGCAATACTCGAGCGAAGTCAGCCCTCGCCAACTGCAGTTCGCGGCGAAGATCACCTTCTAGTTCGAATCTCGCGATGAAGACGAAGGCCACCCGTTCGCGGGTGGCCTTTTTCTTTTGGGGAAGACGGTAGGGCTTCAGCTCTTCCGTTTTTTTGTCCCGCGGGTTCACGCTGTACAATTGCCATCATGCGCGACGTCATCGCTGATTCTCACGAACGCGCCGGCCGCCTCACGGAAACCGAGCGACGACGACTCCTGCGAGTGCTCCGTGAACTCGCTCCATCAATTCCGCCACGGTCGGTCCGTGACGTGGAAAAGGAGCTGGCCGAGATTCGGTCGGCGCGGCATAACGGACGGCGTTAGCGTTGGGCTGCTGGAGTCCACGCGCGCCTGAAGAAACACGCATCGCTAGCCTCTTCGAGCTCGCAAGCCGGGACGGAGAGCGGGCGTCTCGCCCATACGCGCTAACTCAAGTCAAATGGCCAGGCGCCGCGATAGCGGCAAGGGAAGGTAGCCAGGGGTGCGAGCGCTTTTTGCGAGCACCCCTGGTACGAGGCCCCATACTTCTGTGCCGCGTCAGCGGCACTGGAGTGGAGTCACAGTCGTCCGATGACGTCCAGTGGCGCTGACGCGGCACGACATGCATTGACATCGTGACCAGGGGTGCTCGCAAAAAGCGCTCGCACCCCTGTCTACCGTCTTCAGCCGCTATCGCGGCAACGCAATCGAGGATTCCACGAAGCACGCCACCATAAGTTAGCGCGTATGGGCGTCTCGCCCGCTCTCCTTTCGAAGCGCGAATCGGAAATGGCGGAGAGTTGTTCTTGCGGGGCCAGCCGCGTCACCCCACGACCGCGCCGACCAGGTCATACGGATGGGCATCCGTGATGGCCACGCGCGCAAAGGCAGGGAGCGTTTCCGGCAGGAGGTCGATGCCGTCGTTGATCAGGAGACGGCCGTCGATTTCGGGCGCCTGACCGATGATGCGCCCTTCGAGCAGGTGCTCGGTCTCGGCGCAGACGCCGGTAATCAGCGCATCGAAGGTCAGGCCGAGCTTGGCCTCGTTGCGCGAAAGCGAGATCTCCTGCTGCAGCTCCATCAACTTCTCGCGGCGCCGCTCGGCGGTCTTCCGCGTCGGCAGGCCGGGCATGCGCGCGGCGATAGTCGAGTCTTCCGCGGAGTAGACGAACGCCCCCATCTGATCGAACTGCGCCCACTCTACGAACTCGTAAAGCTCGCCGAAGTCGCGCGGCGTCTCGCCGGGATGGCCGGTGATGAAAGTCGTGCGCAAGGAGAGATCGGGAACCAGCTCGCGCATGCGCGTCACCATGGCCCGATACTCACCCGGCGAGCCGGGACGGCGCATCGTCTTCAGGACATTCTCCGTGACATGTTGCAGCGGGATGTCGCAGTACGAGGCGAAACGCTTCTCCTGCCCCATCAACTCGAAGAGCGACCAGTCGATGGAGCCGGGATAGGCGTACAGAAAGCGGATCCACGGGAAGCCGGTCTCGGCGAGGAGTGTCCACACGAGCGTCGTCAACCCGCTGGCCATCCCGAGGTCCTCGCCGTAGCGGGTCGTGTCCTGCGCTACGAGGCAGAGCTCTTTGACTCCCTGCGCTTCGAGCGATTGCGCTTCGCGCACGAGCGAGTCGATGCCGCGGCTGCGGAACTTCCCGCGCATCTGCGGAATGGCGCAGAACGTACAGGGATTCGAGCACCCCTCGGAGACCTTCAGATAGGCATGCCCCGTTCCCTGCGCCAGGACGCGCGGGAGATCTTCGTAGAGCCGCACCGACATCTTGCGCTTCGCCGGCGCGGCATCGTCGATCCTGCCCGTCACGGCCGCGGTGATCGCTTCGAGCGAATCGAGGCCGACGAAGGCATCGATCTCGGGGATGGCCTGCTGCAGATCGGCCCGGTACTTCATGACCATGCAGCCGGCCACGACGAGCCGCTGCACTCCCCTCCCCTTCCGCTCGGCGACCTCGAGGATCGTGTCGATCGATTCCTGCTTGGCCGCGTCGATGAAGCCGCAGGTGTTGACGATCACCACGTCCGCGGTTTCCAGATCATTGGTGATCTCGATCTCGGACTCCTCACGGAGCTGCCCCAGCATGATCTCGCTATCGACGAGATTCTTCGGGCAGCCGAGGGAGATCATCCCCACACGCCGGACTGGTTTCGCGACTGATGCATCGATACTCATGGACAGGCATTGAACAGGGGTGGGTGGGTGGGTATTCTGCACGGCCTCCTCGGAGCCTGCGCGGCAGAAACGATCTGACGAAGATGGTGGCCGAGCCTTGGGCAACCAACGCTGCCGGCCGTGCCGGCTACGGCCTCTTCAACACCGCGCTGCTCCGTTCGTCAGCCATGATCGTGGTGAAGAGGCGGTTCAATTCCGCCAGCTCGGTCCTGGGAACGCTGAAGCGCTCGACGCGATACTCGCGGTGGTAGCGCAGCACGCTCTTGCCGGCTTTTTTTTCGACGCTGGTCTCGCTGGCGTAGTGGAATCCGGCGGCGGCGACCTTCACGGCGGCGGGCAACTCATCCGCCGTCACACCTTCAGGCAGGGTGATCTCGATATCATCGACCTGCAATGAAGGGCCGTCGGTCTCATAGTCGTAGGCGCGGTCCTTCAGATCGAGCGCCGTCTCCGCTTTCCTGCCGAGAACGCGCGGACGGACGAGCAGGAGCGGTCCGGCTCGTTTGGCGTACGACGGAGCGGCGATTCCGTAGCGAAAGACGAGGTCGCGCGTCGAGTCGCTCAGGTTCTCGATCGTGAAGCCTCTTACTTCGAACTCCGCCAGATGCGCGCCCAGCCGGTCGTGAACGGTGCGCAGGCGCTCGGCCTCCGTCATCCCGTGCAACCATGCCCGCCATGCCGCGGCGATGCTGCCGGTTCGCGTCTCGCGCACATCGCCGCTCAGGGAACCAGCCGCGTCGAGAGTCAGTGTGGCTGCCACCGTCAGACGGTTCTCTTCCGGTTGCGGTGCCGCGGTGTGAATCAACGTGCCTTCACCGCGCGCCACCACCAGAAGCTCGTTGTTCTGCAGGTATTCGGGAAGATGCCCCAGAGGAGTCGTTTCATCCGTCGGATCGAAGATCAGCAGCCGGCCCAGACGCGGATCCACGATCACCGCGGGGAGCAACGGCGCATCGGCGGCGAACGGCACGGCGATCACGACGTGATTGAAACCGGACACCGAGGCAAACCCCGGCTCGACCGTACGGCGCTTCGTCGTGGCCAGGACGTAGTACGACGACACACCGGCCTCGCGCAGCATGGTGCTCATCAACGTCACCTTGTCTTTGCAGTCACCGTAGCGGTTCGTGAGGATGTCGCCGGCATGATGTGGCTGATAGCCGCCGATGCCGATCTCGACGGCCACGTAACGAACGTCGTGCTGCGCGAACGCCGCGATGGCCGCGAGCTTCTCGAAGGCCGATGGCTTTCCGCCCGTCAGCTCATTCACCTTGGCGGAGATGGCTGAGCTCGAATCCATACGGTCCGAGATGAGCGTTGTGTACCAAGCGGCAACGTCATCCCAGGTCCTGTGGGCCTTTCCGGCCAGTTGCTCTTTAGGAGGGATGAAATTGACGTTCATCCTCCCGGCGATCGCTTCCTCCGAGGCCCGATGTGCCTCGTCTTTCGTCGCCGTGACATCTCTCATTTCCCACGCGATGACGTTTCCGGATCGCGTGGCGGGAGCACCGGAGCTGTTGAACCATTTCTCCTCGTGCGCCCATCCATCGGGAAGGACGAGCGAGTAGCGGGCTACGACGACGGGGATGTCCGACTGAAACGTCCACGAGTCCTGCAGAATGTAGGGACGATCGCGATGCTCACATTCGATGGCGATGATGTTTCCCGGCTCAGCGGCAGGGATGCGGAGCAGTACGAGCTTCTGATCGCTGTAAAGCTCGCCGGGAACCGCCGACGATTCGATTGCTTCGCCGTCGCCGGCCTGCAGCTCCTCGCCCTTCGCGGTGATGGTCCACGACCGCAGCGACTTGATGCGTGTCTCGGCATCGGCACGTAGAACAAACGTTCCGAGGTCGCGTCCGGGGCTGGTCAGGATTTTCCAGACCATTCGGTGCAACGTGCGGATCTCGCCCGATGCCGAAACCGTCGTCGTCGTCTCATCCAGGAGCATGACGCCGCGCGGGCTGCCGGCAATCGGCGGGACGGCCGACGCGGCGGCCGCTTTCACCCAGTCAGGCGTACCGCCCCACGCCATCGCGCTTCCTGCGAACGCGAGTGCGAAAACACAGAGAGCCCAGAGAACAACGGTCCGGCGGATCAGGGCGTGCTCCCGGCCGGCGAGGCCTGCTTTCGCATCACCACCGGTTCCTGATCTGCGGTCTCCGTCTTGCTGAAGAAGGAGCGCACGAGCGAGTACTGCTCGCGGCTGATGATCTCCGTCTCGACAACCATCTTTCGATTCAGCCGGATCACGCCCTCACCCTTCTGGTAGGTGGCCGCGTAACGGAGGGCACCCATGTCGATGTTCAAAGGCGCCGGGAGTGATTCGACGTCGTAGCCGGCCGGAACCTTGAGAGTCACATCATCCTCGACGCCATAGGCATAGTGAAAATAGATGGAGTTCTTGCGCTGCTCGGATGGGAACGGGTTCTTCTGCGCGGCCGTGAAGACGGCGAGTGGCACCATCGCCCGGGAGCCGACCAGCGATGCGGCGGACGGTAATTCGACGGTGGCGGTAACCACGAGCGACGCCTCGGTGGCGCGGAGGTCGCTGACATCGGTCACCTTCACGATCGTTCCCTCGGGAAACAGCGAATTCATGGCCTTTTCGAGCGCCGTTCGCGCCGCGGCCTCATCGTCATTCCGTAGACGAAAGCGATGCCGTAGCGCCTCCTGACCGCGGTACGTGATGACAGCGGTGCCGCGTACCACCCCATTGTCGAGCACCAGAGCGGCCACACGCCGCGTGGCCGCGGCATCGGCGGGCTGCCTGGGAGTGTCCACCCAGATCGCCTCTTTCTGTCCTCGTGCGATCAGCAGGCCCGACGTGTGGGACTTCTGCCACGACAGCGTGCCGAACGGCGCATAGGGCGTGGAAGGATCAAGATAGTACGTCTTGCTCCCGGCGGTGATGATGGCCACTTCGCCGTCGAGTTGATTGCCCAGGGGAAGGTTTTTCGCCAGAAACTGCTCGTCGCGTTCGCCGATCCGGAGGACGTGGGCGTCGAGTCCCACGGCCCGCGCCATGGCCACGAATAGGCGATTGATGTCGCGAAGAGTGCCATAGCCGTTGCGGAGGACATCCTGGGCGCTGTGGTTCTCGCGCAGCTTGCGTGTCTCGCCGTCGGTCTTCTCGGGCTCGAACGAGAGGTTCCGAATCTGTTGAACGCGCGCATACAGCTTCCGCAGTTTCTCTTCCGGTGTCGCCGCTCCCTCCAGCGCGGCCGTGGCGGCCTCGCGGACTTCGCGGCCGTCACCGATGAACGGCTCGATGACGTCGGCCCACTCGTGCGCCTGCCGGGTCCAGAACGCTGGCGCGTCGGTCGTACCGTTCGTGTACCAGAACTGCAAGCGCGGCTTGAGTGTGGCCGGCGGCGGTGCCAGCGGTTCCTCCTCGAACGGGGGGATGTTCTCGAGAGTCATCTCGTACGTCTCCCCGTGCATCTCCGGCCGCTTGCCCGGAGGAAGACTTCGGAAGCTGAAGAACGTCTGGTAGCCGGGGAAGTTGTGAGGCTGGAGCGAGAACTCCTCGTGAACGACCGGGATCTCCCGCTGCACCGCAAACTCCGAGTCGTAGACCATGCCGCCGCGATTGGCGACGTCGTAGCGGTACTCGATGATGCTGCCAACCTGCACGTCCGACAGCGTGAACGTCTTGGCGATCAGGCGGACGCCGCCGATCTTGATGACAACCTTGTCGAAGGTCTTGCCATCGAACGGTGCGATGGTTCCGTCCGGCCGCACCGTGCGCGCTTTGATGTGATTGACTTCGGAGAGAAGCCCGATGTGCGGGACCTCGACGTTGCCGTATTTCTTCCCCTCCTCGGACAGGATTTTGATCCGGACGTATTCGGAGCGATAGCCGTCCCGGTCATTGACATCCTGATCCCAGTTGAGCACGACCGCCGGAGCGCCGGGCGCGAAGGCGACGCTGGTCATGGCACGCTCCTGCGGCGTCGGATCGCGGAATTCCGAGGAGGCGGCGTTATTGACGCAGAACGCGTTGACGGCAACCGAAAGCGATAGCAACAGCAGAAGCGCACAACGCGGCCATTTGGGCATTGGGGACCTTTTGATTGGAAGTCCGGCCATGATCGCACAGGTCGTATCCTTACTTGAATGAACAGTTTCATTCTTCGGCCCGCGTCCCTCGCGGACGTGACCACGATCGCGGAGGTGATGCGCGAGTCGACGGAGACGATGGGCGCCGCCGTGTATGACGCGATTCAGGTGGCCAGTGCGCTGAAGCACATCTGCCGCGCCGACGAGCAGCTCATCGCCGACGGAACGTATTTTGTCGCGGTGGCGGGCTCCGAGATCGTCGGCTGCGGGGGCTGGAGCAGGCGCCGGAAGGTTTACACCGGCTCGGCCGCTGCCATCGGTGAGGACGAGATCCTCGATCCAACGAGCGATCCCGCGCGCATCCGGGCCATGTTCGTTCGCCCGGCATGGGCACGCCGCGGGATCGGCCGAGCCATCCTGCAACACTCGGAGCGACAGGCTGCGGCGGGAGGATTCCGGCACCTGCAACTTGCCGCCATGCGCAGCGCCGGCGCGCTGTACCAGTCCTGCGGATACCACGCCGTTGCTGACGCGCACGTTCTGCTTGAAGACGGCGTCGTTCTCGAGTGCACGTTGATGGAGAAGTGGTTCGAGGATAATACGTAGCTTACGGTTACCGCCACGCGTCAGGATGGTCTCCAACTAGGCGGTACGGCGCCCGGAGTTGACGTTCTGACTCCCGGAGTCGAAGTTTAGGACTCCCAGAGTCACACGAGAGTCCCGGAGTCGAAATTCTAGACTCCCAGAGTCACACTTGAGACTTCAAGAGTCACAGTTTAGACTCGTGGAGTCGCACTTTGGACTCTCCTTTGCGAGTGAAACCCTACCCCACCACCCTCCACACCGCCCCCGCCGCGCCGAACGCGGCGACGTGTTTCTGCAGGCCCGTGTTCATCACCGTGGAGTTGAGCAGGAGTTGTTCATCGTCACTGCTGGCTGGTTCCAGTGGGAGCTCGAGAGCGTGGGCCACCTTCTCCACCGTGCGGTCGTGGAGCGCCACGATCGTGGGGGCGACCGGTTTGGCGACATCCACCTCGTGTGTCGCCGGGAGCGCTGCCCCGCGGACGACGAAGATGCGGAACGACTTCGCCCGGAGCCATTCGATGGCCGCGAGAAGAGTGACGACGTGCCAGTTGCGGTGGCGGCGGTAGACCTTGCTGATCTCCCGATTGCGGTCGCCCGCCGGTTTGAATACGTTCGGTTGGATCTCCCACAGCAGGGCGATCTGCTTCAGGGCGTCGGTCGTTCCGCTGGTCGCGCCGGCGGAGCCGGGAAGCGTGTGCTGCCGTCCGGCCGCGCGGCCGATGGCGACGGCGTCGTCGAGCTCGCGGGCGATTACGTCGAACGAGATCGTCTCGCTCCTTCCGCCAAAATGCGCGTTTCTTCCCTGGACCAGAATGCCGTCGGGCATCGGCTCGACGTTGAGCGCCGCCGCGGCACGCTGCGGGATTCCACCCAACGGAATGGCGATCCCCGCGGCCCGGCCTTCGAGGAGGTGTGGACGGTAGAAGCTCGGCGTCGGCTTCCCTTCGATCCACTCCGGATGATTGCGGGTCAGATAGCGCTCCACGAGCCGCGAGCGAATGGCCGCGCAGTGCTCCGGCCGCAGCGTGGATGGGTCGTCGACCGACTCGGCGATATCGCCGAAGATCGCCAGCGCCTCGTCGCCCATCGACACGTAGGAGTCGTAGAGCGCCGCTTTCGTATCGGCGGGTATGCGGTAAGCCTCGAAGATGCGGTCGATGTGCGGGGGGAAAGGCATGGTGTTTCGCGGTTACGAGGTCGCGCGGTTGCACGGTCTCGTGGTTGTATGTCGAGTGGCAGGCCGCGAGACCGCGTAACCGCGCCACCTCGCAACCGCGTTACGCCGCAAGCCGCACACGCGCCGCATCCAGCAGCCGGCGGACGTCGGCCACGCAGGTAATGTCCTGCAAGCCGTTACGGATGTCCTTGCCGTGCGCGATCCCCTTTGAGAACCAGCCGATGACCGTCCGGGCTTTGTGCAGCTTCCAGTTGATGATCTGAGGGGCATCGTCGATCTTGGCGAGGTAGCGGTGCATGGCATCGATCCGGCGGTCGACTTCGCTCCCTGTCGGGACACCGTTCACGTGGGCGAGGATGTCCCGGAAGATGAACGGATTGTGCAGCGCGGCGCGGCCGATCATCACGCCGTCGACGCCGGTGGTCTCGAACATCCGGATGGCATCGGCAGGCGTCTTGACGTCGCCGTTGCCGAACACCGGAATCCCCAGCTCGCTCTTGGCCTGGGCGATGTAGCCCCAGTCGCTGGCGCCGGTGTAGGCCTCGTTGCGGGTGCGGCCGTGGATGGCGATCGAGGCCACGCCGATCTCTTCGAAGCGCTTCAGGAGCGGAATGACGTCGTCGCTCTCCCACCCCTTGCGCACCTTCACCGTCACGGGGATCTTCACGCGCTTCTTGATCTTTTCGACGACGCGCGCGGCGCGGTCGAAGTCTTTCAGAAGCGCCGAGCCGGCGCCGCTGCTGACCACCTTGCGCACCGGGCAACCCATATTGACATCGACGATATCGACGCCTTCGGCTTCCACGATCGCGGCCGCGTCGTCCATGCGATCGGGATCGCCGCCGTAGATCTGGATGGCTACCGGCCGCTCGCTCTCGTCGAACTTGAGCATCTGCTTCGTGCGGACGTTGTCACGCGTCAGTCCCTCGGCCGAGATGAACTCAGAGACGACGAGGCCGGCCCCGCCCAGCTCCTTCACGAGCGAGCGATAGTACGTATCCGTCACCTCGGCCATGGGCGCGAGGGCGAGAGGCGGATCAATCAGGACTCCGCCGATGGAAAACGACCGGTTCAGAAACGTCATCGGAGTGCTCTGCAACGCGGCGGGTGCGACCCATGTTCCAGCCTCCCGGTGCTACGATGTGGCCCGTCCCGACGACGAGATACGAATGGAGGCTTTCATGCGCCCGAAAGTGATGCCCCTGCTGCTCTCTCTGATGCTCCTTGCCCCGGTACTCGCGTCCGCGGCAACACTCGCCGACGTTTCGCTGGATGACAAGATCACCGTCAACGGCCAGCCCCTCGTCCTCAACGGCCTGGGGCTGCGCAAGAAGTTCTTCGTCAAGGTCTACGTCGGCGGGCTCTATCTGACGGCCAAACAGTCGAATCCAGCGCAGATCCTGGCCTCCGACACCCCGCGGAGGATGGTCATGTCCTTCCTCTATAGCGTCAGCAACCAGCAGATGTGCGACGCGTGGAACGAAGGACTGGAAGCGAATGTGCCGAACGCCTCCGCCGAGGTGAAGGGCGGATTCAAGACGCTCTGCTTCTGGATGGAGCCGATCCCGAAGACCAACCGCCTCGTGCTGACTTACATCCCCGGCACCGGCACGATGGTCGAGATCAACGGCAAGACGAAGGGAACGCTGCCCGGCAAGGCGACCGCCGACGCGATCGTCTCCACGTGGATCGGCCCGAAGCCGGCCATGGGCGACGAGTTCAAGAACGCGGTACTCGGGAAGTAGGGGCTTCGAACAAGACCGCCAGCGAGCCGCTGGCGGTCCAGCCGCCGAGCCGGCGGCGCTACGCTTAAGCCGCCACGCGGCAGACGAAGAACAACTTCACCGTTTTCCCCTCGGACCATGGGTCGAACTCGCGTACTTCGATCGGCGCGAGGCCTCCCTCGGCGAGCGCCGCGACGATGTCGTCGCGCTCGTAGCAGCGCTGTGTATGGCGTTCGTGAATGGCGATGCGCTTGCCGTGCACCATCGCCCATCCCGTGACGAGCGCGCGGCCGAGCCGTTCGCGTGGCCGGTAGGTCGTGGCGATCTCCAGATGGAAGTCGCGTCCTCCGTCGACGAACGGCTCCTTCATCCCCCAGACGTCGGGATAGACCTCGGGATGGTTCATGTCGAAGATGAAGAGCGAGTCTCCATCCATGACGCGGGCGATCTCGCCGAATGCGCACGCAAGCTCGCGCGGATCGAGCAGGTGGTTGAGCGAGTCGTAGAGGCACGTGATGCGCGAGAACGGCGCCCGCAGAGGCAAGGCGCGGGTGTCACCGGCCACGAGGCGCTGCACCCGCCCGCGCGCGACGTTCAGCATGACCGGCGAGAGGTCGACGCCGGTCGAGACGAACCCGCGACCTGCAAAGAACGGCATGGCCAGGCCGGTACCGCAGGCGATGTCGAGATGGGTCCTGGCCGCGGACGGAAAGCGATCCAGCACGTCGACGAGGAGCCGGCGCACGGAGCGAAAGTAGCGCTCGCCGAGGGCCTGGTCGTACGCGTAGGCAAACGCGCCGTACGACTCGGCCGCGCTCATTTCCCCGTCCTGCTCTCCACGAGCTGCATTTCGCTCTCCACCGACGAGTTCTTCGGATCCATCTGCAACGCGGCTCGGTAGGCGAGCAACGCCTCGGGGTACTTCTTCAGGATGGCCAGATAGCGGCCTGTCATCAGGTAGATGCCGCGATATGCCGGAACGATCTCCGTCGGCACGACGTCGTCCTCGTCGTACGCGACGGTGTTGTCCGCGATGCCGCGCGTCTGCAGCTTTGAGTAGTGCACGTCCCGAAACGCATGCCCGGGCAGGAGCTCGATGAGCAGGCCGCGCGGCACGATGTCCCATCGTTCGGAGATCCGCTTGCGCAGGTTCGCATCGCGCGGATCGGTGCTGGCGGCGACCTCGCCGCTCACGTAGACAGGACCACGGCGCAGGTGCTGCTCGATGAGAGAGATGATGAGGTCGTCGATGCGCCGGTTGAACAGCTCCATATCGACATGTTCCCGATCATTCTGAAACGGCCCGAGCATGGGAAGGAGCGCGTCGATCTCACGCCGCGAACCGGCCGTCAGCGCCGGATACCGTCGCGACAGCTCGCCGTAATACCACTGCCGCAGCAGAAAGCCGGTTTCGACGACTTCGACGTCAGGCCGGGCATGCTCGACGTCCAGCCGATAGCGCATCGGTGAGTAGAGCTGCCAGTCGCCCGTGAGCATCAGCGCATGCAGCCGCATCGAGCCCAGGCCGTTTTCGGCGTAGTCGCGCGAGACCCAGTAACGGCTGCGGTCGCGGAACGGATACGTCGTCACGAGAGAGATCAGCGGAAGGATGAGCACCGCGCCGGCGGCGATGCTGCGCCCGCGCTCGGTTTTTGCCAGCGCGGCGATCGACGACGCGCCGAACGCGAAGGCGAACAGCAACGCCATGAACGTCGGGATCGCGTATGCCTCCGTATCGTTCGTGATCGGATAGATGGCAAACCATGTCGCGTCGCCAATGATGAAAAGGATGACGTACCAGAAGATCGTTCGCAGCCGAAAGTAGAGGGAGGCGATGCCGGCGGCGGCGACGAGCAGAACCAGCGGCAGCCACGGCGGACCCAACTCGCGCCCGACGATGCCGAAGTAGCGGTCGAGCTGCGCGCTGTTCTGTGCTTCGGAGGTATTGATGTACGCGCGGTACTGCTTGCCCGTCACATGATCCCAGACGGCCGAGAACGAGGTCGGATCGCCCCAGTTCATCACCGGCTTCCGTGAAGCGGCGATTGGCAGGTAGAGGTAGACAAGGAGGCCGGCCACGATCAACAAAGCGGCGATGAGGGTCGTGCGCGAACGCCAGAGCTTGATGCCGCCCACGCGCGTGAGCAGCACGGCAATGGCGAACGCTCCCGTGCCGATCGTCACGTGGTGTACGCATAGCCCGAGACCGAAAAGGAGCGCGGCGAAGTAGAGCCAGCTAACCTCGCGCGTCCGCGCCCATCGCAACATCCCCCAGGCAACACCGGCCATGAGCGCGCTGTTGACGGCGTAGACCTCCGTGACAGTGGCGAAGTCCCAGAGCGTGCGCGAAAAGGCGAAAAGGAGGCCGGTGGCGAGCATGATCAGCGCGACGACCAGGGCGGAAGGACCACGGATCTCAGACTCCGCGGGCTTACCACGCAGGTCGGACTCTCCAGTCCGACCTGCCTTGCGCTGCTTCTTTTTTGAGCGCTTCTCCTCCGCTGGCAGTTTCGCCGCGCACAGATCACGAGGCATCAACAGGATCTCCGCCGCCGCCAGCGCGACGAGCGCACACGCCACCGCCGCAAAGAAAGCGGTGGCGACGTTCGTCCTCACCGCGATCGATCCGACGGGCAGCCAGGTGAAGAGATGAGTCAGGATCAGAAAGAACGGGAAACCCGGCGGATGCGCGTTGCCGAGCGACCAGGCCGCGGTCGTCAGCTCACCGCTGTCGGTCGGACCGATGGCCGGTGCCAGCGTCTTGAGGTAAAGCGCGAACGCGCAAACGAAGACAAGCGACGCCACGCGCGTATCGGGCTCCGGGCGCTGGGCGTCCGAGACTTCTGGCGCGGGTCGCTCCGACTCCCGACCCCCGACTCCCGACTCCCGCGTCACTCCGGCCAACGGTAAAAGCCCTCGCCCGTTTTCTTGCCGAGCTTACCGTCGGCGACCATCCGTCGAAGCAGCTCGGGCGGATCGAAGCGCAGACCGAGTGTCGAGGCCAGATACTCCGCGATGCCGAGACGGACGTCGAGGCCGACCAGATCCGTCAGGCGCAGAGGTCCCATGGGATGGTTGTAGCCGAGCTCCATCGCCTTATCGATATCCTCCGCCGAGGCAACACCCTCTTCCAGCATCCGAATGGCCTCGAGACCGGTGGCCACCCCGAGGCGGGACGTGGCGAAGCCCGGCGAATCGCGGACGACGATGGCCGTCTTCCTCATCCTCTCCGCCACCTCGCGAACCTGGACCACCGTGTCGTCGGAAGTCCGCTCGCCGCGCACGATCTCGATCAGTTTCATCAGGTGCGGAGGATTGAAGAAATGGAGTCCCACGAAGCGGTCCCGCCGCTCTACCGAGTGAGCGAGCTCCGTGATCGAAATCGAGGATGTGTTCGACGCCAGAATCGTCTCTACGTCGCAGAACAGATCGGCCTGCGAGAAGAGGTTCTTCTTCAGGTCGAGGTCTTCCGGGACCGCCTCGATGATGAAATCGGCCGCCCGCACCGCCGGCTCCAGATCGGGTGACAGGTGAATCCGCCCGCTGGCCTCGGCCGCGGCATCGCCGGCGATCTTCCCGCGCGCAACACCCTTCTGCAAGGTCGACTCGATCGACGCCTTCGCCGCGTCGAGCGCACCGGCATCGACATCGTGAATGACCGTGTCGTACCCGGCAACCGCGGCGAGGTAGGCGATCCCCCGCCCCATCGTCCCCGTACCGATGACTGCAATCTGCCGGATCATGGGCCGGAGTGTATCGCAGCCGGTATGGGGAGATTTTCCGGCAGTTCAAAAACGACTCGGAGTCGTTCGTAAGCGACTCGGAGTCGTTCGTAAGCGACTCGGAGTCGTTCGTAAGCGACTCGGAGTCGTTCGTAAGCGACTCGGAGTCGTTCGTAAGCGACTCGGGGTCGTTCGTAAGCGACTCGGAGTCGTTCGTAAGCGACTCGGAGTCGTTCGTAAGCGACTCGAGGTCGTTCGTAAGCGACTCGGGGTCGTTCGTAAGCGACTCGGGGTCGTTCGTAAGCGACTCGGGGTCGTTCGTAATCGACTCGGGGTCGTTCGTAATCGATTCGGCGTCGTTCGTAATCGATTCGGGGTCGTTCGTAAGCGATTCGGGGTCGTTCGTAAGCGACTCGGGGTCGTTCGTAAGCGACTCGAGGTCGTTCGTAAGCGACTCGAGGTCGTTCGTAAGCGACTCAAGGTCGTTCGTAAGCGACTCGGGGTCGTTCGCAATCGATTCGGAGTCGATTGCAGGGGACTCAGGTTTGCTCGCGAGCGACTATAGGGTGGTTTGGCCGACGGTAAGGCCTCGTTGAGTCGGATCAGTGTGGCGCCGGCGCGCGCGCCATATCGAAGCTCCGACGCCAGGCGACGCATTGCTCCTTCGAAGCGGTAGCCGCCGTGATGTTCACCGCGGCCGTCCGAGCACCGCGGCGAATGTTCAGGTGAACGACCGTTCCCCCGCTGATACGGCTCAGGCGCTGGAGAAGTGAGATCTCGTCGACGTAGCGAATGGGCTGCCCGTCGATGGATGTGATCACATCCCCGGCCAGCAGACCGGCGCGCTCGGCCGGTCCCGCCGGCGCAAGGCGCTGGACATAGATCCAGCCGTCGGCATGGCCGTGCGCGGGCGGTTGATAACGAAACCCGAGGCCGAGCCAGCCGGGGCAAGCGGAGGCCTGGCTGTTTGAGAGGAGCGCCAGCATCAGAAGAGCGGCCGTCATTTCTTCGATTCCGTATCACGCGACGAGGTGAAATCAACGATCGTCTCCGTTCCCGGCGCGAGCGTGCTTTGAAAACACTTTTCCGGCAAGTGCGGCTCAGGACATAAGAGATAGATTCCCGGATCGAGCTCGAATTCGTATCCGCGTGCCGTCCGGTTCGGGAAGGATGGACCGCCCATTGGGCTGGCGAAAAGCTCGGGAAGGTAGTGCAGATTGACGTTGCCTGGCATCGGGCGAATGCCCGGCCATGGCGGAGCACCGGCGACCTTCGCAACGAGCAACGCCGACACGCCGCCGAGGGAGACCTGGGGGTTAGGATCCATGTCCGCGGCAATGGGGAGATTCATCATTCGGATCGGAAAGCCGGCGGCAGCGATAACGACATCGATGGAATCGATCCCGCGCGCAACTGTGAAACGGACGTCACCATCTGGTCCGGCAATCACCTCATGTGAGTAGTGGCCGTCGTTGAACCGGACCACAGCGCCGGCGACCGGCTGACCGGAAGGAGAAACAATCCACACTGTGAACTCGTGGCGCGGATGGAGTGTCAACGTCACCGGCTCGGATGTACCGTCACCGACCGTAAATGGCACGGGGCCACTCTCGCCGATGGGGAGGGAGCGTGCATTCAGCACGATGTCTCCACGGTCCACACCGATGAGCCGGAATGTGCCGTCTTCGGCGGCCATCGTCGACATCGGCTGCCGCCCACCGCCGGGCAGAATCTGGACCCCTGCCGAGACCGGATTGCCCGTTTCATCGACGACCTTTCCGACCACGACGCCGCCAGGGAGCTCGATATCGAGCTTTACGATACCTTCTGCGTTCGGCTGTACCTCCACGTGCGTACGCAGACGCTGCGCGCTTTCCTTCGGAGAGATCTCCACCAGATATTGACCGGCGGCCGGGAACGTACCGGCAAAGGCTCCAGTGGCGTTGGAGATAAGATTTAGGTCGCCCGATCCCTGCTGATTGAGAAAGTGAAGCGTAGCTGCGAGAGGATCGCGGCCAATGCGCACGACGCCACTGACGAGAAGAGCGTCCATATGAAACCGGAGCGACGGTTCACCCGGTTGGATGTCGACGATTAGTCGCTCGTACGCGACGCCGCCGCCGTCAAAGACCTCGAGACGGTACTTTCCCGCTTCGAGGGCCTCGACTCTCCAGGTACCATCGACGGCCGCCAGCTTATCGGCGAGCGGCAGGAGATGCTGCATCGGCACTGCATCGCGGTCAAGCACGACCCGCCATCGCCTTCCCTTCGTGTCGAGCGCCGGATCGATGATTACCTCGGCATGCACGAGCGGCGGCAGCGTCAAAATGCCGGCGTCGCTTTCTTTCGCTCCTCCGACGCGGACCCGCCTTGTGGCACGTGACCATCCCTTTTTCGTGGCCACGACGTCATATGTACCCTCATCGACAGAGGGAAATTGAAAGAAGCCGCGTACGGCCGTGCCGGTCTTTCGGGATCGTGCGCTGATGCGCCGCTCATCCACCGGAGTGGCGGCAAAACCTGCAGGACGCAGTTCCACGTCCACCCCCTCGAGCGGAACGCGCCGGTCGCTGAGTGCGACGCGGCCGCTGACCGAAGCGCCGCGCGTCAGGGCGATATCGAGTGTCTTTTTCTTCCCCGCCGGAACCTCCAATCCCCAGACGTATCGCGGCACGAACCCATCGGCGGAGAAACGGAGATCGACTTTCGTCGCCGGCACAGCGCAGTGCCACCCGGTATCCTCGACGGAGCAGTCGAGCGACGTCTGCGGGATAGCGGCGCCGGGCGCGGCGGCATCGTCGGCTTCCACGGTTGCGTGAAGTTCCTTCGGCGGCGTCTCACCCTTCTGCATCGTGAAGACGCCTGCGATTGTGGCTGCCGGCCATACGAAGGCGGTTCTCGTTTCGCCGTTGTTGCCCCCGGCAATGATGAGCGGCGGCGCCCAGCAGCCCTTACCCTCGATGGAAACCTCCCACGACACCTCAGGGCGCAACGACAATTGCGCCTCGGCCGATCCACCACGGAAGGTCCACTCCGCGGTCAGAGCTTGGACGTCGCCACATGCGCTGCCGCTGCACCGTGGCACCGCGTGCAGGCGACCCATCAGGCAGACCGGCTGGGCCGACTTGTCGACCGAGAAGAGTTGGATGCTCGTTGGATCGGTCGAGGCGCGGGACTCAAAAGCCGAGGCAAGCAGCGCGACAAAGACAAAGCCGCGCATTGGTCACACCCATAAGCATTGACTTCCTTGGCACTGACCTTGACAGTTTATCGGGTGCCCGGTGGCGTCCCTGTCGCAGTAAACGATTGCGGTGCAACCGGCCCAATTCCCGCCCCCTGGATCACAGCTTGAATAGGCGATGTCGTTGTCGTACCAGACGCTGCATGTGCTACCGCATCCTCCCTGGCTTGGCAAAGACTTAGCCGGCATCGAAAAGAACGTGCTTGTGAGGACAGCAAGAGCGATGGTCACGACGCGTACATTCCGCATGACAGAATCTCCTTCGACACAAACTTAAGTCGCTAAAGATAATCTGTCAATAGGTACCGAAAAGAGTCTAGACCGCCCGCATGGCCAGCTTCAGAATCTCGCGGTGTGTGAAGTAGTTCACGGCCGGGTCGTCGAGATGGAAGCTGTAGGTGAACTTCTCTTCGTTGTCGGCCAGGAACGTGAATCGAAAGTAGCGCTTCTCGGAGCCGCCGAACTCTTTCACGCTGGCTGAGTTGCCGTCATCCGGCTCGACTTTGATCACCCTGTAGAGGCGGTGGGCGCTGATGGGGAGATCGTCGGGCGGATAGTGGATGAACTGGATCGCGTAGATCTGCTTCGGATCGATGTCGCGCTCCGGATAACCGTCCGCTTCCCCCTCCGCCCCCTCGCCCGTGAACCAGGTGTCTTCCTCTTTGAACAGCACGAGGTTGGCGGAGCTCTCCGTCATCGGCATGACGCCCTGGTCGAGGTGGATATGTTGCTCCGGGTCGGTGGAATCGCGGAGCTGCGAGAGGAGGTCGATCATGTACTGGAGGCCGTCGCGCGTCCCGGTAAAGGCGACCTCGTCATCCTCGTCGGAGATCCAGACGTCCAGCCAGGCGTTCTTGGGCAGCTTGACCCGGCTCTCGAGGGTATCAAAGGTCACCGCCGCAAAGCCGAGGCGCTTGGCCGCGGCGTTGAGGAAATCATTGCAGTGGGGGTCCTCGGTCAGATGCGTCCGCGCATAGTCGATTGCCGCCTCGTACGCTCGTTTGCGTCCGAAATCGTGCGTCAGATCGAATGGGAGGATGATTTGATCGAGGAGCTGGGCGTGGCGCTCGGCAGGTCGTGACATTGGCGTTCGGGAACTGCGACAACTGCTGGAAATTTATCACATTCCCCGGAGGGGGGTGGGGGGTCGGGTGTGGGGAGTGGGAGTCGGGGGTCGGAGCGTGGGGAGTGGAGGTTGGGTGCAGGGGTGGGAGCACGGAGATCAACTGCCGCTCCGATAACCATCAACCGACAACCGACAACTGACGTACCACCTTCCACCCCCCACTCCCTACCCTACCGCTCCCTCGTCTTCCAATCCTTATCCAGATCCGCCAGGAAGCTGGCCAGGTCTTCGGCGTGCTCCTCCTCGACCGCCAGGATCCCTTCCAGCATGCGGCGCGTCGTGTAGTCGTCGTCCCCCACGTAGCGGATCATCTCCGTGTATGAGTCGATGGCCACACGCTCGGCGACCAGGTCCTCTTTGATCATGTCGAGGAGGTTCTGCCCCTCCACATATTCCGAATGCGACCGCAGCAGGATCCCCTCAGGATTCAGATTCGGCGCGCCGCCGAGCTGCACGATGCGTCCGGCGATCTGGTCGGCGTGCCCCTGCTCCTCGTTGGCGTGCTGCAGGAACTCCTGCGCGATCGGCTCGGCGTTGATCCCCTGAGCCATGAAAAAGTGCCGCTTATAGCGCAGGACGCAGACGATCTCCGTCGCCAGCGCCTCGTTGAGCAGCTTGATCACCGTCTCGCGGTCGCCGCGGTAGGCGTCCGTCACCGCTCCCTCTTCGATGTGTTGCCGGGCGCGCCGGCGGAGCTCCTGGACGTCGGTCAGAAAAGGCTTGTCAGTCATAGAAACATCTCTCCTTCGCGCTTCGGCTTGCAAGATCATCGCCGCGCGGCGCCGAAGCGGGTCTGGCGGGCATCATATGTCCGCCCGCGCCAGAGGAGCTTGCGGCGGATTCCGGTCAGCCACATCGAGCGAAGAAAAATCCAGAACCAGATCGCGGCCATGACCGGATGCAGCAATACCGCGTTGTCGAGCCGGTAGCGGAGCGAGCGGAAGAGGATGAGGCGCGTTACGGTGATGACGGCAACCGAGGCCATGCTGATCCAGTCGCCCGCCAGCGCAAGGGCGAACGGGAGGATGTGGAAGATGACGCAACCTGCGGCGAAGAAAACGCCGACCACGTAGTTCCGTCCGACGACGGCGAAGGCGTTCTTCGTGAATCCCTCCACCACCTCGGCCAGACCGTGATACATCCGCAACGCCACCAGGTCGTCGGCCCTCACGATCTCCGTGGTCCGGCCGCTCCGCCTCACCTGGCGGGCAAGGGCAACATCGTCGACCACCGAGTCCTTGAGCGCCTCATGGCCGCCGCTGGCTTCATAGACCTCGCGGCCGACCAGGTTGCCAGTACCTCCGCCGATGGCAAGAGCGGCGAAGCGCGTCCGGTTCGAGAACCACGACGGCATGAAGCTGAAGCAGGTCATGGCCAACACGGGCATGGCCGCATTCTCGCCAAACCCATGCATCTCAAAGTACGGCAGAAGCGACAAGAGCGAGGTACGCCGCTGTTCCAGATGGGCAACGGCAGCCTGCACGGCCGCGGGAGCGTAGACGACGTCGGCGTCGACGAAGAGGAGCAACTCCCCGCGCGCAAGGCGGCTTCCCTGATGCAATGCCCACGGTTTGCCGAGCCAGCCCGGGGGAGGCTCTTCCCCGTCGATGATCCTCAGGCGCTCGTCGTCAATGGCGCGGACGATCTCGCCCGTTCCATCCGTCGAGCGGTCGTTGATGACGATGATTTCGAGGTTCGGATACGTCTGCGCCAGAAAGGCGCGCACCGTCCGTTCGATGATGCGGGCCTCATCCCGGGCCGGGATGACGACGGAGACCAGCGACTCGTGCGAGGCCTTCCCTTCCGGTCGCAGCCGAGAAATCAGGGCGAGGTTGAGAATGGTACGGACGAGCGCCAGGAGCCAGGAGGCAAAAACGATGAGGGAGAGGACTCGCACGACCGAGGCAAATGTTCAATGTCGAATGTTGAATGGTCAATGTTGAATGGATAGCGACTCATTCAACATTCAACATTGAACATTCAACATTGCCGTTCACTCCTCTGACAACCGCGGAACCTCCGGCAAAAAACCGCGTTACGCCGGCCCCATCCGCCGTTGCGCTTCCAGCGCATAGGGCGAGTCAGGGAACTCGGTCACGATACGGCGGTACGTCTCCTTGGTCTTGTCCGCATTTCCCTGGACGTCCCAGGCGTGCGCGAGAAGCGTAAGGAGCGCATCTGGCGGAAGGCTGGGCTCGGACTTGCTGATCTCAGCCTGCAGCTCCTGCCCGACCTGTGGCGCTTCGCCGTTGTCGATCCGCAGACGGTAAAGACTGTAGAGCGCTCCTGACACAAGGACCTGTTTGCGATTCTCGCTGATGAACTTCTGTAGCCGGGCCTTTGCGGAAGCCACGTCCCCCTTGTCGCCGTCGATGCGGGCGAGATAAAGAGAGGCGATGCCCGCGGCATCGCTGCCACCGTAAACGGCCTCGACATCCTTGAACTGCTTCTCCGCCGCCGCGGTCCGCTGGGCCTCGGTCTTGAACTTCGCATTCGGAACCGGCTGGGCGCCCGGGGCCGGCAGCAGCGGCGATTCGATCGTCTCGATCGCCTTGGCCAGCGCCTGCTGCGCCTTCTCCTCGTGGTTGGAGCGGTAGAAATAGACTCCGTAGATGAGGACGGCGAGGACGACAGCCGCCGCGGTGATGGTGAGGAGAAGACGCTGATTCTCCTTCGCCCTGCTCGACAAGGAACCGATCTCGTCGACAAATTTATCGTGCTTCAGGTCTCTGCGTTCCTGGCGATCCATGGATCGAACTGCCTCCGTAAAAGTGCGTGACTCTAACCCGGGGTGCAGGAACGGTCAAATGGGGATGGGGATTCCGGGGGGCGTGTGGGTTGCTGGGTCTCGGGGTTTCGAGGTTGCGGGGTCTCTGGGTGGCACGGTTGCCAATACCCCAAAACTCCGAGCAACCCGGAACACCGCCGCAAGACTGCGTGACCGCGCGACACCGCGACCGCGACCCAGCAAATCCCCGCAACCCCGCGACCCGTACCGCGCTACAATCCGCATATCTTCGGCACTACCATTGCAGTGGCGCGAGAGACATCGTCGGACCTTCTCAATCGGGAGCACCCATGGCCGCGCGGGCGTTGACGGCAGCACTCATTTCCATCCTTTTCTCCGGCATCGCCGCGAACGCTGCTCCGGCCGATCACGACTTCGGCGCGACGGTGCTCTGCTACCACATCGTCGAGTCTCCTCAGGATCCCCGCATGGAGGTCTCCCGCGAGACGTTTCGCGAGCAGATGCGTTATCTGGCCATGACCGGCTACAACGTCATCCCGCTTCGCGAGCTCTATGAATACGTATCCGGGAAGCGCGCCTCACTGCCGCGGAACGCGGTCGTCGTCACCATCGACGACGGCTGGCGCAGCACGTATACCGAGGTCTTTCCGGAGATGAAGCGATACGGTTTCCCGTTCACGATCTTCATTTATCCGCAGATCGTCGGACAGACCTCCCACGCCTTGAACTGGAAACAGATCAAGGAGATGTCCGAGGCAGGGGTCGACATCGAGAGCCACTCCTACTCACATCCCTATCTCACGAGGCGGCGTCACACGGAGCTGGACCAGCGGGCCTACAACGGCTGGCTGGAGCGCGAGCTGATGGACAGCAAGCGGATGATCGAGCACGCCACCGGGAAGCCCGTTCTCTTCCTCGCCTATCCGTTCGGCGACTACGACCACTTCCTCGTCGACAGCGTCGCCCGGGCCGGTTATGACGCCGCCCTGACCTGCGAAGCCGGGAAGGTGCGCCGGGGCAGCAATCCGCTGAGGATGCACCGCACGGTGGTCGAGAAAAAGATGGATTTCGTGAGTTTCCGCCACTTCCTCGGCGCGGGATCGATGCGGCTCGACGAGATGACGCCCCAGCCCGGCGTGGTCTTCGATCCCGGCCAGACCCTGATGGTCTCCGCCAAGATCCCCAATCACGACACCGTCGATCCGAGGTCGGTGGGTATGGCGCTGCTGACCGTCCCCGGCACTCTCCCCTTCTCGTACGACCCCGCTACCGGCGCGATCTCCGTCGCGGCAGTGAAAGAGGCGCTGAAGGGAACGTACCAGCGCGCCCTGGTCTGGGCCACTGACGCCAAGTCCGGCAAAAGGATCGAGGCGAGCTGGATCTTCAAACTCCCCGAGGCGCATCTCCCCGTGATGCCCGCGGTGGTGATCGACCCCCAGCAGGTCACTCCCGCCGAAGTGCCTAAGGTGCAGTCGGGTGCTTCATCGGTCGCCGTACCGGCCGGCGGCGGCTCGGGTACGCCGGCCCGCGCGCAGTTGCAGCGCGCTCCGAAACAGCAGTAAGGCCCGAGACCGCTGCAATGGGCAGCGATCCAAATAGAACCCCAAATAGAACCCCAAATAGAACCAATGACCACGCCGGTCCTGCGTCATCTCATCGAAACTCAAATCGAAGAGTGGCGGCCCGATCTCGCCGTAGATCCATCGCTCGAAGACGACGTGGGCATGCTAAGCGAGGTCCTGCACGCCGTCGTACACGGCGGCGCCGGGGTGAGCTTCTTCGTCCCGTTCTCGATCGACGAAGCGCGCGCGTTCTGGCTCGACAAGGTGTTGCCCGGAGTGCGCGCCCGAACGCGTCGGTTGGTCGTGGCACGCTGGGGCTCGCGGATCGTGGGGACGGTCCAACTCAAACTGGACATGCCGCCGAACCAGCGACACCGCACCGAGGTCGCCAAGCTGCTGGTCCACCCGGAAGCCCGGCGCCGCGGAGTGGCCCGACAGCTGATGATGGCGCTCGAGACCATCGCGCGGTCGGAACGCCGGACGCTGCTCACCCTCGACACGGTCACCGGCGATAACGCCGAGCCTCTCTATCTGTCCCTCGGCTACATCCCCGTTGGCGTAATTCCACGGTATGCGCGGGCCTCTCTGACGCCGGACCTCGAAGCCACGACCATCATGTACAAAGAGCTCGCGCCAGGGACACTGCTGGATGTCTTGCCAAGCAGCGACAAGTGTTGAGTTCTCAAGGTTACGAGTTGCGAAAGAACAATCGCGTTAGGCCCCGATAAAAGCCGAGATAAAAGCCGGGGGTCCATGTAAACGCTCCGGCTGCGCTTACGTCAAAAACCCGATGCCTCGGGTGTGGGTCGTCATTTTGTTGATGGGAGTTGCCCTCGGCGCTCGGGGTGCGGGTGCTCCAGGGAGTGCTTCCAGCCGGCCAAACGTGCTGCTCATCGTCCTCGATACGGTTCGATTCGACGCGATCTCGTCCGCCAACACGCCATTCCTCGATTCACTGGGCAAACGGGCAACCGTCTTCACACTGGCGTACAGCACGCACGACTTCACGCCGACCTCGCACTTCTCGATCATGACCGGCCTCCGGGACGGAATCGCCAGCGACGACGACCGGATGGAGAACGGCATGGCCTGGCAACTCCGGCAGAATGGCTATTCGACTTTCGCCACCGTTGCCAATGGGTTGATCACTCCACCGCAGATGCCGGTGCTGGGCGGCTTCGGCGATTTCAAGGCCGTCGGCGACGTGACCGGTTCGGACCCGACCGACGTGCTCACCGACCTGACGGAGATCGACGAGAGGCTGGCGCTGTTTCATGTCCGCGCCACACGGCACACACGGGCCATGCTCTACTACTCAGCCGACCGGCTGCTTCCCGTTTTCCTGCAGCAGATCAAAAGCGCCAAACCACCGTATTTTGGTTTCGTGAATCTCGTCGACGCGCACGAGCCATACGTGCCGCACCTGGAGACCTATCACCCCGAGGTGACGCTGCCGGAGAACTTCGCCGGCGATGTGATGAGCCGGCGGATCAGTCCGGAAATGGCGCACCCCGAGATCATCCGCGATCCGCAGCGGCGCGCGTTGGTGACCGCGAAGCTCGCCGAGGTCGGATTCCCGCGTCTGCTCTCCCTCGACCTGTCGCCGGAAGCACTGGCCATCTACAAGGCCCGCTACATGGCCACGGTTCACGATCTCGACGGCGTGCTGCGGGAGTTCTTCAACGCCGCGGACCACGAGCACCTTCTCGACAACACGATCGTCATCATCACCTCGGATCATGGCGAGGAGTTCGGCGAGTCGGGACACATCACGCACATGTTGCGCGATCACGGCGACTACGAAGTCACGCACCACGTCCCACTGATCGTTCTCGTGCCTCCGTCGATCTCGCGAAGCGGCGCCTCGGTAGTCACCCGGCGCGTCTCGCTGGCCAGTATTGCCGCGACGATCTACGACGTGGCCGGGCTCGATTGGTCGCCGCTCGCGAACCATCACGTCGACTATCCCCGCTCGCTCACGCCGCTGTTCATGCCGGTCCCTCCCCGCGTGGCCCACGTAACGCTTCCCACGATCTCGCCGCAGGACCATTCCGACGCCAATCGCCAGCGGGAGGAGACCATGCGCGCGCTCGGCTACATCCAGTGAGCGGCGGGCTAGAACCTGCGGCTGATGCCAGCGGCAAGGAAGACGTTCGGCGGTGTCGTGCCGTGGGCGCCCCATCCGGCCGAGGCGTCGAGTTGCGTATTGCGGCCGACGATCAGGGCTGCTCCGACGTCGACGATCAGCGAGATGGTTCCTCTGCGCTGCTCGGGCGATTGCACCGCCCCATCGACGAAAACGTTGGCGCGTTCGGAGATGTTGTACTGCACCGTGAGTGCGGCCAGCCCGGAGGTGAAGCGGCCATCGCCGTCATCCTGCGAGGCCAGGCCGGCGTTCGGATTCAGCGACCACTTCTCGCCGATGTTGATGTCGGCGGCAAGGCGGACATCGGCGGCCGTAGCATGGGAGCGCTGCACGCCGCTGCCCGAGGGAACGAAGATGCGCGCGATCAGGCCGAGCGACGGAGCATCGACGAAGTGGTATTTCATGCCCAGCGAGACCGGCGCGAATCCGTTCGCGCCGTCCGCGTGAATGTAGCCGTTCCCCTCGACGCGCAGCTCGAGCGCTTTGCTCAAGCCGTAGCGGAAGAGCACTGGTGTAGCCGTCGACTGTCCGTCCGAGGCGTGGTCGCGCTCGATACCGGCTTCCAACTGGAAGATACCGGGGCCGACGATGGCGCTGCCATCGGCGATGCCCGGCCGATCAGGGTTGATGAGATCAGCGTCCTGCGCGACCGCCGTCGAAGCGAGGAGGAACAGAAACACAACGGCGGCAACCCTCATGTCCGGCAAGGTTACCGCAGACGATGTCCCACGGAGGGTTTGCATCGTCGGGTCTTCGCGTGAGACTTCGTCCTCTAACGCTCTGCTACCATGCGCCGCCATGCCGCTCACCTCGAAACAGCGCCAATACCTCAAAGGCCTCGCGCATGCGCTCGAGCCGATCGTGCGCGTCGGACGCGCCGGCGTCAGCCCCACGGTGATCGAGGAGACGAAGCGCTCCCTGGCCGCGCACGAGCTGATCAAGGTACGCGTCGAGGGCGACGACTCGGCACAACGTCGCGCAATCGCCGAGGAGCTTGCCAGCGCGTGTGACGCCGAGGTCGCCGCCAGCATCGGGAAGGTAGCCATCCTCTATCGCCCCAGGGACGAAGAGCCGGAGATCGAGTTGCCGTAGTACGGTTGCGGGGAGATGAGCGTCCAGTCCCGACTAACGTGATCCGTGACTACTCGCGGGAGCGTGGGCTCGCCGCGAATAGCGGCAACGGAAGGTAGCCAGGGGTGCGAGCGCTTTTTGCGAGCACCCCTGGTACAAGGCCTCATGGTTGTGTGCCGCGTCAGCGGCACTGGAGTGAAGTCACAGACGTCCGATGACCTCCAGTGGCGCTGACGCGGCACGACATGCATTGACATCTTGACCAGGGGTGCTCGCAAAAAGCGCTCGCACCCCTGGTACCTTCTTCAGCCGCTATCGCGGCATATGCAATTGAGGATTCCACGAAGCAGGATTTCGAGAACACCCAGCAACCCACCGCGCAACTGCGCAACCCCGAGACCGCAAAACACAAAGGGCAGCCTCTCGGCTGCCCTTTGCGCTTGCTGCTGATCGGATAGCGATTACGGGAGCATCAGGCGAATCACCACGCGGCGATTGCGCAGACGGCCTTCGGCGGTGTCGGCGTCGCTGGCCGGCTCGCGTGCGTCGCGGCCTTCGACCGTGATGCGTGACGGGTCGATGCCGTGACGGGTCACGAGGTAGTCGCGGACCGCTTCGGCGCGGCGGCGATCGAGATCGTGATTCGGACCGGTGTTCTCTTTGTCGTCGTTGTAGCCGATGACGATCGCAGTGGAGGTCGGCTCCTGCTTCATGCGGAGAGCGACGTCGTCCAGGATGGCCTTGGCGATGTTGGTCAGGCGCGCCGAACCGGACTCGAAGTGAATCTCGTCGGTGCGAAGCTCCGTCGGAACGTGCGGCGGCGTCACCGGCGGCGGCTCAGGCGGAGCAACCGGCGTCGGGGGCGGTGGTGGAGGCGGTGGCTCCGGCGTCGGAGCGGGCGGCGGAGGCGGCGGAGCGACGGCCGCAAGATGGAGCGGGGAGAACGTGATGCCGACCAGGGCCGAGAAGCCACAGTTATCGAGCTCCGTGACGGCGCACTCGCTGTGATCGTGGCTGTACTTCGCCGCGTTCCAGCGCACACCGCCGTTGATCGACCAACCGCTATCGCCGATCCAGTGGCGCAAGCCGGTGACGAGGATGATCGGCGACTGAGGCTTCACATCGCCGCCGCTATACATCTTCGAACTGAGTTCGCTGATCCAGTTGGTCGTACGCCAGAAGTGGAGCGGATGATTCCACCCGAACTCGACGAGAGCCTCATTCGGAAGGCTGAACGAATCAGGCGCGAGCGTCGGAAAGTCCGAGTGGCTGGCGCTGCGGTCGCCGACGACGGTGTACGACCCACCGACCGTGAACTGGCCGGCCGTGTAGTGCAATCCGCCGCCATAGTTCGTCGCGCCCGTGGAGACGCCGCTGTCTTTGTTGCCGGTCGGAAGATCGGCGAACAGCGTGAAGGCGAACTTGGAGGCGGGCGAGCCGAGACTGAACTTCGTGGCCAGGTGAAGAGGAGCCATTCCGCTGTCGGAGAACTTCCCCTGGTAGTAGAAGCCGTTAATGAATCCGTTGCGGTCGCCGCCGTTCCCTTTGATGGTGTCGAACGGGAGCGAAGCGCTGATTTCCCAGTTGTCGGTGAGACCGTACCCCACTGACCCGCTGATGCGGCTGAGGTCGTAGCCCATGTTCTTGTGGGGGCGCGCCGACGGGATGATGAAGGGACCGGGAGCCGCGTCGAGGCCCCAGTTCTGGTAGTAGACACCGAACGACCAGTCACCTCGACGCAGCGTGTCAGCGGTGATGACATTGAACAGCCCGGTCTCTCCGGACGCCGTCGGGGCCACGAGTGCGGCCTGATCCGCCAGCGAAATCGAGGCCAGCGAGCTCGTACTCGTGTCGGTTTGCGCCAGCAATGAAGGCACGATGAGGATGCAAAGCAAGGGGATCAGGAATCGAGATCTCAGACGCAAAGTAACACCTCCTAAAGTTCACACGGTCGGCACGCGATGTACTGCTGGGCGCGGCTTACAAAACATGTGCCAGAGTCATGCGAAGTAAAACGTTAAAGGCTTCAACAAGTTGAGCTTACCATACCTCGCGCGGTGCAACCGCAGACGTGACTCAGGCACTTTGATACGATGCCGCCATGCGCTTCCGTCCGTTCGCTGTCACGTTCGCGGTAATTCTTGCAGCGACCACAGTGCTCGCGCAGGAGCCGCCACCGCCGCCTTCCACGCCTCCGGAGCCTCCACCGGCCACGACAACATCGCCTCAGACCCCGGTACCGGTAACACCGCCTCAGGGAACACCGCCTCAGACGACGCCCGCGCCGGTCCCGGCGCAGGAGGCGCCGCCAACCGTCGCGCCGAGCCCGGATACGACTCCTCCGCTCTCGCCCATCGCTGCCAGCGGATACGATCGGCGCGACGCGCTGCCGAGCATTTTCCTCGCCGACGGACGCGCCAGCATCCGGCTGCGGAAGCTGATCAAGAACGTGCTGTTCGAGAGCCAGATCGACTACAAGTTTGTCACCGGCGACATCAGCACCTTCCTTCGCTACAAGTACTACGCGCAGAACTTCACCTATAAGATCGGCGTGTTCGACTCGATCTCCTTCGGCGCCGTCGGCGCGCACCAGGACGAATTCGAGCGGGTGCGCGGCGGCCTGCTGCTGTTCGAGTTTCCGCGCGACTACAACCACCGCTATTTCAGCCTCCTGCAGGACGATCGGCTCACCTTCGGAGACCCGACGCGGGTCGACAACCGCAAGAACAACATCTACACGAAGGTCGGCTATCAGTACGGCACGGAGTTCGACGAACAGTTGAACTCGGTCGTCGGCGAGTCCCGAGGTCTGCTGGTTCCTGTGCTGACGGTCTTCCGCGACCTCGGCCCGCAGAAGTTCAGCTTTGCCGCCGCGGTCACGGAGGGAGGAAAAGTCTCGACCGGCGACTACCAGTACACCAAGGTCGAAATGGACGCGATCCACCGCTGGGACGTCACGCCGACGTCATTCCTCGTCACACGAGCGCACGCCGGCACGTTTCTGACGAAACAGTTCCTCTGCGCCAACACGCCCACCACGCCGCCGATCGAGTGCTATTCGATCCCGGGTTACGAAATGTTCAACCTCGGCGGAAGCGAAGCGCTGCGCTCTCTCGAGACCTCCAACAGCGTTTCCAGCGGCACGGACGAATTCGACTTGACGAACGAGTATTTCGTTCCCGTCTTCCGCAATCGCGACTATCGCTATCGTGCCCTGCACTTCAATACCGCGTACGCGATCGCCTACGCCGGCGTCGGAAACGTCGGCTTCGCCTACAAAGATGTCGCCAGGACCGCCAACTTCGCCGTCGATGCCGGCCTGGGGACGGAAATGGCGCTCACGGTGCACGACTTCGACGTCCTCGTCAGCGTCCTCTTCTCTCATACGCTCCGGGCTCCGGATATCCAGAAGAGCAATAAGGTCCAGTTCTCGATTCACACGGTGCGGTAAGTCGCGGTTGCGCGGTTTGCGCGGTTGCGAAGTCTCGCGGTTGCGCGGCCTCGTGTTGGGGTTATTGCTTCAGCAGTTGAGAAAGGCAGCACCCGCGTAACCGCGATACCCCGCAACCGCGCGACCCCGATTCACTTCCTCAGGGCCATCGTTACCGAGCGAACGCCGTCGATACTCCGTACGACGCTGAGGGCCATGTCCTTCTGCAGTTCGTTCAGGACCTTGCCGCGGAGCCGGACGACGCCGTTGGTGGAGTCCACAGCGATCTCGGTTCCGTCCAGACCGCGCTGAGCGGCCAGCTCACGCTCGGCGTCGCGTTTGATGCGGGCGTCGTCGGGAGCTCCAATCTGGATCAGGTTGGCAACCCGCGTAAAGCCGAGCGCGTGCGCAACCGTGCCGGCCTTCTCCGCTGCGCTCCTGTCCGCCGTCCTGCCGCGAAGGACGACGATGCCTCCCACCTCGATGGCGACAAACTCATCCACGGCCACGCCGGCAGTCAGAAACTGCTTCGTGACGTCGAGGGAGGCAGGCTGCTGCGCGATTGCAGGGATCGCCGAAAGGACGAAGGCCACAACCACCGCTGCCAAGCCGATTCTCACGTTATTTGCTCCCACGAAGTATACACGAAGCATCGGACATGCCAAGAATTACTGCCGTAAATGCAATCGTTTAGCGGATTCCTACGCCACCCTGGAAGGGATGGTGACAACCGCCGGCTCGTCGGCTGGCGAACCGTGTTCGTGGTGCATCTCGACATGCCAGATGAGCAGGACCAGCAGTCCGATGAGAGCAATCATGGCCAGAAGAGCGGTAACCCGCCGAAGCACGTTCATAAGGTAGGCAATGTGTGTGCCTGTATCTTACCTGAGGGGTGGGGAGTGGGGGTCGGCCCGTTCGTAGCGTCGCCGGCTCGGCGGCTGGACCGCCAGCGGCTCGCTGGCGGTTGTCTGGAATCGCCGCCGAGCCGGCGGCGGTCCAGCCGGCGGGCCGCCAGCGCTACGCTCCGTCTCCCACTCCCCATTCCCCACTCCACAAGCTATCATCCACCCATGAAAGCGATCCTGATCCGCGAACATGGTGGCGTCGAAAAACTGGAGATGGCTGAGGTGGCCGAACCGGCCGCCGGTCCCGGCGAAGCCATCATTCGCGTCCGCGCTGTGGCCCTCAATCACCTCGACATCTGGCTTCGCCGTGGGGTTCCCGGACACAAGTTTCCGCTGCCGATGATCCCCGGCTCGGAGGTGTCAGGCGTCATCGAATCCGTCGATGACTCTCGCTGGAAAGCAGGCGACGAGGTGATCGTCGCTCCCGGCTATTCGTGCGGGCTCTGTGCGGCCTGCCTCTCCGGCAACGATCCGCTCTGCCGCCACTCCGGGATCTTCGGCGAAACGGTCAACGGCGGAGCGTCGGAGAAAATGGCCGTCCCCGTGCGCAATCTGATTCGCAAACCGGCCGTGCTCTCGTTCGCGGAGGCGGCGGCGCTTCCGCTCGACATGCTCACGGCGTGGCACATGCTCGTGGCCCGCGCGCAACTCCGTCCGGGCGAAACGGTCCTCGTCCAGGCCGGCGGCTCGGGCGTTGGAAGTGCCGCCATTCAGATCGCCAGGTTGTGGGGCGCCACCGTTTACGCCACCGCCGGCACCGCGGAGAAGGCGGCACGCGCCAAGGCCCTCGGCGCGGACGAGACCATCGTCCATACGCAAGTCGATTTTCTGGACGAAGTCCGCCGCCTCACCGGCAAACGCGGCGTTGACGTCGTCGTCGAGCACGTCGGCGGCGAGACGTTCGAACGCTCTCTCCGCGCTCTGGCCAAAGGGGGCCGCCTCGTCACCTGCGGCTCGACCTCGGGCGGCGAGGTCACGATCAACCTTCGCCTCATCTTTTTCAAGCTGCTCTCCATCCTCGGCTCGACGATGGGAAGCCTGGCCGAACTGCACGAGGTCATGAAGTTCGTCGAAGTCGGCCGCCTTCGCCCGGTCATCGACCGCATCCTGCCGCTCTCCGAGGTCGCCGAAGGACACCGCATCCTCGAGGCGCGGGAGGCGTTTGGGAAGATTGTGTTCTCGGTGGGGTAGCGCGGTTGCGGGGTCGCGCGGTAGCGGGGTTGCAAAGTTCCTGGGTTGCAAGGTTGCTGGGCTACCGAATGACGAGGCTCGGAAGGAAAAGCAGCCTAGCAACTCAGTAACCCTGCAACTCAGTAACCCGCAACTCAGTAACCAACCCACCGCCGCGCGACCCCCGCAACCTCGCGACCTCGTAACCGCGAGCCCAACCGCGAGATAATCCACAGGTGCCCCACATCCACCTCCTTCCCTCCGATCTCATCAACCAGATCGCTGCCGGCGAGGTCGTGGAGCGCCCCTCCTCGGTGGTCAAAGAGCTCGTGGAGAATGCCATCGACGCCGGGGCCACCGTGATCGATGTGCTCCTCGAGAACGGCGGGAAGAAATTGATCGAGGTGCGGGACAACGGCTCCGGGATGGGACACGACGACGCCCTTCTCGCGCTCGAACGTCATGCCACCTCGAAGATCCGCGGCTTCGATGACCTGGCGCAGGTGCGAACGCTCGGCTTTCGCGGGGAGGCCCTCCCCTCGATCGCCAGCGTTTCCCGCTTTACGCTGACGACCTTCGACGGCGCCTCCGAGGCGGCCATCGAGATCGAGTGCGATCCGCTCACCGGGGCGCGCACGTCGCGCCCCGCCGCGCGCGACCGCGGCACGACCATCAGCGTGCGCGAGCTGTTCGAGAACGTCCCGGCGCGGCGCAAGTTCCTCAAGTCCGCCGACGCCGAGTTCCGCTCCATCGTGACGATCGTCTCCTCGTACGCACTGCCGCTGCCGTCACGGGCCTTCCGCGTCGAGCACAACGGACGGACGGTGGTCGACCTCCCTGCCGCGCTGACGATGCGCGAGCGCGTCGCGCAGATCATCGGAGACGACGCCGCGCCGTCCCTCGAGGAGATCGACATGACCATCGACCGCGTCCACGCGGCCGGCTTCGTCACGCGCGGCCTCCGCTTCGGAAGCCGCCGCAATCAATACTTCTTCGTCAACGGCCGGCTGGTGAAGGACCGTGTTCTGACACATGCCGCAAGCCGGGCGGCGGACGCCTTCGATTTCGACGGCCATCCAGCCATCGTCCTCTTCATCGACATCGATCCGGAGCTCGTCGACGTGAACGTCCATCCCGCCAAGACGGAGGTACGCTTCCGTGACTCCGGCGCCGTTCACGTCGCCGTCGAGCAGGGCATCAAGCGGGCGCTCGGCGGCGCGGAGGAGGGCTCGAAACTGCTGCAGGCCGCCGTGCCGGCACCCTCCTCCCATCCGCCGTCTCTCTTTCCGCCGCGCCGATTCGATGACGCACCGGCCGGCTACCGCCCCGAATTCACACCGCTTTTTCAGAGGCAGAGCGTGGTGCAGCCACCGCTGCGCGAACAAACAGCCACGATCGAGGCGCCGCCGCTCGCGGACGACGCCGAGCCCCGCCTCGGCGATCTGCAAGGACGCGTCATCGGCCAGTACCGGATGAGTTACATCGTCATCGACACGCCTACCGGCCTGCGCCTCATCGATCAGCATGTCGCCCATGAGCGCGTCCTCTACGATCGCTATTTTTACCGCGCCGAACAACAGGCGCCGGTGACGCAGCGGCTCCTGACGCCGATCCTTTACGAGAGCGGCGCCGCCGAGGGTGCCGTGCTGGAGTCGCACCTCGACGAGCTGCGCATCGTCGGCTTCGACATCGAGCGCTTCTCCGGGAACGTCTTCGCCATCGCCGCCGTCCCTCCGGAGCTGGTGAAGAGCGACGTCGACGCCTTCCTTCACAAGCTCATCGACGCATCGCTCGACGAGCGTTCGCACCTGCAGCACGTCCGCGAAAAGGTGTGCGCGTCACTGGCCTGCCAGGCCGCCATCAAAGTCCATCGTCCGCTCAACGGCGAGGAGATGGCCCGCCTCACTGCCGAGCTGCTCGACTCCTCGAACCCCTACGCCTGTCCGCACGGCCGCCCGATCATCGTCGACATCCGGCATCTGGATATCGAAAAGCACTTCCACAGGAAGTAGAGGGGACGCGCAGGGCGCGCTGGGTCGCCTGTCAGGGCGGAAATGGGGCGGTACGCTAGTTCGGACGCCCACCGACCAGGCTTCCGGGCTCCACTCGGGCTCAGAAACGCACAAAAATGGTGAATTGCCGAGATCGGCCGGCGCATGAACAGACTCTGGGAGTCCGTGAATGGACTCCGCGAGTCTGTCAACAGACTCTGGGAGTCTGTTAATAGACTCCGCGAGTCTGTTAATAGACTCTGGGAGTCTGTTAATAGACTCCGCGAGTCTGTTAACAGACTCTGGGAGTCTGTTAATAGACTCCGCGAGTCTGTCAACAGACTCTGGGAGTCCGTGAATAGACTCCGCGAGTCCGTTAACAGACTCTGGGAGTCCGTGAATACACCAGAATTGGTGGTTTGACTCGCATTGCTCACCGTGCACGAGCGAAGAATCGTGTCCACGCCGGGTAGAACTTCGCGCAATTCGAGGCCGCCGAGGGATCCTCGGTGCATGCGCATCCCCTCCCGTCAGCTCGGGCAACGCGGCGAACGACGCGCGGCGTGGTTTTACCGGCTGCGTGGTTACCGCATCGTGGCGCGAAACGTACGGTTGCGCGGCGGGGAGATCGACCTCATCGTCCGCCGCGGAGGACTGCTCGTCTTCGTCGAGGTGAAAGCGCGGCAGAGCGTCGTGGCGGGCTACGGGGTCGATGCCGTGAATCGCCGCAAGAAGCTGCAGCTCATCTCACTGGCCGATCAATACCTGAATCAGCATCCGCACGACGGGGAGGTCCGCCACGACATCCTCTCGCTCTTCTGGACGGGATGGCGCTTCGTCGTCACCCACTATCCCGACGCCTTCCGGCCGGTCAGCGATGCTCGCCGTCCCTGGAGGTGGACGGTTTGAGGGGCGCCAATTGGCCCTTCCTCCGTGCCTCGGCGCCTGCTTTCCCGAGGCGGAGACACAAGTCGCGAAGCTGCGAAACGCGTCGAATGCGGAGTGTGACGGCAGCGGGTGACATGTCAGTCTTCATCGCGCAGTCTCTTGGGCCACCAGCACCTCGCGCAACGCCTGCGACGCGTGCTCGATCGCCTCATTCAGCTTGTCGGGATCCTTCCCTCCTGCCTGAGCCAGGTCGGGCTTGCCGCCGCCCTTGCCGCCGACGATCGGAGCGAGCTTGTTGATCAGCGTGTTGGCGTTCACGCGATCGAGGAGATCCTTCGTGACGGCGGTGAGAAGCGTCACTTTGCCGTCCGTCACCGAGCCGAGGACGACGACGCCCGACTTCAGCTTCGAGCGGAACGTGTCGGCGAGATTGCGAAGGTCGCCGCCGCTGACATCGTCGATGCGGCGAGCGACGAGTTTCACGCCGTCGACATCGATCGATTCGTCTGCGGGGGCCGATGTTGCACCCGTACCACCGCCGGCCATTTTCAGCTTGAGCTGCTTGAGCTCTTTCTCAAGCGCCTTCTGCCGCTCCTGCATCGTCCGCAACTGCGCGGGCACATCCTCGATGCGCACGTTGAGCTGTTGCTGCAGTTCATGTGCGGCGTCCTCGATCGTTTGAAAGTGTGCGAGCGCGCCGCGGCCGGTGAGCGCTTCCATGCGGCGGACTCCCGCGGCAAGCGAGCGGTCGCTGACGATCTTGAAGAGACCGATGTCGCCGGTGCGATTGACATGGCAGCCGCCGCAGAACTCGCGCGAGAAGTCGCCCGCCGTCACGATGCGCACGTTCTCGCCGTACTTCTCCCCGAACATGGCCACGGCGCCGGTCTTCTTCGCCTCGGCGATCGGCATGACCGTCTTGGTCACTTCGAGGTTCTCGCGGATCTTGGCGTTGACGATCTCCTCGACGCGCCGCAACTGCTCCTCGGCCGGTGCCTGGTGGTACGTATAGTCGAAACGCAGCCGGTCGGGCGCGACCAGCGAGCCGGCCTGCTGCACCGCCTCTCCGAGAACGTCTTTGAGCGCTTTGTGCAGAAGATGCGTGGCCGTGTGGTTTGCCGTCGTGTCGAGGCGCGTCTGTACCGGCACCGAGGCACGCACCTGCGAATGCACTGACAGATGTCCCTCGTCGACGCGGACGCGGGAGACGATGAGATCACCGACCGGCTTCTGCGTGTCGAGCACCGTGGCCCGGCCGCCATCCCACTCCAGCGTGCCGGCGTCGCCGATCTGACCGCCGGACTCGGCGTAGAACGGCGTTGGCGTAAGGACAACTTCTCCTTCCGCGCCGTGATGGATGACGTCCTGCTCCTTGCCGGCGATGACGATCGCCTTCACGGTCGACGGCACGTCTACATAGCGATCGTATCCGACGAACTCCACCGGCCCGGTCTTGTCCGCGATCGGCGCGAAGACCGCGGCCCCGGCCGATAGTTGGAACTTCGACCCGGCCTTCGCCCTGACGCGCGCGTCCGCCATCATCGTCTCGAAGCCTTCGCGATCGAGAGTGACCCCTTCCTCCTCGGCCATCTCTCCGATGAGATCGACCGGGATGCCGAAGGTGTCGTAGAGGCGGAACAGCTCCTCCCCGCCGAGGATCCGTTCGCCGCGCGCGCGCACGGAGTCGAGAACCGCGCCGACACGCTCCATGCCGGAGCTGAGCGTGCGTGAGAAGCGTTCCTCTTCGGCTGCCAGCGTCAGCAGCACCGCCTCGCGGCGCATCTGCAGGTCCGGATAGGCGGAGCCCATCGATGCGATGACGGCGTCCACGAGTTTGGAAAGCTCGACCGGCTTGGGCAGCTTGCGCCCGAAACGGACGGCCCTCCGGATGATGCGCCGCAGCACGTAGCCGCGCCCTTCGTTCGACGGGATCACGCCGTCGGCGATGAGGAATGTCGCGGCGCGCGAGTGATCGCAGAGAACGCGGACGGCCGTGTCGAGCTCGTCGTCCATCTCACCGCCGTACGCATAGCCGCTCGCGCCCTCGATTGCCGCCATGATCGGCGTGAACAAATCGATGTCGTAGTTCGTCGAGCTTTCCTGCAACACGCTGGCAAGCCGTTCCAGCCCCATGCCGGTGTCGACCGAGGGCGCGGGAAGCGGCGTGAGCACGCCGTCGGCGCCGCGGTCGTACTGCATGAAGACCAGGTTCCAGATCTCCATCGTGTCGTCGCCCTCGCCATTGACGAGCGCGGCCACGTTCTTCGACAGGTCGTCTCCCCGGAAGTAGTGCAGCTCCGAGCAGGGGCCGCAGGGGCCGGTGTCGCCCATCGACCAGAAGTTGTCCTTCTTCCCGAACCGCAGCACGCGGTCGGGCGAAGCGCCGGCCTTCACCCACAGCTCCGCCGCTTCGTCGTCCGCAGGGACGCCGTCGCCCCCTTCGAATACGGTGAACCAGAGGCGCTCGACCTCGAGACCCCATTCATCGACGATCAGCTCCCAGGCGAACTTGATCGCATCTTCCTTGAAGTAGTCGCCGAAGGAGAAGTTGCCGAGCATCTCGAAGAAGGTGTGATGCCGGGCCGTGCGGCCGACGTTCTCGAGGTCGTTGTGCTTGCCGCCGGCGCGAACGCATTTCTGCGAAGTGGTGGCACGGTTGTAGTCACGCGGCTCACGGCCGAGGAAGACGTCTTTGAACTGGTTCATGCCGGCGTTCGTGAAGAGGAGCGTCGGATCGCCGGCCGGGACGAGCGACGAGCTGGACACGCGCCGGTGCCGGTTCTTCTCGAAGTACTTGAGAAACTGTTCGCGGATCTGATTGGTCGTGAGCAATGAAGGACTCCCCTGAAAGCGCGAGATCGTAACAGCCGGGGTGTGGAGTGTCATCCCGAGGGTTGGGTCGCGGAGTTACTGAGTTGCTCGGTTGCTGGGTCGCGCGGTCTCGCGGTTTCGAGGTCTCGCGGCTTGAGGAGGCAAGAAAACGGCTTTGCAATGCACAACCGCGAGACCGCGAAACTCCGAGACCGCGAAACCAGTCCAGAGCTGCGCCCCGACTCAGACCAGATACTTCTCCCGCAGCGTTCTCAGATGATGCAGCTCGTGCCCGGCCACGTGGAAGGCCAGTCCACGCACCGAGGCTTCGTAGCCGTTGACGTTCCCCCGCCTCACCCACTCCTCGGCGGTCAGCGGCGCGAAGAGCGCGAGCGTGGCCGCGCGGACGGCGCGATATTCAGCGATGAGACGGACCAGCGGGCGCGATTCGAAGTCGGTCGCCGCGACATAGTCCTTCTCCTCGAATCCCGGCAGAGGCCGCGTATCGCCGCGGGCCACGCAGAGCGCGCGATAGGCGAAGATGCGCTCGTCGTCGATGAGATGGCCCACCACCTCCTTCAGCGTCCACTTGTCCGGCGCATACCGCAGCGCGGAAATCGCCTCTTCGTCGAGTGACTGGAGCAGCGTGGTGACTTCCACCCCTTGAGCCGACAGCACCACCACGGCATCGTCTCCGGCGACGTAGTCGATGTCGGCTTTGGCGTAGGGGGCGAACTCGTCGTCCGCGGGGCGGCCACTGGTCATCGTGCAGCTCCTTCGTTCTCCTGGTCTCGCGGTCACGGGGTCTCGCGGTGCTTTACCCTCGCGACTGCGCGACCTCGTCACCGCGCAACCGCGTTCGATATCAATTCCCGAGCGACTTCCATCGCCAGACTGCTGTCGTAACCCTGACGGAACAGGTAGGCGACGAGCTTCTCGCGAATCGATGCATCGTCACCCTTTCGCCGGAGGATGGCCAGCCGTTTCCGCGCGGAGGCCACGGCGGCGGCGCGCTCATCGTGATCGGGAAGGCTCTCATCCAGCGCGCGGGCGATCGTCGCGCCTTCCACGCCGGCTGCCGCCAACTCCCGTTTCACGCGCAAAAGGCCGATGCCTTTGCGGACGCGCGTGCGCACGAAGGCGGCGGCGAAGCGATCGTCATCGAGCCACTTCTCATCGCGTAGCCGGCCGATGGTCGCGTCGATGACGTCGCCAGGGAACTCCTTCAACTCCAGCTTCCGCCGCAACTCCCCCTCGCTGTTGAAGCGATAGCTGAGCATACGCATCGCGGCGGCGTAGCAGCGTTCGGGATCGTCGGACACCACGAGATAAAGCATTCAACCAACTGGAAGGATGAAATCTGAAGGATGAAGGATGAATGATTCAAGTCGATTCATCCTTCATCCTTCCTCCTTCATCCTTCACCTCTGTGGTCGAATGCCTTTACACCGTGTTCGAGAAGTCGAACGGCGACTCGTCCGCAAAGGGATCGCTGTCGCCGGACACGTTCAGCTTCGCATCCATCTCTTCTCGCGACATGTCGGAGGTCGACTGGATGCCCGAGAGCTTGAGGCGGAACTCGTCCGGATTCGATGCGCGGCGCAGCGCCTCGTCGAGGGTGATCAGTCCGTTCTTGTAGAGCACGTACAGCGACTGATCGAAGGTCTGCATCCCGTATTGCGACGTACCCTGGCTGATGGCGTCTTTGATCAGCTTGGTCTTCTCTTTGTTCTCGATGCAGTCGCGGATGTACGCGGTGGAGATCATGACCTCGGCGGCGGGAACGCGCCCGAGGCCGTCCGCGCGCGGGAGCAGGCGCAGGGAGACGACCGCCTTGAGGACGGCCGCGAGCTGCAGGCGGATCTGTTTCTGCTGATGGGGCGGAAAGACCGAGATGATGCGGTTGATGGTTTCCGTGGCATCCATCGTGTGCAGCGTCGACAGCACGAGATGGCCCGTCTCCGCGGCCGTAAGCGCCGTCTCGATCGTCTCGTAGTCGCGCATTTCGCCGACCAGGATCACGTCCGGATCCTGCCGCAGCGCCGACCGGAGCGCCTGCGAGAACGACTTCGTGTCCACTTCGATCTCGCGCTGATTGACGATCGACTTCTTGTCGCGGTGAAGGAACTCGATGGGATCCTCGACCGTCATGATGTGCTCGGTACGATGGGCGTTGATGTAATCGATCATCGCCGCCAGCGTCGTGGACTTGCCGGAGCCGGTCGTCCCCGTGCAGAGGATCAGGCCCCGCCGTTCCTCGCAGATCTTCTCCAGGACGACCGGAAGCATCAGCTCGCGGATGGAGAGGATCTTGACAGGGATGACGCGCAGGACCATACCCACCGTGCCGCGCTGCTGGAAGATGTTGCAGCGGAAGCGCCCCAGGCCGGGCACCGAGTAGGCGATGTCGATCTCGTAGTTGTTCTTGAACTTCTCTTTCTGGCGGGAGGACATGATCGAGAAGGCCATGGCGATCGTGTCTTCCTGCATGAGCCGCTTCAACTCGACGAGTGGCACCAGTTCTCCGTCGACGCGGATGACCGGGTGGGAGCCGACTTTGATGTGGAGATCCGATGCGCGGCGCTCGGCGGCAATTTTCAGCAGGTCGTTGATGTGCACGGGGCTCTCCTAGGAAACGGGTATTTTACGCCAACCCTGCATACAATCGCCCGCCCATGACCGTCACCCGTCACGAAGACCTCTCTCTCCACTACGTTCTAAGCGTTCCCAGCAGCAAGCCGGACGACGCGGAAATGCCGCTCGTGATCGTGATGCACGGCCTCGGGGCGGATGCGAACGATCTGGCCGACCTGGCGCCGATGCTGGACGGCGGGTACCGCTTCGTCTTCCCGAACGCCCCCAAACCATTCGAGCCGATGCCGGGATACTCGTTCGGCTGGTCGTGGTTCGACGGATTCCCGCCCGAGGGCGACTCGATCGTGCAGTCGCGCACGAAACTGCTCGCGCTCATCGACGAACTGGTGAAACGCTATCCCACACCGGAGGGAAAGATCGCCGTGACCGGCTTCTCGCAGGGAGGGCTGATGGCGCTCGACGTGGGCTTCCGCACGAAGCAGAAAATCGCCGCCATCGTCGTCATGAGCGGTGCGATCTATGAGGCCGACATGCCGGATCTTCGAGCGCAGCGCGAACTTCCCGTGTTGCTCATCCACGGCACACAGGACGACATGGTCCCCGTGCTGACCGCACGCCGCACGCGGCACATCCTCGAGGAGCACGGTCTTGCGCCGGAGTATCACGAGTTTCCGATGGGACACCATGTCACCCCGGAGTCGATAGACGTTGTCGCTGATTTCCTGCGGCGCGGTTTCGGCAATTCAAAAGGATAGCGGTTGGAAGCGCTGAAAAATGGCGTTTCAGCATAGAATCATCAAATGCGCAAAATGCGACGCTTGATCATGGCGGCGGTTCTGGTGACGGTTGCATCTGGGTCGAGCGCGGCACAACTTGGCGCCCCTCAGCGCGTTGGCCCGGTCGGCACCGCACCGGCTGTAGCACTCCTGGGAACGGTTCTCCCGTACGGCGATGGTTACGTTGAATTCACCTCGCAACTGCTGCCGGGGCAACCAACGCTGTTCCGTATCGTCGCCACACCGATCGCTCACGACGGTGTCGTGCAGTACGACCAGGCGAAAACGCTCGTGACGGGCGTAAGCCCCGCACCCGGACCGATGGCAGCGGTGACGGATAGCGGCTACTTGCTCTGCTTTACAGCATTTCACGAGGCTTACACGATGGCGCTGTCACCATCACTGCAGGTGCGCGGCACCAGCGCGAATTCGCTGGGCAAAGACCTCTCTTACACCCATCTTGCCTGCAACGGGTCGAGCTGTCTGCTGACGTTCATCGCTACGCTTTCCCAGTATGTAGATGGGTCGATCATCGTCATGGGAGCCGATGGTGTAGAGCGCTCCCGTCGCTCGTTGGCGCGGGCCGGCTACCCGGGCTTCTCGGCACTGGCGCCGGTGAGCGGCGGCTACGCGTTTTTTCACGGCAGTTCCGACAGCTCCAACTACATTCCAGCGGAGAACTTTCCGGCGGGTGTCACCTGGCTGGACCTCGATGGAAACGCCACCGCGGAAACAGAATCACTTCCCAATGTTGCCGCGCCTGCCATCGTGGCGCACCCGGCTGGCGCCCTCCTCATCGACACATCCCCTCAAGAAGAGGTATTCGCGTGCGTGGTGTCTCCTGATCGTGGGGTCGTCAAGTCCGCGCGGTTCACACTCGGATCAGGGTTTAGTCAAGCCGTCGGGGCGACGGTCGGCGGCGACGGCTCCCAGTTCCTCATCGCAGTTTCGAGAACGACCTTCCCACCTTTCAACGAGAGTCCCCCAATGCCGTCGGACGTGGGGGGCATTCTCGTGACCGGAGATCTTCAGGTCGTCAGCCCCTGGTTCCCGATTGCCGAGCAATGGGGAGCCCAGACCTCGATGTGCGTGGCAACGAACGGAGGAGAATACCTCGTAGGCTGGCAACGCACCGCGTCATACGCCCTCAGCGCCGCGGTGACGTCGGACGCTTCTGTTCTGCAACCGAATGGAGCGGCCGTCGTACGAACACCGGCATCCCAGGACTGAGCAGCGCTGGCCGTCTCAACCGACAGCGCGCTGGCCCTCTGGCACGACGACGCGGATGAACCCATTCCCACGCGGCTGGCGCGCTTCGACGGGGCAGGTGCTACAGATGGGGTCCTCCCGGTCTCGCCGGCCACATGGGATCACGCTGTGTGGAACGGCACCGGCTTCGCCCTCTTCGGAAATGAATTCTCGAATAGCACCGGACAATGGTCCGCGAGGGGCGGACCGATCGACGCATCCGGAGTACTTCACGACGCGTTGATTGGCAACGACATGGATTTGGTCAATGTGTGGTGGGACGGGTCAGCATACGTGGCTGCGACGAATTCAGGCAGCAGTCAGACCCGGACGTCTCATCGTCTCCGACTTGCCCCGGACATGACGGTCCTCTCCGATGTCCCACTTCCTTTCCCGACGTTGTCTGCCGCTGGAATTCCTGGCCGGACGATGAGTGTCAGCGTGACGCTACCTCCTGTTGGCGATGCCAAAGCGGTGGTAACCATGCTCGACGACCGCGGCGTGGTCATCTCAACGAACGTCTACACGCCGCCAAAGCCCCAGGATGGCTTTTACTACACCGTTGCTTCCAATGGCCGCGATCAGTTCATTCTCGTTGCCGCCTCGTACGTTAGCGGGGAGGTCTACGCATCACGCTTCACGAGCGAGGGCAGGCAACTTGACGACCTCAGCGTGCCGTTACCGAACTTCGGGGTGCCGCTCGTGGAGGCGCTCGGCGACCGCTGGTTGCTTGTCGCCCCTCACGCCGCCGCAGAATTCCCAGGCTGGAAGCCCGTCGACCTCAGCGCCGCAGGTACCGTGGTCAAGATGGCCCGCGCGTCACTCGATCGCATCGTGCTTCTCACCAGCGAAACCGTCACCATCGACGGAAACCCCGTTCAGTTGCTGATGCTGCGCGACCTTGTGGACGACGCGCCGCCGCGACGGCGCAACGTTCGCTGAATACGCGGGGGTCGGGGGTCGGGAGTCGGGAGTCGTAGCAGAGGCGTAAATGCTGACCGTTCCGACACTCGACCCCCGACTCCCGACCCCGGCTCAGATCCACAACGCGGCAAGATCGATGTCAGCCGCTTCGAAGGGTTCTGCGCGTACAACGTCATCGCCGCCGTAATTGCCGGCAACGACCCAGCGATCACCTTCGAGCCGCAGGACCTCGAGCGTTCGATCGACCGGATCGACCAGCCACACATGCTGGACCCTGTGCTCTTTGTAGATCGGGAGCTTCTTCACTCGATCGATGCGCGCGGTGCTCGGCGATTGAACCTCGCACAACCAGTCGGGAGCGACATCGAACGCGGCCGCATCGGGGTAGACGGGCATTCGCTCGCGCCGCCAACCGGCCAGATCGGGAACGAGTGCGTTGTCGCCGAGGTGAAGCTCGGGTTCATCGATGATCCACCAGCCCCCGGGTCCTCCGTCGCCGCTGTCGAAGGAGTTACTGAGCTTCGCGCCAAGAACGCTACTCGCGCGCGCATGTCGCGAGGCGGGACGTGGTGAGGTGTACAGCTCTCCATCGATCAACTCGGCCACGAGGTGATCCGGGACCTTCAGCAGATCCTCGTACGTCGCACGGCGAAGTGCCAGTTCCGTCACTCGCGAAATGATACCTCGGCCGTTTGAATGCGCGGGAGTCGGGAGTCGGCGGTCGGGAGTCGCAGCAGAGGCTTAAATGCTGACCACTCCGACACCCGACCCCCGACTCCCGACACCCGGCTCCCAGTTATGATGCGCTCCATGAACGACCGTTTCGCCGCTCTGTATCCACAGCATTTCCAGACCGTGAAGGCGCGCCACGACCGCGCGCTCGCCGAGACCGGCTACGACCACATCATCATCTTCGGCGGCGAGATTCATATTCAGTTTCTCGACGACAGCTACTACCCGCTCAAGGTCAACCCACACTTCAAATCGTGGGTGCCGGTGGTCGACAACCCGCATTGCTTCATCGTCTACACGCCCGGGAAGACGCCGCGGCTCGTCTACTACCAGCCGGTGGACTACTGGTACAAGCCGGCGTCGGCGCCGAGCGGGTACTGGGTCGATCATTTCGATATCCGCGTCATCGGTACCGCCGAGGCAGCGAAAGAGCACTTCCCGAAGAACGGTCGCATCGCATTCATCGGCGAGCACGATGAACTGCACGGCGGCGAAGACAACCCCGAGGCCCTGCTCAGCGCCCTGCACTACGAGCGCTCGTGGAAGACCGACTACGAGATCGCCTGCCTGACCGAGGCCAACGTGCGCGGCGTGCGCGGACATCGCGCGGCCGCCCGCGCCTTCCGCGAAGGCAAGTCGGAGTTCGAGATCCACATCGACTTTCTGCTGCAGTCCAGCCAGGCGGAGGAAGAGCTCCCCTACGGCAACATCATCGCCCTCAACCACAACGCCTCGGTGCTCCACTATCTCAACCACGAGCGCGAGCAGCCGGGGGATCTCCGCTACTCATTCCTCATCGACGCCGGCGCGCAGTGCAACGGCTACGCATCGGACATCACGCGCACCTACGCCCGTGACGAGCAGGGCGAGTTCGCGCGGATGATCGAGGCGATGGACGCGATGCAGCAGCGGCTCTGCGCGATGGCCAAGCCCGGCATCAACTACATCGACATCCACATGGCCGCGCACGCCGAGGTGGCCCAGATCCTTCACGACTTCGACCTTGTACGCGGCCTCGACGCGGCCGCCATCGTCGACAAACGCATCAGCTCCACGTTTTTCCCGCACGGCGTGGGCCACTTCCTCGGCCTGCAGGTTCACGACGTGGCCGGCTTCCACGGAAACCGCGCCGGCTGCATCATCGCCAAGCCCGAAGGGCATCCCTATCTTCGTCTCACGCGCATCATCGACCCGCGGATGGTATTCACCGTCGAGCCGGGCCTCTACTTCATCGAGTCATTGCTGGCCGACCTACAGAAGAGCGAGAACGCGAAGTACGTGAACTGGACGAAGGTCGATGACTTCCGCAAGTTTGGCGGAATCCGGATCGAGGACGACCTCGTCGTCACCGAGGACGGGCACGTGAACCTCACACGGCAGGCATTCGCGGGTTAGCTGAGCGCGGACGTGCAGGCACGACAGCGTCGCGCGGCCGCGGGCACCTTCTCCAGACACTCGGGGCATTCCTTCATCGGCTCCGGCGGCGCGGGCTTCACGAGCGCCTTGACGATGAGAAATACGACAAGGGCGATGACAAGAAAGTCGACGACCGCGCCAATGAACTGACCATAGAGAATAGCACTCTCAGCCGTCTTCCCGGCAGCCTCCTTGAGGACGATCCTCGCCTGGCGCCAGTTGCCCGTCGGAAGCAGGAGCCCGATAAGGGGCATCAGGATCCCCGAGGCCAGTTCGGTCACGACTTTGCCGACCGCCGCACCGATGATGACACCGACGGCCAGAGCAAGCGCGTTCGTCTTCGTGAGGAAACTTCGAAATTCCTTGATCATCGCGAGTCCTCCGGCAGGGATGGTATTGCGGTGGGCGGCGAAAGCTCAACAGCGCCGAGACAGTTCTCCAGTCCGATGTCGGGTCAAGATTGAAATGGAAGACTAAAGCGCCTTTCAATTTACTGTCATCCTGAGGCTGCCGGAGCCGCGGTACAAATTGTCGATGTTTGCGCAATCTGATTCCCGCGGCGGAGGACGCCGAAGGACCCCCTCCGCGCTTGCCGGTCGGGTGGTGGTACTTCTCGATGCAAGCTCGCTGGGGGTCCTTCGGCGTCCTACGCCGCGACCGTGATCTGTGCAAGCATCAACATTCGAGGCGCGGCTCCGGCAGCCTCAGGATGATAGTCAAGGGAGCTCAGCGCAGCATGCTCCAACGTGCCGGCTAGTTCACCGGCGCCAGTCTCTTCCGTGCTTCGTCGGCCCATGGCGAGCTAGGGTCGAGCGCCAGGTAATCCTGCCAGGCGATCCCCGCGCTCTTCGGGCCGTTGAGCGCTTCCATGGCCACCGCCCGATTCCACGCCGCTTCCGGCGTGCGGCCGATGTCCCATGCCCGTTCCGCGCAACGGGCCGCTTCAACGGCATCGGTCAAATTCTGGTGAGCGAGGGCCTGATTCGACAGCGCTACCGACAGGTCGTTGAGCAGCGGGACGTCCGTCGACTCGTCGATGGCGGCGGAGATATCGCGCTGGCTGGTCTCGTCCAGCAGTGCTTCGCGCAGGATCTTGATCGCCTCGTCGCCATTGCCGAGGAGCAGGTTCGTCACTCCCAGAGCGTGCAGATTGGATACGGAGCGGTGCGCCATCGCCGAGCGCTGCACACCCGCTGCAGCGGTCAGCAGGCTCGCATTGGCGGGATCTCTCATCGGAAGGTAGCTCGGTCCGCGGGGGACCGGCGCCATCGGCTGGTATGGGAAGCCCGAAATGCGTCCGAGGATCGTCCGCTGTGCCGGCGCCGCTTTCGCCAATACGTCCATGCCGCTGTCCCGTTTCGGAAGAACGAGGTCGCGAACCGGCGTAACCAGAAACACCACCGCGACCACCGCGGCCACCGCTGTGACCGCCACCGCAAGCCAGGCACTCCGTGATGAGCGCGACGATAGGTTCGGCGTCGTCGCCGCGGCCGTCATCTCGGTCGCGCTCATGAAGACCGAATAGCACTCGGAGCAGGTGGCCATGTGAGCGATCACCTTGCCGCGCGTTTCCGGATCGAGGCGGCCGTCGATGAATGCCGCCAGCGTCTCGTCCGAAGGGAACCCTGTGTGCTCCATCGCCGTCACTTTCTCATGCTGCCTTTCGCACCGCCGAGGCCTTTCAACGGCTTAGAGTGCCGGAATTCGGCATTTCCCTCGGCGACCGAAAACGCGAACGAGAGCTCGTGATCGGAATGGTTCAGCAGTTCGCAGGCTTCGGCACCGGCGATGCCTTGGCCCTCCAATGCTAACCTTAACTGACACAGCAGTTTACTGATTCGCTTGTACAACTTCTTGCCATCCAGGCCGAGCGCTCGGGCGATCTCGGGAATCGTTCTCCCTGCCCAGAAACGCATCCTCAGGATCATTTGATCCTCGGGGTCCATCAAGGCCATGGCCGCGTCGATGGTGGAGGCGGTGCGTCGCGCCGCTTCCCCTCGATCATCGTGGAACAGCTCGCTCTCCATGTCCACCGAAGGGCCGATGTCCGCATTTTCGGTCGAGGCAACAAGCACAGGACGCGGCACGCGCACCGGCAGGCGAATATAGATCGCCTCGATCTCAGCCGGAGTGAGCACAGGATTGCTTCCGCTGGTCAGAATCGAGGCGGCCTCAGCATGGGTGAATCCGTCCCGCGTGAGGAGGCGCTCCACCATGATGCCCTTGTCGCCAAGCCGCTTGGCCTCCGCCGACGGGCGCCACTTCCCCCACATCTGCACGCGGTATTGGAAGAACATCCGCTGGATGACCGTCGTCATGTAGGTCCCGAAGGAGCTGCGTCCTTCGAACTTGCGAATGATGGCGTAGTTGCTCTCGATCAGCTTGAACTTTACGTACGAGCCGAACTCCTCTCCCTCGTCGCGATCGATGCGGTTGTGATGGCAGACGTAGCCGATGGCCCGGTCGATGACCGACAGGTTCGTGAGGAAGAGATCCTCGGCGTCTAATGGCTTCACGGGAACGGAGAGGAGTCTAGCAGTAAATACGGAGCGTACGGAGTGACGCGTGGCGGTTGACGGCGGTGATATGAATCACCCAGGCCATGACCTACACCTGTCCGATGGATCCCGAGATCGTCCGCGATACGCCGGGCGTCTGCCCGATCTGCGGCATGGCGCTGGAGCCGGCGATCGCCTCGCTCGATGATGCGCCGAACACGGAGTTGCTCGACATGCGGCGGCGCTTCGTCATCAGCCTCATTCTCTCGATCCCGCTGCTGCTCCTCGGCATGGCGGACATGTTCGGAGGGGTCTTCCACGAGCTGACGATGAAACCGTGGCTCGCCTGGCTGGAACTGGCGCTGGCCACCCCCGTGGTCCTCTGGTGCGGCTGGCCGTTCTTCGTCCGCGCCGCCGCGTCGCTAGTCTCGCGCCACCTCAACATGTTCACGCTCATCGGCATGGGCACCGGCGCGGCCTATGGCTACAGCGTCGCGGCGACGCTTTTCCCGGGCGCGTTCCCGCCGTCGTTCCGCGGTATGGGCGTGCTGCCGCTCTACTACGAGCCCGCCGCGGTGATCACGACGCTCGTCCTCCTCGGCCAGGTGCTCGAACTGCAGGCCCGCGAGAAGACCTCCGGCGCCATACGCGCCCTGCTCGGCCTGGCACCGAAGACGGCGCACGTGGTGATGGACGACGGCGACGAACGCGATGTCGACGTCGCGGAGATCACCCCCGGCATGCGCATTCGGGTACGGCCTGGCGAACGGATCGCCGTCGACGGCAGCGTCGTCGAAGGAGGCGGCACCGTCGACGAATCGATGATCAGCGGCGAACCGATGCCTGTGGCCAAAAGCGCATCCAGCAAGGTCACGGCGGGCACCGTCAACACGAGCGGCGCGTTCATCATGCAAGCCGAGCGCGTCGGCGCCGACACGCTCCTGGCGCAGATCGTCCGCATGGTCGGCGAGGCGCAGCGGAGCCGCGCGCCGATTCAGAGGCTGGCGGACGTCGTCGCCTCATGGTTCGTGCCCATCGTGATCGCCGTCGCGGCCATCACGTTCGCGGTCTGGTCGCTGGCCGGCCCGCAGCCGCGCTTCCCGCACGCGCTCGTGAATGCCGTGGCGGTGCTGATCATCGCCTGCCCATGCGCCCTCGGGCTGGCCACGCCGATGTCGGTGATGGTGGCCACCGGCCGCGGTGCCACGGCCGGCATCCTCGTCAAGAACGCCGAGGCGCTGGAACTTCTCTCGCAGGTCGACACGCTCGTCATCGACAAGACCGGGACGCTGACGGAAGGGAAGCCGAAGGTCGTGGCAGTTGACTATGTGGCACAGACACTCCTGTCTGTGCTCCATGTCAAAGGCCTGGCCGCGGGTAGTGATGTCCTTCTACGCATGGTCGCCGCCGTCGAACGCGCCAGCGAGCACCCTCTTGCCAACGCCATCGTCGCAGCGGCCTCGGACATCGGAACCGCAACGGACGTCGAGACTATCGCCGGCCAGGGTATCCGCGGAAACGTCGATGGCCACGTCGTTGCGATCGGCAACGCCGCCTTGATCGGCAACGTCAGCGATCTCGAAGAGAAAGCGAACGTCCATCGCGCCACCGGAGCGACAGTGATATTCGTCTCGATCGACGGCAAACCGGCCGGTCTCATCGCCGTTGCCGATCCGATCAAGTCCACGTCCGCCGAGGCATTGCGCGCGCTGCGGGAGAAAGGAATCTCCATCACCATGCTCACAGGCGACGCGCGGGCGACCGCCGAGGCCGTGGCTCGTCAACTGGGCATCGACGATGTCGTCGCAGAGGTTCTTCCGGCCGCGAAAGAAGAAGTCGTGCGCAAGTTGCAGGAGCAGGGCAAACGGGTCGCCATGGCCGGCGACGGGGTGAACGACGCCCCGGCCCTCTCGCGCGCCGACGTCGGCATCGCCATGGGCACCGGCACCGACGTGGCCATCGAAAGCGCGCACGTGACGCTCGTCAAAGGTGACCTCCAGGGCATCGTCCGGGCCCGCAACCTCTCCGAGGCCATGATGCGCAACATCCGCCAGAACCTCTTCTTCGCCTTCATCTACAACATCCTCGGCGTCCCCATCGCCGCGGGCCTGCTCTACCCGTTCTTCGGATTGCTTCTAAGCCCGATGATCGCCAGCGCGGCGATGACATTCAGTTCGGTAACGGTGATCGGGAACGCGCTAAGGCTGCGGAAGGTGGGGCTGTGAGGTGTCGGTCATAGTGAGGCGCCTGCTTACTGCCATGCAGCCCAGAAGACGCCTCCTTTGGGGTGCCTTCATTTTGCTGTCCTGCCAGCCCATGTCTGACCGGTCAAAGGTGGATCCCGCCCTTGCGCAGATGCAAACGCCCTATCGAACCGTCCATGGTGCGTACTACACAGACGGTGGAAGCGTCAGCGTCGAGATCGTCGACCACCGCGGACAATCTCAGATCTTCTTCGTGTCCGCGAAGATCAACGACCCCAGACCATACTCGCATGTGTACCTCGGTGGGGACCCTGAGCAAGACCCAAACATCAGAGAGGCGCGCTTTCCCGATGCAACCAAACGAATGCTGGCTGACATTCTGAAGGCCAGTGGCACGCCAGGCCGCGAGAACGACATCAGCATCGCGGCGTTAACCGGTAGCACTTACTATTCGACACGGGCTGTCCTTCGAGGCTTGTTGGGAGAGTCGCCCTGAACCGGCGACTAACGATCGCTTGCGCACGTGGCCCCCTGCGTTGAACCGTCGCGGGTACGTTATGATTTCGCGTCGCGGGCCACATCGTTGAAGCGTAATCCGTTAGCCCCCAAAGGAGTCTGCCGGTGCTCAACTCCATCAGTCACGTAGCCCTCGTCGTATCCGACCCCGCGCGCACGGCTCTCCTTTTCGAGACTCTGTTCTCAATCAGGACCCTCCACCGCGTCGATGAAGATGGACACGACGAAACGTTCATCAACCTTGGAAACACCTGGTTCCTCCTCGCCAAAGCGACCGTTGAGCGGCAACGCACCGGGGACCACATCGCCTTCTATGTCACGAAGGCGGATCTCCTGGCGACCGCAGAGAAACTCAAAGCGATGAACCTGGAGTACATACTGGCCAGGTCAGATACCTCGTTGTACTTCTTTGATTACGACAATCACGTCTTCGAACTGGATACGACCGATCTCGGCAGTGAGCTCACGGGTGGGGGCTAACCACATGGACAGCTTCTCCCAGAGGAACATCCGCAGATGACGCAGATGTACGCAGATAAAACCGTCTTCCATCTGCGCTCTATCTGCGTCTTCTGCGGATAAGCTTTTTCATCATCCCACCAGCCACGTCTTCACGTCGATGATGTAGCGGCGCCTTTCGCGGATACGAACAGGTGCTTGTCGTCGGGCATCATGGAGACCATGCCGACGCTCATGTGACCGATCTCGAAGCGGCCGATTCACGACGCTTCGCCGAGCCCGATTTTGAGGAATACGGTCATCGCCATCTCGATGGAAGGAAGAGGCTCCGGATGAGACGCGATGTCATGGAGCAACGCGGGGAGACACCCATGTGTAACGCTTCCCAGCAACATGCGCGGCAAGGGCGTCCCGAGTTCGTAGCGTTCCTGGGCGCAGGGCATAGCGTTGTTGCGCTGGGGAGAAGCGTTGCCGAGCGGGGGCGCAGCGTGGCCAAGCGAGGGCGCAGCGTTTCTGAGCCGACGCAGAGCGTTTCCACCCGAACAGCGCAGCGTTGCTGCGCGCATCGTGGAACATTGCTGCGCGGAGGCGCAGCATTGCTATGCGGACGCGCAGCATTGCTTCGCGGAGGGGCGGCATTGCCTCGCCGAGGCGCAGGATTGCTTCGCGAATGGCGAAGGATTCCTGCGCGTATGGCAAAGGATTCCTGCGCGGAGTGGAAATCATTGCTTCGCTGAGGCGCAACACTGCTGTGGGGAGGCGCAGCATTGCTGCGCGAAGGTGGGGCCTTGCTGCGCGAAGGCGCAGGGTTCCTGCGCGGATAGCGAAGGGTTCCCGCGCGGACAGCGGAGCATTGCTACACGGACTGGCAGCATTGCTACGCGGATGCGCAGCATTGATACGCGGAGGTGGAGCATTGCTGCGCGAAGACGCAGGGTTGCTGCGCGGAACGGGCAGGATTGCTACGCGGAGGGGACAGGATTGCTGCGCGGAAGGGCGGGATTGCTGCGCGGAGGGGCAGGATTGCTGCGCGGAAGGGCGGGACTGCTGCGCGGAAGGGCGGGACTGCTGCGCGGAAGGGCAGGACGGCTGCGCGAAGGGACGGGATTGCTGCGCGAAGGGACGGGATTGCTGCGCGAAGGGGCAGGATTGCCGAGCGGAAGGGCAGGATTGCTGCGCGCGGGGGCAGGATTGTCGTTCGGAAAGGCAGCATTGCTGCAAGACTCGTTCGGTTTCTTGTTTCTGGTTTTCTACGTCCGAGTCCATGTAGCACCTGGATCAGACGTCTGCAATAGGACCATCTCTCGCGACGGGTGACTCATCTCGCGGATCACGATCTTCTCGCCCGTCATCACAACCACCGTCGATGACCGCGTGCCGTAGCCGTGCTCGGGGAGGGAGACGAAGATCTCGTTCTCGATCGGGCCGCCACGCGGTGTGGTGAGAAAGCGCATCAGGTCGTCTTCAAGCCGCCCTTCCAGCGCCTTGGCCATCGCTTCGCGGGCGATGGCGATCTTCGGCCAGTCGACCGCTGCGGGAGCATTGCTGGCGGCGAAGATGCCGTCCTCCAGCAGGCGTGCCGGCGCGTCGGTGGCGACGTGTGCGACGGTCCGCCGGTCTCCGACGATGAGATGGAAGCCTGCAAATTCATCTGCACGGACGCTCTGCGCGTATGCAAGCGGCCCGATGTTCGATCGGACGAAGTCGCCGACGAGAGCACCGCGGGAACGCGCGGTCAGTGAGTCGATACCGCGAATATTCGTCACCGCGGCAAAGCGCCCCTCGCGAGTCACGGCGAGCCAGCTTCCGCCCGCGCGGAGGTCTCGTCCACCGGCGATGTTCGGATCGTCATCCCACACGTGCAGCGGGCGGGTGGGGCGGTCGTAGAACTCATCGCGATTTGCGGCGATGACGATGGGCCAACGATTCGAGGTGTGGACGGCGATGGCGATCAGGCACATGGAGCGTCGGATACTAACGCCGCCGAGCTGGCGCCTGAAAAACCGCGGCGCGAGAATGGTCGCAAGTCACAATGGAACAACAACTTGCAGGCCATAAGACACATTTGCGTCACTTATCGCGCTAGAATGTTCAGACCGATGAACGACACTGATAAGTTACTGACTCAGGCGCTTGGACTGCCTGAATCCGATCGCGCGGAACTTGCTGCTCGCTTACTGGAGAGCCTCGACTCTGGCAACGATCCGGTCATCGACGATGCATGGGCGGAAGAGATTGAACGCCGTTGTGCAGCCTCTGATGCCGGAACAAATGTGACGTCCGACTGGAACGATGTGCGGCAACGGATCGAGCGCGATATCTTCGCGCGGTGAGCAAGCCGGTTCGGCCGACCGAGGCTGCAGAAACAGAGATTCGCTACTACCTGAATTGGTACGAAGCGGAACGTCCGGGTCTTGCGGACCGTCTGTGGAGTGAGATTCAAGACGTCGTTCACCTTATTTCAGATCATCCCGCCGCAGGGAGCACCATTCCTCGTATCCGCGCCGTCCGAGGGGTTCGCCGGTTCCCACTCCGACGCTTCCCTTTCTTTGTGATCTATCGTGAGTTCGACGACTACCTCGAGCTTGTCGCGCTTGCTCATCATCGCCGACGCCCTCAGTACTGGCGGTCAAGACTCTCGTAGCGTGAGCTTCGGCTATCGCGGCAGCAAGTGCTTCTGCACTTTCCCCAACGCTGTCCGCGGAATCGACGCGCCGCCGAGCCGGCGGCGGTCCAGCCGGCGGGCCGCCGGCGCTACGACGGCGCTACGACGACGGCTATCGCGGCAGCAAGTGCTTCTGCACCTTCCCCAGCGCCGTCCGCGGAATCGACTCCACGGGGACGAAACGCCGCGGAACCTTGAATGATGCGAGTTGATCGCGGCAGCAGCGCTCGAGCGCGTCGGCATCGAAGCTATCGAGCGCGACGATGTACGCCACCGGCACCTCGCCGCGCAGGTCGTCCGGCAATCCCACCACCGCGGCCTCGGCGACGCCGGGTTGTTCGAGCAGGAGCTCCTCGATCTCGCGCGGATAGATGTTGAAACCGCCGGAGATGATGAGATCCGACTTTCGCCCGAGGAGTGTGTAGTAGCCGTCGTCTGAACGCGTGGCCAGATCGCCGGTGCGAAACCAACCGTCGGCGAACGCCGCGGCGGTGGCGTCGGGACGACGCCAGTATCCGGCGCAAACGTTTGGCCCGTGCACGAACAGCTCGCCGTCGTCGATCCGCACGGAGATGCCTGGCAGCGGGAAACCCACTGTCCCGGCGCGCCGCTCGCCCGCGTAAGGATTGCTCATGGTCATGAACGTCTCGGTCATCCCGTAACGCTCGAGAATCGTATGGTTGAAGAGCTCGCGGAAACGCTCCAGCACCTGGACCGGCAACGGCGCCGAGCCGGACACGAAGAGGCGCATCCGCTCTCCAATCTCTCTCGCCGCCTCGGGCGGTGTATCGAGCAGGCGGACATAGACCGTAGGCACGCCGAAGAAGAGCGTGGGACGGAAGTCGCGGAACTGATCGAGCGCGGTGCGATGGTCGAAGCGCTCCAGGAGCCGCATCCGGCATCCGCTGGCCAGCCAGCAGTGCAGACCGTTGCCGAGGGCGTGGATGTGAAAGAGAGGAAGGGCGAGCAGGAAACGATCGCGATCGGTGATCTGCCACATCGCCAACAGGTTGACGGCATTGGCGGCGAAGTTGTTGTGCGTCAGTACGGCGCCCTTCGACGCGCCGGTGGTGCCGGAGGTGTAGATGATGGCCGCGGGAGTGTCGCCGTCGAGATCCTCGGCCGGCCGCTCGTCGCTCGCACCTGCGGCCTCGGCGCTCAGCGCCGGCAGTTCGGCCTCGGTGATGACGTAGCGCGGCTCGGCGTCGCCGATGATGTGCGCCATCTCGCGATCGCGGTACAGGATGTTGACCGGGACGTAGATGACGCCGAGCTTGACGCAGGCGAGATAGAGATCGATCAGCTCGATGCGGTTGACGAGGTAACCGCAAAGCCGGTCGCCCTTGGCCAGCCCGCGAGCGCGCAGCGCATTCGCGAGGCGGTTGCTGCGGCGTTCGATCTCTCCGAATGTGAATTCGGCGCCGCCCCACTCCAACGCCACTTCGTCGCGGCGGAGCGTGAGGGAGAGGTCAAAAAGGTGGAGGAGGTTCATCAGCTTGTCATTCCGAGCGCGGGATGGGGACCTTGATACTACAAGGTGGCGACTCGTCGCAGGGTTTTCAGTCCACAGACGGTGCGCAATTGGAGATCCTTGACAGCAGCGATGCTGTCATTTTGCTGTCATCCTGAGGCTGCCGCAGCCGCGGTAGGAATTGTGGTGCTTGCCCCAATCTGATTCCCGCGGCGGAGGACGCCGAAAGCCTGCCCTGAGCGCAGCCGAAGGGGACCCCCTGCGCGCTTGCCGGGTCGGGTGGTGGTACTTCTCGATGCAAGCTCGCGGGGGGTCCCCTTCGGCTGCGCTCCGCCGCGACCTCAATCTGCGCAAGCATCGACAGTAGAGGCGCGGCTCCGGCAGCCTCAGAATGACATATAGGACGACAGAGGCGCACGCTGCTTGCAGTCACTCTTCACAATGACCCAAAGAAAGCGCGCCATCGGCGCAGAGCCAGTCGACGGCGCCATCGACTTCCGCGTCTGGGCGCCCGACCACCGTGCGGTCAGCGTTGTCATCGACGGCGTCGATCATCCGCTCGATCGCGAATCGGATGGTCACTTCCGCGGACTCGTCGCCGCCGCACGCGCCGGGACCCGCTATCGGTTTCGGATGGATGCCGCCGAGGCGACTTATCCCGATCCCGCATCACGCTTCCAGCCGGACGGACCTCATGGCGATTCCGAGGTCGTCGATCCGGCAGCGTATCGATGGCGCGACGGCGATTGGCGCGGCGTCGGTCCGCGCGGCCTCGTCATCTACGAGATGCACATCGGAACATTCACACCTGAAGGCACGTGGCGCGTGGCCATCGAGCAACTCGGCGCGCTGCGTAAGATCGGCATCAACCTCCTCGAAGTCATGCCCATCCATGAGTTCCCCGGCCGCTTCGGATGGGGATACGACGGCGTCGATCTCTGGGCGCCGGCCCACATCTACGGCACGCCCGACGACTTCCGCGCCTTCGTCGACGCGGCACACTCCCACGGCCTCGGCGTGATTCTGGACGTCGTCTACAACCACCTCGGCCCGGACGGCTGCTATCTGAGCAAGTTCGCGTCGACGTACTTCACGAACAGGTACGAGACCGACTGGGGCGATGCTGTCAACTTCGATGGCGACGGCGCCGAGGGAGTGCGCGAGCTCTTTGCCGAGAACGCCGCGTACTGGATCGACGAGTTTCATCTCGACGGTCTGCGCCTCGATGCCACGCAGTCGATCCACGACGCCTCGGAGGAGCACATCCTGGCGCTCATCACCCGGCGTGCACGCGAGGCGGCGAACGGGAAGCCGATCTTCATCGTCGGTGAGAACGAGCCGCAGGACGTGAAGCTCATCGACAGCTACGGCCTCGACGCGCTCTGGAACGACGACTGGCATCACACGGCCATGGTCGCGGCCACAGGGCACCGCGAGGCGTACTTCACCGACTATCGCGGCACGCCGCAGGAATTCGTTTCGATGGCGCAGTACGGCTTTCTCTATCAAGGGCAGTACTACTCCTGGCAGAAGTGCGCCCGCGGCACGCCGTCGTTCCATCTGCCTCCGGAGAGCCTTGTCTGCTTCCTCCAGAATCACGATCAGATCGCAAACTCCGCGCGCGGCGAGCGCCTGCAATTGCTGACCGACCCGGGCCGCTATCGCGCGCTGACCGCGCTGCTGCTCCTGGGACCGAATACGCCGATGCTGTTTCAGGGGCAGGAGTTCGGCTCGCCGGCGCCGTTTCTCTATTTCGCGGATCACAAGCCCGAACTGGCCGAAGCGGTCGCCAAAGGGCGTCGTGCGTTTCTCGAACAGTTCCCCTCACTGAAGGACTTGGCTGGAGATTTCGCGCGTCCCGACGATGAGGCAACCTTCACGCGATGCAAGCTCGATCATCGCCAGCGGGAGGCGAGTACCGAGGTCGTGGCGATGCACCGCGACCTGCTACGCCTGCGGCGGGAGATGACGGGCATCGCCCGCGGCGCGGTCATCGGCGCGGAAGCGTTCGTGCTGCGTTACAAGACACACCTCCTGATCGTCAACCTCGGTACGGAGGTTCGACTCGACGTCCTCCCCGAGCCGCTTCTCGCGCCGCCGGCCGGACGCGGATGGGAGCTGGTATGGTCGAGCGACTCACCCGACTATGGCGGTCCGGGCATCAGGCCGGTGGAGATGGGAGGTGGGTGGGTGGTGCCGGCGATGGCGGCGGTGGTGCTCACAATGCTGTCATCCTGAGGCTGCCGCAGCCGCGCCTCTACTGTCGGTGCTTGCATAGATCACGATCCGCGGCGGAGGACGCCGAAGGACCCCCCAACTACAAGCCGGAAAGGGTGGGGGCTCTCGGCGAACGCACGCGCGCTTTCATCACCAGGCGCACAGCACGTTGAAGCTTCCCCCTCACTTTCCTGCCCGTAGGCGGGGGGTCCTTCGGCGTCCTCCGCCGCGGACTGGATTTGAGCAAGCACCACGATTCGTGCCGCGGCTGCGGCAGCCTCAGGATGACAGATCACAACATCCGCAGCGTGTTCGCACCACGAAGCGCGCGCAATCACGCCGTCAGCAGCTTCCCCGGCCAGGCGTCCTGTGCCTTCCGTATCCAGTGGCCGTTGCGGATCTCCGCGAGGCGGTCAGCGGTCGTATCGAACACGGTCGTGTGCTGATCGCCGCGATCGCGGAAATCAGCCCGGCTCAATGCTTCGATACGGCCGTCGGCGTGGCGGACGAAGACGCGATTGGCGTCCAGAATCGACACGCCGAGGTCGCGCTCGAACTGGCGAAGAAGGCCGAACATCCGATCGATCGAACAGCCCGATGTCTCGCTCCGCTCATCGACGGCAATGGCCAGGAAACTGCCGAAGAGCAGCTCGCGCGCCGAGGTTACCGGCGTCCCGTGCGCCGCCCACTCGTCGAGGAACTGATCGACGGTCTCGAGCAAGCGCCGGCTCGTGGGTTCGTCGAGCGCGGGTGAGATACCGAACAGCCATGTGCGGGAATGGCCGTCGAGTTGATTCATGTCGATTCGTGGCACGATATGCTCCCGTTAGAAGAGTGAAGGGTGAAGAGTGAAGAGTGAAGTGATGGGCTCTTTTTCACTCTTCACCCTTCACTCTTCACCCTTCATTCAACCATGAGCTTCGCAAAATTGATGCAACGCTTCAAAAGCGGCGTCCTCGCGGGCGATCAGCCGCCGCAGCAACAGGACCCGCTGCGGCTGGCTACGGCCGCGGTCCTGCTCGACATCGGCTACGCCGACGGCACCCTGTCGCGCGAGGAGGATGAGGACCTGCTCGCCTACCTCAAGCGCGCCTTCACTCTCGACGACACGATGGCGCAGGAACTGGTCAAGGCCGCCGGCGAGATCCGGGCCCAGACCATCGATCACTTCGCGCTGACGCATTTCATCCGCCGCAACTCCCCTCTCAATGACCGCATCGAGATCGTGAAGACGATGTGGCGGATCGCCTATGCCGACGGGCGGCTGACGGATTACGAGAACTATCTGGTTCGGAAGCTCGCGGACCTGCTAGGGCTCGAGCATCACGTGATGATCGACGCAAAGGTGAGCGTATTGCGGGAGTTGGGGCTGGCGACGACGTGAATCGACGAGGGCTGGCGGGTTGACCTGTCATTCATACCTGTCATCCTGAGGCTGCCGGAGCCACGGTACGAATCGTGATGCTTGCCCCAATCTGCTTCCCGCGGCGTAGGACGCCGAAGGACCCCCCGCCTGCAACCCGGAGAGTGGGGGGACTTGGACGCGCTGTGCCGTCTGGTGATAACAGAGTAGGGCGTTAGCCGAAAACCCCCACCCTTTCCGGGTTGCAAGTGGGGGGTCCTTCGGCGTCCTACGCCGCGAACTCTGATCTGAGCAAGCATCGCAGTTCGTGGCGCGGCTCCGGCAGCCTCAGGATGACAGGGCTTGGAACGACCGCGCGATAAACTCCGCCGCAATGACCAAAACCGAAACGCACGACGTCGCCATCATCGGTGCCGGTCCGATCGGGCTCGAACTGGCGGTCGCGTTCAAGCAGTTCGGGATCGACTATGTGCAGATCGATGCCGGACAGATCGGATCGACGATCGCCTGGTATCCGGTGGAGATGCTGTTCCACTCCAGCTCCGACCGGCTCGGGCTGGCGGGCGTACCGATCCAGACGGCCACGCAGCAGAAGATCACGCGCGAGGAGTACCTGGCTTACCTCCGGGCGCTGGTGATGCAGTTCGGTCTGCAGGTGCGTTCGTATGAGCGCGTCACGCACGCGAAGCAACTGCGCGGCGGCGGCTTCGAGCTGGTCACGAGCGCGGTCGACGGCGAGCATCGCTATCGCGTCGCGCGGGTGGTTCTCGCCATCGGCGCCTTTCACGCCCCGCGCATGCTCGACATCCCGGGCGAGGAGCTCCCGCACGTCAGCCACTACTTCCACGATCCGCACACCTATTTCGCGAAGCGGTTGCTGATCGTCGGCGGGCGCAACTCGTCGGTCGAAGCGGCCGTCCGCTGCCAACGGGCTGGCGCGGACGTGACACTCAGCTACCGTCGCGACGATTTCGATCCGAAGGTCGTGAAGTTCTGGCTTCTGCCGGAAGTGCGGGCTCTCATCCGCGACGACCGCATCCGCTACCTGCCGCGCACGACACCGCTGGAGATCGGCAACGGCACCGTGCTGCTGGCGCCGGTAGACCGCGACTCCCCACCTTTCGAGATCGCCGCCGATTTCGTGCTTCTGCTCACAGGCTATCGGCAGGATTCGACGCTCTTCGACCAGCTCGGCGTCGAGTTGCGCGGCGACGACCGTCAACCGTTCTACGATCCCGAGACGATGGAGACGAACGTCCCCGGCGTCTTCGTGGCCGGCACTTCCGTCGCCGGAACGCCGCCGCGCAAGGTGACCGTGATCGTGGAGACCTGCCACGTCCACGTACCGCGGATCGTGGCGGCCATTCAGGGGGCGCGAGTGGCGCTGCCGGATGGGGCTTTGGATGAGTAGGCCGGCACGGCCGGCGGCGTTGGTTGCCCAAGGCTCGGCCACCATGGGCGACTGGTCATCCTGCCGCGCAAACTCCTAATCCACTTCTACTTCTGCGTCATCACGCAAGCGCGGCAGAATGATCGGGCACCACTGTTGGCCGAGCCTTGGGCAACCAACGCCGCCGGCCGTGCCGGCTCTACTTCTGCGAAAGCAGCGCAAATCCGATCATCTTGTACAGCAGCCGCGCGCCGACATTCGCGTCCCACTCGCTCTCGCCAGGTGACACCTCGCAGAGGTCAAGGCCGACGATGCGCTTGCCGGCCCGGCGGAGAGCGCGCAGCAGACCGATCGCTTCGTTCCATGACAGGCCGCCGGGAACCGGCGTCCCGGTCGACGGGCAGAGCGTCGGATCGAGTCCGTCGATATCCCAGGAGAGATAGACATCCTTCGGCAGAGCCGCGACGAGCTCGTCGGCGATCTCGGCCCAGGTCGCCCCTTCTTCCTTGCGCACGGCCAGATCGGAGTCGAAGAAGGTGATGATGCGTCCGTCCGATCCCTCGATCATGGCCGACTCGGCGTTGCTGATGTCGCGCACACCGACCTGGACAACTTTGTCGACACCGCCGACTTTCATCACGACGTTGTGAAAGATCGACGCGTGCGACCAGGTGAATCCCTCGTAGGCCTCGCGCAGATCGGCGTGGGCGTCGAGGTGGAGGATGCCCAGGTTCGGATGCGTCTCCGCGTAGGCCAGGATGCAGCCGAATGGGACGGAGTGATCGCCTCCGAGCACGACCGGCATCTTGCCGGCGACGAGGAGCGCGCGCGTCCGCTCATAAACCCATTCGTTGACCAACTCCGAGATCGCATTGACTTCGGCGGCTGCCTTTCGCGTGGCGTCATCGACCACGCCACCTTTCTCGATGACGGCCGCGGCAATGCCTTTCGCTTTCGCGTTCCAGCGAACGATCTCCGCCGGGATGTCGAGCATGGCGATGCCTGCGTCGTATGGCCGCCCCGTCTCCCGATCGAACAGGTCGACCTGCTTCGATGCCTCGAACACCGCCTCCGGGCCGCGCGACGTGCCACCGCCATACGACGTCGTCGCTTCATACGGCACCGGAATCACGACGACGCGCGCCTCATCGGGCGTGAACGGCAGACCGTAGATTCCGGAGCCGGAGGGGGCGGCGGCGTCGGGGTCGAAGGTTGTGGTCATGGTTGCCGGGTTGCTGAGTTGCTGGCTTGGTTGGTGGGTGGTCGGTTGTCGGTTGTCGGTTATCGAAAAGAATTTTGGGCGACTCAGCAACCTAGCAACCTAGTAACCAAGCAACCGCGAGACCCCGCGACCCCGCAACCGCGAGACCGCCTAGTCCATATCCATCGGATTGATCACCGGCTTATCGTCTTCACCGGCGCGCTGCATCGCTTCCTTGAACCGTTCATCGAGGATGCGGGCGCGGTCTTTCTGGCTGGCCATTTCCCGATCGAACTTCTTCTCCATCTCGCTTTTCTGCGACTCGAGGCCGGCCACCATCGACTCGAGCGAGCCGCCGGTGCGCCTTTCCTTCGCCTTGTGCAGCAGGACTTCGCCGGAAGTCCGGTCGATGACGAGCGTGGCGTCGCAGCAGGGGCAGGTGATCTCGAAGTTGGCGGCCATAGCGGATTCATTCTACCGCGCGTGTCGTAACCAACACCGCCGCCGAGTTGGCGGCGGTCCAGCCGCCGGGCCGACGGCGCTACGCTTCGTTAGAGCGCCTGCATCAAATCCTCGACCAGGTCGTCCGCGTGCTCCAGCCCTGCCGACACCCGCAGCAGGTTCTCAGCCGTACGGCTCCCTGGTCCTTCGCTCGAGGCGCGATGCTCGATCAGGCTCTCCGTCCCGCCGAGAGAGGTGGCGCGCGTGAATACCTTCATCTTCGCCGTCACGGCCAGCGCATCGCGGCGGCCGCCGCGGACGTGGAACGACAGCATGCCGCCGAATGCCGACATCTGCCGCCCGGCGATCTCGTGGCCCGGATGCGACTTCAATCCCGGATAGTGAACGGCCTCGACGCGTGGGTGTGACTCCAGCGCGCGCGCCAGGGCCATGGCATTCTCGCAATGAACGCGCATGCGCGCCGAAAGCGACCGGATGCCGCGAAGGATCAGCCACGAATTGAACGGCGAAGCGACGCCGCCTGTGATCTTGCGGGAGTGCTCGACGGCATCCAGGAAGGCGTCGCGGCGGGCGAAGGCCAGCGAGCCCCCTTGTACGTCGCTGTGTCCGCCGAGGTACTTCGTCGTCGAGTGCATGACGATGTCGGCCCCCTGCTCGATGGGACGTTGCAGCGCGGGAGTCGCGAACGTCGCGTCGGCGATGAGGATGGCCTTTGCCTCGTGGGCGATCTGAGCCAGCGCGGCGACGTCGACGATCGTCATCAGCGGATTGGACGGCGTCTCGCACCAGATCACCCGCGTGGCCGGCCGCATGGCCGCACGGACGGCATCGAGATCGTCCATGGCCACGAAGTCACAGGCCACGCCCCAGCGCGGCAGGTACTCGGTCGCCAGCGCGTGGACTCCGTAATAGCTGTCGTCGGGAAGAACGAGATGGGAGCCAGGCGGCAGCGACTGCAGAACGCAGGTGGCCGCCGCCATCCCAGAGGCGAAGGCCATCCCGCGCGACGCCGAATCGATCGCCGCCAGCGCCTCTTCGAGCCGCATCTGCGTCGGGTTGCCGTCGCGGATGTAGCTGAAGCCGTGGGAGGGCTCGCCGTCTTCCGCGCGCCGCTCGAATGTGGTCGACAGATGAATGGGCGCGGCGATGGCGCCGGTCTCGCTATCGGTCTCCGCGCCTGAGTGAATGGCCTTCGTCTCGAATTTCATGCGGGGGAGGATACGACTACAAGCGCTCAGCGCTCTCGATCTTGCTGAGATTGTTGTCGAATGTTCCCAGTGGCAGGTGGCCGGCTTTCCTCGCGATCCTGTCAACGGCGCGCGTGCTTGTCCACCGGCTGCCGGTGCACATCCGCGAACGCCAGCATCGGGAAGAGCTGCTGCTCCCGCTCGTCGTCAAATCCGCACGATGAGGTGAACGTCGGCGGATTCTCGTAGGTGCCGAACAGCATGTCCCACCAGGGGAAATCGCCGTAGTTGTTCTTGTGGCGGCCGTACTCGTGGTGGATGCGGTGCATCTCCGGCCGCTGGAAGACGAAGCCGAACCAGCGCGGCGTACGGATGTTCGTGTGATAGAAAAACTCACCCAACGCCGTGAAGGCCGTGTAAATCGCTCCCGCCTTGAGATCGAGGCCGAGCAGCGTGTAGACGATGAGCGACCCGAGGATGGAGTTGACGGTCATCTCCAGCGGATGCTTGTAGAACGAGGTGATGACTTCGATTCTCTGAGGGCTGTGATGGATCTGGTGAAAGCCGAGCCAGAGAAGATCGACCTCGTGGCGCCAGCGATGCCACCAGTAAAAGACGAATGTGGCGATGAAGTACGCGATGAAGCCGCCCAGTGGCGCGGACACGTACTGGGAGAGGTGCAGGAGCGACCGCGAGGACAACCAGCGCTCCCACGAGATCCCGGCCAGCATCACGATCCCAAGCTGCACGACATTCACGGCGATCACGCGCAGCGGCCATGTCTCGACCTTCGGGAGTTTCCAGCCCGGCACGATTCTCTCGATCACGAAACAGAAAGTGAAGACCGTCAGGATGAGAGGCAACATACTTCCTTCTACGATCGGTTCGCCGGGAGGTTCTGTTCGTCAGTAGCCTTGATCACCGGAACACGAGGTGCGCCACGGTGGTCTCGAGATTCCAGTAAATGATCGCGTACGCCGTCAAGTCATAGGCAGCGTGCGCGATCATCACCATCCAGATGCGGCCGCTGACCGCAAAGATCGCACCGAAAACGAGCCCGGTGATCATGGCCTGCTCTGAGCCGGCCAGCCCCTGCACGGAGTAGTGTGCCAGAGCGAACAACGTGGAGGTGATCAACACGATTGATGTTCTCGCGGCAAGACCGGAGCCGAGAATCCTGCCAAGGCGCTCGAAGAGGAAGCCGCGGTACACCGTTTCTTCGCCCCACCCCGCGCCGACGATGAAGGAAAACAGCGTGAACGGGATCGCTGCCCGGTTTCCGGCCAGGAAGTGATACGCGTGATTGATCGGGTCAGCGCCGAGGAGCGGCATCACCATCGTCTTCAACAGAAGCTTGAGCGCGATCCCGAAACCGACGCCGCCCGCGACCGTGACGATCCAGCTCCTCGGTTGCACATATCCGATCTCACTCCACCGCGTGCGCGACAGCCGCATCCACACGATGACCAGCACCGCGCTGAAGGGGATGAAGACGGCGTTGCCGAAGAGGATGGCCAGAATGGCCACGATCCCAACCGGTCCGAACCCGCGCAACTGCGCGGCGAAATGATCGTCGGATGACGCCGATGCGTCGATCGCCATGGTGACTGATACGAGACGGAGGCCGCGAGGTTTTCTGGAGTGCTTCTCTTCAGGCCGAGAGGGGGGCTGGGGGTTGATCGCGGCGCTGCTTCGCCCGCCAGTTGGCTGTCCAAAACTCGTCGAGGTGCTCGATCAATCAGAGACTTCCCTCAAGAATATCTTTGACCACATCGTTCCGGCGGACGAGAAGCCGCCTCAGATAGCCGGACATGATCAATCGGTCTACGACGTCGCCGACGAACCCGAACGGCGAACGAAAGGTGAGCACGTCCCGTATGTTCGTTCCGTCAGCGCATGGCTCGAAGTAATGATCGTGTACGAACGAGCGGAACGCGCCCCTGATCATCGAGTCCTGGAAGTGGCGCGGCCGGTCGAAGGCGGTGATGCGAGACGTGAATCGCTGCCGGACACCGAAATGCCGTGCCTCCCAGGTTACCTGCTCCCCGAGCTCGATGAGCCCCGACGTCCTGCCCGCGACGGCACGCTCGCCGGTGTGCCCCATCGACTGGATGTGAAGATCGAGGTCGCGGGATGCGTCGAAGCATCGCTCCGGGGTGGCGCGGACCGTCGTGAGGATGGTGATGACAGCCATAGCGCTCACTCAACCCACGCTGCCGGTCGTGCCGGCTAGACGTACATCTCCGCGGCGGCATGCCACTCGTGGGCGATGTTGCGCATGACCAGCGCGCAATCGAAGCGAATGCTCTCGGACGGGAAGAGCGAGCGGTCGTCAAAGTAGCTCGACTGGACCGACTCCACGCGGAGCGGCTGGACCTCCCAGTTCTGCGTTCGCAACTCGATGCCGTCGAGCTTGTGTCCCGCGGAGGTGGCGGAATAGCCGATCGAGCCCGGCTCGAAGAAATCGGAGGCTTCCCTGACCGAGGCAAAGATCGAACCCGGCGGCAACGCATCTGTCGCGGATCCGGACACGCTCACGGAAACCGCCTGATCCGCGGATCTCATCTCCAGGGCAACCCGGCCTCCATCGTCCGTGACGACAAAGCGCGCCCGGTGGTGCTCTCCCGGAAAGAGGCGGCCGCCGGCCAGCGTGTTCAGCAACGATCCGGAATCACGCCTCGGGATGTAAACGCCCTCATGTTCCCCGTCCGCGTCAGTCCAGGTGACCGCGAACCGGTGCGCCGCGTTCTCACTCGACAAACCGAACATTTCCGGGAAACGCTTTGGCCGAATCCCTTCAAGCCGGATGAGACAGATCCCTCCGACCGCGTAACCGCCGTGGACCTTCGGCCGGAAAGGAGCGGGCAGCCGCGCCTGCACCGCATCCGGATCAATCCGGAAGTTGACGAGGAGCCTTCTCCGGATGATGCCGTGTACTTTGGGGAGGCGCATGGTTCGATTATGGCCTGAACGGACGCGGCACAGAGATGTTGCACCGCGGCACCGCTGGGCCGACATACGCTGATTCGATGAAACGAATGCTGCTCATGATCTCGCTGATCCTCGCCGCGCTGCCGGGGTACCCGAAAACGATCAAGATCGACCGCCTCGACACCAATCACTCCACGATCCTGTTTCGCGTTCCCATCATGGGCGGCATGTCCGAGGTCGTCGGCAAATTCACTGACTTCACGATCGTGATTGTCTACGACGATGAGGATCTGACGCACTGCCACGTCAGCGCCGTGATCAAGACAGCCAGCGTCGACACGGGTATCGCCGATCGCGACAAGCATCTCCGCACCGCCGATTTCTTCGACTCGGAGAAGTTCCCCGAGGCCACGTTCGAGAGCTCGCGCATCGAGAAGACGGCCGATGGATTCCGGGCCATGGGCACGTTCACGCTGCGAGGGGTATCCAAACCGTTTGTAATTCCGTTCCGGATCACGGGGAACCGTCGCAACGAGGAGAAGAAAGCCTCGACCTTCGGCTTCTCAGGCACCGCGCAGCTCAACCGGCAGGACTACGGGGTGCACTGGAAGCATCCGGTCGATCCTGCCTTCGTGGGCGATGACGTCACGATCGAGATTCATCTGCTGAGCAAGTTGATCGCGGATGCGGTTGCGCCGGCTGCGGGTTGATCCGGCGGTTTCGCGGTCTCGGGGTTGCGCGGTCGCGCTGTTCGCGGTCTCGGCGCAAGCACCGCGAGACACCGTAACTGCGCGACGGCGCGACCTCAGGCCCCATACCGCACCGCCGGACTCCCCGCCGGATAGAACACTCCGAGCAATCGCATCTCAGTGTCGCCGCGGTTTTCGACGCAATGCACCTGTCCATGCGGCAGAAAGATGCACGACCCGCTCTCGATGAGCGTGTTCGACGAGCCCGCCCACATCGCGCCCACCCCGTCGAGGATGACGATCACCTCCTCGTACAGGTGGTAATGGTCCGGGGCGCGGCCCGGTGGGATACCGCCGACGAACTGCGTCACCTGCGTGCTGCCGGCGTCGGAGTTGATCACTTCGCGGTACCAGCGGTCGCCGGTGCGTTGCACGGGGCGGTCGCGCATCGCCACCACACCCAGCACACCGTGGCCGGGCTCGTAGCCTTCGAGGCTTGCGCCGGCGTCTGGGCATTGCGAGCTGACGAGGGTCAGCGTTTCCGTGGCGGATATCTCGAGTGATGCCTCCGGCGGAAGATAGATGCCGGTATCCACCGCGAGACTGTGAGCGCCCGCCGAGCCGGAGCCGGCCACGACGTAGAGCACCTCGTCCGAGGAGTCGTTGCGGAGCGTGGCGCTCTCCCCTGCCTGCAGCTCCAGCACACGCAGCGAGATCGCCCTGGCTCCGGCCTCGATGCCGAAGTGTTTCCATATGTGCAGGGCGCCATCGCGGGTCGGTTCGCCCTCTTTCAGTCCGGTTACGCGGCAGCCACCGTCGAGTATTGCAAGCATTTCGTGGGATTATGCTCCCCGCATGCAGACCAAAGAAGAGGGAGTCCACGCCACCAACCAGGACTTCATCCGCTACGACCAGGTGGAGAAACGCCAGAGCTACCACCTCGCCGAGACGGCCGGCGACGAGCAATTCGACGACGATTTCCAGATTCGCACCGTCGATATCGGCCAATTTCTTCACGGCAACGACCAGGACAAGCGCGCTTTCGCCACGGAGCTCGGCGACGCCCTGCACGAGATCGGCTTCGCCATCCTCGAAGGTCACGGCGTCGACCCGGCGCTCTACGACGAAGCTGGCCGGAGGATCGAAGACATCTTCAGCACTCTCACCCTCGGTGAGAAAATGCGCTTCCGCGCCGAGCGCTTCGGATCCGTCAATCAGGGCTACTTCCCCATCAAGGAGACGAGCAACATGCACCCGGACCTGGTCGAAGGCTGGGTGTTCTGCCGCCGGGCTTTCGAGGACACGCCGGCGTTCTGGCCGATACCGGAACAGGCCGAGTTCTTCCGCCGGATCGTCGAGGGACACGAGAAGCTGATCCTGCCGGTGATGCAGAGCCTCCTCACCTACCTCGGATGCGACGCGCATCTCTTCGATGCGAGACTCACCGGCACGAACTTCGGCCTCCGTCTCAATTACTACCCGCCCGTCTCGGATGCCGACGACGCCTCCGGCGCCGCCCGCCTCCTCGGGCACGAGGACATCGACCTCTTTACGTTCCTTCCCGCGCCGCGCGTGGAGGGATTGCAGATCCTCAACCGCCGCAACATGAAGTGGGTGCGCATCGCCGCGCCGCCGGGAAGCATCATCCTCAACACCGGCGACTACATGCAGCGGATCAGCAACGACATCTTCCCCTCAACGACGCATCGCGTCAGCAAGCCGCGCGATCCGCGGCAGCGCGTGGCCACGCGGGTCTCCTTTCCGATGGCCGTCTATCTCTGGGAGGACGAGATGCTCGAGGTTCTGCCCGGCCTCGCCAATCGGAAATACCCACCGGTGAAGGCGATCCAGTTCCACACGAGCATCACCAGCAAGTTTTACGGCGACGACTATGCCGTGACAGAGGCAGGGCGGTGACCGAGGCATGAATGACCCGCTCCTCCGATTCCGCGACCGTTTCCCGATCCTGAGCAGGACGAAGTACCTCGTCTCGCACTCGCTCGGGGCGATGCCCGAGGCCACGCGCGATGCGCTGGCCGAATACGCCGACCTCTGGGCGTCGCGGGGCGTGCGGGCGTGGGGCGACCGCTGGTGGATGATGTCGATCGAGGTGGGCGACATCATCGCTCCGCTGATCGGCGCGCCGCCAGGCTCGGTGGTCATGCTTCCGAACGTCACCACCGCCGAGGCGGTCGTGCTGTCGTCTTATGATTACACTACGACGCGCAACCGCGTGGTGCTCGTCGACGGGGAGTTCCCCTCCGTCCGCTATATCTACGACCGTCTGGCGCGCCGCCTCGGCGCGGAGATCGTCACGGTGCCGCACGACGCCTCCGGCCTCGGCTTCGATCTCGATCGTCTGTTGGCGGCGATCGACGAGCGGACGCAGATCGTGCCCATCGGCCACATCCTCTTCGAGTCGTCGTACATGATCGACGTCGAGGCCATCGCTCGTCGCTGTAGAGAAGTCGGTGCGACGCTGGTGCTCGACGTCTTCCAGTCCGCCGGCATCGTCCCCGTCGACGTCACCGGATGGGACGTGCCGATCGCCGTCGGCGGCGTGCTGAAGTGGCTCTGCGGCGGACCGGGCGGCTCGTTCCTCTACGTCGATCCCGCGCTTCGGCCGAAGCTGGAGCCGAGCTTCACCGGCTGGATGGCGCATGCCAACCCGTTCGCTTTCGAGCCGCCGCCGATGCGCTTTCGCGACGACGCCCTCCGCTTCGCCCTCGGCACGCCGCCCATCCCCGCGCTCTACGCCGCGCGCGAGGGTCCGAAAGTCATCGCCGAGGCCACGGGCGGCGACATGCGAACCATCCGCGAGAAATCGCTGCGGCAGACCCAACGGATCATCGACCTCGCCGACGCCCGCGGCTTCGAGCTGCGCACCCCGCGCGAAGCGGAGCGCCGCGGCGGATCGGTGTCGGTACTCATGCCGCACGCAAAGGAAGTGGCCTACGAACTGAACGCCGAAGACATCGTCTGCGACTTCCGCCCCGTCGCCGGCGTCCGCTTCTCGCCGCACTTCTACACGACGGATGAGGAGCTGGAGGCGGCCTTCGCCACGGTAGACGAGATCCTGCGAACGGATCGGTGGAAGCGGCAGGCAGCGAAGCAGACGATTGTGACGTGAGGAATCTGCGTTTTATCTGCGGATAAGGCTTTTATCCGCAGATGACGCAGATGTAGCGCAGATAAGCGGCCTACGTTTCGCTCAAGCGTCTCCTCCGCGCCGCGATCCCATACAACAGCGCCCCGATCGCGCCCCAGAACACCATTAGCTCGATTGTCGTCAACGAGGCATGCTCGATGCGCTCGCGGAAGGAGAGGTGACGAAGGACGTCGACATCGCTCACGAGTTGCACGACGATCAGAGTCCCCATCGACAGAAGCGAGATCACCGCACAGATGCGCTGGATGACTAGCGGCATCCCCAGGGTGACGCTGGCGTAAAGGGCCGGATTTGCGCGCGGGAGCGCCAGCAGGGCGATGCTGTGCAGGAAGTAGAGGCACACCAGCGCGAAGACGGCGATGTTCAAGGCCAGCGAGATCTGGCCGCTGACGAGCAGGAGCAACGCGACGACCAGCGTCAGCGTGAGGCCGATGATCGGCGTGCCGGTTCTCTTCGATATCGCGCCGATCGACTGCGGTGCCAATCGATCCTCGGCCAGCATGATGCCGACGCGCGAGGGCACCAGCATCGTGGCGTTGACCGACGTCGTCAACGCCATCACCGCGCCGAGCGTGACGAACCACGCCGCTCCCATCGGCAGGTATCGCGAGGCCACTTCGGCCATCGGGGCGGCGGCGCGCCGTAGCTCCGCGCCGGGAAGGACGCCGAAGGCGACCACCGACATCAGGAAGTAGATGACCGTCGTCGCCAGAATCCCTCGGAGGAAGATGCGCGGCAGGCGGCGTGTCGAATCGCGCACTTCCCCGGCTGTCTGCGCCAGCGACTCGAAGCCGGCGTAGCCGAAGAAGACCAGCGGTAGCGACGCAGCGAACCCGCCCGGGCCGTGCGTGAAGAACGGCTGGTAGTTGTGGAACCGGATGGCGAAGAGGCCCGGCACGACGAGGACGACGATGGAGAGGCCGAGCAGAACGCACATCCATACCTGTATCCGGCCGAACCAGCGGACACCGGCTACATGGATGACATAGAAGAAAAGGAGGCTGCCGATCGCGATCGGCATGGCCGCGGTCTTCGGCAGCGCACCCGCGAAGAGCTCGATGACGTAGTCGCCCAGCGCGCGTGACAGATAGGCCAGTGCGCCGATGTACGAGATGACCTTGAGCCAGACGCCGATAAACGCCAGGCCGTAGCCGCCGAAGGTACGCGAGAGATGGGTGTATTCGCCGCCGGGCTCGCGGCCGAGCGGCGTCGAGAGAAAGACCGAGTAGGCGACCGAGGTGGCGAGGATGGCCGGCGCCAGCACGAGGTAGCCGAGGATCACGCTCGGGCCGGTCAGAGCCCAGGCATCGCTCGTGACTTTGAAGATCCCGGCGCCGATGAGCATGCCGAGCAGGGTGGCGTACGATTCGATCGTGCCGAGGTCGCGGCGGAGTGAGGAGGAAAGCGGTGCGGCCATGTTTCAGCTCCTCTCGGCCGCGCGCGAGGCACGCCAGCGGTCCGCGGCGACGGCGAGAACGATCACGACGCCGATGATGATCTCCTGAACGTAATTCGGCCAGCCCATTTGCTGGCTGCCGTTGCGGAGGAAGGCCATGACCAGCGCGCCGATCATGGCCCCGGCGATGCTCCCCTCGCCGCCGCTCAGGCTCGCGCCGCCGATGACGACAGCGGCGATGACGTCGAGCTCCACGCCGACGGCCACGGTCGGATCGCCCTGCCGCAAGCGCGACATCTGCATCACGCCGGCCAGGCCGAAGAAGAGGCCGGCCAGGGCGTAGATGCGCACTTTCAGCGCGTTCGTGTTGATGCCGCAGGCGCGCGCCGCCGCTTCGTTCGAGCCCAGGGCGAAGACGCGCCGGCCGAAGACCGCGTTGCGAAGGACGAGCGCCATCATCGCCGCGAGCACGATGGCCACCCACACGCCCGGCGCGAAGAGCATCCAGTCGTGCGAAGGAAACGTCACCGCCAGCTCGTTGAGCCAGGTCGACGGCGGATTGACCGTCTGCTGATCGGCGACGTACTTGGCCACTCCGCGCGCCACACCGAGCATGCCCAGCGTGGCGATGAAGGGCACTACGCGGAGCTTGGTGATAGCCAGACCATTGACCACGCCGACGATGCCGCCGGTGATGACGCCCGCGGAGAGCGCCACGATCGGCATCCAACCGTCGCGCAATGCCAGCGCCGTGACGACGCTGCTGAGGGCGATGACGGCGCCGACGGAGAGGTCGATGCCGCCGCTGACGATGATCATCGTCATGCCGATCGCGCCGATGGCGACGATCACAGTCTGCGCCAGGACGACGCGGAGGTTCGCCCCCGAGAGATAGAGCTCCGGCGATCCGGTCAGGACGGCGAAAAGGAGGATGACGCCGAGGAGCCCGGCCAGAGGAGCAACGATGCGAATCCAGCGGGTCATATGAGGCGCGGATTGTACGCGGGAGCGCGCGTAGCGCCGGCGGCCCGCCGGCTGGACCGCCGCCGGCTCAGCGGCGAGTCACGAAAACCGCCAGCGAGCCGCTGGCGGTCCGGCCGTCGAGCCGACAGCGCTACGCTGGCTTGTCCCCTCCAATAGCCGTCTCCAGAATTGAGTCAGGCGTCCACTCACTAACCGGCCGCACCGGCGAAAGCCGCCCGCGCGTCATCACCGCGATCGAGTGGCACACTTCAAACAGCTCCGGCAGATACGAGCTGACCATCACGATCCCCTTCCCCTCGGATGCCAGGCGCGCGATCTCACGGTAGATGTCGCTCTTGCTGCCGATGTCGATGCCGCGCGCCGGCTCGTCGAGGAGAAGGATGTCGGGATCCTGGTGGAGCAACCGTCCGAGCGCGACCTTCTGCTGGTTGCCGCCGGAGAGCCGCCCGACGATGCCGCGCGGCCCAGGCGCCTTGATCCTCAGTCGCTGCATGACGCTCTCGGTCTGCGTGTCCTGCAGGCCACGATCGATCCACCCGCCGTGCGCGCAGGTGTCGAAGCGGCTCATGGTTACGTTGTCGGCGATCGGGAGTTGCAGGGCCAGGCCTTCGCCTTTCCGGTCTTCGCTGAGGTAGCCGAAGCCGTTGCCGTGCACGGCTACCCGTCCGGTCGCTTTTTGCAGGCCGAAGAGGGCGCGTATGAGATCGGTACGGCCGGAGCCGATGAGTCCCGCGATGCCGAGGACCTCGCCGCGACGGAGGCTGAAACTGGCCGCGCGAAGGCGCGGAGGGGCGGAGAGGTTCTCGACTAGGAGAAGAACCTCGGGGGTCGGGCGTCGGGGGTCGGGGGTCGGAGAAGAAAGGGATCCTGGCTCAGGCACAGACAGGAGTGTCTGTGCCACATTTGATTCTGCCGATGGCTTAGCCGCGGATCGTGGCTCAGCCAGGGAACTATGTGGCACAGACACTCTTGTCTGTGCTGCATGGGGCTCAGGCAGGGATCGTGGCTCAGCCACGGAACTATGTGGCACAGACACTCTTGTCTGTGCGCGGCCCACCATCAATGAGATCAACTCATCGTCCGTCACTGCGACCAACTCGCCAGTCCCAACACTCCGCCCGTCGCGCAACACCGTGCACCGCGTAGCGATCTCGCGCACCTCTTCGAGAAAGTGACTGATGTAGATGACGGCGATGCCGCGATCGCGCAGGCGGCGGACGGTGTCGAACAGCCGCTCGACATTGGCGCGCTGGAGGCTGCTGGTCGGCTCATCCATCAGGAGCACCCGAGCATCGCTTGCCAGTGCACGGCAGATCTCGACGACCTGCTGATCGGCGAGCGGCAAGTCGCCAGTGCGGACGCGCGGATCGATCTCGGCTCGTCCGAAATCAGCCAGAAGCGCGGCGGCGCGATCGAGCAACTCATCCCGACGCAGCCAACCGCCGCGCGACGGCTCGATCCCCATGAGGATGTTCTCAGCCACCGGCAAATGCGCACAGAGCGCGAGCTCCTGGTGGATGTGGGCGATACCGCGCGCCCGCGCATCGGCCGGCCCCCGCGGCGCATACGACTGGCCGCCGACCACCATCGCGCCGCTGTCCGGCGGGAACGCGCCGGAGAGGATGTTCATCAGCGTGCTCTTCCCCGCCCCGTTCTCTCCGATGAGCGCGTGTACTTCGCCGGGCGCGACGTCGAGATCGACGCCGTCGAGGGCGATGGTGGCTCCGAAGTGCTTGGTGATGGAGTGGAGGGTGAGCATGTGTCGGTGGTTGCTGGGTTGCTGAGTTGCTGGGTCTAGCGGTCTCGCGGTTTCGCGGTTTCGCGGTCTCGCGGCTATGAATACCATCGCTCACCGCGAGACTACGAGACCCCGAGACCGCGAGACCTCGCAACCGCGAGACCCAGCAACCTAGCAACTCAGCAACCCACTCACCTACCCCAGCGGATGCAACAACACCTTCGCCTCCGGCGTATCCACATTCGCCGGCGTGATCAGGGTGACGCCTGTGTCGACGCGCTTCTCGATCTTCCTGCCCAGGAGGTGATCGACGAGCGTCTTGACGCCGAGCTCCCCCATCCGAAACGGATTCTGCACGACGATGCCGTTCAGCTTCCCGTCGTGCATGGCCTTGACGAAGACGTCGCTGGTGTCGAAGCCGATGAAGCGGATCTTGCCCGCTTTGCCGGCGTCTTCGAGCGCCAGGAGCGCGCCGGCGGTCGACGATTCGTTCGGAGTGAACATGCCGTCGATGTCGTTCCCGAAGCGGTTGAGCAGATTCTCCGCCGCCGTCTTGGCCGTGTCGCGCGTGGCGCCGGCAAACTGATTCGAGGAAGTGAGTACGATGCCGGGCCAGGCCGATTTCATCCGCTCGATGAATCCCTTCTCCCGCTGTTCGGTGCTGAAGACGCCTTCCTGATAGCGGAGCGCCAGGACTTTCCCCTTACCGCCCAGGATGCGTCCCATCTCGTCGGCGGCCAGCTCGCCGCCGTGGTAGTTGTTGCTGGCCACGAAGCTGATCGGATCGTTCGACTCCAGCGCGGAGTCGATCACCACCGTCGGGATGCCCGCGCGCTTCGCTTCCTCGACCGGTCGCACGAGCGCGTTCTTGTCGAACGGCGCCAGGACGATGCCATCGACGTGCTGGGTGACGAAGCCTTCCACGACCTGCACCTGCTGCTCGCGGTCGTCTTCGCGCATCGGCCCTTTCCAGATGATGTCGACGTTGATGCCGGCCTTCGCTTCATCCTTCGAGGCCTTCACCGCGCCGGCGCGAATACTCTTCCAGAACTCGTGCGTCGAGCCTTGCGGGATGACGGCGATGGTGAATTGCTTGCCTGTTTTCTGCTCCGGTTTCGAGCAGGCGAAAAAGAGGATTGCGATCGCTGCTGCGGCAAGAGCTCGTTTCATTCAGTCGTCCTCTAAGCACAGACAAGAGTGTCTGTGCCACATCGTTCCTGCTCATTTCGAAAGACGCGGTCATGGCTCACGCGATCCCAATGTGGCACAGACACTCTTGTCTGTGCGCGAGCGCCGACGGCGCGCGAAATCATCGACGCTCCAGTGTGTCATACAGCGGCTGTGCCTCGATCAACCCAGCTCGCTCATCCGACACGGTCGCCGCGAGCACGCGGATCTTGTCGTTCTCGGGCAGCGTCAACGTCCGCGCGCCGGGAGGCAGGTCGATCGTGTAGGCGAACAGGTACGAGTATGCATACGGTTCGTTCGCCCCCGCGGAGTCGTGACGATGGGAGGCGTACCAGGCGATGGGGGCCCGTTTGATGAAGCCGGGGGTGAGGCCGTCGAAGACCGTGGCCATGCGCTCGCGCGGCGGCGCATTCGGCGGTGCGTCGGAACGCGGCGGAAGCGTCTCCTTCTTCTTCGCCCAGATGCGGTTGTCCCACTGGCCGACGTAACCACTCCAGTCCTGAATCGTCATGTTCGCGGACTTGCCGTCAATGGCAAAAGCAGCCTTCTGATCGCCGTCTGCGGCGGCGAGAAGGTAGAGACGCTTGGCTGCGCCGCGCGGCAACGCGATCGACTGGCCGTGCGCGACGACGGCGTTCGGACCGTCCGCGAGATGAAAGCGGATGCCGGCATAGTCGAGGTCGCGCGGCAGCATCTCCTCTGGAAGAGCGCGGCCGGCAGCGTCGAATCCGGGCGATGACTTGGCGCCGTCGCGGCTCGAAACAACGCGATCGTAAGGCAGCGACACCGGCTGCGAGCGTGGCATATGCACCTTCGACGTTGGCGGCGCCAGACGAACCGCGAACGTCCGAAGCTGATACGGCGTGAACGATGTCACCAGCCTGCCATCGACAATGTGCGCGTTACGCGGGGGTCGGGAGTTGGGGGTCGGGTGTCGGAGCGCTCGAGTCTGTGGCTCCCGTTCCTGCCCATCCACCTCGCGCGCGGCAACGACAGGCGCGGCGAAGGCGAGACGAACATCGTTCTCGCGCTTCCCGTCGACCTCGACCAGGCGGACGATGACCTCATTGCTCTCCTCTGCCTTCTTGAGCGCGAGCACACGGACGCGACTGTTGCTCACGCGAAGCAGCGAGAACGTGCGGCCGAGCGAGCCGGTGTGCTTCGGCGCTACAAATGCAATCAGCGGCTGGCTGAGCCGCAACGCCTGCCAATCCGTTCCTTCGGATCGCCAGTCTCCGGCGTGCGACGCCAGACCGTAGACGAAGTGGTGATGTCCCCAATCCTGCGTCGTCTGATCGTCGTAGGCGCGGCCGTTGCCGTCGCCGAGGCCGGGCGTGTAGAGGAGCGTGAGCCGTAGCGTGTGATCGTCGGGCTTGTCCGAGCCGTACTTGCAGTCGGAGAGGATCGTCACGCCGCCGTTGGCATCGCTGAGATCGAACCACTGATGGGAAGCCACCTCGAACTTCTTCTCATCGTTGTTCCCGCGCTGGATCGTCCCCACTTCCCAGTTGTGAGTCGCCAGCGTATTCGACGCGGTCAACGGGAAGGTCGCCTTCAGCGCCGCGGCCTCGGTCTTCCAATCGATAGCGTTGTCGATCTCGATGCGGTTGCCGGCATCGCCAGCGGCAAGTCTGATCGTTTGCACGAATCGCGACCCCTCGGTCCCGCGCGTTACCTCGATCGCCACGCGCGCAGGCCCATCCTCAACGATCCGCATCGCCGTCTGACCGCCGACAAATGCCCGCGGCGGTTTCTGTTGATCGGCCCAGTCCATGTTCCAGGCCGGCCAGTCGTGCGGATGCTCGGTCTGCAGTGCAAGGCGCGCAGGCGCTGCCAGGATCTCCCGCTTCGTCTTCTTGTCGATGATGCTCGCGATGTCGCCGCCGTCATCGATCGAGATGCGATAGCGCGCGTTCTCGAGTGTCGCCCTCGGGAGTCGGGAGTCGGGGGTCGGGGGTCGGAGCTGGACGCGGAGTGCGTCTGCTTCTCCGACACCCGACTCCCGACCCCCGACTCCCGCGGCGCGCACGTCGTAAACGGCAAAACCAACCGAGGGCACCTTGGCCACGAAGACGACGTTGTCGCCATCGTGTTGCGAAGGAACCGCCTTTCCGTCCGGTCCGAAGACACTCACGATTTCGTCCGTTGGGATTGTTAAGCGCGCCTCCACCACATCCTCGCGCGCGATACTCAACGGGTTGTAAACGACGATCGCCGTCCCCCGCACGCGCGTGTCGAGCGCCGAGGTGATCGACTCTGCCGCGCTGGTGAGCACCGAGGCGAACTGGTTCATGGCGATCACATCGTCATTCCACGAATACTCGTATGCCTTCGGCGTAGCGGTACCTGCGGCGATGTCGTGGAACTGCCCTCCCATCACCAGCGCCCAGGCATCATTGAGCCGCTTCCTCGGGTACCGGCGTCCGCCGAGCCATTCTGCCGCGACCGACGCGCGTTCCGCGGCGTCGGCCAGCAGCTCGTTCTTGTGATTCCAGCGCTTCTGATACGCCTCGGACGTGAGCGAGCCGGCCGAATGATTGGTCAGCTCGAGATCGCCCTTGTAGCGGGGCAACCGCGCTGTCTGCTCCGGTTTGATGTCGAGAAACATCTGCTCGGCGGTCGCGGAGATCACGTGCAGCGGACCGTCGTTCTTCGAAACGATCGACTCGACGAGCTGCACCGACGGCTCGCGCGGGGCGCCGCCGACGTCGCCGGTCCCGTAGTAGTGATAGTCGGTGAAGAGCCCGCTCACCTCGCCGTTGCGTTGCACGCGCTTGGGCCAGTCGGTGCCGTTCGGCGGCGTCGTGTCGCTGCGGGAGAGGTCGTAGCGGACGTCGGCGCTGTAGCTGCCGGGGTTGAACGCCGCCAGCACGCTGCTGCCGTCCGGACCTTCCCACACGCCGACATTGAACGGTGTACCGACAGGAGTCTTCTCCGGCGAATCCGGCCCGCCGGCTGGTGCGGACGATCCCCACGTCAGCTTCTGCGTCGAAAAACCGAGGATGCCCATGTGATGGAGAATGCTCGGCAGCGAGGCCGGGAAGCCGAAGCAGTCGGGGAGCATGTACTCCGCGCTCGTACGCCCGAGGTCGTGACGAAAGTACGCCGAACCGTAGAGCACCTGCCGGATCAACGACTCCGCCGACGGTGAGTTGACGTCGCTCTCCTCCATCGAGGAGCCGGCCGGGAACCAGTGGCCCTCGCGCACCCACCGCTGCAGCGTGGCGTAGTCGGCCGGGTAGTACTCGCGCATCAGCCGGTAGCGATTGGCGCCGCTGAAGTTGAAGATGTAGTGCGGATACTTCTCGAAGAGGGCGAAGTTGTCGTGCATCGTGTGCGGCAGGAATTCGCCGATCGTGCGCGGGTACTCCCATCGCCACTGCGTGTCGAGATGCGCGTAGCCGACGACGTAGAGCGTCGGCTGTTTCGTCAGGTCGGGCGGATCGGCCGCACGGGCCAGCGTGGCGCACGCGAGCATCAGCAGCAGGGCCACACGCCGGATCATTTCTTCGCCACCACGTCGATCTCGCTGTAGAACGTGTTCCCCCATGGATCGTCACTCTCCGTCTCATAGACATCGAAGAGAAGATAGCGATAGCGGCCCAGTGAGCCGGTCTTGTCCGTGATGCTGACACCGTATTGCCCGCCGCCGTCGCCCTCCTGCGTCCGCGTATCGACGAAGGCGACCTCGCGCCAGCCGCAGGTGGTCGGGTCGACCTTCACGCCCGGCATCGGATTGAAGTTCGGATCGGTTCCGTCGCTGGCGTACACCCGGTAGACCTGCGGCGCGCGGGTGTCGGAATGCCAGGAGTAGCTGTGCACCTCCCCGATGTCGATCACCGCGCCGAAGTCGATACGGAACCTGCCGCCCCACGAATCGCCGCGGAAGAATAGATTCGCCTCCGGCTCATCCTCATTGCCCGGCAGGCGGCCATCGGTCAGCGCCGCCAGCCCGGCGCTGCCGCGTTCGACCGTACCGGCGATGAGCTCGACCTTGGCCGTCGATGCCGCGTCATCCTTCGCCGGCGACGGGACGCGCGCGAACCGGAACGCCGGCGTCGCCGCCGCGCCGGTATTGCGATCGAGGGTGATCGTCACCTGGGCGTGAGCGGCGAAAGAGAAGAGAACGATCGCGAGAGCGGCCTTCACGGAGACGGAATGGTAGTTCGATTTCGCGCGAAGCGCTTTGGGGTGGGGTTCCCGACTCACCTAAGGAGCACTCGTGAGTGCCTTTGCCCATCTTCTGAAACGATCAACACTTGATGTTTGCCGGCGAGAGAACTATGCTGCAACAGCATATACGGCACCGGAGCCAATCATGATCTGGCGACACTCCTTCATCGCGGCGGCTCTGATCCTGTTCGCGGCTACGGTTCCGGCCCAGCTCACGAGCGAGACCCCACTCTCCCAGCCGCAATACGGACCCGTGGCCTGGACCAACCAGCGCGCTCCGGTTGTCGCTTCCGATGGGACGGACTTCCTCGTGGCGTGGCTCGATGGACGCGGAACAATTTACGCAAACCGTGTCACTCGAACAGGAGAGATCCTCGACGGCACGGGCATCCGAGTGCCCCTGGCCCCGGCCGATCCGGCGAATCCGTATCAATTCCTCGGGTTATTCTATGTTGATGGTGCTTACGTGCTGTTTTACTGGAACTACGCCTTCGACTCTCCGCCTTCGTTTCCTGCCACCACCTATGCCGTGATCATCAGCCGCGACGGGCAGACGGTCGACGGCCCCCGCAAGGTTCTGGACGGCGTTGCGTACGGTCTTGCGTCGAATGCCTCAAGAATCCTCCTGTTCAGCGGCAACGGCGGGATTGTTCTCAACGGACGCGCCGAAATCATCGGTCGGTTTCCGCATCCTGACTCCTCAAAGGCATACGTCGGCCCTATTTTGGCATCGAACGGCTCGACATTCCTTCTGGTGATGTTTCTGTACGACGCTGGTTCGATTTACGCAACCCTGACAGAACTGGATGCAGGCGGACAGACCATCAGCACGACCCGAATCAACGCCCATGCCATCAACCAGGCATTTGTCCAGTCCGACGGCGACGGCTACATCATTCTGTATCGCGATGCCACAGGCGTCGAATACACCTCCCTGTCTGTCTCCGCGCACGGCGAGCTTCGCTCAACATCCATTGCAGATATTCAACAGAATCTCTATTCAGCCGCGCTCTCGTGGGCCGGTCAGGGATACCTCCTCGCTGCCATGACGCCTTCCATGTCGGTCACGAGCCTGGACCGGGCTGGCTTAGCAACCGGCGTCGCGCAAGTACTCGAACCTGGGGCACAGGGATCAGATCCGCCCGCGATGGCGGGCAACGGAAGCGAGGTTCTCGTAGCCTGGACCAGTGGAGCGAATGGAGGACCGCCGTCGACGATTCATGCTGTGCTGGTTGGCTCAGACAGTACGCCCCGCTCGCCCGTCCTGACGGTTCCGTCGGCGAGCAACGCTCAGACCAGCGTTGTGATCGCCACGGGCGGTGTTTATGATCTTGCTGTCTGGGAGGAACTGACCGGCATCTATGCCACCCGCGTCGCGGCCGACGGAACCGCGCTCGATGGCCGGGGAATTCTGGTCTACTCCCAGAATGCCGCCACGTCAGGCCCCCTCCCATACCTGGGTACTTTCCAGCCGCGCGTCATCTTCGATGGGACGGCCTACCTCGTTGCCTGGGGTCCCGGCAAAGTAACGGGGCAGCGAATCGATCCGGCCACCGGCTCGCTGCTCGACGCGCCGGTCCTGCTGGCCTCGTGTGCCCACTCGTTCGATCTTGGTTATGACGGTACCTCGCCGGTGATCTTCGTCGCCGGCTGTGATCCGGTGTGGTATGCGCAGCGCGTCGCGACTGTCGGCCCCCCAGGCCCACGAATCCCTCTCGCTTCCGTTGACCCGTCATTAAGCAAGCCTCGATCTGCATGGAACGGGCATGAATGGCTCGTCGTGTGGCAAGACTACAACGGCGGCGTCTACCTCAATCGTCTTTCCAGTGCATTCGACGTTCTCGATACGTATCCGATCGCATTTCCAGCTCCGCCATTCGACGAGGAGACTCCCGTCGTGGCGTCAAACGGCAACGACTTCGTCGTGGTCTGGAAGCACTATTATAACTACGGCGGCCCTTCTGGGCTGTATTTCCGCAATATTCACAGCGACGGCACGGCCGGCGAACCCACAACATTAGCAACGAACGCCAGCGGGAGCGCCGGCCTGGTTTGGGACGGCGCCCAATACGCCGTCGCGTACACGGAAACGTGCTCAGCGCCGTGCCAGCCTCAATCGTACCTCGCGCATTTTGACGTTCAGGAAGACCAGCCCGTGCTTCGCGACAAGGTGCAAATTGTTGCCTCGGGTCTCATGGATGGATCGCTGGCAGTGCCGGCCTATGGACGAGTACGGATCGTGTATACGAGGAATGCCCTCGAACCTTTGTATGGCGGTTCGCCCCGGGCCTTTCTTCGAGACTACTTCGTCGATGTGCCTCGGCGCCGGGCGGTTGGCCGCTAGGGACTGGCCGGCATTCAGCGTGCCTTCTGCGCTTGCCGCAATCCTTCCACGGTAGCGGTACGCCCAGGCGTCCGTTCGAGTGCGGTGCGATAGGCGGCCGCGGCGTCTGCCGTGCGCCCAGCGGCGAGCAACTCATCCCCGAGGAGCTCGTAGGTCGGCTTCTCCACGACCGGCGGACCGAACTCGAACGGCATCGATGTCTCGCTCCTGGCGGTTTTCTCCAGCATAGCGATCGCTTCATCGCGCTTGCCCTCGGCGACGAGGAGCAGGGCGTCGGCCTGTTGCACCATGACCTCGGCGCGGATACGCCCGCTCGGGTTCATGGAGTGGTGCTGCTCCGTGCTGGCAAGCGCGTTTTTCTGCAGTTCGTGCAGCCGCACCACCGCCGCCTTCAATGCCGCCGGGTCGGAGCGCGCGGCCAGCACATCGCCGTACGCCATCGTGAAACGCGCGTTGGCGTGTTCGGAACCGGCGGGGATCGTGACATCGTCAGCCGCCGTCAGCGTGCCGCCGCTGGCGATCTGGTGCGCGCGCATGTCGGCGAAGGAGTTGATCCTCCCTTCATACGTATCCATCTCGCCCACGGAGACGAACGCCGGCGCGAACGCCGAGGCGCGGCAGGCATCGAGTGACTTCCGCGCGTCGTCAACGCGGTGCTCCTGAAGATAGGCATAGTGCAGCCAGAGCGCGTAATGGCCGCAATCGTTGTGTGGCTTTCCCTGTGCGGCGCGCTGCCGGTTGACGACGTCGATGGCGCGGCGATTCGCGTCGATAACGTCGTCCCACATCCCCATGGCGATGAAAATGTGCGAGGTCATGTGCAGCGCGTGACCGGCATTCGGTGCCACCGCGCCGTAACGTCGTGCGGCGCGCATGCCCAGCGGCGCGTGGATCGGGTCGTCATAGCAGTGGATGAGGTAGTGCAGCACGCCGGGATGCGTCGGATGGGTGGGCAGAACCTCTTCGAGCAGCGCCGCGGCGCGCATATAGATCGTGAAATCGCGCCCGCCATGCGACGTGCCGAGGAGCGCCACGGCATAGAAGGCCGTGGCATCGACATCGTCGGGGTAGCGTTCGTGAACGCCGCGCATGGCGTCGGCGTACTTGAAATCGCGCTCGTCTTTGGTACCTGAGCCATAGAGCACATCGATGGCCCGCAGGTAGTCGCGCTCGCGCTCCGTCTTCGCCTTGGCCAGCCGCTCCTCCGGCGTCGCACCGAGGCGCGCCAGCGCGGCACGCGCCGCTCCGGCGTCCTGCTGGAACCAGACCGGATGTGTGTAGGTCATGGCCTCGCCCCAATAAGCCATGGCGAACGACGGATCGATCTTCTGCGCGGCGCGAAAGGCCTCCGCCGCGTCGGGGTATTCGAAGTCGTGCAGCAGGGCCAGCCCGTGCAGAAACGGCTTCTGCGCCTCGGGTGCGCCGGAGTTGGCGAACGAGACCTCCCCGGCGTCGTTCATCTGCGCGAGGGCGGAGGAGGCGAAAAGAAGGAGTGCGAGGAAGGTCAGGCGCATGGGGAAATGATAGTGGTTGATCTGTCATTCCGAGCCCGGCGGCGCCCCGGAGGGGCAAAGCACGGCGAGGAATCCCCGGCCACAGGGTCGTCAGCGGTTTCAGCCGGGGATTCCTCACCGCGCGCTGCCCCTACCGGGGCGCCGCCGGCTCGGAATGACAGTACCCTTGCGCATGCGCCGCCTGGCTGCTCTTCTCGTCCTCTTCGCCGCCGCCTGCGCCTCAGTACCCTCCATCACCACGCCCTACACGATCGTCCTCGGCATCGCCCAGGACGGCGGCTATCCGCAGGCGGGGTGCAATCGACCGGATTGCATCGCGGCGTGGCACGATCTGAAATTAAGGCAGCGCGTGGTGTCGCTGGCCATCGTCGATCCGCAATCCCATCAGCGCTGGATCATCGATGCCACCCCCGACTTCCCTTCCCAACTGCGCACCCTCGACGAGGCCGCACCGCGCGCGGATGGCGCGCCGCTGCTCGACGGCATCCTCCTCACGCACGCCCACATCGGCCACTACCTCGGCCTGGCGCAACTCGGACGCGAGGTAATCGGAGCGCGCTCGGTGCGCGTGTACGCCATGCCGCGCATGCGCGAGTTTCTAGAGCGCAACGCTCCGTGGGATCAGATCGTCAAACTCCAAAACATCGAGTTGGCGCCTCTCGAAGACGGCGTGGCCGTCTCGCTGAACGAGCGCATCAGCGTCACACCGTTGCGGGTCCCTCACCGCGACGAGTACTCCGAAACGGTAGCCTTTCTTATCCGGGGTCCCTCCCGTTCCATCCTCTGGCTCCCGGACATCGACAAGTGGGAGAAATGGTCCACGCCGCTCGAATCGGTGCTGGCCCGCGTCGATGTGGCCTACCTCGACGGCACCTTTTATGACGCCAGCGAGTTGCCGGGCCGGGACCTGCGCGAGATCCCGCACCCACTAATCACCGAGACGCTCTCCCGGCTTGCCGCATCGCCGATGCTCGCGAAGGTGCGCTTCATCCATCTCAATCAGTCGAATCCGCTGCTGCGGGAGGGGCGTGAGCACGTTGTCGTCGCGAAGGATGGGGAGCGTTCCGGACTGTGATTGTTGCGGCGACGCCGCGTGTTGTCGGTTGATTGCGGCTTCGCCGCGTTGTCTGCGTGTTATCTGCACAGCCTCGCGCGTTATTGCATGTCGGTCGATTGCGGCGCGCTGTATGGAAGGCGACACCGAAATTCACGTTTGCAGATCGTCGATGAAGCCAACGCGAAGCACGCCGGAGGCGTTCCGTAGATTAGCCGGTGGCAAGCGCCGAAGGACGCGCCGCCACCGGTTTGGAATCGCCGCCAGCACCGACCCCGGAGGGGTCGCGTAGGGTGCTCGCATTGACGACGTACCCAAACCTCCGGCACCCCTACCGGGGTGCAACATCATGGCGATCCGAAAGCCGGTGGCGGCGCGCCTTCCGGCGCTTGCCACCGGCTAATCTACCGCACGCCTCCGGCGTGCCACGCACAGACAAGAGTGTCTGTGCCACATGAACCTTCGCTGTTGCACGGAACTCCGGCTGAAGAAAGAGGTCCGTTGTGGCGCAGACAGACACTCTGTCTGTGCTCAACGCGGCGGGAAGCGCCGCAGCTACGGAATCAGCAACACCTTCCCCGTCGTCTCCCGCGCCTCCAGCGCGCGATGGGCCTCGGCGGCGTCGTGCAGCGGCACCTCGCGGTCGATACGCAGCGTCAGCCGCCCAGAGCCGATCCACTCGAGGACTTCGCGGGAACGGTCGAGCAGCTCCTCCCGCGTGTGCGTGTAATGTCCGAGGCTCGGGCGCGTCAGAAAGACGCCGTTCTTCGCCAAACGGCCTGGATCGAACGGAGGCACCGTCCCGCTCGACTGTCCGAACAACCCCAGCGTCGCGCGCAGACCGCAGCACTCCAGACTCTTGTCGAATGTCGTTCTTCCAACCGAGTCATAGACGGCGTTGCATCCCTTGCCGGCGGTCTCCGCCATCACGATCGATTCGAAATCGTCCTTCGTGTAATCGATCACCACGTCGCAGCCGGCCTCGCGCGCAATGTGCAAATGCTTCGTCGATGCCGTCCCGAACACGCGCGCCCCACGCATCTTCGCCATCTGCACCAGCAGGGCACCGACACCCCCGCTCGCCGCATGGACCAGCACCGTCTCGCCCGCGGCGATCGGATGCACGCTGGTGGAGAGATAGTGCGCCGTCATCCCCTGCAGCATCGCCGCGGCGGCTGTCTTCGCATCGATCGCGTCGGGCAGCGGTACCAGCTTGTCCGCCGGAGCGACCGCGAACTGCGCGTACGCACCGCGCACCATCGCGTACGCCACGCGGTCCCCCTTCTTCACCGAATCGACGCCGTTACCCACCGCCTCCACCACCCCCGCCGCCTCCGATCCAGGTGTGAAGGGCAACGGCAGTTTGTAGAGTCCCGTCCGGTGATAGACATCGATGAAGTTGACGCCGATCGCTTCGATGCGGACGAGCGCTTCGCCGGCTGCCGGCTTCGGATCGTCGACATCTACGTATTGGAGAACTTCGGGGCCGCCTAGTTGGGAAACACGGATGGCTTTCATGGGGATAACGTATATCACTCCATGTCATCTGGCTTCTCTCCTCCCTGGGAGCGCGGGCGCCTGCCCTGAGCGGAGTCGAAGGGTCCCGCCCGCCGTTCTCGGGAGATCTGAGTGCTTTCGTACAAGTTCGTCGAGTTGGTCCTTCACGTCGAACAGGTTGCGCTGCTTTGCTGCCGAGGCGTAGGCGGTCATGCTGAATTTCATGTAACTTATTGAAAACATTCGCGTTGCCGTAGAATCATATTGATTCTACGTAGAAATGAAGGGATACTAAGGATCATCAGACTGGTTCTCATGTGTATCAAAATAATTCTCAGAATCATCGATTCGATGCTACGTAGAAACAAAGTGATTTTACCGGTAACCAGATTCACTCTAGGGAGGACCAGATGATTCTCCTGATCATCAAACTGATCCTCCTGAGGATCAAATGATTCTACTGATCATTAAATTGATTCTCCGAAGAAATGGATGATTCTACTGATCATCAGATTAATTCTATTGAGGAACAAATCGATTCAACAGAGCATCGAATTCATCCTAATTATGAACAGATTGATTCTCAAAAGTATTAGATTAATTCTCCGTCAAAACGAAACATTGACTGATCGGCAGATGATACGGATGGACAGATGAAGGCTTAGCCGCCGGCGGCCCACTTGCCGGCGGCTGTCGCCACCCTTCATCTGCGTTCATCTTCGTCATCTGCGGATCAAAAAAAGAGACTCATATCCGTGGGCGGCGACGTTGGAAGGGCGCGAAACTGCGCAGACCGGAGGCCGATTCGCCTGCTCCTGTGGCGGCCGCCTCCGCGGCCGCACTTCCAACGACCACCGATATCCCGCGCTCGCGCTGCGCCGAGCGCGGGGCTGAATTGTGTGACGCGCCTCCGCGCGCAACCGTCCTCCACAGGGTGCCTATTCGCCGTCCTACGGCGCCCCTTTTGCCCGCGCGACCGTTTCGACCACGAGGGCGCCTTCGGCAGCATGACAGTCGGGGTAAGACGCCGACCGCATTTGTCTACCGTGAGTGGAGCGACAACCAACTGTGCGTTAGCTGCGAGATAATTACTTCCCCCCATGTCCCTGACCCCATTCCATCCCGTCCTCCAGCGCTGGTTCTCGGAATCGATCGGCACTCCTACTACTGTCCAACTCCGCGGATGGGAAGCGATCCGCGAAGGGCGGCACACGCTCATCGCCGCGCCGACCGGGTCCGGCAAGACGCTGGCCGCTTTTCTCAACGCGCTCGACGATCTGTATATCGAAGGATCGAAGGCGCCGCTGCCGGATGAGGTACGCGTCGTCTATGTCTCGCCGCTCAAAGCGCTCAGCGCGGACATCCACAAGAATCTGGCCGAGCCGCGCCGCGGTATCAGGCGGATCGCCGAGGAGATGGGGCTCGAGGCGCCGCGCATCACCGCGGCGGTGAGGACCGGAGACACCACCGCATCCGAGCGCGCGGCCATGCTGCGCAAGCCGCCGCACATCCTCGTGACCACCCCCGAATCGCTCTATCTCCTGCTGACCGCCGAGCGCAGCCGCGAAATGCTCCGCACTGCCCGCACGGTCATCGTCGACGAGATCCACGCCGTCATCGGCACCCGCCGCGGCGCCCATCTGGCCATTACGCTGGAACGCCTCCAGCAGGTCGCTTCCCGACCACTTCTTCGCCTCGGACTCTCGGCAACGCAGAAGCCGATCGATGAGGTGGCTCGGTACCTGGCGGGGGTCGGGAGTCGGGGGTCGGGAGTCGGAGCAGGCGAACGCTCCGGGCCCTTGGTTGCTGGGTTGCTGAGTTGCTCGGTTGCTGAAGCGAAGTACCTGGCTGGTGATGCGGGAGTCGGGAGTCGGGGGTCGGGAGTCGGAGCAGGCGAACGCTCCGACACCATGGTTGCTGGATTGCTGAGTTGCTCGGTTGCTGAGGCGAAGTACCTGGCTGGCGATGCGGGGGTCGGGAGTCGGGGGTCGGGAGTCGGAGCATGCGAAGCAGGCGATCGCTCCGACAACTTGGTTGCTGGGTTGCTGAGTTGCTCGGTTGCTGAGCGGAATCCGATAACCGAGCAACCAGTAACCGAGCAACCAGGCAACCCTGTAACTCAGCAACCAAGTAACCCAGTAACCCAGCAACCTAGCGACCGACTAACAGAGCAACCCCACTCCGACCCCCGACCCCCGACTCCCGACCCCCGCGTCAAGACTCCCGACCCCCGCGTAACAATCATCGACGAAGGTCACCAACGCACCATCGACCTGGCCATCGAGATCCCACGCTCCGACGTCGAAACGATCATGTCCCACGAAGTGTGGGAGGAGTACTACGACCGTCTCACGCAGCTCATCAACGAGCACAAGACAACGCTCGTCTTTGTCAACACGCGCCGCATGGCCGAACGCGTGGCCCGCCACCTCAGCGACCGCCTCGGCGAGGACGCGGTCACGTCGCATCACGGCAGTCTCTCGAAGGAGAAACGCCTCGATGCCGAGTCGCGCCTGAAGAACGGGCAGTTGAAAGCGCTCGTGGCCACAGCCTCGCTGGAGCTCGGCATCGACATCGGCCACGTCGATCTCGTCTGCCAGATCGCCTCGCCCCATCGCATCGCCACGTTGCTGCAGCGCGTCGGCCGGTCCGGACACACGGTTGCCGGTCTGCCAAAAGGGCGCCTCTTCCCCATCTCGCGCGATGACCTCATCGAATGCGCGGCGCTGCTGCGTGAGGTCCGCCGCGGCTCGCTCGATCGCATCGTCACGCACGACGCGCCGCTCGATGTCCTGGCCCAGCAGATCGTGGCCGAGACATCGTGCAATGACTACGCTGAGGACGAGCTGTACGCTCTGATGTGCCGCGCATGGCCGTATCGCGACCTCACGCGGAAGGGCTTCGACGAGGTGCTGGTCATGGTCTGCGAAGGCTTCGCCACCCGGCGTGGCCGCCGCGGAGCGCTCGTCCATCGCGACGAGGTCAACCGGCGCGTCCGCGGACGACGCGGCTCGCGCATGCTGGCCATCACCTCCGGAGGAGCCATCCCCGAGGTCGCCGACTACAAGGTCGTGCTCGAACCGGACGATACCGTCGTCGGCACGCTCAACGAAGACTTCGCCATCGAGAGCAACGCCGGCGACATCTTTCAGCTCGGCAACGCCTCCTGGCAGATCCTGCAGATCCTCAGCGGCACCGTCCGCGTCGCCGACGCCAAAGGCGCGCCCCCGACGATCCCCTTCTGGCTGGGTGAGGCGCCTGCAAGGAGCGATGAGTTGTCGCTGGCGGTGAGTGAGATGCGTGGTGAGTTGGAGCGGTTGTTAATCGGGGGTGGGGAGTGGGGGGTGGGGAGTGGGAGCGAACAGCACCCAGTCAGTCAACCTGTCATTCCGAGCCGCCGAAGCCCTGGAGGGGCGGAGCGCGGCGAGGAATCCCCGGCCGAAGCCGCTTCCGCATCGTCCGCCGAACTCCGACACTCGACCCCCGACACCCGACACCCGGAGACATCCGATCTCCCACCCCCCACACCCCACACCCCACTCCCCGCCGAACAATGGCTCATCGAACAAACCGGCCTGCCCGAGACTGCCGCCCGCTCGATCGTCGCCTACCTCGACGACTCCCGGCAGGCCCTCGGCGCGCTGCCGACGCAGGAGACGCTGGTTCTTGAGCGCTTCTTCGACGAATCCGGCGGCATGCAGCTCATCCTGCACGCGCCGTTCGGCAGCCGCATCAACAAAGCGTGGGGACTGGCCTTGCGCAAACGCTTCTGCCGGCAGTTCAATTTCGAGCTCCAGGCCGCGGCAACCGAGGATGCCATTCTCCTGTCGCTCGGCCCGCAGCACTCCTTTCCGCTGGCCGATGTGTTCCGCTACCTCCATCCCGCCACCGCGCGCGACGTGCTCGTACAGGCCATGCTGGCCGCGCCGGTCTTCCAGACGCGCTGGCGCTGGAACACGACCATCTCGCTGGCCATCCCACGCAATCGCGGCAACCGCAAAGTCCCGCCGCCGCTGCAGCGGGCTATGGCCGATGACCTGATGGCCGCCGTCTTCCCCGATGCCGCCGCCTGTCCCGAGAACCTGGCCGGCGATCGCGATCTCCCCGATCATCCGCTCGTAAACCAGGTCGTTCGCGACTGCCTCGAAGAAGCGATGGATTTCGAAGGCCTCGCGCGCGTGCTCACGCGGATCCACGCCGGCGAGATCGAATGCATCGCCCGCGACACCATCGAGCCCTCGCCGCTCGCGCACGACATCCTCAACGCGCGACCGTACTCGTTCCTCGACGACGCGCCGCTCGAGGAGCGCAGAACGCAGGCGGTGATGACACGCCGCTCGACCTCCAGCGACCTCGGGGCGCTCGACCCGAGCGCCATCGAGCGCGTGCGCGACGAAGCGCGGCCCGATCCCCGCGATGCCGACGAGCTGCACGACGCGTTGCTGACGTTCGGGTTTCTGCTCGAAGGAGAAGTCGATGCGCCGGAGCTGTTCACGGAGCTGGCGGCATCGAAAAGGGCGACACTGCTGTTTCCTGCCGGACAGCACAGACAAGAGTGTCTGTGCCACACACAGCAGTGCGAATGTCATACATCGGAGTACTTGTCCCAGAAAAGCAGGACCAATGTGGCACAGACACTCTTGTCTGTGCCTGCCGGTGCTTGGGTAGCTGCCGAACGTCTCCCCGAGCTCCTGGCCATCCACCCCTCGATCACACCTGACATCACCGCACCCGCCAGCCGAAACCGCGAATGGCAACGCCAAGACGCCATCGTCGAAATCATCCGCGGCCGCATGTCCCTTCTCGGCCCGACGACAGCAACCGAGCTGGCCGCATCGATGTCGATCGATGAGGAAGACGCCAACGCCGCCCTGCTCAAACTCGAATCCGAGGGAGTCGTTCTCCGCGGTTCTTTCACTCTTCACTCTTCACCCTTCACTCTTCAATGGTGCGATCGCAGACTGCTGGCGCGCATCCACCGCTACACCCTCAACCGCCTGCGCGCCGAGATCGAGCCGGTCACCGCCGCCGACTTCACGCGCTTCCTTTTCGTCTGGCAGCACGTCGCCTCATCGAGCCGCCTCACCGGCATCGATGGATTGCACCAGGTCATCAAACAACTCGACGGCTTCGAGATCGCCGCGAATGCCTGGGAGCGTCACATCCTCCCGCAACGCATCGACCACTACGACCCGTCGCTCCTCGATGCGCTCTGCTTCAGCGGCGAGGTTGGTTGGGCGCGACTCACCACCGGCGTGGCCCTCTTCCCGCGACCACACGTCTCTGCATGGCTAACGGAATCAACCGCGGTGCTCAGCGAACGCGCCCAACACGTTCTCGAGACACTCCGCGCGCGCGGCGCCTCCTTCACGCGCGACCTCGGCGACGACACCGAAGCACTTACCGAAGTAATAGGTGAGCTGGTCGCCGCGGGGCTGATCACCTCCGACGGATTCATCGGACGCAAACCCGAGCGCGCCGGCCGCTGGTCGCTGATCACAAACGATATCGATCGTGAAGCCGCCGTCGAGACGCAAGCCCGCGCCCTGCTGCAACGATACGGCGTCATCTTCCGCCGCCTCCTCACCCGCGAACCAAACGCCGCCCCCTGGCGCGAGCTGGCCCGCGTCTACCGCCGCCTCGAAGCGCGCGGCGAGATCCGCGGCGGACGCTTCGTCACCGGCATGTCCGGCGAACAATTCGCGCTCCCCGAGGCGGTCGAGCAGCTCCGCGAGATCCGCCGAACGCCCGCGGATGGACGGCTCATCGTCATCAGTGCCTGCGATCCCCTGAATCTCATCGGCATCCTCAATGCGGGCGACCGCATCCGCGCCATCGCAGGTACACGGATCGCGTATCGCGATGGGATCGCGGTGTCGGTGATGGATGGCGACTTCCTCCGTCCTCTTGCAGAGGCGGATATGGAAGCGGCGGCGGCGTTGGCGGGACGAAGGGTGCCGGTGGCGGCGGGTTTTGTGGGACGGACGGCGTAGTCCGCACATTCACAGTTTGAGCTGTCATCCTGAGGCTGCCGCAGCCGCGCCTCGAATGTCGATGCTTGCTCAGCTCAAACGTCGCGGCGGAGGACGCCGAAGGACCCCCCTCGTGCTTGCATCGATACCACCACCCGAACCGGCAAGCGCGCAGGGGGTCCTTCGGCATCCTCCGCCGCGGGATCAGATTTGAGCAAGCATCACAATTTGTACCGCGGCTCCGGCAGCCTCAGGATGACAGGTAACCTACACCCCGATCACCATCACCGTGAGGTCGTCGTACCGCGCGCCGGCGCCAGCGTGGCGGGTGGCGGCATCGACGATGGCGGCGGCGACGGTACGGGGGGATGTGTCGCACGGAAGCGCTCGGAGGATGCCATCGGTGCCGAAGTCGCCGCCCGTGGCCGAGGGGGACTCGATGACGCCGTCGCTGTAGAGGACGAGGAGATCGCCGGGGGCGACGGTGATTGTCGTCGAGATCCACCGTGAGTTGGGAATGATGCCGATGACAGGGCCGGTGGAGTCGATCTCCTCGATGCGGCCATTCGCGCGGACGATCATCGGCGGGCAATGACCTGCGTTGACGAGCGTCACCGTGCCGTCGTCGTCGAGAAAGCCGATGACGGCCGTGGCGAAGCGGTTGGACGGCAGCAGTGGTTTGAGAAACGCATCGAGACGTTCCATCGTCACAGCAGGATCGCAGCCGGCGCGGGCGCAGGAGGTGATGCGATGCTCGAGCTCCTCCTGAATCATCATCATCACCACCGCGGCCGGCAGCCCTTTGCCGGCTACGTCGCCGAGGGCGAACCAGAGGCGGCCGGGCTCGCGGTGGGTGAACCAGAAGTCGCCGGTGAAGGTACGCGCCGGGATGGAGATGGCGTGTACCTGCGTACGCGGTCTCGCGGTCTCGCGGTTGCGCGGTCTCGCGGCGGAAGAGGCGTCAAGCATCAAACTGGTCATCATGTCGTCACTGTTGTTCCTGGCACACCGCGAGACCTCGTAACCGCGAGACCGCGAGACCGCTAAGCGGCCACCGGCTGGCAGGTCCTGCACGGCCGGTAGCCGCTTTCGAGCGCACCATCGGCATCGCGGAACGGCACGCGGTTCTTCTCCTGGATCCGCTTGGCATCGCGGCAGGTAGGGAAGCAGAAGATGTGCGTGGTACGCGATCCGATGAATCGGACGTGCTCCTTGGCAAGCGCGTCGAGCTGGTCGACATCGACTCCCTCGCGCTCCAACAGCGCGCGTTTCATGGCGCTGCCGAAGATGTAGTTGCCGATGCCGCCCGACGACGGCACGACGCGGTGGCAGGGCACGACGTACGGGACGACGTTGCGGGCGATGACGTTGGCGACGGCGCGGACGGCGCGGGGCCGGCCGACTTGACGAGCCACCCAGGCGTAGGTGCGCACCTCTCCCCTCGGAATGCGGGTGAGCATCTGCAGGACGTCGTGCTCCAAATCGTTCGCGGTGTCGAGATCGACCTTCGGCGTATCCACTCCCTCCCCGCCGGCCGCGGCGATGACCTGGCGGCGGAGCGCCGAGGGAATCGTTCCCGGCACGAGGACACGGCAATACTTCTTCGCGTACGGCTGGCGGACGTCGTCGATCGAGTCGGCGGCGGTGATCATCCGGATGCGGTCGCCGGAGAAGGCCACCCAGACATCGCCGACGCGGTCGAAGGAATCGGCGATCGCTTCCCCGCATACTCCGCGGCAGGAGCTCGCCGGGACGAGAGCGAGCGATTTGACGGCGTAGACGAGATGGTCGACATCCTCCTGCGACTCGTCGCAACTGCGGCACGTGCGCAGGTGCTGCTCGACGGCGGTCTTCTCGATCGGCGCCAGCTCGCGCGTCCGGAGTGCATCGATTCGGGTCAGTACGGTTCTACATTGCATACGCCACCCCCTTCTGGGTCGTTCCTTTCGTGAGGGCATCCCTCAGCAGCTTGAGCGACCGGAACACTTTCCCGCGGAGCGCGGCCTCGGACGATCCGACCGTCTTGGCAATCTCCGCGTACGACATTTCCTCCATGAAGCGCAGGACGATGAGCTCCCGTGCGTCGACCGGCAGCAGAGCCATGGCCCGCCGCAGCAGCTCCACTTCTTCCTTCCGCTCTAGCTCTGAACCTTCCAGATTGACGAATGGACCGAGCCGGCCGTCGTCGAATGTTTCCAGCGGTTGCTCGAGCGAGCTTCGCTTCGAACGGCGCTTGTTGAAACAGAGGTTGCGCACCGTTTTGAACAGCCACGGCCGGAGCGCGAGCGCGGCACATCGTTCTTCGTCATATTGCCGCGTCAGAGCGCGGTGCGCCCGCATCATGGCGTCCTGCACGACCTCCTGCGCATCGAAGGCGTTCTGCAGGATGCCGTGCGCGTAGCTGAAGAGCGGTTGCTCGAACCGGTCGATGAGCCGCTCGAACGCCCCCGGCTCGCAGCGGTGTACGGAGACGGCGAGCTCTCCACTCTCAGGCTGGACGGTCACTTCGCCGCCGGTCCACGAGTTCTTCATACAGCTAAGAACACGGGTGGATTGGGTTTCGTTCGGGGGGCAAGCGTAGCGCTGGCGGCCCGCCGGCTGGACCGCCGCCGGCTCGGCGGCGGCTCTCTCAAACCGCCAGCGAGCCGCTGGCGGTCCGGCCGACGAGCCGTCGGCGCTACGGGCGCACCCCTCGCTTCAGTCCTCAACACCGAGGGCTCGCCGCAGGATGTTGACGTCATAACGGGTCGCGGCAGGCTGGCGCGCTTCACCGTTCTCGATTGTCTTCAGCAGGGCGTTCAACGCGTCACGGCCGCGCGGGTTGCGAGCGGCCTGCCTGGGAGTCTTGCCGCCGAGGGCGGGCACCGAGGTGTCGAGCCAGCTCTCGTAGTGGCTGGCTTTCTGGTTCCGGATCACCGCTTGAACGTCCGCATCCATCGGTTCAGGGGCACCAAGCGGCGGTCCAGCATCGCGAGCAGACGCGAATGACTCGACGGCGTCGGTTTGTGTGCGCCGGTGATCGATGATCAGTCTGCGGCAGGCCTTCTCGACGGGCTTCCGCAGCGCATCCGCGCGGCGAGTGGAGTTCGTTTCGATTCGCAGCTCATTCTCCGAGGTGATGACGACCCCGATCGTAGTGTTCTCCCAATCTTTGTGAAGGCGGTTGCCGCTCTTGATGAACGTGATGGAGTGTGTGTCGTCGTCGTTTTCTTCGATCGTGGAGGCGCCCTTCAGCGCAGCGACCGCGGCTTCGATGGCGGCGCGATCGGCAGGAGCGAACCGGTAGTGGTCGACGGTCAGAAGGAACGGATCGCCATCGGTGTTCTGAAGCCGAGGGGGCGTCCGGCGCCGTTCTTCGTAAGCCTCCACGGCGCTCTTCCAGGCGGTGGCGATCAGCAGCGACACGGCGAACTCGCGAAGGCGCTCGAGGGAAATTGGCAGGGTGGTTTTCAACGTACGGCTCACGGCCTCGACGGCGTACGCGCCATCCTCGGGAGGAAGGCCGTTGGGATGCATCCCATCGATCACCGATACATCCCCGAAGTTGACGACCCGGCCCATGATCACATCCCGCGCAACAAGTGACCGCGATGCACTGGCCTCCTGCACGAGGCGCTTCTCGCCGGAGAGCAGATCAGCAAGGATCATCGACTTCCCGGGGATGCTTTCGCGTACTTCCCAGATGCCGATCCACGACTGGCGTTGCGCGTCGATCAATTCGCGCTCACGCCGGGAAATGTTGGCCGCCTCTTCACGCGCGAACCATTCGAAGGCGGGCATCCCACGCACCGGGCGATGGAAGATGGTCCAGGGCACCAGGAACTGCAGGCCGGCCGTCATGTCGTCAAGACCGAGGTCCTTGTCGGCTACCTTGAATTCAGTGCCGAACCGGTCATGTGCCCACTCTCCGATGCGCTCAACGAGCCGTAAACCAGCATCGTGAACAGGCGCGCGATGGGGTTCCGCCGCTGCAGCTTCAGCCGCCTCGATCACGAGGTGGCACTTCTTGTATTTGCGGCCGCTACCGCAGGGGCAGGGATCGTTCCGTCCGGGTGACATGCAGCGGAGGATGTCGGATTCAGAGGGTGCGACGCAAGCCGCACGGAGCCACTACTCGTACCGCAACGCATCGATTGGATCCAACCTGGCAGCCTTGTATGCCGGATAGATCCCGAAAAACAGGCCGATCGAGATCGAGACGGCCAGGCCCACTACGATCGACCAGAGCGGCGTCGCGGTGGCCAGGGGGCTCACGTTCCGTACCACCAGCGCGATCAGCATGCCGACGGCCACTCCGATCACGCCGCCGACCCCGGAGAGAGTCATGGCCTCGGTCAGAAACTGCATGACGATGTCGCGCCGCACGGCGCCGATGGCTTTGCGGACGCCGATCTCGCGCGTCCGTTCCGTCACGGAGACGAGCATGATGTTCATCACGCCGACGCCGCCGACCAGCAGAGCGATCGACGAGATGAAGATCATCGCAAGCGTGATGCCGCCGGTGATGGCCTGGAAGTTCCCGATCAGCTTGTCGGGCGTGAGCAGGCCGAAGTCGTTCGGCTTGTTGAAGGGAACTTTCCGCCGCGCGCGCAGCACGGCCGTCCCTTCCTCGGTGATGCGATCGACCCACTCCGGTTGGCGAGGAACCGTGGCGATATTCACGCCGACATCCTTCCTGATCCAGGGGAAGTGCGCGTCGAAGGTCGTGATCGGGAGGTAGGCGTGCTCGTCGGTCGATTCGAAGAACGTCGCTCCCTGCTTCTCCATGACCCCGATGACCGTGAATTTGTGACCGGAGATCGACACCTCCTTCCCGATGGGATCGCTGCGAGGGAACAGCGTGTCCGCGATGGACGAGCCGATGACGATGACCTGCGCGCTGGCCCGTACATCGCCGTCGCCGATGAACCGCCCCTCGCTGACGAAATGGTTGTTCGCCACGGTGTAGTCCTGATTTACGCCGCCGATGGTATCGGGCGTCGCTTCATGTCCCTTGTAGATGACGTCGGGCACGTTGACGCCGCCGTTGCCGGTAAACCAATAGCGCTCCGGCGAGACGGCCAGCATCGACGGGCAGAGACGCTTGAGCGCCTCGGCATCCTCGTAGGTCAGGTTCTTGCGAAGGCGCTGCGTTTCATCGCCGTTCCCCGGGCCGAACTGCGCGTCGAACTTCTGGAACTGCACGAGCGTCGCGCCGAAGGACTGGAAATCGTGAATGACGCTGTTGTTGAAGCCCTCGATGATCGAGACCATGGCGATGACCGTGGTCACGCCGATGACGATTCCCAGGACCGTGAGCGCCGAGCGGAGCTTGTATGCCGTCAGCGCCCGGGCGGCGAAGCGGACGTTTTCGCGGGCGGCGAGGACGTGGTCGCGTGCATGCATGTCAATCCGCCCTCAGCGCGTCGATCGGCGCCAGGTTGGCGGCGCGCCTGGCAGGGAAGTATCCCGCGGCGACGCCGGTGACGACGGCCACCATCAATCCGCTGATCACCAGCGACGGCGTCACGAGTGTCGGCAGAGGGAAGGCGCTGGAGATCCCGAAGCTGATGAGGATGCCCAGGACCACGCCGGCGATTCCGCCGCCGAGCGACAGGAGAATTGCCTCGGTCAGAAACTGAAACTGGATGGTTCGCTTGCGCGCGCCGAGGGCGCGGCGAATGCCGATCTCGCGCGTCCGCTCCACTACCGACACCAGCATGATGTTGGTGATGACGATGCCGCCGACGACGAGCGAGATACCGGAGATGAAGATCATCAGCGCGAATCCGCCCGCCGAGATGCTCTTCCAGAGCGTCTGCAACGCCTCGGCGGAGACGACGCCGAACGGATCATCGGCGCGGAACGACGTCCGCCGCCGGCTGCGCATCAGCACGCGCACCTGATCGAGCGACCTCTCCAGCCCCATCACGCCGCCCTCGGCGCGAACGTAGAGATCGATGCTCCCTCGCGTGCCGAAGCTCTTGCGGTAGGAGGTCAGCGGCATGAAGAGCTGGTTATCCTGGCTGCGGCCCAGGACCGAGCCCTGCTTCCGGAGCAATCCGATTACCCGGGCCGGCTGGCTGCCGATGCGGATGGTGCGGCCGATCGGATCGAGTTTGCCGAACAGCTCGTCCTTCACGTCCGAACCGATGACCGTCACCATCGCGGCGTGCTCGTCCTCGGTGCGCGTGAAGAAGCGGCCCTCTTCGACGTCGACGTTGCTGATCTCTCCGATGTTGGCGGTGCCGCCCTGAACCCGGACGCCGGCCAGTTTCTGCGCGGCGCGCTTGACGGTCAGTTGGCTCGTCTCCTGCGCACCGACCATCGCGCAGTGCGTGCAGTGTTCGCGGATCGCTTCGTAGTCGTTCCAGTCGATCTTCTTCCGCTTCACCGCCTCGAGAAACTGCTTCTGGCTGGTGATGATGCCGAACTGCGTGACCACGTAGACATCCGGACTGAGCGTGAAGACTTTCTCGGCGATGTAGTCATTGAGGCCGGCGATGATGGAGACGACGGAGATGACCGTCATCACGCCGATGATCACGCCCAGCAGCGTGAGAAAGCTGCGGAGCTTGTGCGCGGCGAGCGCGGCGGCGGCGATGCGGAGGGTGTCCATTGTTTTAAAGGCGGAATGTTGAATGGTCCATTGCTTAAAGGCGCAATGTTGAATGTTGAATGTTCAGTGTTGAATGTTGAATGAGAGCCGCCATGCGGAATTCATTCAACACTCAACATTCAACACTCAACATTCAACATTCGTTTTTCGATCGCCTACTTCCCCCCACCCGCGGCCGCCGTCGTCGTCCCGTCCTTCTCCTGAAGCTCCTTCACTTTCGAGCCGTCCTTCAACTCCCGTAGCGCACGGAACGGGCCGGTCACGATCTGCTGCCCCTCCTTCGCGCCGCTCACGATCTCGATCGAGCTGTCCCCGGAGAGGCCGGTCTTGACTGTCTCGAATTTCACCGTGCCGTTCTGGTGGACGAATACTCCCTCCTCGTCCTGCGGCTTTCCCACGGTGCTGCCCGGTTTCTCGCGGACGACCAGCGCCTGAATGGGAATGGCCAGCGCTTTCGGCCGCGTGCCGGTGATGATGTCCGCGGAGGCGGAGAACCCCGGACGCACGCCTTCCGGCGGATTCTCCACGTGGATCTTGACCTCGAAGTTCACCGCCTGCGTGGTGCCGGGAGCGACACCGTTGATCTTGATGGGACTGGACGCCACCTCGGTGACGAGACCCGGGAAGGTCTTGTTCGGATAGGCGTCGATGGTGACGGTGGCGTGCTGGCCGACCTTCACCGAGGGGATGTCGGTCTCATCGACCTCCATCACCGCCTCGACCACGCTCATGTCGGCGATCGTCATCAGCACGGTGCCGGCGTTGTTCATCGTGCCGATCACGGCCACTTCCCCTTCTTCGACCGGGAGAGCGGTGACGATGCCGTCCATGGGCGCGCGCATCGTGGTCTTGGATAGCGTGTCGTTGGCGGCGGCGAGGTTGGCGCGCGCCTGGCTGATGCGCTGCTCCAGACCCATCACGTTTGCCTGCGCCGAGTCGCGCGTGCTCTGGGCGCGATCGAGGTCGGCGCGCGGAATGATCTTCTGGTCGAAGTTCCTCAGCGCGCGCTGGTAGTCCTGCTCCGCGGCGATGGCCGTGGCTTTCGCGGCATCGCGATCGGAAAAGACCGCCTGCAGCGCGGCGTCCGCCCCCTGGGCCGATGCGGCGAGCTGCTTCTGGTCGATCTGCAGGAGGAAATCGCCCTTCTTGACCACGTCTCCCTCGCGCACGGCCAGGTTGACCACCTGGCCCATGACGTTCGCAGAAAGATCCACTTTGCGTCTGGCGTCAATGTGACCGTTCGCCGAGACTTTGCTCGTCAGGTCCTGCCGCTGCACTTTGCCGAACGTGACCGGCGTGAGGTCTTTCCCGCGCCGCGACACGAAGCCTGCCGTGAGCACCCCGGCGATGACCAGAACGACGACTCCGATGATGATCTTGGTGCGACGCCTCATGACAGAGCTCTCCTCGCTGGAACGTAAAGAGCTATACGGGAGGGAGGGGCGGTGGTTGCGTGGACCGTCGATTGAGGTGGGGATTCGTAAGGAGAGGAAGATGAGAGCCTTCTCCCCCCGCTGAAAAGCGCTGTGGATCCACTAGTGGACTCCACGAGGTCACTACCTGTCAGCAGCATCATTTGGATGACAGGTCGGATGACAGCTAAGTACAAACCGCGCGCGTGCTCGATCGCCGCCGGCGTTCCTTTACACTGCCTGAGCCATGCGGCTCGCCACGCTCCTGCTCTTCCTCGCCGCGACCGCTTCGGCCGGCGTCATCGACAGTCTTGAGGACGTATCGCAATGGACAGCGGCCCCTTCGGATGGCGTGTCGCTGACGCTGGCCGCGGACCGCGGCGCCATGCGGATGGATTTCGACTTTCGCGGGCATGGCGGGTGGGCGGCGGCGCGGCGGAAGGTGAACATCGATCTTCCGGACAACTATCGCTTCGCCTTCCGCCTTCGCGGAGAGACGCCGCCGAATACGCTGGAGATCAAGTTCATCGATCCGACGGGAGAGAACGTCTGGTGGGTGCGGCGGGTGGCGTGGGAGTTTCCGCGCGACTGGACCGAGGTCGTCGCCGACAAGCGGAACATCGAATTCGCGTGGGGACCGTCGCCGAATCACGTCCTGACGAAGATCGGCGCGATCGAGGTTACGGTGACGGCGGCCTCCGGCGGCAAGGGAAGCGTCTGGCTGGACCGGATCACCTTCGACGAATTGCCCGTGGATGCTTCGACGCCGCTCCTCACGGCCACGAGCGCGCAGGCGGGGCAGACCGCCGATCGGGCCATGGATGGACGCGCTGACACAGCCTGGCGCTCGGCCGGCGGCGGTGCGCAGTCGCTGACGATCGACTTTCGAACGGTGCGCGAATTCGGCGGCCTGGTCGTGCAGTGGAGCGGCGCCGATTTCGCCGATGACTACGACGTGGCCACCTCGGCCGATGGAAAGGAGTGGAGCCTCGCCCGAAGAGTCCGCGGCGGCAACGGCGGGCGCGACTACCTGCAGACGCCGAACGCGGCCGCACGCTACGTTCGCTTCGATCTCCTTCACGGCCCGGCCGGCTACGCGATCAGCGAGATCTCCGTCGAGCCGCCCGCATTCGGAGACAAGGCGATCAACGTCTACGAACGAATGGCCCGCGATGCGCCGCGCGGCCGCTATCCGCGCGGCCTGATCGGCGAGCTGGCCTATTGGACCATCTTCGGCGTCGATCGCGATGAGGGAGCGAAACCGCTGCTGTCGGAGGACGGCGCCATCGAGACCCCGGCCGGCTTCACGCTCGATCCGTTCGTGCGCATCGACGGACGCCTGATGACGTGGGCGGACGTGACGACGTCACAATCGCTCGAACAGAATTCGTTGCCGCTGCCGTCGACGACCTGGCGGCATCCGAAGTTCACGCTGGAAGTGGCCCCCTTCGGCGCCGGCACGGCGGCCGCGCCGGTCGGCTACGCGCGCTATCGGTTGCGCAACACGAGCAACCACACCGAGCGCGCACAGTTCTACGTCGCCATCCGCCCGCTCCGCGTCACCCCTCCATGGCACGCGCTGAACATCGCCGAGCTGACCGCGCCGATTCGCTCCATCAAGTGGGATGGAAAGGAGCTCGCTGTCGACGACACGCGCGTCGTCCCACTGACGAAACCATCGGCGGTGACAGAGTCGACGTTCGATGGGGGAGATGCGAGCGAGAGGCTTGACGGGGGGTGGGGGGGGGGGGGGGGGGGGGGGGGGGGGGGGTGTGAGGACCGAGCCTTGACCTCGACTATGTTTGTCGAGCGTCCTTCTCCCCCGCGTTTTTCAGCGGGGGAGAAGGTGCCCCTTCGTCGCTATCGCTCCTCAGGGCAGGCTCCGGCGGATGAGGGGGCAGCGCTCGCGACACCCGACATCGCCGACCCAAATCGACACGCCTCGGCTCTAATGCTCTGGGACCTCGTCCTCGCCCCCGGGGAGGAACGACTCATCGACATCGCCACACCACTCCACCCGCACGATCCCCAAACGATTCCACGCGACGTAGCGCACCAGCGTGCAGCCGCCATCGCCTACTGGCGCAAGATCGTCGATCACGTCGGCATCGACATCCCGGCCGCGCGCGATCTCGTCGATACCGCGCGCGCCACGGTCGCGTACAACCTCCTTGGGCGCGACGGTCCGGCTATCCGCGGCGGCGCGCGCAACTACCGGCGGAGCTGGATCCGCGACGGCTCGCTGGCCTCGACGATGCTGCTCCGCTTCGGCCTCGATGACGACGTACGCGACTACATCCGCTGGTTCGCCCCCTACCAGTTCGCCGACGGCAAGATCCCCTGCTGCGTCGATGCCCGCGGCGCCGATCCGGTGGCCGAGCACGACAGCCACGGCGAGTTCATCTACCTCGTCGCCGAGTATGCCAGGCTGACCGGCGATCTCTCGCTGGCGCGCGAGATCTGGCCGCATGTGGAGAAGGCGGCTTCGTATATCGATCAGCTTCGGAGATCGGGGGTCGGGAGTCGGGGCTTGGGGGTCGGAGCAACCGCCGACCTCTCGACTACTGACAACCGACAACCGACAACCGGCGCCACCGACGACGCCGCACAGGGATCTCCGACCCCCGACCCCCGACTCCCGACTCCCGTTCTCTTCAAGGGAATCCTCCCTCCATCCATCAGCCACGAAGGCTACTCCGCGAAGTCGATGCATTCGTACTGGGACGATTTCTTCGCTCTGCGCGGCCTCAAAGACGCGACGTGGCTGGCGGAGCAACTCGGCCAGCGCGATGCTGCCTCACGCTTCGCAAAGAGCCGCGACGAATTCGGGCGCGACTTCCACGCCTCGATCTATCGCGCAATCGAGTTTCACCACATCGACTACATCCCCGGCTGCGCGGATCTCGGCGATTTCGATCCGACGTCGACGACGATCGGCATCGAACCGGGCGGCGATCTGGCCAACCTGCCGCACGACGCCGTCATCCACGAGTTCACTCGCGCCTGGGACGAGGCGCTGGCGCGGATGGAAGGGCGGCGCCCTTGGAACGACTACACGCCGTACGAGCTGCGGCAGGTCGGTACCTTCGTCCGGCTCGGCTGGCGCGCACGCGCCCAGCGCCTCCTGGCCTTCTTCCTCGACGACCGCCGCCCGCTCGGCTGGAAACAGTGGGCCGAGGTCGTGGCGCAGGACTATCGCGGCCCGACATACCTCGGCGATATCCCGCACCTCTGGGTCGGCTCCGACTTCGTCCGCTCCTTCATCGACATGATCGCCTACGAGCGCGAGGAGGACGACGCTCTGGTCCTCGGCGCCGGCATCCCGGAGTCGTGGCTCGACAAAGGCGTCCGCATACACGGACTGCGCACGATCTACGGGCCGCTGGACTTCTCGGCGCAACGTGAGGGAGGGCGTGTGGTCGTGAAGATCAGCGGCGTGCGGGTGCCGAAGGGAGGGATCGTGCTGATGCTGCCGGGTGGAGAGCGAGTGATTCGGCACTTGCCTGCCACGATCGAATTGGCGCGGTGACCGGCGAACGAGCCTACGATGTCCGCTTAGCCTCAGCGCGCCTCTTCCTGGCCTGCATCTTTCTGGGAGGGCAGCGATAACCGACCGAAGTAACTGATTCACTGATTCCGAGGTTTCGGCTCGAGCACGACGGCGACCGAATCCTCTTTCATCTGAGACGCAAACCGATTTGGTTTCGCCTTCGAGTAGTCAAATCGATACTCGGAGCGCATACCACCAGATGTCTTCTTAGGAGGCGCCTTCCTCATATTGCAAGTTTATCGCTTCCCTTGAGCGAGCCTGCCAGTCAAAGGCGCTCCGGGGGCTCTCCGTGGACGGGAAGGAACCAATCTGCTCAAGACGGACGCGCGAAGGCGCGTCAAATAAATGCCCCCGGCTCTGCCGGGGGACGTGCCGCCGCCCGGAAGTGCGGCCGCGAAGGCGGCAGCCACAAACTGCAAACTTGCAGCGACCGCCTTCGCGGCCGCCCCGAAAGAAACGACCGCGGACCCCCGGCCAAGCCGTCGGCCAAGCCGGGGGCTGATTTGTTCGACGCGCCTTCGCGCGCCGGCGAAACACCCGGCGTTCTGTTTGCCTGTGCAGCGTCGTAACCACTTAGCGCCGGCGGCTCGGCGGCTGTACCGCCAGCGCCTGCCCTGAGCCGGAGTCGAAGGGGCTCGCTGGCGATTGTCAGAACCAAGCCGCCGCCGGGCCGGCGGCGGTCCAGCCGGCGAGCCGCCGGCGCTACGGCGTTCTCACACCGCAACAGGATAAGATTCCCCCGTGTCCATTCCTCCCGAGGTTCGTGCCGACGCGGAAACCGCGCTCAACGAGTTCTGTGCGCAGAGCTCGACCGCTGACGTATCCGATCAATCACGAATCGAATTCGAGATCCTCGAGAACCACGTCATCCTGATCGAACGGCGGCCGTCCTTCCTCAATCACCTCGAATGGACGTCCGTGCCGAAGGCCAAGTTCCGTTACTCGCCCGCGAAGGAGGTCTGGTCGCTTTACTGGCCGGACACGGACCAGCGCTGGCACCGGTTGTCGAGCGCGAAGACGGCGAAGGACATCCGCGTGCTGCTCAAGGCGGTGGCGACCGACACCTCCGGCGTCTTCTGGGTCTGAAGGCCAGCGTGGCGGCCCTCACCACGACAATGTTGGCGGAGCCTTAGGCAACCGACGCAGCCGGCCGTGCCGGCCTACTTCGCCGCCTGCATGAACGCGCACGAATCGATCGACTGGAGATCGAGTTGCAGTGAGGCCATGCTCTCGATGATTTCGATGCGGAAGGGGATGCGGCGCGCGTCGTCGGAAAGCCAGATCTTCAGGCCGCCCGGCCACTTGCGGCCGCCCGGCCCATCGACGACCTCGAATCCGTTTGCCGCGACTTGCTGGCTGCCGATCGTGAAGAGTTGACGTTGCCCCGGGCGGATGATCACCGGATAGGCCTTGCCATCCGAGTAGATCGTCGCCGTCACCGGGCCGCGGATCGTGGCGGCGTTCTGACGCAGATAGTGAATGGCGCTTACCACGTCGTGGAACGACCCCGACGGAATCGTATCCGTCTTGTCCCACTGCTTCTGCGGAGTCTCCTTGTGCAACTTCGCCACACCATTGGCGTAGTCGAAGGTCGTCCGCTCCTTGCGCGATTTGTCCTTCCACACATACGCGTGATACGTCATCAGCGTGCGCTGTCCCGCCGCGTCCATCTGCGTCTCGTATGCGTAGAAGCCGCCGTTGCCGGTGGCCGTGATGAGCAGCGAGCTGTCGATGGTGTTCCGCCCGGCACTGGGGTAGATGGTCTTCAACTCCCCCACGCCCGAGGTCGGAAACATGATTCCGGCGATCCACGAGAGGCCGCCGTGAAGCTTCCATGCGTAGCGGAAGGACTCGACGTTGGCGGGGCCGCGGCAGTTGAGGTCGACCGCACCCGCCGTCGGTATCGCACTGGCAAGCGCGAGTGCAAGAATCGAGTGCCGGATCGGCTTCATCAGCGCGTGAAGGAACAGGGTGCCACAGGTTGATATTGCTGGCTTCGTGCCGGAAAGGCTACATCGCGCTCAGCCGTTCCTCGACCTCGACGATCACATAGTCCGGTGTCGATGAGCCCGCGGTCACACCGACCGTGCGCGCGTTCGCAAACCACGACGGTACGAGGTCGTCGGCTCCCTGCACCAGGTACGACGGCTTGGCCTCGCGGCAGATCTCCCAGAGATGCTTCGTGTTCGCGCTCATCTTGCCGCCGATGACGACGATGGCGTCGACCTCGGGATCCTGCGCGAGCAGCCGCGCGGCGTCCTGATTCTCCTTCGTGGCGTAGCAGATCGTATCGCCGCGCTCGACGACGGCGGCGCGGCGCTCGATGGCTCTGACGACGTCCTCGAACTCCTCGGCGTTGAGCGTGGTCTGGTAGAAAACCTTCAACCTGCCGTATTGCGACCAATCGATGGCATCGGCCTGATCGACCTTCGTCACGATGTGAAACGAACCCGGATCGAGGTCGTGCGTGTAGCCGATCACCTCGCGGTGCTTCGGATCGCCGATGAAGATCAGGTGATAGCCGTCGGCGAGAGCCTTCTTCGCCTCGCGGTGGATGTCGTAGACAAACTTGCAGGTGGTGTCGAGGATCTGCAGCCCCGACGATTTGGCGAGTTCGTGAAACGACGGCGGAACGCCGTGGGCGGAGAAGACGATGGTCGGCTCCTCGACGGCCGTGATCTCGTCGATGGTGCGCACGCCGAGGCGCTCCATCTCTTCCACCACCCGCTCGTTGTGAACCACCTGCCCGAGGATCGCGCCGCGCCCACCGGCGGCGGCGAAACGCTTCACCTTCAGGTCAGCGATCCGGACGCCGGAGCAGAAGCCGTACTTGGCCGCGCGTTTGACATTCATCGGAGGAGGGAACGCCTCGGGAGGGCGGGACATTCTGGGGGTTGGCGGGTTATGTCGGGTCGGTTTCGACCCGAGCGTAGAGGTCGGCGATCTTCAGATCCACGTCGATGCTGTTCAGTCGAATGACGTCCTGGAGCGAGGTCTTGCGCTCGGACAACCATTCCTCACCGTCCCGCCATCTATGTTCCACGTCGACGGCGCTTTGCTCGATGAGCAGATAATCGCGAAAGGTGGGGATGGATCGATACAGTTCGAACTTCTCTCCCCGATCATAGGCTCGTGTCGATGGGGAGAGAACCTCGACCAGAACGGTGGGATTCGTGATCGTGTCGAGCGGTTCGCCGCTCAGGATGATCGGCCCACAGATCACGACCGCGTCGGGGTACGTATAGAGTCCCGAGGCCGTGAGAATTCGAGTGTCCGATCCCAGCGATTCGCATTGACCGGCACGGAGCTGCGGTTCCAGCGCCAGGAGGACGTTTCTGGAAATCCGATTGTGGTTCGGCGATCCGCCTGCCATCGCCAGGATCTCGCCGTCGAAATACTCGTTCCGAACCGGCGACATCGCTTCGACCACGAAGTACTCCTCGATGGTGTAGTGCCGCTGTGCCTGCTGCATCCTTGGAATCTTACTCCGGTGGACCGTTGGCGAAACGTTGAACGGGCCTTCGATGATTGACTTCGATCATGTAAGACGGTATCTTACCTATGATGAAAACGACGATGTCTTCGAAAGGCCAGATCGTGTTGCCTGCGGCGCTCCGCGAGCAGGACAACCTGGAGCCCGGGGATGAATTCTCTGTGGAACGTCTTGAAGAGGGCCAGTACAGGCTGGTACGAGACCGGCCGTTGCCGAATGCGGGCCTTGTCGATTGGCTCCTCACGTGCCCTGAGAAAGACTTCTTCGTTCCCATTGAATCAGAGTCGACCGACGAACTGTGAGATATCTCGTCGATGCGAATGTCCTGAGTGAGCCAACAAGATCAGTGCGGGACGAAGGTGTCATCGACTGGCTTAGGTACAACGAGCGCGAAATTGCCGTCGATCCGATCATCCTCGGCGAGGTTCATTTCGGAATCCTTCTTCTGCCGCGGGGAAAGCGGCGAGCACGGCTCGAGGAGTGGTTCCAGGGCACCGTTCAGCACGTCCTCTGTCTTCCATGGGAAGCCGAGACTGGACTTCGCTGGGCGCGGCTATTGGCAACTCTTCGAGCCTCGGGCACGGCCATGCCGGTCGCGCACAGCCTTATTGCAGCTACGGCACTCGTTCATGACCTGATCGTCGTCACTCGCAACCGCAGGGATTTCGAGAAAGCGGGAATTGAGATCGTCGATCCGTTTTCCGCCTGATGTTGTGCGGTTGCTAAATTGCGGAGAGGCTTAAGTTACTGAGTCGCTACAGTCGAAACCTGACACCCAGCAACCCAGTAACCCTGCAACCCACCACCCCCCAGCCGCCGCCACCGCGCGACTTCGCGACCTCCGCGCCGCCCCTTACAATCCCGACCTCATGCAGTCCACACGCGATCCGCTGTTCACTCCCCGCTTCGCCATGCTGTGGGTCTATTCGTTCGTCACGTTCTTCTCCGCGTTCCAGCTACTGCCGGCCATTCCATTCCGAATCCTCGACCTCGGCGGTTCGCAGGCCGAGGCGGGGTGGTTCCTTTCCGTTTACACCTTTGCCAGCGCATTCTCGGCGCCGGTCATGGGGAGCCTGGCCGACCACTTCGGGCGGCGGCGGTTCCTCATCACCGCATCGATCCTGTTCGTAGCCTTCTCCGCCGCGTATGGCGTCGTGCGCCAGTTGCCATTGCTGTTTCTCATCGGCGCGATCCACGGCGCCGTCTGGTCAGGGCTCATGTCCTCGGCGTCAGCCCTGATGAGCGAGTACATCCCGGAATCCCGCCGCACGCAGGGGATGGCATATTGGGGACTCTCCAGCAGCAGCGCGATCGCCATCGCGCCCGCCGTCGGGCTGTGGATTTTTCACTTCGGATGGATGACGCTCTGCGTCGAGTTGTCCGTGGTTTCGGTGTTGATGGTCTTCGGCGCGTTGCTCTTGCGCGCCGACCAAAAGGGACCGATCACGCGGCGCCTGGCGGTCTCCGACGCCTGGGATTGGCGCGTGATCGCCACCACGCTGTCGCTGGCCGTGGCGTCGTTCGGCTATGGCGGCGTCACCAGCTACGCGGCGATTCTCGCCGTCGCGCGCCACATCAAACCGGAAGCGATCTATCTGACGACCTACGCGATTGCACTGGTGCTCTTCCGCGTCTGTTTCTCGCACCTCGGCGACCGGATGGGACCGAAGCGGATGCTCTATCCCGGCCTGGTGCTGGTCCCGTTCGCGTTCGGCTGGCTCGGCGTCGCGCACACGCGCTGGGAGATGGTCGCCTCGGCCGCCATCTTCGGCATCGGCTGGGGCGCGGCCTATCCGGCGTTCGTGACGATCATCCTCGGCAACACCAATCCGGCGCGGCGTGCGCGGACGTTCGGCTCGATCGTCTGGGCCTTCGATACCGGTATTGGCCTCGGCTCGCTCGGCATCGGCGTCCTCGGCCAGCACTACGGCCTGTCGAAGGCGTTCCTCGCGGCCGCCGCGCTGAGCTGTCTGGCCATCCCCATCTTCGCCCTGACCTCGCCACGCCTCGGCGGCACTTCACTTGTGGCCGAGCCAGAGCAGATCATTGCCGCCGAATGACAACCAGTCGTCAATGCTACATTCCTCCGCCATGATCCGCTCCCCGCTCGCCATCCTTCTCTTCCTCGCCACCTCCCTCCACGCCGCGGACTTCGACGCGAAGGCGGCGGAGCGCTTCGCCAATCTGGCGCTGGCGTGCGTACACAAGGAGTATCCGAACAAGATCGCGCACAGTCTGAACAGCGATCAGGACGTGGCGCCGCCGCGGACGCTGACGCCGGCGTTCTACGGTTGCTACGATTGGCATTCATCGGTCCACGGCCATTGGCTGCTGGCGCGTCTGGCGCGGACGTTTCCGGACGCACCGTTTGCGTCGAGTGCGCGTGCGGCGTTGAAGCAGAGCCTCACCCCGGAGAACATCGCGCAGGAAGCGAAGTACCTGCGCGCGGACGGACGTGCCAGCTTCGAGCGGCCGTACGGCCTGGCCTGGCTGCTGCGACTCGCCGCGGAGCTCCGCGAGTGGGACGATCCTCTCGGACGCGAGCTGTCGGCCAATCTTCGACCCTTGGAGCAGGCCGTGAACGAACGGCTGTCGACGTGGCTGCCGAAACTGTCGCATCCAGTGCGCTCGGGCGAGCACAGTCAGACGGCATTCGCTCTCGGGTTGATCATCGACTCGACGAGCGATCCGGCGCTGAAGCAACTCGCGCGCGATGCCGCGCGGCGCTTCTATGCGAACGACAAATCCTGCCCACTGACCTACGAGCCGTCCGGGGAGGATTTTCTATCGCCGTGCATCGCCGAGGCCGACGTGATGCGGCGCGTGCTGACGCCGAAGCAATATGCGGTCTGGCTGGCGTCCTTTCTCCCGCGGTTCGGATCCCTGCATCCCGAGGTCGTCACTGATCCGACCGACGGCAAGCTCGCTCATCTCGATGGATTGAATCTCAGCAGGGCCTGGATGCTGGAAGGGATCGCGTCAGGTTTGCCGAAGAGTGATCCCCGCGTGACGTCGCTGCGCAAGATTGCGGCGGCGCATCGCGATTCAGGGCTGGCCGCGGTGACGGGCGAGCATTACGAAGGCGGCCATTGGCTCGGCTCGTTCGCGGTGTACCTCACGACGGAGCGAGGATTGAAGTAGTCGTCATCTGTCATCCTGAGGCTGCCGCAGCCGCGCCTCCAGTGTCGGTGCTTGCTTAGATCAGGCGTCGCGGCCGAGGACGCCGAAGGCCCCCCACGCGCTTGCCGGGTCGGGTGGCGGTTCATCGCTCGGTGCAAGCTCGCGGGGGGTCCTTCGACGCGCTTTGCCCCTCCGGGGCGCCGCCGTCTCAGGATGACAGCGCGGGTTCGTTCGTCCGACCTACGTTTTCCCCTTCCGCAACGTCGCCGAGCTCACATCCAGCTCGTCGACCGGAATCACATCGACATCCTTGAAACGCTGCTGCAGCGCCGGCAGGAACTTCTTCGCATCGCCGACGATGACGATGCTGGCCGAGCTGCCGGCCAGATGCGCGGCCGCGAACGTCTGCACATCAATCGCGGTGACGTGTTGCACGCCGCTGATGTAGCGGTTGATGTCGTCGAGGCTCAATCCGTAGAGCGCCAGCGCGCCGATGCGTCCGATGATGCCGGCGTTCGTTTCGAGCTGCCGGCCAAAGCCGCCGATGAGCACGGCCTTGCGCGGTCCGAGCTCGTCTTCGGCGACGGGAATCGTGCCCAGCTTGTTCATTTCGTCGATGATCAGACCGGCCACCTCGCCCGCCGATTCATTCTTCGTCTGCGCCGAGGCGCTGAACGGTCCGACGCCGCGGCGGAGGTCGAACGAGCTGTTCGCGCCGTAGCTGAGGCCGCGCTTGATGCGGATCTCCTCGTTGAGCCGTGATGAATAGCCACCGCCCAGGATCGAGTTCGTCACGAGCGAAAGGTGATACGCCGGATCGTTGCGAGAAAGGCCGGGGCGGCCGACCACCACTGCCGCCTGCCCGGCCGCCGGCATGTCGATGACGACGACGCGCGGAGCCGGCCACTCCTTGATCCAGCCCAGCGGCTGCGGGTTGGAGCCGGGCGCCGGTTTCCATGTCCCGAAGAGTTCCTGCGCCGCGGCGAACGCCTTCGCCGGTGTAATGTCGCCGCCGATGACGAGGATCGCGTTGTCGGGACGGTAATAATCGCGATGGAAGGCGACGATGTCATCGCGCTTGATCCACGCCAGCGAATCGGGTGTACCGCCGAGGTTGTGGCCGTAGGGGCCGGCGCCGAAGATCACGTGTGCGGCCACGAAGCTCGCCAAGCGGCCGGGCTGGCGCATGGCCACGGTCAGCGCGTCGATATTCTGCTGCCGCAGACGATCGATCTCGTCCTGCTTGAAGGTCGGATGGCGCACGACGTCCGCCAGAAAGGCCATGGCCCGGGGCAGCTTCGACGACATGACGCTGAGATCGGCCGATGAGTCGTCCCACGACGCCTTGGTATCGAGCGTCGCGCCGAGGGCTTCGACGCCGCGCGCGATCTGCTCGGCGCTGCGTGTCGCTGTCCCCTTCGTCAGCAGTGACGCCGTGGTGTCGGCGAGGCCAGGCAGAGTGGCTGGATCGGCTTCACCGCCATTCTTGATCAACAACCGCGCGGCGACGAGCGGAACGCCTTTCTTCTCGATGACGATCACGCGCAGCCCGTTGGCCAGCGTCTTCTCCACCGCCTTTGGGATCTGAAGCTGCCGTGGTGCGGCGGGCGGCGGCGGAGCCGTCTCGACCTGCGCGAACGCGGTATGAACGACAAGGATCAGAGCGGCGATCACGATACCGAGCTTCTTCATTTCGCCGACCCCTTTCATTTCGCCGACCCCCTTCATTTCGCCTCCGAGGTGTATGTGATCACCACCGCTTTTCCATCGATCAGATACTTCTTCACCACCCGCTGCACATCCGCGGCCGTCACGGCCTGCAACCGCGCCAGCCCGCGATTCACGTAGGTGGCATCGTGGTTCTGCGTGATGGCCTCGCCGAGCGCGCCGGCCTTGCCGTCATTCGTCTCCCGCTCGCGAAGGGCCGCGGTGATGATGAGGTTCTTGGCCTTGTCGAGCTCCGCGGCAGTGACCGGCTTCGCGGCCAGCGCGTCGATCTCCACACGCAGCGCGGCGATGCCGTCTTCTGTCTTCTTACCGCTTGCCATGACCGCGCGGGCGGTGAAAAGGCCGTTGTCTTCACGCGTATCGGCGTCCGCGCTCGCACTCTGCGCCAGTTGCTTCTTGTAGACGAGCGATTGATACAACCGCGAGGAATCGCCCTCGGAAAGAATCGTGGCGGCTATGTCGAGCGACTCGGAGTCATCGTTTCGCGCACTTGGAATCAACCATGTCAGCGCCACGGCAGGCAGCGGAACATTCGCGCCATGCTCCTCGAAGTGCTTCTCTTCGGTTCGCGCCGGCTCATCGACCGTGACGCGCGGAATCGGAGTCGACGGCTTCGGAATGGTGCCGAGATAGCGGTCCACCCAGGCATCGAATTGCTTCGGATCGAAGTCGCCGGCCACGATGAGGACGGCATTGTCGGGACGGTAGAACGTGGCGTGAAATGCCTGCACGTCGGCGAGCGTGGAGGCATCGAGCTCTTCGATCGATCCGATGCCCGGCCGGCGGTAGGGATGAACCGCGTACGAGTCTTTCGTGATGGCGTAGCCGAGGCGGCCGTAAGAGGGGGCGAGAATCCGGAAGCGGAACTCCTCCTTGACGACGTCGCGCTCCGACTTGAAGTTCGCTTCGTCGACCGTCAGCGATCCCATTCGCTCCCCCTCGGCCCAGAGCAAGGTCTGGAGATAGTTCGACGGGATCTCCTCGTAATACACCGTCCGGTCGGGATGGGTGTATGCGTTGTTCGCGCCGCCGACGTCCTCGGTGAGCCGGTCGAGCATCTCCGACTTCATGTGGGCCGTGGCCTTGAACATGATGTGCTCGAAGAGGTGCGCGAATCCGCTGCGTCCCTCGGGATCGTTCTTCGAGCCGACGCGATACCAGACATTGATGGCCACGGTCGGCGTGGCGTGGTCTTCGATCGAATACACCTCCAGACCGTTGGCCAGCGTGCGGTGGTGATAGTTGATCGGCTGAAACGTGACCGCGGCCGCGGATGCGGCGATCGCGAGGAGGGCGATGGTAAGGCGACGTACGAGCATGCAACCTCCGTGGGGGGTGGGGTGGGGGGAGGGGGGGGTGGGAGATAGAGTCGGAGGACCTAAGCGTTCCAGCGTCCGACCTCAACTCCCACACCCCACTCCCAGTAGCGGGTTGAGGCGTGGCGAGTCGGAGATGCACCGCGGCGCGACTTCGCATCCGAGGTCAAACTCCCACCCCCCACACCCCACCCCCCACTCCCCAACCGACTATATCAACGCGCTGGCTCGGCGATCCCTTTGCGGATCATCTCCTCGATCATCGGCTTCAGCTTCTGTTCGATGTCGCGGCTCAACGCTGACTGCCGGTCTCCGAGTCTGGACTGCTGTTCGCCGAGGCGCGACTGCTCGCGGCCCAACACGTCCTGCTCGCGCCCGAGGTCGTCCTGCTTGCGGGACAGCTCGTGCTGGCGTCGCTCAAGGTCGCGTCGGCGCGACTGGAGAGCGGAATCCTCATCGTCGTCGAAGCGCGTGTCCAGGCGTGCCTGCTCCATTCCGAGGCGCGCCTGCTCGCGACCAAGCTCACCCTGACGGCGGCCCAGCTCTCCCTGTTTTCGGCCAAGTTCCCCCTGCTTGCTCCCCAGCGCTCCTTGTTCCCGACCGAGATCGGCCTGAGGGCGGTAGAGATCGACCAATTCCTGAATCATCATCGCGTCGCGCACGACATACGCGCGGCCATCGTGACGAAACCAGAAGAACCGGCGGCCGTAGGCACGGCGGAGATCAGTGACGTCGGTATCGCCGTCGCCATTCATCACGTTCATGTCGCCGGTAACGAGAACGTAGGTGCTGCCGTCATGACCGTTGCTCCACCTCTCTGACAGGACGGGAGGCTCCGGCGGCGAAGGTGGCTCGGGCGGCTCCGGCGGCTCGGGAACGACGTCGATCGACGCCATGGCCGGACGGGGAGGCGCAGGCGGCGCGGGTGGAACAGGCGGCGCGGCCGGCATCTGCAGGCCGAGGTAAGGAAGCGCCTGCAGTTTGGGAAGCATGGCCAGTGACACAACCGCGACTACGAGGACGGCAACGATACGCAGGGGTTTCATAACTTCTCCTCGGCATCTTGGACGACGGGGCGCTCGAGAAGTTAGTCGCGCGGTCTCGCGGTCTCGCGGTCTCGCGGTCTCGCGGCAAGAGATAATTCCGCTAAACCAGGACTGCAATACTTCACCGCACGACTCACTACCGCGAAACCCCGCAACCGCGCTACCGCGCAACCGCTATTCGTACCGCAGCGCCTCGATCGGATTCAGCTCCGACGCCCTCGCCGCCGGATAGATCCCGGACACCAGCCCCACCGTGATCGAGACGCCGCACGAGAGCAGCAGCGAACCGACCGTGATCACGGTGGGCCAGCCGGCATACGCGGCCACGAGCCGGGCCAGGATGATGCCGATGATGATGCCGGACATGCCGCCGATCAGGCTGATGGTGAACGACTCGATGACGAATTGTGCCTTGATGTCCCGCTTGCGCGCGCCGATGGCGCGGCGGATGCCGATCTCGCGCGTCCGTTCCAGCACCGAGGCCAGCATGATGTTCATGATGCCGATGCCGCCAACGAGAAGCGAGATGCCGGCGATAGACCCCATGACGATCGAGAAGATCCTCTGCGTCTGCCGGCTCTGCTCGAGCAGCGCCTCGGGAACGACGATCTCGTAGTCGTCGGCACCGCCGTGGAGCCGGTCCAGAAGCGGCCGGATCAGCGTGGCGGCATCGCGTGTCGAAACGCCTTCCTGCAGTTCCACCAGCAGCTCGTCCACGGGCGCGTCGAGCGGATCGCGATCGAACTTCCGCATCCCCGTCGACACCGGGATCCAGATCTCCTGGGCGTTCGAAGCCACCGGGACATCCTTCGACGATGCCGTCCCGGGCTCCTCGCCGGCGAAGAGGCCGATCACCTCGAGCCAGACGTCGTTGACCTTGAGGTGCTTGCCGATGGCCGGGCCGTATCCGAACAGGCTGCGCCGCACTTCCTGGCCGATGACGCAGACCTGGGCGTACTCCTGCTCGTCGCGCTTGTCGAACATCCGCCCCTCGGCCAGCGCGACGGTGGCCACGCGCGGGTACTGCCACGAGACGCCGAGCACCTTGGCCTTGGTCTTCGCACCGGGAGCGATGATCTTGTAGGGCTTCACCTCGACGCGCGGCAGCACCATCTCCACGCGCGGCACGGCTTCGCTGATGGCCTCGCCGTCGCGCAACGACACACCAAGCGATTTCTTGCGCAGTTCGGCGCGCTCGTCCGGCTTGACGGTCTTGGCGCGAACGATGACGTTGCGCAGCCCGAGCCGCCCGATCGCTTCCAGCGCTTTCTTCTCGCCCCCCGCGCCGATCGACAGCATGGCGATCACCGCCCCGACGCCGAAGATCATGCCAAGCATCGTCAGCGCCGTCCGCAGCTTGTGCGTAGCGAGATTCTGGAGTGCGGTGGTGAAGGTTTCGGGAGTGGTCATGTCTGTGGGTTGCTCAGCGTAGCGCCCGTAGCGCCGTCGGCTCGACGGCCGGACCGCCAGCGGCTCGCTGGCGGTTTCCGCGAACACACCGCCGCCGGGCCGGCAGCGGTCCAGCCGTCGAGCCGACGGCGCTACGTTTTGCTACATCTCCTTCTCCTCCGTCGGATCCCGCAGCGCGATCTCATCGCCCTTCGCCAGTCCTTTCGTCACGATGACACGGCCGGCGGACGACGAGCCGATCTCGATCGCCACCGGCTCGAACCTGCCGGCATGCTTACGGTAGACGAGCTTCTTTCCCTGCTTCTCGAAGATAGCCTGGCGCGGGATCGAGATTGCACCTTCGCGATTCTCGACGTCGAGCACCGCGCGGACGCGTGCGCCGGGCTTCATCAGCGCGGGATCGGTGTGATCGAGCGTAATCGTCGCGCCGAAGTACTGCACCGGCACGCGCGGGAAACGGGGTCGGGCCAGCTTGTCTACCTGCGACACTTTGCCGGTGATCACCGAGCCGGGCTTCCCTTCCACCGACAGCGTCGCCTTCTCGCCGACGGCGAGGCCGGCGGCGTCAGCCTCGAGGACGAAGACCTCGGCTTTCATCGACTGCAGATCGGGGATCTCGCCGATCGGGCTCCCCGGCCAGACCGTGTCGCCGACGCGGACGATGTCACCCCGCCAGTCGTGCTGCAGCACGAGGATCCCATCGTACGGCGAGCGCAGTTCCAGCGCGTGCAGGCCCTGCTCGGCGTTGCGGATCTTGAGATCGGCCTTGCGCTGCTCGATGTTGACCAGATCGCGGTCGGCGGCGGAGAGCTTGTCGCGCACGCCCAGGACCCCTTCCGCGTGCTCCTTCTTATGGCTGGCCAGCGTTTCATCGATCTGCGACTCGACGCGCTGGTAGCGCGAGAAGACCTCGGCGTCATCGAACTTGAACTGGCGCGCCGCCAAAAGCTCGTCGCCGGCCTGGCGGGCATCGCGCCGGAGATTGGTCCGATTCATCGACGCTTCGCCATTGGTCTTGTTCAGTTTGTTGCCGGCCGTGTCGTGGTCCTCGCGGCCCGCCTGCAGGTCCGTCTGGAAGTCGGTCGGGTCGAACTGCACCACGACCTCGTCCTTCTTCAGCAGGGCGCCGTCGGGAGCGATCCAGGCGATCTTGAGCTGCCCCGGCGCGTTGGTCGGCGCCGACAACGGCGTGGCCTTCGTAGACTTGAGGTTTCCCTCGGCCGTGACACGCCGCGCGAAACGGACCGCTTCGACACGGAACGTCGGTATGTCGCTCGACTGACGGCATCCCGCGGTCAGCAGAATCAACGCCGCGAGAGCCCTGAACAAGCCGTGCTGCCGGCCGTGCCGGCTCACGATTTCGGCTGCTCCTTGTCGGCGCTCTTCGGCACGAGCACGCGGTCGTTCGGCGAGAGGCCGCTCAACACCTCGACCGACTTCTCGTTCTCATGGCCCAGCGTCAGCGGTACCGCCGTCACGGAGAATGTGCCGCGCCGGTAGGCCACCGGACCGGCGCCGATAACGAAGACGGCGCTGCGCGGAATCAGCAGCGCGTTCCTGGCCCGCCCCAACTCCACCGTGCCGTGGAAACGCATGCCCGGGCGCATCTTCGCGGGATCGGTATGGTCGAGAACGATGTCGACCTTCAGAACTTTGATGGGATCCTTCGTCCCCTGCTGCTGCCCCACGGTGCGCGATGCCTGGGTGATCGTGCCGCCAAACTCCTCATCAGGATGGGCGTCGAGATTGAAGACCACGCGCTGGCCGGCGGCAACTTTGCCGGCGTCGGCCTCATCGACCTCCCCTTTGGCCACCATACGGGCCAGATCCGGGATCTCGATGACGCGCTCCATACGCCAGCAGCTATCGCCGACTTTCTTCTTGTCGCCGCGCCAGTTCGTCACATAGACGATCGTTCCGTTCCGCGGCGCGAGCAGCGTCATCGCTTTGATGGCGTTCTGCGTGTCCGTGACGATGGCGGCGGCGGTCTGCTGCTTGCTCGTCAGCAGCGCGATCTGCGCCGCGGCGGCCCGCTCGAATGAGGCGATCCGCTGCCGGGCCGACTCCGTCTCCTCTTTGGCCAGTCCGTAGTCGAGCTCCACCTGTTTACGGTCATTGCTGCTGACGATCTCGGCAGGCCCTTCGAGCTTGAGCTGCGCCTTTCGCAGCCGCCCCTCGGCATCTGCGAGTTTGAGCTTCTCATCCTCGCGGCGCAACGCGAGGTCGGCGCGGGCCTTCTCGATCTCTTTGCGCGCCTGCTCGCTCTCCGCGTTTTTCACATCGAGGCGTTTCTGGAGATCCATCGTGTCGAAGCCCAGGACGGGCTGACCCTTCTTCACGTCACTCCCCTCGGCGGCGATCATCGAGACCTTGAATTCCCAGACGTCGCCGACCTGCGGCGGGCCGAAGCCGCCCGAGTCCACGGCCGCGAGCGTGCCGGTGACGTCGATCCCGGTCACGAGGTCGCCGCGAGAGACGCGCACCCAATCCCCCTCCCGGTCGGCAGCGAGCTTGTTGCGCGTCCACCCCGCCCCGGCCAGAACGGCGGCGACGGCGATACCGATGGCGATGAAGGACTTACGCATAGTCTGTCATTCCGAGCCGGCGGCACCCCGGAGGGGTAGAGCGCGGCGAGGAATCCCCGGCTGAAACCGAGGAAGGGGCGGCGGCTGACGGCCGGGGATTTCTCGCCGTGCTTTGCCCTTCCAGGGCGCCGCCGGGCTCGGAATGACAGGCTACCAACGCGCCACGCGTTGTTTCCACGCTCGCAACAACCCGACCCAGCGTCTCCCCCTCGCTCAACCCGCTCTTCACCACGCACTCCTGTGCATTGCACGCCCCGAGGACCACGTCGACGGCCTTGCCGCTGACGGCGCGCACGCGCGGCGTCGCTCCGGAAAAGTCGATGGCGGCGCGCGGCGCCAGCAGCACGTTCGTCTGCGTCATCGCGTGTACAACCACCCGCGACGAGAGCCCCGGCCGCATGCGCGCGGCGTCGAGACGGTCGAGCATGACGATGACGCGGAAGACGCGGCGCAGCGACGTGCGGTTGCTCTCCTGCGCCACCGCCGAAATCGAGGCCACGCGTCCCGGGTAGGAGATGTTCGGATAGGCATCGAGAACGATCGTGGCGGGCATTCCGCCGCCGATCCGTCCGTCATCGACGTCGGCCAGATCCGCCTCGACCTGAAGCGAGGCCATTTCCGGAAGCTGGGCCAGGGGGAAGCCGATGAAGACAGCGTCGCCTTCCTGCAACCGCCGGCCCTCCCACGGATGATCGCGGATGACCACGATGCCATCGCGGGGAGCGCGCAGGATCAGCTCGGAGATGGCCCGTTCGGCGATGGTCACGTCGCGCTGCGCCTTCTGCAGGTTGAGAAGAAGGTTGTCGCGGTCCGCTTTCACCGAGGTTCGCTGCGATTTGAGAACGTCGATGGCCTTGGCCAGCTCGACCTCGGCACGCTTGAATTTGATCTGCCGGTCGTTGAAATCGCGGGCCGAGATGATCTCCTTCGGCACCCTGGCGTCGAGCTTCGCCTTGTCATAGTCAGCGCGTTTGCGCTCCACGTCGAGCTGCTTATCCAGCGTGTCCGCGTTCCATTCGGCGTCCTTCTGCTGCAACTCCTGCTGCGCCTGCGCCACGACCTGCCGTTTGGCATCGAGGTTGGTGGTGAACGTGGAATTGTCCAGCTCCACCACACGGTCGCCCTGCTTCACGTCCACGCCGTCCGGCGCCATCCACTTGATCGTCGTCTGCCACTGCGGCAGCCGCGGCACAGCCAACTCGTCGCCACGCGCCGCGCGCAGCTCGCCGGTGATGACGACGTCGCGGGCGAAGGTCCCACGCCGTACGCGCAGCGCCTTCGCATCCGCCTCGGTGCGATAACCGGAGAAGCATCCAGCCGCCAGGAGAGCGACCGCGCAGGGAATCAGAGCCTTCATGTTCATATATCAGACGCGATTGGACGAACGAAGGTTACGGCAGGTTAGTTCCCGAACGCCGAATTTCGTACGGAAGTAGACTCTCGGGATGGCAAATCCGGTCGCACGACGACTACACCAAGGCCTTCGACCGGCTGGTGCGCGACCTCAAGAAGTCGCAGCCGCCGATCATCATGAACGGCGGCTGATCCGCCACACGACGAGTGGAATGCCCGTAGCCTCTCTGCCGATAGTACAGAGATGTGCCAATGAGCAGGGACGATGTGGCACAGACACTCTTGTCTGTGCTGGATCTCGCCCGACTGGAGATTGCGAGCTCTCACGGCCAGGCGGCTTGGCTGGAGCACAGACAAGAGTGTCTGTGCCACATCGTCCCTGGCTTGCGGCGGCACGCACGGAGGTTCCGATCGGATTGTCGGAAATGGAGGCTTATAGCCTCAACCCTATTCCGCGTCCCTACGCCACGTCTCCCTCGCTCCGGGGAATCCCGAACGAGTGCTTGTAGATGTCGATGATCGACATCAGCAGCGAGAAGACCAGCGGCCCGACTATGAGGCCGACGAAGCCGAAGGCCTCCATCCCGCCCAGCACCGAGACGAGCAGCGGAACGGCCGGGAGGTGCATCTTTCCCTTCATCGCCCACGGCCGGACGACGTGCTCGATGACGGGCACGATGACGATGCCCCAGATCGTCAGGAAGATGGCGCCGAAGTAGCTCCGGTCGCCGATCGATGCCGCCACGTAGAGATAGAGCGCCGCCGGGATCCACACCACGGCCGAGCCGACCACCGGCAGGAGCGAGAGCACGGTTGCCACCGCCCCCCACAGAATCGCGCCCGGAATCCCGGCGATGGCCAGGCCGATGCCGATGAACAGGCCCTGCGTGAGCGACGTGATGACCTGCCCGCGGAAGGTGGCGTCGATCACACCCTTGAAATTCTCCGCGAATTGCAGGTTGTAACGCGCCGGAAGCGGCGACAGATTCTCCGCCTCTGCCACGATCGTCTCCCCCTCCACATAAAAGAAGTACGCGGAGAGCAGGACGAGAAACAGGGCGATGACGAGACCCGCGATCCCACTGACCACCGACGCCCCATGTTCGGCGATCCAGGCCGGGGCCTTCTGCACGACCGGAATGATGACGTGGGCCGGGTTGATCGTGGCGGGATCGAAGTTCGGGGCGATGCGCTTCAGCCACGGCATCCGGTTGTCGATGTCGAGCCGATGAAGCGTCCGCTCCATCTCGCCGGCCTGCATGTGCTTCACCACCCCGTTCGCCTCCTGCACCAGGAGAACGATGATCAGAAACGCCGGCAGCAGGATGGTGAAGGTAACCAGGAAGAGCATCACCCCCGCGGCGCGGTCAGAGCTGCCGTGCATCCGCTCGCGCACGCGCCGGAAAACGGGAAACGTGACCGTGACCAGGACGGCGCCGAGCATGATGGGCGCAAGGAACGGCTCGAGGATGACGAACGTCTCGTAGAGAACGACCAGGGCGATGAGCGCGAAGAAGATGATGCCGGCCAGCCGCCACTCCTGCCGTACTTTGCCGGCGTCAGAGTCCGGCGTCGGTTCCGTCATGGCGCCTACACCGCGATGATGCCGCGCCGGGCCGCCTCGACGACGGCCTCGGTGCGCGTGGCCGCGCCGAGCTTGCCGAGGATGCCGTTCACGTGAAACTTGATCGTGTGATCGGTCACGCCGAGGCGTTGGGCGATCTCCTTGTTCGTCAGGCCCGAAGCGAGGAGGCGGAGAACCTCGCGCTCGCGCGCGGTAAGCGGCTCGATCATCTCGACCTCGGTGCGCGGATGCCGCAACAGTCCGTCAGCGAAGAGCTCGTCAATGACAATCTCGGCCTCGGCCACGGCGTGCAGGGCCGCGTGCATACGGCGCGGCGCGGCGGTACGAGCGAGCACCCCGCGTGCGCCGGAGGCGAGAGCCTCGGCCGCGCCATTGGCGTCGCACACCAGCACGAGAGCGGGAACGTCGAGATCAGGGACATCGCCATCGCAGATCATCACATCCGCGTTCAGAACGCGGAGGCGCGTCGGATCGGCTTCCGTCACATCGAGGTCGTCAAACGCACCGAGGATCGTGCGAAGACCCGAGCGCACCAGCGGCGCGCTACTCACGACGACCACACGCAGAGCGTCGGCCGCGGGGCTCGCAACAGCGTTCGAGGTGTAGGCGAAATGCGCGCGCATAGAGAAACAATACAGCAAGTGAGTGGCCAGCGGTCAGCGGCCGGACGGAAGAAGGCCCGGACGTGTCGGTTTCTTCCCTGGGGGTATCGCGGTCTAAGCGTAGCGCCGTCGGCTCGACGGCTGGACCGCCAGCGGCTCGCTGGCGATTCTTCGAACACCGCCGCCGGGCCGGCAGCGGTCCAGCCGGCGAGCCGCCGGCGCTACGCTGAGCCGTGCAGCCCGCGCGACCGCGCCACCGCAACACGCTATCATCCGCGCGCTTTGAACATACGAGAGACATCCCTCCCCGGCGTCCTTTTGATCGAACCCAGAGTGATTGGCGACGAGCGCGGATTCTTCATGGAGACATACCGGCTCGACACCTTCCGCGCCGCCGGGATCGTCGATGCCTTCGTCCAGGATAACCACTCCCGTTCCGCCCGAGGCGTGCTGCGGGGGCTGCACTATCAGGAACCGAACGGGCAGGGAAAACTGGTGCGCTGCACGCGTGGCGCGATCTTCGACGTCGCCGTCGACATCCGCCGCGGCTCGCCCGCCTTCGGCCGCTGGTTCGGCATCGAGTTGAACGAAGCGAACAAGTGGATGCTCTGGATCCCCCCCGGCTTCGCCCACGGTTTCTGCGCCATGGAGGACGGCTCCGATCTCGTCTACAAGTGCACGACCCTCTACGACCAGCCCAGCGACCGCGCCATCCTCTGGAACGATCCGGACATCGCAATCGAATGGCCGATCGCGGAGCCGGTGCTGTCGGCGAAGGACGCAGCAGCGCCGCGGCTGGCCGAGGCCAGTGTTCTTCCCAACTATCCTTGACACCCTCGCCACATCGAGTCGTCAGGCACCGCGGCAGCTGAACCCATTTCTTTAATGCCGCTCCGCGGCGTAGAGTGACTCCGATAAGTTCCTATTGTGTTCTATTGTGTCAAGAAAACTCGCCCATCTCTCTGCTTCTGCAGACCAATGGGTTTGCTATTCTGACCCTATGCGAAGAGAGGACATCATCGCGTTCGCTCGGCGTGACTGGAAAGCGATCGCTGCGTCGAAGCGTCAGCGCTGGGCGGAGCAGAAAGCGCGCATGACGCCCGCTGAGGCTCTGCAAGTGGGTGATGCGCTGCGGCGCCACGTCATTGCCCTCAACGATCACTGGCCAACCGAAGAGGATCGCCGGAATGATCTCGCCGTTCATATCCGAGTGTCGGAGAGCCTACGTCGTGCTGAGCCACCGCGACGTCGCTGATCTCCTGGATGCACTTGGCGCCGCCATGGGCGAACAAGGTGTGCGGTGGTTCCTATTCGGCGCACAGGCAGCCATCGTTTGGGGAAGCCCCCGCTTGAGCGCCGATGTCGACGTTACTGCCGAGATCGACCCCGCCGAGCTGAACGATTACATCACTACGATGCGCGATCACGGCTTCGATGTCGTCTTTGGCGATCCCGACTTTGTGGCACAGACCCGCGTCATTCCATTCGTTCATCGCGCCAGCGGGATGCCGCTCGACGTCGTTCTGTCCGGGCCCGGCTTTGAGGAGGACTTTCTCCAGCGGGCCATTCCCGTCGACATCGGTGGAGCCCTCGTCCCGGTGATTAGTCCGGAAGATTTGATCGTTACGAAGATCCTCGCCGGACGTCCGAAAGACATCGAAGATATTCGCGGCGTGATCAACGAGCGGAGAGCCTCACTCGACATCGAGAGAATCCGAATGGTTCTCCGCCTTCTCGAACAAGCTCTCGCCCAAAGCGATCTACTCCCCCTGTTCGAGCGTGAATGGCTCGTGAAGTAGCGCGGAAGCAGCAAGCAGAAACCAACCTGTTGCGGATTGCTGCTTTGCGTAAACGCGGGAGAGACTCGCCCGTCGTAATGCCAGCGCCTGCTAATAACCGATCAGCGCAGGCACGAGAACTGCTCTTTCACTAAATCATTCCGTCATCGTGGTGGACGGCCTTCGAGCCGGCGGCGCCGGTTCGGCCTGTCCAGTCATGAACTGCTTTGCAGAGTGTATGTGGCGGAGCTTTGCCTTGAGGAAACCGTAATGACATCCGTAGAACCTCATCGTCGAAACATTTCGGTAGCAAGTGCGATCGGCGGGCTGCTGATCTGTTTGCACTGCGTGCCGGCGATGACGGCGGAAAAACCCGATCGATCGGGCATCATCGTCCGGCGCCGGGCCGAGATCGCGCCGGTCGGCGACTGGGCAAAGTACTGCGGCTCGCTGTCCATGAACGGTGTTGCCGCCGGCGAGCGGACTCTCTCCGCCGAAACCGCGCCGAACTTCCAGCTTCTCTGGTCGCGCACGCTGAGCGGTCCGATCGCCTCGGCGCCATCCATCGCTCGCGGCAAGGTCTACATCGGCGACTGGGGAGGAAGCGAGTGGGCTCTCGACCCAACAACGGGAGCGGTGATCGCATCGGCGAATCTCGGCCAGACGAAGGCCGATAACTGCAATCCGTCCGTGCTCGGCATCTCCTCCTCACCCGCCATCGACGGCAACACTCTCTTTGTCGCCGGCGGAGACGACGGCTTTTACGCGCTCAACGCCGACACCCTGAGCGTCATCTGGCGGCGGTCTCTGGGCGACAACTCGGCGGCAGGCGGCTACTACGGCTGGTGCTCCCCCGCGGTGGTCGACGGCCGAGTGCTTCAGGGCATCGCCAGCAACTGCGATAACCCGTTCCCTCGCGGCGCGCTCGCGGCTCTCGATCCATCGACCGGCGCCAGCATCGCCACGACGTACTTCGTGCCTGACAACCTCGCCGGCGGCGGCGTGTGGACGTCTCCGGCCGTCGACGTCGATCATTCGAAAGTCTTCGTCACGACCGGCTCCGCACATTCCTTCGGCATTGGCGACGCGTACTCCATGGTGCGGCTCGACCTCAACACCCTTCTCATCGAAGACCGATGGCAGCTTCCGCCCAACCCGAACGTCTTCGTGGACGCCGATTGGGGATCTTCGCCCACTCTCTTTGCCGACGCAACGGGACGGGAGATGGTAGGCGCCGGTCAGAAGGACGGCGGTTACTACGCCTTCGACCGGAATGACCTGGCTTCCGGCCCCCTTTGGGTGACACCAATCGCGATCGGCGGCGAAGTGCCGCAGAACGGCGATGGGACGTTGTCGACGGCCGCATTCGACGGAACCACTCTCTATATCGGGGGCGGAGTCCCGCCCGACAGCACGGATCCGGCGGTGCTCGGCTCGGTATGCGCCGTCGATCCGAACAACGGCAAGATCCTGTGGCGTTACACCATGGCCGGGCCCGTCATCGGCCCCGTCGCGTTCGCGAACGGAGTCGTCTTCGCCGCCGGAGGCAATCTGGTCGTCGCCCTCGACGCCGCGACGGGCTCCGTCCTCTGGTCGTTCAAGATGAAGGCATGGGGCTTCGGCGGATTGGCCATCGCTCAGGGCCAATTCTACGTCGGCGACCTGTTCGGAACGATCTACGCCTTCGGCCTCCCCACCGACTGATGGACACGATCACGAATCCTGGCCAGTAGAGCAGGCGTCCCGCCTGCTACCGCTGGGCGTCCTCGCCCGGCGGGGGTTTGCGTCAGAGCTCACGATTTGGGGCGAAGGAAGATAGAACTGCATCTTTCTTGACGCAAACCGCGCGCTTCACAGAAACCACAGGCAGGGATGCGTGCTCTCCGGACGGCTCGAGCTTTCCACAAGCGATCGCTTTGGTTATACTCGCTCCTGTCCAAGATCCCTGATGACTGGAACGGTCCGGCTGGTGGCTCCTGAGAAGCCGTCTGTTCTGCGTGTGCTTCGAGCACTCGCTCTGCTACTGCTTCTCCTGGCAGTCTCGCTGGGTCCATCCCTGTACGCGGAAACCGTTCACGAGCCGTCCACAGGAATCACGATCACCGTCGACGAGAACGGCCACTACTCGATCCTGACGACCGATCCGATCTGGAGCTTCACCGGTACGCTCCCGACGCCAGCCTCCGCGCTGCGAGTCGCGGACGGCCATGATGGCATCGGCGATTATCACGAGATCGCGTTCACGTTCGGTACGGCGCGCGAGGGCTCGATACGCACCTATCCGGGCCGGTCCGCCATCCTCTTCACGGACCGCTATACGGAGACGGCCGCGAACGACACCGCCTTCCCCACGCTCTCGGTCTCCCCGGCCGCGCCACACCAACTGTCGTTCCTCGGGAAGTGGGCAGCGTTTCACTTCGACCTCTCCGGCCCGGACGGACCCTGGGTCTCGTTCGACGATGCGGGGCACTCCTTCATCCTTTCCCCCGCCTCAGACTTCATGGTCGCGAATCTCAGCCGCACCGCCGAGGGCGGGATGGGGAGCGGCATCAGCCCGCGGATATCGACCATCCCGCATGGACTCGCCCATCGGACCCTGCTCGTCGTGGCAAACGGGATCAACCGCGCGTTCGATACCTGGGGCAATGCTCTGACGGACCTGAACGGAAAGACGCGGCCGGCGAATGATGCCGATCCCGCACTCACGTCCCTCGGCTACTGGACGGACAACGGAACCGCCTACTACTACGGATGGGAGCCGTCGCTCAGCTACACAGGCACACTCCTGGCGGTGAAAGCTGACTTTGCGAAGGCAGGCGTATCGCTCGGGTACATGCAGCTCGATAGCTGGTGGTACCCGAAGGGCGAGAGTGGTGACTGGAACCGCTCTCCGTCGCAGGAGCTCCAGGGAATCGCCCGTTATGAAGCCCATCCGGCCATCTTCCCGAACGGCCTTGGCGCCTTCCAGAAAGACCTCGGCTTACCGCTCATCACGCACGCCCGCTGGATCGATGCGAAAAGCCCCTACCGCCAGCAGTTCCGGATGTCGAACAACGTCATCATCGATCCCGCCTACTGGATGACCGTGGGCACGAACCTCCGGGACGCGGGCGTCTTCGGCTACGAGCAGGACTGGCTGGACGCGCAGGCCACCGCCGCCTACACGATCGACGACCAGAACGCGTTCATGGACGACATGGCCCTTCTCGGCAACATGTTCGGCCTCTCCATGCAGTACTGCATGGCCACGCCGCGGCACTTCCTCCAGAGCTCGAAGTACGACAACCTCTCCACGATCCGCGTGAGCGAGGACGTATTCACCCCCGATAAATGGGATCAGTTCTTCTACAGCTCGCGGCTCGCCTCCGCGCTCGGCGTCTATCCCTTTACCGACGCCTTCCGCAGCAACGAGAAGACCAACCTGCTCATCGCCACGCTCTCCGCCGGCATCGTCGGCGTAGGCGACGCAATCGGTGAGGTCAACGGAGAGAACCTCCTCTACGCCGTACGGCCCGACGGTGTCATCGTCAAGCCCGACGTCCCGGCCGTTCCCACGGACGAGAGCATCCTGAACGACGCCAACGATGCCGGGGAGCCGCTCGTCTCCTTCACCTATAGCGATCACGGCCCGCTGCGCGCGCTCTACATATTCGCGCACCCCCGCACGGAAGACCGCACCGCCACGTTCACGCCGAAATCTCTAGGCCTGGACGGAAACGTCTATCTCTACAACTGGTTCACCGGCCGAGGGCACCAGACATCCGGAGACGTTCCGTGGACGCAACTGATCCACGGTGATCCGGCGTATGTCGTCGTCGTGCCCGTCGGACCGTCCGGAATCGCGTTTCTCGGGGATCTCGGCAAGTTCGTGCCCCTCGGCAAAAAGCGCGTCGCGGACCTGTCGGACGACGGCGTGCTGGATGCCGCGCTCGCATTCGCTCCCGGCGAGCATTCCGTCATCGTGCAGGGCTGGGCGCCGGCGACGCCGGTCGCCGATACTGTCGAAGGCCGGCTCGGGACGCTCGCCTTCGACAAGGTCACGGGACGCTTCCAGGTCGAAGTCTTCCCGGGAGAATCCGGCACCGCGCACTTCCGCGCGTTCGTCCCGGCTCCGCCTGATGATGACACCCGCGACCGGGATCCGTAGGCGGCACGGAACGCGGGTTGGCTGTGAGGTGCGCCTGCGCGCGCGTAACCGCACGCTTCGCAGCGCGGAGTCGTGACAGCGGCCAGAGGACTTATACACCTTGGTGGATATCACCACGGGGGCGGCGTTTAGGATTCTCGAGTCCGACCGTTTTTGGTGGTTCTGCGCTCGGAAGGCAGGTTAACGTTACAGAACTGGTGAGTTCGCACGGTTCCAGAGTCTGTGAACAGACTCCACGGGTCTGTTAACAGACTCCCAGAGTCTGTGAATAGACTCCAGAGGTCTGTTAACAGACTCCCAGAGTCCGTGAACAGACTCCACGGGTCTGTTAACAGACTCCCAGAGTCCGTGAACAGACTCCACGGGTCTGTTAACAGACTCCCAGAGTCCGTGAACAGACTCCACGAGTCTGTCAACAGACTCCCAGAGTCCGTGAATAGACTCCACGGGTCTGTTAACAGACTCCCGGAGTCCGTGAACAGACTCCGCGGGTCTGTTGACAGACTCCTTCGGCTCGTGAACGCGACCCCCGTGAACGGCCGAATGCTTCGTCGATCCGACGTTTTGACTCCGAATGCACCGGTTTTGGTAACGAGCAACTGGTCCGTAGCCAAAACGCGGATCTGCCGACCCCGCGAGACCGGCCTGTTCTGGGTCCGACCATGCTGGCGAAGCCTGCGTAGAGACTCGCAGCCCCCGGCTTCGACCCGGGGGCCACGAGCCCGCCATAAGGCGAGGCTGCGTAATGGGCGACAGAGAAGAGCGCCGACCTGCGTCGAGCCGCCGCCTCCGGCGGCCTTTCCGGCTTCGCCGGAGACAACGTCCAACTCCCTGCCGCGCGGCCGTCTGAGCTGCGTCCTCCGTGGCACATGAGAGAATCGACACCAAATGCCGCGGCGGACCGTCTACAACGTTCTCGGCGCGTTCGCCGTCAGCCGGGCCGCGGTCATCGTCCTGCTGGTCATCGGCTCCCAGATGGCGTTCATCGGCAAGGAGTACTCAAACACCGTCTGGCGCACCGAGGTATCGCTGTCGGCGGCGCGCTTCTGGCCGGAGCTGTTGCGGGTGGCCATGGTCGGCGACGCCTGGTACTACCGGCAGATCGCCGTCAGCGGTTACGAGCCGCGGTCGCTCGACGGGACGCCGAAGAACACCTGGGCATTCTTTCCCGCGTATCCCCTTCTGGTTCGTGCGTTGGGAGGAGGGGATGGCGCTCGCTTTTCGATCGTGGCCGTGCTCACGTCGAATATCGCCCTGCTGGCGGCTCTGTTTGCCGTGACAGCCGCCGGCCGCGAGCTCGGAGCGTCCGACGACGAGACGGAACGCGCCACGTGGTACATCGCCCTCTTCCCCACCAGCTACTTCTTTTCCCTTCCCATGACCGAGTCCGTCTTCCTGCTCCTTTCCGCCGGAGCGTTCCTCGCCGCTGCCCGGCATCGATGGTGGGCCTCCGGCATTCTCGGCGCCCTGGCCTCGGCCACCAGAGTCATCGGCATCTGCCTGCTGCCCGCGCTTCTCCTACTCCCATTTCAACGAGGCCAGCGTCCGTCGATGAAGCAGCTATGGCTCCTGATCACTCCCCTCGGCGTGGCAGCGTTCGTCGCCTACCTCTACGCGCGGACCGGAGACCCTCTCGCATTCATCCACGCCCAGACCTTGTGGGGCCGCGGAGCATCCGCCACGTTCAACGAAACCATCCTCGGGAACGGCCTCGTCGTCAGCAAACCGTGGAACTTCGTGGCGCTGAACATCGCCGCCGCGATCCTGATGATCGCCGCCGGCTGCTCATTCCTGGCCCGCCGCCAATGGTCATACGCCGCCTACACGCTGCTCTCCGTAGCCTTGCCCCTCAGCTCCGGCTCGTTGCAATCCCTCTCCCGCTACGCCCTGGTCGACTTCCCCCTCTTCTACTGGCTCGCCGGATCGTGCCGGACCCCGTCGCGCGATCGAGCCCTGACCGCGACGTTCGTCATCCTCCTCGGCTGGCTGGTGGCCATGTTCACCTTGCGCGTGGACTTCGCACTCGCCTGAGCCAGCATCTTGACACCCCACCACCCCACCCGTAGGATGCGCGCCTCCCGGGAATGCTGCCTGATGACGTCAGGTTAGCGAGTTCCCAACCAACGCGGGGTCGTAGTTCAGTTGGTTAGAACGCCGGCCTGTCACGCCGGAGGTCGCGGGTTCGAGTCCCGTCGGCCCCGCCAACCTAAACTGCAATTGTTGCAATAGTTTAGAAATGGGGGAACGCTCGGCATGTAGAAGATGCTGCCGAGATCTCTCGATCTCACCTCCTTGGAAGCCTCCGAGGAGGAACTCGACCACGTCTGCTATGAGCAGGCTTCCCGGCTTGTGCGAGGCGGCGTTGCGGAGGGACCCTGACGACCGGCGATTGCCACTGCGCAAGTGCGGCGGTGTTCGGTGCTATCGCGCAACGCCCAGCAGCGAGCGAGATCGGGTTGGTGGTGGCGGTGGTGGCGAACCTCCATCGAAACCAAACAGATATCCATCCGGGAGTGAGCCCTCAGGCAATATAGGTCGGGGTAGGGATTTGCGCCATTCTGTCACTCCTATAATATAAGCGCACCCTCTCCGGCGCGTAGCCGGCAGCACGGGTTCTCGCGCGAAACGACGAAAGGAGAGCTTATGGCAAGCCCTAGTGGAGGTTCCGGTGGTGGTCCGGTCGCGTTTTACGGCGTGGTGATTCACGACTGCATCAAACGCGGCAACAAGGACGAGATGAAGAAGGTCCTGGCCGACGCGAAGAAGTATCACCAGGAGCAAGGCGACCTCGGCAAGGCCATCAAGGAGCTGGAAGCAGCCCTCAGCAAGTAGGTGGCCAATGGAAACGAGAAAGCTGCCGCACCGATACACAACCGAGGACGACTGGGCGCGCAGTCATCCCGTTCACGCCGTATGGGAGATCACGCTGGCGTGCAACCTCAAGTGCATCCACTGCGGATCGCGGGCGGGCAAGGCCCGTCCGTCGGAGCTGACCACCGAGGAGTGCCTCGATGTGGTGCGGCAGCTTGCTCGATTGCGTGTGCGCGAAGTGTCGATCATTGGCGGTGAAGCCTTCCTCCGCCGCGACTGGCTCGACATCATCCGCGCCCTCAGCGATCACGGCATTCATTCCAGCCTGCAGAGCGGCGGCCTCGCCCTCAACGAGGACCGGATTCGCGCGGCGAAAGAGGCAGGACTCCGCTCGTGTGGCATTTCCCTCGACGGCTCCCCCGAGTTGCACGACAAGCTGCGCGGCGTGAAGGGTTCTTACGAGCACGCCATGCGCGCGCTCCATCTGCTGAAGAAGCATGACATCGTCAGCAGCGTCAACACGCAGATCGGCGCGACGACGCTGCCCCATCTGCGCGGGCTGCTCCACGCCATTGCCGCCGCCGGCGTTCGAAACTGGGCGGTGAATCTGACCGTGGCCATGGGCAACGCCGTCGACAACGACCAAGTGCTGATGCAGCCGTATCAGATCCTCGAACTGATGCCGCACCTGGCGGAGCTGGTCGAGGAAGCCGAATCCCTCGATGTGCTGATGATCCCCGCCAACGCTCTCGGCTATTTCGGACCGTACGAGCATCGCTGGCGCGCGCAGAACGTCGAATTCGGGTATTTCCAGGGATGCGCCGCGGGCCATGTGGCCCTCGGCATCGAGGCCGACGGCACAATCAAAGGTTGCCCGTCGCTGCCGACGTCCGAGTATGCCGGCGGCAACGTCCGCGATCTGACCATCGAACAGATCTGGAACCATTCCGGCGAACTCCGTTTCACCCGCGACCGCACGGTCGAGGATCTTTGGGGATTCTGCCGGACGTGCTACTACGCCGACGTCTGCCGGGGGGGATGCACCTGGTCGGCACACTCGCTCCTCGGCCGCGCCGGAAACAATCCGTATTGCCACCATCGCGCTCTGACACTGGCGAAGGAGGGAAAACGCGAGCGCATTGTGAAGGTGCAGGAGGCGGGACCGCGGTCGTTCGACACCGGCCGCTTCGCGCTGCTTCTCGAGCCGCTCGACGGCAGCGGCGAAGCGGTGGTGCAGGAGCCGCCGCCCCCACGGCCGAAAACCGAGATCCCTCGCGCCGCCGCCGATCGCGTTCCGCCAGCCCTCATCCTTTGCCGCCAATGCGAACAGTACGTCTATCCCGAGACGATCGACTGTCCGTTCTGCGGCGGCAACGTCCCCGCACTGGCGGAGGCCCATGCGAACAAACAGGCGAGGATCGCCACCGCCGTAGAGCGTGTACGGGCGCTCCTGGCTGAGGCGGGCGCAGGCTAGCTACCGGCTTTCGAGTCATCGCTCCGATCCGTCATCATCTTGCGCACGTTCACTGGCTTGCTGACCGGACCCGATCAAACTCCCAACGCGTGAGTGGACGCCGCGGGGCCACTGCCAGGTTTTCTTCGACATGACGGCTAGAGCTCATCCCGACGACTGCGGCCGCGATTCCCGGCGCGGATCTCGCGAACTGGATGGCGCGCTGCGCATCCGTGGCCAGACCGGGGAGGAGGTTCACGAGCCGCGGGGGGAGATCGCCCGTGAGACGCCCCTGCCACAACGGTGCGCTCGCGATCACGGTGATTCCAAGCTCCCTCGCGACGTTCAATAAACCGGTCGCAGGTCCCGGTTCCAATGCCTCCTGCATTCCGAGACTGAATGGGAGCTGCACGAAGCGAAAGTGATGCTCTTCGCCCGCGATCTCGCGAGCGACTTCGGCAAGGGCGGACAGGGAGATGATCCCGTCGATATACCCGCCCCAGGTGGCGGTGCCGTAGTACCGGAGCGCGCCGCAGGAGACGGCTGCTTCCAGACATTCGAAGGCTCTTCGCATCCGGGTGAGAAACACCGGGGCGCTGACTTCCCTGAGCTGCACTTCCGGATTGTGTATGTAATAGACGTCGATCGTCGTCAGGCCTAGATTACGCAGGCTCTGGGTGAGCTGATCCGCGAGAAAGGCCGGTGCCACGGAATGCACGCCGTCCACGACGTCGCCTGGTTCCAGCGTGGCCGGGTCCACCGCGTCGGAGACGCCGAAGCCACCCTCGGGCATGACGTAGCCGCCCTTCGTGCAGACCACCAGATCGTCCCGCTGACCGTGACCCTGCTGGATGAACTCCCTGATGGCCTTGCCGACGATTCTCTCGGATTGCTGATCGCGGTAAATGATGGCTGTGTCGACGAGGTTGATTCCCCCTCGGAACGCGGTCCGGAGGGCCGACAGATACGAGGCGTCGGTCGCCGGGGCCCTTTCCCCGCGGTACGTGCCGATGCCGATGCTCGAGATGCGCAGGCCTTGTTCGACTCGATAGAAGCCCGGCCGCTCTCCACCCGTCCGATCCGCGAATCGCACGGTTCCCTCACGGGAGGACTGCCCTGGCGGCTCCGCCTCTTCCAACTTCCGCATGGTTCAAACGGGCCGCAACGACCGCGCGGCGCGCCACACCTTCCGTTCGTCGAACGGCCGCGGATCGACGGCGATGCAACGCATCTCGGACGTGTATGCGTTCCCCTCGCCGTCGCGCAGCCATAGTCCGTCCGGGCCGGGATACATCTCGGAGACCGACACCCTGGGTGCGCCGGCCGCGAAACGGACGAACATCTCCACGGAGATTGGCGACGCCAGATCGACGTAAATCGGCTTCATTTCGCCGGGCACACGGGCGAAGACACGCTCGGGAATACCCAATGCCTCGCGCCACGTAGCAGCGCCTTCGCAATCGTGAAACGGCAGACTCTCGACGCGCCACTGGGCGCGCTGCACGACGAGCGGCCCGAGACAGCGGCGCGGCGTTCGAGCGGCATCATCGCTCAGCGAGAACGCGGCTGCCGCGCGCAGCTTGATGCGCCGCTCGAACACACGGAGGAGGTCGAGACGAAGGCCGCCGTTTCGCTGGACGGCGATCAATCGGCCGTCGTCCGCCACGACATCGAAGTCGGCGGAGCGGAGGACCTGCTCCGGAGGCCGCTCGGAGGCGAAGTCGTCGCCGATATCGAGATGCCAGTGCTGCTTCGCCAGCCGCGCGTCCTGCGACGAGCGGGCGAATTGCTCCCATGGAATCGGGCTGACGAGCGGTTCCGGAAAATCCGCGTCCCATTCCGTCATCAGCTCGTCTCTCACCGGACAGAGCGACAGCACCGAGAGCGTCGTCAGCGGCGTGACCCCGGGGTGCAGTTCGGAGAGCACCGGCGTTCCGTTCCCGGCGAGCAGCTCCTCCGGCGTTTGCGCGTTCCACATGAGGTCCGGCGCATGGTGCCGTGCTCCGGGCCAGCCCGGGCATGGTGCCCGGAAGTGCCGCCCGACGAAAGCGCCCGCCGCTTCGACATCGATGTGCTGCTGATCTCCGCGAGCGCACGATTGAACGGGGGCGGAGATCCACAAGGTCCGCCACTTGCGGCGAAATTGCGCCGAGACGGCATCGATCGCGGGAGCGATTTCTTCCTCGAAAATGGGAACGGTACGCCGCCAGAACACGGGCAACGGAACGCGCTTGCGATGTTCGCGCAGCAGCGCGGCCGCAACCCTGGTGCCGATCGCGAACGTGTACCAGCGCGCGATCCGAAGCACGGCTAGCAATGCCGGTGCGATGCGCTCGACCGCGGCGGTTCCCAGGTCCATGGAGATTGAGCGGCGGCACTCCTCGAAGACGAGACTCCGCGCCCATGTCCCGCCGCGGCGCGGCGCGGTCTTCGTGCGCGTTTCGAATTCGAGGTCCAATGACTCCAGGGCGCGGCCGAGCGCGATCGGGTCGCCGGCCGCCCGGGCCACGTCATCGCGCTTCTCGCGGAGCTCCGTGCGCCACTGCCGGTCCGGCTCCAGTGAGACCATGACGGGAAACTCCCATCGTACGATGCCTCGCGCGGCGAGCCGCTCCAACACCGCCCGCCAAGGATCATCGATGCCGAGGCGTTTCAATAGCTCTGCGGCGGAACGGCCATCGACGGCGCGCAGGAGGCCCAACTCGTCCGCGGCGAGCGTCAGCATGGCATCGGGCGTAATCAACTTTGAGCCCGACAGCCGCAAATGGCCGGGAATCGTCACCGGTGCCTTGAGTCTCGTCTCATCATCGACGGCGCGTGCAAGAGCGAGCACGCACCAGGGCTCTAAAAACGTTGCGCGCGCCGACAGCAGCGTCGGACCGGCCGCGAATTGCGCGTCACCTCCCACCGTGGCCCAGCCGACGGGACCGAAGAAGCCGATCGTGTCGTTCTTCGCGCAATAGCGCTGCAGGTATTTCGCGACCAGACGCTGCTGCTGGCGCGTTTTCGCGTTCTCCGTTCCCGCCGGCCGGCGCAGCAATCCGTCGAGCGCCGTCTCCACCGCCGGCCGGTTCTGCCAGGTCACCGCCTCGCGAAAGCGGCCGTCGGCAGCAACGCGCCACAATGCGGATGGATCGCCGGAGCGAAAGACATCGTCCAGCAGCGCGAACGGAAATCCAGCGCCGCGAACGAGGGCGTGCCGCCACAGCGTCCAACCGGAGCCGAGGGCTGGACGTTCGGCGGTCATACGGCGAGCGCGATCGAGTATCCGTAACCCTGCGGGAAGTCGGTCATGATCAATCCCTCGGCATCGGGAGCGTGGCGCACGCCGGCCCCGCCGAACGCGCCGTCATAAATGAACGGTGACAGCTCGATGCGGCTGGGCACCCACTCCAGATGCTTCTCGTCGATCAGCACCGGCACATCCGCCCGCGGAAGCGACACATAGCGCTGCGCGACGTAGTTGTACCCGTCCACCGCCGCGTCGACGGCACCGCGCCACGCCGCCGGCGCCGACACCGCTCCGACGCTGGTGTCCTTGCCGTCGAAGGAGCGCTTGATGACCCAGTCCGCACGGCGGCGCAGATAGCGCGACGCGCCCGCCTCGCTCGGGTACTCGGTGTGAGGGATCTCGAATCGGAAGCCGTCCTGCATCCGGCGCGGGGTATAGATCCGGCCGAGAAGCGGCAACGCTCCCTTGTCGACCATGAGACCGGACAGTGGTTTCAGAACCCACGTATCGCCGATACGCGGACGGGTCAGATGGTGCAGTGCACCCCCTCTCCGCAGGAGCTCCGGCCGGTCCAGGAACGTCGAGCCGACCGTAATGAACATCAGCAGATCCACGCGCCGACCGTCTTCGTCGAAGTGAAGATTGCCCCGTCTGTCGACGCTCACATCCTTCTCGGTCACGGTTCGCGCATGCATTCCAGCCTCTTCGAACTGCCGGCAGACGAAACGGATCTGGTCCATGACCCGCTTGGGAAAACCGAGCATGGTCTTCCACTCCTCGGAATGCGCGAGCAGCGCCACCGAGGGGGATTCGACCGGACGCACAAACCGCCGGGCCACGTTGATGTACCAGGGCAGGGGCCGGCAGTGCATTCGCTCCACGTCCCACCCCAGGCGCTTGATGAGCGGGTGGTGGCGCCAGTAATCGGCGACCGCCTCGGTATAGCCGCAACTGATGATGATGCCGTTACCGTAATTGATCTCCGAGAGCACGAAACGGTCTTCGAAGAGGAACCCGTCGGGCCGGAAGTGCGACAGGAATGCCGGACTGGCCGCGCCGCCGGCGACATCGAAACAATCCTCGAATTCGGGATGGACGGGCAGCAGCCGCGTGACCGCTCCCCGTTTCGCCGCGGCGGCGAGGATGGCACTGCGAAGCGCGCTCAGCGCGCCATGAAATGCCGAGGCGATGAAATGCATGCGGGAAACGGGCAGCAGGAACGGTCTCACGGCCCACCCCGTTCCCCGTATGGTGGTCACACCCTTCCTCGCCCAGCGCCGGTGAAAGGCCCAGGTGTAGTCGCGCACCTCGCTCACATGCCGCCGGAGCAGGCGGTCGAGGTCCAGGACCTGTTGCTGATCCTGGAGAAACCGGCCGCCCGGCGTCATTCGGTGCCGCGGCTGGCCGCGCGCACACCGCCGACGCGACCGCCAGCGCGCTGGGCGGGTTTCGCATTTTTGCTCGCTGCCTTCTTGACCGCTGCCTTCTTGACCGTTGCCTTTTTGACCATGACGTCCTCCTTATGGCGTGTCGTTCATTGGTTATGGTGTGTCGTTCATTCGCGGGTCCACTTGTCGTACGCCGCGAGCATCATCCGAGCTTTGGCGACGAACGGCGGCGCCACTACCTGTCCGTCCTTCATTGCGAATCCGACGTCGGCATTGAGATAGGCATCGATGGTTCTCTGATAGCCGGCGATGATTTCGCCGGAGATGCCGAAGATCCTGTTGATTGCCTCGACCTGATTCGGGTGGATGGCGACCTTCCCGGTAAACCCGCACTCCCTGGCCGCCGCACACTCCCCCTCGAACTTGACCAGGTCGTGGATCTCGAAGGAGCTCGTGTCGATGGCCTGGATGTGGTATCGGGCCGCGGCCACGCACATACGCGTTCTCGCGTAATCGAGAAATGCCGGATGGGAGCCGTACATCTGCGCACAGAGATCGGCCTGCCCGAAGCAGATGGCGTCGCTGACGGAGGCAATGGCGTCGGCGTTCTCCACCGCCTCGATCGTCTCGATGAAACAAATGAGCCTGGGACGCTGCTTCAGGCTATCGAAAAGCGACCGGTAAATCCTGATCTCGCTGGGGTGATTGATCTTCGGCAGTAATACGGATTCGATCGCGCAGTCGCCGCGCTCATAGCGTTCGCGAAGCATCTCCAGATCGCGGAGGCCATCGAAGGAACAGATCGTATTGACGCGCAACGCCAGGCGGATGCCGAGTTTCGTCAATGGAGAAAAGTCGAATTGACAGACCTTCTCACGCGCCGCGGCCTTGGCCTTGACGTGAACGGAGTCCTCGAGATCGACGACCACGACGTCGGCGGCGACATCCTGCCGTTTCGCCATCAGCGATTCGATCCTGGGCGCGGGCGTATAGAGATAGCTGACAGGAACCGCCGGCTGTTTCGTCCGGATGCTCAGAAGCGGGGTGAGGTTCTCATGCTCCATGCTGTGCCTCCCGTTGGACCTCTTGCTCGCGCGTGGGAACGAGAAACGTCCTCTCGCAGGTAAGAATCACCGTGCCGTCCGCTTTGAGGCCGCGGGTCTCGCACGTAACGACGCCCTGTCCGTTCCGCGATTCCGAAAGCCGCTTGGACAGTACGGTGCTCTCGGCATAAATGGTGTCGCCAGCGAAGCAGGGAGAAACGAGACGGACCTTGTCCCAGCCGAGATTGGCAATGGCCCGGGCGCTCAGCGTGCTCACGGACATGCCGTTGACGATGGAGAAGGTGACCAGACTGGAGATGAGCGGCCGCCCCCACTCCGTCGTCGCGCAATACGCGCTGTCGATGTGCAGCGGCGAGGTGTTCATGCACAGCAGCGACTGCCAGATGTTGTCGGCTTCGGTGACTGTCCGCCCCGGACGGTGCTCGACGACGTCCCCGACGTTGAACTCCTCGTAATAGAGCCCCCACGACTCCCGATAACGCTGATCACCCAGCTTGACGTAGGCGCTCTTAGATTCCAACACAGCCGGCCTCCCGCAGACTGGTCGTCAATGCCGCTTTGGTCGTTTCGTTCGCGGTGAATGCCCAGGCTACTCGGGCACTTCCCACGGTCACATTGACGACCCTGGAGTGCGTACTGGCCCGGAAGAGCATTCCGTTGGCGCGCGAGCCATAGACGTACAGTCCGAAGACCACCTTCTGCGGCTCGCTGCGGAACCCGGCATCGGCCGGGAACATGGCCGGCGCGATCGGAACCACTTCCTGTGCCGTCCACGCGCCGGGATGGTCATTGAAGAGCGCGCTCAATTCCTCCGCCGGCGTCTCCTCTCCGAAATGGATTCCCTTGCCGCCGAACGAATGCTTCTCTTTGAAGACATAGCGCGATTTGCGCTCGACGAGCGACACGGCATTATGGCGATCGACGTCGCACGTGTAGGGAAGGTAGGCGTCGATGAGATCCCGCTCGCGCTGCGTCAGCACCTGACGGATCGTCTCGTCGTGCAAAAGGACGAACCAGCCCTTGTCCATGCGGATCTCGGCCTCATAGGTATTGATGACAGTGGCCCCGAGGGCGATGAGTCGGTCGAGAAAGGCGCCGCCGTCATCCATCTCGTCCATCAGGAATCCCCGATAGAAGAGCGTGCGCCTGGCCTCCTCGGGCGTCAACCACTCGGCGTGGCACGTTTTCTCATCGGCGATGAAGACCGGGATCGGATGGACCGCCTGCGCGATATGCCCGCGCATGCGCTCGAAGGACAGATAGCCCTTCCCCCCCGACCCACCGCCGACGCTCCAGTCGAAAATCACAATGCGGGCGAGCTTGCGTCGAGCGGCGGTTTGGGCAAGGAGCGCAGCGAGGTCTCTCAATGGAGGGGAGACCCCGAGCGCGCGCGGAACATCGACGCCGAGCTCGGAGAAGTAGTCGGCGGCGAACTCGAAGATCTCCGCCGCGCCCACGCAAGAGTCGATATTGAATTCACAGAAACGATAACTGCCATCCTCGGCCTGCAGGATGTCGAAGCGGCTGACGATCGTCTCGGGCTCGAGCAGCTCCTCCCAATTGACGAATCGCTGCATCGCCTCGGGCACGCGAAACGTCCGCAGGATTCCCTCGCGGCCGATCCTTTCGTTCAGATGGCGCAGAATTCTCGTCTGGATACCCACCAGCGCCGACGCCGCCTCACCCAGACGGGCACAATCGCGTCCGGGAAACACGAAATTGAGCGGCAAAAGGAAATAGCGGTGTCCGCCCTCGGCCAACATCCGCGCGTCCTGCGCCGGCAGGAGCGATCGACGCTCGATGAGGTCGCGGCTCGCGGTCACGGCCTCGATCAGCTCTTCATTGAATCGCTGGAAGAGCGTGGTCGTGACACTGCTTGAGCCTGACCCACGTTTCGAAACGGGAATCTCATCAGCGCGATGCACATCGAGAACGATCTTGCCGAAATGGTCGCTGCGCTCCATCCGGCCATGCGCCTGCGCCACATCGCCGATCGGAAAGACGGAATCGATGACGGGCCACAGCTCGCGCGCCGCCAGGAGCGGAAGCCAGCGTTCGCGAAACCGCCGGGTAATGGCCCGTTTCGCTTCCATGGGACGCGACCGCATGATCGTGCCTTTGAGCCGCAGCCTCTTGAGCAGGATGGTGTCCAGATCGAGCTCGCATCGCGTGCCGCTCATCACGCCCACGTGCACCAGGCAGCCGCCCTCTTTCAGGACCGCCAGGTTGCGCTCGAAGTAATCGGCGCCGACGATGTCGACGACGAGATCGACTCCTGCGCCGTCTGTCCACTTCAGTACATCGTGCATGAATTCGCGCGTTTTGTAATGAATTGCCAGATCGGCCCCCAATGCCAGAGCGCGCGCGGCCTTGGCGTCCGATCCGACCGTACAGGCGACGCGTGCGCCGGCACTCTTCGCCATCTGGATGCAGGAGCTCCCAAGACCGCTTCCGCCGCCGTGCACGAGCACGGTCTGCCCCGCGGCCAGTTTTCCGAGCGCGAACATCGCCGTGTCCGCGGTGAAGAACACTTCCGGCACCGCCGCCATCTCGGCATACGAAAAGCCGGACGGTATGGCGATGGCCATCTCACCGTCGAGCAGGCAATAGTCGGCGTACGCGCCGCCACCCACCAGGCCGAAGACGGCGCTTCCGACCGGGAGCTGGACGCTCGCGCCGCAAGCGGCGACGTCGCCGGCGATCTCCACGCCCAGGATTTCCGATTCGCCGGGAGGCGCCGGGAATTCGCCGCTGCGCTGCAGTAAGTCAGCCTGATTGAGGGCCGCAGCCCGGACCCGGACCAGAACCTGGTCGGAACCCGGCTCGGGCGTCGGCACATCGCCGATTCCCAGGACCTCCGGTCCTCCTGCTCCTGCCATAATGACAGCGCGCATCGGGGTTTTCCTTGGTTACGCGGAGACTCTTGCGCGCGGTGTTTCCGTTGCCGGCGTGCCGATAGCGTCGTTGAGCGCGGCGGCGAAGGATCGGACGTCGTCGTGCGAGAGATCGGCGCGGATCATCACCCGCAGACCGGCGTGCCCTTTCCTGACGATCGGGAAAAACACCGCGGACGTATAGAAGCCCTGCTCCAGGATCGCGGCGGACGCAGCCACCGCTTTCTCCTCGTCCCCGATGTGGATGACTTTGAGCGGAAATCCATTGCCGCGCTGGTCGGTCGGCACGAGCTCGTCGAAGAGGGCCATGTTGTCCTGCAACTTCTTCTGAAGCCGGCCGAGCTCGGGGGAGTTGTGCAGCCGGATCGACGCCATCCCCGCGCCGATTCCCGGCACATTGAGACCTTGCGACCAAGCGAGCGGGCCGCCGAACCGAGTCAAGACCGCCTCGCAATCCTTTGGCCCGAGCATGATGATGCCGCCGCTGCCGCCAAAGCCCTTCCCCAGCGACGCCACAATGATGGTCAGGTCATTGACCTCAGGCATCAGAGACCGGGCATGTCCCTCCCCTGTCCGGCCGCAGACTGACAGCGAATGCGAGTCGTCGATGAAGAGGAACAGGCCGTACTTGTCCTGCAGGCGGAAAAGGTCGTCCAGCGGGGCCGCGCCGCCCATCGAGTAAACGCCGTCGCAGACGAAGGCCACGCGCTCGTGAGCCTTGCAGATGTCCTCGAGATAGTTCATGTCATTGTGCGGGCACGTCAGCACCTTCGTCTCATCGCCGCAGATGGGCTTGATGTAGTCCATGCAGAAATGCGCGAACTTGTCGAAGACCATCACCGGCGGCTTGCCGTCCCTGCTGAAGTGCCCCGATGCGATCAGCGGCAGCACGCCGGCGGTGGCGGCGCTGCTGGTCACGGCGGAGATCGTGCGCGCGCCGGTCAGCTCCGACAGGCCCTCCTCGAACTCCTCGAGCAGATTGAGACGCAGGCGGATGCGCGAGATCGGCAGGTCCATTGCGCCCTGGCTGCGCAATGCACCGACAGCCCCTTCAATGATGTCCGGATGGCTGGCCAGCCCGAGGTAGGAACAGGAGCAAAGATTGATGAACCGGTGGCCGTCGGACCGGCGGAGGACGTTGGGCGTCTCGTAATCGACGCGGATGTCGATCAGACCGCTCGCATGCGCCGTGTTCCAGGCGCGGTTCCCGTATTCGACCGCGGAGGCGTTGTTGCGAAACCGATGAAAGTCTCCCGATTTTTCCATCGCCTCTCCCTCTCTCGTCGAACGAAGAGAAGAACGAGCCGAGTGCAGGCAGCTACGCTCCCCTCACGGAATCCAATTGCTGTATATGATGTCGATGACTGTAATTACCTCTGGAAAGGATGTCAAGAAGTATAGTTTCCGGCTGACGATCTGATGACGGCAGCGGCGCCTATAATCCTTCGCATGCCGGCAGCGCTCGACCTGCTCCTGTCGCCTGTAGGTCAAGAGGAGTTCTTCCGCGATCACTGGGAGCGTCGCCACTTCTACGTGAAGCGCAACGACGCGGAGCGGTTCGCGATGCTGTTCTCGCCCTCCGATCTGCCGCAGGTGATCGCGGCGGCCGTGCAGGCGATGCGTCACCAGCCGCTCAACGATGTGCCGATCATCGAGATGATCGCCCGCGCCGAAGAGCCGCGCGCGGTGGCGGCGTCGCCCACCGTCGCCGGTGTTTACGCTGCATTCGAATCCGGCTCGACGGTGCGCCTGAACCAGTTGCACCAGTACTGGCCGCCGATGCTGTCGTACGTCCGGCGGCTCGAGCGCGAGATCGGATTCATCGTAAGTGTGTCGGCATATTGCGCGCCCGCGGACGGCCGCGGCGCCGGCGCGCACTTCGACGAGCATGACACGGCGGTCGTGCAGATCGCCGGCTTAAAGCGTTGGAGGATTGGACCGGGGCCGACGCTGCCCCTCGAGACCGTCCCGCTCCTGCCGTTCGAGACCCGCGAAGAGATGCGCCGCCATCGCGTCCCGCCGCCTCCGTTCACCCGCCGCGACAACCTGGAGGAGATCATCCTTTCGCCGGGCGATTTTCTCTATCTCCCCCGCGGTTATATCCACGACGTGCGGGCGATCGGCACGTTTACGGTTCACCTCACCTTCGGCATCCAGCAGATCACCTGGATCGATTTCATCGGCGCGCTCGCCGCCGCGGCCGGGTTGCGCGACCCACGCCTTCGCCGCTCGATTCCTGTCCGTCACCACCGCACCCAACCGGAGGCGATGCAAGCCGCCGCGGACGAAGCCCTCAACGCGTTCGTCGAATCCGCTTCCGCTCCGGAGACGTTCGACTGGATCGCCGGACAGTTCGACCGCGTCTCCGCGGCCGACAGCTCGTTCTACTGGGTCGAAGCAGTGGCGGAGCTGACGCCGGAAACGCGGATAGAGCTCGCGCCGGCGGTCTCGCTCGTGTACGAGGAAAACGGCGATGAGGTCGCTCTCGTCGCCGGCGCGACACGGCTCCTCGGACCTCCCTCCTATGCCGGCGCTTTCCGTTTCGTTGCCTCTTCGAGCTCGCTCGCGGCGCTTGAGATTCCGGGCACGTTGTCGCCCGGCGAACAGCTTGCCATCGCGCGCCGCCTCGTGCGTGAACGGCTCTACATCATGCCGCGCGAGGTCCCATTCGTGAGCGCTGGCGCTCCCGCGCCGCACGACTGACGTCGCTGGATCCCACAACGGCGCCACTGCACGAATGCGGGGACTGGTGGAGTCCCATCGGCCCCGCCTAAATGAAATACTCAGCAGCCGCCACTTGGGGGCTTTTTGTTTTCAGCGTCGAACCCCTCGCGCCGAATGTGCCGCAAGGGCGACCAGCGGAGGGAAGACGATCGCGAGGACGTCCTTCACCGCCGCCGCGGGTGTTCCGCTGGCGACCAGGAGAAGAGCGGCGACGCTGATCGTTCCGAGGATGATGACGGCCGCCGTCTGCCTCTGATCGTTCGGTGTGCGCATTACCTCAACGTGCGCATCACGGGCGGCATGCGCAAGAGACGTGAACGCGTCTTGACTCATTTCGCGTCGATCTGCGCGCAGACGAGACACGTTCGGCGCGCATTCGCGACGGAAAGTATCGACCGCGTAGAGAAACAAGTAACCTATGCGAGTCATGCCGCCGCCCGATATCACCGAACAGATGAAGCGGCTGCGAGAGATCGTCCGGCAGCGCATCGGTGAATACGACGCTCGCCATCGACGCAGATTCCCGCTTCGCAAGGTGGCCGGCGTGCTGCGAAGTCAGAACCCGCAACTGTCGACCGTCTTGCGCGGCGCCCGTGATCTCGAGACGACGGTCGGCGATCTTCTCGGCGAGCCGCCGCTCGGAGAAGCGGACTTGCGGAAACTCCGCGAGCTCGTCGAATTTCTCATCGCCCGGTTCGATCTGATGGGCACACAAGCGGCTGCGACGCGCGAGGCGCACACGATCACGGTGACCGAGGCGGAGTTCATCGAACGCGACTTCGACTATCCGCGCCCCCACCATGTTTGGATCGTTCCGCATGCGAAGGCTGCTGCGGGTAGCGGCATCGAGGCCGATCGCGACACCGAGACGACCGAGGTCCTGCACTCGATCCGTGACGTGTACAACGGACAACTGCGCGTCATCCGCGTCAACGGAAAGTCGATGTCACCCGTGCTGCTCGACGGCGACAAGGTGACGTTCGATACTCGCCTCGTTACGCCACAGGACGGCGACGTCGTGGCGGTGTACGACAGCGTTCGCGGCGGCATCGTCGGGTACTGGCGCCGCGGCGCGCGGGGGGAGTGTTGGCTCGACAAAGAGAATGACGCGTTCGACTCCGAGCGTCTCGACGCGGCTGGCGGGTGGACGTTATGGGGAACTGTGACGCGGAGAGTCGACACGCCAGTGCATCCGCGGCGGCCGCGTCGCCGCTGACGCTCCTCTCACCCACAAAGTCCCTCCCCTGGTGTCTTTCGATCAGTCCGACCGATCGGAAGGAGAAGGTGCCGTGACCGAAGAGCGTTCGTTTCTCAACGACGGGGGCGTGTATGTGTCGAATACGCGTGTCGTCATCCAGGGGACGACCTATGCGACAGCGAACATCACCTCGGTTCGCAAACACATTGTGCCGCCGAAGAGCGGGTGCGCGACCGTCATGGTGATCTTCGGCGCTTTGGGAGCTCTCGGCGGGCTGCTATCCGCGCTGGCCGGAAGCGGCGACGAGCGATGGTCGCCGCTCGTCATGAGCGCGACTCTACTGATCATCGGAATCGTCTGGCTCCGATCACTCCGTCCGACTTACCACGTCATGCTCGCCACCGCGGGCGGTGAACGGCAGGGACTGACATCGCAGGATGAGGGAGTCGTCGATCGTGTGACCACTGCCATCGCCGATGCCATCGTGCATCGCGGGTAATCGCAACCTGCCCCCAACTCTCCCGTGGCTCGCGGCACGCTTTGGATGAGCGAGGCGACATTTGCGCTAACCACGGGAGCGCTTCGGCGCGAGCCGCTCGAAGCGGGCGGTCGAATGCGCGCGGATGGCGTGACCGGTGAAGTCGACGCAGACTTTCGCTCCGATGGCGGTGGTCAGGGCGATGCTGTTCTTTCCGTCGCCGCCGCAATCGACGATCTCGAGCGATGTGATCACGCCGGCGGCGCGCGGCGAGACGCGGCCGGTCCAGAGGGGCTTCCCGGCGGCGAGTTTCTTCGGGTCGAAGACGAACAGCATGCTGCCGGATGTGGCGATGATCCTCGGCGCATGCCGATTCGTCGGGCGTCCGATCGTGACGCGGTCGATGTGCCGATTGGCGTCGAACGCGCCAAGGCGAGCTCCATCGGGGCCGTAGACCACGAGGCGTGATGCCTTCGAATGCTCGTCGCTCCGCAGCGCGATGACTTCGTTCGTGTGTTGGCGGAACAGATCGCCGGTGATGAACGCCGTCACCGTCATCGGCTCCCGCACGGACCAGAGGGGGTTGCCGATTGCATCCAGCGCCGTGACCGCGTCGCGCGTGGCAAAGACGACCTCGCGCCTGCCGTCGGCATCGAGATCCACGGCTTCGGCATGCGTCACCACGCCGCCGGCGTCCCGCTGCCAGAGCGGTTCGTTCTTTTCTGAAAGCGCGCGAATGGTCGTCCCGCCGGCAGTGGCGCGCGCGGGGCCCGAGCCGGGAGCAAGAGCCCAGCATTGCGCCAGCGGCATGTTGCGCGCTTCCCCGTCCATGCTGGCCTGCGTGGCGGAACCGACATTCGGATCGCGATTGTCGTGAATCCACGTGTGCACATTCCGCTCGACGTAGCCGGCAAGCGTCTCCGCCGTCACGACACCGCGCACCTTTGCCGCGCCGCAATCGATGCCTTCGATCACAGCCTTTGTGAACACGCCGTTGCGCGCTTCGGCATCGTCGTACGCCCACTGGCCGGCCGCCGCGGCATAGAAGACAGCCTGCCCGCGTGTGTGCCCGAGGCGCCGCACGATCGGCGCCGCGCTCACCGGATTTGCCAGCGCCGCGCGTGTGCCGCTCACCATCCGCTCGCGGCAGGCGTCGACGAAGACGAGCGAGCGCTGCGCCGCCGACGACGCGATCACTTCGAACATGTCCGCGGTGGAGAGCATCGTGGCCCGGTTGCGGACGACCGACGACGCGCCGAGGATGTAGCCGCTGCCTTCGTGCAGGAAACCGTGCGTAGCGATGGAGACGATGAGCATTCCGTCGCGGGCAGCCAGCGCTGCCTGCTCGCGGAGGGCAGCGCGGATGTCACCGGCGCCGGCGCGGAAACGCACGTCGGCGCCGGCGTCCTGCAAGGCGCGCAGGCGATCGCGCGACTCCTTCTTGATCGGCCGGCCGGAGAGTGCGAGCACGACGCGGCGGGGCGGCACGAGACTGACGCGCCGTTCGAGCGCGAAGACGTAGGCGAGATCGACCGCATCGTCGACGGCGTACGGAACCTCCTGGACGGAATCGCTCGTGAAGTGGCGCACGCCGACGAACAGCGCCGCCGCCTGCCTCCGATCGAACCGCGTGCTGGCGCTGCGCGGCGGCTCGATCAGCGTACGCACCGAACGCGCATTGTGCGTAGCGGCCGGTACGACCGTCGCCGTTGTGATGCCGAGGAGCAGGCTCCCCAGAGCCAACGGTTTCCAGCTCCTCACGTTATGAGGATGACACCAGGCGGTGGAGTTTGTAGCGTCACCCACAAACATCCTCCACGGAACGCACGAATGCGACCTCCGCCGCGGCGAGTGGCCGACTGAACGTGCCCGCAGCCGGCCGCTATCGCGCGGAGGTCGCATGGGGCAAAGACACCGATGCGGCACGTTTGTGGCGCGGACGGACCGACTCGATCACGAGCCGTTCGATCGACCAGGTGGCGGGCGTGAGGACGCCTGTCCCGCGCTCGGTCGAGCCGGTGAGCACCACAAGACGTTCGAGTGCCGTGGTTACTGTCGGCTTCGGACCGCGGACTCCGTCCCACTGCAGGATCCATGGATCCGCGAACGGCTCGTCCGTCGCCAGAAGGATGTATGTGTCGACACCATAGGGGGGCGCAACCTCGAACTTCGCGCTGAGCGGGATCACCGGCGGCGGCGGGGCGGCACCGGCGAGCGGGAAATGATTCTCGACCGAGCCGCTCACCGGATAGAGGAGCGTGCTTTGGCCGTAGCTGTCGATCGTGAAGACGTAGACGTGGCGGCGGCCGGTGCGCACGGCCATCGGCAATACGGCGCGGAGTTCGAGCGAGTAGGTGTCGTTGCCGGCGACGCTGCCGCCGTCCGCGACGAGTTGTCCATCGCGTTCCCGGCGGAGCGCGAGGCGATACGGCCAGCGCGCCTCAGGCGGCGACTCGAGGAGACTCCAAGCCTCGATCTTGTGCAGCCGCAGCGCCCGGTGGCGGAGGACGAACGCGGTATCGGCTCCGGCATCGGTGATCCAGGTGGTCCGCAGCGGCAGGCCGGAAGCGTGCCGGTCGCTGTGCCGCGCGTTGGGGCGCACCCACGCGTACTCGACGTGCCTCTGAACGAAACGGCCGGCGAGGACGTAGTCGGCGTCGTCAGCATTGTCGACCACGTCGATGACGGCGGGGCCGGCGATTTGTGCAGCGAGCATTTCGGTCGCGGGGAGCTGGACGAACAGCGACGTCCCGCGGGGAAGCCGTGCCAGTGCGTGGAACGCATCGTCGTCAGATCCGAACGAGCTCGCGTGCCCGGCGGCATCGAGGAGCTCCCAGCGCGCGCCGGTGCGGCGCAGCAGGTGTTCCGGCGTGCGAACCGTCGGATCGCTGATCCATTCGATCTCGTGATTCGCCGCGATCGCCGCGGCGCGGCGCGCAAATGAAGCCACGTCGTTCACGCCGGCCGGGAGCCGCGGGATCGCAACATGGAGCGGACGCGGCGGCGGAGCGGCCCAGCCGGTGAGCTCGAGCAGGGTTCCACTGCGGACGTGCGCCTCCGCGGGCACATGCGCCTCGCAGCGTCCGAGGCCGAGGAGTGCGGTGACCGTGAGCTGCGGTTGCGAGCGGTCACCGACGACACGCAGCTCGCTGCCGGCGGTGATGCCATGCGCCCATCCGCCGGAGATCACGGCCGTGCCGTCGCTGCGAACCCGCTCGACGGCCAACGTCATGCGCGCACCGCGAACGGCATTGCCCGTGCCGAGGAACGGGCGGAGACGCTGCTCGGCATCGCCGGCGAGGATCGGATTCTGGAACGGCATCTCTGCGCGCAGCCGCGCCTGCGCCCGCGTGAACGTCTCGATCGCCGGTTCGTCCGGCGCCGCGTCGCGCATCGCCCGCATCCATGCCCAGGTGAATGCGCCATGCATCGTATGCCGGTCGTCGCGGGCCTCCCTGGCCTCTTCGTCGTCATGCGACGCGCTGATGACGAGCGCGCCGCGGTTCTCCGGACGCGGGCCGTAGTCACCGCCGTCGGCGACGTCGCGCAGATCGGGCCGGATGCCGCGCGGCCGCGCCAGCGTGAGGAGCCCGCGCGCGGCGGAGCCGCTATGGCACGCGTCGATCATCACGGTGAGGCGTGCGCCGCGATCGAGGATGGCGTTGAAGATGCGCCGGAGCTCCTTGTCCCGGATGTCAGGCGCGCCGCGGCGAGAGTCGGCTGGGATGATCGACTCATCGAGTTTGTCCGGCTCGTCGGATCGAGAGTTCTTCACCTGCGAGCCGTGGCCGGCGAAGTAGATGAAAATGACGTCGTCCTTCGTCGCCGTCGCGGCCAGCCGGTTCGCGGCCCCGAGGATCGCGCTGCGCGTCGCCGACTGGTCGTTGAGCGTGACGATGTCGCGCGCGTCGAAGCCGTGCAGCACCAAGAGGAGCTCGCGCATCGCGGTGGTGTCGTTCACCGCGCCGGCCAGGTTCGGCCAGTCGCGGTCGGGGGCGGCGGCACCGATCGCCGGCAGCCGCGACGCCGTGTAATCGTTGATGCCGATGAGCAATGCGTATCGATGCGGCGCCGCAACCGCGGCGGGAACGACGAGGGCAAGGGCGAACATGATCGCCAGTCTCAGCGGCACGGCTGCAGATCCTCCGCCTCACCTTGCACGAGATTCCCGTACGTCCGGACGCTACCGGTGCGATCGCGATAGACCACGCCGCGGAAGGCGCGCTCGCGGGTGAAGCGCCGCACCCCCCCGTCGACCACGGCGTACGCCCCGGTCCCGTAGTGAATCGCCTCCGTTAGCGAATCGTCGAGCACCATCGAGGTGTCGACGAGGAGGACGCTGCAATCCGCGCCGGCGGCGGCGCCGCGGATCTTCCACTTGGCGAGCCGCGAAGCCGCGTAGCGCCTGGTGAACAGCAAGGCGGCGTCGATGCGGTCCTGCCGCCGCGGAGGTTGTTGCCGCGGCGCACACGCGATCAGGCAAACCGCGAGCGCTGCGATTCTGATGATGTCCATGTCGTTCTCTATGAAAGAACGGTTCGCCGCATGTGCGGCGAACCGTTCCAAAACTTATGGTTCGATGTAACCAGGCGGGCAGAGCACGCGGTCATACGCTGCACGTCCGATGTCCAGCCGCAGCGTGTTGAGGAGCGGCGAATAAACCGCCGACTGCGGATGAACGTCCGACCAATCGACCGTCGCGTATTGGGCTCCACCAGCGGCACCGGCGAGCGGCACGAGGCGCGTCTCCGTCGCCGGCGGGTTCTGCAGGAGGTCATAGTAGGCCTCGAAGTGCTTGCCAACCTGCGGCGCGTCGTTAGTCGCCGAGGCGGGTGGAACAAACGGCGGGAGATTGAGCACGGCGATCTCCATGGAGTTGTTCGCGTCGGGCGTGAGCGTCATCGACCGGCCTGAGTCGCCGTTGAACTTGCTCTCGACGATCTCGATGCCGCTGCCGGAGATCTCGATCTCGGCACCGACCCACGTGGCGATTGCTTGCGAGTACGAAGACGCGCTGCCGGAGCCGTCCAGCCGTGAGAAATGGACCGGCGTGACGTTTGCCCCGATTCGTGCGATCGATTGCGTGAACACCCGTCCGCTGCGCAGATGGAATCGCGCAACGACGGTCGACGGCGGCTGCGCGGCGAGCACCGACGAATCGAGCGTGCAGCTGGACGGGCAGATCTGTTTGAGATCGGCGATCCAACTGATGTCTTCCCGCTCGGCGGACGTCGAGGGGATCAGCGACGGCTGACCATTGTTGAAGGTACGGGCGGTTGACGTGTATGAGAGCGCCGGCAGATCGGGGTCGTTCCCGCTGGCTCTCTGCAGCGAGACGTCGGAACCGGAAAGCGCCCACGCGCCACCGCCGCCGGCCGCGGCTTCGAGCGAGTCCTGCGCCGTCGACAGCGTCTGATCGGCGTAGACGATCTGCGCGACGTCGCCGTCGCGGGTCGGGCAGTCGCCGCTGCAAGAGCCGGCGCGCGCGATGAGGAGGGGGTTGTGCTGCTGGAGTGCGCTGCCGTCCGAGAGGTGATGACCGTGGTCGGCCGCGAGGAGGAGGACGGTCATTTCTTTGCCGTCCTGGCTGGGGGTGAAGACCATGAGACCGCTGAACAGAATCTTGAGAATGAAGCTCGTCAAGGTGGTTTCTCCTTCGTGATATCTCCTAACGACGCGAACGGCGAAGAGGCGTAGCCGATGACCTGGAAGGGCGCCCACGAGAGTCCCGACTTCAGTCCGAGGTTGTTGCTCCTCAGCAGTTCGAGTTGCGCGGCTCTGAGCGCCGACGCCGCATCGCTGCCCTGTCGATAGTGACGATGGAAAGACACGAGAAGAGCGGACGCTGTGGCGTCGTCAATGTCCCATAGAGCGCCGACCACGCCCGGAACACCGGCGCCGACGATCGGCCGAACGAGAGGGGCAATGCCTTCCACACCGACCGGCAGCCCTCCCGCACTGCTGCAGGCACCGAGCACCACGAGACGCGTCTTGTCGGTATGCAGCTGTTTCATGAGCGTCTCGGCGTTGAGCACGCCGTTCAATAGGAGGAACGACTGGGAAGGGGCGTCGCCGTTGACGATCGCGTGCGCCGCGATATGGATGAGCGCGTTGCCCCCGGCCAGCCGGAAGAATCGCTGGGGTGTTGCCGCCTCGCCGATCAGGACCTCGGACCGTGGATAGAACGAGCGGATTTGCTCCACTTCCTTCTCCGCGAACGGGAGCCGCTGCAGTCCTCGGGCAAGTATGGATTGCGGATCGAAGGCCGGGTCGCCGATCAGCAACGCCGAGGAGTCGCGTGCCGCGAGATCCCGGTCGCGCAGGACGGCGAAGACGTACAGGAGCGCGCTGCCGGAGCTCGACAGCGGATAGTCTTAAATGACGTATTTCTTCGTATCCGGATCGCGCAATGCGCCGAACGGCATGCCGCGCAACTCGCGATCCGGGACGATGACGATGTTCGCAGCGGCGCCGCCTGGCATGCGACGGACGACGTCGAGCGGCGTCTTCAGCAGCGATTCATACGGTGCATACAGGCCGGCTTCGAATGCGGTCCCATTCCTCATGCGCGCCGCATCCTGTAGTGCGGCCGTCCAGCGTTTTACGTCGCTCCGGCGAGCCGCCAAACGCAGCACAGTGAAGACGTCGCGGCTGAGGATCCAGGCGTACGTTTGATCCTCGAGAACGCGATATTCGATGAGGAACGTACCGGGCGGCAGATAACCCCGCAGCTTCGCGATGTCCAGGTTGTCCGGTTGCGCGGCGAGCTCGCGAAACGCAGCCGGTGCCGTCGGCAGCTTGCGGACGAGGTCGAGCGGCTCGAAGGCGCGAGCGCGCTCGGTATACCGGAATGCTTCATCCGCCCGCCCTTCTCCGATCAACTGTCGGATCAGCAGGTCATACGTCTCTTCGAAACGGGAGAAATAGACATTCCAGAGGTCGTCCGTCCGGCCGAGCCGCCGTTCGCGCAGCAGCCGCTCTTCCTCGCCGTGCAACTGTCTCAAGGCCTCCAGCATGTCGGCCTCAGCTTCCGCCGGCTGTCCGATACGGCGAAACGCCTCGGCGCGCTCCGCGAATAGCAACGCCCGGAACGTCGCGTACTCTCCTTGCGACGCGAGATCGATTGCATGCGTGAGCGTGGCAACGGCACCGCGCGGATTGACGTGCAATGCAGCCTCGCCTTCGACCTCGGCGAGACGCGCTTCCAATGCTCGGCGCACGCTTGGGTCCACGTCCTCAGCGCTGGCACGAATGGCAGCGTCGACGTCGCGTCGTGCGGCGTCATAGCGCTGCAACTTGAGCTCGATCGCGGCACGTTCGCGAAGGGCGATGGCGAGATATCCGCCCCCCGCATGCGTAGCGACATCGACCATCACGTTCTGATACAGCAGCGCTGCCGCGGGATGGCCGAGATCGAGCGCGGTGCGGGCAGTGACACCGATGAGCAGTTGCCGCGTTCTCCGATTCAGAAGGCGCGGCACGTCTCTTACAGCGGAGAAACCCTCGCGCCACGCAGCATCTTTGAGACCGACCACCGACATCGCGCTGATCGTTCGCGCGTCCGCCGCCGCACGATCCTCCCAGTCGCCGCTCCGGCCGTACGCCGTCATCGCAGCATCGTATGCGGCAAACAATTCGCCGTATCGATTGAGGTACTGATCCGGATAAAGCCGGTTTAGATCGACGCGCGCGGTGACGGACGGATATCGCCGCAAACGGGCAACCGCCGCGACGTTATCGAGCTGCCTGGATGCCGCGTCATAGTCATTTGTATTCAGTGCGTTCAGGCTTGCATACGCGATGCGGGCGAGCAGGTATTGAGGGCTTCCAGCCTGCTGCAGCAAACGCGCCGCGGTTGCGTAAAGCGGTACGGCAGCTTCGACACCGAGATTTCGATCCGCAGCGCGAGCATTTGCGAAAAGGATATGTCCCTGCTTCAAAGCGTCGACGACCGCCGGCAAATGTGCATTGATGGTTGCCGTCGCAACGTCAACGAAGTAGTGGTCATTGAAGAACTGCGACAGTGCCTCGGCGAAGGTCTTGACGCGGGAGACCGTCTGCGGCGAAGGCGAGGCCGCCCACTGTGGGAGCACGTCTTCCTCGAAATGGTTCTCCGACGTCGCCGGGAACGCCGCAATGAGACGCCGCGTTTGATTGACGTCGAGCGCATCGAGTGCCGCATCGATCTGCGCCCGAACCTGCGCCCACTGATGTTCGCCGTCTTGCGCGGCCGCGCGGAGAAGCGCCGTACGGCGCACACGCGCCTCGTCTGTCCAAAGACCTCCTTCGGTGTCCGCCGCCCGCCGCCAGGCCTCGATGGCTTCCGCATCGAGCGACAACGCCTCGAGAATCAACGCGCGATTGAATTCCGCGCCGGGCGGTCGCGGCGTCGTCGCCACGGCGCGTTGCGCTGCATCGAATGCCCGCAACAGGTCCGCCGGATTGTCGTTCCGCTGCGCGCGCACATAGTACGCGCCCGCCAGATCGCTCATCGCCGCAGCGTCCGCGCGCGAGAAGTTCTCCAGAGCCGCGATCGCTTCGTCGGCGCATTGAGGAAGCGACACCAGCATCCGATCCGCCTCCTGGCGCGAATCGATCACCTCGTCGCAGCGGCCGAAGAGAACCGGCGCGGCTTCGCATTGTGCATCGACGACGACATGGCCAGGCGATAATTTCCGCGTGCACGAGTGCCACGACCGCGTCGTCGTCAACCGCGGCTCGACCGCCCGCCCCCACATGCCGCCGGCGCCGGTGTCTTCATGATGGCAAGCGCCAGCGAGCAGCAGCAGCGCAACGGAGACAGTGAGGGCTTTCACGATGAGCGGACCATACAGAATGACGGCTGAGAGCGGCGGATCATGATTGTAGACGGCACAGGTCCATACGACGAGCGCTTCGAGGCGATTTTTCGGAAATGCTACGCGCGCGTATTTCGCTACTTCCGCACGAACCGCATCGCGGACGACGAGGCCCAGGATCTCTCGCAGGACACATTCAAGCGGCTTTACGAACGGATGGGGCAGATTCGCAATGACGACCCATGGCCATTCCTGGCCACGATCGCAAAGACCATCCTCCTCAACCGCGTCCGTGCGCGGCAAACGCAGAAGCGCAGCGCGCCGATGGTCGAGATCGACGATCCTGAATTGCTGTTTGCCGAGCCGGCCGCTCCCGCGGAGCCTGACTACGCCGACCGCCAGGCCGACGAGGCACGGTGGAGCCGCGTACGCACGGCCGTTGTGTCGCTGCCGCCGGGACAGCGCGCGTGTCTACGGCTTTGGATCCAGGGGTTCCAATACGACGAAATCGCAAAGATCCTCAGCATCTCCATGGATGCCGTGAAATCGCGCCTGTGCGACGCGAAGAAATACCTTCGCGAGAAGTTGGGAGAAAAACCATGATGAACCAATCCGACTGGAATGCCGTCCGCGACGCCTTGATCGCCGACGACCAAGCGAAGCTCGGGGAGCCCCCGGCTGTCGACGAGCTCCTCGCGTACGAGCGCGGCGAGCTCTCCCCGGAAGATACCGAACGCGTGCAGCAACTGCTCATTGCCTATCCCGAGCTCGCCCGCGCGTACGCCACGCCGTTTCCGTCCGACGATACGGAACTGCCGGCCGGCGTCATCGACCGTCAATGGAACGCCTTCCGCAACGGCAAGGGCTCCGGCGCGCGCGTGCTGCCGTTCTGGCGTAGCGTTGCCGCCATTGCCGCGACCGTCGCCATCGTCTTCGGGGCAATGCTTTGGCACACGCATACGGAACTGCTGCGGCCTCACGTCCTCCCGGAGGCAGTCATCCTCACACCCGACGGACGGCGCGGTATCGCGGAACCGGCGTACCCGATCACACCCACCGGCGATTCGGTCCTGTTCGTCGTATCGCTCATCGGCCCGACCGACTACGAAACGTATCGCCTCGAGCTGGTCCGCAGCGAGTCGCACCAGCGCGTCTGGTCCAGCGAGCCGCTGCGCGCGACGAACAGCAACAGCTTCAATGTCGACGTCCCGTCCCGCGCGCTCCCGGCCGGAACGTACCAGGTGATCGCCTACGGCCTGCGCGGCAACGCACAAGAACAGGTCGCGACCTACACGATCGATGTCCGCCGTCCGTCAGTTCCGTAAACCAACCTCCTTGTCTGCGATCTGCGCGGTAAGGAGACACATTGACCGGGTATTATTCCGGACTTATCCTTGTACTCAGATATCCGTACGTGGCCACGACGGCAACGAAGGGGCCATCGCCGGGAGACGATCATCGAGTGCCATCGAACGAAAAGGAGACCCGACATGAACCAGGAAGAAACAACACCCATCCAGCTCGACCTGAGTGTCGAGACCCTTGCCCTCCTCGGACAGAGTCAGCAGGAAGGTCCGCTCGGCACCGATTCGGTCCCCATCCGCACCTGCGGGTCTCATTCGGTTTGCTCGATACCGCTTTGTTGTCCGTAACCCGCATTTCTCACACTCTCACTGGAATCGTCGGCATCCTGTACCCCGTCGAGAGCCCTTCTCCCCCGCGGTTTCTTGCGGGGGAGAAGGTGCCGACAGGCGGATGAGGGGGCGGTTCTCGCGCTGAAGTTAATTGTTTTCATGAGTTTCCCACGCCCTTTCATGAAACCAGTCCACTGTTTGGCAGGCTCCAACGCCCCCTCATCCGCCTTCGGCACCTTCTCCCCCCCGCTGAAAAACGCGGTGGGGAGAAGGACGCTCGATTCACACTGTGCCTGCGATTCCACTCAGGTGGTGAGAAATCCAGGGTAACGGCGAAGGCAGCGACACCGTTTCCGCGAGCAGCATCTCGCACCCTCGCCGGTTCGTAGAGCAGATCAGCACGTCAAATCAGGAAGTGCGGCAGTCGAGTTTGAATTGACGGCATTAATGCCGTACTCTGCATCTCATGGAATGGCACCTCACGTACGCCGTTTCGCGGGCGCTCGTCCTCCAGATCGGCCCGGGCGGCCAGCTCCTGGCCCGCAACTCGGTCTCCCGCCAGCCATACGTGCTCGCTCTCGACGGTCTGCCGGTACTGCTCGCGTTTGCCGATGGCCGCACCCCCGCGGATGCGCTGGTTCGGCTTCGGGCCAAATGGAAGATCGACGAGGACGGGTTCGCCACGGTGGTGAGCGCGCTCGTCACGCAGAACCTCCTGACACCGGCCACCGACGCCGGGGCCGAGAGCTCGCTCGCCACCGGCGGCTTCGCCTCGCCGCTCAGCCACTTCATGATGGTCCGCGACAGCATGCGGGTCATGAGCTACCGCCGGGCCATCCAACGGCACTGCCAGGGCCGGAGCGTGGTGGAGATCGGCTGCGGCTCCGGAATCCTCTCGATCTTCGCCGCGCAAGCCGGAGCGCGGCGCGTGATCGCCATCGAAGAGAGCCGGATCGCCGATCTCGCCGCCGAGATGTTCCGCGCCAACGGCGTGGCCGACCGCATCGAGCTTCGGCGCGCCAACAGCCGCGATGTATCGCTCGATGAGCGCGCCGAGGTTGTCATTCACGAGGTGCTGGGCTCGGATCCGTTCGGGGAGAACCTGCTCCCCTTCATCGAGGACGCCCGCGAGCGTCTGCTCGCTCCAAACGGCAGGCTGATTCCGTCGGCGATCGAGGTCTGCTGCGTGGGCTTCGAAGTGCCAGACCGTCCGTATCTCGATTGCCAACGCGCCAGCGCCGAGCTGCTGGAGCTCGAGGGGCTCTACGGCATCGACTTCGGCCCATTCCGGCGCTCCCTGGAGGCCGAGCCGGGCCTCTTCCGGCGCCCGCTCGGCGATCCCGGTAGTTCACAGTTCGAGCCCCGGATCCTGACCGACGAGGTGCAGCTCTACCGCCTCGATCTCGCTGCCAGATCACCGATCGAGGTCCCGCCGCGGCAGGACCTCCGCCTCCACGCCGTCCGGGCGGGAAGCCTTGGAGGCGTGCTCGTCTACTTCCGTGCGCATCTCGACGAGGAAACCGTCCTCAGCACCTCGCCCTCCGCCCCCCGCACCTGCTGGCCCTGGGACGCACGTCCGCTCGACCGGCTCGTCGTCGTGAAACCGGGAGAAGACATCCCGATCATCACCGAGCTCCGCACGTTCCTCGGAGTGGAGCGCCTTCGCGTGGCGCTCGCGTGAGTGGGGGATCGATGCATCCACCATTCCCGCGAGAAGCCTGGCATCCGTGCCGGTCCAGTCCGCGAGAAATTACATTTCGTTAACACCATTGGCATTGACGATGCATCGTTATATCCTTATCCTTCTATGCACGTACTAGTGCGTTGCTTTGATGGAATGGAGGAATCGATAGAAGGGACCAAAGTTCGAACGTCATGTTCGGGCTGAACGCCGAGACTCTCGCTCCCCTCGCCACAACCAGCCGAAGGCCGGTGGGCGACATGTCGATTCAGACCTGCCTGGGCTCGGAGTACACACCGCATATCTGTTCCGTACCTTTGATCTAACGAAAAGGAGAAATCGACATGAATCAAGAAGAAAACGTCATCCAGCTCGACCTGAGCGTCGAGACCCTCGCCCTCCTCGGCCAGAACCAGGCACCCGGCCCGCTGGGCACCGACTCGGTCCCCATCCGCACCTGCGGCACGCACTCGACCTGCACTCCGCCGACCTGTTGTCCGTAAACGACCGAGACTTCGTGTAAGGCGCCGCTCCGCGGGCGGCGCCTTACATCTGCATCGAGCGGATGACCTGGACTCCCATACTCGACGAGGCGCCGGGCGAGGTCGCTCTGGCCGTTGTGCGCGACATCGCCGCCGCGCTGGCAGATTCTCCGCCGTGCAGCCTGTTGGAGGATGAGCCGGAAGATGCCGCCCGCGTAACGAACGCGAGCCTCGGCCTGGGGAAGGCCGGTACGGCTGTCGCTATCGGCTATTTCTCTCTCGTTCAGCCCGAGGAGCCGTCGCACGCCGCCACAGCACGGAGGCTCATCGCCGAAACCTCCCGCGTGATGGCTGCGGAGACGATGCGTCCGACGCTGTATGGCGGCTTCAGCGGCATTGCCTGGGCTCTGGCGAAGCTGCGCGCATGGAAGGTCCTGGACATCGCCGAAGACTCCTTCGCCGTCATCGACACGGCGTTGGCGGACTACCTCGATCACCGCGACATGCCGAGACCGTTCGAGCTGATTTACGGCGTCGCCGGCTATCTCGTATACGCGCTGGCCCGGCTCCCCAATCCCGCTGCGCTGCGCATCATCGAGAGCGGACTGAACGCTCTCGAGGCGACGGCGAAAGCCACGGCCGAGGGGATCACCTGGTTTGTGCCGGCTTCGCAACTGCACTCCACGACGCTCGAGCGCGCTCCGGAAGGCTGCTACAACCTCGGCCTCAGCCACGGCATCCCCGGCATCTTCTCCGTCCTGGCGGAGGTCCACCGCCTCGGCATCGACCCGCCGCGGACGCGGCGCCTGCTGGAAGGGAGCGTTCGCTGGCTGCTCGGGCAGGAGATCGGCGGCGGCTGGTTCCCGGCGCTGATCGGTCCCGGCGTCGATCCAAAACCTGCGCGCGTCTCCTGGTGCTACGGCTCACCCGGCATTCCCATCGCGCTGCTCCGCGCGGCGCGGGCGTTGGAGCGCGATGACTGGCGCGAGACGGCGCTGCGCCTGGCCATGGTTGCCGCCGAAGTTCCGTTCGAGAGGTCGGGCGTCATCGACCCGCCCTTCTGCCATGGCGCGGCCGGACTGATGCATCAGTTCAACCGGCTCTACCAGGACACCGGCATCCCGCTCTTCGCCGAGGCAGCGGGCACCTGGTTCGGTCACGCGCTCTCCTACCGCGTGGAAGGAGAAGGAGTGGCGGGATTCATGGCGCGCTCGATGCCGGGCAGCGGAAAGTATCCCGAGCCGGGCATGCTCTACGGGGCTGCCGGAATCGGAGCGGTCTTCGCCGCGGCAGTCTCCGGCGTCGAGCCGTCCTGGGACGCCATGTTCGCCCTCAGCGATGCGGGGACGGCGTGAGCCACGAGCATCGCTGCGGTGACTTCTTCGTCCTCCGCACACCGCTGCTGCCGTTCGACACGCTGCTCGATTGGGCCAGAGCCGGTCCCGACGAAGATGCGCTGCTCGCGCACCTCCGCGCGCTGGCGGAGCGTCCGGAGATCGCGGAGGCTCTGGCACTGGCGTCTGCCGATCTCGGCGCGGCGCTTGCGGAGAAGCCGTCGAAGAAGGTGCTGCTGGCGCTGGCGCGCTACATCACCCGGATGTCGTCGCGGGCGACACCGTTCGGGCTCTTCGCCGGCTGCAGCACCGGCACGCTCGGCGCGGAGACCAGTCTCGATCTACCGCCTCTCAACGAGTACGCACGGCGCACCGATCCCGGGATCGAACTGCTGCTGCGCGTCACGGACGCGCTGGATGAAGAGACGCAGCGGCGCGCCCCGCTGATTCCGACCTCGACGCGCTACGAGTTGGCCGGGCAGCTCCGCTATGTCGAGGAGCGTGGAAAGGATCATCCTCTTCGCGCCGCGCGCGCAGGACGCGAGCTGCACACGGCGCTTGCTCTGGCCACGCGCCGGCTGCCGGCGAAGGAGCTTGCCGAGGCGCTGGCCACGGAGCTCGGAGCACCGGCCGAGGCGGCCGAGCGGTATGTGGGGCAACTGGTCACCAATCAGATCCTGGTACCGGACATCCGTCCTCGCCCAACCGCCGCTGATATGGCCGGCGATCTCGCCCTTCGGCTCCACGCCATAGGGGCGCCGCAGGGGGCCGCCATCGATGCGCTCACCGCGGAGTTGCGGCGCATCGACGCCGCACCGATCGGCACGGCGGACTCCGCCACGATGCGCCAGCGGCTCGAAGCACTCGCCCCCGGCGCGACGCCGAACCAGGCGTTGCTGGCGGTGTTGCGCAAACCGGCGGCAGGTCTCGTGCTCGACAGGCGCCTCGCCGATGAGCTGCTCGATGCTGCCGACGTACTGCGCCGCCTGCAGGCTCCGCCGGAGAAGGATCCGCTGCTCCTCTTCCGTGAGAAGTTTCTGGCGCGTTATGACACGCAGTTCGTCCCCCTGCTGGAAGTGCTCGACGAGGAGCTCGGCATCGGGCTGGCCGGCTTCGGCCCGCCGGCCGCGGACGATCTGCCCCTGCTCAAGAACCTGCCGTTGCGCGAGAAAAAGGACCTGGTCACGTTCGCACCGATGCACGCGGTGCTGCTGGAGAAGCTCGGACCGTTGTTGCGCCACGGCGGGCAGGAGCTGCTCCTTTCTGATGCCGACATCGAGCGGATGGCAGTCACCGACCCCCTGCCGCTACCCGATTCCTTCGCCATGTTCGGCATTCTCTCCGCCGACGGCTCCTTTCTGCTTCATGCGGTCACCGGTCCCTCGGGTGCGCAGTTCGTAGCCCGCTTCTGCGGCGGAGACGAGACTCTCTCGCGCTGTGTGCAGGACTGGCTGAGGGAGGAGGAGCGGCTCGCGCCCGCGGCCATCTTCGCCGAGGTCGTGGCGCTGCCCGATCGCCGCGACGCCAATGTCGTCATGCGCCCGGCGTTCACCGGGCACGAGATCCCCTTCCTGGCCACCTCCAGCCTTCCTCCCGAACAGCAGATTGACGCCTGCGACCTTCTCCTCGGCGTCAGCAGCGGCCGGCTGCGCCTCTGGTCGCGCGCCCGGGATTGCGAGGTCATCGCGCGCGTGACGAACGCCCACAACTTTCGCACGCGCGGCGTCAGCGCCTACCGTTTCCTCGGCGCGATGCAGCGGCAGCGTGTGGCTGGGGTGCTGGGATGGGATTGGGGTCCGCTCTCGGAGCTCCCCGATCTGCCGCGCGTGCGCTATCGGAATGTCGTACTGTCCCGGGCGCGCTGGACCATCGCCCCCTCGGAGGTGAAGGAGCTTGGCGCCGAGGCGGCAAAACGCCGCGGGATGCCGCGGTTCGTCCTGCTGCAGCACCTCGACAACGAGTTGCCCGTCGACTGGGAGAATCCGCTCTCCATCGAAGCCTTCCTGGCCGTCGCCCACGACGACAAAGCCGTGTTTCAGGAGCTGCTGCCGCTGCCCGAGGAGATGGCGGTACACGGCCCGGAAGGACGCTTCACCAACGAGATCGTCATTCCGTTTCTCCGCCGCCAGCCGCGCAAGGCAGAGGCGAAAGTTTTGATCTCCCATACCCCGCCGGCCATGCGCAGCTTCTCGCCTGGCAACAGCGACTGGCTGTTCTGGAAGCTCTACACGGGCTATTCGACCGCCGACCGGCTGCTGGTCGAGTCGATCGCCCCGGCCATGCGGCGCCTTCAGGAGGAAGGGCGGATGTCGTCGTGGTTCTTCCTCCGCTACAGCGATCCCGATAACCATCTGCGTCTGCGCATTCGAGGTGGCGATGCCGGCGATCTGCTGAAGGAGCTCGGAACGCTTTTCGCTTCGCTGATGGATAGCGGCCGGGTGACGAACGTGCAGCTCGACACGTATACGCGCGAGCTGGAGCGCTACGGCGGCGCTGATCAGATCGAGCGCGTCGAAATGCTCTTCGCGGCCGATAGCGCCGCCGTGGCCGCCGCGCTGCCGTATATTCAGAGCGATGCCACGCTCCGCTGGCAGACGGCAGCGTGGGGAGCCGACCGCCTGATCGACGACCTCGGGGTCCGGGAGGTCCACAAGCCGGCGTTACTCGAGCACCTCTCGAAAGAGTTCGGGAGCGAGGTCGACGATGGCCGCACCACGCGCGAGGCGCTGGCGCGCAAGACGCGCGAAACACGCCCCGCCCTCGACGCCATCTTCGAAGACGCGACGCTCCGTCCCTGGGAGCCCGCCTACAGCCACCGCTCCCAGGTCATCGCCTCCCTCGCGCTCCGCCTGGACCGCGAGCCGCCATTCCAAGACGGCATCATCGCCAGTTTGCTCCACCTGCACCTCAACCGCGTCTTCCGCTCGATGAAACGGCAACAGGAACGGGTGATCTATGACCTGCTGCTACGCCGGGAACGGTCGCGTGTGGCCAGAATGGGCGCAGCGGTCCGCGCCTGAACCACGCCATCGCGAAGCCGGCGACATCGTAGAGCAGGCGTCCTCGCCTGCTACCGGCGGGCGTCCTCGCCCGGCCGCAGCAGGCAGGCTGCCCATACGCGCTAACCGTGCGCTAACCGGCATTTCTCACACGACGAGTGGAATTGCCCGCAGCCTGTCTGCCGATCGTGCGGCGTGATACCGATGAGCAGGACCGATGTGGCACAGACACTCTTGTCTGTGCGGGGTCTCGCCCGGCTCAAGAGACTGCAATCGCTCACGGCACGCGGCTTCGGCCTGAGCACAGACAAGAGTGTCTGTGCCACATCGGTCCCTGGCTTGCGGCGGCAGGCAGGGACGCTCAATCAGGTCGTGAGAAATGCGGGCTAACTTTGGGCTAACTTAAAGCCAACGGCAACCCGCCGCGATAGCGGCAGCGGAAGGTAGCCAGGGGTGCGAGCGCTTCTTGCGAGCACCCCTGGTAACGAGGCCCCATGGTTCTGTGCCGCGCCAGCGGCACTGGAGCGGAGTCACAGTCGTCCGATGACGTCCAGTGCCGCTGACGCGGCACGGCATGCATTCACATCGATGACCAGGGGTGCTCGCAAAAAACGCTCGCACCCCTGGCTACCGTCTTTGGCCGCTATCGCGGCATACGCAGCAGGGATTCCCGGAGGACGCCAGCGTAAGTTAGCGCGCATGGGCAGGATGCCCGCTCTCCGCGTCTTGGCCTCAAACCCGCGACATAAGTTGTCACGCCGGGCGGAACAACGGTTGCAGCACGGCTGGTCTCGCAAGGCGTCGAGCTTCGCGTCACCGGCCGCGGCATCACGTAGTGCAGGCGTCCTCGCCTGCTACCGGCGGGCGTCCTCGCCCGACGGGGGTTTCCGTGAAAGACCCCGTGACCTGCGCAGAAACCCCCGCCGGGCGAGGACGCCCGGCGGCAGCAGGCAGGATGCCCGCTCTCCGCGCAAACGCGCGCCATACGCGGTCAGAGCGGGTGGAACAACGGCCGCAGCAACGGCTGCCCCAGCAAGGCGTCGAGCTTCGCGTCGCCGACGGCCACGCCGTCGCGGAGCACGCCGGCAAGCAGCGGGCGCAACTCCGGCCGCAGATCGAGCGCGATCGCGCCGGCATCGACGAGGCTTCCGAGCGTCTCGAGGACCTGCGCCGGCGCATCGACCCCCGGAAGCAGTCCTTCGAGCGCCTTCCGGATCGGTCGCCAGGCGCGGAAGCTGAGCAGCAGCGCCAGCACGATCCGGTCGCGCGCGAGCACGACACCCGGCCAGTTGATCGACGCGAACACGTCGTAGTCCATCCCGGCGTGCTCCATGGCCGCGAACCACTCCCCCTGATGCTTCGCGCCGAGCGCGATCACATCCTCGAGCGCGCCGGTGCCGCGGAGGTAGCGCCAGTTCTCCATCAGGTGCCACACCGCGTCCCACGGTTGCTCCTGGCGCATCAGCAGCTTCACGTAGCCGACGCCGTCGGTGGACGTCCGCAGGCACTCGGCCATCTTGCGTGTGTAGGCGAAGCGCTTCGGATAGCCGACCGACAGCGAGTCATTGCGGAACACCTGTGTGGCGATCGACGGCCGGAGGTACTGGAATTGCCGCGGCGACGGCGTGAGCGGCGGCGTCCGCACCACCAGCACGACCGTCGGCAGGCTGATGTGCCACACCTGATGGATGAAACCCTCCCCCGCCTCGATCGTTCGCACCCTCCCCTCGCTGATCGCCTCGATGTTCTTCAACCGTAGCGCGCCAACGTGTACGGTCTCGTCGATCGCCTCGGCGCCGCCGAGCTCGTACGTGCAGTGGATCGTCACACCCGAGAGATTCATGAACGCGCCCGAGAAGTCGTGATCGTGGACGACCACTTCCGGAGTCGTGTACACGTAGACGTTGACGAAGAAGTGCGGATTCGACCAGACCGTGAACGCCGGCGGGCCGAGCGGCCCGAAGGGATTGCAGGCGTCGGGAAACTCCGGCGCCGTGAGGGTCCAGTCCGCGAGGGCGCCGAGATCGTACTCGCGGTCGGGACGGCTGTCGGCCAGCACGCGCGATGCGATCGCCGGCAGGTCGCCCGGCCCATAGCCCGCACCCTTCCACTCAGCATCGATCCGTTCGGAAAGTTTTCGGAGGGCGGCGATCATGGAGGTTCGACTTTCCCGAGGAATTATGGCAACTTCCCGCACATGGAACAACAGATGGAGGTCGCTGAATGCCGCTCCGGAGCAACGGTGTTCCGGATGATCGTCTCGAACAGGCCGGAATCCAGTCGCGTGGGCACGCTCGAGACCAAGGAGCCGGAGACAATCCGCTGGATCGCCGAGCAGTTCCGCGCCGGGGACACGCTGTTCGACATCGGCGCGAACATCGGCATCTATGCGATTCTGGCCGCCGTGCAGAATCCTGCCGGGACGGTTGTGGCGGTCGAGCCGATGGCGGCCACCTTCGCCCACCTCTGCGGCAATGCGCTGCTCAATGGCCTCTCCAATCTGCGGCCGTATTGCGTCGCCATCGGAGCGGAGAACGGCGTCGGCGAGCTCCAGTTGGCAAGCTTCGAAGCAGCATCATCAATGCATGGCCTCGGCGCCGCGGGGCTGACCGAAGCGTTTGGCGAGCGCGTGGTCATGCGCACCGGCATCGGTGTCGTGACCATCGACTCTCTCGCTGCCGCGGCCGGCGTCCCAACGCTGATGAAGATCGACGTCGATGGTGGCGAAGACGACGTCCTGGCCGGTGCCTCGGCCGTCCTGCACGACCCGCGGCTCCGCTCGATCCTGATCGAGTTCAACTGGCTCGCCGCCGCAGCGCAAACGCGGCGCGATGCGCCGCTCCTCCGCGCCGGGTTCACCCTCCACGAACTGGGAATCGAGTACGAGCGCGAGGAGGTGCGGTGGCAGAATGCGATTTATGAGAGGGGCTGAATCGCGTCTTGCGTAGAGGTTTCAGCCCCACCCTGCGGTTTGTTTCAATCGTACGGGTAGGGAAAGTCGCGGCTGGCATCCCTCCCCTGGTAGCAGAAGGGAGATCAGATGGACATCTCGAAGGTTCGCTCGTGCCGGATTCACCCGGCCATCGGTATCGCGCGCGTCGGCGGCAGCGCGGAGGGTTACTTCATCGGCCCGGAGATCCCGGGCGAGCAGCGTGTGCCGCCCGATCCGAAGTACGGCTTCAAGGACAAGCACGGACAGCTTCTGCGGCAGGTGGCGCGCTTCCGGGTCTATGGCTACGACGCCGCGGGGAACGTCGTCGGGGAGTTGAACGCCGGCAACGCCGAAGTGGCCTGGCAGGTCCATGTGGCCAACCATAAGGCAGCGTGGTACCAGTTCGACGAGGCCATGGACATCCCCAACTTCGACGGCAGCGGGGGGACGCCGCCGCAGAAGAGCGCGCGCCGCAACGCCAAAGTCATCGGCACCGCGCGCGAGAAGCTGGTCATCGATCCCGGCCCGCGCACCATCGCCGGCCGGAACACCAAGGGAAAGAAATACCAGTTCGACGGCGGCAAGTTCTTCGGCAAGCCGGTCTCCCTCGGCGAAGCGCGCACCGACGAGGCCGGCCGCCTGCTCGTCTTCGGCGGGCGGGGCATCTCCGCCTCGGAAGACGGAGCCCCCGCCATCACTTTCGCCAACAACAACGGCTGGCACGACGACGTCAGCGACGGACCGGTCACGGCCTCGGTTATGGTCAACGGCCGGAAGCTGGAGGCCGGCCACGCCTGGGTCGTCGTCGCGCCGCCCGACTATGCGCCGGGCGTCATCGCCCTGACCACCATGTACGACGTCATCCGCGACGCCGGCTGGCAGCTCGATCCCTCCATCCGCCCCGAAAAGCCGTCGTTCACCAACGACATCGGGCCGATCTTCCAGCGGCTGATGCAGAACCAGTGGGTCAACGCCGGCTTCGGCAAGATCTGGGGCTTCGGCAGCATTGACGACCTCACTACGGTCCTGTCGACACTCGCCGAGAAGACGGAGTACGCAAAGCCGCTCCGCCGCAGCTACTTCGCGCGATTCCGCAATCCGGCATTCAACAGCATCGAGCCCGGCCTCATCCCGCCGGTTTACGGCGACAGCGTGAACCTTCCCGCCCTCGATCCGCGCGAGTGGTACGCCATCACCAGCTTGCAGTACGAGATGATGCGCCAGTGGGCGGAGGGCGACTTCATCGCCGACTACAATCCGAAAGCCCAGCCGCCGGCGAAGTTCGACAGCATCCCTCTGGAAGAACAGCCGCACGCGCTCGACGTCGCCGCGCTCGACAACACCATCGGTGGCCCGTTCCACCCCGGCTGCGAGATGACCTGGCCGATGCGGCAGCCGATCATGTACGAGCAGCCATTCCGCCTCAAACTGCGGAAAGGGCCGCCGAAGGATTACGGCGAGACGCTCGACTCCGCGGTGGCGCTGGCGCCCGGCGGCCCGCTCGACGGCAGCGGCCCCGGCGACGTGAGCCGCTGGATGGCCGTGCCGTGGCAGACCGACACCTCCAGTTGCCTCTTCGCCTACATCGGATGGCAGGAGGGTGTGTTCCTCCCGACCTTCTGGCCGGTGCGCGTGCCGAACAGCGTCTTCACCGAGGAGCAGTACGCCACGGTGATGGACGCGAAGAAGACGTACTCGGAACGATTCGACGCCTTCCAATTCGACAACCGCGAGTACTGGCTTCGCTTCCTGGCACCGCGCGAAGACTACAAGTCCGTGATCAACGAATTCGTGAAGGAGTGGAACGGCGTCGGCGTGGTCACGCAGATGCCCGGCACCACCAACCCGAAGGATCCGTACCACAGCTCCTTCCCGTCGACGATGCACGTCGAGCGCGGCGTGACCATCGAGAAGAAGCGGAAGCAGAAGGCGGCGATCGCGATGGTGGCCGCGGACGAGTCGCGCGTCACCGAGCGGCCGGTCGACGGCGGCGTGCGGCCGCGCAACCTGCCCAACCCGAGGAAGTACCGCTGATGCGGACGCCGGTGGCTATCGTCGGAGGAGGCCCAGCCGCCTCGGCGGCAGCGCTGTCGCTGGCGGGGCGCGGCATCGCCTCGACCATCATCGAGCGCGGCGATGATCAAGGCGAGAAGCCGGGCGAGTCGCTCCCCCCTTCCGCCCGCCCGCTGCTGCAGGCGCTCGGCATCTCGCCCGACGATCATCTGCCGTCGACCGGTAATCGCTCAATGTGGGGAAGCGATGCCGTCGACGACATGCCCTTCATCTTCTCGCCGTATGGAAACGGATGGCATCTCGACCGTCGCCGCTTCGAGCGGGCGCTCATCGCCCGCGCCCTTGCCGCCGGCGCGACCCGCCGCACCAACACCCGCGTAACCTCGGTCGCCCGAGACGGCCGCAACTGGCGCCTGCAGTTGGACGACGGCTCGGCGATTGACTGCGCCTTCCTCATCGACGCCACCGGCCGCGCCTCCTGGCTTTCCCGCCGCCTCGGTGCACGCCGCGTGGTCCACGATCGCCTCATGGCCACCGTAGCCTTTCTCGACGGCGGCCACTGCGACGCCACCACGCTCATCGAGGCATCCGAGGTTGGCTGGTGGTACAGCGCCCCGCTCCCCGATTCACGACTCGCCGTGATGCTGATCTCCGACACGCCGCGCCCGTTTACTCCGTCCCCACTGACACAGTCGCGCATCGATGCCGGCGGCTATGTCATGGCTGCCCCACCGCGCCGCGTCGACGCCGGAAGCGCGCGCCTCGACCGCGCCGGCGGCGACGGCTGGCTGGCCATCGGCGACGCCGCCATGTCCTTCGACCCGATCTCCTCGCACGGCCTCCTCACCGCCCTCTCCACCGGGCTGGCTGCCGGGGAAACATCGCTCGCCGATTACCAGGCCTTCGTCGACACAACCTGGCGCGCCTACGCGCGCATGCGTCACGCGTGCTACGCGGGGGAGGGGCGGTGGGCGGGGGCGCCGTTCTGGCGAAGGAGGAGGGTCGCTGCTTCTCAGGCAACCGGCTGAGAGTGGCAATCTGCGCTTCGCGTCTTCGCGTCTTCGCGTGAAATCGATCTCACGCGAAGCCGCGAAGGGCGCGAAGGAGAACGGATCACCTGATTGGATATCCGCTAGTCTTCGGCTAGCCTTCGGCTAGCCTGGATTTCTCGCGACCTGATCGAGCCTCCTCCCTGCCTGCCGCCGCAAGCCAGGGACCGATGTGGCACAGACACTCTTGTCTGTGCTCAGGCCGAAGCCGCGTGCCCCGAGCGCTTGCAGTCTCTCGAGTCGGGCGAGACTTAGCACAGACAAGAGTGTCTGTGCCACATCGGGCCTGCTTATCGGCACCACTCCGCAGTATCGGCAGACAGGCTGCAGGCAATTCCACTCGTCGTGTGTTCGAGGCTAGATATCCTATTGCGATGCGCAAGGTTCTCGTTTCGCTGACTGAGGCAGATCTCCAGGTCATTGACGCTGCGGCACGCAGAGTTGGCGAGACGCGTAGCTCGTTCCTTCGCCGAGCCTCTCTCGCCGAGGCCTACCGTGGGCGCGGCCCCATCGATAACCGAGCCGGTCGGGTCTCGAGATTGCTCCGCAGGGCCGAGCACCGCAAGCCCATCTCCACCGCAGAAGCACTGGAGGCCCGTGATCGGGGGCGTCGCTGATCGATTTCCTCACACGGCCTCGCAACCGGCTGAGAGTGGATATCTGCGCTTCGCCTCTTCGCGACTTCGCGTGACATCGATCTCACGCGAAGCCGCGAAGGGCGCGAAGGGGAAGACAGTCTCACTCTGTTATCCTCGCAGACGCATGACCAACATCGAAGTCATTGAGCGTGAAGTGGAGAAGCTCAGTCCGGAAGAGCTGGCCGAGTTCCGTGCGTGGTTCATCGAGCACGACTGGGAAACCTGGGACAGAGAGCTCGAACGGGACGTCGCCGAAGGGCGCCTGGAACGCTTCGCCGCGGAAGCTCTGTCGGAAATTGAGCGAGGCGAAACGAAGGAGCTGTGAGTCATCGCACCACGAGCCGCTTCTGGCGCGCGTTTGAGAGGCTTCCACCCGAGCTCCAGAAACTGGCACGCGAGAATTTCGCGCTGCTCAAGAGTGATCCTCGACACCCATCACTTCGATTGAAACGGGTCGGAAAGTATTGGTCGGCTCGGATCGGGGCCTCGCATCGGGTTCTCGGCCTCGACTCTCCCATCGGAATCACCTGGTTCTGGATCGGTCAACATGAAGAGTATCTCAGGCTCATCAAAGAGTCGTAACCTCTTGACCAACAATGGCTTGTAGCCGACATCTCAGCCATTCTTTGCTTTCGGCCAACGTCCCCAGACGAGGTTGCGTAAGACGCACGAACCCGGCAAGCCACACATCCACAGGGACTTAGCTTCTGCGATCCAGCCGGCCCATCCCTAGGGAAGGCAACGCGTACAATTCGCGCAAGTGGCTGACGACACGAGATTTATGCGAGAACCGCCCATCGCCTGCAGAAGACCGAAGGTCTGGCCCCAGAGCTACTTTCCCAGCATCAAGCGCGCCTTCCGACGAGTAGCGTAGTCTCCCGTATACGGAACTCACACTCACGTCGCGTAATCTCAATCCCTCCAGCCGCGAACGCATCCACGATCAATTGTTCGCGCCGCTTGTGGTGTTCTTTGAATTCTGGATCGGGAAATGACTCCCCCGCCAGGAGGACAATCCCGGACATATCCTCAAGCGAATAGGTGTACGGGAGCGCCGGACCATCCGGGCTTCCCATGCGAGAATCAAACGATGCACTAAGGACGGATACGATGGCCGCCGCGAATTGCGGAGCGTCAGGCGGATTTGGTAGCGGAACAACGTTGACGCGCCGCGGTCCCATCATCTTCCCACGGATTGTGGGCATATTGTCTTTCAGGTGCTTAGCAATTAACGCACGCTGTTCTGGAGAAATATCTCGCGGCGTAGCGTCGCGTAATTGTTTCGCCAACTCCTCCTTGAGCCGCAGGATTTCCTCCTGCTGGCGTGCAGACTGCGTAACCACACCGCTACCTACGATGACGGCAACCATGCCACCGAATGACGTGGGTCCGGGACGGTGTATGGCGTCAACCCCAGCAAGACGAAAGGCATCCAATAGCGCCTGATCGAGCGGCTCGCCGGAGTGCTCTGTCGTGTCGGAACCCCATATGGTTATGTTCGCGTCGTGAGCGTTCAGGAGGTGTTGATTGACTTCTGCGTGCTCTCCGGCCAGATATGTCTCATCGCCGTGTGTAAAGTCGATTACTTCTTCAGCCCAAATCAATCCACGTTCGAGCGCTAGGCGAATTTGGCCTGCATAATTCTTGGCGTCGTACCCCTGTGGCGATGCAAGCACAATCGCGCGCCTGTTGTATGGCTGATCCCTATATGCGGGCCATGCCTTTAGACACTCTGCGATCTGCCGGCTTTGGTCGGACGTGATGATTCTAGGGCGTTCATCCGTGAGTATCTCTACCTGCTCTGTCAAACGGTTAATTTCTTCTCGCTGCCTATCGGTATCGTTTCGGGAATGCATTAAGGCTTCCTGCATTGCGGACACGTCTGGCACTGGAGCCAACTTCAACTGATTGATTTCTAGCTGTCCCCTTTCGCGCCCCCGATACTCTTCCGCCCACGCTAGGAATACTGCCACCGGAAGTCCCACGCCGACCAGCGTCCAGAGGTACGTCTTCAACTGAAGCGCCTCGCGAGTTGCCAGTTGATACACCGTGAGGCCAACGCTGATTACAACGCTGCTAGTCAAGGCGCCCCTCCAGTGATGAATGACCGACAGGAGAAACTCCAAGACCTCATCAAGGAAAGTACCGACCTTGCGAACGAAGGGCATCCCGCTACCCTACTCCTCCTCGTCGCCGGGAGCGAAATCCCAGAAAGGCTTGACGCGCATCCCAGCAAGGTAGATCCTACCGAAGGGTGATGGCAAGCGCTAGACATCGAGCGCCCCACGAATGACGCAGAGCAGGCCAATGACCAGCAGGAACGCGCCGATGACAGCTCGCGGGCGGGTCAGTCGCCCCACCCATGCGAGCGCAATCACATGGTAGAACCCAATCAGGGCCAGGAATCCGAGCACGATCAGCGCGGGACCCTCCGCCGGTTGTCGCTCGTGGAACTCCTCTCCGTCATCTTTAACGCCGTTCTTGCCGTGACGGCTATCGCCGGCTCGTGCTTCCTCTACAGGCAGACTAACGCGACGGAGGAACAGCTCAAGGCGATGCGTGGTCAACTCGCGGAGATGAAAGGCGGAAGCGCCGATACGCACAATCTCGCAGCCGCCACTGGCAGCTATGCTTCCGATATGAAGCATCTCACCGAACAGACTACCTCGCTCGCTATGTATGCCGGGAAATCCGCTGTTGCTATGGGGAGCCTCGTCGCGCGGACTACGACGCTCGCCGACCAGACCACATCGCTCGCCCAATACGCAGGATATTCCGCCGACGCTGCCAAAATCCAAGCCACGGGAATCCGCGATCTCGCGATCGCCACTAAGCGCGCCTATCAGATTACCAATAAACCATCGCTCGCTGCGTATCCATCGCTCACGGCTATCGCGGGCGAGTTGCCAACACTCTTCATTGAAATTGTGAATAACGGCAATGCTCCGGCGGTGAACGTCCAACTTGTACCGAGCGAAATATATGTTGAGGTAGCCTATACCATGTCCAGTACTACTGCTTATATCGCAACGACGACGACGATCCCTATCGGGGTACCAGCGGTAGCAGCGAAACCGGATATTGGGGTCGGATTGTCTTTGCCGCCGCCGACCCATGGACGCGAGGAAGGGGATTTGCCTAAGTTCTTTGGTTTGGCAGTAGACCCCAATGAACAAAGCAGTATACCCATTCCTGATTTGAGAATTGATCAGTTCAAAGGAATGCAGCCAGAGTGGTTGACTGACGTGCGACACAACCCCCAACACCTCACAGTTTCCGTGACTGGGTGCGTCGTGCGTTACGAAGATTTGTTTGGTGGTGTATACACGGTTGAAGTCGAGAAAGTCCGACCTAGCGGGCCTAGCGGCGATCAGAATCACAAGCACCAACCATAAAATAACAATAAGCCTGAAGTCGGCGTGTGCGTCAAGTATGTCAATACCCAACTTCGCCCTCATGACGGCGGCGGATCTGCTGGGCATGACCCTCAACGAGCTGAAACGGGAGATCGAGGATGGGGCGATTGTAGCGGTTTGGACGGCCATCGGGGAGCGGATGACGCGGGAGGAGCTGGTGGCGGTGGCCATGCAGAAGTGGGAGCAGTCGGTGATCGAAGATGCGCTCGGGAAGGATGCCCCGTCGGTGCTGCCGGAGGCGATCCGGCTGGTGGAACTTCGAGCGAGGGTGCCGCGGTATCAGCGGGAAGTGCTGCGGGCTCTGGCGCGGCGGGAGGGGACATCGGTCGATGCGGTGCTGACGCGGGAGCTGGAAGGCGTCGCTTGTGCGTATCGCGACGAGCTGGTTGTCGAGATGCCGGAGATCTTGTGCGATGCTTCGCACATGGCAACCAACCTTGCGATCGATCCGGACCTCCTTGATCGGGCCGTCGCGGTCAGCGGAGAACGCACGAAGACGGCAGCCGTTACGCGGGCGCTGGAGGAGTTCATTGCCCGACGACTCCAAAGCAAGATCGTCGATCTTTTCGGCACCCTCGAGTGGGATCCGAAATACGACTACAAGACCGCACGGTCACGAGATTGAAAGTCCTCGTTGACACCAGTGTCTGGTCGCTTGCCATGCGCCGCGATCATAGCGAGGGTCATCCCAGCGGCAGATCTTCGCAACGACTGTCGTCGTCGCGGTCTCCAGGTCGGCACGATCGATGCCCTCCTCGCCCGGCTCTGCATCCGGTACGAACTCGTCATGTTGAGTACAGACAGGGATTTCGAGAACATAGCCGCGATTGCGCCCCTCAGGGTCTGGGTGAGTCAGCCTCGGCCACATGAGTGAGGCTCTTTGCTGCCACATCGGTCCCGGCGATTCGGGCGATTGGCAGTTGAGATCGGCATCACACATCGTCCCGAGTTGCCGAAGATCGGTGTTTCCTGAGTGGCGCGAGCTATCTTCGTTCACGGCGGTCGGTCGAAGACCGTCGGACTCTCCCCCGCAAAAACCCGCGGGGGAGAAGGGCTCTCGATGGGAGGGAGGCGCGAGCTCAAGATCTTCCCGTGTTCCACCGCCTGCGTGTCGCGTTTCACCGCCTGTGTATCGCGCTTCACCGCCTGTGTATCGCGTTTCACCGCCTGTGTATCGCGTTCCTGCGCGTACGTATCGCGTTCCTGCGCCTGTGTATCGCGTTCCTGCGCGTGCGTATCGCGTTCCTGCGCCTGCGTATCGCGTTACACCGCCTGGTGTGTCGCGTAACTCCGCCTGCTGTGTCGCGTAACTCCGCCGGTGTGTTGCGTGACTGAGCCGGGGAATCGCGTTACTCCGCCGGTGAATCGCGTGACTGAGCCGGTGAATCGCGTAACTCAGCCCGGTGTGTCGCGTGACTGAGCCGGTGAATCGCGTGACTGAGCCGGTGAATCGCGTGACTGAGCCGGTGAATCGCGTGA
>Ga0210394_10000096_pt1 | contig 215525 bp, 168 predicted proteins | sample IncBWC12MmetaG_FD_160121 | JGI IMG/M metagenome (GOLD analysis project Ga0210394, IMG submission 160121) | Forest soil microbial communities from Barre Woods Harvard Forest LTER site, Petersham, Massachusetts, United States - Inc-BW-C-12-M | ecosystem: Environmental > Terrestrial > Soil >...
GAGCTCGGGTGATAATCTACTCCTATAATGATCATGTCTGGCTCCTTCCTCCCGAGCCTTGGTCGTCGAACAACCACAGTCTACTCGGGTCGAGGGAGCCGGCATTGTTATGAAATCATGTGGATTTTCAAGTTTCCGATTACGGGACTGATCAGGACGTGGGTGTCTCGTGCTCCGTTTTCAACGCTACAATTCTCATCGACCCGCGTCTAAGGGGGAAAATCCGGAACAATTCCTTCCCAAGAATCCGCGGGGCGGATGTTTTGAAGGCAAAAGGAGTTTCCGACTCGATGAGCATACTGATCGATGATATGCGTTCCAGATTCCGCATTCTGGACAAGAAACGGAATTTTCCAGCCACTGGTGTTCGAGCGGGCTCATTATTCCTTTTTGTTTTTGGACTTGTCACTGGGGGTTTTGCCCGCGACCGAGGACCACGTATCGAGGTAGGGTGTCTAGCGTCGCCAATCCCAGTCAGAATTGATAAACAACAGGTATTGGTTTATGAGCTCCATGTCACGAATTTTGACGCAGTGCCTTTGACTCTGAAGCGTCTCGAAGTCCTCGCGAATGAGGAAAACAGCGGGGCGCTCAGCACTCTGGCCGACGCAACGTTATCGGGGGCGATGATACGAGTCGGTGAGGCAATGGTGATGTCCGGTTCCAGTGGTGGAGTCAGGGACGTGCGAGTCATTGAGCCTGGCGGGCATTCCGTCATTTATGTATGGATCGAATTGCAACCCAATCGTGCGGTGCCTGCTAGCCTGAAGCACCGGATGGTTTTTTCGCCCACGGCGAGCAGCACGATTGACGCTACTCTCGAGGATTTTCAAGTACCCGTAAGTCGGGAATCCGTTCCAACGCTGAGTCCGCCCTTCAAGGGAGGAATCTGGCTAGCGGGGGAAGGCCCGGCGAACAACTCCAACCACCGACGTACCATCATGGCAATTGACGGGCACATTTATTCCGCGGAACGCTTCGCCATTGACTGGGTTAAAGTCGGTCCAAACGGCGATTCACGTCACGACGGCGCAGCGCAGAATGAGAATTGGTGGGGCTGGGGCGAACCGATCCTCGCAGTGGCGGACGGAGAGATCACGGAAGTGGTGGATGGAATACCGGACAATACGCCACGTGTTCTGCCCCCGGTCACACTCGATAACATTGCGGGAAACCACATCATTCTGCAGATTGCCCCTAATCGGTACGTCACGTACGCGCACTTGAAAAATGGAAGCATAAAGGTACGGCTGCACGATCCTGTTCGTCGAGGAGATGTGCTCGCGCTGCTCGGAAACAGTGGCAACACGACCGGCGCACATCTGCACATGCAGGTGACCGATCGCAACTCGGTCTTGCAATCACAAGGAGTTCCTTTTGTATTTGACAGTTTCACCTACCTCGGACCGGGTTCCGACTACGAGCTTGACAAGCACGTCTCGGTGCCGTGGGCAAATTCACTCCCGTCGGGGAATGCGGTTATCCAATTCGATCCGGAGAGGAAGTGAAAATTCTCGCTAGTGGGTGCATGCGTAAAAAATTCTTCGATCCTATCGGGTGACTGCACCTATAAGACCTTGCCAAGCGTTTCCGACAAATTCTGGATTCGGTGTTGGAGACAATGCAGCAATGGAGATTTAAAATCCTTTCTAAAAATTCGATTCCCAGTGCGTTTACCACATTGAAAGGCGGGTCAACTCTGATAAACGCCGTACTCGGAAACTGACCCACCATCCAGCGCTCAGCTGAGGAGCGCGGGCATTTTTTTTGCTCCGATAACCAAAATATGAATGTACATATTCTAAAACAGCCGCTTCTTCGTTCTTTTTTCACCGGCAAGAATTCCCATGTTCTGAAGCGGAGATGAAATTCACGCAAAGCGCAGTATAATCTGGCCGCGCATGGCTCTTCTGACCGGTTCACAACTAGGCCCTTACCAAATTGTTTCTCCGCTGGGCGTTGGGGGCATGGGCGAGGTCTACCGGGCCCACGATTCGCGGCTGCGTCGCGAAGTGGCGATCAAGGTGGTTCCGGAGTCCACCGCGCACGACCCGAACCGCATGGCGCGTTTCGCTCGCGAGGCGCAATTTCTCGCCGCATTGAATCATCCCAACATCGGCGGCATTTATGGCTTGGAAGAATCTTCCACGATGCTCGCGCTGGTGATGGAGCTGGTGGAGGGTCCGACGCTGGCGGACCGCATCGCGCAAGGCCCCGTGCCTATAGAAGACGCGCTTCCGATCATGAGGCAAATTACGGAAGCGCTTGAATATGCTCATGAGCGCGGCATCGTGCATCGCGATTTGAAACCGGCGAACATAAAAATCAAGCCGGACGGCACCGTAAAAGTCTTGGATTTCGGTTTAGCCAAAGCGCTTTCCGATGACAGCAACCCCACCGATATTTCGAATTCGCCAACCCTGACTGCTGCGGCTACGAAAGCGGGATTGATCCTGGGAACGGCCGCATACATGTCGCCGGAACAAGCTCGCGGAAAAGCAGTCGACCGGCGCGCGGATATCTGGTCTTTCGGCGTTGTAGCGTTCGAAATGCTCACGGGCAAGATGGCTTTCAAAGGCGATACCGTCTCGGACACTCTGGCTGCGGTCATTCGCGGTGAACCGGAGTGGGGTTTGCTTCCGGCCAACGTGCCGAACGAAATCCAGCAACTGATCCGACGGTGCTTGAACAAAGATCAGCGGCAGCGATTGCAATCCATCGGCGAAGCGCGCATTGCCATCGAAAACGTGATCGAAGGTCGCACGTCCCCGGTGCGGAGTTCAGGCATCAGCGCGGCGCCAAGTTCCATTGGCGCTCCAGAGAAAGAAAATCGAGCGCTAAAAATACTGGCGGGATGCGCGTTGGCGGCATTGCTGATCGCGGCAGGCTTTTTATTAGCGAACCTGCTGCACCCCGGAAGCGAGCGAGAGAATCCGCCGATACGCTTTGCGATTTTGCCTCCGCCGGGCACATCTCTTAATTCCAGTTTACGCGCGGTGGCCATTTCCCGCGACGGAACTCGCATCGCCTTCAGCGCCAGCAGCTCGGACGGCCCGCGCCTATATCATCGGGACATGAACTCTGCATCCGCTGTTCCCATCAGTGGCTCGGATGGCGCCGTAAATCCGGCGTTCTCACCAGACGGAAGATGGCTGGCTTTTTTTGCCGCCGGCAAATTACAAAAAATCTCGCTCGATGGCGGCACTCCGGTAGTCATCGCGGACGGAATAACTTCCCCGAAGGGACTGACGTGGGGCGCCGATCACAACATTTACTACGCGCCATCCTTTAGTTCAGGAATTCTTCGCGTCAGTGATGGCGGAGGCACACCGCAAGCCGTAACAAAACTGCAAGCGGACAAAGGCGAACTGGCCGATTTTTCTCCGGACCTGCTTCCGGACGGTAAGACGTTACTGTTCACGGCATTTTCGGGCGGCAACCTGGACGAAGGAACGCTGGTGGCGCAAAAAATCGGTTCCGACCAAAGGAAGGTCATCGTTGCAAAGGGCGCCGATGCACATTTTTTTGCTCCTAACCATTTGTTGTATATGACCGCGGGTAATTTGCTGGCGGTGGAGTTTGATCCCGCTAAGCTGGAGACCACAGGCTCGCCCACGGTGGTCGTTCAAGATGTGCAGCCCGCGACGGGATCAGCGCAGTACGACGTGTCGGGCAACGGCACGCTCATTTACGTAAATGGCGGAAAACAGGCGGTGGAAAACAGCCTGGTTCTGGCAGAGCACGATGCCAAAGTCCAACCGCTGCCGGTCAAACCGAATCTCTACGAATCACCGCGCTTTTCTCCAGACGGGAAGATGTTGGCGCTGACAGTGCGCCTGCCGGATCCGGACATTTGGGTGTACGACATTGAACGCGGAGCGCTGCGGCGAATCACGTTCGCGCCTGGCGAAGATGAACTGCCGGTTTGGTCGCCCGACGGAAAGCGCATCGCGTTCGCTTCCAATGGCCGGCAGCAGGCTTTCATGGTGGCTGTGGATGGCAGCGGGCAGGAACAGCCGCTGATGAAGAATGAATCGCATTTCCATTTGCAATCGTGGTCGCCGGACGGAAAGCTTATTGCGTACGAACGTTTAGGAAATTCGGGCCAGTACGAAATATGGATGTTGCCGTTGGGCGGCGATCGCAAACCATATCCATACCTGGTTTCGCAATTTCATATCAGCCAACCGGCGTTTTCGATGGACGGCAACTGGTTGGCGTACACCTCCAACGAGTCCGGACGAGCTGAGGTTTACGTGCAGCGATTTCCAGGGCCCGGCGAAAAAATTCAGGTTTCCACGGACGGTGGGAATCATCCGGTATGGTCGCGCGATGGGAAGCAGCTGGTGTACGAAAACGCGGGGACGCTGTGGGCCACTGAAGTTTTCGTTTCGCCGTTCCGCGTGGGGAAGTCGCGGGTCCTGTATCAGGGCGACATCTGGAATGACGCGGCGGGTCCCAACTATGCGCTTGCGCCCGGGGGTCACCGGATTGTGGTGGTGGAGCGGATTAAAGACCCGGACGGGGGCAACGTGAAAGTAGTGGTGAATTGGAATCAGGAATTGCAGTCGCTCGCTGGCTCGAAATAGCTGGAGTGGGGCCACGGCCGGCTAATAATCGCCCGTAAATTAAGAAGACCAACCGCTCTCTCAGGACGGTTGGTCTTTTTCACGGAAGCAGATGGTAATCGATGATTCCGTGGTGCTCCAGCTTAGGCCAGAAAATCCGCTGCTAAATCAGCCCATCAAATCCGACGTCAAAATTAAACGGGACGGCGATACGGGCGGCTGCCCAACTCTTCCATGGCGGCAGCTGCACGACGCGCCATGCTGGCCGCGGGACTCCTGCGTTCGGACATGCGCGCCACTCCAGCTTCCCAGACCTTGTGCATCATGTACACGCTAGAGACCAAAACGGCGATCACGGCGAATCCGGCGGCGAACAGCGCGAAGGCGGCCAGCAGTTCCTGTACGAAATACAACTGGGCGGCAACCACAGCTGCCAGGAACCACCACATCCACTTGCGGCTCTTGTCGTCGGTTTTAGTCATTGGCTTGTCTCGATCCCCTTGGGTAGCTTCACTGATTAAATTGCTGTTCGTTCCCTTGCGATGCAGCTACTGTCCTTGTGGGCTAAGCGTCTCGCACCTGAACCATTAGACACCTTGCGCAAGGCAAAATCGATGGTACAGAAGATACATTTTTGCTCTCAAACTAGTCTACTAGTACCCAAGCTGCCAACATCGGTGGGCTATCATGATGAAAACAAGAGGTATTTTCTCCTGGGCGAAATACAAAATCATTCGGCCCAGTTTCGCTGTACTTCACCGGCGCTACGGTACGTCAGGGCAGGGGGACAGGTTTACTGCCGCTTAGCGCTTAGTTAGAGGCCTTGGATGTCGTAGGCAGGCGACCTCACGTTTTAAAGGACTTAGGGGCGTCTCACGATGCCGGACTGCAGTTCTAAAGGAGTTACACAGATGACGGGAGGGCTCGGAGGCCTCAGACCTCATCAGCTAACAGGCCAGCCGCATGGATAACGATTCTAAAGGACTTATGGGCTTATCGGCAAGACCCTTGTCCAAGATTTGTGCCACGGCCCAGTGCCGAGCTGGCTGCGGTGTGCCCAAGCTATTTCAGGGCGTAACCAACGTCGAACGGCAACTTGCCGTCGATATGCAGCACCTTGACCGCGCTGTTGATGCTGTAAACGTCCACCAAGCCCACTGCCCCGGGCGTCGTGGTGACCGTTCGGAAGACGTCCTCATCAGTTGTGACTATCTTTATCAGCGGCCGCACTTCATTGATCTTAGCGATAGCCATCTTGGCGTCGGCGGGAGCAGCCCCAAAGAGCTTTTGCACCGCGACATGCATTTCCGGGGAGGTTGGATCCTTCAACACCAAGGTGAAAGTTCGTCCGTCCGGCCACGATTTCTGGGCGCCTTTACATAGTTTCGTAAATTCCACCATGGTCAGATCCGGCAGGTTGCTGTCGGCTGCCACCACCACCGCCATATTCTTAATCGCCGGATAAGACACGGAGATGAACAGCACGAGGCCGCTAAGCACGACGGCACATGCCGCGAACCGATAGATATAAGATTGCGCTTTCATTTTTCCCACGCCAACCTTTCAGGGAACTCCCCTGAGTATCCGTATCCGCGTTTTTGCGGACAAGTAGCTGTTGCGCAGCTTGTGCTTACTTGACGACCCCCTTCCTGATAGGCCCCCAGGCGTTACCCAAGATGCACACCTGTCCTTTGGGTCAGTATCGGCCCCTCTGCCGCCACGCTAAGTTTGCTGGTGATCTGTATTTTTGACTCTTGGGAGAGGTATCCATGAACCGGATGTATCGAAGCAGTTTTGCGCTGATTGTCCCCATGCTTTTCGCAGCTCAGATGATCCGGGCCCAGGAGCACCCGCCCCGTATCGAAGAAGCAAAATCGCGGGCAGCCAGCTCCCCACGCGTCGCGCCGGCGCCCTTGCTTTTGTTTGGAGCGATCCCGGTGTCAACGCGCTCCGTTGAAGCGCGCAAGTTCGCGGAGCTTTCACTCGATAAATACGAAAGCGTGCTGTTGCATGATGCGGTCATTCAGGCGCAACATGCCACGGAAAGGGATCCAAACTTCGCGCTTGGATATGCGTTGCTATCTCATGCTTCGCGCACGGCCATCCCCAACATCGCAGCCCTGGAGCGCGCCAAAGCCCTGTTGCCGCAGGCCCCACCTGATGAACAATTACTGGTGCGGTGGATGACCGGTATCCAGGATGGCAATCTCCTACCCGCCATCGCCAGCATGAACGACCTCTTGAAGCGTTATCCGAAGAACAAGCACGTTTTGTATCTCGTTTCGGATTGGCTGTTCGCGCAGCAAGACTTCGACCGGTCTCAGCAGATGATGGAATCCTTGTTGCAGATCGATCCCAAGTTTTCGCCAGTGCTGAATAATCTTGGTTACTCGTACATCCAGTCCGGCCATCCTGATCCAGTTAAAGCGGTGATGTACGAGAAGCGCTATATTGCCGCGGATCCTAGTTCGCCGAATCCCGAGGACTCTATGGGAGAAGTGCTGCGTTATACCGGCGATGACCAGGGGTCTCTCCAACATTACAGCGCGGCACTGCAAATCGATCCGACGTTCTTTACTTCGCAGCTGGGATTGGGAGATACGTTGACGTTGATGGGCAAGTACGATGATGCGCGGTTGGAGTACGACAAGGCGGTGTTGGTGTCGGAAAACAACCGCGATTTGTTGCACGCTTCCTATCAAAAAGCATTGGTCTATTTCTGGGAGGGCCGCGCCGAGCAAGGACGAGCCGCACTCTCCAACCTTGCTGCGGACGCGGCGCAAAAAAATGAGCCCAACGGGCAATTCGAGATCGCATTTGGATCCGCAATGCTGGCCGCCGATTTTGCCAGCGAACTCCACCAGCTTCGTGCGCTCGAGGAAAAGCTTCAAAATACTGTGGAAGGGATGAGCGCATCGGACCGTAGCGGGGCGTTAGCAAACGTGCTGTGCGAAGAGGCACGGGTTGCCTCTCAACACGGTCTTCCGGAAACGGCGGAGCAGGCAATCAGTAAATTAGAACGGCTTGCCGCGCAGTCAGCTAACCTTTTAGTGGAAAATCCTTATGAGACAGCACGCGGATACTTATTGCTATCGCAAGGTGATCTCGCCAACGCGGTGGACGAGTTAAGCGCTAACCGGCTCTCTCCGCTGGCGGTGCAACAGCTGGCGGTTGCCCAACAAAAATTGGGCAATCAGGCCGCCGCAGGTGAGACCGCGAATCAATTGAAATATCAACGGGCGCCGACCGTGGAATGGTATCTGGCGAGCCAAAACGGCGGCATTACCCGCTAGCATTTTTCTTCCTGCCAAAACCGGGCGGACGGCTTTAAATTTTAGCCGCGGCCCGGATGTCTTTAGTTTCCAAAATTTGTCTGGGAAAACCATGCCTAGCTACCGCCAACATGGCGCGGCCGATCTGCTCCGTGGTTAAAATCTGGTCAGGAAATGCAAAGCGAATCAAGGGAAACAGAGGTTTCCCGAGGGTATAGAAGACATTATAGAGCGGTGTCTTGGATTTGGCTCCGTGGAGCGGTTCGATGATCCCGGGACGAAACATGTATGCGGCTTTGAATGCCAAACGCAGCAGCGCGTTTTCTGTTTTTCCTTTGACTCGCGCCCACATTGTCCGCCCGCGCTCAGAACTATCAGTGCCAGCTCCGGAAACGTAGATGAAGGTCATCTGGGGATTGAGGCGGCTTAGCATTTCTGCTGCCGCCATGGTGATTCCATAGGTCACACGTTCGTAGTTTTCTTCGGTCATCCCACTAGAGGTCATACCGAGACAGAAAAAGCAGGCGTCAAAACCGGAAAGTTGGGCTCCGAGGGACTCGTAATGCGACAAATCGTTGAGGACAAGTTCGCGGAGTTTCGCATGCTGCACACCTCTAGCGGTGCGGCCCACCGTCTGCACCTGGATGACGCCGGGATCCACAAGGCATTCACGAAGGACGCCCTGACCGAGCATGCCCGTAGCTCCAAATAACAGGACGTTCATTGTGTAGCCGTCGACCTTCCTTTCTGGCGAACTCGTTGCGGTCGCGCTGAGAACAGGTTGAATCGCTCAAGAAAACTTACCGTGAATAAAAAACCGGGGCAATCTTACTTGCCCCGGCAGGTCAAACAAATGAGTTTTGAACTGCCATTACTGCTCAAATATGGTTGGTCGTCACGCTCGTTTGACCAGCCGCGTGAGACCGACCAGAATCACCGCACCGATAAATGCCACGATAATTGAGCCGATGGTTGACGTCGCTCCCATACCCATTTTTGAGAAGATCCATCCACCAAGGATTCCTCCCAGGATGCCCAGCACGATATCGGCAAGTACGCCGTAACCGCCGCCCTTCATCACCTGCCCAGCCAGCCAACCGGCGATTAAACCTACGATGATCCACCAGAGTATTCCACCACCTGCCATCGCTGCCTCCTCTTAAGCCGCACTTTCACGCACAACGCTGAACAAGCAGGTTAGGTTCTAAAACACCCCCTTGCCATATGTCAACCTCAACCCGGTGGTGAAGAGCAGGTCGTTATTTTTCAGTCCGAGGAGCGGGGTACTCACATAGCGGTCGCTTAACGTCACCTGCCAACTGAGCCAATTTTTGATCTTGGTTGCCGCGGTGGCGTCCAGTTGCAGCCGGTAGTCCCCGGTGTCAGAAAGGTTGGGGAAAAAGCTGAATTGCTCGCCTATGGTTGTGCGGCTTCCCACCTTGGTAGCGAGCGTTTGACCCAGCACGACCTCGGCGGTCTTGCGGGTTGTGGACGGATTCGGGGGACTGAAGGGCTGCGAATAATATTCCTGGTTATAAGTGACACCCCCAAACACGTCGAAAGTGCGGTCTTTTTCTTTAATCAGGTGATAACCCAGGCCGCCGCCCAGTACGCTCCGCAAGTTCAAATCCTGAAAACGGTCGTGTTCGAAATCGGCCAAACCAAAGGCAAAGGAACGACCGCGTAGATTTACATCCACGCGCGCACCGCCGCGAATGGCGCTGGCGGTGGTGTTGCTGACTCCCGCAATGGTGCTTCGCGCATAAATTTCGGTGGAGTAGAGAGATATTTTGGTGCGCTTCGATGTGCGTGCGGCTTTCCCGGTAAGCGCAAAACTGGTGGACTCCGAATTCCCCCTGGTGAAACTGAGGCCGGTATCCAGCAGTGCAGCCCACAAGTCGATGATGCGCGGGTGCTCCATGCGCATGTAGACGTCTTGCTCGGCATTATTTCGCACCGCGACGACTTCAGCCTTGGGTGCCTCAATAGGGCCACTGGGAGCGGCTATTTCAAACTTTTCATCTTTGGTGGTGACCACGCCGACGATGGTCTGCCCATTTTTGAGCGCGATGTGAAGAGGTTCGGCGGACACGATGGCCACTACCGCGCTCCACGGGAGTTTTACGTCGCCGGCAAATTCGGACTTCAACTCCAATTTATCGTCGTCGGTTTTTACGATGGTACCGCTCAGGCGATCTCCATTTTTCAGAGTGACCTGATCGGCGAGTGTAGAGGCCGCGCAGCAAGACAAAACCAGCAACAGGAACACATTTCGAGGCAAAGTAAGTCTCCTTGTGTGGGACGAAGCTCGATGGGCCTGGCTGGGCTGACAAATCGTGCGCGTCGAAAAACGCTGTTCGATTTTACCTGACCAGAAGAAGTAATCCTACGGATTCCAACGGAAGTGCGGTGCGGATGGTACTTTTTTGTGGGTGGCTTCAGATATACTTTGGCGCTTCACGCCCGGCTAATAACATTCAAAGGATGGACTCTTGCTGACTTTATGCTTGCATAGAGCACTACGATTCGCGTTGCTGACCGCGATGGTTGCGGTAATATGCTGCGGCACCGGCGCGCAGGAAGAACATGCGGGGTCGTCGCAGGCGCTTTCTGAGCGGCCTACGATTGTGTTTATGACGGATTTTGGCACGGCGAACGATGCCGTCGCTATTTGCCGGGCGGTAATTTTCGGCATCGCGCCGGACGTGCGGCTCACAGATATCACACATCAGGTAACGCCATTCCAGATTGAAGAAGCGGCGCGTTTCCTTGCCGGCGTCACGCCCTACTACCCTGCCGGAACGATTTTTCTGGTGGTTGTGGATCCGGGGGTGGGCACGACGCGCAAGGCCATCGTCGTGAAATCCAAGAAGGGCCAATACTTCGTGCTGCCTGACAACGGGATCATCACTCCAGTGATCGAGCGCGACGGCTTGGAAAGCGCCCGCGAAATTACCAATCGAAGCTGGATGATCAGTGATGCGATTTCGTCTACTTTTCACGGGCGCGATATTTTTTCGCCTACTGCCGCGCACCTCGCAGTTGGTTGGGACTTCAATCAAGCCGGGCCAGAAGTGAAGGAACTGGTGCGCTTACAGCCGAAAACCTCGGTAATGAATGAGCAGGGAATCGATGGCGAGGTAATCGGACTAGACGATCCTTATGGCTCGCTGATCACCGACGTGCCGGGCGATAATTTTAAGAAGTTGGGCTACAACTTAGGGGACAACGTCACGGTGCAAATTGCCGGGAAGTCTGTGGTGGTGCCTTATGTAAAAACTTTTATGGGCGTTCCGATCGGTGAGTCTTTGTTGTATATCGATTCGCGCGGCCGGGTGGGCATCGCTGTGAATCAGGGAAATTTCGCCACAAAATTCAATGTTACGCCGCCGGTTAAAATTTTTATTGCTCGCAAAGGTTTGGCTACGCCGCCTAAAACAAAACAGTGATGCTGGCTTTTTCTCTGACTCGACCCCCCGTTCTATTCCTCGCAGATTTGCATTTTGCAGCCGGCGGGCAAACAATCGAGGTGACGCTGTGGTTTACCCGCGGCTTGAACGGAGACTCCTCATGCCCGAAGCTGTAATCGTGTCGGCGGTCCGCACCGCGGTGGGTCGTGCATTTAAAGGATCGCTGCGCGCCACCCGCCCCGACGACTTGGCGGCAGTTGTCATCAAGGAAGCACTGGCACGCGTTGCCGGTCTCGATCCCAAAGAAATTGACGACGTGATTTTGGGCTGCGCCATGCCCGAAGGCGAGCAAGGGATGAACGTGGCGCGCATTGCTGCTTTACGGGCCGGTCTGCCTGTGGAAACTTCGGCGATGACCATCAATCGATTTTGCTCCTCAGGCTTGCAGGCCATTGCGCTTGGCGCGGAGCGCATTCGCGCCGGATCCGCGCAGATAATTGTCGCCGGCGGCACTGAATCGATGTCCCTGGTACCCATGGGCGGAAATAAAATTTCGCCGAATCCGTGGCTGGTCGATCATTACCCGGATGCGTATATCAATATGGGGCTGGGCACGGAAAATATTGCGCGCAAATTTGGAATTACGCGCGAACAAGCCGATGAGTTTTCCGCGAACTCTCACAAAAAAGCGCTGGCGGCCATTGCCGCGGGTAACTTCAAGGATGAAACTGTGCCTGTCGAAGTGAAGATCACGGCGCTGGCGAGTACGAATGGAGCCGGCGGTGGCGGCGGCACGGCTACCAAGACAGTTGCAAAGCCGGTTACACAAACTTTCCAGTTTGCTACCGACGAATTGCCGCGCGCAGATACCTCGATGGAAGCGCTTGCAAAGCTGAAGCCCGCGTTTCATGCCAAAGGTACAGTCACCGCCGGAAATAGCTCGCCGATGAGCGACGGCGCGGCTGCAACGATTGTCATGTCGGACGCGCGCGCAAAAGCGCTGGGGCTTAAGCCACTGGCTCGATTTGTGGCTTACGCGACCGCTGGTTGCCCGCCCGAGGAATTTGGCATCGGGCCGGTGTTCGCTATTCCAAAAGTGCTGAAGCTTGCGGGTTTGTCCCTTGCGGACATTGACGTGATCGAACTGAATGAAGCATTCGCCGCGCAGTCGCTGTGCGTCATTCGGCAGGCGGGGTTGGATCCCACGCGTTTGAATCCGAACGGGGGCGCAATCGCACTGGGCCATCCGTTGGGATGCACCGGCGCGAAACTTACGGCGACGATCATCCGCGATCTGCAACGCCGCAAGGGCCGCTACGGCATGGTCACCATGTGTGTGGGCGGCGGAATGGGCGCAGCGGGAATTTTTGAGTTTCTCTCCTGAATTTGTTGCGCCGACTCCCAAATATTTTTGCTTCTCAACCGTTTCAAAAAACCTTAACCTCATCAACTGCCAGTGAACGCTGCGGTCTGCAGTTAAACTCATTGGCGCTTCCCGGAGCATTTCTTGAACACACTGGAATTTACTCTGCTAGTGGGCATGGGCTCGCTGCTTGCGGGCTTTCTGGGTTCACTGACAGGACTGGGCGGCGGCGTGGTAATTGTGCCGATGCTTACGCTGCTGTTTCACGTGGACATTCGCTATGCGATTGGCGCCGCGCTGGTTTCGGTGATCGCTACTTCTTCGGGAGCCGCAGCGGCGTATGTGAAAGAGGGCTATTCGAACGTGCGCGTAGGAATGTTTCTGGAAATCGCCACCACTGTGGGAGCGCTGGTGGGAGCGGCAGTGGCGCTGCATCTTCACGTGTCTGTAATTGCCATTATTTTTGGACTCGCTCTGATTTATTCGGCCTTCTCTAGCCTCCGCGAAAAATCGGAGCACAAGATCGATGTGGCACCCGACCGTATTGCCACCTGGCTGCGAATGGATAGCAGCTATCCGACGCCTGAAGGCATGGCGCCATATCACGTCCGCGGTGTGCCGCTGGGCTTCGCACTAATGTTTGGAGCGGGCGTGTTGTCCGGCTTACTGGGAATTGGATCGGGAGCTGTAAAAGTTTTGGCCATGGACCAGGCCATGAAGCTGCCGTTTAAAGTGTCGACCACCACCAGCAATTTCATGATTGGAGTGACGGCCGCGGCGAGCGCGGGAATTTATCTCAGCCGCGGATATATTGATCCGGGTATCGCGATGCCGGTGATGCTCGGGGTGTTGGGTGGATCGCTGGTGGGTGCACGGATTCTCGCAGGCGCGACGGTGCGAACTCTGCGACTGGTGTTCGGCGTGGTGATCGGATTTCTCGCGGTGGAAATGATTTATAACGGCTTTGCGGGGAAGATGTGATGACGACTCCCGACCTACGACAAGACCAGCGCATGGACGAGATCATGGCGGTCCTATTGCGTAGCGGAGTCTCGCTAGCGGCTGGCCTGGTATTAATTGGCGGGATCGTTTATCTCTCGCGGCACGATTTGCCCGCTATAAACTATCGTGTGTTTCAAGGAGAGCCGCAGGAGTTGCGCACCGTCAGTGGCATTCTACGCGAGGCTGCTACAGTTCACGGGCGCGGATTGATTCAATTGGGCCTGCTGGTATTAATCGCCACACCGGTGGCTCGCGTACTTTTTTCCGTTGTTGCGTTTCTGTATGAAAGGGACTGGACGTATGTGGCCATCACCGTGATTGTGTTGGCCCTGCTATGTTACAGCTTGTTTGGTGGCGGAGGGTTGTAGCTATGTGCCCGGGTATTTGTAAGGCTGTTGCATGCAATCTAACGGCGTAAATCGCCAGTCCCCCTTGATTTCAGCAAAAATGAGATAATTAGAGCTGAGCACAGTTAGTCCCTCACGAGGAGCCCCTGAGCATGGCCACCGCAACCACCACGCCCCAAGGAACCAAAGGCGGCAGCTTTTTATTGGAATCGCTGCGACCCGAGGATGTTTTTACCCCGGCGGATCTAAATGATGATCAAAGACTGATCGGGCAATCCGCGGAAGAATTTGTCATCAAGGAAGTAATGCCGCATGTCAAGAATCTAGAGGCCAAGAAACCAGGCTTGCTACCAGAGCTGGTGAAAAAAGCCGGTGAGCTTGGCCTGTTGAGCGGCGGAATACCGGAGCAATATGGCGGGGCGGGACTCGACAAGGTCGCCACCACTGTTCTGACTGAAAAACTTTCCATCTACGGCGGTTTTGCCGTAACGCATGGAGCGCATGCCGGCATCGGCACACTGCCAATTGTGTATTTCGGGACCGAAGAACAAAAGAAAAAATACCTTCCCAAATTGGCCACCGGCGAATGGATCGGAGCCTATTGCCTTTCCGAACCGCAAGCCGGCTCGGATGCGCAGAATTCCTTGACGCGCGCGGAACTAACGCCCGACGGCAAACACTACATTTTGAACGGCCAGAAAATGTGGATTACCAACGGGGGCTTCGCGGACATATATATTGTGTTTGCCAAAATTGGCGGCGACAAATTGAGCGCGTTCATCGTGGAGCGCACCTTCCCCGGAATTAAACCTGGAAACGAAGAGCACAAAATGGGCATCCACGGGAGTTCCACAACGCCGGTGTTCCTGGAAAATTGCAAGGTTCCCAAAGAGAATCTTTTGCACGACGTTGGTCGCGGCCACATCGTGGCATTTAATATCCTCAACGCCGGGCGCTTCACTTTAGGAGCTTCCGCGGTGGGCGGCTCGAAGTACGTGCTGGCAACCGCCGCGAAATATGCCAGGGAGCGCAAAGCGTTCGGCAAAGCGATCGGCGAATTCGGTCTGATGCGGGAAAAGCTGGCGGAAATGGCGATTCAACTTTTTGCGGTGGAATCGATGATTTATCGCTCGGCCGGAAACATGGAAACGGCCATGGCCTCGGCGTCGAACAATGGCTCTGAAGACGCCAGCGAGAAAATCCAGAACACCATGAAAGTTCTGGAGGAATATGCCATCGAAAGCTCCATCGCCAAGGTTTATGGCAGCGAGATGCTTGATTTCGTGGTCGACGAAGCGGTGCAGATTTTTGGCGGCTACGGTTTTCACGAAGACTATCCGGTTTGCCGCGCGTACCGCGATTCGCGCATCAATCGCATTTTTGAAGGAACCAATGAAATCAACCGCATGCTGATTATCCAGATGCTGATGAAGCGCGCCATGGGCGGGCAGTTGGCGCTGATACCGGCGGCCATGAAACTTGCGGACGAGATTCTTGCCGGGCCGTCGTTTGAGGAGACGGACGACGGCGTTCTGGCAGCCGAAGCTACAGTTGTCGCCAATTGCAAAAAAATATTTCTGCAATCAGCCGGCGGAGCGGTTCAGAAATATCGCGAGAAGCTGGCTGATGAGCAGGAACTGGTCGCCGCGCTTTCCAATATCGTCATGGAAATCTACGCGATGGAGTCTTCGCTGCTGCGCGCACAAAAAGCCGCGAATGCTAAAGGGCAAGCAGCGGCGCAGGCAATGATAGACGCCGCACGGGTGTTTATTTCTGATGCCGCCGAGCGTGTTGAGCACGAAGCGAAGCGCGCCATTGCCGCTCTTCACGAGGGAGACATGCTAACCACGCAGATGTCTGTGCTGAAGCGTTTCGCAAAGCGCGCGCCGGTCGATACGATCGCGTTGCGCCGCAATGTAGCCAGGGCGGTGCAGTCGCAAGACCGCTATCCATTCGAGGGCAAATAACGCCGCTGGCGGCCTTCGCAGAGCTATTTTTTCGGCTGGAGTGAAACGCCAAAGTGCGGATCGTGATATGTGCCGGTCATCTCAACCGGTACTTCTGCTCCGGCATGTTTTTTCTTGAATAGCGGATCCAAGGGCTTCAGCAGCACCGCTTTTACGCCGCTACTGTCGTCCGACAGCGACGCTTCCGTTTTCAAATCTCCGTGAAAATCGATCTTGGTGTCTTCTAAATTGTAAGTTCCCTGCAGAATGGCTTCCGCAGCAGGCACCTTGAAGGTAGTGTCATGAAATTTAGCGACTTCGTTGCTCAATAACACGCTACCTTTTAAATCAGCGGTCACGTTGGGAGTCTCGGGATCCTTTTTCTTGCCGATGGCCTTTTTACTTAACATGTTCACGCTCATCTGGCGTTCGGGATTGGTCCATTGCGCATGCTCGATTTCAAAGTCGCCTTGCAGCACGACACGCTTTAGAAACGGCTGATGGCCGGACGGCCAGACGATGTGCACGTGGAAATTGGTGGCACCTTCCATGGGCGGCTTAGGCTCATGCACGAAAAGCCACAGGACGTCCTCGATGCGGCCGCTCCGCACGTTCGCATTCAGCGAAGTGGTCTTGCCAGGCTGGCCGGGGTTGTCGGCCACCGAACCTTCGATGTGTACCGGCGTTTTCAGAAACGACCCATCGACGGAGTGCAGAATCGTGTCGCCGCTCATACCGTCAACGGTGGCGTTGAATTTTGCTTTGAGCGCGACCGCGTGATGACTGCGGGTAACTTCAAATTTCGGAGTGTCCGTGGTTCCCTGAGTTTCTATGCGGCCCAGGACGCCGTTAAAATCTCCTTTGCCGGCCAGGGTCCCGCCAATGCCTTCAAATACTCCCAAGTCGACGTCATCGAATGTATATGTGCCTGAGAGAGGAATGTCGTTCATGTGTTGGCTGTCCCAGGGACCGAGTTTTCCGCGCGAGCGAATTTCCCCTGGCGGCTCGGCGTTGCGCATCGCAAGGTCATAAGACATGGGCGAACTATCGGAGATGGATTTTAAGCTTAGTTGATGAATCTCGAATTTCAGAGGGCCGTCGTCTTTTCGCGCGACCTCCAGGGTCGCGTCTTTTGTAAAAACTTCGCCGATGCGAGTGGACGATTTGGCCGACGTTTTTTGCGATGCCGATGTGTCTTGCTCTGCCGGAACTGAAATTTTCAAGCCTTCGAGAATAATTCTGGATATGTAGCCGGGCCGCAATAAAAGATCGTGGTAATTCGCCTGGATCGTGACTCTTTGAATTGCGACCAGCGGCGGACCCGAGTTGTCAGAACCGCGCGTGAGGGCAACATTCTCGAGCACACAACCGGGATGAGGAAAATATGTTCTGTGGAAGCGCTGCACGGCTATTTTGCCGGGCCAACTTTCCTGGACGGATTGCGTAACTTTCTGAGAAGAAAACGGCCAATGAAAAGCCAGAATAATCCCGGCGACGCATAGCGCCAATAAAATTACGATGGCGACAGGAACTAACCAGCGTCTAGCGCTGGTGGTTCTCGGCGTTGCCTGGACGGGTTCTGTCGCGACGGTCATTCTGGATTAAGTTTGCCTCGCCGCAGTATGCCATTCCCGCGCGTTGGGGAAGCTCGGGGAATCTACGTAAAAGGGGCGCGGCTCGGCTGTAGGAAGTAAATTGCGACTCTCCGCCCCAAAGAGATGTGCTGGTGATTTAGCGGTTTGATTTCAGGGTTTCGGGCGCGCGGAATACTTTTCGAATAACCTTTTTTGACGGTTGTCGAGCGAAGTGAGCTGTCCGCGGACAAAAAGGTAGCGCACCTCGCTGGTGATCTCCAGCGGATCGCCATTGGTTACGATGACGTTGGCAACCTTTCCGCTCTCGAGCGTGCCCACTTGGTCAGCCAGACCGAAGATTTGCGCCGGATATAAAGTTACCGCCTTCAGCGCTTCATCGTAGGGCAGGCCGTAGGCCACTGCATTCGCGGCATTTTGCCCCAGCCTGCGGGCAAACGAATTATCAAAGCTGCCGAAAGCGAATTTGACGCCCGCGGCGGAAAGTTCCGCAGGCTGCGAGAGCAAGCGATCGTAAGGATCGTCTTCATACAAAGGCAACGTCAGCATAGGTCGCAAAATCACCGGGATGCTTCTCGATCGCAGCAGATCTTTTAATTTGTAAGCTTCGGAGCCACCCGCCAAAACCATTTTCAGATTTTGCTTGTCGCAAAATTCGATGGCGTTGCGAATTTCACGAGAACGGTCAGCAAAGATCAGCAGCGGCAACTGGCCGCGAACTACGGGCACCAATGCTTCAAGTTTTAGATCGCGATCATAATCGGCGGGACCGGCGTGGCCCATGGCTTGCTCGTAATGACGCGCTCGCTCAATCCAATCGGTTAACTCGGTCACCTGTTTGTCGTATTCCTGCTTGGCTTCGGTGTAGGGTTTTTCTTTTCTTTGAAAGGTCGCGAAGTCGAATGTTTTGGTCTGGATTTCCGGCCAGTTCACCATCATAGCTACACTTCGTTTGAGTTGCATGTCGTCAACAGTCCAGCCCGCCAGATAAATCGCGGAGGCCTGGCCTCCGATGACACCGTTCGGCCCGAAAGAATCCATGCCTCCGCTCGCCGGCACAGCCAGAACTTCGGTGATGCCTGCGACTCGCGTTACCGGGATATGTTCACTGGATGGCGATACCGCGGTTAAGGCCACCACGTCGGGGTTATAGTTTCCAGTTTCCGTGGAGTCCACTGTCGAACTCACGGCGCCGATTTCGCGCAGGCCCATTTGCGTAACGGGATCGAACATTCCTGGATAAATCTGCAGACCCTCGGCGTTGATAACCTGGGCGTCTTGTGGAACATCAACTTGCCCGCCAACGGCGGCAATCTTGCCGTCGCGAATAATCAGCGTGCCATTTTCGATGGGCGCCCCGGCCAAGGTGAAAATTTTAGCGTGCACTAAGGCATAGGCTTTCGGGGCATCCGCTTTGGGGGCTTGCTGTTGGGCCGCAAGCAACGCAGGAAACGCGAAAACCGCAGCGAGGATCGGGGCGTTGCGGAACATTGTAGTCGCGCGCAAGCGGTTCACAGTGCACCTCTGCCGCTGCCTGCGGCGCTTCCCTGCCCCGACTGCGGCGGCTTAGGTTTGTCGTCCGGTTTCTTCTCGTTTTGTATTTTCTCTTCGGGCTTTTTCTCGGCGGCAGCTTTCTTTTCTTTCTCAGTCAGGGCCTTCTTTTCTTTTTCACGATCGGCGCGTTCGGCAATGTCGCGAGAGCGATCGAAGTAAACTCGTCCGTCGATCAAAGTTTTCTGCACAACCGCATAGGCGCTTAACGGGTCGTGATTGTAGATGACCAGATCGGCGTCTTTGCCTACCTCAATCGAACCCACGCGCTTGTCGATGCCCAGCTGCATGGCGGGATTAATGGTGATCATCTTCAACGCGTCTTCACGCGACAGTCCACCGTAGCGGATGCTCTTGGCGGCTTCCTGATTCAGATGCGTGGCTTCTTCGGCGTCGTCGGAATTGATGGAGACCAGCACGCCGCGACGGGTCATGATCGCCGCGTTGTAAGGGATGGCGTCGTAGGCTTCGACTTTGTAGGCCCACCAATCCGAAAACGTGGAAGCGCCCGTCCCAGCGGCGGCGATTTCGTCGGCCACTTTGTAGCCTTCCAGAACGTGCTGGAGAGTTCGCACTTTGAAACCGAATTCCTTGGCTACCCGCAGCAACATTAAAATTTCATCTTCGCGGTAGCAGTGCGCATGCACGTAACGCTTCCCTTCCAATACTTCGACCAGAGGATCCAAACGCAAATCCCGGCGCGGGGGAATGAGATTCTTTTCTCCCGCCGAACTTCTCTTGTTGTAGTCATCCCATTTGTTTTTGTAATCGCGCGCTTCGGTAAACGCGGCGCGAATGGTTTCTTCCACGCCCATGCGCGTCGCGGGATAGCGCTTTTCCTGGCCGCGGATACTGAAATTGGAACGCTTGGGATTTTCGCCGAGGGCAAATTTAATGCCGGGCAAGGCGCCTTCAAACGGCAGTCGCGACGCGGGCGCTCCCCAGCGCAGCTTGATCACCACGGTTTGTCCGCCGATGGAATTAGCGGAACCGTGCAGGACATTCGCAACAGTCACGCCGCCGGCGAGGTCGCGATAAATGTCGACGTCGTCGGGGTTGAGTACATCCGCAATATTCACCATGGACGAAACGGAAACACTGCCTTCGTTGACAGAGCCGTCCACGGCGATGTGGGAATGACAATCGATGATGCCGGGCATCACGAATTGCCCCTTAGCATCGATTACTTCCGCGCCTTGCGGCTTGGCGATGGATTGGGCCACCTCCGCGATTTTGCCGTCGCGAATCAAGATGGAGCCATGCTCAATCGTTCCGTGGGAGACGGTGAGGATGGTGGCGTTTTGGATCAGCAGAATCGCGGGAGCTTTCGCGTCGGGCGGATTGGCCGCGATCGCGCTCAACGCTATTACAAAATCCAGCGCTACGATAACTGCGAAAACTTTTAGTAGTGTGTTACCTGCACGAGTGGCCTTCACAGTGCACCTGCTGTTGCAGACGCGCTCGAAGGTGCTCCAGGTTTTGTGCCGGTGAAATCCGTGGAGAATCCAGTGACGCTCACTAAACCTTTCATAGAGGTAGCGTCAAATGTTCCGGAAAAAGTCACGTCCAGCGGATTGCCTTCGATGGGAATATTTATACTGAAGCTGAATTTATCGGCGCTGGCGTAGCCATTAAGGATTGACCCTGTTCCGCGGCTGCTGGTGACCGTGCCGGAAATGGTGCCGTCTTTTTCCATGCTTAAATCAGCGGTGGCTTCTTCCGGGCCATGAGGCGTATTGAAGGCCAGCTTCCATTTGCCACTGATGTCGCCTTTGGGCGGATCTTTTGGTTTTTCGGGCTGGTGCGCTTCGAATCTGCGCCCATCCACGAAGACCATCTTGATTTTGGTTTTTTCGTCGAAAAGATCGCCATCCGTAACCACCAGATTGGCGATTTTGCCCACTTCGATGGAACCCATGCGATCCGACACACCGTAAATTTCCGCGGCGGACAGAGTCAACGCACGCAATGCCGCATCCGCAGGCAGGCCCGCGTCGATCGATTTTTTCACCGCTTTCAAAACATCTTGCGGCGTAGTTAAACCGCCGGAATAAAACGCGAACTTTACGTTAGCCTTGGCCAGCGCCACCGGCGCGGATGGCGCGCGATCGCGAAAACGCAATTCGCGCAAAGTCGGCTTGTCTTCGGGATCGGCGTCTTTTTCCGCTTCCGGCCATTTGGCGTTTACCAACACAGGAAGTTTTTTGGCGGCAATCTCGGCGGTATTTTCATAAGCCATTTGGGCGCCGTAAATCACTCCGTTGACCTTCCAGCGATCCGCGAGCTCCAGCGAACGTTGGATCTGTACGCTATTGTTTGCCGGGATGAGCACTACAACATGCTTTTGCAGCGCAGCAGCGAGGGATGCATTGCTGCGGTCGTAAGGCGGGCGCTCGACATGCGGGTTATGTTCGTAAGCGGCTTGCGCCCGGGTGCTCCAGTCAGTATCCAGGAATACCTGACGCACGTAGGCGAGCACGCCCATTAGAGAGCTGGGAAAACCGCTGCCGAATCCGCCGGTCACACTCAGGTTTAAAGGGATTGCTACCGGCGACTTCACAACGAAGTCTCCAGCGCGATCTCCCGCGATATCGAGGACCGCGGCCTGACCGGGGAAAAAGCCGCCCTTGGGCGCTGCGACCACGGTTGTGAAGCCGCCATTGCGCCACGCGTCAATCCGCTTGTCGGCGAGATTCACTTCATCCGCTGCGTTGCGCCACGGTGTTGTGCCGGGCCGGTCCTCAGGACCGCGCGCGGCCGTTTGCGTTTGTGGAGGTCGCGGGGCCGATTCTGTGGCGCCGGGGGTGCTAGCGGCGGGTGCACCCGGTGCAGGCGGCGCCATCAAGCCCACATCCGTAAAGGAATCGATCAGCCCGGGATAGACGGTCAAGCCCTTGCCATCGATGATCCACGCTTCATCGGGAATCTTGGCGTCAGCTGCGACGGTGGTAATAATTCCGCGCGAAATAATGACTGTGGAATTTTCCGCGGTTCGTCCTGACACCGTAACGATTTTTGCTCCACGAATGGCGAAGTAAGGCGGTTCCCCTCCCTGGCCGCGGGCGTCTGGCGCCAGGCCTAACGCGACGGCCAGCGCCACGAATACTACGGTGCAGCATTCTGCAAACACACGGGTGCGCATGAAACGCTCCTTGCGGTGAGGGAAGATTTTTCGATAGAGAAAGATAACCGTTGCCGTCTTTTAATTGAACGCATGAGGCTAACGGTAAGTTTCAGAAGAGTCAAGAAAAGTTCAGATTTGACCGCACTGAAAATATCAAAATAACGAGTCCCTGTCAGAAACAAACAGCGATCTTGAGCGTCTGTAATATTGGCTTCCCATAGGAGCGCGGCAGGTTTAGTATGGGCATCCCATAGGGTCAAAGAGGCGGACACGAACAAATGGCTGAAAAAGTGGATGTGTGGCAAGGCACGCTGGCGCTGATGATTCTCAAAACGCTTGAAGCGCTAGGCCCATTGCATGGCTACGGGATTGCGCGCCGCATTGAGCAGACTAGCGGCGATCTCCTGGCGGTGAACTACGGCACGCTGTATCCCGCGTTGCTGAAACTCGAGCAGGAAGGGCACATCGCGTCGGAGTGGGGACAATCCGACAATAATCGCAAAGCCAAATATTACAAATTGACGCGCGCTGGACGTAAATTCCTGGGCCGTGAAGAACGCGATTGGGAACAGACCACGGCGATCCTCGCGCGATTCCTCGCTCCCGGTAAGGAATCAGCATGAAGGTACCGTCATGAAGGAATTAGCGTGAGAACGTTGCGAGCATTTTGGCTGCGGTTGGCAGGCACGGTCCACGGTGAATCGCGGGACAGTTTTGCAGAAGAACTGGAAGGACATCTACAAATGCACACCGACGATAATGTACGTAAAGGAATGGGCGCCACGGAAGCACGCAGGGATGCGTTGATGAAATTGGGCGGGATTGAGCAGACCAAAGAGCTCTACCACGACCGGCAGACCCTGCCGGTTCTGGAAGTTTTTATGCAGGACGTGCGATATGGCTTGCGCATGCTGCGAAAAAATCCGGGGTTCACAGCGGTAGCGGTACTGTCTCTGGCATTGGGCATCGGTGCCAACACCACCATCTTCACGGTGGTCAACGCGATATTGCTCAACGCGCTTCCGGTGCGCGAGCTCCCACGACTGGTGGAGATGGACACGGTCGACAGCAAGTTGCTGGTCACCCAAGCCCGATCCGAAAAGCTCGGTATGTCCTTCCCAAATTTCCAAGACTATCGCCGCGATAACCAGGTGTTCACGGATCTTGCGGCGTTTATGCCCGCTACTGTGACCTGGAGCGGCGGCGCGGAACCGCGCGAAATCCAAGGTGAACTTGTCAGCGCAAATTATTTCGACGTCCTTGGACTGCGGCCGGCTCATGGGCGCTTTTTTATGCCCGATGAAGACACCAAGCCCAACGGCAACGATGTGGCGGTACTTAGCTATTCGCTGTGGGCCAATAAATTGGGCTCTGACCCCGGAATCGTCGGGAAACCACTGATATTCAACGCCCGCCCGTATACCGTCATCGGGATTGCCCCACGGGGATTTCGAGGAACGATTACATTCTTCAGCGCCGAACAGGTGTGGATCCCCACCAGCATGAAAGATCAAGTGCTGGGCGGGAAGGCCAAAGAGTTTTTCAACGAACGGCGGTTTTTGGGCGTGGGCACCGTTGGCAGGTTAAAACCTGGGCTGGAAATGAGCGCTGCGGAGGCGTCCCTCAAGACGATGGCCATACACCTGGAGACGGAATTCCCCAAAGACAATGCCGGTCGCAGCGTGGCGCTCAGCCCGCTGTCGGATGCCGCAGTGGGGGTGAACGACCATAAACGGATCGCTTTGGTTGGGGCGATGATGATGGGCGTGGTGGGTTTGGTGCTTTTGATCGCGTGCGTCAATCTGGCAAACCTGCTGCTGGCACAAGGCGCACGACGCCAGAAAGAAATCAGCCTGCGCGCGGCGCTTGGCGCGGGTCGCACGCGTATTGTTCGCCAGATGCTTACAGAGAGTCTGATGTTGTCTCTGGCCGGAGGGGTGGTCGGCCTGGCGTTCGCTTATGTCGGCCGCAGTATTCTGTGGTCTTTCCGGCCACCGTTCATCGATCAGAGCGGCATTGACTTGTCTCTCGATTCGCACGTACTGCTCTTCACCTTGAGCGTCGCGATTCTTACCGGATTTATTTTTGGCCTGGTTCCGGCGGTGAAAGCTTCGCGCCCAGATCTGATGGAAACCCTAAAGTCCGGAGGACGGGGCGGCACCATGGGCTGGCGGCGCGACCCCTTGCGTAGTTTGCTGGTCATCGGCGAAATGGCACTGGCCTTAATCACACTTGTTGGCGCCGGGCTCTTCCTACATAGCCTGCAGAACGCGCAAAAGACCGAGCTGGGGTTCGAATCGAAAAATCTTCTGACCATGAATTTCGATCTTGGTGCGCTGCACTACGAAGAGGGACGCGGCCAGCAATTTTACCGTGCGGCGATTGAGAAGGTGAAGAACTCGCCTGGCGTAGCATCTGTGAGCTTAGCTTCCAATCCGCCTCTTGGCGGGGGTTTCGCGCGCACGGTATTTCCAGAAGGGCAAGATGAGGCGTCGGGCAACCGCGGCACATTGACGGTAGTGGACGACGTGACTCCAGATCATTTTGAAACTCTGCGCATCCCGGTCACACGCGGGCGAAGTTTTAATGATGGTGACCGTATGGAAACCGCCGCCGTCGCGATCGTCAGCGAAGCCATGGCTAAGCTGCATTGGCCTAACGAGGATGCCATTGGCAAGCGCTTCCATTTCATTGGCGATAAAACTTTGCGCGAAATTGTCGGTGTAACGGCAAATTCGGTTATCAACGAAGTTGGAGAAGAACCGCAGCCCATTGTGTTTTTACCGATGACCCAAGACTACGTCCCGGCTGCAACGCTGCATGTGCGCACCACCAGCAATCCAGAAAGCGTAGTGGCCACCGCGCGGGCGGCGCTGAAATCGCTGGATCCGAATCTGGCGGTAACCAATGTCTTCACGATCGAGCAGACATTGTCTCAGGCGCTTTGGCCACCACGCATGGGCGGTTTATTGCTAGCGTTGTTTGGCGCGCTGGCACTGGTATTATCCGCGGTCGGGGTGTACGGAGTGTTGTCCTATTCGGTGAATCAGCAGACGCGAGAAATCGGTTTGCGCATGGCGCTGGGCGCTCAGCGCGGCGATGTCATGCGCCTGATACTTGGCCAGGGTTTGCGGTTGACAATAGTAGGATTGGGCCTGGGAATCCTGGTGGCCTTAGCGCTGATGCGCGTCCTGGTAAGCCTGCTATTTGATGTGCGCGCTTACGACCCGTCGACCTACACCGCGGTAACGCTCTTGCTTACGGCCGTAGCGTTGTTGGCTTGTTACATACCCGCGCGGCGCGCGATGCGCGTAGATCCGATGGTGGCGCTGCGTTACGACTAGGCCTTTATGGTTTCGGCTTCTTGAACAGCCCGCCGATTGCGCTGGCAGGATTCGTCGGGTTCAGGTTCGTCGGATTCAGATTCTTCGCGCCCGTCAAGCCACTGCCCGCGCATCCTAACTGAGTCTTCAGCATTCCAGCGGCAACCCCGCCGACATCGGGAACGAATTTCGGATCCGCAGTGGTGCCTTCGATTTTGAACGGCACGGTTACACCATTCTTGCAGCCGCCTGACCCACCGCCCAAAGCCGAAGTGAGTGCGCCAGTGGGATTCGCGACATTGGCAATGCCACTTTTAAGCGTTGCGGCCATTTTGAAATCAAGATCGTTCTTGGCGTCTATGGTACCGGCCCCCACGATCTGGCCGAACGCTGGAAGGACCGCGATGAAATTATCAGCGCGCAAACCGTCGCGGGTCATACGCAAATTAGAAGTCATTTTTTCGATGTCCAGATCTTTGCCGCTCTTCAATCCTGTAATCGCTGAAATGCTGGACATTTTCGAACCGAGATCGAATCCCGCCAATTTAACGCTGAAAATCCCGGCGGTGCCGCTGGTAACCAGATTGGTCGTTGGGCCCGCCATAGTCAGATTCTCGCTGAGTGTCCCGGTCTCAATAGAAGCCCCGTTGGGGAGGCGAATTCCGACGGCAGGCAGAAAAGCCGCGAGGTCCTTGGCGGGCATGTTCTGGCCGTCGACTTTGACATTCACGATGGTGTTTTCGCCGGAGTTATTGTAAGTGCCGGAAACCTGCGCGGTGGCGCCACTGATTTTCAGGGTGGTGCCATTTAGCGTGCCGCTCTGTTTGGCAAGATCGTACTTGGTGTCGAAGTCCACTACCAAAGGTACGGAGGAAGGAGATCCGCCTTGAATGAAAAGCGCCTTGGAAAGTTTGGCGTTGCCTTTGGTTTCCGCCTGACCCTGGGCTGAAGTCAGGCTGGCATCCAAGTCCAGGAGTCCGCCGAGTCCGGTATTAGGCTCGATAAATCCAGTGGAGCCCAGATTGAGCGAGCTTGCTGTGAGTTTGGCGTCAACGGGCGTCAGCGCAGCGTCCGTAGCATCGAGAGGCCCGGCATTTCCATCCACCTTGAACTTTCCGCCGCCGGGAAGGTCGGCCGAAACCGAGACTGGAAATTTGCTGTGCGTTGAAATATTGGAAGCTTCGACGTTCACATGGTCGTAGGTGGTGCGCTTGGGATTGCCGACATATCCGACAATGATGGTGCCGTTCTCGAGCGACAGCTTTTCGACAGACAACTCCGAGGAGCTATTATTTTGCTGAGGCGCCTGATTGTTGGCGGTGTTTGCCGCTGCGCCGCCGATGGACGAATAATTCCATTGGCCCGCCGGATTGTGAAGCAAGGTGACTTGCGGGTCTTTAATCGTCACGCTGGTAATGTTCAAGGCTCGCGAAAAGATCAGCGGCATCATGGCCACGCCGACGCGAACGGCCTTAGCGGTCAGAAACGGTGTCTGGCCGAATTTGGGGTCATCAGAGACCGCCAGATTATCAGCCGAGAGCGAGCCAGTGAGAAGCGAAAGGCTAAGACTGCCCAACTGCACCTGGCGTCCCAGGGCAGCCGAAGCTTTTGCTTCAATCGTAGGCTTGAATTGATTGACGGGAATCAGGAACGGAACGATCACCAGGATGACTATGACGATTACAACGGCGATCAGAATGTTCCGGACTTTACGGTTCATATTGCCTCCAAGCAACTCGCCGCTCGAAGGGGACGCACCCATTGCTTCACGAGAGGCCGAAGAGCCGCGATGATAGCACAACAGCGAAACACCGCTGTGGTCACAATTTAGATTATCCGGACTTCAAAAAATGGTGCAGGATGGTTAGCCTTTAGACCGTGGAAAGCGGCCCGGCATCCGGTCGGGCCGATCTAAGGTAATTGACTCAGCTAATTAACGGTGTAGGTCCATGAGAGCACGGACTGATTGGCGGTATACCCGCCAGTGCCTCCTGTGAAACCTACAAATGCGGTATTGGCGCCAACAGTCCCAGGTATATTGACTGGCCAAGCCTGTGTGAAGGTCAAAGCAGTGTTAGTCGTGTCGGTAATGGTCATGGTCAGATTTGTGCCGTCATAAACGACGTGCACCGCGAAAACATGACCGCTGTGGAGATCCACGCCCGAACTCGTCATGTCGGTCGCCGGGACCGCGGGTTCTGCGCCATTCATGTACAGCCCCGTCGAATCAGTGCCTTCCCCGGCGTTACTGTACAAGTCGAACTTCACGGCGACGCTCTTGCCGATGGTCCCATATCCCAGATTGCCGCCTGTGCTTCCTATCGCGGCAGTGGAATTACCTTGAATGGCGAAGGTGAAGCCGTCGGCGGTCGGTGAGCCTGCGGACAACTGGAAGGTGAAGTCAGTTGTGAATTTCTGAATATTCAGAGCCGTCGGGAACCACGCGCTGCCCTTCTGGAAAGTGGGGCTGGTAGTGGTCAAAGACAGGTTCGGGGGGTTGATTGCAGCATTTCCATTCAAAATCATCGAGCCCGTTGTGAAGCCGCTGCCGAAACCAACTCCACCGCCCCCACCCGATCCGATGGTGTAGGCCGCGGTGGCTACGTTGCTATCGAAATAGCCGCTCTTGGTGGCGTAGGCTTTCACGGTTTCTGTAGAGCTAACCGTGATTGCCGCGCTGTATACGGTTCGGGTTGAACTAGTTGTCGGGTCCGATCCATCCGTCGTGTAGTAAATCGTCGTGGGCGCCGGGGATGTCGTCGAAATGCTCACCGTTTGCGTCGCGGTGTAACTTCCAGCGGCCGGCGAGAACGTCGGCGTGGCTACTTGAGATTCGATGGTGTACGTCGAACTGGCCGTTCCGCTACTGGTCGTCCCTACGGTCGCCAACGCTTTGATCGTCTCCGTGGAACTTACTGTAAGAGGCCCGCTATATTGTTGCGTTGAGCCACCTGCCGAAGTCCCAGGCTGGCTGCCATCCAAGGTGTAGAAGATTGTTGCTCCCGAGGTGCTGTCGCTCAACGTGACCGTCTGCGTTCCCAGATAAGTTCCGGCTGCCGGGCTAAACGTCGGCGTGGCTACTGTTCCACCTCCACCACCACTGCTGCTCATCGTCCAGCTCAAAATGTTTTGATTGGAGGTATATCCGCCCGTGGCTCCCGTAAATCCCGCATAGGCCGTGTTGCCCTGAACGGTGGATGGAATATTCACGGTCCAAGCCTGCGTGAACGTCGCCGCAGTGCTGGCATCCGTGATGGTCATCGTCAGAGTCGTGCCGTCGTAAGTCATGTGCACACGGAACACGTCTCCGCTATGCAGATTGATTCCCGAGCTGGTCATGTCCACTGCCGGTGTGGTCGGCGATGCCCCATTCACATAGAGACCCGTCGAATCAGTGCCTTCCCCGGCGTTACTGTACAGGTCGAACTTCACGGCGACGCTCTTGCCGATGGTCCCATATCCCAGATTGCCGCCTGTGCTTCCTATCGCGGCAGTGGAATTACCTTGAATGGCGAAGGTGAAGCCGTCGGCGGTCGGTGAGCCTGCGGACAACTGGAAGGTGAAGTCAGTTGTGAATTTCTGAATATTCAGAGCCGTCGGGAACCACGCGCTGCCCTTCTGGAAAGTGGGGCTGGTAGTGGTCAAAGACAGGTTCGGGGGGTTGATTGCAGCATTTCCATTCAAAATCATCGAGCCCGTTGTGAAGCCGCTGCCGAAACCAACTCCACCGCCCCCACCCGATCCGATGGTGTAGGCCGCGGTGGCTACGTTGCTATCGAAATAGCCGCTCTTGGTGGCGTAGGCTTTCACGGTTTCTGTAGAGCTAACCGTGATTGCCGCGCTGTATACGGTTCGGGTTGAACTAGTTGTCGGGTCCGATCCATCCGTCGTGTAGTAAATCGTCGTGGGCGCCGGGGATGTCGTCGAAATGCTCACCGTTTGCGTCGCGGTGTAACTTCCAGCGGCCGGCGAGAACGTCGGCGTGGCTACTTGAGATTCGATGGTGTACGTCGAACTGGCCGTTCCGCTACTGGTCGTCCCTACGGTCGCCAACGCTTTGATCGTCTCCGTGGAACTTACTGTAAGAGGCCCGCTATATTGTTGCGTTGAGCCACCTGCCGAAGTCCCAGGCTGGCTGCCATCCAAGGTGTAGAAGATTGTTGCTCCCGAGGTGCTGTCGCTCAACGTGACCGTCTGCGTTCCCAGATAAGTTCCGGCTGCCGGGCTAAACGTCGGCGTGGCTACTGTTCCACCTCCACCACCACTGCTGCTCATCGTCCAGCTCAAAATGTTTTGATTGGAGGTATATCCGCCCGTGGCTCCCGTAAATCCCGCATAGGCCGTGTTGCCCTGAACGGTGGATGGAATATTCACGGTCCAAGCCTGCGTGAACGTCGCCGCAGTGCTGGCATCCGTGATGGTCATCGTCAGAGTCGTGCCGTCGTAAGTCATATGCACACGGAACACGTCTCCGTTATGCAGATTGATTCCCGAGCTGGTCATATCCGATGCCGGCGTAGTTGGCGATGCGCCATTCACATAGAGACCCGTGGAATCAGGTCCCTCGCCACTGTTGTTGTACAGATCGAACTTCACCGCAACGCTCTTGGTGACAGCGGTTGCGTATCCCAAACTTCCGCCTGCTGAGCCGAGCGCCGCGGTAGAGCCGTTTTGCAGCGTAAACGTGAGTCCGTCAGCGGTCTGTGTACCTGCGGAGGTCTGGAAACTGAAATCCGTGGTGAAGTTTTGAATATTTATAGGTGTCGGATACCAGGCACTGGATGCCTGGAATGTGCCATTCGTCGTCGTCAAAGACAAAGCCGTGCCGCTGATGGTGGCATTCCCATTCAGCGCCATCGAGCCCACACCGAAGCCGCCGCCAAAACCTACTCCTGAAGAATTAACGGTAAATCCATTGATGGCCGTGGCGCTTTGGCCATCCGAGTCAGTAATAACGACGTTGTGTCCACCCACAGTGGCAGTCGATGTTATCGAGAGCGTGGCCGTAATTTTCGTCGCAGAGTTGTAGTTGCATGCGCTGACAGTTAATCCTTGCTCGGCGTCGAAATTACAGGATGGATTAGGAAGAAAATTTGTGCCTGTAATCGTTACGGTGATATTCGACTGGCCCTGCAGTCCGGCGTTGGGACTCACGTTAGTGATTGTGGGGGCTGGATTGGAGCTGCCAGTTTGCACTGTGAAACTGTTGTTCAAGGTGGAGCTCTGCCCGTCGGTATTGGTAACCGTGACGTTGCGCGAGCCGATAACAGCGCTGGAGAGAATATTGATGTTTGCGGTGATTTGCGTAGACGAATTCTGGGTACAGGAATTAACGGTAATGCCCGAGCCAAAGCCACACGTCGGCGAAGGCAGGAAATTGCTACCGGACAGCGTCACGCTCAGGTTGGACGTCCCCTGTCCTCCAACGGTGGGACTCACCGCTGAAAGGACGGGAGCCGCCTCTGAAGCTACGGTAATGGTGCGGACTGGCGGACTCGGATCGGTATTCCCGGCAGAATCGGTAACCGTGAACGAGGCGGTATAGGTACCGGCGGTAGAAAATGTCACGGCCCCCGGATTTTGCAGGGAACTTGTAGCCGGAGTTGCGCCGCGGAAACTCCAGGAATAAGCGGAAATCGAACCACTGGATGCTGTGCCGGTTCCTGAAAAGGTTACCGATTGACCCGGGGCAATGACGATGTCCGAAATGGGACTGGTGATTGTGCCCTTGGGAGGTGTATCCGTCGCAGTTTTCGAAATTTGTACGAACTTGGCTACCGATGGCACTCCTGACGTATTGATAAGAAAAATCATGTAATACCCAGGAGGGGCGGTATTCCCATTGGGCGGGCCGGTTACGTTCAAAACGCCGCTGCCGGCCGTAAATGACAGACCCACCAGGCGTTGATCCATGTTGAATGCGTGGGTTACTGAACCGTCTTTCATTATCACAACGGACGCAATGTTCGCTGCATCGGGAGTCTGCACTTGAAAGGAACTGCCGTAGCCGATCACTCCGGGTGTGACTGAAGTTATCGATGGGCGGGTCGCTAAGGAGCCACTGGAATTGTACAAGTATGGCGGCGTATAGATCTCGACATGCTGTTCGTAGGAACCGCGTGAAGGGTTACCTCCCGCGACCCACACGGTGGCGTCCGGCAGCAATAACGCAACGGAGTGATAAAGCCGCGCAAAAGAGTTAGAACCAGCAGATGACATGGTATTCGTTGCGGTGTCGTAAAGATCGGCTTGGAGGGAGGCGGTGCTAGTGTCCTCATCGTTGACCGACCCACCCACGGTAAGAATTTGGCCGTTGGGCAGCATCGTGGCGTTCATTTCAATGCGCGGCTGCGACATTGACGGACCGTAGACCCACGAGGGTGTCGTTGCCGATAAATCGATAACCTCGGTGGTGGCCGTGGACGGATTGCCGCCACCAAAAATAATGACTTTTGGTTTATAACCGTTTGCTGGTGTCAACGGGAATAGCACCGAAGAACCATAGTTGCGGACGCCTCCATAATTCGTGGTGGCAATCACCCCTGACCAGCTATTCGTTGAAGGATCAAAGGTTCGGGATTGAGTTGTCCAGCCAGAATAAAAAACTTTCCCGCTTGGCAACACGTGCATGCGTGGGTAAAGAGGCGGAGTCCAAGAAGCAGTCAATGGCGCACTCCAACCCGCTCCAACCTTGTAGATCTCCACTGTTGAATTGGTGTTTCCAGTTTCATCGAGGCCGGAAAATGTCATTACGCGCCCATCGCCAAGGACGGTGTCGGTGGGATACCAGCGCCCGTGCGCCATATCCTCCATATCGGCATATTTTGCAGTCACGGGGTCGTAAATGGATGTTCTCTTCCAGCCGAAGAAGGGATCGTATTGAAGATTGCCGCCCACGATAAATGCTCTACCGTCGGGCAATACGATCATGCCGTTGCAGAACATGTCCCAGCTTTGTTGCGGCCCGTTGGTCCATGAGTTATTCGAAGGGTCCCATAGGCCCACCAGATAGGTGGTCTGCGCGGTATAATTTCCAGAGCCAGAGACCACTAGGATTTTTCCATTGGACAGCAACGCGGTATGGACCGGGTTGATGGGCATCAACGTCGGCAATGTCTGCCATGTACCGGTTACGTTGGCTTGGCCATGCGCGAGTGGCGCGCAAAACAGGAGTAAGGCAATGGCGGCGATGCCCCAATTCTGTCTAGCAGATCCCGAAAGAAGTTGTGCAGCCAAACTCTTGCTTACCACGCAGGTTTGGTGAGCCGATTGAGTGCGGTAAAAATACATTCGTATAGCTCCCAAGATACAAGGCGGTATATAGACGGCAATGCCATGAATGCTGTAAAAGGAACCCGAGTATCACCAAGATGTTTTGCCCCTTAGGGAAAGACACACCGGGGCCCCCAGGTTAGGCGTATAGCATTCCCAGAACCTGAGTAAATACTTTGTAATCAGTACAGCGATTTAAGGATTGGGCAACGGGATACCCATTATAGGAAATACCGTGCTCTTTAGCAAAACGCTTGCCAAGTCGAGGGGTGCAATTTACATGGACATCGGGTGAGAACCGAGGAGATCCCAGACTCGCCAGAATTCATGCATCTCTTCAGGCGCGCCGAGCGAGATACGTAAATAATTTGGCATGGAAGGAATTAGCGGGGCCAACACAAAATTATTCCGGGCGTAATGTTCAGAAATTTCCGCAGCCGGACGCATTACATTTAGACAAACAAAATTGGTGTGTGAATCCAAGGCTCTGAGCATCCGGGCGTTCACCTGGTTCATGAATTCCTGGCGGTCATTAAAATTTCGATTGGTGCAGTTCTCTACATGCTCGCGGTCCGCGAGGGCCGCCGAAGCGGCGAACATTCCGGCGCGATTCAGCGCGAAAGGCAATCCTTCTCGAAGCATTTTTTCCGCATTGGACGGAGATGCTATCGCGTAGCCCACGCGGGCGCCGGCCAACCCATACGCGGCTGAAAAAGTTCGGGTAACAATCACACGCGGATTATTCGACGGCCGATCTATAAACGACGCGTACGCCCCGGATCCGCCAGCGTAGTGATGATAAGCCTCATCGATCAACACTTGAAATTTTGGCGACACTTTGACAAGAAATTCTTCGAGATCCTTACGCTCCGTGAGCGTTCCGGTGGGACTGTTGGGGTTGCAGACATAGATGAGGCCGCTGGCTCTGCTTTTAGTGGAATGTTTCAGCATGGCCTCTAAATTGTGCGCATGGTCATTGCGCAACGGAACTTCAATGACGGTTGCGCCTCTACTCCGTGCAAAGTTCGCGAGGAGATCGCAGGTAGGTGTAGCCATAATGAGCGTGGCACCCGGAACCAGGAATGCCGCGGCAGCCGTTCGCAAAACGTCGGTCGATCCGCAACCAACCACAATTTGCTCCGGCTTGATGACGGGGCTAACGCCGGAAATCACTTCACGGTGATAATCCGTCAAGGCTTTCAGGAAAACAGTGGAATCGGCATAACGGCTGGTGTCTTTGGCTGCTTCTTGAAGGGCTGCGATCGCTTTCCGCGAGGCGCCGTAGGCGTTTTCGTTGCGGTCCAGGCGGATTGGTTCCGGATGTTTCGGGAGGGTCTTCGAGGCCGGTAGAGATTCACCGGTATCTGCTAAGGTGGGCCTCGGCACAAGCAGGGAGCTAGCAGCTACTCCCGCGCCCAACTGTTTCAGAAGATTTCTGCGATTCACGGTCATATGAATATTTGATAGCAAGGATATCCTTCCGCGGTCAATTGCCGGAAAGAAGTAATTGTCGTGAGTCCAAAGAAAAAAGCCAACCGCTCCACGGGAGGTGGAGACAGTTGGCTCGTTTGGTTAATTTACCGTCAGGGTCAATTGAATGGGTGTCAATTGCAGCGGCTTGCCGCTCATGCTGGATGCCGTGGGCGTCAAAGTAAGTGTGTAGGTTCCTTTTTGTGTGCCGGTGGTTAGAGGAGGAGTAACCACTGAAACCCCGCCACTCGCGCAACCGGCAAGACCGTACCCGGCGAGCACAAGAACCAGTAAGCCACCGGCGTATGCGAGTCGCCCCGGCATGAAGCCGCCACTGTGTTTGAGTTGATTCAGCACGAGTAGCGCTGCCAGGCACATGCTCAGTATCAGTATCAGCAGCATCAGGTAACGCGAAGGAGGAGGATCCAACCGGCGATCCGTATTGGGCGCCAGCGAGGATTTCATAGTTGTGACCATCACGTTTACCGAGGTCGGGGCACCCGCCGCTAACTGGACGGGATTCGTGACAGTACATACGGTTGTGGCGGGGGCGCCGGAACAGGCCATGTTTACTGGGCCCGAGTAGCCGACGCCTGGAGTGAGTTGCAAAGTGTATTGGGCAGTTTGTCCGGCGGTAACCGCGGCGGTTAGAGCCGCGGACGGGCTCGTGACAGTGTATGCCGGGCTGGCCGTGCCGTTAATGGTGAAGGACTGCGGCGAATTGGGAGCATCGTCCGTTATCGTAACCGTCTCCGTGCGAGTGCCCGCTCCGAGAGGAGCGAAGGTCACCGAGATAGAGCAAATCGTATTGGGAGCGATGGGTGTACCAATACAGGGATTTGAGGGATTGACGAACTCCGACACATTCGCGCCTCCAAACACCACGCCGGAGATATGCAGCGGTGCGGTACCGGAGTTCGAAATCATGATATTTGTCGAATTGCTAGCCGTTCCTTGAGTTCCCGCGACGGCCACCGAAGCCGGTGAAATAACGACGGCTGGAGCGGTGGGAGTCGAAGAAACGCCGGTTCCGCTCAGAGCAAAGGTCTGGGGACTGGCTGGCGCATTGTCGGTAAGTTGCAGGTTGGCTTGACGGATTCCAACGGCGCTTGGGGTGAATGCGATACCAATCGTGCAAGTCGCATTGACAGCCACGGCGCCTGTACAGGTATTTGAAGCCAGCGCGAAGTCGCCGGCGTTTACTCCGGTGATGGTGACCGCGGTGATATTCAGGGTGGCGCTGCCACTGTTCGTCACGGTCACGACGACTGGCGGCTTGGTAGCGCCTTGCGTGGTGCTCGGCAGCATTATCGGACTGTTGGGAACAACGGTCAGACCCGGTGTTGCTGAAGCGAGGCCGTTGCCACTGAGAGCCAAAATTTGGGGGCTGCTGGAGGCGTCGTCCGTGAATTGCAAGTTGGCCAGACGTTCTCCAGTGCCGCTAGGAGTAAAGGTGACTCCCACCGTGCAGGTAGCGTTGACGGCTATCGCGGCAGCGGTGCAAGTGTTGGACGCGATTGCGAAATCCGTCGGATTCGTACCAATAACGGTGACGCTGCTGATGTGAAGAGGCGCGCCGCCGCTGTTCGTGACCGTGATAGAAATTGGAGCGGTGGAAGTTCCCGTGGCAACGTCCGGGAAGTCGATAGGACTCGCGGGCGCAAAGCCGACAACCGGGATGGGGCCAAGAGTCCAAGTCAAAATGTTTTGCGTCGACGTGAGACCGCCGGTGCCGCCTGTAAATCCTGCATAGGCCGTAGTAGCGCCGACAGTTCCAGGAATGTCAATCGTCCAGGTGTGTGTAAATACCGCCTTGGTCACCGTGTCGGTGATGGTCATAGCCAAAGACGTGCCGTCATAGATCATGTGCACGTCGAAGATGTCACCGCTGTGCAGATCTATCCCTGAGGCGGTCATGTCCACAGCCGGAATTGTGGGTAAAGCGCCGTTAATGTAGAGGCCGGTCGAGTCTATGCCCTCGCCAGAGTTGTCGTACAAGTCGAATTTCACCGCGACGCTTTTTGGTATTCCTCCAATGCCGCTGGACAGATCAGGACCATAACCCAACGGACCGCCAGCGGAGCCGAGCGCTGCGGTGGAGTTGTTTTGAATCGCGAAGGTAATACCATCCGCAGTGAGTCCGGGAGTAATTTGAAAGGTGAAATCGGTAACGAAGTTTCGGACGTTCACGGGTGTGGCGTACCACGCGCTGGAAGCCTCGAACTCTTGGCCGTTGGTTAATTGCAAGACCGATTCAGTGAGTTGTGCATTGCCGTTCAGCACCAGGGCTCCGGCGGTGAAGCCGGTTCCGAGTTGGACAGTGGGACCCAGATTTTCGGCGACGGTAAAACCGTTAATCATGGTCGCGCTTTGACCGTCGGCGTTAGTGACAATCACGTTGTGGCCACCCAGAGTGGCGTTGGCGGCAACAACAAGATTTACGTTGATCTGCGTTGGAGAAACGAAGGTGCAGGTATTAACGGTGCCGCCGAAATCAGAATCAAAGTTGCATGTTGGCGCAGGCTGGAAATTCGCTCCGGTTAACGTTAGGGTTACGTGCGTGGTGCCTTGAAATACCGCATTGGGGGTCACTGCCGTTAGCAAGGGTGGAGGAAGCGCGGTTCCGGCCACGACGCTAAATCCGTTGGCAAGCGGCGCGGTTTGGGTATCGGTATCGGTGACCAAAATGTTTCGCGTTCCAACGGCCGCGGTGGCCAGAACATCCACGTTAGCGGTGAGCTGAGTAGCGGAATTGAAAGTACAAGAGTTGACGTCGACTCCCGCGCCAAAGCTGCAAATAGGGTTCGGCAAGAAATTAGTGCCAGTGAGGATGACGTTAAGATTCGTTTGACCTTGCGAACCGAAAGCCGCGAGTCCGTTAATCGTTGCGCTGGTAAGTGTGGGTTGCGGCGAAGTGGGCTTTACGTTGATTGTAACCACCGGTGGATTTGGATCGGTGATACCGGAGTTATCAGTAACAGTCAGGGAGGCCTGGTAAGTACCGGGGGTGGAGAATGTGACTGCACCGGGAGTTTGCATGGAACTCTTCGCTGGCGTTCCACCGCGAATCGACCACCAATATGCAGCGATTGTTCCGGTACCTGAAGCGGTACCACTTCCGGCAAACGAAACCGTTTGCCCCTGATTAATATTGACGGTCGGCGTAGCTGGACTAGTAATGGTTCCGGTGGGCGGAACGTCGGCCGGCGCGGTGGAAAGCTGCACAAATTTTGCAACCGAGGGCACGCCTGCATTGTTGATCAAAAACAACATGTAATAGCCTGGAGGCGCGATGTTTCCGTTCGGGGGCCCGGTTACGTTCAAGACTCCGCTACCTGTGCTGGACACCAGGCCCACAAGACGCTGATCCATGTTGAACGCGTGGGTAACGGCGCCGTCTTTCACTAAAACTACGGAGGCAATGTTTGCGGCATCCGGAGTTTGCACTTGAAAGGAGGTGCCATAACCAATTCCAGAGGGAGTAACACCCGTTATAGTTGGGCGCGTGGCGGGAGTGCCGTCGGGATTAAAGAGATAGGCAGGCGAATAAACTTCAACACTCGGTTCATACGTGCCGCGAGTTGGATTTCCTCCGGCAACCCATACAGTGGCATCGGGTAACAGCAATGCTACGGAATGATAGAGCCGCGGCACAGCATTCGCGCCCGCCGAAGACATCTTGTTTGTCGCCGGATCATATAGGTCGGCATTCAGGCTGGCGGTGCTGGTATCTTCGTCGTTCAGCGAACCTCCAACGGTGAGAACCTGGCCGTTGGGCAAAATCGTGGCGTTCATCTCAATGCGTGGCGCGGACATCGCCGGACCCTTGGTCCAGGCGGGAGTCGGGACAGAAAGATCGATAATCTCGGTGGTAGCTGTGGCCGGATTGCCTCCGCCAAAAATTATGACCTTCGGTGTGTAATTGTTTGCGGGCGTTAGAGGCAAGAGCACGGAAGAACCGTACGTTCGAGTTCCTCCATAAATGGTGGTGGCGATTACGTTAGACCAGGTGTTCGCAACAGGGTCAAAAAGTCGGGATTGGGTGGTTGAACCAGAATAAAAAACCTTACCGTTTGGCAAAACATGCATGCGCGGATAGAGAGGCGGGGTCCAAGGGGCCACGACCGGCGGCGCCCATCCCGCGCCAACGGTGTAGATTTCCGTTTGGGGGTTGGTGTTTCCATTTTCGTCCAGCCCTGAAAATATTAGAACCCGCCCGTCGCCCAGCACAGTGCTGGTGGGATACCAGCGGCCATGGGCCATGTCTTCCATGTCTACGAAATTGGGTTTCGGGCTGACCGCTGCAGGATTGTAGATCGAGGTCCTGTTCCAGCCAAAGAAGGGGTCATACTGAAGATTGCCGCCCATAATAAATGGACGACCATCGGGCAACACGATCATTCCGTTGCAAAACATGTCCCAACTCTGCGTCTGAGTGGTTATGGTATTTGTTGCGGGATCCCAAACCCCAACGCTGTACACAGTCTCCGCAGGATAGTTTCCGGAGCCGGACACCACCAATATCTTGCCGTTGGACAAGAGCGCCGTATGAATCGGATTAATAGGCATTTGCGTCGACACGGTTTGCCAAGCGCCGATCACATTGGCTTGCGCGTGCGCTACCGGCGCGTAGCAAGCGGCAGTCAGTGCCAGAGCCGCAACGAGGAGCAGTGTGAGGGAAGAGAACGGTTTATGGCGAAGGTCTGAGCCACAAGTCGCCTGAATCGCGGGTTGAGGGGTAGCCTTACGGCCGGGGTAATGCATCACGAAATGCCTCCTTGATTCAACAACCGGCTACGCTGGCTGCCGGCAATGTTTTAAAAGGTGCGAACTGCTTCCGTCCGAAGATAGAGATACCCGTTACCTCCATTACTGCATCACCAGGGCCACCGTAAGTCGCTTATTTACAGTAACTCACATTGAGAATTGTCCAGTCATTTGCCAGCTAAGGGAAAATGCGTCTCCTTGAAGCCTGCTTGCGTACTGGGCGGGTATAAACGACCGGTTGGTGCCTAATCTTGCCAGGGCCAATTTGGTTTGAATGCGGGGAATGACCGTTTGAGGGGTGCGGAATAGAGGCAGATGGGAATCGAAGCCGGAACTTCGTGAAAATCCTGATTTACGCGGGTAAACTACAAAGCGAAGTTGCGGGGCTGTAGCTCAGATGGATAGAGCATCGGTTTCCTAAACCGGTTGTCGCGAGTTCGAATCTCGCCAGCCCCACCATTCATTTTTTTGATTTACTAAAATGTTGGTTTTGCATTTGCAGTTTCTCTCCCAGGTTAGAATAATTCAAGTAGTGTCATAAACGTGTCATAGTCTCGTGCAGGTTCGCCAGAACCAAGCAAAGAGGCGGTCACTAATCAGCTGTAAATAAAGAGTTACTTCTACGTGACGCCAACGCGAAATTGACCCAGGTAATTAATACGACCTACACGGTAAGAGCCAGGAGTAAGAAGGAACAAGCGGGTTGCTTGACGGTCGCCCTTCATTTCGCCCTCGCCGCGCACTCACGATTTTTGCCGCACCAATTTGATTTTGAGGCTGACAGATGGGATGAAAGGGGCAGACACACACTCCACGGAGTTGATCTGCCCATTTCAGTCTAGCTATAACGAATCAGCTATTTGTGGCCTGAGTGGGTTATGCGGGCCAAGATGTCGCGCCGGCTGTCGAGCACCGAGGCAGCCGCAAATTCCTCGCGTTCCGCGGGAGTCCACTTGCCCATGGTGGCGTTGATGGCATTGGCCCACTTGTCGATGCCTTCGGCATTGGGATAGGTGATGACGAGGCAGCGGGTGGACGGTGCGGAAGTGTTTACATACTGCTCGTCTAGGCCGTAGTAAGTAGCCACGCCCTGCTTGAGTTGTTCTTCAAAGGTGGGGACGAGCATCTTCTTGAGCACCGCGGTGTAATGTTCCGGCTTGTCGGGCTTGGCCGATGAGCAGACCACACGCAGATAAGTCGGTGTACCGGTGCCGGGATGGTACATCCTCGATTGCATCAAGTAGTCTTCGTGCTTGGTGGCTGTGATTTGGCCGGGCCGTGGAGGGCTCTTGCGAATTTCGTCGAGCACTTTCATGAGCCCTGCGATGCTGGTGGACGACCACGCCGCACCGTGGGTATATCCTTCCGGGGTGTGGACGACTTGCTCAAAGGTGGACCAACTCATAATCGAACCGTCAGCTAATGACTTTTCCAGAACTGGAATGACGGACTTCTCGCTGTCCTCTGAGTATGCCGCCCAATTCGCTCGGGGAATTTGGAACTGGCTCACATAGGTGTAAATGATCGGCATCGATTCCGTTTGAGGAATAGCTGCCGGAACGAGCGTCACTACCAACACGAACACAAGCAGGCCCGCTATCCGCATCTTCATTATGATGTCCTCCTGGACTGGCTGGCAGGCGGGCGGCGCGCAATACGATTAGAAAGCCGTTCTTACGTCGCGCACTCGCAGCTTCGCGGATAGCGAGGAGACGGCGTTCTGTATAGTGGATAACTTTCTGAGTATCGGGCTTGCGCGCCCAGCACCGACCAGTGTGCGCCGACATTATTCCGTAACTTTATCCTTGTCAATGCAATTCTCAACCGATGCTTAGGTGTGAGAGCGCTAACTCCTGCCGTGAGAAGGCCGCGTGAGTTAAGACTGTTTTTCTTTCATCGGGTTCAGTTGGTTCTTCTGAACCGTGCAGCCTCTGTCGCCATCCTTCAATCCGCACTCTTTTTGAGCGATTTTTTCGCTCCGCGCGAGTTCCCTTCCTAAATAATTAATACGCAGCGCAGGCATTGCAATTTGCCGCGCTGGGTATGGATGATGAGTCAACTTTGTTCCCGCCGCAGTCGTCGAATGATTCAGCGGCGAAACCGCGGCGACGTTTTTCAGCATTCACGAGAATGTTGTAGGCGCGGGGCGGGCCACATCGCGGGGGATTTCTGGTTGGGTTGCATCCAAAACGACAAGGACTGCTTGGCTGGCCGCCCCACTACAGAACTTTTGCGCGTGAACCAGACACGCCTTGAAAGCAAACTCAAGACAATGTGAAACTGGGCAGAATGGGGGGAGGCAAGAGGTCTATCGAGTAGATGCCGTTGTCACATTTAATTTGCGAAGCCTTGAACCGCCTAAATTCCTGTACTTCTGCTCTCATGGTCTGAAGTGCGGTTTCAGAGTACGCATAAACGCGCCCGCTGTATCCGTTGTCATCGGGCTCCACAAGGCAGTTATGATCGGGGGCTTTGGCGCAGCAACACTTCAAGAGACACCGCCACGTGTCCGCTTCAAAATAAATCGTATGCGGTTGCAAAAAGCCGGGGTCATTTCGTGCGAGTAGTTGCATGATCGCTAATAATAGCAGCGGCTAGCCTTCGCGTCACCCATGAGGCGCATCCGGTTTGGGTTCTTCCGGTTTCGTTCGTGCAATCTTCTCTGCGATGGGCATCTTCCTGTCTTTCCCTTCGTCATCCAGAACATGCGCGTTCTTGCCGTCAATCGCAATCTTCGCTTTGCCGTAAAGGGTCACATTCAACACCTGACGCTTAGTGATTGCAGGGCCAAGAACGTAGACCGTATCCTCGGTCGCTATGTAATACCAAGTCTTCGTTATAGGAACAGCCACCATCGTGCCGCCGATTGGCCCGGCAACCGCCCCGCCAGCCTCGGAGGTGATTTTTAGTACCTTTGCGTCTTTCCATTCCCGTGTGTTTGCTAACGATACTGAGGTGAAAAGAAGGAAAAATATCAGGGCCGCTCTTTTCATGGTGCCCTCCCTCTTTGAAGCGGATTCTACCACGCGATGTTGGCCGCCCCCGGCACTGTACCAAGAAAAGAAATGGGCGCGGATTCTCCGGGCTAACACAGCGGGCAGGATTCGCTGCGGAAGTTTTAATTTAATTGGCCGGTTTACTCACTCGCGGGGTAAACGTCGTAAGTGTTGAGCCCGGGAAATTGCTGGCAAAGTACGCTGGCCTACACGCGGTGTCAACAAGTTTTGTGCAGAAGAAAGGATTTCGACGTGGGTTTTTCTATGGGTTGGGAACCGTAAGGCATATTTCTCTAGGCCGACCACTTTCCGTGCCTTTGGAATCGAGCGAGGTAACTACGTAGCAATATCTTTCACCACCCTGAACTCCGGGGTCGTCATAGCTGTTGGTATTTGAGGTTCCCACTTTGGTGAAGGTTTGGCTCCCGTAGAGCCGGCGATAAACGTTATAACTAACGGCGCGCGGGGCTTTATCCCAATTAATAGTAATTTTGTGGGGCTTGGAGGGTTGTGCAGGCTGCTGACTGCGGGTCGCATGCAAATAGAAAATCAAGACAAGCAGAATTCCGGCTAGCACCAATGCCATACCCGAACGTTTGAGAATTGTCATTCGCGTCTTCGGTAGCCACTCTTCGCAAGTCGATAGTAAGCGACTTTTTGCAGAATGATGCTCGCCTGGATGATCCGTCGTCTCGATAATAAACGAAGTCTTGTCCGCGGGGCATTCGTCGAGAAACGTAGTGATCCTCGAGCGGAACGAACCTGAAAGATCGATCCCGCCGGCCACTCCGACTCATTGGCAATGCGGCAATCGATTGGTAACGACGAGTCCAGGCTGCAAAGCGCCGTGCTAAAGTACACTTTCGCCGCGTGTTCCCCGAAAGATGATGGAATCACAAAAAATCGGGCGTTACGAAATTATTGAGGAAAAGGGCCGCGGAGCCATGGGCGCGGTGTATATCGCGCGCGATCCGGCGATGGACCGCATCGTGGCGCTGAAAACGATCCACGCGCTGGCACTTAGCGGGCCGCAAGCCGAAGAATTTCGCGAGCGATTTTATCGTGAAGCGCGGGCCGCAGGCGGATTGTCGCATCCGGGCATCGTGACGATATTTGACGTTGGCGAACAAGACGGCGTGCCGTACCTGGTGATGGAATTTATCGAGGGACGCACGCTAGCGGAAGCCGCAAAAAACGGCCAGCGATTTACCTTCGAGCGCGTCTGCGAGATTGGACAGCAAGTCGCGGAAGCGCTGGCCTATGCGCATAAGCACGGGGTCATTCATCGGGACATCAAGCCCGCCAACATCCTGCTGACCTCCGAGGAAAAATATGGAGTTGAGCGCCCCAAGATTACTGATTTTGGTGTGGCCAAACTGGGCGCGGCTCAACTCACTTCGACCGGGCAAATTCTTGGGAGCCCGGCATTCATGCCGCCGGAGCAATTTACCGGCGCGCCCATCGACGGACGCAGCGACTTGTTTTCTCTAGGCGTGATTTTGTATTGGATGGCCACTGGAGAGTACGCCTTCACAGGCGAAACCATTACGGCGGTTTCCTACAAGGTGGTGCACACCGAAGCGGTGCCGCCTCGAAAACTGAATCCCGCGGTTCCTGCGGCGTTTGACGAAATTATTTTGAAGTGCCTGGCCAAGTCGCCCTCGGACCGTTACTCCACTGGCGATGAGTTGGCTCACGACCTGGCGGTGCTGCGAACGGGACGCCCCGCTGCAGAATTACAGGCTCCTGTGCCTGTATCGGTTCCCGCTACTTCCAGCAGTGCCATGGACGTCACTCTGGATTCAAATCCCGCAGCGTTACCAACGACGCCAGCTGTCGGACAATCTGTCGCTGCGCTGATACCTCCGGCAGCTGTTCCGCAAAAAAAGCGAACTGGGTGGATCGGCACGACCGTCGGCTTGATTTTTGCCGCCTTACTTCTTGCAGGTGGGTGGTACGGCTACGCGAACCGCGAACGCATCGAGACGATTCTCGACCCCAACTCTGGCCCGGAACCGGTCGCGGACACAGCGCCCTCTGAAGCCACGTCCAAGACCGACAAAACCGCAACGCCGTCGAATCGCCAGGCGAGAAACGAAAATTTGAACAAGCAACCAGCCAAGAGCGGCGCCAGGAATTCGACTCCTTCAAGAACTGCCGTTTCGGCTCTGCCTCCTCCTCCGCGCGTGGACTTCGATCCGAAACAATTGGACCCCAACGCCAACGCGAAGTTAAAAATTGAAGCGGATCACTTTCCTGCCAATGTCGCTTTTACCGTGGAAATGGGCGGGAAAGTTTATTTTGAACGGGGCGGAAACAATAATCAGCAATTGTTTGACGACCTGTACGTGCCTCCAGGAGTTACCGAGTTTCGGGTCATCGCCGGTGAAGGCGCAAATCGAAAAACTTCCAACATTGTGAGCGCCGAATTCAAACCCAAGAAAAAGAAAACCTTGCGTATCGAATTGCGGACTCAAGGCCAGAAAAGTGGTTCATCAGTGCCGTCCGGCGTTTATGCCGACTCGCAAATTGTAGTCGCCCTCAAGTAAGACCTCGGGGCACTCGGCGCAGGGAGTTGCACAAGCGTTCGAACGGCGTGCGCGCTTGGGGCGAAGATGGCTGCGGCATTCGAACGTCCTTTGTCGACACGCCGACAATTGAACGAAATGTCGGCGGTCGACAATTGCACTTCTGACGCAAAATAGTTTCGACACAAAGAAAAATCTTATTCGTGAAACAAAAAGACGTTGTTTCACGTGAAACAGATTTGCTTCGAACGTGAGTGCATTCGAACGAGTGCCCAGTTCGAACGGTCGCGGCGTTCGAATAATGTGCAGATTCGGGAATTCGGAGCGGACAGCAAATGTTTCGTAAAAGACATGTCCACATTGGTCCCGCGGACCTAACTATGGCCCCCGGCGAGGCAGTTTCGTTCTACGGTAAGGATAGACACGTGCATGGGGTATCAGGGTCGCGCGCGTCGCGCAGCGGTTAATTCTCACCCGATGGAAGAGCGGAGCCTGCAGTGGATAGAGTTTTATCATCGATCGACAAGTATGGTTACGTGGCAAACCGGCAATTGCCCGTAAAGGGAGTTGCTGAGGACCGAGCGCCAAACCCTACGGCCGTGGAAGGCGACAAGATCGCGAATATACACGGCGCAATGCTGAATTTTCATTTGCTTCTGCGATCCCAGCGACTTTATGAAGTCGATCATCCGCAACGAATTGCCACTTTGGGAATGGCCTACGATTCTCTCCACTCCGTTGTGGGACGCCATAAACTCGAATTGCAAGTAATGCGCGACGGATTGGTATCCTCCGCGCTCGGTGACAGTTTACTGCCGGATGCCACCGGCGAGATGCTGGCGCTGTCGAGCGCGTTGCGGCAGGCCGGGATTCGAAGAATTTCCTTCCTGCCAAAGGTTAGCCAAGAGGAAGTGGACATTCTGGCTGAGCTCATCAAGGTATCATTGATGACCATGGCTGCTACGACAGCTGCTCAGCCATCTGGTCAGTCTTCTGGACGGGCGGGCGCGAAAACAGCGGATAACGAAGCCGTGGACGCGCGGGATGCCTGGTGGATAAAGAGCTTCGCCGAAAGAGATGTGGAAGGGATCCTGGTTAACGCGCAAGTGGATCGAAAAGTAGACACACTTTTGACCAGCTTGATCGCGACGCTGGTAGCCTACGGAGGCCATTCTCCGCGGATTGATTCCGAAAACGTGCGTCTGCCCGGTTTTGACGACCTGATTGCCACATTAAAGCTCCTGGCACGCATTACTCTTCCGCTGGAACCGGCGATCGAACTTTCGCCCGAGGCCGGGGCTCGCGCGATTCGTGAAGCCATGGAAGCAGCGAGTCACGATACGGTGCGGCTGCTGCTGAGCGCGATCTCGCAATACTCTCCGGAAGAGGGTGAACTGCCGCAGTTATATGTGAAGCGCCTGGCGGAAAGCTTAATTTTTGAATATTTGCTCGCCGAATTCGCGGCGAGCTCGTTGACGCCGGTTTTGGTGCGGCCGACGTTTGACCGTCTGGGTGAGGTGTTGGTGGCCGCCGGAAAGATTCCCGGTACGCATGGCCCAGGCAGCCAGATTGCTTTGCCGAATGTGATCCAGTCCTCGTTAGCGGCCACCTGGGCGGCAGAAAGTTATCGCGAGAAATTGGTGACGCGCTTCTGGCTGGAGCTTCCACCCCGCGAAAAGTCCATGGTGTTACGCGGGCCGGATTTGTGGAGCGTGCCGGTGCTGGCGTTGCGCCAAACGTTGGGAAATCTTGCGGATGCCGGAGCCGATGCGCCGCGCCGCGAAGCGCGGCACATCGTTTTGAATTACGCCAGACGGCTGGAGCACGAGGATCCCCGCGCGCGCCAAACCGTGGCGACCGGACTTAATGAATTATGGCCCATCATCGAATCGCTGTGGCCCAACCAGTTACCGGAAGACTTAAGCAAGGGAGCGCTGGCAGCGCTGCGCATCGAGCGCGAGCCACAAACGGCTTCAGCGCTGGCTACATTTATCGAATCACTGAGTCACATTGCGGTGGTACGCGGAGACTATGAAGGCTTTGAAGCGATCATTCTGGCATTGGAGCAGCCTTCCCGTGAATTCGAGCACACCAACTTTCCCGCATTGGGAAAACGCCTCTTCGCGCAGGACCGATTGTTCCTTTTGGTGGATGCCGGACTGGCGCACCGCGCCCTAGATCCGGTCTTGCCCAGATTACTGGAACGCGATCCTGATAAATTGCTGGACCGCCTTACGCTGCTGTTGGGCGAAGAACGAGGCGGGAGCCTGTTGCCAGCTATGGCGCGACTGATACGGACCATCGGCGTGCCGGTGTTGACGATCCTCGAGACACGCCTTTACGAAGCTCGTCCACAGCGGGTAAGCGCCGCCATCAAGTTGCTGGCGACTGCGGACCCGGACCGATTGTTGCGGAGTCTCACACGGGCCCTGCCCAGTTGGGAATGGAACATGCAGGATCTGGCGATCAGCGAGTTATCGCGACCGACAAACGCCCCCAACGCGCAGACTGCCGCGTTCGTATTTTCCATCGTGCTTATCAATGCGCACCCGCTGGTGGTTCCGATGATGATCGATCAGATTGGGCTCAGCGGCGAAAGCTCGGCGATCCCTCAATTGATGGAAATTGCGGCGGGGGAACACACCACCCTACGCGACCAGTTTGTGCGCATTAAAGCCATCGAAGCGCTGGGGCGGTTAAGAGCTACGGAGTCCATGCAACTGCTACATCTGCTCGCTGAGCGGCGCAGCGGAATAGCCTATGCCGAACCCTCCGGCTTGCGCGCAGCGGCGCAAGACGCATTGGCTGTGATCGAAGACCGTGCGACATCGACATCTGCGCGAGCTACCTTCGATGCTTCGAGCGCGCACGGCGTGGTGTACGCGGTTCCGCGACGGTACGCACGGGTGCCCCTGGATGCTCCCCTGCGCGCCCAGGTCAGCGCCAAAGCCGCGGGAGCTAGCTTGGCGCGAGTGAAAACCATCAGCCTCGGCGGAGCCTACCTGGAGAGCTCGAAGAGTCTCTCTGTTGGTGAGTCTGTTCAGTTGGAAGTGCGATCCGGCTTGGGCAAGAGAATTCATTGCACCGCGATTGTCCGCAACAGCAGTGCTGGCGGCAACGGGGTAGAATTCGTCCATATGAACGACGAGGATCGCAGCAAATTGCGCAAGCTGGTGCTACGCAAAATGCCCAGTTAGTCCCCGCTCGCCGCTACGGCTATTGGAAGAATTACGCCAGTCTTGAAGTGAAAACGGTTTTCCACTTCCCCCGCGAAAATGGTTCTCGCCAACCTACATGATATTTGGTACGGTGATGCCGCGATTACCTTATCGACGTTTAGTTGATAAGGGGCGTAGTTTGTATCGTCCCCAGCTAGGGTCCTTCACTCGAGGTGTTACATGCTGCTGGCTATCGCGGGAATTTTGCTTATCGTCGGGCTGCTGGGATTGGCTGCTTTCCTCTGTGCTAAAGAATGTGGCAGGGAGCAGGTAGATAACCTGCTGAGCGATGGGCAGGTAATAGGCAGGACGTCAGCCCGCCGTGCACACTTGAATTGAGTACCCTCAGGGCGGCAGAAATATGCGCGCTGAATTGGCTAATTCGCCCGCTCCAATCCGTTGGAACCGAAACTTTGTCTTAATTTTGCCTTTGCTCCTGGCGCTCATGCTCGGACTGTTCGCGGTCAGCGCCACGCCGCAAAGCAAGCACTCCAGTGCCGCTTCCCCTGTTACGCCGAAACCGGCCAATTTGACCGCCCAGGTTCGCGACATTCTCCAAAACGAACTTCGCGCCCAGGCCGATGATCATTCCTTGTGGTGTTACCGCAAACTTACGGACAAAGATGGCAAGCAGCAATTGTTTGCCGCGTGCCAGACGAAAACGCTGGAAATTGACCGGCTCATGGCCGTCAATGGTAAACCTCTGACCGAGCAGCAATGGACCGAGGAGAGTCAGCGCATCGAACGACTTTTGAACAGCCGCTCTCAATTGAAGAAGGAGAAACAGCAGCAACGCGAAGACGGTGAGCAAGCCACTCGCATGCTGAGAATGGTGCCTGACGCGTTTCTATTCCAGCAGGAAAGCAGCGAAGGTAACCGTATTACGCTACACTTCACTCCCAACCCTGCGTTTCGCGCTTCCGGCGCGTCAGAAATGGTTTTTCACCATATGGAAGGAACTTTGACGCTGGACGTCAAACAAAAACGACTGGTGGAAATCAGCGGCCGCTTGAATAATGACGTCAAATTCGCGGGCGGCCTTCTGGGGCATCTCGATAAAGGCGGCACGTTTTACGTGAAACAACAGGAAGTAGGGCCGGGTTGTTGGGAAATGACGCGCATGGATGTGCAGATGAACGGGAAGGCGCTTTTCTTCAAAACGATTTCAGTACGCACTGCAGAGATCGATACTGATTTTCATGCCGTGCCCGAGGCGGCGTCTATTCAACAAGTAGCGGAGCTCACGAACGAAAGCGGCGAGAAAAACCTGATCCGCGAGCAAAGGTAACGACACACTTTTGCCTCGCTGCCATTCTTTTTGTCCTTCCCGAAACTTTTTAGCGCGCCCCTTCTCTTCTGGAATTCCATTGGATTGACAACTGCTCCCTCAATTTGCTGCCTCGGAAGCCGCAGTTACGTTACGATTAACTTTATTCCTGCAAATGGAGTTGTGATGAACACGGATTCATGGGTTATTGTCGTAGGAACGGTGGCCGGATTCTGCACCACATTCGCTTTCGTCCCGCAGTTGATTAAAATCTGGAGGCAGGGCGGCCGCGATTTGTCCTACGGGATGCTTGCGCTGTATTTGATTGGAGCAGTTCTGTGGTTCATCTATGGAGTCTTATTGCAGGCGCAAGCGGTCATCATCACCAACTTCGCCACAGCCATCGTGATCACATTGGCCACCGCAATGAAAGCCTGGACCGCGAAGCGCGACTACATTCGAGCATCAATCGCGGAAGCGAGCCAGCGCCGCTGAAGTAGCGTAAATAAAACATAGCGTCGCTTTGTCCGGTTTGCACCGGTGCGCCAGCACGACCAGTTTTTCTCTCTGCGTCATTGCTATAAGATAAGTACATAGCTTACCTGCACGTAACAGGAGAACGAATGACGGTTGTGGCCATCACTATGGGAATTCTGGTTGTCGCGCTAGTGGTTTGGCTGCTGCTGCACAGCACGCAGGGCGAACGCAAAAGCGCCGTACTGGAATCGCAGATGACCGAATTGCGCCATGAACTGCAGACGATGGCGATAGCACAAGCGCAAAGCAGCGGGCAAATCTCCGCCATTGGGCAAACTGTATCGGATCGGCTCGAAAACGTCACGAAAGCGCTACAAGATGGGGTGGCCAATTCCGCTACCATCGCCACGCACGGCCAGACCGCCATCGCGACAGAGCTAAAAAACGCGCGCGAACAGATGGGGCAAATTCAGAAACAACTGGGCGAGTTTCACGAGTTGAGCCGGAACGTATCGTCAGCGACAAAATCGCTCGAAGATATTCTTGGCGGCGCGAAAAGCCGCGGCATGCTTGGTGAAGTGACGCTGGAGCGCCTGCTGGAGGATTGCCTGCCGCCGTCGCAATTTTCGGCGCAACATCGCTTCTCGTCGGGCGAGATGGCCGACGCGGTGATTTTCCTGCGCGACAGCAAACTGATGTCCATTGACTCCAAATTTCCGCTGGATGCTTTTCGTCGGATCTCCACCGATGGCGATGATGCCAGAAGGCAATTTGTCACCGCGGTAAAGGGTCACGTCGATGCCATCGCCAGGAAATATATCGTGCCAGGCGAGGGCACGTTGGATATGGCGCTGATGTTTGTGCCGTCAGAAAGCGTTTACTACGAATTGCTGATGCTGGCCGACAGCAAAGGCCAGCAACTGGACAGCTATTGCCGCAGCAAAAAAGTAATCGCCGTTTCGCCGAACACGCTTTACGCGCACCTGTGCGTCATCGCCATGGGCCTGCGGGGCATGCAGATCGAAGAAAACGCGACGCGGATTTTTTCAAGCCTTTCGGGAATGCACAAGCAGATGGAAACCTTTACGGATGTGTTCGAGAAGCTGGGCACGCACATCAAAAACTCGCAGCAGTGTTATAACGATGCCGAGAAGCGCCTGGAGAAAACGCAGAACACACTGGACAATTTGCTGGGCACCAGTTCCACGCAAGCCGCGTTGGAAGTACAAGGCACTCTAGCCCTGCCTGTTGATTCCACCGTTCCAGCCGCCGCAGCAAAGAAAGGCGCGTAGATCCAATCGCGCGCGTTAGATCCTGAGTTTTCAGCCACCTTTAACTCGATCTATTTTTTAATTGAGTAACTACGTTAGCGCGCCGGTGGTGTAGGCCTCGGCGTGGGATGGGCGATCACCGGAACCAAGCGAATGGAAATAAGAAAACTTCCCCGGTTGCGTCCGACTACTTCGAAGTGCGCAGCATTGTCCGGGCCGCCAGAGGACAGCTGACGCACGGTATCGCCGCCTGATAATTCAGCGATGTCCGGCGCAAGATTCTTAGCATCGAGTGCGATCTTAGCCTCTGTGCCGCGGACGGTGACGGTCAGCCCGCGATGCTGCCCGGGCGCGAGCGGCGAGGAATCGGCGTGCAAGGCCAACTCAAGAAAAGTCACGTTGAACGCCGGAAAACTGTTCTTGCCGCAGGTGATTTTAACGGGGGCGAGTCCTGGGTCCAAATCGGCTGGTGGTAAAACGACGAGAGAGGTAGCCGACGAAGCCAGGACGATCGCCGGTAGCCCGCCGATCGATACAGTATTGGCATCGGCGTCACCGCAAAAACCGTGACCGAGAATGTCGAAGCGATCACTGAGTGAGGCAATGCGCGGCGCAGAATTTATCTCCACCAGCGAAAGCTCGGTTTCGGTGGGGGCAACGATGGTGGTGGGCACGCGGCCGCGTCGCCCCTCAATCGCAGCAAAAATGACTCCCGGAACAAGCGGCGCGACCAGCAGAGCGCGGCCCGATTTGTCGGTAGTCAGCCGGTCTCCATTGGAAAATGCCACGGTGACGCCGGGAGTCAGCCGGCCATTTACATCCAGCACGGCCAACGTGGCGCGCTCACCGGAAACAATCCGGCGCGGCAGCAGCAAAATCCGAGCACCTGCAGGATTGGGAGCCTGCTGCGCGATCGCGGAGCAAACAAACAGTAATGCAGAAAGCGCCGGGAAGATCACAGGGCGGTAACGTGAAGACATAAAGGGATTGTAGATTACCGGCGGACAAAGAAGAAGGCCGCGACCGAGAAGATTCCCCAACAATCTCTCGTGAACGCTCGCGAGCGAGGTTCAAAGTGCACAGACCTTCGCTTGTTGCTAAAGCGCTGCTAATCAGTAAGGTTCACAGGCTCACCGGGACCGCAAGGGTCTGTTAGCGTGAGAAGTGGGGTTGTTGGTCCCAACACGCCCCGGGTGTACATCGTGACCAAGCGTTGGCGCGACCATCCGGTAAAGGGGATTTGTGCGCATTGTCAGCGGTGGACGGAGCGACGTCGGGCAGCAACGCGCTAACAATGAAGATTGTTTTCGCATGGTGCAGCCGCTGAACCTGTATGTAGTTTCCGATGGCATGGGCGGCGAAGCACACGGAGAAATCGCCAGCGCCATGGCCGTTGAGACAGTGGTCAAGACTTGCATGGGTGAAGAGACAGGAACAGTGGCGGCCTCCACGGAGACGCATCCGGAATGGAGCGATAAAACGAGGCTGCTTTTTAAAGCCGCGCAACTCGCAAATAAGAAAATTTATGAATCAGCGGAAGCTAATCCTCAACAACAGGGGATGGGTGCGACGCTAACGGCGGCATGGATCAACGAAGAAAAACTGAGCGTCGTGCACGTGGGGGACAGCCGGGTGTACCTGCTACGCAGTGGAGTGTTGCAGCAACTCACCAGCGATCACTCGCTGGTGGCTGAACAAGTGCGGCGGGGAATCTTGACCGCCGCGGAAGCGGAACACAGCGAGTTGCAGAGCGTTCTGCTACGCGCTCTGGGAACCCAGCCGGAAATCGAAGTGGACGCCGAGGAGCATACGCTTTTCCCCGACGATATTTTGCTGTTGTGCTCCGACGGTTTGACGCGGATGGTGGCGGAACAAAAAATTGCGGCCACGTTGCAATCGGAATCCGATCCGGGGAGAGCGGCGGAAAAACTGGTGGCGCAGGCAAATGAGAATGGCGGCGGAGACAACGTCACAGTAGTGGTGGTCCATCTGGAGCCGAAAGAAAGCGGATTTATGTCGTGGTTGCGCCATGGAGCGCAGAAAAATGCGGGCAAAAACGGCTCAGCATGAGGATGTGAAATGGCAAAGCTCACACTGATGTTTGAAGAAAAGACCGTTAAAGAAGTGTCACTTGGTTCACGGCCTGTGGGAATCGGGCGGTCTCCGGACAACGACCTGGCGGTCGACAACCTGGCCGTTTCCAATTATCACGCTCGCGTTTATGTGGACTCCGGCAAGATGGTGGTGGAAGATCTCAAAAGCCTGAACGGCACCTTCGTCAACGAAATGCGCGTGGAGCGAGCCACGCTGAAACACGGTGATTCCATCCACGTCGGGAAGCACCATATCAAGGTAGACGCGACCGGCGAAGCGGCGGCCACTTACGGGTCGGGACGCCAAACAGCGACACCCAAAATTAACGAAACCATGGTGCTGGATACCAAAATGCGGCGCGAGATGCTGCAACAAGCGGCAGCCCTGGGCGAGCGCACGCAGTTGGCGGCAGGACGCATGAGGGTTCCCACGCTGGTGGTTCTTGGCGGCAGTAGCAAAACCGACCGGCAAGAATATACACTGACCAGCAAGTTGACGGTCATAGGGAAATCACACCTTGCCACGGTGCGCCTGAGGGGATGGTTTAAACCAAAAATGGCGGCGCAAATTAATAAACACGATGACGGCTACTACCTGGGTGCCGGTGAAAAAGTGCCCTCCGTAAATGGCCTGCCAATTCAAGGCCCGGTGCAGCTCAAGAATGGCGACCAAGTGGAAGTTTGCGGTGTGCGCTTGAATTTCATCTTCCGCGAGTAACGCGAGAGACGGATGGCAGATTCGTCAAGCGGAAAAGAACGGCTGCGTGGGTTTGCAATTTTCATCGAGCTGCTGCAGGAGTGGTGGCAGCATCGCGTTTCGTTTCTGATCAGCCTGGTCATCACCCTTACCGCGCTTGGTCTCTATGTTGTTACGTATATCGGCGAGCATCCTAGTCCCCTGCTGGTCTTTATGGAGCGGCTGGAACTCGATGCTCTGGACACGCGCTTCCGCCTGAGGCCCGCGAAATACACTCCCCCTGACCCGCGCATCGTAATCGTCGACATTGACCAAAAATCGCAAGAGGTTCTGGGCAAATGGCCGTTTTCGAGGAGCAACTTTGCCACCACGCTGGATGTTCTGCGCGGAGACGGCGCGAAAGTGGTGGGTTTCGACATCACTTTTGACAAGCCTGATCAAACCGGCGCCCCCGTTCGCGCGCTGGCCGAAAAACTGGAAAAGCGCAAACTCGCCGGCCAGGCAATCGATCCAAAGTTAGAGGCAGAAGTGAAGGCCGTAGCGGCGGAATACGACGCTGACAAACAATTCGGCGAAGCCATCCAGAGATTCGGCAATGTAGTGCTGGGAAATTTCTTTTTCCCAAAAGAGGAGCTGCCAGGAACCGATCAGGCAACGCTGGATTCCTACGCGGACCTGGTGCAATGGTATTCGCTGGGGCAAAACTCGCTGAATCCGGCAACAGGAAAACAAGATTTTGTAAATTTGATGCAGCGTTATGATGCCAACAACATACTGTATACCGCGACGATGGCGAATATCCCGGCACTGTTGAGCCCGGATAACAATAATGCCGGCACCATGGGGTTCTTCAACGTGCTCCCGGATGCCGACGGCGTGCTCCGCAGATCGCTGCTGGTCGTGCCATTTGAGCGCTCCGGCAAACTCGCGGAGGCGGAGCTTTACGGCTCGCTGGAAGTGCAGACTATACGCGTTTACCTGGGCGTGCCTTCCGAACAATTGACGGTGAACTACAACCAGACTGGCATCGTCAGCTTGCAATTTGCAGACAAGCTGCAGGTAAAACCGGACAACATCGGCCGCCTGGCCATTAATTATCGGGGTCCGGAGCGCACTTATCCTTATTATTCGATCGTGGATGTTGTGCGGCGCAAACTTCCCCCGGGAACTTTCAAAGACAAAATCGTGTTAGTCGGTGCTTCAGCCACGGGCATCGGAGATTTACGCACGCCGCCATACGGCGGCATTACTTATCCCGGAGTAGAAGTTCATGCTAACGCTATCGACAACATGCTGAATCACCAGGCGCTGACCAGGGGAGCAGCGCAGGAATTGTCGGACCTCGCGTTGATCTTGTTTTTTGGAATACCGGTGGGAATCTGGATGGCGCTGGTAGCGCCGCGATGGATGTGGTTCGGACTCAGCTTCCTGGTGCCTCTGGCATTAATAGATTACGGCGCGTTTTTGGGCGGTAGGTGGCTGAACTTCAGCGTCCCGGCGTTCACGCTGGTGTCAAACGTTTTACTGGTTTCGCTCTATCGCGCGTTGGTGGAAGAAAAAGAAAAACGGCGCGTTCGAACCGCGTTTGGGCAATACCTCAGCCCCGAAGTGATTCGCCGGCTGCTGCGGAACCCCAAGCTGGTGGAGCCAAAGAAAACAGAAATTACCGTTATGTTCAGCGACATTCGCGGATTTACCACGATTTCGGAGAACCTGGATGCGCAGGACCTGGCCCTGCTCCTCAATCAATACTTATCCGATATGACCGGGCTGGTCTTCGAAAATCAGGGAACTCTGGACAAATATATTGGCGACGCGGTGATGGCATTTTGGGGCGCGCCATTTGAAGTGGATGATCATGCTATAAGCGCCTGTAATTCCGCGCTGAAGATGATGCGACGCGTGCGCGAAATGCAGCGGCAATGGAAAGCGCAAGGCAAGCCGCAGCTGGATATCGGCATCGGTTTAAACAGCGGCGTTGCGAGCGTCGGAAATATGGGTTCGGCGTTGCGTTACGGATATACGGCGCTGGGCGACACGGTTAATTTGTCCTCGCGTCTTGAAGGGCTGAACAAGGATTACGGGACGCATATCATCGTGAACGAGACCACCTACGCGGCCACGCGGGACGCAAAATTTGTGCATCGCGAACTGGACTTGATACGCGTAAAGGGAAAGACCCACCCGGTCATGATTTACGAATTGATTGGATGGGCCGGTGAAGAAACCTTGTACGGAAGCATCGCGGATGTGGAGTCGCGGCTAGAGCAGTTCGCGCGAGGAAGAACTCTTTATCGCGCGCGGAGGTGGGAAGAAGCGCAGTACGTGTTTCAAGTCATGATTGATAAGTGGCCCGATGACGGGCCGGCGCGGACATACTGGAAACGCTGCCAAGAGTACCTTTTTGATGAGCCGCCGCTCGGGTGGGACGGTGTCTTTACCATGACGCACAAGTAGGTCTGGCAGCGAATTTTCCATGAAGTGAATTGAGCAAATTGCTCGATGCGTCGTTGCGCCAGCCGCGTCTAAATTTATGTTCCGCCGTAACAAGGGCGCGGTTATGGGCATCCAAATGGCAGTGAGTGGTAGGTCATCGCCGGTTACGGACCCAACTGTTGCGTACCCAAAAGAGCGCGTCGCGGAATCTAAAGAAAGTAACAGCGGGGTGGTCGTGACGAGTGTTCCGGGCTGAAACCGGCCTGCTAAGGGAAATCAAGGAACAGTATGTGGATTGTTCGTCTAGCGCTTTCGCGCCCTTATACCTTTATCGTGATGGCCATGGTGATCATTCTGTTGACGCCAGTGGTGCTTATGCGCACGCCTACCGACATTTTCCCCAACATTGATATTCCGGTGATCAGTCTGGTTTGGAATTACACCGGACTGCAGCCGCAGGAGATGGAGCAGCGCATTACCTCCAACTCCGAGCGGGCCGTTACGACGCTTGTAAATGACGTGGAGCATATCGAATCGCAATCGTTGAATGGAATTGCAGTAGTAAAGATTTACTTCCAGCCCAAGGCCAACATCCAAACGGCGCTGGCGCAAACCACGGCCATTGTGCAGACAATTTTACGCGGCCTGCCTCCCGGTACCACTCCTCCCCTGGTGGCCATCTACTCCGCTTCCACGGTACCGGTCATTCAAATTGGTTTAACCAGCGACAGTCTCAGCGAACAAGCGCTTTTCGATTTTGGAAATAACTTTATACGCACACAATTGGCTACCGTACAAGGCGCCGCACTCCCCTTCCCTTATGGCGGCAAGCAACGCTTGATTTCCGTTGACCTGGACACCACCACGCTGCAATCCAAAGGGCTTTCCGCCACGGATATTGTGAATGCCGTGAACGCGCAAAACCTGATTCTTCCGACCGGCACCGTGAAGCTTGGAAGCTTGGAATACACGGTGGAAATGAACGGGAGCCCGCAAACGGTGGCGGGCTTGAACGACTTGCCGATCAAAACAGTGAATGGCTCGACCATTTATATGCGGGATGTGGCGCACATCCGCGATGGATTTTCGCCGCAGACGAATATTGTGCGCGCCAATGGACAGCGCGGCGTACTGATGGCCGTGTATAAAACCGGTTCGGCGTCAACGCTCGACATCGTGAGCAGGGTCAAAAAATCGATTCAAGACTACGCCGGATCGATACCTGAGGGCGTGCACATTGCGATGTTGTTCGATCAATCGCTTTTCGTGCGCGCTTCCATCTACGGGGTGTTACGTGAAGCGCTGATTGCGGCTTGCCTGACGGCCTTTATGATTCTGGTGTTCTTGGGGAACTGGAAGAGCACGATCATCATCGCCGCTTCGATTCCCTTATCCATTCTGGTCAGCGTGCTGTGCCTCAGTGCGCTGGGCGAAACGATTAATATTATGACGCTGGGCGGGTTGGCGCTGGCGGTCGGCATTCTGGTTGACGACGCCACCGTAGAAATTGAGAACATTAACCGCAATTTGGCGATGGGCAAGGAAACGGTGCAGGCCATTCTGGATGGCGCTCAGCAAATCGCTGTGCCAGCGTTTGTTTCCACGCTATGTATTTGCATCGTCTTTATTCCAATGTTCTTTCTTTCGGGAGTAGCGAAATTTCTCTTCGTACCACTGGCCGAAGCGGTGATTTTCGCCATGCTGGCCTCTTACATGTGGTCGCGCACCATTGTACCGACCATGGCCATGTATCTCCTGAGTGCGGAGGACGAGGTAGTCCCCGACGCGAATAAGCAGGGGTTCCTGCGCCGGTATCAACAGAAATTCGAGCACGCCTTCGAACGGATGCGTGAACGCTATCGTGATGCACTACGCGCCGCTCTGGCCACGCCGATGCTATTTGCAGGTTGCTTCCTGGCATTTTGCGTGTTTTCGACTTTATTGGTCTTCGTCCTGGGCAGGGATTTCTTTCCCTCCGTGGATGCGGGGCAAATTCGATTGCATTTCCGCGCGCGCACCGGGCTGCGGATTGAGGAAACCGCCCGGCTTGCGGATCAGGTCGATGGCGTCATCCGGCAGACGATTCCGCAGGGTGAAATCGAGACACTGCTGGATAATCTTGGCGTTCCCTATAGTGGAATTAATCTGAGTTACAGCAATGCCGGCACTTTCGGAACATCGGATGGCGAGGTTCTGGTACAGCTCAAACCCAAACGCCAGAAACCAACCTCAACATACATCGACGATTTGCGGGAACGGCTGCCGCAGGATTTTCCAGGCGTGCAGTTTTTCTTTCAACCGGCGGACATCGTCACACAAATTTTAAATTTCGGATCGCCTGCACCGATCGACATACAAGTCACAGGCAACAACCAGCAAGGCAATTATGTGGTGGGAGAAAAACTTGCCAATGAGTTGCGGCATATTCCCGGGGCGGCAGACGTGCATGTGCAACAGGCATTCGATCAGCCAACGCTGCATATGGATATTGAACGCACGCGTGTGCAGAACCTGGGATTGCAAGCCAAAGACGTGGCTCAGAATTTGCTCGTATCACTGAGCTCCAGCTTTCAGACTACGCCTGCCTTCTGGCTCGACCCCAAAAACGGAGTGAGCTACAACGTCGCGGTGCAAACGCCGCAATACCGCGTCGACACTTATCAGGCTTTGCAGAACACGCCGGTGACGGCGAGCACGCCTAATTTGCCTCCGCAGATTCTGGCTAACCTGGTGACCACTTCTACGACGGCAAGGCCCGCGGTGGTCTCGCACTACAATGTGCAGCCAATGATTAATGTGTACTCCTCTGTGTCGGGACGCGATCTTGGGAGTGTCGCGGACGAGGTGGAGAAGCGCGTCAAAGACATCGAAAATCAGTTGCCGAGGGGCAGCCACATCATTATTCGTGGCCAAGTTCAAACCATGAAAACGTCCTTCACTGGCTTGGGATTTGGGTTGCTGGGAGCCATCGCACTGGCTTATTTGTTGATTGTCGTAAATTTTCAATCCTGGCTGGATCCTTTCATTATCATCACTGCGTTGCCCGGCGCACTGGCAGGAATTTGCTGGATGCTATTAATTACACATACGACGCTGAGTGTGCCATCGCTGACCGGAGCAATCATGTGCATGGGCGTGGCTACCGCGAATAGCATCTTGATGGTCTCTTTCGCACGCGAGCAGATGGACGAAGGTAAGAATCCGTTGGACGCCGCGGTGGAAGCCGGTTTTGTGCGCATGCGCCCGGTTATCATGACCGCGCTAGCGATGATCATCGGCATGGTGCCAATGGCCATCGGGCTTGGAGAAGGCGGCGAACAAAATGCGCCATTGGGCCGCGCGGTAATCGGTGGATTGTTGTTTGCCACCTTCGCGACACTATTTTTTGTGCCCTGCGTTTTTTCCGTAATTCACGGCTGGCTGGAAAAAAGAAAAGCTCACGGAAAAGAGGCGGCTACAGCATAAAATGGGGCACAAGGGAAAGCAGCGGAGCGGGGTATGAGTCAGGACGTAATGGAACAAAAAGATCAGCGCACGACCAGTGAGCGCGAGCCAGTAAGACAGCAGCCCCGCGCGCAGCAGTCTCCACGGAAACCCGAGCGCAGCCGACTGTTCCTGGTGCTGGTGGTGATCGCAGTTTTATTGGTGGTTGTCGGCGGAATAACTTTGTTGATGCGCCGCTCGCAGTACCAAGCGCTGGCCAAGGAGACGGAAACTCTCGCGGTGCCTACGGTCTCGGTAGTTCATCCGATTGCGGAGTCCGATTCCGAAGATCTGGTATTGCCTTCCACGCTGCAGGCCTATGTGGAATCGCCGATTTACGCGCGCACCAACGGCTATCTGAGAAAGTGGTACCACGACATCGGCAGCCGGGTAAACAAAGGTGAACTTCTCGCGGACATCGATACGCCAGAAATCGCGCAGGAGTTGGAGCAATCGCGCGCGGAGTTGGGAACCGCCCAGGCCAATCAGAATCTTTCGCAAATTACGGCTTCGCGTTACGAAGGGCTGCTCAAGACCGATAGCGTATCGAAGCAAGAGGTGGATAACGCTTCCGGCGATCTGGCTGCAAAAAGGGCCAATACCCAATCGGCGGAAGCCAATGTGCGCAGGTTGCAGGAGACCGAATCGTTCCGGCATATTTATGCGCCATTCAGCGGTGTGATCACTCGTCGGAACGTGGATATCGGTAATCTGATCAACGCTGGGAACGGCGGTTCGGCGCAGTTATTGTTCACTCTCGCGCAGACCGATCCCATCCGCGTGTTCGTTAACGTACCAGAAATTTACGCCCCAGCGATTCATCAGGGACTTGGGGCGTACCTGGAATTGCAACAATTCCCAGGCCAAAAGTTTTACGGCAAGGTTGCCCGCACGGCTGATTCCATCGATCTGAATACCCGGACGCTACTGACCGAAGTGGACGTTCCAAACAAGTCGGGTCAATTGCTGCCGGGGGGATATGCGCAAGTGCATCTGGAAGTAAAAGTGAACGGGTCGCGGTTGGAAGTTCCGGTGAACGCGTTGTTGTTCCGTTCCGAAGGTTTGCGCGCGGTGGTCATTGATGATAATCACAAAACCCATTTGCAACCGCTGATGATTGGCCGCGATTATGGCACCACGCTGGAAGTCTTGCAGGGATTAAAACCCACCGATTGGATCGTGATCAACCCGGCTGATTCACTCGACGAAGGTGTGCAGGTAAATGTAAAGCAAATCAAGCAGCCTGCCGCGCCTGCACCGGCGAGTACGGGGACTGGCCCTGCTAGCGGACAGGGCAACCCAACTACGAATAATGGAACGCGGCCTCCCAGTGGAACGCCGGCAGCAAATTCGAATGGCAACAATAACAACGGCCAGTCCGCGCCTAAAAACCAATAATTTCGATTGATGCACTCAATATTCATTTATGAGTAGCTGGAACTTCAAACAAAATTATTTTGTTGGCCGCGCGAGCGCGGTTGCTGGGGTTTTGTTTCTAGCTGCGTGCCTCGTTGGCTGCACCGTAGGACCGAATTATCACCGTCCAGCGGCGCCAGTCCCGGCCACCTGGGATGTACAGGAGCCGTGGCGGGAAAGTGCGCCTAAGGACCTGATACCCAAAGGCGAGTGGTGGACGGTTTTTCATGATGATGAGCTGAACGGGCTGGAAAAACAGGCCATCGACGCGGACCAAACTATCAAAGTGTCCATCGCACGGCTGGAGCAAGCCCGGGCTACGGCAGCCGTCCAAATCTCCACACTCTTCCCCACTCTTGGTTTGACACCCGGCACCACGACCCCAACGGCTGAACGTCAGGGGCTTTCCGGCAATCGTCCCAATTCTGGCTTTCCCGTGAATGGAGGAGTGCAACAGAATTCATTCTCGCTTCCGTTTGTAGCCGGTTATGAGGTCGATCTGTTTGGCCGACGGCGGCGCAGTATTGAATCGGCGGAAGCGGCATATCAAGCCAGCGCGGCGGATCTGGAGAACGTCCGGCTGGTAGTCACTGCGGAGCTGGCAGGAGATTACTTTTCGTTGCGCGAGCTCGACAGTGAGATCGGCATTTTGAATCGCACGGTGCAGGCGCTGCAAAAAGGACTGAACCTGGTGAATTCGCGGCACGACGGCGGCGTAGCCTCGGGTTTGGACGTGGCGCAGGAAGAAACGTTGTTGCGCACAACACAAACTCAGGCGCAGCTGCGTTTACAACAAAGAAAGAGTTTTGAGGATGCCATCGCCGTTTTAATCGGTAAGCCCGCGCCGGATTTTCATTTGCCGTCGAATGAGTTGAACGCCGCCGCTCCTCCGCCGATAAATGCGGGGTTGCCCTCCGATTTGCTGGAACGGCGGCCCGACGTAGCGACAGCAGAGCGGCAAATGGCTTCAGCCAACGCGCAGATCGGAGTAGCAAAGGCGGCCTACTATCCGACTATTGATTTATTCGCGACCGCGGGTCCGCAAGTGACGGATCTCGCGAAGCTCGCGAATTTATCGAGTATGTTTTGGGCCGTCGGCGCCAACGTGTCGGAAAGCATCTTTACCGGTGGAGCACGGCGCGCGCAGGTGCAATTTGCTCAGGCGGGGTTCGATGCCAATGTCGCGAACTACCGGGAGACGGTGTTGAATGCGTTTCGCGAAGTGCAGGACGATTTGACGGCTTTAAACGTCTTCATTCAAGCGCAGCAGACGCAGCAGCAGGCAGTTGATGCGGCCCAGCGCACACTGGACATATCCACGAACCGATACACGGGCGGCTTGGTGAGTTACCTGGATGTGGTGACCGCCCAGCAGAATCTCTTAACCAACCAGCAAGAACTGGTGAACATTCAGGGCCAGCGGCTGACTACCAGTGTGTTGCTGGTCAAGGCGTTGGGCGGCGGATGGGATGCGTCAAGCCTGGCGGCCATTCAAGTGAAAGCAAAGTTAAGGGACATCATCGCTCCGTAACGACAGTCGATTGCCCTCGGATTTTTTTGCCACGCTGGTGTTTCACACTCAAATATACAATTAGCCTTTGATCGCCGCGCGAATCTTTGGCGAGCCAACCACCGCAGCCTGTACTTCAGGTTCACCTTGAATCACCTCCAACACCTTGCGCGTAACTTGCTCGTCGGTGACCGATTCATTGCGAATTTCAACGGGGTAGCGCACCAGTAACTCCAGACCCGAATCCCCGAATTGCAGCCGTGTTTCGGGACTTGGAGCTTTCAATTGCACCTCAATGCGCCGTTCAATAAAGCCGCGCTGCTGTTCGAAACCTTCGCGGTATTGATCGTGAACAGCATTGACGGCTTGAAACAATTTTTCTTGAGCGAGTTTGTGATTGCCGCCAGGAACGAGATTGAAAACCACTTCGTGCCACGCGTATTCGGTGCCGGGGATTTGTTTGAATAAAGGAGTGGTGGCTTGAAAGAGCACCGAATTCGAAAACACCACCACTCGGCCGGTGGGAAAGAGATCGATGCCCGTGCCTGCCAACTCCATCAGGTAAAGTCGCACTAGGCTGATATCGATCACATCGCCGGTGACGCCGGAAACGCTCACGCGGTCCCCCACGTGAATTCCATAGCGGCCCACCACAAAGAAATAAGCAGCCACGGATAACAGCACGGTCTGCAGTCCTACCGCGATACCAGCCGTAACGAATCCCGCAAACGTGGCTAGCGAGCTGAACTCACTCACAAATCCGAGAATCAGCACGACGCCGATAAGAAATCCCACGACAAACCGGCGCATCAAAAGAAACTGGCGCCTGCGCCGAGCGTCACTGATATATTTGTAGGTGAGATGGCGCCACATTTCCGAGAAAGCCAGAACGATACCCAGGGCGAGAAGGATCATGCCCACACGCACAAACAATGCGCGCGCCGCGTATTTCGACTCACGAAGAATCGAAGTGCGCCATTCCACAAGATTGGCGCTGGCTTGATCCAGCACCACGATTTCCTGGCTCAGGGGCAGCACGACTGCCGACAACCGATTGAACCGATCGGTCAACTCCTGAAATTGTTCCGGCGACGCTGGAGGACTTTTGCCGGATACCGCTTGATCAGTAAGATCGCGGCCTTTCTTGGTGTCCGCGACGAGTGCATCGCGCAAAGGCTGCCGCAGATCGTTTGCCGTCTGCCGCACACCAGCGGTCTGTTCGTTTAATTGGTCGATCTGGTGAACACTGCTGATGGCTCCATACAGTGCGAGAGTTTGCGACACCAGACCCGATGGAGTCTGCTTGTTGGCATCCGATTGTGTGGTTGGTTTGGGTTGCGTTGCAGACTTCTGGTCACTGGCAGCCGCGAAGATGCCAGGCACCGAGTGAGCCAATTGATTGATGCGTCCATCCAGCCCCTCCGCGCCAGTATCGCCGCCGTTTTCCATGAAAGCAGTTCTTTTTTGAATGACATCTTGCACGGCATTATCGAGATTCAATTCGCCTTCGAGAGCTTGCTTTTGGGCAACCAGCGCGTCGCGTTTGCTTTTGGGAGCGGAAGCAATCTGTTTACCGAGAGCGTCGATTTTTGACTGCACGTCAGCGATACGTGCTTTGTTACGGGCTTCCACTTGCACCGAACTTTGAGCTGAGTTGGTATTGGGTGCGCCATTTTTCTCGGTAGCGCGGATCGCTGCAGCTTCGGCTCTGGCCGCTTGAAATGCCAACTGTACAACTTGCGTTGTGTAGTCCTTTTCACTGTCCTGGTAAATAACATCACTGGGCGCGCCGCCGGCTTGCAGTTCGGCGGAGGCGTTGCGATACAACTTAATGACGGCATTCAAATGATTGATGACTGCGTCACTGTCCAACGGTTGCTGTTGTTGCGTGAAGCCGCCAGCTACACAAAAAAGCAGTACCACACCAAAGCCCACGACATATCGAACCACGTGGCGCTTTGCGCCGAATAAAACCGCCCGACACGCAGTGCAAAGATTCATTCAGTGTTTAGCTCCCAAGGATTTATTCCACGACGGCAACTTTCTTTTTCCGGCCAAAACATCGGCTGCCCAGCGCCCCAGATAAACGGAGAGAGCGACTCCATGCCCGCTGTATGCTCCCAGTACAACTATATTTTTACTTTCTAAATGATGCTTGAACACCGGAGTCATCGCATCGGCGATTAAAATCGGGCCGCCCCATCGATTCGTGAACTGGATATTTTTTAACGCTGGATGCAAGGAACGCACTCGCGACTCCAGCAGCCTCATCAGTCCCGCGGCCTCGCCACTCGCAATGTTCAGATTGAGCAGCTCGCTCCAGTGCTCGAGGTGCACCAGGCCGCTGCCAAATATCACCTGGTTGCGATTGAGAGGGCGTCCCCAAAGATAAGGCATGTCCACGGTATAAAACGGTTTGTGGGTGGAGAGACCGACGCCATTTAATTGCGCGTCCTTCAAATGCTCGGTCGCTAGCGCCAAAGTAAATTTTGGCTCAGCGCCGCCGGACAAATCGCTGAGCTCGAGGGATTCCGCGTTCGTAGCAATCAAGATCTGTCCGGCACGGACACGCTTTCCAGCGACTTCTAATTCCAGCGGATGCTGATAGGAAATATTCTCGACACGCGCATTCTCAAAAATGGCGGCGCCTAATCGCTGCGCCGCTTGTGCAAGGCCGCTGACAAGCTTTCCGGGATCGACGCTGCCTCCGGGAACTTCGTTTACGACGCCAAGTGTTCCGGAATCGCTCCAGGAAATGGGCGAATCTTTTTTTACGTTCTTGCGGCCTAGTTCCCACACTCCGGGCAAATTAAAATCGCACTCGATCCTTAATTCCTTCAGGATTTCCGCGAAGCCCTCAAGCACATCGCCCAGACCCGGTAAATCGCCGGCGGCAGATTCCGCAAGCGTCATTCCTCCGGTGTGGCCACTGGAGCCAGCACCAACGCAATCGGCTTCGAATAGCGCGGTAGTTTTGTCAGGTTGAACTTGTCGGAGTCTCGCCGCGGCGGATAAACCACTGAAACCGCCGCCCACAATGGCGAAATCGACTTCGGACGGCAAGGCGCGAGCGGTCGAGCGAAAATCGATTGTCCACGGTGGATTGCCCCAACCGGCATTACTTGGTGATTTGTCATTGCCCGACTGCAACACGAATCCTCTCGTCGTTCGCAAAGTACAAATAGATGTGGTTGCGTGAATTGCAACGCATGGACCTGATTTAAGTGACTAACTTTGGATGCCGCAGAACGCAGGGCGGTTCGCGCATTTCACGCGAGATTCTTGCTACTGCCAGGGTTTCCCAGGGAGTAGCAAGATTTTTTTACAAATTATCGAGAAAAAAGCGGGTTACCCGCTCCATCAGCAGCCGCCGCGCAGGGCCGTCACTGACGCCGTGACCTCTGCCAGGAAACGGCATCACTTCGACATATTTTCCGTTCTCTATCAGTTCGTTGATCAGTGCAAGGGTATTTGCGAAATGCACGTTGTCATCACCGGTGCCATGCGCGATCAACAATTTTCCACGAAATTGTTTGACCTTGTCGATCGGTGAGGATTCCTTATAGTAATCTTCGTTCTGCGGTAGCAGTCCCAAGTAGCGTTCGGTGTAAATCGAATCGTAATAATGCCAGTCGGTCACCGGGCCGCCCGCGAAACCAGCCTTGAAATCGGCCCAGTCCTCAAACATGGCGTGCAGCGTCATGTGTCCGCCGTAACTCCATCCCCAAATGCCCATGCGATTGCCATCGACATAAGGCAGCGACTTCAAATACGCGGCGCCATCGCGCTGGTCAGACAATTCCTGCGCACCGAGCCGGAAATGAATGGGCTCCTCAAAAAGGTGGCCGCGTCCCGCCGAGCCGCGATTGTCGAGCGAAAAAATAATGTAGCCCTTCTGGGCCATCAGTTGATGCCACAGAAAAGTCGAACGCTCCCATTCATTCACCACCACCTGCACGTGGGGGCCGCCGTAGGTATAGACCAGCACGGGGTATTTGCGGTGCGCGTCAAAATCCGGGGGCTTGATCATCCAGGCGTTGAGCATCACGCCGTCATGGGTGTTAACCTGGAGAAATTCGACCGGAGAAAGCTGATAGCTCGCGAGTTCCGCAACTTTATTTTCGTTGAGGACCGCGATGCGCGAACCATCCGGCCGCAGTAAATCCTGACGTGGAGGATTCCTAGTGTTCGAATAGGTATCGATGAACGCGCTTACGGACGTTGTTACATTATTCGCCATATTGAGGCCAGGCGGGCTACCCGCGCTGGGCGCGAAGTTCACGGCATGTGTTCCCGCTTCTTTCGTGATGCGCGCAAATCCAGAGCCGTCGAGGCCAACGCGATAAAGATGGCGCTCCATGGGAGATTTTTCCGTAGCGGTGAAATAAATCAAACCGGCTTTCTCGTCCACGGCATCGATGGCCGAAACTTCCCAATCGCCTTTGGTCAACTGCGCAAGCTCCTTCCCTTCCAGATTGTAGAGATAGATGTGCCGAAATCCGGATCGTTCGCTGGACCACAGAAAGCGCTGTCCATCCTGCAAAAATCTAAGATCATCGCTGACATTTATCCAGTACTGATCTTTCTCCGTGAGCGCCACACGCGACGCACCCATCGTTGTGTCCGCAATCAGCAGGTCCAAATTTGTCTGTGCGCGATTCAAGCGTTGTATGGCCAGATGCCTCGAATCGGGGAGCCAATTCACACGCGGAATGTACTGATCGGTTTCCGAGCCGGTGTCCATCGGCTTCGCCGGCCCGCCACTTACGGTCGCTACGAACACGTGGACGACCGGATTGGCACCGCCAGTCGGAGGGTAACGCTCCATTTCCACCTTGCCGTTGAACGACGCGAAATCCACCAGCGGATACAGCGCCACTTTACGTTCATCCATTTCCAGATACGCTATCGCTGATGAATCCGGGGCCCACCAATAAGCGGTCTTGATGTCCAACTCTTCCGGATACACCCAGTCCAGCTCACCTTTGCGGATTTCTTCGACTCCATCGCGGGTAATAGGTTGCTCTTTGCCGTCGGCAACATTTACGAGCCAGAGGTTGTGATCGCGAACGAAGCTGACAAACTTGCCGTCCGGCGAAATTTTGGGGTCGGCCAAATTTGCTTTGCCAGAAACCAAGGTACGCGGTGTTTTTGATTTTAATGCAAACCACACCAGCGCGTTGGGTCCCTGAAATAAAAGGGCCGTTCCGTCAGGAGCCCATTGATAATCGGCGGGCGCGTGTCGGCCAAGGCCGGTCGCCTGCGTGGGAGCCGACGAATTTGCTGGCAACATGGACGACAGGAGCTTGCCGGATACGAGCACGTTGCGGTCACCGGACGTGGCGTCCACGATCCAGAGATTCGCATCGTTTTCTTTCTTGCGCTTGCCTTGGTGCTCATTTTCGGCGCCGTCTTCCGCTAATTTTGCTTCGAGGAAAGTGATCTGTCTTCCATCGGGAGTCCACGTTATTCCGCGAAGGGTATGGCCACTGAGGCTGGGTTCGGAATAAATGCGCTCCACGGTCAGCTTTTTAGCGGGCTGGGACGTATCGTTAGTCTGGGCACGCGTGGCCCCGGCAAAAATCAGTAACAAAAATATGGCGCGGCAAGAAACAAACGTACGACGACTAACGGTTCGTGAAGACATACGCTCCTTATTTAACGGAAAATTTGTAGATGGTGATGGAGTGAAATTCTTTACCGGGCGCGAGCGTTGTTGTTGGAAAATCCGGATGATTCGGCGAATCCGGAAAGTGCTGCGTCTCCAGGCACACTGCAAAACGGGGTTCGTAGATTTTGCCACCCTTGCCAGGAGGGGGGCCCCCCAAAAAATTGCCGGTGTAGACCTGGATGCCAGGCTCAGTGGTCCAAGCTTCCACGACACGGCCGGTCGTGGGTTCGTAAAGCACTGCGGCCAGGCTCGGCTCCGCTTTCATGCCGGCATCCAGTACCCAGTTGTGATCGTAGCCGTGGCCAAGTTTTAGCTGTTCGTCATCCTGGTCGATGCGCGCGCCAACGGCGGTGGCTTTCCTGAAATCAAACGGCGTACCGGCAACAGGACGGAGCTCACCTGTGGGGATCATTCCGGCGTCAACAGGAGTAAAGCGGCTGGCCTTTAAGGTGAGCTGGTGGTCAAGAATGCTGCCCGATTCTTTCAGATTAAAATAAGAATGATTGGTGAGATTCAGCACAGTTTTTTTATCGGTGGTCGCGGTGTATTCAATTTTTAGCTCATTGGCGTCCGTGACAGTAAATAGCACCGTCACCGATAAATTACCGGGGAAATTTTCCTCGCCATCCTTGCTTAAATAATGAATTTTTAACGAAGAGCCGTCTTTTCCTGTGGCGGGCTGCGCATCCCACAGCACCTTATTGAATCCTCCATGCAGATGATTTTCGCCGTTATTTTTTTCCAGGGTATATTCTTTTCCGTCCAGCGAAAACTTTGCCCCGCCAATACGATTGGCGTAACGTCCGACTGTCGCCCCGAAGGATGCGGTGCCTTCCTGATATCCCGACAGGGTGTCGTAGCCCAGGACCACATCACCAATTTTTCCGTTGCGGTCGGGGACCTTGATGGAAACTACCGTGCCGCCGAAGTCGCTGATGATCACCTGCATCCCGGATTTATTCGAAAGCGTATACAGGTGCGCTTCCCGGCCATCTTTGGTCTTCCCGAACACGCTTGTCTTTACCCCGGGGGTTGGCGATTGTGCCGCGGCTTGCCCGTCAGCGATTGTTAATCCCATCAACAGTAACATGCAGATTCCAATTCTCATTTGCCTCTCCTGAATGCCGACTTAATCCGACTGTGTTATCTGCAATCTAAAAGTGCCCTCAACGTTGTACGCCACTACAACACTCTTTTCCACGTGTAGCGACAAACACTTTTTCTAGAGTCAAGCAGGGCCAGGAATCGGTTCGATCCGGCCGAGCAAAAAAACATAGCCTGCAATGCCGATTAATAAGAACAACGCGGCCGCGGCAAAAGCCCATGCGAAGGAACGCGTAACGGAAGCCACGTACGCGGTGATGATCGGAGCCGCGATAGCCGACAACTGATTTCCAAAATTGAGAATTCCTCCCAATCTTCCAACGCTACCAGCAGGCGCAATCAACGACGGAATGGACCAACCGACCGGCGCGGCTGCCGCCAGGCCGCCGATGGAAACACTAATCCAAAATATTGCTGCCGTCAGGGTGCGCGCGAACGCCGCGCCTAAAATGCCGAGGCCGAGCGCCGTTCCGAGCACGAGGACTATCTGACGCACCCGCGACGAATCAAACCCACGGCGAATTAATTCATTCACCATCCAACCGCCGATAACGAAATCGGTAAGCGCCGCGAAAATCCACGGAACACTCGAGTACAACACGGAATCGCGCAGGTTCACATGCTGCGCGGTAGACAAATAGCTCGGTAGCCAGGTCAGCAGCAAATAAAACGTGTAGTTGTAGGCCGCGGAGCCTAAGGCCAAGCCGATCACCTTACGCTGACTCAACAAATATAAAATTGACGCTCCTTTGCCGATGGGGGCCAGGCCTTCAGGTTGCGCGCCTCCTCGCACGATGAATTGACGCTCGGCATCCGAAAGTTTTTTGTCTTCGCTGGGATTTCTGTACAGCCAGTAAAACAGCGCCAAATAGACGAGACTAGTCAGCGCCGTGGCGGCAAAACTCCAGCGCCAGCCAAAGTGCAACAAAAACATTCCCACGATGGGAACTCCGAGAGCGGGCCCCAGCTTGGCGGCGGCGTCAAAAAAAGCTGTAGCCAAACTTCGCTCACGATCCGGAAACCAATAGCCCACCGCTTTGGAGTTTCCCGGGAACGTCGGCGCTTCGCCAATTCCCAAGAGCAGCCGCGCCACAAAGAAACTTCCAATGCCGGAGGCCACCGCGGAGCAGAACGAAGCTACGCTCCATAAAAGCGTGCTGATGCAGCCGACTTTCCGCACTCCAAAGCGATCGAGCAATACGCCGGACGGAAGCTGCATGGCCGCATAGGTCCAGCTGTACGCGCTCGATAAATATCCAAACGTGATGGTGCTTACGCCAAAGGCGTCGTGCAACGCCTGCTGCGAAACTGAAATATTGACGCGGTCCAGATAATTCACGAATACGCCGAAGCCTAGCAAGGAAGCGATCAGCCAGCGCCGCCGTGGAACGGGCAGGTGGTCAGCATTTTGAGTCAGATTTGAGTGATCTGTGGTCAAATTGTTTTTCGAGTTCAGATGAACCAACGTAAAACAAGGAGACAAAAGTTTACCTGTAACTAAACTAAAGTGGTAATGTCTCCGAGTCGCAGGGAATTTTGATACAAATGAAAAACAACTTCGGCATTGTTCTGGCTTTTTTATTATGGGTTGTAATGGCCATGCCCGGCGTTATTCAGGCGACGCAGGCGACGGAGCCGAAGGTTGACCCACCTGGTACCGGCGTGAACGGTGTAGGGAAGCCGCAATGCGTTTATTGCCCCGACCCGAGAAGACGCGTAAGCCCAAGATTTCAGACGTGGTGTTGCTTGACGTCACAGTCATGACAGACGGCAAAATCACCGACCCAATCGTGGTGAAAGGTCCAGGCATGGGTGTTAATGAAAAAGCTTTGGAACAGGTGCGAACCTGGAAACTGAAACCGGCGCGCGGGCCGGATGACAAACCCGTAAAGTGCCGTGTACGAATCGAAGTGACTTTTCACTCAGACTCCCCAAGTTGAAACGCCTTCATCACCGACTGATTGAACCACTGCTGTCCTTTGGGGATTGGAAATTCGCCCTCCAAACGCGGCTTCTCAGTGCATTCAGGGATCAGGCAAGCGCCGGCACTTCAAAGGGCGCGCGATATTTTCTCCTTAAATATTGATCGGCTTTGCTGTCGTTGATGAACTTCTCGTTTTGGCCGTCGAACTGCAATTCCCTGCCCTCGCGGTAAGCGATGTTGCACAAGTGGCAGAGCGCCGTCGACAGATGCCCCTCTTCTATGTCGGCGTTCAATTCCGCGTGGTTGCGCGAACGCAAAACTTTAATGAAGTTCTCGAAGTGATTTTGATCTCCGGTTCCGGTGGGATTCGAGGGATCGGCGGCGTTTTCCCCGTTCATGGATGGACCGGGTTCGTTTTTCCTGCCGAAATAGGTTTTCCAGTCGGAACCGTCCAGATGCATCCACCCTTTCGTTCCATAAAAGAGATTACCTATTTTGATCTCGTCTTCACCGTTGGTGTACAGGCCGCGCACTTCAAATTGAATGATTTTGCCGTCACGATATTTCAGGGTGGCGTTTTGCATGTTGGGGGTTTCCTGATCGTCGTCAAAGGCATATTTCCCGCCGCCGCAAAAAATTTTTTCGGGATACTCAGATTTGTTCAGGCCCCACCGTGCGATGTCCATCTGATGAGGCCCCTGATTACCGAGATCGGTGCAGCCGTAGTCCCAAAACCAATGCCAGTTGTAGTGAAAGCGATTTTCGTTGAAGGGCCTGAGCGGCGCTGGTCCAAGCCACAAATTATAATGCACGCCTGCGGGCGCGGTGCTATCCAGTTTGTGGCCGATGGTGTCGCGAGGCTTGAAGCAAAGCCCCTTGGCCATGTAAACCTCGCCGATGCCTCCGTCATGCAAAAACTTCATCGCCGCTTGCACGGAAGGATTGCTGCGATTCTGCGTCCCAGCCTCCACCAGCCGGTTATATTTTCTTGCGGCTTTGACAATCTGCCGGCCCTCCCAAATCTCGTGCGAGATTGGCTTTTCTACGTAGACGTCCTTGCCTGCCTGGCAGGCCCAAACGGCCGCGAGCGCGTGCCAGTGATCCGGGGTGGCAATCGTAACTGCGTCAATGTTTTTGTCGTCCAGCACGCGGCGCAGATCGGTCTCCGTCGCAGGTTTCTGCTGCGTAACTTTGCCCAGCTTAACCAGCGCCTCCGGAAACAATCGCTCGTCGACATCGCAGAATGTCGCGATCCTCACACCCGGAATTTTGCCGAAGCCCTGGTAATGGGCCTGGCCTCGACTCCTCAATCCAATCACCGCGAGGTTAATCGTGTCGTTCGGACTATGCGCCCGCCCCAGAGCACTAATAAAGGGCGCTACGATAGCAGCCCCCGCGGTAGTTTTGACGAACTGGCGGCGATTAATCGTTTCCATTTCCATTCACTCCCTTTTTGCAAAAAAATCCTGCAGCATCCTAATCCATACTTTGCGTGGTCCAACGGTCAACCCTCTTGGCCGTAAGCGACACCATAATACAGTTTGAAACGAAGTCAGACGGAAAGAAAAGTCATCGTGAGTGGACGGGCCGATGAAAGCGAGTAGGACCAGTGCCGCAGCTAAACAGGAAATTGCCTATCCAAAAATATTTTTAGTGAGGAAGTCGTTCCGGAATTTGCCATGCGGGTCATACTTTTTGGTCAGCTCAATGAAGTCCGGCAATTTCTCATAGCTCGCCTTCAATCGTTCCTGGGAGACGGTGAAAAGCTTTCCCCAATGGGGGCGGGCATGAAATGGCGCAAGCTCGCGTTCGATGACCGGCAGCAGCTGGCTGACCGCAGGCCAATCGGGTTTGAGGGTGAAATGGATGGTCACGGATGGCTGCTTGTAGCAGGGGCTCATCCAAAGATCATCGGCGGCGATCGTTCTGATCTCCGAAATCAGCAAATGAGGCCTAACCTGGTCGCGCAACCGTTCTATGGCAAGAATGGCCTCGACGGCATGACGCCGGGGGACGAAATATTCAGCCTGGAGTTCGTTCCCAGCGCTGGGGGTAAAGCCCATGCGGAAGTGCGGCAAACGCTCGTACCAGGGACCCGGCACGCCCATTTGTTCGGTGCAGTTTTCAGCGGAAAGTTCGGCGATGGGGTGAAGATTCCTGGTCGCCAACTTGGCCCCAAAAAATTCGGGCGTAGCATTAAACGATTGCCCGGCTTCCACGCGGCTCTTGATCCAGACCTCATTGACGCGCTTCTTTTGCCAGTCGGTAAAAAGACTGACGCTATAACCGCTCGCTTCAATCGCGTCGAAATGTTCTTGCATCTCGCTGAGCGGAAGGTTTTCGTAGACATATTGCTTGACCATGAAGGTGGGCAGCAGATCCAGCGTGATCTTCGTAACGACACCAAGTGCTCCCAATCCGACGACAGCGCCTGAAAATCCTTCGCCATCTTGTTTGCGCGAAAGCTTCACGATGCCCCCTGAAGCTGTGATCATTTCTAGAGCCGATACAGATGTAGCCAGGTTGCCGTTTTTCTCACCGGATCCGTGGGTAGCGGTGGCGCAGGCGCCGGCAACGGAGATGTGCGGCAAAGACGCGAGGTTGTGCAACGCAAACCCTTTTTCATGAAGGTAAGGAGAGAGCTGGCCATAGCTCATGTTCGCGGGAATCGTTGCCGTCATCAACTGAGCATCGAGCGATAGCACCTTATCCATGGGACGCAGCGAGAGAAATTCATCCGTGCTGTCGGCGATGTGATTGAAGCAGTGGCGGGTGCCGAGCACTTTCAGCCGCGCGTGCTTTCTGACAAATTCCTGAGCCTGCCCCACTGAGGTGGCAGAGTAGAGGTGGTCGGTGCCGTACTCAACGTTCCCCGCCCAATTTTTTAACTTTTCCGCTCCGGCCCACGCCAGAAGAGGAGAGATGCCTGGCATCGACACGGCGGCGGAAATGAGTTTGAGGAAAGCTCTCTTATTCATAGGGGTGGAGACTCCTTAGCTGTAATGGAGTCGTTGATTCCCTTTGCGTTCAGATTATAAGCTTCGACGTCCACTTAGCGCTCGGGAGCAGTAGCGACACCGATGTATTTGTCTGCGCCGCCGTAGTAAAACAGCCAGCGCTTGCCGTCGCGAACTGCTCCTTCCACGAATACGACATTGGGAACCTGACCCACTTTTTCCCATTCTTGCTCCGGGCCAAATACGGGTTTATCAGAGCGCGCCAGAACTTTGGTTGGATCGTTCTTGTCAAAGAGTGCCCAGCCAGTGGAATAAACCAGATTGTCGGCCGCGCCGTTGTAAATCAGGAAAATGCCTTCTTTTGTGATTACCGGCGGTGGGCCTGGTTCCACAACTTGCGAATCGAACGATCCGGGTCGGCTGGCCAGGATGGGATGGTCCAATGCTTCCGTCCAGTGCAACAAATCTTCAGAGAAAGCCACGCCCATTTGGCTATCTTTACCTTTGGCGTCGGCCAGATAATACATCCAATACTTGCCGTTAATTTTTTCTGGAACCATGGCGCCGGACTTGGTCCACTTCACATTCCACTTGCCCTGGTATGCAGGAATGATGATTCCCTGGCGCTCCCAATGAAGCAGATCCTTGGAAGTTGCCAGGCAGAGCTGTGCATCTTTCTTGTCGGCAGCCACACCATCGACGTTGTTGTAACCCGTATAGGTCAAATAATACGTATCGCCAAATTTTTGCAGCCGGGGGTCTTCCACCCCGCCGCCCTTTTCATAGGGCGCTTCTGCAGTCAGGACCGGAGTCGGCCGGCGGTTGAAATGAATTCCGTCTTCGCTGGTGGCGTAACCGAGCGACGAAGTGCCTTGATGATCCTGCGCTCGGTATAGCATCACGAATTGGCCATCCTTTTTTACCACCGAGGGATTAAACGTTCCGGCCGATTCGAATCCATTGCCCTGGGGAGAAAGGATGGGTTCCGAAACAACGCGAGTCCATTTTCCAAATGGCGGCGCGAAGGCGACCGCTGCGCCCACTGCAAGCAAAATTAGTGTTACGCCGGCGGCAATCGACGTTCGTAGCGAGTAGGCTCCAAAAGAATTAAGTTTCAGCATTTAGCAGAATTCCTCTCGTTAAAACCCCGGAAATTCCAGAAATTTGTCTTGGCGCGCCAAAAAAAAGAATCGTGTATCAGAATTCAGCCTGCAGTTGCAGGAAGGACCGTCCCGCAATCTGAAAAGTCCCACCGATAGACTTGCCATTGGCAGTCAAGCGCGCGGTTCGCTCTCGCTCGGCTGGAATCGTGATGGTCGCGGACCGGCCGGCAGGCGTGGGATTGAACAAGATGAAATTCAATTTTTGTGACGGGAAGGTCTTGGCGTCTGTAATGTCCAGCAAATCGAGATTCACGAGCATCAATTCGCGGTCGTCCACTTTTCCTAACGCTTCAAACATCAGGTACATCCAGAGCGATTCGCCGGCTCCGTAAATTTCCTTACCTACATTGCCGGTTTGACCGCCAAGCTCGAGAGTGCCCAAATTTTCAAATGGGATAAAAGGCGTGGATGCTTTTTCGCGGGCGCCAGAGCAGTTCTGGAAAAAATAAAAATTATTGCGGCGCTGCTGGTCCATGAACCGCAAAAGCCCTTCGAACACGATGCCGCGTTTCATAATGCCAGTCCAAGGGAGGATGGCTTCGACGTTTTCCTTGAACGCGGGATAGAGAATGGAGGCCGCGGCCTGAACCATTCCGCGTATTGCGTGCGATTTTTGGCTGGGGTCAGAAAACCAATAAAACATGCGCAACTGCTCGTACAGCAGGTACTTGCACTCTGTCTGCATGCCGAGTTCGACGGCTGCCAACGCACCGTAGGCCAGTTCCTGCGGCTCGTGAAAGAGCCTGTCGGCCGGAACGGTGTACAAAACGCGAACCGCGCGGCGGGCCTCTTTCAGGTAATGATCGTCGCGAGTCGATCTGTACGCCAGAATCGCAGCCCAGGCATATAAGCCACCGATAGCGTAATTTGTGCCAGCGCCTTCGGCGCGAAGAGTTGCGACCTGGTAATAAATGGGGAAGAGATAGTTGTACTGCTGAGCCATTTTCTGCGCCGTACCGAAGGCTGCGAGAAAATGATCGGTGAGTTCTTTAGAGCCTGAGAGCGAACCGATCATCGGATACTTGACGAGTGCGTTTTCGAACGGATACCAGGAGTCGGCTCGCTCATCGGCCGGGCGCTTGAAATCATTGCTGATGCTGCGAGTCGCCGGATTATAGAAACCGGGGAGATCGCTAAGAAGATCGTGGCATTCAAGTTCGAAGCTGGGAGAAGAATGCAGCCGCAAGTAAAGCAGCGAAGGCCACAGCACATCCGCAAGGGTCATCAGTTCAAAGTTGTCACCGGCTTGCTTCCAGATCTGAGAGCTTTCCTTGACGTAGGCGCGCAATCCGCGATGGCCGGCGGCTTCCGCGACAGTGGCGTCTTTATCCTGCAAATCATGAACGGTGCCAGTGGCAAACTCGGACCAGCTCGTCGCGCATTGCGGCCATGAGAGTTCCTCTTCGAAGAGCGGGAGAAGCGCTTCCATCCAGCGACTGACCGCCTCCTGCTCGGTGATGAGGCGTGTGAGAGGCCGCTGCAGTAAGTAGTAACTGAAATTAATCTCGCCGGCGGGTAGAACATTTCCGGTCGCCTGATCGGCTAGTAAGCCAATGCCCTGCCGCTGGGTGCCGTCTTTTTCAAATCGAGAAATGCTGGAGCAGCGGTACACGAGGAAGCGTGGCAAATTTTCAGCAGACATCCAGCCCATGTCGTCCATATCGAAAAACATCATGGTCTCAATGCCGAGATTCTGGTCGAGCAGGTATACAGCGGGAAGATCGTTGCCAGCAGTTCCCAGCGAATTGCGCGTGGGCTGACTGAGCAACACGCGTCTCCAGCTGCCGGATTGGCCCTCCATCAACGTCGAATTCGAACTCAACCAGGTAATTATTTGAGGTTCGACTCCGCTTTTTTGCTGGAGCTTGATTGGCGCGGGTAGTTTCAGCGTCGTTCGAATGCGCATCCACGGATAGGACTGGTCACCCGTTAAAGCGCTGACCTCGGCATTCCACTCGTAGCGCAGAGTTTTTCCGTCAACGCTCTCGGCTTCGGCGCTTCCTTCGCATCGGATGCTGGATCCGTTTCGTTTTATGCGTTCGGTGATCAGAGGAAACGACGCACCGGTAACAAATGGCACACCGGCCAGGGTGGAGGGTTTCCACTCGGAACCAATGCGAAGAAAATTCTGGAAGGAAAGCGGCGTGCCAATTGGTGCAATCCGCAGCTGCTGAGTTCCAGCGTCAATATTTAAAGATGCAAAATCACCTGTGGATTGAGAGTGATCGCCATCACTGGGCGTAGCAGGAAAAGTAATTCGCTGGTGAAGAGCGGCGCAAGCCGGTGCGGCACTTGCAGCACTGGCCAGAAGCGTCTTGACAAAGAATCGCCGATTGAGAGCCCTCATGTGTGCAGACCTGGAACGAGAATAATGTGAAGTTATAAACCCGGGGAGATGCCGGGCCATAGCTCTCTCAATATGCGATCTTCAGAGCAAACTGTATGGTTCGGGGACCACTGGCGTTGGTGATGGCGCCGAATCCACACGCAAATCGTTGATTGGGGCCGTTGCAACCCGGCGCTCCCAAGGGAATAAACGGGCTGTTCAATTGTGGATTCCCAACGCTAGGCTCATAAATGTGGCGGTTAAATATGTTGAAGAATTCCGCGCGGAAGTCGATGACCGCCCTTTCACCAAAGAGCCTGGTCTTTTTGCCTAGGGTGAAATCTTCGTTCTTCCCTGCGAAGGTGCGCGCATCGGAAAGCGATCGGGGTTCGTTGCCGAACGTCAAAGGAGCAGCGAGCGAGAACGCGGCAGGATTCCAGAACGGCATTGTATCCGGGTTGAAATTAGATTTGTTCGTCTGAGCGACGCCGGGGATAACGTTTACGCGAGCAGCGCCGGTGAAATGGCATCCAGCGAACAAGACGTCGCCGGCTGTGCCGTTGCATGGGCCGTACACTTCCGTGGGAAGTCCAGAGTGATAATTTAAAATCGTAGCGACATACCAACCGCCCACCACGCGATCGCTCGCTCCGCCCTGGTTCATGAAGCGCTTTCCCCGTCCGACAGGCAGCTCATAGAAAAAGCTGGCGACGAGGCTTTGCGGCGTATCCAGCTGGCTGACCGCCTTTTCCGCGGAACGATTGTAGGAATTCTGACCGATAAATTCGTTGGTACCGATGAAGCCTGCCACTCCTGGTCCCGAAGAGTCGGCGTCAGTAAGGTTTTTCGAAACGGTGTAAGAGACCAGAAAGCTCAAACCCTCCGCGAGTCGCTTGTTCGCTTGCAATTGCATCGCGTGATAGGTGGAGTTGCCGGTTCGATCAGGAGTGAAAGAGTTGTCTTCCTGGTTGAAGTCACCATACTGCGGAAAGGGCCGAAGAGCCTGGTTGATTTGTCCCGTGAATCCAGGGTACGGCAATTTTACACCGGCCGCGATTGCAGCCGGACAAGTGCCTGCCGCCAGACACGTAGCATTCATGGTCAAATCGTTTCCGAGCGAGAGGAAAGAGGGATTCACCTGATTGGGAATAATGTTCAACGCGGGAAGATGAGTTCCCTTTGAGCCCACGTAGGCGATGCTAAGCATCAAGTTAGAGGTGATCTGCCGTTGGATGTCGAGATTCCAGGTCTGGACGTCGGCGGGGCGTCCGCTATTCGCGGGAACAAGAATTACGCCGTTGCTGCCGTTCTGGCCATCGGGTGTAAATGGCCCTGAGTTCGGGAAAATGCGCGTAACGCCGTTATCAATCTGGATTGGGCCGCCGTTGGTGGGAGTAATCGTCTGCCTGTTAAAGAATCCCAAACCATCCTGGTCGGCGAACGAACCCTCTTTAAGTGGTTCGTAGAATATTCCATAGCCGCCGCGAATGACGGTCTTATCGTTGATGCTGTAGGCAAAGCCCACGCGCGGGCCAAACGCCTTGGTATAAATGTCTTGAGGGCGGGTCTGGCCGTTTCGTCCGGGGCCGGTTCCAAAATAAGTGTAGGCGCCGGGGATACCACCCGCGCCGGGATTTGGAAGAGTGGGATCAACCGCGGAAAAGCGGTCGAAAGCTTCCGAAGCGGGCAAGTCGATGTCGTAGCGTAAGCCGTAATTCAGAGTCAGGCGCGGACGAATTTTGTAGGTGTCCTGGGCATACAGCGAAAAGTCTTTATAACGCACGCCACTGAAGGCGCCGTAATTCAGCGTAGAGGTGTTAACCAAGCCGAAGAGCGCGCTGGCTACCGGGTCGCCGCCGATCCCATTCAAGCTGGTCTCCTGAGCGTTGAAATCAAATTCACCCGAGGCTTGGGTGAGCCGGCGGACGTTAAACTGCAGCATGCGCACTTCGCCGCCAAACTTCATGTTGTGCTTGCCTTTGACCCAGCTGACGGAATCATTTATCTGATACACGTTGTCGGCGAATTGCGAATCACCGCAATTGTTCAGCAGGCCTTCATAGGGCGTACTCGTAAACTTGACGCACGGAAATGTAGTCTCTTGAACTCCGGTGAGACCGATCTTCGAGGGATAGTTCTGGCCAAGGCTGTTGGAAATCTCACCACGGAAACGGCGGCTGAATCCGAATAGAAGTTGATTCACGAGGGAAGGGGTAAAAATATAGTTGTCGCTGATGCGCGCATAGCGGGTGTTCTGCGGGGTAGTGGAACCGAAAAGCGGACCCAGATTGGAAGTGCCGCCGGTGTTGGTGTTGTCGTAGTCGAAGCCGCCGGAAATTCTGTGCTTTTCCGAAATGATATGGTCGATCTTGATATCGAACAGGTTTGCTGTGGTACTCGAGACTGTGGTGTCAACGACGTTGTTGGTGAGGCCGCCGTTGGTTTTGGGCAGGAGAGCAAAGATATTGCCTACCACCTTGCTGGGCTTGAAATTGGGGTCGTTGGTTAGAATGTTTCCCGGGATCGCAGCATGCGTGACCGGATCGTAAAGCTGCGTGGCGGGCAGCAAGGCTGAAAAATCCCCCGCTCGAAACGCTTCGTTAGGAACGCTCTGCAGCGAAGTGCCGCCTGTCCGAAAGCGGAAGCCCTCGTAGTCCACGAAGAAAAAAGTTTTGTCACGGCCGTTGTAGACGTGCGGAATTCGAATGGGGCCGCCAAAGGTAGCTCCGAAGTCGTTCTGAGTATTCACCGACTTGGGTTGACCAGCAGTATTGTTAACCCAACTGTTGGCATCCAACGCGCGATTGCGGTAAAAATCGTAAACGGAAAAATGGAGATCATTGGTGCCCGACTTCATGGTCAGGCTTACGATTCCATCGCCCGATTCGCCATATTCGGGGGAGAAGTTGCTTTGAAGGACCTTGAATTCCTGCACGCCTTCCGTCGAAACTCCCTTATTCCACTGGGTATTGGGCGAAACCAGCGAAATGGAAACGCCGTCGACAAGTACGTCGGTGCTATTTTCCTGGCCACCGTCAACCTTGAAATCATCGGTAGAGTTGCTGCCCGGGTCGTTCCCCACATTCCCAACGAATCCGGGAATTAAAGTAATGAACTGTACGGGGTTGCGAACGGTGCCAGAAACTTCCAGCGGCAAATTCTCCACCAGGACTTGCTGTACGGTTGCACCGATATCAGAGGTGGCTGTTTCGAGTTGGCTGGCGTCGGCAGAAACCGTGACGTTCTCCGAAACTCCGCCAAGCTGCATTTGGATATCTAGAGAAACCGTGCTGCCGGTCTGCACGGTTACGCCTTCGCGCACATAATTTTTCATATTGGGCCCTTCGACAGTCACCGAGTAGCGACCGGGGGGCAAATTGGCGAGGGAGTAGAGCCCAGCATCACTGCTCACGGTGGCGACGGAAAGGCTAGTGTCCAGATTGCGGCCGGTGACGTTGGCTCCGCCGACGGGCGCGCCGCTGGGGTCAGTTACGGTTCCCTGAATGCTGCCATTTGTAGTTTGAGCTGGAAGGCTTGCCGCCGAAAAAAGCAAGAAAAACGCGAGTGTGCACACAAGTATCTTCAATGGATTCCCCTTGGCTGGTTCTGTCGTGATTTGACTCTGGTGAACGTGGACGCAGAAGTCGCGGAGTAAATGACCCAGAACCGAGCACCCCAAAATATGCCTGCCGCGTCTAGTGGTTTTATGCTAGAGCGGTATTTGCATGCATACTCGGCCCGTTAGGGGATAAAGGCAAGGGTCTCACACGTGAAATCATTGTGATTCACAGAAAGCGAAAACCCGAAACGGACCACCACGCTGAACCTAAATGAGTTAAGTGAGCGACTTGATTTAATCGGACCAGAAGCTAAGTGTGCTTTTTGGTACGTTACATGGCGTATTCCGGAACAGGGCTAAGAGATTTTTGAGAAATTATCAGGATCCATCCTCGGAGTTCGCAGTCCTGCAAACTCCAGTGCTTGCAGAACAAAGGAATTCCATGCGAAAACCCGGTGATGGCCGTAGTAGGCGTTCGCCGAATCGGTAGCGATGTATTCCTGGCTGGTTGGGAATTCCGGGGCGATGTTCACCTCAGCCCACAGGCGATTTGCGATGGCCTCTTTCGCAGGCATCCATCCATGAAGCATGCCGGCTACGTATCCGCAGATCTCGATACGCATCCAGGAGCCCCCGTTGTAATAAATCCCATCGGCGCCGTGGTTCGCATAAGTGGCAGCGAAGGAATCGCTGATCATGGGGTGCCATTTGTCGTCGAAATAACTCCACTTCTTATCGCCCCCAGGAATTCCAATGAGTATCGGGCGCACGGTTCCTTTGGCTTGAGGAAACGGACATTCCGCCCGGGGCATCATCACCGGTATGCGATCGAGATGATTAACCACCATCTCGTCGGAAAGAAGTTTGCGATTGAAGAGCCACAGAGAAAGATACTCGGGGAAGATTTCGGCGAATCCGATGGCATCGTCGATGTCGCGCGCCGGGCGAAGAAACTTCTTGGCGGGGTCGTAATAGCCGCGATAGAGCTGTTCGGCTCGGGCAAGACGTGACTCCTGAATCGTTTCACTCACACCTGGAATTTGAAGGTCTTTGATCACGCGCAAAGTGACCGCCAAGATTCCCTGGTTTTCGCAGATTACCGACGTGCCTTCTGGATAGCGGATGACGTCCAGTTGACCCATGACGAACTGCGCCCAACAGAGTCCGTCGCCGTGTGGATCGTATGTGCTGAGGCAATATTCAGCGGCTTTACGCACTTTTTCCGTAGGCAACTTGGTGCCGAAGCGCCGCTTGTTCAGCAAAGCCCACATCAGCCATAGCGGAGTGGAGTCATTGGATTTGCGCTCTACGTTGGCCAGATTGGGTTCGACTAAGGTGTTAATCGCGCCATCTTCTCCCTGATTTTCGCCCCACACGTTGAACACGCCCTCATTCAATTCCCGGTTATGAATGCCGTTCAGCGCAAAAAAACTGTCGCGCATGTACATTTCCCCGGCGGCCGAATACCAAATGCTGGGCGCCAGGATTGGCCGAAAGCTCTCGGGGCTGGCAATCCAACAAAGCATCATCAGGTCCGCGTAAACGACCTTTTCCGTGTCTCCTCCCTTGAAGCCCAAGGCGTCGGCGAGATAGATCTGGCTGGCCAGTCGATGGCCGCAAATGGTGTCCTTGACTTTGTCATCGGCAAAAATAAAAACTGTTTTTTCGCTGGCCTGCCCCATTTCCAGCCGGTGATAAGGTTGACTTCGGATTGCTACGCGTGCAATTCGCAGACCTTGTATTTCGATTTTTACGGAGCTTTCGGGAGGATTTACCGTTTGGCCTTGCTCCGACGGCGCTACGGAAATAAACAGGGCGCAACGATTCCTTGGCAACCCCGGAACGAAGACAGTGGTTTTAAAATCATTCCAGGTGTCCGGTGATGGAAGAAGGCCGTCGTTGTACAAGGTGATGTCGGTAATCTTGCGCAATTGCTCATCGACGTTCCAGATTTCAATCGCTACGGGCACTGCCGAACGATACTGCACGCTAAGCGAGTAAAGCGCCGGGCTTTCGGCGGTAAAAGGGATGAGAACACCGTTCTCGGAATTCCTCGCGGACAACACCGCCGCGCCGCCAACCGTTTCCAAAGCCGCATCGCCGTGTTTTTTCCAGGAAGAAATACCGGGCAGCGAGACTGCCCTGCCGTTCACATCTCCGGGAAGTTGTTCCAATAACTCTCCAAAAGTTTGTTGAATAAAAAATTCTCCCTGATCGCGTTGTTCGCGGCGCGCGGCGGAATATAAATTAGCGTCGGGGATGCGCGCGGGCGCAGGTTTAACAGGACGGCCGTCTCGTCGAACGATCCGGGTCCATTGGTTGCGGTATCCGGAGTCCGTCAGCAGGCCAACGCATAATCCATTCTTGGTGCGGAAGCCGGCCGCCGGAAAATATTCGCGCGACGATTCTCCCAGCCAGTCCAGTTGATCAAAGCTCCAAAATTTGGTCGGTTGGTCAGCCGCCTCCAGGCGGTTACTCAATTGGTAGTGCAGCATAAACATGTCGGACTGCTGGAGCCGGATTTTCTTTCGAACTACCTGGGGTGTCACCACCGCGTACTCCACCTGCGCATACACCGTGGTATTTAAATTTTGTAACTTACATTTGCCGCGAAGGGTGACGTGCGCGGAATCACCAGTCCAGGAGGTGGCCTTCCAGCAGGCCACATGATCTTCCACGCTTCGTTCTTCGTTCTGAAAATATGCAGAGAATTCCCCGCGCTTGTTATGCTGCGCGATGGCCTGGCCATCGTGGAGAACCGTGACGTAAAACCCTTTGTTGGCATCGCCCGTGACAGAAAGTGAGAGTCCGGGGGCATCGCTTGAGGCGCTCGCCGGCCCAACGATCGCGAATCCAGAGGGTGAGGTGATACCGGCGGCCAAGCCGCCCTTCAGCGACTGCTGGATGAAACGACGCCGAGAGACCGTTTTGAGTGCCATTATTTGTGAGCTTCCTTTGTGAAACTGGTTGGGGTAAGGGTTGATTTTTTCTTTTTTAAGATAGGGGTTATTATGCGCCGTGACGAAAGGGCCTCACACGTGAAAACGTTGTGATTCACCGAAGTCGGAGGTAAGTTAAAAGCCGTCAAGTCCCTCAAAAGTACTGTAAGACAAAGAGTTAGGTGCTTGACTTGAGTTGTGCGTGTGTTAGTATTCATGCATTCAATTCCTTAATTGAATGCACCGAACAGCATGGCTTCCGCGCAAACTTCCGTTCCGCCACCGTTAAACGCCGACAACCTTCTATCCGACGAGCGTTGGCAGCTCGTACAACGGATCATCTCCAGCCCACCGTTTCAAAAGGGCACCCGCTTGCGCGATTTACTGCAATATGTCACTGAACAGACCATTCGCGGCCATGCCCACGAACTAACCGAGCAACACATTGGCAACGCGCTGTTCCACAAGCCATCCGATTACAGTCCTCTGGAAGATAGCTCCGTTCGGGTGCACGCCAGGCAACTGCGGCTGAAGTTGCACGAATATTTCAACGAAGATGGGCGCAACGAGTCGCTGATACTTGAGATACCCAAGGGTGCTTACGCGCCGGCATTTAGAACGGTCACTAAGCCGCCAACTCCACCGCCGGTCGAGGTGGCGCCGAAGGTCGTTCCGGCGACGGTCTGGCCGGGGCGAACGATGGTGCCATGGGCCATTTGCGCGGTGCTGGCGATCTTGTGCGTGATCCTGGGATACCGGACAGCGACGAGCGGTGGATTGGCCAGCACAGCGGTGGCCGCCGCTGCTGAGCCGTGGCCGTTTTCTCAACTCTTCGACGCGCGGCACCAGACTCTCATTGTGGTGGCCGACAGTAATTATGGTATGTCTCGCATTCTGGCGAGCCAGTCGGGCTCGCTGGATCAATACCTCCGCCGCGATTTTCTTCACAGCGCGAGCGCCAGTAAGGACGGGCCAGCCGATTCGCGGCTGAGCGAGTACATCTCGAATTCCACATTGACCTCCTTCGCGGATGTTGCGGATGTTGTTTCTCTCTATAAGATGGCTGGGCCATGGCAATCGCAGGTCTCCGTGCGCTATCCGCGGGATCTACGCATGCGGGATCTCGACCACAACAACTACATTTTCATTGGTAGCCCCGCTTCCAATCCCTGGGTGGCGTTGCTGCAGGACAAGCTGAACTTCCGCGAGAGCGAATCCGTTGTCGGTAAGAGCGTTAAAGTATTCGTCAACAAAAATCCTTTGCTCGGAGAACAGCCGGAATACGAAGGCCTGCGGTGGACCGGAACGCAAGGGGAAGACTACGCGACGATTTCGTTGCTGCCCAATGCCACGCACGACGGCAGCGTTTTGGCACTGCAAGGACTTCAGCAAGAAGGTACAGAAGCGGCGGGGCGTTTTCTTGCCGACGAAGAAAATCGGCGCCAGCTGATGAGTGCCTTGGGAATTTCCGCGGCACAAGGAGCTTCGCAAAACATCTGGTTTGAAGCCCTGATCCGATCCCGCACGGTATCGGGAGCCCCAAATTCCACGACGCTCGTTGCGGTGCGCCGCATTCAGTAGCGCTTAGAGTGCGATTCCGGATTGCTAATCTCTTCTTGCGAACAGCGGAGTGCTTCCATCCATTCAAAGAAAAATCGTGGTCGCGTGGGTTGCCCAAGTAGAATGGACAAATCTCGACTGAGCCTGAGTTCTGTCATGCATTGTCTATCGGTTATCGCCCCTAGATTTGCGCTTCGATTACCCGCGCTCGTAGCTCTAGCAGTGGCAGCTTTGAACCCCGCTGCGCAAACCACAACGCAAAAACCCGATTCGGATGCAGCGATTCAGTCGCACTTCGCTGCGGCCCAGCAAGCTCAGCGGCAGAAGGATTACGCGACGGCCGAGAAGGAATACCAGAGTGTGATTGCGCTCGCGCCAGAATTTGCGGAAGTGCACATGAATCTCGGCTTGGTTTACCAGCTACAGAATCGCTATCCCGAAGCCATGACCGAATTCCGCCGCGCTTTGAAATTAAAACCGGCACTAACGGGCGCTAATTTTTTTATGGGAGTCGATTACTGCAAAATGGGCGAAGGGCTTAAGGCCGTTCCCTATTTGAAGACGGCGCTGAAAGCATCGCCGAACCAGCCGGAAATATGGTTATGGCTAGCGATGGCGCAGGAAATATCCGGCGACATAGATGCCGAAGTGGCCACCATGCGAGAAGCGCTGGCGTCGCAGCCCAAGGACGTAGATTTGCTGTACCTGCTTGGACACGCGTATGAGCGGTTGGGGAAACAAGAAGTGGCACACATGGAAAAAATTGCTCCGGAGTCTTTTCGAAAGGAACAATTCCTTGCGGAAAGTTACGCTGCGAGCAATGAATGGCCATCTGCGGTAATTCATTTCCAGAATGCTCTGGCGGCTTCACCACACCAAGCGGGGCTTCACGTGGAGCTCGGGGAAGTATTGTTGCACGCGGGAAAAGTAAAACAGGCTGCGCTGGAATTTGAGGCGGAATTGCAGCTCAATCCGCAAAGTCTGCGCGCGCTGGTGCGCCGCGGAGAAATCGAATTGATTCAGGAAAATATTGACGCGGCACTGAAGGATTGGACCCAGGCGATCGCCATCGATGAGATACAAGTGGAACGGTTTCTCGGTTTGCGGGAAAGCGGATTCGGCGGTTCATCTGTCGAACAACTGCCCAGCTCCTTACTCACGAAAATTGAGCCGTTATCGGCGGAGCTGCGAAATGAAGAGATTCCAGCCGCGCGTGTGGCTCTTGCCTTTCTGGCGACGCAAAGCGGGAATCCTGCGCAAGTGGCTGGCGGGGATAGTCCGGCAGGTGTGCAGACGCTGGAAACATCTGCTGGCCAAAGCTGTTCGGAAGCGGATATGAATCTTCTGTTGCGACAAGATCGATTTTCTCAGATTGCGTTTTGCGCACAGCCCGGGTTGCCTCCGCGGACCTCTGCTGAACTGCGCAGCCAAGTCGTGAACGCGTTACTGCAAGCCGGAGAGTATGAGGCGGCTCTTCGCACACTCGACGGGCTGCCGGCGACGGAAAGCAAATCGTTAGAAGCTTCCTATTGGCACGCGCGCTGTGACGAAAAATTGGCCACCGCCGCATATCTGAGACTTTACCAGGCGGATCCGAACTCTTACCGCTGGCATCAACTGATGGGCGATATTGCGGCCGCGAAGGGGGACGACGGGAAAGCTATAGAAGAATATCGCGCGGCGGTTTTGTTGAAGCCATCCTTGCCAAACTTGCACTACAGTTTGGGTCATCTGCTTTGGAAGGACCTGAAAGTGCCGGAAGCGCGAGTTGAACTCGAGGCCGAACTGGCGTCCAATCCCCATCACGCCGGAGCGTTGACCGATCTTGGAGATACCTATCTGCTGGAGCACCAGCCTGAGAAAGCTTTGCCTTACCTGAACAGCGCGCTCGCTGCCGATGCTGGAAATTCGGATATACATCGAGATTTGGGGACGGCGTACTCCGAACTTGGTGATTACCGCAAAGCCGAAGAAGAATTAAAAATCGCGGTGGCTGCCGATCACGATGGGTCGGTGCACTACAAACTCGCCAGAGCGTACCAGGCATTGGGACAGAAAGAGAATGCCACCCGCGAATTCGCATTGTCGACGTCGCTGAATCGCGAATCACACAGCAAGTTGGAAAAGCAAACGGAACGGCTGGCGGCCATCACAAATACAACCCAGGATCCGTAGGGCGCACCGAAAATTAAATGAATCGATTTTTCCACCTTTTGTTACGACTTTTCTCGGGCTACCTCGCGATTTTGATTTTTTTCGGCAATGCTGATCCTCTATTTGCCGATTCCCTTAGCAGGCCCGCGCCCCGACAACTGAGCCAGGGAGATTCCCTTCAAAAGGGTCTTGCGGCACTTCAAGAAAATCGCATAGAGGACGCTCTCGCGAACCTCACCGAAGCAGAGCGCGAGCACCCTGAAGATGCCCGCGTTCGTAATTTTCGTGGCATTGTGTTGGTCCGTCTTGGGAAAAACGAACAAGCTGCCAGCGAATACCGCGAGGCGATTCGCCTCGATCCGCAAATGGAAGACGCGTACCGGAATCTCGGCTTTCTCGAATGGAACAATCACGAGCTTGAGTCCGCGCGCGTGGCGCTGGATCACGCTGTAGAACTTTCTCCGAGCGATGCGTTTGCTCACTACTATCTCGGCCGGGTGCTGCTTGATGAACAGCTTTATCCCCAGGCCATCCGCGAAATTGAATCCTCCAAGGTGCCGTTGCCAGCCGACACGAGTTTCTCGATTCAATTGGCGACCGCGCACATTGCGTTAGGCAATAAAGATAAAGCACGCAAACTTCTTGAGCAGCTCGCAACAATCCCTTTAGACGAGCAGCAATCCATTCATGTGGCCGCCTTGTTTCTGGCGCTTCGAGAGAATGACTCAGCGATTCGAATCATCCAGAAATTGAGCACCGCTCCGTCGACTCCTGAAAATCTCTGGCGCCAATTCGACCTGGCGCTCGCTTATCTACTCGCTGGAAACTTCAGCAAAGCGATTGCCCAAGTTGATTTTTATCAACACGCTCTGACGCGCGGCGATGCGAACGCCCATGAATCCGCCGAAGCCTGGACCATTCTGGGCATTGCGGCCGCTGACTTGAAGCAAAATGATCGCTCGCTCAACGCTTTTCACAAAGCCGCGGCCCTTGCTCCGGGCAGCGAAGAGAATTGGCTGAATCTGACACGCGAGTTGATGGAATTGAGCCGCTACTCGGACGCGATTTCCGCGGTTCAAGATGGACTCGCGGCTAATCCAAAGTCTTACTCTTTGCATTTACGGCTGGGCGCGGCGCAGCTTGCTGCCGGACATTACGCCGAAGGGGAAAAAAATTTTCGCGACCTGGTGGCCGCGGGCGATCCGCTTCCTACCGGCTATGTTGGATTGGCACAGGTGCTTTTGCGAACGGGCCGCGCCGAGGAAGCGGCCGGCGAGCTTTCTATCGCGCAGCGAAAGTTGGGACCGAATTTTCTGATCAGCTATTTTCGTGGTCTGGCGCTCGATCGTAGCGGTAAACGAGAAGAAGCCATTGCGGCTTTTCAAGATGCGCTGAAACTGGATCCCTCTAATGCGGAAGCACATCTCAGTCTGGGCAAAACGGAAATGAGTTTAGGACGTCTCGACGCCGCGATTACCGAGCTGCACGAAGCGCTTCGACTTAGCCCAAATAACGAACAAACCAGGCGACTCCTCAGCCAGGCTTATGCTCGAGCCGGCGATAAGGAACATGCACTGGCCTTTGCCGCGACCTCTGCTAATGCTCCTGAAAATGTTGAAGCAGATCTACTGGGCGACTTTTTTGTTCCTCAATGGCAAATGCCGCCTGAGATTAAGAATCCGTAGCCGTTTCCGACATTGCGCGCGGGCGGCCAGAAACGCTATAGACAGACGCGCTCGCTCTCACGGTTTTGTAAGATCACTGGGAGTTATGTTTTTCTACGGGTTCAGTTGAAGGTTCATCCACTCGAAGAATTTGATCGGCAGCAACATTCTTGATCGTTTGATGGATACCAGTGGGCCAGCGAATTTCGACCGTGGCAGTTTTTTCCGGCCCCAAACCGAAATGTACGCGTTTGTCGCTGGATGAAAGATAGCTGCCAGCGGTCGTGACGGTTGCCATCTGAATGCCCATTGCGGTCGTTATTTTCACTTCAGCGCCAATCGCGTCGCGATTACTTTTGTGCCCGATAAGCAGCAAAGTTAACCAATGGTTCTGCGCCGGCGTGGCGTTGTGAAGAACATATAACGCTCCGTCATTGCCGGTGACCACCACATCCAACCGGCCATCGTTATCAATATCGCCGAGCGCCAATCCCCGTCCCACCCAGGCTTTTTGAAAGATGTCTCCGGACTGCGAGGAAACATCCACGAATTTTTGGCCGGTATTTCTTGCCAGTAGCATGGGTTCCCGGTAACGAAGATTCGGAGAATTGAGTTGGATGGTATCCAGATCGTGTCCCTGGGTGATCAGAAGATCTTTCCAGCCGTCATTGTCATAATCGATGAAACGAACTCCCCAGCCCGAATGCGCCATGGTCATGCGACCGAGGCCGGAAGGATAGCTGTCGTAGGTGAAAGTTCCGTCACCATTGTTCCTATACAACGCATACATTTGGCTGGCGAGATCCGTCACTACCAGGTCCGGCAGACCATCGTTGTTATAGTCCGCGAAGTCTACGCCCATACCGGCGTAGGTGTGGCCTTCGCCATCGACGGCGACGCCGGAGCTGAGCGCGACATCCTCGAATGTGCCGTCACCTTTATTGTGGTAAAGAAATTCGGGAATGGAATCGTTCGCAACAAAAATGTCGATGTGCCCGTCGCGATCGTAATCGGCGAGCCCGATGCCTAATCCCTTGCCGGGCGCGGCCAGACCCAGTTGCCGCGAAACTTCAGTGAAGTGTCCATTGCCATCGTTGTGATAGACCAGCGGCGAGATGGCATGGAACGCGTCAGGATGACAATACGCGCGGTGCCCTTCTTTGCGCTCGCCGCACCAGATATCGTCGAAATCCCACTGAAGATATCGCAACACGACTAAATCGAGCCGCCCGTCGTTGTCCAGGTCCACCCACGCCGCGCTGGTGGACCATCCACTACCTGCGACTCCAGCTTTTTCCGTCACATCCGTGAAGGTGCCGTCTCCATTGTTGTGATACAGCTTGTTTCCGCCGTAGGCGGTCACATACAAATCTTCAAATCCATCATTGTCGTAATCTCCCACGGCAACTCCCATGCCGTAACCCGTGCCTGCAAGCCCGGCTTTCTCGGTGACATCCTCAAATGTGCCGTCGCGCTTTTGGTGGTAAAGGCGGTTCCAATATTTGGGGCCGGATTTTTGGGGAACAGTTCCCTTGGGCGTCGGGTCGCTGAGCGGAGCGCCATTCACTACAAAAATATCGAGACGGCCGTCGTTATCGTAATCGAATAAAGCCACGCCCGAACCCATGGTTTCAATTAGATATTTCTTGGACGTGTGGGACGCGAGATATTCAAAATTTATTCCCAGAGCCGCCGTCACATCGGTGAACTTTGCCGGTGCCTGTGTTGAAGTTGCGGATTGATCGGAGGATTTCTGCTCAACAGGCGGTCTTGGATTTTCCTGCGCTGGAGAATATGAAGGGAACAAACTGAAGAGAGCAACGAACAATACCAGGCGACCGCATGAGTAATCCTTCATATCATTCGTTTTCCAGGCGACTAATGGTTGAAAGTTTGGCTGGCGCGATTAAATTTTACAAGACGAGGTTCCAACTTCCCGCAACACGAGGGGAGTTACGGCACTAAATCGTTTAAGACGAAACCGAAAATTTGGAGGCGCGGGTGGGATTCGAACCCACGAATGGAGGTTTTGCAGACCTCTCCCTTGGGCCACTTGGGTACCGCGCCGAACTTTTGAGTATAGCAAAACTCGCGCAAACACCGGCGTTACTGCTAGCGACCAAAATTGCGGGCGTTCGCAGTTTAAGCCCAAACAAGCACTTTGCGGGTCAAGGTCTGGAGCAACGATGTAACACCGGGAAGACCGTGCCGGCTAATTTCTCGTTTACTATTTCTTGTTATTTATTTTTTGTTCACCAGGGGCGAATCGACTTTTGCTTCACGCAGGAAACGCGCTGATTCTTCTGGCGGCGTCGGGTTGATATAAAAGCCGGTGCCCCATTCGAAGCCGGCGACCTTGGTGAGCTTCGGAATTATCTCAATGTGCCAGTGATAATGGTCGTTAATTTCTTCACCGATCGGCGAAGTGTGGATCATGAAATTGTACGCCGGGCGATCAAGCACGGAATCCAGGCGCATCAGCGTATCTTTCAACATGCGCGCCAAGCTGCTGTAGATGGAACTTTGATTATTTTCGTAGGAAGAGCCGTGCGTTTTCGGCAGCAGCCACATTTCAAAAGGAAAACGCGGAGCATACGGTGCCAAAGTAATGAAATGCTCGTTTTCACCGATGACTCGCTCGCCGGTGTCGCGCTCCTGGCGAATAATGTCGCAGAAAATGCAACGCTCTTTCTCGTCATAATAGTGCCAGCAATTGTCGACCTCTTCGCGTACGCGGCGCGGAACGATGGGCAGGGCAATCAGCTGCGAGTGCGGATGTTCCAGTGAAGCTCCCGCCGCTTCGCCGTGATTTTTGAAGATGAGGATATAGCGAAAGCGTTTATCGTTTTTTAAATCCAGCATGCGGTCGCGATAGGCCCACAACACGTCTTCCACCGCGCGCTCCGGAAGGCTTGCCAGCGTGGAGGCGTGGTCGGGAGTCTCGACGATCACCTCATGCGCACCCACGCCGTTCATCTTGTCGAACAGACCTTCCCCTTCGCGATCCAGATCGCCTTCGATCCCCAGTGCTGGGAACTTGTTGGGAACCACTCGGATGCTCCACCCCGGCGTATTTTTGCTGCCGCCATTGCGTCCGTATACCAGGATTTCCGTTGGCGTTTTGGATTCCTGTCCGGGACAAAACGGGCAATTCTTGCCGTTGGAGGCGACGACGCTTTCCCGCAGGAATTCGTTGGGGCGCTTGCCGCGTTCGGTGGAAATAATGACCCACCGACCTGTGATTGGATCCTTCCGCAACTCAGGCAAAGATTCCTCCTCGACTAATTACTACTACAGAGCGGGCGGATACACATGAAAACTGCGCGCTGCCGCTAACGCAATTGGTAAATTGTACCGCGATTGCGCCGATGGACAGCTAGGTGACGGCCCACACCTGCGCTGCGGATGGTATCGCCATTTAGAGCAACAACGCTCAGAAAATTATCTGGAGCGGCGCAATTGCGGGCTAAAGGCGTCTTTGTGCAGCCTGATCTCCGGCGGACGGCCGGGAATATTGTCGATGGCCAGCGCATCGAAGCGCGTAGGACAATCGTTCAGATGGCGGCTCGCCAAGAAAAGTTGTGCGGTGCGCACCAGCACACTTTGTTTAGCATAATTGACGCTCAGCTCCGGCAGCCCAGAAATTTCTCCACGCACAGTGCGCGTTCGGATTTCCACGAAAGCGATTGTTTCCCCGTTGTATCCCACCAGGTCTAGTTCTCCCTTGGCACCTTGCGGCATATAATTTTTGGCAATGAAAACGTAGCCCTGCCTGCGTAAATACCAGTAACCATAAGTTTCTCCGAGCAGGCCGCTACGACGCGCCTTTTCCTTGCGCTCGAATTTCTCACTCAGCTGCGTTTCATCATTTTGTTTCTGGGGCGTAGCGTCAGCAGGGGAGTCGCGCAGGCCACGGCGCGCGCTCCAATGCACTACGGCAAACATCAAACGTGAAAATATTGGCATGACTTGCCTGGGTGGGACGCGAACCGTACACGCAGTATATAAAGAAAAATCCCGTGGCGCCCATAACTTCTACGGGCGGCCACGGGATGGCGAATATCTTTCGGCCCCCAACCTTCGTTATGCCTTGCTTTCCACTTCCTGAATGCATTGCTCAAGAATTGCCAGGGATGCATCGGCTTGTTCGCGGTCGATCAACAGCGGCGGTGAAAGCCGCAGAGTATTTTCGCCCGCACCAAGTATGCACAAGCCGCGACGGAAGGCCAAGTCGACGATGTGATTGCGCAGATCGGCGCCCTTTTCCTTGGTTTTTTGATCGTGAACAATCTCGATTCCGATCATCAAGCCTCGTCCGCGAACATCGCCGACGATCTTGTACTTATTGGTCCAGTCCGCGGTTTTCTGGAAGATATAATTGCCAACCTGGGCTGCGTTTGCGCGGTACTCCGATTCGATCAGGTCAAATGTAGCCAAACCGGCCGCGATGCACACCGGATTGCCTCCGAACGTGGTGCCGTGCGAGCCGGGCTTCCAGTTCATCACGCTCTCGCGAGCGATGAACGCCCCAAGCGGCATTCCGCTGGCAATCCCTTTGGCGGAGCAAAGAATGTCAGGCTCAATGCCGGAATTTTCGCACGCCCACCACTTCCCCGTTCGTCCCATGCCGGATTGCACTTCATCCACGATCAACATGATGCCGTACTGCCGGCAGATACGCTGCAACTCCTGCAGGAAAAAATCGGGCGCCGGAACGTAACCGCCTTCCCCTTGAATGGGCTCGATAATAATTCCCGCCACCTCTTCCGGGTCAAAGAGCCGCTTGAAAATTTGTCCTTCGAGCTGCTCGAGAATTTCCGCGCCGCAGGTTTCGGCGGTGTGGCCATGCGCGCAGCGGTATGCATATGGATAAGGAATATGTTCGACGCCGCTCAACAACGCGCCAAACCCCTTGCGCTGTGTTGCTTTTGACGCCGTCAGCGACAGAGAACCCATGGTGCGTCCGTGAAAGCATCCATAAAAGGCGACGAATTTGTCGCGCTTCGTCGCATAACGCGCCAACTTGACCGCGCCTTCGACTGCCTCGGTCCCGGAGTTGGTAAAAAACACTTTTTTGGCTTCAGGACCGGGCACGGTGGCCGCCAACTTTTCAGCAAACCGCGGCATATTCTCATAATAAAAATCCGTTCCCGACATATGAATCAATTCCGCAGCCTGCTCTTGAATGGCGGCGACAACTTTTGGATGGCAGTGGCCCGTCGAACAAACCGCGATTCCCGCGGCAAAGTCCAGAAACCTGTTGCCGTCCACGTCTTCGACCACCGCGCCGCGCCCGCGCTTGGCCACCAGCGGATAATCGCGCGTGTACGATGGCGACATAAACTTGGCGTCCTGCTCCAGCACCCGCTTGGCATTAGGGCCTGGCAGTTCCGTCAGCAGTTGAGGAAGTCTCCATTCAGAATTAGATCGCGAAGTCACAGAGGATTTCGTTTTGGATTCGGGTGCGGTAATCATGTCTTCCTCCTTAAAGAAGAGTGGTCAGCGTTTAGGCGGAGCTTGCCGGAGGGCGACGAACAGTGTGGCGAAACACAATTACAGAATTTTCACTGCTTTCACGACAAGGAGGGGTTGTTAATCAACGCTGTAAAGATTGGGACGAGTTTCGGCCGGTGAAAAATTGCTGGGGAAGAGTTGGAAATTATTGGTCATTTGCGTTTCCAGCGGGCGCTGCCGTCTCGCGAATCTTCAAGAATTATACCACGTTTATCGAGCTCTTTACGGATGCGATCGGCGGTTGCGAAGTCGCGTGTCTGACGCGCCACCTGCCGTTCCGCGACAAGTTTTTCGACCTCGGCATCTCCAGCGTTGCTGTTTTCCTGGCTATAGCCTAGAGCCTGCAGTTTCTGAGTGTCGTTGTTCTCAAGCACCGCAAAAATCTGATCGAAAGTTTGTAAGAACTTTTGTGCAGGGGGCACGTCGACGCTGCCAAACTTCCCTTTGTCCATGGCGATATTTGCTTCGCGCACAAATTCAAACACCGCTCCTAAAGCGCGCGCCGTGTTCAGATCGTCAGACAGGCCGGCATCAAATTCTTCAGCCGCCTCCACGATTCTTTCAGCCATGTTTTTTTGCGCGCCTGCGGGAAACTTCCCTTGGGAGAGGCGGTCGGCTAAATTTCTGAGCCGTTCGACCGAACTGGAGGCCTGCTGCAGGCCATCAAAGGTAAAATTTAATTGTCGCCGGTATGGCACGCTGGCCAACGCAAACCGCAACGCCGAAGGTTTATAGCCTTTGGCAAAGAGATCGCGCAGGGTATAAAAATTCCCCAGCGATTTAGACATCTTTTCGCCTTCGACCAGCAAATGCTCGGCATGCAGCCAGTATTTCACGAAGTGTTTTCCGGTGGCCCCTTCACTCTGGGCAATCTCATTTTCGTGATGCGGGAAAGCTAGATCGATCCCGCCGGTATGAAGGTCCAGCGTTTCGCCCAGATATTTCATGGCCATGGCCGAACATTCAATGTGCCAGCCTGGTCGGCCTCGCCCGATACTGGTCTCCCAGAAATGCTCGCCTTCCTTAGGCGCTTTCCACAACGCGAAATCGCGCGCGCTTTCTTTTTCGTAGCGGTCCACGTCCACGCGCGCGCCCGCCTGGATGCCCGCCACGTCAATGTTGGACAGCTTTCCGTAATCGGGGAATTTCGAGATGCGGTAGTAAATCGATCCTTCGCTCTCATACGTGAACGATTTCTCACGCAGCTGCTCAATGAGCCGCACCATGCTGTCGATGTTGTCGGTTGCGCGCGTCCAATGCTCGGGCGCCTCCAGACTCAGAGTTTTGCAATCATCAAAAAAAGCCTGCGCGAATTTTTCGGTATATTCCCGAATGCCCACGCCAGCAGCAGCGGCATTGGCGATAATGCGGTCGTCCACATCGGTAAGATTCATGACCTGCGTCATTTTGAATCCGCGAGACTTCAGGAAGCGCCGCAGAATATCCTGAAACACGAAGGTGCGAAAATTCCCGATGTGCGCGTAGTCGTACACCGTCGGCCCGCAGCTGTACATACGCACTTCGCCCGCTTTTTGCGGCACGAAGGGCTCAATTTTTCCGCCCAGGGTGTTGTGCAGCTGAATCTCGGCCATGTGTTCCCAGTGTCTCCGCGGTATGCGAGCGTGTCTGCGCGTTAGATAAACGTTAGATTGTAGCCGACGCCGCAAAAGCGGAGCAACGTAGAAGCGCTTCCATGTTTCTGATTTGACGCGACGGTGCCAGGTAATTTGACGACCCGCCATCGCGGCGGCTAGAGTGCTCGTTCGTCCCTGGGAGGATGTTTCTTGAAAAATGCTCGATTTGCTCTGATTTTTTTGGCGGTTTTTGGATACGGACATCCTCTGAACGCACAAGAGACTGCCGCGACTGGCGGCAAAGTGCCACTCACACCTGAAGCCGCAATAAATATTCATTTTCTATCCGACCTGCAATTGTCCCCGGATGGCACGCGGCTTGCGTTCGTCGTTTCCGAAGCGCCTAAAGGAGACCAAAGGGCTCAACACATCTGGTTGTACGACAAAAGAACAGACGCCGTGCGCCAATTCACGTACTCCAAGAAATCAGAAACAAGCCCACGCTGGTCACCCGATGGCAGCCAGTTGGCTTTTCTGTCAAACCGCGGCGGTGACGAGCAGCAAATCTATTTGATGAACAGCAGCGGTGGCGAGGCGGCCGCCCGTACGAAAGGAAAGAGCAGCGTCAAGAGCTTTGAATGGTCCAAGGACGGGAAGTACATCGCGTACATCGCACCTGATGCCAAGACAGAGGAGGACGAAAAGAAAGAAAAAGAGAAAAACGACTCTCGCGTTGCGGACAAAGACAACAAACAGCCCCGAGTCTGGCTGTTGCCCGTCGAATCCGGAGACCCCAAGGCGATAACCCCAGCCAACTGGGAGATCAAGGAGCTTATCTGGATGCCCAGCGGCCACAATCTGGTCGCCTCCGCCACCGATCATCCGGAATCCGATCAAAACACCGATCGCATTTTTGGGGTTCACGTGCCGGATGGCGAGATGATTCGACTCGCCGCGCCACGCGGGCCATTCGGTCAGATTCGTGTTTCGCCTAACGGCAATACCATTGCTTACATCGGCGCCCGCGAAGACGGTCCGTCGCCGCATGACCTGATGTTGCTGCCCGTTGAAAACGACGCCGCGCGCAATATCTCGGGACTTAGTCTCGATCGTCAGATTTTTGATTTCAAGTGGCTGCACGATGGAACTTTGCTCGCCATCTCTGCCGATGGCTTCCATACCAAATTCAGTGCATTTGGCGCGAATGGCACAATCAAAGAGATCAACTCTACAATTCCCATTAACCCCTCCGCTTTTGCGGTCTCGGATGGCGGAGAAGCATTTTTTGTCTCGCAGACCGCCGCCCAACCGCAGGAACTTTTTGTCTGGGACCAGAAAACAAGTCCGCGCCAAATCACCCACATCAACGATTCCTGGAAGCAATATGCCCTGGCTGTCCCGGAATTTTATAAATACAAATCATTCGATGGACAGGAAATTGAAGCAGCATTCTTAAAGCCCGCGGGCTACAACGGTAAAACGAAGTTGCCGCTGATCGCCTTGATCCATGGCGGTCCCACCGGCGCCTGGGAGGACACCGTTGAATCGTGGGGCCAATTATTGGTCGCGCGTGGATATGCGATTTTTTATCCCAACATACGGGGCTCGATAGGCTACGGCCAAAAATTTATTGAGATGAACCGGGGGGACTGGGGAGGCGGTGACTTTAGAGACGTAATGGCGGGTGTCGACGACCTGATCGCCCGCGGTATTGCCGATCCCGATAAGCTCGCTATCGGCGGATGGTCGTACGGCGGATACATGTCCGAGTGGGCCATCACGCAAACTACCCGCTTTAAAGCAGCGGTATCTGGCGCCGGCTTATCCAACTTAATTTCGGAATACGGGACCGAACAACATCCATCGTACGACGAATGGTTTTACGGCGTGCCCTACGAGCCAGAAAAGATTACCGGTTTTCTCAACAGCTCTCCATTCGTGCATTTGAAAAACGCCAAGACCCCGACGCTGATTTTGCAGGGCGAAGCTGATACCGTCGATCCTGTCGGCCAGAGCCTCGAGCTTTACCGCGGCCTCAAGCGCTATGGAGTCGATACGGAATTGGTGCTGTACCCACGCGAGCCGCACGGCTTCCATGAAGAAAAGCATCTGGTAGACCGCCTGAATCGGATCCTGGCGTGGTACGACAAATACCTGAAGGATGATTCAGGCTCGCAGGTAAAAACTAAGTGAGCGAAACCGCTGAAGGTTGCAGGCAGAACCACGCGCTGTTCTTAAACAACCTCAAGGGAAAAATGGCTCGTTGCGCAGAAGAGCGTCTACCGCGTTCAAAAGGGTCACGGCTGCGTCTGACTTTTTGACGTAGCCCCGCACGCCAATTCTCTGGGCTTCTGTAATAATCTGCCTGCTTTGATGCATGGACAAAAACAGGATCGGCACATGCGGCATCGTTTTGCGAAGTATTTCTGCGGCGTCAATGCCGTTAAGCACTGGCATGGTGATATCCAGAATAATTAAATCCGGTTTCAGCTCCTGCGCTTTATCAATTGCTTCCCGGCCATTGGCAGCTTCACCGCATACTTCAATATCGCCGCGAGTCCCCAGAATCACACACACGCCTTTGCGCACCGATTCGTGATCGTCGGCGACAAGAATTCGCAGGGTTGCCCGCTTTTCCAAATGTGTGGACCCGTATTACTTCTACTGAACGTCCTCGGGCTGAAGGCGGGCTGGTTCCGTACTTGCCTAATCGGTTGCAGATTGACGATACGCCGAAGAGTGCAACGCCTTTTCGATTTGCTGGTAAATCTTGTAATTAGGGTAGTAGATTATTTCTCGTAAACAAGCCATACGTATATCGCTGTAGTCAGTTAGCGTTCGTGGGCTGTTCTCCCAAGCGCTGCTTGGGGGCCCTCGTCGCGTTCCAAAATACCTTACTCCCTATTCCACCTCTTCTGCTTTAGAGAACTTTTCTATCTCCCAGGTACGCTTATTTGAAAATCCCTCGGGTGTCCTTGTGGCCTTAACAAATGCGCCACAATGTGTGGGGTAATCCTTTACACCTTTGGCGCTTCATGCTAGTTTTTTACTCGACCGCCATCCACGCGCCAGCGCCGGGCGGCTAGGGTTCTCATCGAGATCCAGCCAACGTTTTTGTCGACACACCAGCCTTCCTCCCCGGGAACAAAGACTCGTCTCTTATCGCGCTTATTGTGCCGCCGTGGGCCACAACTGTCTGAAACGGTGAATTGCTGGCTAAGGTCTTATATGCGTTCAGGGACACCAAGAGGAAACCTTGCTTAAGCTTCGGAAAGTCGAAATCGTCGGCTTCAAATCGTTCTGTGAACGCACCATTGTGACCTTCAGCGGTTCAGGCACAACCTGCATCGTCGGCCCTAATGGCTGCGGCAAGTCCAATGTCGTGGACGCCATCTCCTGGGTGCTCGGAGAACAAAGCCACAAGTCCCTGCGCGCCGAGCGCATGGCCGATTGCATCTTTAATGGCACCGTCAAGCGCCCTCCCATGGGCCTCGCGGAAGTCACCATCACCATGGAAGACCCTGAACTCGCTGATGCCGCACGATTCGTGCTGGAGACCGCTGATATTCAGTCCCAGGCCGCCTCGACGCCCGCCGAAGTGTCTGGGCTCTCTAATAACGCTGACGGCCAGAACGTGGCGCTCGCAGTAGACGACCCGAATTACAACACCGAAATTCACTCGCTTGTCCCCGCGCAGTCCCCTGAACAACCGGAAAGCATGCCAGACGACAACATAGACGCTGCGGCCGTTCCGCCCATGGCGCCTATTTCCGAAGACCGCTCCAAACGCCGCAGAAAAAGTGCGGATAAACCAGTGTTAGCAACCAGGCCGGGTGAAGTTGTCATCAGCCGTCGGCTTTACCGCTCTGGCCAAAGCGAATATCTAATCAACGGCCGCACCGGGCGTCTCCGGGACATCCAGGAAATGTTCATGGGTGTCGGCCTTGGTCCGGATTCCTACGCCATCATCGAACAGGGCCGCATCGGCTTAATTCTCTCCACCAAACCGATGGAGCGGCGCGCCATTATTGAAGAAGCCGCCGGCGTAACCAAATTCAAAACCAAAAAACGGCTCGCCGAAGCCAAGCTCGAATCGTCCAACCTCAACCTCTCGCGCGTAAACGACATCGTCGTGGAAGTCGAAAAACAACTTGGCTCTCTAAAGCGTCAAGCCTCCAAGGCGCGCCGCTACTCCGAAATTCGCGATCAAATGCGCGGCATCGTGCGCCAGATGCTGGCTGGCAAAGCTCGGGAATTAGACCAGGAAGCGGATCGCTTGGCATCGCAGCTCAGCGAGATGACCGCTGCCGAAACTCAACACGCCACCGACATAAAACAGCAGGAAGACGATCACGACCGCCTGAACCAACGCAGCTACGCGCTCGACGCGGAAATCCGACAGAATCAAAATGTCTTGAACCTGACGGCCCTAGAGGTCGATCGCGGCGAAAATAAAATCAATTTCAATCGCCAGCGCTCGGAAGAACTTTCTCTGCGGCATACTCAGGTTTCGCACGAACTGGGGCAAGCGGCTGCGCAAGCCGCCGAGTGCGAGCGCCGTAGCGCTGCGCAAATCCAGGCAGTCACCCAATTAAGAGCAGAATCGGGCACCTTGACAGGACGAGTCGAAGATCTTGCGGGTCGCGCCCACTCTCGCGCGGCGCTGATCTTCGAATCCGAAGAACGAATTGAAGCTCTGCGGCGGTCGGAACTAGAAGCCCGCGAAAGCTTGCTGCGTTTGCACGGCGAACAAAAGCAGGCTGAAGAAGCCCTCCTTCACCAAGGGCAAGCGCTATACAAACTCGAATCCAACGAACATGAATTGCTGGAATCCTCCATCAAGGTCCGCGATGACGCCGACACCGCGGCGCATGAATTCGAAGCCGCGACCGGCCAATTGAGCGTATTGAAGCAGAAGGCCGCGGACTGGCAGGCCACCATTCAGGAATTGCGTCAGGAGCAAGAAGCGATCAAGCAGCAGGTCGATGTATTGCGCGATTCTCTGTCCGGCGTGCGTGCTCGTCATTCCACGCTCACACAAATTCTGAACGACCGCTCCTACACCGCCGATGCGGTGCAGAAACTTTTCGCCGCAAATGAACGCGGCGGTGGGCAGGATTTTCGCGCCGTGGGCGTCCTGGCGGATTACGCCGAAGTAGAAGAGCACCACGAGGCGGCCATCGAACAATACCTGCGCGACGAGCTCGAATACGTCGTGGTGGAAACCTACGACCATGCGCGAGCCGGCGTCTCGCTCCTGCGTAACGAAGTGGGCGGGCGCGCAACCTTTTTCGTCGATTCCCTGCGCAACCTGCGTCTCGCCGACTACGAGCCGATCATAAATTTCCGTATCGAGGATGGCGTCATCTCCCGCCTCGACAAACTGGTTGAATTTCGCGATCCCCTGGGCGCGGCTGCCAAACAATTTTTGCCGCGGCTTAAAGCTGCTTACCTCGCCGACAGTGCCGCCGCCGCGGAACGGCTTGCTCGCGACAATCCGCAATTTGCCTTTGTCACTCCCGACGGCACTTGTTACCAGGGCCGCATGGTTACCGGCGGACGCGCCGACGAAGCCGGGCCGCTGGGCATGAAACGCGAACTTCGCGCCCTGGACGCGGAAGTGATGCAGCTGGAGCACGACGCCACCGCGCGGCAGGCCACGTTGGAAGCGCTAAACGCCGATTTGCAGCTGGCACAGAAGGCTCTGGAAGATGTCGATTTGCAACAACGTGAAGTTGAGCGCACCGTCTTTGCTGCGAAACATCGCCACCAGCAAATGCAAGGTGAACTCGCTCGCCTGGGCCTCGAACTGACCGTTTGCCAGAATGAGTTGCGCCGCATCCGCCAGGACGTGGAACAAGCACGCACCCGCGCGGAGCGCGCCAAAACTGAGCACGCTACGGCCACCGCGAACCGCGCGCAGGCCGAAGCCGAAAGAGCGCGCCTCACCGATCACTTGGCCGAACTTCGTGGCTCCATCGAATCAGACCAGAATGAACTCGCTGCCGGACGGGCGGAGCTAGCGGCCATGAATGAACGCCTTGCCGCTGCCGACGCGCTCGCCACACGTCTGACCGAAGAACACGTCGAACTGGCGCGCCGCGAGGCATCCTTGCACCAGCAACTTAATTCCGTAAACGAGGAACTCGCCAGCCTCGCAAGGCAAAGCGAGGAGTTGTCGCTTCAACTTGAAGGCTTGCGCGCCGAAAAATTGCGCCTCGAAGCGCGCCAACGCGAAATGGAACAGGAATGGGACGGCGGGCGCAATCGCGTGGCTCAAATGGAAGATCATCTGCGCATGGGTCGCCAATCGCTACAAGAATTGCGCGAGCAACGCAACCACGCGGAAATCGCTCGCGCCCGCAACGATTCCGATCGCCAGCATCTGCGCGAAACCTGCATGGCCGAAGTAAACGCCCAGCCTGAAGACCTGCTCGCCACCGAGACGGCCTTTATGAGCGGCGAAGAACTGGTCGCCGCCGAAATCAGCTACCGCGAAATGAAAGAGCGGATCGAAGCCATGGGCGCCGTAAACATGATGGCCCTCGAGGAATTCAACGAGTGCGATCAGCGCTTCACCTTCCTCACCCGCGAGCGTGATGATTTACTGAAATCCATTCAAGATACGCAGCAAGCTATCGCCGAACTCGATGCTGCCACCAAGGAAAAATTCGAACACGCTTTTCACGCCATCAACAAGAGCTTCTCCGAAGCTTTCCACACCATCTTCGGCGGTGGCATGGCCGAAATGCGCCTGACGGAAGCGGACAGTTCCGGTGACGCCGGCATCGACATCGTGGCTTCGCCTCCGGGCAAACGCCTACAGAATATTCTGCTGCTCAGCGGTGGAGAAAAAGCCATGACCGCACTGGCGTTGCTCATTGCCATCTTCCGTTATCAGCCCAGTCCATTCTGTATTCTCGACGAAGTGGACGCCCCGCTCGATGAGGCCAACGTCGGACGCTTCACGCGTCTGATTGGCGACATGAGCGATCAAACGCAATTCATTATCGTCACGCACAACCGCAAAACCATGGAGATGGGCAGCGTCCTTTACGGCGTGACCATGCAGGAGCCCGGCGTTTCAAAACTTGTCAGCGTCCGTTGGGAAGGCGATGCTGAGCCCAAACAACGCGCCGCAGCCGCTTCCGCCGCATAACCGTTGGCGAATTCTATTAAAGCTTTAAGTGCCATTCGGAGCTTGCCGGTTTCCATTAGGATGAATTTTTGCTTTGGCGCGCTGAATCAGATCCTTTTGGAGCGTCGGCCATTGGCCGTATGCTTTTCCTCCCTCGCGCAGGTCCGCGGCCGTGAATCCGGTAGAGGCTAAATCTTCTCCATAAATAATCATTAACTCTTTACGTTTTTCGGCATCCAGAAGATTTACCAGACGCACGTACATCATGTTCTCGGGAATTTTGTATCCTTTCGCGCGTATAAGCGCGTCGATGTGTTCACGGTCTGAACCTGCCTCGGTCTTCTCGTCATTCGAACGGGGCCAGGTATCCACGTAGAAATCCAAACCGCCTATCATGGCGTGCCGCAGTGAATCGTATTTGTGGTGCAAATCCGGCCGCGACGGAATATAGCCCTCGAACTGCACCCAGTAGAGCTCCTGCACACTTTTCTGTTTATCCGCCTGCACAAACGCGTGCAACTCACAATCCGCAATGCCGTACAACACCCATCGGTCTGCACCGACGTAGTGGACGGATTCCGGCAAACGAATTAGCACCTTGGGATCAGGCATCGAGATAATCATATTTCCTTGCACCCGCCGCTCTGGAGTCTCGTTCTGGGTCGCAAGAAATGCGCAACAACTAATCACCGCAATTATTTGTCTCAGCACCTTCCACCTCTTCCATAAGTACGCGGTTCATATCACCGAAGTTCCTTCGTTGCTGTCAAAGTGCGTCATAAAACGTCGCGCATGTGTTCGCGCAAGAGTTTTGTCACGATTCCTTCCAAAGTTTTCCACCGCTCGGACAATTGACATCGACTCGCTCTACGCTAGAATGTTTTCACTGTGTCGGGGGAAAGTTTTTGGCTGCCATTCCTGCGAATCGCATCCTGCGTGAAACACATTTTGCCGGCCTCGAGCCTTCCGCTCGCGGGAAGGTCCGCGATATTTACAACCTTGGCGACAAACTACTGATTGTCGCCACCGATCGTCTTTCCGCTTTCGACGTCATTCTGCCCACACCCATTCCAGACAAAGGCCGGGTACTCACCCAGCTGTCACTATTCTGGTTCAAGCTGTTCAACGACGTAATTCCCAATCACGTGCTGAGCGCCGCCCACTTCCCTGCTCCATTTGACGCCTATCGCCACGAGCTTGCGGGACGCTCCATGATCGTTCGCAAGACGCAGCCTCTGCCCGTCGAGTGCGTTGTGCGCGGTTATCTCTCGGGCTCCGGCTGGAAGGACTACGCAGCCACCGGAATGCTCTGTGGCATTGAATTGCCACCCGCTATGCGGGAGTCTGATCGCCTGCCCGCTCCAATCTTTACGCCCTCAACGAAAGCTGCAGCAGGCCACGACGAAAACATTTCATTCCAACAGGTCACTTCCACGATTGGCGAAGAATTGGCTCGCCAAGTTCGCGCGGTCAGTATCGATCTTTACCAACGGGCTGCGGCACACGCGGAGCCGCGCGGCATCATTCTTGCCGACACTAAATTTGAATTTGGGCTCCTCGATGGCGAATTGATATGGATCGATGAAGCTTTTACTCCCGATTCCTCGCGCTTCTGGCCCAAAGCGCAGTACCAGCCGGGCGGCCCGCAGCCCTCTTTCGACAAACAATTCGTGCGTGATTATCTCGAGCGCATCCGCTGGCCCAAGGTCCCCCCCGGACCCGAATTGCCTGCAGATGTTGTGGCAGCCACGCGCGAAAAGTACCTGGAAGCCTTTCGCATTCTCACGGGGCATGCCTTGTAGTGCGATCACGTGGTGTAACGAGCTGGCGGATTTGATTTTTTTTCTATGGAGCGTCTGACGTGAAGGATCAACTGGAAGGGCTCGTCAATCAAATGGTGGAACGCGGGATTCTTTTCGACGAAGCGGTGTGCGAATTCGAGAAGCGCTTTATCAAACGGGTTCTCGATTGTGCCCAGGGTAATCAGTCCCGCGCCGCGGAAGCTTTAGGAATTCACCGTAACACGCTCAGCCGCAAAATCGGAGAATACAAGTTGGACCATAACGGGCATCGCAAATCCCGGTACTAAGCCGCACCTCCACTTTTCGACTCCAGCAAAAAAAACAAGCCATATAAAAAACGGCTCCCCTTTAGGGAGAGCCGTTTCAAAACGTTAAGCGTTTAACTACGATGCCTGATTTACTGCGGTTTCTTTGTAGCCGGACGTCGAGCTGCGGGTTTCTTGGCGCCTTCCTTCGGCAGATCCTCTTCCTTCACCTTGGCCTTATCGAAGTGCAACATGAAAGCAGGATCAGGATCAAACGAGACCAACGTGCCGGTAAAGTGCACCGCCCCGTTCTTTTCCAGTTTCGCTGCTTCAGGCTGCCCAACGACTTTCACGTCCATGTTAGGCGTACTGGCCGATTCAAATTCGGCCTCGCTGGTTACGAACGCAACTTTCAGCGGGACGGAATCGGTCCCCGCCGTAACCTCGATGACTTTGCCGGGCACTTCTGGGAATTCCAGGCCGCAAGCCGCTAGCCAAGTGACCTTCGCTTTGTCCCCGCCAGCTTTGAGATCTTCGACAACCGACCTCATGGTCATGTCTTTGCGCGCCGCCGTAAGATCGTCCGCGCTTGGTAACTTGTAGCTCTCGGGACGGTCCGGCGAGCTGCTCGCCAACTGCAGCAATTCGTTCAGTTCCGCATCGGTAAGATTGTCGCAAGCCGCCTGTTGGTAATTTACGATCAACTTGCGCAAATAATCTTTCACTTTGTCGGATTGCGCCTTGGTCGCGCCTTTCGCAGTGACCGCTCGAGCAATGGACCAGAACGCTTCCATCTGCTTCGGAGGGGTCATGGCCATATAAGCCAAGCCGAGGCGATAGCTGGTGATGGCGTCATCCGGATTTAGTGCCAGCACCCCCTTGTAATGCTCCACGGCGGCATTGTAATCCTTCAGAGCCATCGCGGCCTGCGCCGCCGTTGCATGGAAATAAATTTGTATTTGTTTTTTCTGGGCGGCAAACGCGTCCTCACTCATGGCCTCAGGCTTTTTGACTTCGTCCAGAGCTTTCAATCCAGCCACCGCCGCGGCCAACGCGCTCTTCGCCAGCGCAGGATCCTTGGCTGCGGTATTCGCGTTCGCCGGATCGGCGACCATCGCGTTGTAAGCGAACGCGCGCGCATACAGCGCCTGGTAACGTGCTCCCGCATCTACCTTATCGTTCAAGGCCACCACTTTGTCGCTGTACTCGATTACCTTCGGATAATTTTTCAGCTGGCTATAAGCCTGGTAATACAGTGGATAAATAAAAGTCAGCAGCGCGGAGTTCGGGTACTTGGCCACAAAATCGTCCAACGCCTTTACCTGCGAGGTCGGATTTTTGTCCGCCGCGGCAGCCTGGTAGGAGTTGTACTCCGCCATGGTGTACTGCGGTTTGGCGCCCGCCGCATCTTGTCCCGCGGGCGGGGCTTGCGTCGCCTGGGCCATGGTGCCGACCGCCACACCAAGATTTATACTCAGCGCCGCGATCATCGCGAGGCCTACTATCTTTTGTGTTCCATTCATTCCGATTTCTCCTCGCTCAAACTACAACCCTTGGGACTCTATTCCCGTTCACCCTGCTTAGTACCCGGAAATTCTGCTATCGTTTGGAAAACTCTGGGATTATAGGGAAGACGCAAGGCCTCCGCAAGTCGTTACGTGCATGAAAAATAATCTACTGAGATTTTTGAATTTCCCGTCCTGCGTTATCATTTCGTGATTCGTCAGGCGACTGGATGTCGGCCTCCAATGTTAAGATGAGTTTCGCATAAAAACCGTGGCCCGCGAGAGAAATTTGGATGCCTCTAACTCATAAGTCGGATGCTCAAACCGCAGACGAAAGACCCCTTAGTACTGCCATCGCCCTGATTACCGGCGGCAGCCGCGGAATTGGCCGCGCCATCGCGGCGCGTCTGGCATCCTTGGGAGCTGCGGTGGCTGTTTGCGGCCGCGACGCTAACGCCCTAAATGACGTGGGAGCCGAGCTAGCGGGGCTGGGAGGTCGTGTATTTTCCCACGTTGCGGATGTAACTCGTGCCGCCGATGTGGCAGCTCTGGTGGCAAAAACCGAATCCGCTCTCGGTCCTATTACCATCCTCGTAAACAATGCTGGCATCGGGGTTTTTGGTCCCGCACATGAAAAATCTGAAGAAGATTGGGATCGCGTGCTGAATACCAATTTAAAAAGTGTGTTCCTGGTTTCCAAAACGGTCGCGCCTGGGATGATCGGCCTCAAGCGCGGCGATATCATTAACATCAGTTCCCTGGCTGGAGTAAACGCCTTCAAAGGTGGCGGGTTATATTGCGCTTCAAAGTGGGGCCTCCAGGGCCTCTCGGCGTGTATGGCCGAAGATTTGCGCGGCTACGGGATTCGCGTCAGCACCATTTGTCCAGGAAGCGTAGCGACAGAATTTTCCGGAACCAGCCCCAAAGACCCCGCCAAGGTTTTGTCACCGGATGATGTGGCTCACGCGGTGGAAACCATCGTGACGCAAAGCCCGAAAAGCTTCATAAGCCAGCTGCAGATCCGGCCATTAAGCAAACCCTAATCGCGTCCATCGCAGCGCCAGGAGATCTTTTCGTTCATGCGGTTCGAACGGCCTCCCGGTTTTACTTTTAGGTTTGACAACTGTCGTTATAACGACTATAGTGCCCCCGTGAGTTCCTCGTCGCATAAAAGCTCCGATGCCCAAATGGAGCCCGGCTTGTTCGTTGCGTTCATGCAAATCGCCGATGCGTTCGGGGCTCAGGCCGAACAAGTAATCAAGACCGCGGGCCTAACCGCGGCGCAGTACAACGTGTTGCGTATTCTTCGCGGCGCTGGTCCCGCTGGACTGGCCTGTCGCGAAATCGGTGAACGCATGATCTCTCGCGACCCGGACATTACCCGCCTGCTGGACCGCATGGAAAAGCGCAATGTCATCACCAGAAAACGCCAGAGCGATGACCGCCGCGTGGTGAAGACTTTTATAACTCCGCAGGGTCTCGAGCTTCTTAAAATTCTTGATCGCCCGGTGAGCGCCTTGCACAAGCGGCAATTCCAGGACATCGCGCCGGCTAAATTAAAAGCTCTCGCGGCCATGTTGGAAGAAATTCGCTCGCAGCAAGCTGGCCGAAAGTCTGATTGCGACTCGCGCAGCGGTGCATTCAATACATCGAAGCAAAGTGATTCAAAGTAAATACGAGCCAATTAGAAGGAGAACACGGGTGAAGAATCCCTCAACAACAATCATTTCCATTGCGGGCATCGCCGCCTTAGCAATACTCAGCTCTGTTCCAGGCTTCTCGGCCACCTCCGAATGGAAAATCGATCCGCAACACAGCGCCGCGCAATTTTCCGTGCGCCATCTGACCATCTCCACCGTCCGCGGCGCCTTCAATAAAGTCGCCGGCACGGTATTGCTGGATGATCAGGACATCTCCAAGTCCGCGGTAAACGTCACCATTGACGTATCCACGGTCGACACTCGCGAACCGGCCCGCGACAAGGATCTCCGCAGCGACCATTTCTTGGACGTCGATCACTTCCCCACCATGACCTTCAAATCCATACGGGTCGAGCAAGTTTCCCCAGGCAAACTCAAAGTAACCGGCGATCTCACCATCCGCGGCAACACCAAACAAGTTGTCTTGGACGTCGACGGACCAACCGCTCCCGTAAAAGACCCTTGGGGCAATCAGCGCGCGGCCGTGAATGCCACCACCAAGATCAACCGTCAGGACTTCGGTGTGAAATGGAACGCCACCATGGATAATGGCGGAGTGGTGGTCGGCGACGACGTAAATATCACCATTGACATAGAGATGATCAAGCAAGTCCCGAAATAGATTTTTCCGCTGCCTGAGTCACAGGGATTAAGGCGGGCCCATCAGCAGACGTACTCTAACAAATTTCCCATAATCAGACCGAAAGGAGAAAATTATGAGCATCAAAGTTCAAGTGATTTTCTACAGCATGTACGGCCACATTTACAAAATGGCCCAGGCGGTTGTGGAGGGCGCAAAGCAGGTCTCGGGGGCGGAAGTTTCGCTGTATCAGGTCGCGGAACTTATCCCCGATGACGTCCTGGAAAAATACGGCGCGAAGGCTGCCAAGGCTAGTTTTGCGAATGTACCAATAGCTTCGGTAGATAAGTTGGCCGAGGCCGACGCAATTATCTTCGGCACTCCGACGCGCTTTGGCAACATGGCCGCGCAAATGCGCAATTTTCTCGACCAGACCGGCGCGTTGTGGGGCAAGGGCGCGTTGGTTGGAAAGGTCGGCAGCGTCTTCGCTTCAACTGGCACTCAGCATGGCGGCCAGGAAACCACCATCACGAGTTTTCATTCCACGCTTCTGCACCACGGCATGGTGATCGTCGGGGTGCCCTATACAGAATCAGGGCTGACGTACATGGACGACGTCACTGGTGGGACTCCTTACGGCGCCACCACTTTGGCCGGAGCCGACGGTAAGCGCCAGCCTAGCGAAAATGAATTGAAGATCGCGCGCTACCAAGGTAAGCACGTAGCGGAAATCGCTACCAAGCTGGCTCGCTAGATTTTTCCTCCCAGGCCACTCAGCTCTGAATAGCGAAAGGAGACGTTATGCACAAGAGGGCCCCCACGGATTTTCCGGTACACGATTTCATTTCCGAGCGCTGGAGCCCGCGGGCCTTCAGCGACAAATCCGTCGCGCCCGATGTGCTGGCCAGTCTCTTTGAGGCTGCGCGCTGGGCCCCTTCCAGTAGTAACGAACAACCTTGGGCATATATCGTCGCCACCAAGGACGATCCAGAAAATTTTGCCAAGTTAGTCAGCGTGCTGGTGCCCGGCAACGTAACTTGGGCGCAACATGCCCCGGTCTTGGCCCTCGCGGTTGCCCAGCTGTCATTCGCGAAGAGCGGAACGCCAAATCGCAACGCACTGTACGATGTCGGTGCCGCCAGCGCGTGGCTCACCGTCGAAGCTACTTCCCGCGGATTATTCGTTCATCAAATGGCCGGCTTTGACCACGAGAAAGGACGGCAAGTTTTCGCAATACCCGCAGGTTGGGAGCCGATTGCCGCAATTGCGATCGGTTATCCGGGCGATCCGGAGTCATTGCCGCAACCCTTGGGCGATCGCGAAGCCGCGCCACGCACTCGCAAACCGATCTCTGCGTTTGTGATGTCCGGAAGCTGGGGAAAAAAAGCGCCGTTCCTGCCCTGAAATTTAGGGTAAATTTGACCGCATTAAATGAACAGCACACTCGAATTCCTGGTCCGCCACGGATACGCACTTCTGCTCGGCTGGGTATTTGTTGAGCAGATCGGCCTGCCCATCCCTTCTGTTCCGTTGCTTCTCGCCGCGGGCGCGTTGGCAGGCGCAGGCCGCATGAACATTGTCGCCGCGCTGCTCGTCACCATGTTCGCTGCTCTCTGCGCGGATTCCCTTTGGTATCAACTGGGGAGAATCAGAGGCATCGCGATCCTGCAGTTGCTCTGCAAAATTTCATTGGAACCGGACTCCTGCGTGAGACGCACCGAAGGTGTTTTTTCTCGTCAGGGCGCTCGCTCACTAATCTTCGCAAAGTTTCTTCCAGGGGTCGGCGCGGTGGCGCCGCCGCTTGCCGGCGTCTTTCACATGCGCATGGCGCGTTTCATGATGTTCGATTTGATGGGCACGCTGCTGTGGGCCGGCACATTTTTGGGCGCAGGGTTTGTGTTCAGCGGCCAGATCGAACAAATCACAGCACATCTTGCTTATTTCGGCCGCCACCTGGGCGTTGTGTTGTTTACGGCTTTCGCTTTGTATATAGCCTACAAATTCATCGCCCGCCAAAGATTCCTCCGCCAGCTACGCATCGCGCGCATCAGCGTCGGCGAATTAAAAGAAAAAATCGATGCAGGCGAAGAAATCGTCATCGTCGACCTGCGCCACTCCATGGATTTCGAAGCTGACCCTCAAACCATTCCAGGCGCATTTCGCATGGATGCCACAGAACTGGAGGAGAAGAACGACCGGCTGCCCCGCGACCGCGACGTCATCCTTTATTGCACTTGACCAAACGAAGCCACCAGCGCCCGTGTGGCGCTGCTTTTACGCAAGCAAGGCATCAAGCGCATCAGGCCACTGCAAGGCGGCCTCGCCGCCTGGCGTGAAAAAGGCTTCCCACTGGAAGGCACAGCTCCAACAGTAAAACTCGTCCCCATCGAGCCCATGCTTAAATAAATTTGTGGAGTTTCGGGCTTGGTCCCCTTTAACCCGTACGGAGAAGGCTACAGCCGCGGTAATACAATCCCGCCCTGCGATTGATACTTTCCCTTTTTATCTTTATAGCTGATCTCGCAATCCTCGTCGGACTCAAAAAAAATCACCTGGCAAAGCCCTTCGTTTCCATAAATCTTTGCCGGTAACGGCGTGGTGTTACTAATCTCCAGGGTTACAAATCCTTCCCATTCCGGCTCAAAAGGCGTGACGTTTACAATAATTCCGCACCGCGCGTAAGTGGATTTCCCTAAACAAATCGTCAACACGTTCCGGGGAATCCGAAAATATTCGATCGAGCGCGCCAGCGCAAACGAATTGGGAGGAATGATGCACACGTCCCCTTTGTAATCCACCAGCGAGCGCGAATCGAAATTCTTGGGATCGACAATCGTGGAATTCACATTTGTAAAAATGCGAAACTCGTCCGCGACCCTGATGTCATATCCGTACGATGACACCCCGTAGCTGATGACTCCTTCACGCACTTGCCGGTCCGTAAAAGGCTCAATCATTTTGTGCTCCAGCGCCATGCGCCGGATCCAGCTGTCTGGCTTAACGGACATTCACTTCCTCCTGGAAAAGTTCAAGATAAAAAATTTGCCTTGTCATTCAAAAAATTAGCAGCTCGCCGCAAAGGAAAGTCAGTGTAGTGTACGCCCTCACGTCTTGACAACCTGCGCCGCACCCTCTAGCATCTGCCCACGCTCCCGGGAGGTTCCTTTTGATTAAGTTGGACATCGTTAACGCCGTGGTGACCAAGACTAACATCAGCCGCACCAAGGCCGAGCAGGCCGTCGAGACCGTGTTCGAATCTCTCAAGACCGCCTTGGGCCGCGGGCAGCGCATCGAATTGCGCCGCTTCGGCGTCTTTAGCGTGAAACCCCGCAAGACCGGCATTGGCCGCAATCCACGCACGGGGGAAGAAGTCAGCATCCCTCCCGGAAAAGCCGTGCGCTTCAAACCCGGCAAGGAATTGCAGGGCCTGGAAGGCACCAAGCCTGCTGAGTCAGCTTAATCAAATTGCTTTCGAGCCGACTTTTGCTTGGCTTGGTTTTTAAGCAACCTCAATGGCACTAACCCGGTTATTCTTTGCGTTCCCTGCTCTCGCGCACGCTCTTCCGTAGATACCACTCCAAAACAAAATAAATGACGGCGGCATACACCACCCACTGAAATACCGGAACAAGAAACATGTCGCCTATGAGCTCCCCATAACCTGGTCGTACCACCCCGATCCACGACTGCATCACACCCAAACTTGGTTGCTGCGTTAGTCGTATCGCTTCCCAGAGCCATAAATTCGAATGACCATTTTGTGAAGCTGCCAATGCGCCCGGCAGATACCATAAATAAAGCCGTACGAGGAGCGCCTCCACCACCAGCCCGATGCCAAGGGCCGCAAACAAGGTTCGCCAATGAATTCTTGCCGCCAATTTCATTCCGTTTTTCACTAGACTGCCGTCACCACACGCAACAAACAACTACATCAAGATTAAATCGCACAGCGCAAATGTACGACACCACCAAATTTCGACTGACTGGCGTGCCCTCCCCATCTGTGCTGTACTGTTATTTCACTGTTTTCAAGGTTCGCCATATCATTCGTGGCCACTCGATTCCCAGAAGGCACCACTCAACCAGTTCCCGTCAACATAGATTGGCGCACCATTCCGCCGGTAAGCCGCCATTACGCCATCACTCCACCTCGCCCTTCGCGCAAAAGTCTGGCGCTCGCAGGTCTACTCTTTCTGTTGACCTTATGCACCTGCCTCGTTGCAGGGGCGCAATTCGCGGTAGCCTTCGCGCACAACGAATCGGTATCCGTGGACGAATTTGTACGAGATTTTAAACTCCTTTATCAACATCCGGCAGCGCTGCTTAGCGGCCTGCCTTTCGCGGTCACGCTGCTCACTATCCTGCTAGCTCACGAACTTGGCCATTTTTTCGCCTGCCGCCACCACCACATTCGAACCAGTTACCCGTTCTTCGTTCCAGCTCCTACACTCATCGGAACCTTTGGCGCATTCATTCTGCTGCGCTCCCCGATCCGCAATACTCGCGCGCTTTTTGATGTTGGAGCTTCCGGACCTTTCGTGGGATTTTTATTTGCGATTCCGGCGCTGGTCTACGGGGTCTTGAACGCAAGAATCGTTCCGGGTCTGGCCGACCCCGCCAATTCCGACATAGTGTTTGGTGTACCTTTAATCCTCCAAATCTTTGCACGGATTTTTCACCCCGACATTTCCGTAGATTTTCTTTTGCTACATCCAGTGGGACGCGCCGCGTGGGTCGGTCTCTTCGCAACCTCGCTGAATCTTTTGCCTTCGGGGCAACTCGACGGCGGCCACATTCTTCGTTCCCTCAGTGCTCGCACTCATCGCCTGGTCTCCACGTTCCTGCCCGCGCTGCTGCTCTTCCTCGGCTTTTTCCGTCATTGGACCGGCTGGTACATCTGGGCGGCGCTGCTCTTCGGCCTCCGCTTTCTCCGCGCCGCCCCCATCTACGACGACACCCCGCTCGACCCGGATCGCCGCTTCGCCGCCTTTCTCGCGCTGCTAATATTTTTACTGTGTTTCATGCCCGCCCCCATCATCAACCTCTGAAGAAACTTTAGCTACCATTTGTAGCCATCTCTACAATGACTCCGGTTATCATGCTTGGTCACTTCCTTTACCGGGGTAAAAATTCCATCAACGATGCCGCCGCTCATCCGCACACTGCGCCTCACTGATCTTTTATTTCTGTTCATCGGCTCCGTAATCGGCTCGGGAATTTTTCTCACTCCCAGCCTGATCCTGCAACAACTCGACGGCTCAGTCGGATTGTCCCTGCTGGTGTGGTTCGTTGGCGGCATTCTTTCGCTCCTCGGCGCACTTACTTACGCAGAGCTCGCCGCCTCTAATCCAGAGGCCGGCGGTTTGTACTGCTACATTCGCGACGGCTTCGGCCGGATCTTCGCGTTTCTTTACGGCTGGAGCCTGTTCCTGATAATTGCCAGCGGCACCATCGCGGCGTTGGCACGCGCGTTCACCCGCTACCTCACAGCAATAATTCCGCTTTCGCCAATCGCCAGTACCGTAGTCGGCGTAGCCATGATCGGGGTAGTGACCGCGGTAAATATCTGGGGCACTCGCAAGAGTTCGGACCTACAAAACTGGACCACCCTGACAAAGGTCGGCATGGTAGTCCTCCTCAGCGCCGCGCTGCTGTCCATGGGCCACCATGCCGCCGACCTGCCCCGAGCGCTTGGCACTTCACAACACGGATTTTCACTATTATCAAATTTTGGTCTCGCGATGATTGCGGTGCTGTGGGCCTATGAGGGATGGCAATTCGGCACCTACAGCGCCGGAGAAGTTTTGAAGCCCCAGCAAAATTTTCCCAAGGCTTTCCTGATGGGCTCCCTATTTTTGATGGCTCTTTACCTGGTGGCGGTAATTGCGTATCTGGTTGCGCTCGGTCCCGCGGCGGCCACTGTGAGCGACGCTATTGCAGCCGACGCCGTGAGTCTCGTGCTCGGGCCGTGGGCAGGAAAAATCGTAGCCGTCGCTATCCTCGTCTCCACTTTCAGCGCTACAAATAGCGTGATCCTTACCGCGCCGCGCGTTTTTTACGCTATGGCCAACGATAATCTCTTCTTCAAAAAGCTTGCGGAGGTACATCCGCGTTTTCAAACGCCCACATGGGCGATCTTGGCCCTCGGTGTGTGGTCGGCGATTCTTTCCTGCGCCGGCAAATTCGCAGAGCTGGCTTCTGGCGCAATTTTTATCGGATGGATTTTTTACGGCCTGGGCGCCGCGGCAATTTTTCCGATTCGCCGCGCTTCAAAAGGTCTGCCAATTCCCTACCGCGTACCCGGTTATCCATGGACGCCACTGATCTTCGTAATTGTCGCCGCGGCCATCGTTGGCAACGCCATTTTCCTGGCCTTCATCGATCCAAGCCAGTTTCGCTACTTGGCCGCGGCTATCGTGATTTTCTTGCTTGGGCTCCCGGCCTATTATTTCTGGCGCAGAAAACAAACTACCGCCTAGTCTGCCTCGTCACATCAGACTCAATGGATCCATATCTATGATCACGGCGGTATCCGGGATTTTATTAGCCTCGCAATGATCGAGCGCTCCAGCCAGAAGTTTTGTCAGCACTGTCCGTTTTGGCGACTTCAGCAGAAATTGAAAGCGGTATTCCTTTTTGAGCCGCGCCAAAGGCGCCGTCGCAGGACCTAGAATCCGCACACCTTTACCATTGTGTGGTGAAAAATATTCCGAGAGCTGCCGCGACCAGCGAATCGCCTTCTCCAGATTGGTATCGCGCACGATTACGTTGGCCAGCGAAGTAAACGGCGGATACCCCATGGTTCTGCGAAAATTGGTTTCACGCTCAAAAAATGCCAGGTAATCCTGTTTCACCGCATCCTGAATGGCGTAGTGCTCCGGATAATATGTTTGAATCAGCACCCGGCCATGAAGTTCTCCCCGCCCGGCCCGCCCAGCGACCTGCGTTAACAACTGAAACGTGCGTTCCGCCGCGCGAAAATCAGGCATGCTCAGCAACCCGTCGGCAGAAATCACGCCTACCAGCGTCACGCGCTTAAAATCGTGTCCCTTCGCCAGCATCTGCGTCCCCACCAGGATGTCCAGTGCTCCGCCCGCGAACGCTCCTAGCGTTTCCTGATATTGGCGTTTGGTGCGCGTCGTGTCGCGGTCAAGGCGCGCGATGCGCGCGGTAGGAAATTCCTCGCGCAGCCGTTCTTCCACATGCTCCGAACCCTCGCCAAAAAAATAAACATATTTGGAATCGCACTTCGGGCAATGCTTCGGCATCTGCGCCACAAATCCGCAGTAGTGGCATTCCAGGCGATTCCGATTCTTGTGATATGTCATGGAGATGCTGCAATTCGCGCACTGCACCGAAGCTCCGCAACTGCGGCACAATACCGACCATGAATATCCGCGCCGGTTAATCAGCACCAGCCCCTGCGTGCCATTCGTCAGGCATTCCTGAATCCCCGCACGCAGCGCGGCGGAAATCGAGCCGGCCTGATGCGTTTGCTGAAACTCTTCACGCAAATCGACGACTTTCACTTTTGCGAGCGCTCGATTTTCAACGCGCGAACCCAGCGTCAACAGCTCGTACTTCCCGGTCGTGGCGTGATGATAGCTTTCCAGGGAAGGTGTGGCCGACCCCAGTAACGCCACAGCGTTTTCCATTTTTGCTCGCACGATAGCCACATCGCGGCCGTGATAGCGCGGCGTCTCTTCCTGCTTATAGCTGTTCTCCTGCTCCTCATCCACGATGATCAGCCCCAGCCGCTCGAGCGGCGCAAATACCGCTGACCTGGTTCCCACCACCACGCGCGCTTCGCCGTTTCGTACTCGCCACCATTCACGCGCGCGCTCCACATCGGTAAGCGCGGAGTGCAGCACCGCTACTCCTTCGAATCGCGCGCCAAACCACGCGCGGCATTGCCTTCCGATCCACAACGTCAATGCGATCTCCGGCACCAGCACTAACGCGGTTTTTTGCCGTGCCATCGTTTCTTGTATGGCCCGCAAATACACTTCTGTTTTTCCGCTGCCGGTCACGCCGTACAACAACTGCACACCAAATTCGCCCAATTCGAATCGCGCGCGAATGCGCTTCAGCGCCATATCCTGCTCAGCGTTCAACTCGTGCGCCGGCGGCGCATATCCCACATCAAAAGGATCCTCCGCCGGATCAATCGGTTCCTCCCAGCTGTAGAGCAAGCCGCAGGCAAGCATTCGCTCGACCGCGGCACGCGAAAGATCAGCCAATTTCAATACTTGCGGGAGCGGCAGCGGCCCGCGTTCGGCTTCCAGTAATTCTCGTACTCGTGCAGTTTGTGCCTGAAATTTCTCCAGCGCTTTTCCCTGCAACGGCCGGACAGGCTTTTGTCCTGCTGCATCGGTACTGCTTTCAGGCTTTCCAGGCTCTTCCGCCCGCCAGGCAAGAATTGTCTGCATCCTCTGCTTTCTCGCCAGCAGGCTATGCCGAATCTCCAGCAGGCCGCGCCTCTCAAGCCTCTGCAATAGCGCGGTATTCAATCCAGACTTCTCGAGTGCGCTCGCGAGCAGAACTCCATTCGCGATCAATTTCGAAAGTAGCGCGATTTCTTCGGCGGCAAATTCTTCGCCAAGCGCGCTCGATGTCGAATCAACAAGCTGCCTCCCGGCCGCTGTAATCGTAATTTGCTGCTGCGTTCGCAATTCCGTTACCGGAGGCAACATCGCGCGAAAAACTTCTCCGACCGGGGCCAGGTAATATCCTGCGATCCAATGCCCCAATTCGATGAGTGCCGGAGTCAAAGCCGGAATAACGTCCAGCACCCTGCTGATCTCGCGAATTTTCGCTTTTTCCGGTGGCCGTTCCGGCAGATCTACCACAACTCCTACCAGAGACTTTTGTCGGAAAGGTACGAGTACGCGCACCCCGGGCTGCATCGCGGCACGCAGTTGTTCCGGCACTGCGTAAGTGAACGTCGTACGCAGCGGCACAGCCAGCGCCACATTACAAAATGTCCGGTTCATAGGTCGGCGTGTAGTTTAACAGGCGGTGAGATTTGTAAAGCGGAAGCGCGCTCTACAAACTGATCAAAAAAATCCCCAAGAAAATTGTGACAATCCCGGCCCACTGCCACTTCGCAACATGTTCTTTCAAGAAAATCGAAGCCAGCCCTACAGTCACAGCGCCATAGAGCGATCCGAGCACACTCACGATCGCCACCTGTTCCATTTGCATTCCGCGATTACTCAACACAAACGCGCTGGTATCGAGCAAGCCCATGGCCCACACATACCATCGCACTGGCCCGCGCGGCAGGCTTACCGGTTGTTTCGCGGCCAGCAAAATCAACGCGGTCAGAAACACAGACGTCAAACGAATCATCCACACCGCTTGTGGCGCGCCGACCCGCGGTACCACTCGAATCCCCAACAACCAGAACAGCACGCCAAATCCACACGCGGAACAAAGTGCCCACACCACTCCCTTTCCCTTCCGCGCATTTCCCTCCACGTCATCCTTGTGTGGCTCTTGTTCGCCCCGCGCTACCAACACCACGCCCAGCATGGTGCAAATTATTCCCGCTCCTCGCACGGCACGCAGATGCTCGCCCGTTAGCAGCGACAAAATCACTGTCAACGCCGGGTAACTCGCCGAGAGTGGTGCAACCACCGAGAGTTTCCCCACCTCAAACGAGCGATAAAGTGTCAGTGTCGAACCCGCGTTGATGCATCCAGCCAATATTCCCCAGGCCCATGGCTGCCAGCCGGATCCGTCATGCAAATGCCCCCAACCTCCCAACCAGGGCAGACAAATACTGAGGAGCACCAGCCCGGTGGCCTGCATATAAAACATGGTTCGGAGTGTGCCGATACGGTGGGTTGCAAATCGCGCAAGAAAATCCGAGCCGCCCCAAGTCACGGCGGTGAGCAGCCCCAGCAGAATTCCCATGTAGTTAGTTTCTCATCGCCGGGCACACAGCAAGTTGGCCGGAATGAATTTTTGCGAGAGGTGCTATTTCTATTTCAACGATCAAGCTTGCGTGTGACCAGACTTCTTCTTCACTTCGAGTCCCAACTCGGCCATCACCTTTTGCAAATCTTTCCACACTCCACTCTTCGCCGCTGGGTTACGCAGCAGATAAGCGGGGTGATAGGTGGCCATCAACTTTCTTCCGCGAAACTCCAGCCATTGCCCGCGAAATTGTGATATTCCCCGGGTCGTCTCGAGTATCGTCTGCGCCGCGATGCTGCCCAGACAAACAATCACTTTCGGAGCAACCAAGTCAATTTGTCGAAACAAAAATGGCGAGCACGCCTCAACTTCATCCCCTTCGGGCGCGCGATTCTCCGGCGGCCGGCACTTCACCACGTTGCAAATGTACACATCGCTACGCTTTAGCCCCATGGCTTCAATCATCTGCGTAAGGAGTTTCCCGGCGCGTCCCACGAACGGCAGCCCCTGCAAATCTTCATCGCGCCCCGGCCCTTCCCCGATGAAAAGCAATTTCGCGTGCGGGTGCCCATCGCCAAAAACAATTTTGGTGCGCCCCTTATGTAGCTTGCAGCGTATGCAATCGCCGATGTCTTCGCGAATGGTCTGCAGAGTGCCTTCGCCAATTTTAGGTATTGCGGTTACGAGCGGCTGCAGTATGGGTGATTCATTCATAGTTTGGGCATCTTCATAGGTAATGCTGATTAAGTTCTGTGACACGGCTTGTTCGAGCGGAGCGTTTAGACCAGCAGGAGCGATTCGGTCGCGGAAAAATTCCTGAATACCGATGTCCTGGTAATATCGCAGCCGCAAAGAAAGTTTTTCTTGAAGGTTTTCGGGAAGTCGATCGGTCATAGGGGGAATCAAACCACCGACAGACGCTTGGCAGGCTTCGATCGCGACGCTCCGCGCAACCGCACAATTTCATCCAGCACACGCTGCGCTACTTCGGCCTTGCTCATCTTCGGCAACGCCACGTCGCGTCCATCCCGGTAGTACAACGAAACCACGTTGGTATCATGGTCGAAACCCGCACCCTCCGCGGTAACATCGTTGGCCACGAGTAGATTCAGATTCTTTGCCGCTAATTTCTTCCGCGCATTTTGCGCCACGTCCGCGGTCTCCGCGGCAAATCCAACAATAAACTTGTCGCCCTTTGCGCGCGCCATCTCCTGCAAAATATCGACGGTTGGTTCCAGCTGCACCGTTAAACTTGCACCGCTCTTCTTGATTTTCTCCGCATGCTTTTCCATCGGCCGGTAATCCGCGACTGCAGCGGCAAAAATCCCAATCGAACAGCCCACAAAATCCTTCATCACCGCGGCATGCATCTCCTCGGCGGTTCGCACGTCCACGCGGCGCACACCAGCCGGCGTTTCCAGCGCCGTCGGGCCGCTCACCAAAATCACCTTCGCGCCGCGCCGTGCCGCGGCTTCAGCCACCGCATAGCCCATCTTTCCGGAAGAGCGGTTTGTCAAATAACGCACCGGGTCCAGGTCCTCACAGGTCGGTCCCGCGGTAACTAACACTGTCTCACCGGCTAAATCCTTATTCGCATGTAAGGTTGCCCGCACCGCCGCCAAAATTTCCTGATGCCCCGCGAGTCTTCCAGCTCCCACCATGCCGCAAGCCAAATAACCTTCATCCGGCTGCACAACATTCACGCCGCGCTCCCGCAGCTTCGCAATATTTTCTTGCGTCGCCGGATGATTCCACATATTCACGTTCATCGCTGGAGCCAGCACCACCGGCGCGGTCGACGCCAGATACAATGTACTCAGAAAATCATCCGCAATCCCGCGAGCGAATTTAGCAATAATGTCGGCAGTCGCCGGAGCAACCAGCAACAAGTCGGTACGCTGGGCCACCGCAATGTGCTCGATGGCGCTTTCCAGATTCGCTTCATTCTCAGTATTGCCAAACAGGTCGGTAATTACTTTTTGCCCGGTCAAAGCCGCAAAGGTCAGCGGCGTAATAAATTCGCGCGCCGCCCGCGTCATCACTATTTCCAGGCTAAATCCATCTTGTTGCAACAGGCGCACCAGTTCAGCGGCTTTGTAAGCCGCGACTCCCCCGGTCACACCCATCGTGATTCGCATGGTGTCCCTGGCAGCGCCGCGTTACTTACGGCGCTTGTTGCCGTCCTTATCCTCGTCGATCGAATCGGGCTCCACGAAATCGTACTCGAGCAAACTATGATCGAGCTCTTCTACCGCGATTCGCGTCGCTTTTTGCGTTCGAGGATTTTCCACCAGCGGTGGCGCGCCGGCCATGATCTGTCTCGCACGCCGAGCCGCCAGCACCACATACGCAAACTGGCTCTCCGGAGCTTTTGTCAGTACCGTCATCTCAGTCATTCCCCCCCAAACGATGCCAGAAGTTTTTCTACCAGGCCCTGACGCCGCGCTTTGGTACAACGCAGCGCCGTAACAATTGCTTGCACTTCGCGTCCCGCACGTTCCACATCTTCATTCACGACGCAATAATCGTAATATTTTCCAAACTCTGAGATTTCATCGCGCGCTTCTTGCAATCGCCGCGCGATATCCTCGTCCGAATTCTGTCCTCGCGACCGCAGCCGCCTTTCCAACTCCTGCCGCGAAGGCGGTAAAATAAAAATCGCCACCGACTCCGGCAATTGCCGCTTCACCTGCGAAGCCCCTTGTACGTCGATTTCCAATACCAGATCGAGTCCTAATTTTCGCGATTCCTCTAGCCATTTCTTCGGCGTGCCATACGAGTGCCTGCCAAACACCCGCGCATATTCGAGGAATTCGCCACGGGCGATCATGGCTTCGAATTCAGCGTCCGTCACGAAATCATAGCACTTCCCACTCGACTCGGTCGCGCGACGCCCCCTGGTAGTACATGAGACCGATGGCATCGTTCCCGGCATTTCCAATATTTTTTGCACCAGCGTCGATTTTCCCGAACCCGATGGCCCGGACACAATGATCACTAATGGCGCAATCTTTGCCTCAGCAGTCATTCGATGTTCTGAACCTGCTCTCGCAATTTTTCTATGTCTGACTTAATCTCCAGCGCCAGCCCGGTAATTGCCAGCGCCTCTGAGTCAACTCCCGGAGTTTTTGACAACAGCGTGTTCGTCTCGCGATTCATCTCTTGCAAAAGAAAATCGAGCTTCTTACCCATTTCGCCGGCTCCACGCAGCAGTCCCGCAAATTGCGCCACATGACTTCGCAATCTTTCCAGCTCTTCGCTGATATCGCTGCGCTCCGCAAGTAGCGCGGCTTCCTGAGCCAGTCGCGCCGGCTCCAGGGAAACTCCGCTCAACAATTCCGCGAGCCGCGCCTCCAGCCGCCGCGCAAACGCCGGCCGCAGCGTCTCCGCCAGCACGCGAACCTCATCTGCTTCTTCTTCGATCTTGGTAAGCCGTTTGTTCAGCTCCGCGATCAGGTGACCGCCTTCCGCGCGGCGCATGTCATCGAGTTTCGAAAGCGCTTCCCCGAGGCACTCCTCGAGCGCTCGCCCAAGTTTTTCCTGACTCTCTTCCGATCGCGGTGTGGCGATACCTAATCCCGAAATCACGCCGGGCAGGCGCAGCAGCGCCACCACATCGACATCCGCGGCTGCACGAGTTTCCTGTCGCAACGCTTCCGCCGCGCGCATATAAGCTCGCACTAATTCTTGATTCACCTGAATCGTCGCGGCCGTGCGCGGCTCGGCGCTGACTTGCAGTTCCACGTGACCGCGATGGATGCGTTCTCGCACCATCTGCCGCAACCGCGGCTCGTAAAGTTCCAACCCCTCCGCCAGTCTCATTTTCAAATCGAGAAAACGATGATTGACGCTTTTGATGCTGACACGCAATGCCAGATCGGTGGTTTCCGCGCGTGCTTGCGCATATCCGGTCATCGACAGGCATTCGGGTTTTCTGATCGCAGCTGGAGTTTGGCTCATAGAAGTTGTGACTTGACGTTTGTCTCGGATGACAACCTTGCCGGCGCCAGCATGTCATCGTCCGCGAATTGAATATCGTGTAGCCGCGCGTACGTTCCGCTCTTGGCCATCAACTCCGTATGCGTGCCGCTTTCCCGAATTTGTCCGTCTTCCAGCACCATAATTTTATCGGCGCGTCGAATCGTCGCCAATCGGTGCGCAATCACGAACGTGGTGCGGCCCACCATCAGATTCGCCAGCGCTTTCTGCACGAACATTTCGGATTCAGCGTCCAGTTCGGAAGTAGCCTCATCGAGAATCAAAATCGGCGAATCTTTCAGGATGGCCCGAGCGATAGCAATGCGCTGCCGTTGCCCTCCGCTCAATCTGGTCCCTCGTTCGCCAACCAGCGTGTTGTAGCCCTGCGGCAGCTCCGTGATGAAATCATGCGCCAGCGCAGCTCGTGCGGCCGCCAGCACTCGCTCTTCAGCCACGCCGGTCAGCCCGTAACAAATGTTGTTCCACACCGTATCGTAAAAAAGAATATTTTCCTGGGCTACCATGGCGATCTGGTCCCGCAGTGAGCGAATGGTCACCTCGCGAGTATCCGTCCCATCGATTCTTATCGTGCCGGCGGTCACTTCATAAAAGCGCGGCAGCAGATTCACCAGGGTGGTTTTTCCCGCTCCGCTCGAGCCCACCAAAGCAATCACGTCGCCTTTTCGCGCTTGCAGCGTTACGTTTTGCAAAACCATTGTGGAGCCCGGGCTGTAGCTGAAACTAACACGCTCAAATTCAATTTCACGCGCGAACGCTGGCAGAATCCGAGCGCCCGGCTGTTCGATATTTTCCGGTTCGAGATCAAGATAGGCAAACACTTGAGTGCTGGCCCCTTGGGCGGCCTGAAACTGCTGATACACATTGCCCATGCGCTTCAGCGGCATATAGGCATTGAACATCGCATAAATAAACGTAAAAAACTGTCCGGTGGTCATCACGTGGTGCTGGATCGCGCCGCGCGCATACAGCAGCAACAGAGGAATAACGATAGCGCCGAGCAGATCCATTAGCGGCGAAGTAATCACTCCCGCGCGCACCCATCTCATGTTTTCGCGCAACAACCGTTTTGAAGCTTCGCGGAACTTGCGAATTTCAAACGGTTCCATTCCAAACGCTTTTACAACCCGGTTGCCGCTCACCGTTTCCTGCAAAATCTGGCTTAAGTCTCCCAACCGCGACTGGCTGGTTTCCGCAGATCGTCGGATTTTTCTTCCAAATTTATTTACCGGCAAGATCACCAGCGGCAAAAGCAACGCCGCTCCAAACGCCATCTTCGAATTCACCACCAGCAGCACACCGACAAACACCAAGAACGTGAATCCCTTTTGAAACAAGTCCGCTAGATATTCACTAAGCGCGATCCGGGTGCGCTCCACATCATTGATCACCGTGGAGTGCAGGCGCCCAGTGGAGTTGTGCTGAAAAAAACCCATGGGTTGCCGGATTAATCGGGCATACACCTGGTTGCGCAGATCGGTTACCGCGGCCTGGCCTACGTATTGGATTTCTGTAGTCCCTAAATATTCGGCAACGGCCTTGGAGAGATACAGGAGCAACAAAGCAAACGCGAACACCGTCCAGACGTTGTGAATCCTCGGTGGAAAGAAATCGTTAAGATAGATCGTTCGCCCCGACCACGGCAACTTCACCAACGCCAACAGCGAGCCCACGGCAGCAGGATTTAGCACCCGGTCCACCGCTGGCGCTACCATTAGCGCCACGCCGCCCTCAGCCAGCGCCACGAATGCGAGCAACAATATTCCCGCGGTTAGCCGCAGCGAGTACGGTCGCACGTACGCCAACAGCCGCTTTAATTGTGGTGAGAACAGCGATGCCACTCTTCAGGCTCCCCGAACGACTCTCTTGGTACGCTATTCGCCGCTAGAGGGGTGTGTCAAGTTAGTGCACCGTCTGCCAGCGAACTTCTGTAACGAAAGCGCTATCCAACTTTTATTTCTCAATATCTCGGTGCACGACTTTCGCGGTAGCGCCGCGCTTTTCCAGATATTTTTTCACCGCTTCAGACATCATCACCGACCGGTGCCTTCCCCCGGTGCAGCCAAAAGCGATCGTCAAATAACTTTTGCCTTCTCGCGCATAGTGAGGAATCAAATACGACAGCAGTCCTTCGACACGCCGCAAAAACTCCCCGGTCTGAGGAAAGGAGCGAATATATCGGCGCACCTTGGGGTCTTTCCCGGTGAATTCCCGCAACCGCGGAACGAAGTGCGGATTCGGGAGAAATCGCACATCAAACACCAGGTCCGCGTCGGTCGGCACCCCGTAGCGATATCCAAAGCTCACCACCGAAACCATTAAAGGCCGCTTGTCGGGATTTTTGAAACGCTCCGTAACGAATTGCCGCAGTTCATGCACATTGAACTGCGTCGTGTCGATCACTACATCCGCGAGCTTTCGGATCGGCGCCATCAATTCGCGCTCGCGGCGCAGACTCTCACGCACCGAATAATTCTTGCCCAGCGGGTGCGGCCGCCGCGTTTCGCTATAGCGGCGCATCAGCGCATCATCCTGCGCCTCGATGAACACCAGAGAAATGGGATGATCCTTGCGCAAATGCTTGAGCAAGGGAGGCAGCTTCTGCAGTTGAAGACCCTCGCGCGCATCAATCATCAAAGCCGCGCGCGCAAAGTCGCCATCCCCCGCGCCATGCAGCTCCGCAAAAATGGGCATCAACTCGACAGGAAGATTGTCGACGCAATAAAAACCCATGTCTTCGAAGGATTTTAGTACCGTGCTTTTTCCGGAGCCGGAAAGTCCGGTGAGAACGACGAGGTGTCGCGCATCGTGTCTCGTCGACGGCCGTTTCACCGGGGCGCGCGCCTTAACTCTTCACTCGGCGCTGGTGCGTGCTGGGAATTCTCATGTCTTCGCGGTATTTCGCCACCGTGCGGCGCGTAACATGGATGCCCGCGTCATCCAGTTTCTTCGCGATCTGCTCATCGGTCAGCGGCTTCGTGCCATCTTCTTCTTCGATCATCTTTTTTACTAGGCGCTTCAGGGTCAGCAACGACATCGCGCCGCCTTCCGGCCCGTTCACCGATTCGCTGAAAAATGACCGCAGCTCCAGCACGCCTTGCGGAGTGTGCGCGTACTTACTCGCTACCGCGCGGCTAACGGTCGAAGGGTGCACGCCAACTTCTTCAGCCACTTCTTTAATCATCATGGGCTTCAGCGCGTCCTGCCCGTGATCCAGAAATTCCCCCTGCCGCGCAATGATGGACTGGCACACCCGCAAAATGGTGTGCTTCCGCTGCTCAATATTCTTCATCAGCTGAATCGCCGCCGTAAACCGCTCTTTCACATAATTTCTCACGTCGCGGTCTGAAGCATCCTTAACCAGCAATCGCCGGTATGTAGGACTCAAGCGCAGCTGCGGCATGTCATCTTCATTCAAAAAAGCAACCCATTGATCGTCCACTTTGCGAAAATACACGTCCGGCTCAACCAACCGCGGCTCGGTTTTGTTGTAGCGCAATCCCGGTCGCGGATCGAGCTTGCGAATAACATCCAAGGAACGCTTCACCACCTCCAACGGCCGGTTCAAAGCGCGTGCCACTTCCTTCAATTGATTCCCTTGCACCTGTTTTAAGTGATCGGAAACGATTTGCTGCGCCAAAGTGTTCGTGGGATCAAACGCTTTGATCTGCAGCAACAAACATTCCCGCAAATCCCGCGCGCCCACCCCTATTGGATCGAAATCCTGCACCACCGCCAGCGCATCGTCCAAATCGTCCTGAGAATATTTCCCGTCTTGCAGCAACTCTTCAACGGACGCCGTCAAATAGCCATTCTCGTCCAGATTTCCGATTATGCTTTCCGCCAGTTCCTGCACCGTCTCCGAGCAAATCGTCACGCTAAGCTGCCAGGCAAGGTGTTCGCTCAAACCGGTCGGCGAAGATAGAAATTTTTCAAAAGAGGGCCGCTCGGAGACTTCCCGCTCCTGCGATTTTCCGCCATCCCCACCGGTATCCAGATACTGGTTAAAGAAGCTCCCCACGTCGAACTCATCAAACGGATTGGCTTCCGGCTTTTCCGGAACCTTTTCCGTTTCCGCTTTCAGGAAATTTTCGTCGCTGTAATTATCGGTTTGGGTGGGTTCTTCGCTTAGCTCTTCAAGCACCGGATTGGCGATCATTTCCTGGTTGATCATTTCGCGCAGTTCCAGACGATTGAGCGCCAGTACGCTGACCATCTGCACCAAACCGGGCGTCAAAATCTGCTTCTGCGACACCCTGAGGTTTAGTTTTAGTCCCTGCCACGCCATTCCGTTTCAATCCTCTGTTTCTTGCCCGCTAGTTCAATCGAAAATGATCGCCCAGATAAACCCGTCGAACTTCCGCATCGTTGCTCAAAGTCTCGGGTGTGCCCTGCGCCATTATTTTCCCATGATTCACGATATACGCGCGATCCGTTACGTTCAATGTTTCCCTGACGTTATGATCAGTAATCAAAATACCGATCCCCGACCGGCTAAGATCGCGAATCGTTTCCTGCAGATCTTTCACCGTCAGTGGATCGATCCCCGAGAACGGCTCATCCAGCAAAATAAACGAAGGCGACAGCGTCAACGATCGCGCGATTTCCAACCGCCGCCGCTCCCCCCCGGAAAGCACATACGCCTTGCTGCTGCGCACCGTCTCCAGCCCCATCTGCACGATCAGTTCCTCAAGGCGATCGCGTTGTTGCTCGGGCGTAAGGGGCAGCGTCTCGAGCACCGCCAGAAGGTTCTCTTCACTGGTGAGTTGACGAAAAACAGAGGGTTCCTGAGGTAGATAGCTAATTCCACTGCGGGCCCGCAGATACATGGGTAAATCTGTAATCTCTTCGCCGTTCAACAACACACGCCCGGAATCGGGCCGCGTCAGCCCCACCATTATATAAAATGTTGTGGTTTTTCCGGCACCATTGGGGCCGAGCAGCCCCACAACTTCGCCTTGACCAATCTCCAGCTCCACATCGTCGACGACCTTGCGGCCGCGGTACGTCTTACTTAACTCAACAGCCTGGAGATTCAGCATACCTCGTCATTTCTGGACTTGATGTTTCGTCAATGTTCGCGAGCCTTTTTCTGAATCGACGATGATCGTATCATCCGCTAAAAAGAAGGTCAATTGACGCCCCGTGGTGGTGCCTTGCGTGCCGTCAAAGAGCGTCGGATTCCCGCCGCTCATCACAAATTTTCCGTCCGCCGCCGTGTACTCCGCGCGCTCCGCGGTAGCCTTGCGCGTCTGCTCATCCACAACAACTGCGCCAGTCCCCACCGCGCGGCTGATTTGCTGCGCGCCGGTAGCACCATTTGGACTCTTCTCCGCGCTGCCTGCCGCATTGGCGCGGGTAAAATACAAATCAAGCAAATCGCTGCGCATCCGTTGCACATCCGATTGCACCACCACGTTTCCCTCCAGGTGCGCGCGATTTTCCAAATCCATATACGTGAACGTATCTGAAGCGATGTGCCACAGGCTCGCTTTCTTCGAGGGCTTGTTCGTCGCAGCTACGCCAATGGTGTCATGCCCAGCCGCCTGAGGAAAGACCGAGCGAACCTTGCCCGTGCCATTCAGTTGCCTGCTCTTCTGCAGTAGCTCTATGGAATCAGCCTCCAACACGGAATCACCCTGCCAAAGTCGCGCATGCCCACTGTAAAGTGCGCGCCCGCTCTTGGCATTCGCCTGCATTTTCTCGGCAGTGATGTTCGCGGGCCCGTTGGAAAATTGCGGTGTCGTCCCGGAAACTTGCGAGCCTGCCCCGCGCGCTGCAAATGTTCGCGAGCGCACCCCGCCCTCGGCGCGAATATCGCCACTAGCCTGCATAAAAATAATGTTCGCCGCGCGGGTTTCCGTCGAAGCATCCCGCACCATGGCCTGTCCGCTCAGTGTGGTGATCTGGCTGGCACTCACTGCTACCGCATGATCTGCCTGTCCGCTTCGCTCTCCTTCTTTGAACTTCACATTTTCATTCAGCTCGATTTGCGACCAACCGCTATTGGCAAGCAAATGCGTCACACCGCGCTTCGCGGTGGTGATTTGCGGCGGAGCGCCAGGCGTGTCTCGCTGCGCCTGCACATTTCCGTTCGCCGCCAACTGGGTTGCTTTGCCACCAGTAAAATCGAGCACAAATTTGTCAGCACTTAACTTTGTCCGAGTCGCTTTATCTTTGCCGGTATCCACACCATCAGCCACCTGCCCGGCTGCCTGCGCATCCGTCCATTGAATCGTGCCCGGCGCCAGTGTCTCTGCCCTCTTTGGCTGGCTAGGCTTATCGTCGCTCCCCTTGGTAAATTCCATGCGTCCTTTATCGGTTTCCAATATTCGGATCTGCCCGGTCTTGGCGCTTGTTTTAAGCCTTACACCGCCGTCCATACTTATTAATTTCGGCTGGCTGATTTCCGGCCACAGTTCCACGGAAGAATTCGCGGCCGTGAATTCCTCATCTTCCGCGCCACTTTTCCGGGAACCTTCCACTTTGCCAGAGGCATCAAGTTTCTGGAGCCCTCCGTCCTGATCGAACCACGCCGTCAAAACATTCGCTGTCAAGTCCATGGGTCCGGAGGCCGCTGATGACACCGCGTGTGGTTTGTTGCCGTGCCCACCAGCCGTCGCGAGAAGCTTTCGCGCGCGAAAATCCTCATCCAGATTCAACGTCATCTCCCCCGCATCCAGCTGCGCAGTTTGCGTTTGCGCGTGCGCCGGCCCCTCCAAATGTAGCAATCGTGTATCGCGATCGAAGTCCAGGCTCGCGCCGGTCACATGCACCTCCTGTCCTGCCGTGCCCGCCGGCCCGCCACTTTGAACCAAAGTCATCTTCACATCGCGCAGCAATTTCATCGTTCCCAGTTGGGAGTTATATTCAACTCCCATGGCCTGGCCACTTCCTTCCGGAAATGTGAAGGTGACGCGCTCACCCGTATGCGCGGTGCCGCTAGCCTGATCGAACGTGACGTTGCGCGTCTCAACATGCCCCACGTGACTCGTGGTTTCCTTGGCTCCGCGTTTCTTTGCCAACTCCGCCTCTGCGGCCGTTTGCAGGTCGATCTGCACTGTGCCACTGCAATTGATCGCGCCATTGCTTTTGGCATATTGGCAACTGTGCGTGCGAATAACGTCGTGCCGGTCGCCCTGCTGCCCAAAAATGGTGATCTTTACTTCTTCCAGCAGGCTGGCTTCCTGGTTGCGGAACTCCGTGGATTTGGAGGCTTCCACGGTAAAAATCTTACGGTCGCCGTCTACCTTGGAAAATGTTAGACCGTTGGATTGCCGCTCCACGTTCAGCGGCGCAGCCGGAGGCGCTCCTCTTTTTTGTATTCGCGCCACCAACTTGTGCTGCAGATACACGGCGGCGGTGGCGAGCGCCAGCAATAGCGCCAGGGTGGCAGACCAGCGCGCATAACGCGACGCTTCGCTTCGTTTCATATCATTAAGTTAAACAAACTTTTTAAGGCGTGTATACGAGTTGCGGAATTGCTGCGGAAGCTTCCTGCAGATCCAGAAAATCACTATTGCTCAGCGAATTTAATCTTCGCCACAGTATCCGGCAAAACTCCCACGTTGGCTGCCGCCACGCTATCGCGACTGGTGTTTTTCACCAGGTACATGGCTTCATCGGCCAGGTGCAGCAGCCCTTCCTTCGATCTGGAGTCCGCCGGATAGGAAGCCACGCCCAGACTCGTTGTAACTTTAATATTCAAACCTTCGGATTCCAGCCACTTACTTTCCCGGATCATCTTGTGCAACCGTCGCGCGACATTCAACGCACTCTCTTTGGAGGTCTGGGGCAACAGCAGCACAAATTCATCTCCCCCGTAACGAAAGGCAAAGTCGATCAACCGGCACTTATTCTTCAGCGCGTTTCCTATTTCCGCCAGCAGCCGGGAACCCACCAGATGTCCGTGCGTATCGTTTACCTGCTTGAAGTGATCCAGGTCGATGAACACCAGCGAAAATTCGTAGTTGTACCGTTGTGAGCGGTAAATTTCCGTATCCAGAATAAAACCCATGTGCCGCGCGTTATACAGCGTCGTGCAGTCATCGGTAATCGTCAGCTCGTGAATTCGCTTTACGTGCCGCGCGTTTTCCAGCGCAATCGCGGCAAAGTCCGCCAGCGCTTCCAACAATTTCAGATCCCGATTGTCAAACCCATCGGGCCCCATGCAATTAATCAGCTCGATCACTCCCAGGCAGGTGTCGCGAAACTTTACCGGCACCGCCACGATGGATTGCGTTTCCGTCTTGGTCTTCTCGTCCACCTGACCAAAAAATCGCGTGTCTTTCGCGGTGTCGGGCACCACCACGGTCTCGCCGTTCTGCGCCACCCAGCCGGCAATTCCCTGCCCAATCTTGATACGCACATCTTTCAGCGACGGCGAAGCTTTGCCCACCACCAACTCGAAATACAATTCTTGCTTGGCTTCGTCCAGCAGCAGCAACGACCAGTTGTCTGGGCGCAAAAATTCGTCGATCTTCTCCATGATGGTGCGGAGGACCTGATCGAGCTGCAACGACGACGTCAGCGCCTTCCCTAACTCCTGGAAGATCGCGACTTCCCCGGCTTCGCGCTGTTCATATGAAACAGACGCGTTGCGGCGTCGTTCGATGGCCGGAAACTGCTTCACTTCCTCCACGTGTGTTGAACCTTGATCCTTTATAGGTATGGCTATCCGTGCTCGTCGACAACAACGGCGATTCCAGAGACAGTTCTACGCCGAAAAAGCGACTTCCTGCCAGTATAGGCGTGTCACAAAAACTGCCGCAACACTCTCGTGGGACAGGCGTCACCATTTCGCCATCCTCTACCGAGTGCGAAACAGCCAACACCTCCTGTCAAATACCTTCATGAAGAGTCGCCTTAGCGGCTCATGGACGGTGACATCAGGTTGGTTATCGCTGCTCTTCAGTAGTTTGTGCCCCGAAACTCCTCCGACGTGAGTCTCGCCCTGACGGCCAAGGCATGCGGTCCCTCTGCCAAGCGAGAAAGGGCTCAAGGCCATTTTATATTCAGTGCGTAAATTTCTTGCGTGCCGATATCGCGCGTAAACACTATTGACCCGTCTGGCGCCACACCTATCTGCGTTCCGCCTTCGACTGCATCCACGACCCGGCGAAGGCCCGTCAAACTGGTAATCGGTTCGACCTTTCCTTCCGACAAACGCACACGTTTCGCCTGCGGCTCCGCTCCTCCAGTCGTGAAATAGAGATATTTACCGTCCGAAGAAACGGTCCAGTTCACGAAGTTGCCCGAAAGCAGTTCTGACCATTTCTGCGACTTGAAGTCAAAATACAGAAATTTTGTGAATCCATCGCCCTCTGCTATGAGCCCATCTTGTCCAACCCACATGCCACCACCCTTGCCCTCCGAAGAAGGGACCACCCTGGTCTCCTTGCTGCGTAGGTCGAACGTCTGCAAATAACTCTGGTGTCTCTCTGCCGCCGGGCGATCGTATCCATAATAAGAGGTAAACAGCAGAAGGTTTCCGTCAGGCGACCAATTTGCGGCGTCGGAATGTTCCGCGATCTTTTGTGGCGTCCCTCCCTCCGCGCCCACCATATAGATCTCGTATTGAGCACTGGTGAAAGCCACTTTGTTACCCTCTGGAGCAATGAAGGGGTCCTGCACCTTCATCGGAGGATATGTGAGTTGCGTACGCTCCGTTCCGTCGGTGCGGCTACGCCACAAGGTATGGTCCGGATAAGAAGTGTAAGCCACCCATTTCCCATCCCTGGAAAACGTAGCAGCGATCGCGGAAATACCCCCCAGGAAAGGGAGAAATTGTTGCGACTGAACATCGTAGCGAACTAGTTCGCCACGCCGCTTCGTGCCGATAGCAAAGATTTGCTTTCCATCACGGCTCAGTCCCGCGCCGGAATACTCGAGCGGCCCGGCAGTGAGTCGAATCGGCGTTCTTACCCGGCGTAAAAATCCCGTTTGCATAGGAAGCGCCCAAAGATCGGCGCCTTGCCGATGCGCAGTTCCATACACCAGATACCTTCCATCAGGACTCCACCGGCCGCAGCACGGTCGGCCATCCTTGTCCGAGCTTAGGATAGTCCGAAGACTTGCACCGTCAGCCCCGATTTCAACCAGCGTCGAGGAAGCCCATCCTCGCGTATATAAAGTGGACGTCACGTTCTTCCCATCGGCGGAGGCACTGGGGTCTTGAATATAGCCATCCATTGAGGCCAGCATCCGGGGATTCGATCCGTCTTTCTCGGCTGCATATAAATCTCTGTAGTTAACGAACAGAATTCGACCGTCGGGAAGGAACGTCTCATCACTTCCGGCAATGGTCCCGAGACGGCGCGGTTCTCCGGCCGGAACGGGAATCAACCATAAGGGGTAAAGGCCGTCTTCATATCCGCCAGCCGAAACAAGTAACGATGAGTTATCCGGTGCAATTCCGGCAATCCAGGGACTCGGCACCCGTGTATCCACCAGCGAAGTTCGTCCGCCTGAGGTCGAGACTTGCGCGATCTTCCAGCTTCCATTCGGTCCTTCGTTGAAATAAACGCGCGATCCATCGCTTACCAGTTGGCCAGTCTTCGGCTCGCCGTCATCCGTGAGTTGCGTAACCGACTCCACCACCGGAACCGCGGGCGCCATCCTCAACCAGACAACCGCGCCTACAACAAGCGCCGCAAAAAACACTGCCGCAGCCACCCATTTCCAGGTTCCCGACGATTCTGCGGCGCGCCCGACAGCGGCTTGTTCAACCGCAACGCGTCCAGCAGCAGATGTCACCTGAGTGAAATCCGAAAGCGCCTCCAACGCGAACGCCAGATCCGATGCCGACTGAAATCGCCTCTCCGGTTTTTTCTCAAGGCACCGCTGCACGATTCGCAATAGTCCCGGTGAAAGGCCTTCCGTACTCGGCAAAATTGCCGGCGGATCCTCGTGCAGAATGGCCGTCATCGTCTCCGCTGACGTTGGCTTCTTAAATGCTCTTTGGCGCGTCACCAATTCGTACAAGATCGCCCCAAATGCAAAAATATCCGCGCGATGGTCAACTGTTTCACCGCGCACCTGCTCCGGCGCCATGTAACCTGCGGTGCCCATCACCTGGCCCGGCGTGGTTTGATCGTGCGCCGTCATCGTGTCGCTGTCTTCGGGGAGTATCAACTTCGCCAAACCAAAATCGAGGATCTTCGCCCGCGCGTCCCTGGTGATAAAAATATTTTCTGGTTTCAGATCGCGGTGCACGATTCCTTTGTGGTGTGCCGCCGCCAATCCGTGTGCGACCTGCACTCCGTAATCAATGGCTTTGCGCGCGGGCAGCGCACCGTGCGTCAATTCCTCACGCAGGGTGCTGCCTTCCAGCAACTCCGAGACGAGATACGTCGTGCCTTCGAAATTACCGAGTTGATACACCGCCAAAATATTTGGATGGTTGAGGGCCGCGGCGGCCTGCGCTTCTTGCTGGAATCGCCGCATGCGGTCAGGATCTTGTGACACAAATTGAGGCAAAACTTTGATGGCAACGTCGCGTTTTAAAACTGGGTCTCGAGCGCGGTATACCTCTCCCATCCCGCCCTCGCCCAACAGGCTAAGAACCTCGTAGCCATCCAGTTTCGTACCTGCCGCCAACGCCATAGACACGCGGATTATACCTCTCGCTTCGTCTGTACCCTCAGCCCAATCACGATCGTTGCGACGTTTTATAAAACGTCTGCCTCTTTCACGACAATTCCTGTGTTGGTGAGAAGAATCGCTGGTGTTAACTCAGATTAAACTACAGTCAGATACCGATGGCCGGGGCCTGGCGACCAAGGTAAGCGACCGGAATTCCCGGACGATAAATTGGTGATCTGCGTGGCGCACAATTAAGTTTTTTGAAGTTAAGCCTGCCATCTCGTTTGGATTCAGCGAATTGTAAGGATCTTCAAACGCCGCGAGCGTTCCCGCTCAACTTACTATAATTGCTCGGCTCCGATTGTGTTTTATCCTACATACCGGATTCCTTGTATTGAGTCGGGAAACACCGGCAGGCACAATCTGGTGTTTATGCATAAGCGTGTATTGATTGCCGACGATAGTTCCAGTGTGCGCGATGTCCTTCGTACGTTCTTGCGTGATCGCGAGGATATAGAAATTTGTGGCGAGGCGGTGGATGGATTGGAAGCTCTCGAAAAGGCTCAGCGTCTGAAACCGGACCTGGTCCTACTGGACCTCGTCATGCCTGAAATTAACGGTGCGGAAGTGGCGTCGATCCTGAAGAACAAAATGCCGAATATTCGTATAATCCTATTCACGATGTACTCGGAAAAAATGGGGAAGTTCCTGAGTTCCGCCATCGGCGTTGACGCCGTGCTTTCCAAGCCCGACGGAATGACCAATATCGTTGAATCGATTAATTCACTATTTGCTGACTAGCGTTCTGCAGGAAGCTGGGTTCGTGAAATTCCTCGTCGATAATGTTCGGTGCCCTGCCTAGGTTAAGCAATTTCGCCGTCTCTAAAGCAGGCATCGGCCGCCCAAAATAGTATCCCTGGCCTTCATCACACCCGTGCGCCCGCAGAAAGGCCAACTGTTCCGCTGTCTCTACTCCTTCCGCAATTACCCGGTGTTTCAGGTGACAGCCCATATTGATCACCGCACTGATGATCGTGGCCTCGTCTGTGTCCGCATTGATCTCGTGAGTGAACGACTGGTCTACTTTCAACGTATCAATCGGAAACTGCCTAAGATAACTTAAGCTCGAGTAGCCCGTCCCAAAGTCATCAATAGCCAGGCGCACCCCCATTGCCTTCAGCTTCTGCAACACTGGGACAGTGAACTCAGCATGCTGCATCAGGACGCTTTCCGTCAGTTCCAATTCGAGGTAGCGAGGTTCTAGACCTGTCTCTTTCAAAATGGTGCTGATGCCTTCCAGAAACTTATCGTTGCGGAACTCTACAGAAGACACGTTAACCGCCATTTCGACCGGCAGCAAACCGGCCTCTTGCCATGCCTTCGCTTGCCTGCAAGATTCGCGCAGTACCCATTGGCCGATGGGGAGCATCAAGCCACAATCTTCGGCGATGGAGATGAATTGTAGCGGACCCACCACTCCCCTCTCGGGGTGTTGCCAACGCAGTAGCGCCTCGACTCCGGTAATCCCTCCAGTTTTAAGATCAACTTTGGGCTGGTAGTGCATGACCAACTCATCTCGTTCCAACGCGAACCGCAAATCTCTCTCGATCGACTGCCGTTCCACAGCCCGGACATTCATACCCTTCTCAAAGAACTGGTAATTGCTCCGGCCTTTTTCCTTAGCCTGGTACATGGCCAGGTCTGCATTTCTGATCAATAATTCCGCGCTCCGGCCGTCCTCCGGGTAAGTGCTTACCCCTATGCTCCCCGTAATTCGCAGCGTATTTTGTTCCATCTCGAACGGCGCGCTTAGCGCACTCAGTATTTTGCCTGCTTTAACACCCGCATCACCTGCGTGTGCCACCTCTGATAGCAGGATCACAAATTCATCCCCACCCAGGCGGCTCACCGTATCCGAGGTGCGCACCGCAGCCAGCAGACGCTTCGCTACCAACTGAAGTAGTCTGTCTCCTGTCGCATGACTCAACGAATCATTGATGTTCTTGAATCCGTCCAGATCCAGAAATAGCACCGCGATTCGGGAATCGTTGCGGCTGGCTGTCGCAATCGCTTGGGTGAGGCGATCCTGCAGCAACGTCCGGTTGGGCAAATTCGTGAGAATGTCGTGTTGCGCCAGGTGCGACATTTCCGCTTCCATGGCCCTGGCCACCGACACGTCGTGAAAAACAATTACCGCCCCGGTCGGTAAACCGCGCTGGTCATGGATTGGCGCGGCGGAATCATCGATCGCAAATTCGGTTCCATCGCGTCGTATCAGAATGCAGTTGGGGGTAAGCCCCACAGTTCTGTTTTTCCTGATTGCCGTCCTCAACGGATTGGCACAAGGCTCCCGCGTGGTGCCATCGATGATTACAAAAACCTCATCGATATCCTTGCCGGCGGCCTCTTTTCGGGTCCAACCGGTGATCTTTTCAGCTACAGCATTAAGGTAGGTGACTTTGCCTTGAAGGTCGGTGCTCAGCACCGCGTCCCCTATGGAATCGAGCGTTACCTGAGCACGTTCTTTTTCCGAGAACAACATCTCTTCCGCGGTCTTCCGCTCCGCCATATTCCGTATCGCGCGAACAAATGAATCCCTGTCGAGGCGGTCCTCCAGCAGGTAATCCTTGGCCCCGTGGCGCAACGCTTCCAGCGCGACGCCCACATCCTTCGCGCCAGCTATGATCAGGGTAGGTACCCCAGGCACCGCCAACGCCAGCTTGTCGAAGGTTTCCAGACCCTGGCTGTCCGGCACTGACAGATTTACGAAAATCGCCCAAAATTCTTTCTTTCTCAAACGCCTGATGCCTTCCGCAAGAGTCTTTACGCACTCACCCACGAATGGACCGTCAGTCGCGTTCAACAACGCGTCGCTAAAAACGTCGACGTGCTCAGCGTCGTTGTCGATGAGCAGCAAAGTCCGCATATTTGTCATGTTCATACTGGCCTCACTGTGTACCTATGCGGTACAGTCAACTATCCAATACTGAACATGTGTCCAGACAGTAAGTCCTGACTTGAGCAATGTTTTTTTCCCGCTGCCATTCGTCGCGCAGCAGTGTTAGCAGGGAACTTATAGGGGCGAATATTTTCAACCGGCTATCCTATGCTGGATTGAATGGCATCATCCGCGGCATCAACGGCCTGCCTCATTTCCACTGATCCACCGAGTTTCGCTGGCAAGATGAATGGTCCTCGGCATTATTACTAATTCACGTAAACATGTCATAATGCGCGCCGGAAGTTTGAACGATGCAGGACCGTTCCGAAAAATTTCCGCGAAGCAACGCTTCCGTTTCGCGACGCTGCTCCTTGACAGCGATCGCTTTGGCTATAACCCTTTTCTCCAACTTTACCCGGGACGTCGCAGCACAAAACGCAACTCACACCGACGCCAGCGAGCACATTCGCGGGGTAGTCATAAATTCAGTGACGCACGAACCTATAAGTCATGCGCTCGTCTATTCCCCGGATAACAGTTTTGCGACTATGACCGACGATCGTGGTCGTTTCGAATTCACCTACAAACCCGCGGAGCCCGAGCAAACCCCGCCTTTCGTTGTGCAGAACCTGGGCCAGCCCGTGCAAAATGTCCCGTCCAATCGACCCGCTACACTCATGGCCCGAAAGGTTGGCTTTGTTGGCCCTAACTTTGGCCAACCTATGAATGACAACTCTTTTTCTGTCGTCGGTCCCGACCAACAGGAAGTTATTATTTCGCTCCTGCCAGAAGCTCGCGTCGTTGGACACGTGATTATTCCTGGCTCCGATGGTTCCGACAAAATCCAGGTCGCGCTTTACAGGCGTACGATGCGGAACGGCCGGGAACAATGGGACTCAGCGAGCAATGTGACGACCCGGGCAGATGGCCAATTTCGTCTCGCCGAACTTTCCCCAGGCGAATACAAACTGTTAACTCTCGAACAACTCGATCGCGACCCTCTCACATCCTTTCCCCGCGGACCAATGTTTGGCTATCCGCCTCTCTATTATCCAAACGCTTCCGATTTCGCTAGCGCCGCCGTAATTAAACTGGCGCCGGGAGAGACTTTCCAGGCCACCATGGCCCCCACGAAAAGAGCGTATTACCCGGTGAATTTAGGGTTTACGAATTCTTCGCCCAACGGGTTTGCTGTAACCGTTTGGCCTGAAGGTCGTCCCGGTCCTGGATACTCTCTTGGCTACAACCCGCAGGAAGCGGCCATTCAGGGTTCCCTGCCAGATGGCACTTACACCGTCCAGGCCAAAATCTACGGCCCGACTAGGATGGCGGGTAGGGCAACACTCAGCGTGAGAGGAGGGCCTGCCGTGGGTCCCGCGGTTACATTGCTGCAAGGAATGTCTGTAACCGTGAGCGTAAGGGAAGAATTTAAACAGAAGCAAACGGAACCGTCGCCTGGCTCTGGTATCGTCGCTTCCGGTCCCAATGCTGTCCCGCAAAACACTAGGCGCCCTAATTATTTACAAGTGAACTTGGTTCCAGATGAACAGTTTGGTCTCGCTTCTCCAGTTTCACTGCGCCCTCCGGTCGATGAGAATGACGAGTCGCTGCTGATTGAGAATGTTCTCCCTGGCCGCTACCGCGTGAATGTAAACACAGGTATTGGATACGTCGCCGCAATCACCTCCGGAAGCAGCGACTTGCTGCAAAAGCCGCTGGTCGTTGGCGCCGGTGGGACCATACCTCCATTGGAAATTACCGTCCGCGACGACGGAGCCGAACTGGACGGCACCCTGGATTCTTCTAAGTCCAGCGCGGCCTCGTCGGTTCCACAGGGCCGTTTCGGCGGGCCTCAAGATATCGTTTATGTGATGCCCATCGACGAAATGGATTCCCGGACCAAGATAACCGCCCTTAATCCGGACGGATCTTTTACAATTCCACAAATTGCCCCTGGCACCTATCACGTTTTTGCCATCGATAACTCACAACGAATGCAATCGGTGAACGAGGAATGGTTGAAACAGCACGAGTCAAAGGTTCAAGTTCTGCGCATGGTCGCAGAACAAAAAGAACATTTACATTTGTCTTTGATTTCGGCTAGCGAGTGAATATGCCCTCATTCGTACGATCGATTTGGTTTCGAGCCCTACCCCTTGCACTGGTTCTCCCGTGCTTTGGTACCTCTCTCCCCGCACAGACTCGCTCCGCCAGTCAGGAATCTGCCGCAAACACTAAATTCAAAATCGCCGGCACTGTAGTGAACTCCATCACCGGCGCACCCCTCGGCAAAGCGCGCATCACACTTATGGATACTGCAAATCGCGCAAATATGCTTTCTGTGATCACCGCTGACGACGGTCACTTTGAGTTTTATTCTCTTTACCGCGCCAAATATTCTTTGGAAGGGGCCAGACGTGGATTTATTTCTGCTGCCTATGAACAACACGAACAATTTTCAACGGCCATCGTAACCGGCCCCGACTTCAATACCGAAAATTTGGTGTTCCGCCTGACACCTCTCGCTTTCGTCAGTGGAAGAGTTATCGATGAAACAGGAGAACCTGTCCGCAAAGCCAATGTCATACTTTACGTTGAAAATCACCAGGGAGGGATGAAACGCACAGTGCGACGCGGTGCGGATACTACGGACGATGAGGGTTACTACGAGTTCTCCGCTTTAGCCCCAGGCAATTACTTTGTCTCCGTTTCCGCGAAACCGTGGTATGCCTTTCATTCGTCTCCTCCCGCGCGAAGCGGCGGAAGTTCTTCACCAGGCATCTCGCCCCTGGACGTTGGTTATCCTACGACCTACAACAACGGAGCTACCGACAGCCAGAGCGCTACACCTTTCCCTCTTCAAGCCGGCGACCACGTGCAAGTCGATGTACATCTCAGCCCCGTCCCCGTCGTTCATTTGACGTTTCGTGTTCCACAGGACCAACAACAGTTCCAAATGCCTCAATTACAGAGACGTGTGTTCGATACCGTCGAATACGTTGAACATGAGGGCATGCAGTCGATAGCGCCCGGTGTATACGAGTTGGGTGGAGTTCCTGCCGGGAAATACTCCGTCCTTTTGCCAGATTCACAATCGGGTCGTCCCCAGCAATCAAGTGAGATAAGTCTGGATAAGGATGGTCAAGAGCTCGACGTTAGTCACGCTGAGGCAATGGCATCCCTCAAGCTTTCAGTAAAGATGCCTCGTCAGGCGCCTGTTTCTCAACAAGTCACCGTGGGATTGCAGGATTCCCGCATACGGATTATCGCGGCCAACGCCATCGATGCGTCCGGAGAGGTGACCTTGGAGGGTATTCCACCGGGTAAATACGCGCTCGTGGCCTTTTCCCCCGACAGCGCATACTCCGTGGTTCGCACCGTCTTTTCCGGCGTGGAAACCTCTGACCACGTCTTAACCTTGACGGCTGGCTCGTCCCTTTCTGGAACAGTATTCTTGGCGCTTGGTGTCGTCGCCGTCGAAGGCTTTGTCCATCGCGGTGGGAAACCCTCTTCGGGTGTAATGGTCGCGCTGATCCCCAAAGATCCCCGGTCTCATCTCGATATGTTTCGCCGAGACCAAAGCGACTCCGACGGCAGCTTCACTCTACCCGCCGTAATTCCCGGAACCTATACCCTGATCGCCGTCGAAGACGCCTGGGGCTTTCAATGGATGCAGCCCGATGTGCTAAACCGGTATCTGCAACACGGACAAAACCTCACCATCGGCGAGCTAATGACCAATTCCGTCCACCTGCCAGAACCGGTAGAAGTGCAGCCTCGGTAGCGGCTAGCGCTCTGTTGGTACATCTTCGCCAGATCTTCCGCGTGAGTACAACAAAACAAAAATGCGTTCACTAACTGTCTGCCGTAATCTCTCTAGACGTGATCTCATACTTAAACGCCTCCGGAGCGAGCGGATCAAGCCTGCCTTCCTTGGTCTCCGCCTGGGGGTACATGAAAAATCCGATCGGTCTCCCGCTGGACCCCGGCAACGCGACATCATGTGCAAAGTTGAAAGCCATCCAATTCATCTCCCACGATCCGAACAACCGTTCGCGGGTTTTCTTCACCAACTCATCCGTCAGCGGACGATTTCCTGGTGGTTCCTCAAGCGCCACTTTGCGCACGTCCGCAGGGTCGACCGGAAACCATCCAACGCCCCCGATGTAAACCTCTGCACGGCAGTGCTGCGCCTTGGTTACATTCGCCGACGAGACTCCTAGGCTCTTGAATCCCATCTCTGACTTCGCGACTCGGATGCCATACACGTCCCGCGCGGGAAGCCCGGCTGCGCGCGCCAAGCCTACAAACAACGCGTTGAGGTCCGCGCACTTCCCGCCCAGGTCCCCCGACTCCAACATAAAACGAATGTCCCCGACCCCACATCCCCGTGTTTTCGGATCTCGAAAGGTATGGTCAACGATCCAGTCGTAAATGGCGCGCGCCTTCTCAACGTCGTTGTCCGCACCTCTGGTGATCTCCGTTGCTGTGGATTTTACGATCCCATCGGTGGGCAACAATTTGGTTGGCCGCAGAAAATGCTGCAACTCCGAGTGATTCTCTTTCGACGTCGGACCAATATGGGACAGCTCCACCGCATAGTCCCTCGTCGCCACGCGACTTGTTGCCGCGAGGAGCGGCCTCACTCCCGCTGGAAACTCAGTCGCAATAACTCCAAGTCCGTCCTCCTCCTGGCTTTCAACGCGGTTTACCGTGCCGCCATCCGCCTTGATTTCATTGGCCAGCGTTTTCTGAAATGGCATCGTCGCCAGTAACGCGGTCGGCACCCATATCCGCGAGGGCCCAGAAGTATCGAGGATCTCGACGCGCGTCGTCACCTCAAACGTTCGCCACCGCTCCGCTGTCGCCTCCACCCCCGATAATCGCCCTGCCTTGCAGAAGGCTAGCCCTGCGGAAACTGCCCCTGCGGACCAAAGAAATTCGCGACGCTTCATACGCCCACCCATCTCGGATGTAATTTACCGCCGCACATTTCGACAAACTACTAACAAGCGAAGGATGTTCCAGGTTGGCCATTGGTTAGACCTCATTCCTGGGTATCAATATGTGCCCTTCGCTCCGCTACGCGATGTTATTCACAGGTTTTCGATCCTGTCCACCGAAAATCCCCCTCTTCGGCGCGACGATTGCTCCGCCCTTTGGTATCGTATGGGACAGGTAGCCTCCCATGGCCAAAGGTAATTTCGGCGAACATCTAAAACGTGAACGCGACATGCGCGAAGTCACTCTTGCCGAGCTGACCGCCGGGACTCGCATCGGCCCGCGATTCCTCGAGGCCATCGAAAACGAGGAGTGGGAGAAGCTCCCCGGTGGCAGCTTCACTCGCGGATTCGTCCGTTCCATCGCCCAGTACCTCGGCCTGGACGAAGAGGATCTACTCTCGGAATATGATCTGGCTCGCGGCATCCAGAAAACCGACGCGCCTGCGCCGTACCAGAATCAACTCCCTTCGTCTCCCAGGTGGATTCCAGCATTAGCCTTACTCGCTCTCGTGTTGGTAGCCTACGGATTCTTCCGTGGCGGCTCCTACGCATGGCAACACTACGCCGCGTATCGCGCCGCCCATCCACCTACGGATTCCGCGCCGCAACAGTCCTCTTCCGATTCCTCAGTCCCTACTAAAGCACCCGACAAACTCGAGCTCACCGTTTCCACCTCCGTCCGCTCGCACGTCCGCATTGTCGCCGACGATCAAACTCTCCTCGATGCCGACGTCATGCCCGGCGACATTCATCATTTCACCGCCGCGCAACAATTCCAGATCATCGCCGCCGACGGTGCCGCTGTGCACCTCGAGCTGAACGGGCGCCCTATTACCTCTCGCGCAGCACTCGGAAATTCCTCCCGCAGAGCGAATACAATTGTGCTTGGATATAAAGACCTGAGGCCCTCACACGATGGAACAGCTCGTCCCTGAACTTTTGCGCGACCTCACCTCCCGCGAGCGCAAACTTGCGGTCTGTACCAGCCAAGGAAATCTTTCCCCCGCTGACCGCGCTGAGATTTTGGTGCTACTTTCCACCGATGCTGATGAAGTGGTCGCGCAGCAAGCCTCGGAAGCGTTACGCTCCCAACCGGTCGAGGCTTTCATCGAAGCCCTGAAGCGCAGCGAAGCTCTTCCCGCTATTTTTGAATACGCCTCGCAGCACCTTGTCGGCAAACCCACGGTGGCCGACGCCATGGTGCAAAATAGAAATTGCCCATCCAGATTCATAACTCCGCACGTCCCGCAGCTTTCCTCTATGAGCGTTCAAGCACTCATGGACTCGCTCGATCGCGTTAGCGATTCTTCTGAACTAGCCGCCGCCCTACTAAAATCCTCGTCGGCCACCGCGGACAATAAACGCATACTGCAAGAGCTGCTCGCACCGGAACCTCCCGTAGACGAAAAAGCGCTCATGGAAGCGCTGATGGACGTCGAGCCGGACGCCGGCAAACGTCAGACCCTGCTCCAGCGGCTCGCCAAAATGTCGGTTTCCGAACGCGTACAATTCGCGTTCAAAGGCGGTTCGGAAGCTCGCCGCACGCTCATTCGCGATTCCAACAAAGTCGTGCAACGCGCGGTGCTGCAATCCCCGCGTCTCACCGGCCAGGAAGTGGAATCGTTTGCCGGGATGTCCAGCCTTACCGATGAAATCCTGCGGCTTATTGCCGGCAATCGCGCTTTTCGCAAAAATTACACCATCATCCGCAATCTAATGAACAACTCTAAAACTCCGCTGGACGTTACTTTGCACATGTTGCCGTCCCTGAATGCCGTCGACCTCAAAAAATTATCCAATAACAAAAATGTTCCCGAGACGTTGCGTACCAGCGCAACAAAACTTATCCGCACTCGCCAAACCCTCAAATAGCGATTAGCCTTAAGTGTTTTAGAATTATTTCTACAAAATACAGCGTTCGCTGCGTCTTAAATCGTTTCGAACGCACGCCCGATCAGCGCCATCGATTAGCGGTCTCGCAGCACCAGGCAACTCGCAATCATGTCGTGTAGAGCCTGCCTTCTTTCCGTGAGTCCCGCCAGCATGAATCCTATCCCCAAGGGAATCATCCCGGTTATTAATTTGGCGAAATGGCGCCCGCTGGCACGAGCGAAACTTATGCGTGCACCGTACATATCAGTCACGCGCAAGTTCAAAGCCTTCTTTCCCAGGGTCGCTTGCCACGCGGAACTTTCCATCTTGGCGTGATAAAGCCATCCGCCCAAAAAAGCCAGCGACACAACGGTGAAAAGGCCCAGGAAAAATGTCCCGCCGAGAACCGCGCCTACATCTCTGGGATCTTCTCCGGGATGAATATTTCCCAGTACCGCGGTAAGCCCCGTCATGATCGCAAACGGAATGAACAGCGCCATAAACCCGACGCTGACGACAATCGAATCGATGAGATACGCAACCACGCGAAGCCAGAATCCCGCGTATTGCACGCTGGGTTGTGCAAACACCACCGGCGGCGCCGTTGGGAGTGCAGCCGGATACGCCGCATTGCCACCATAGCCAGACGGAAGCACGGCGGCAGTACTTGCTCCCACTGGCAGGCCTGCGCCAGTAACTGCAGAGGGTTGCACCGCTTGCCCGCACGCCGGACAAAAATCCGCGCCACCTTCAATCAGGCTTCCACACTTTGAACAGTAATCAGTTCCGGCCATTTATCCGCACCCCAGCATTCGAAGAATGCGCCGACTAAAACTGCGTCATCGTACTTCCCGCTTCGAAGGCGGTCAATACATCACTGCAACCCGCGGCACTCAGCAGAAGCATGAAAAATGTTATACGATGCGAATCGTTGCTATGTGAAAAGAAATGTGAGAAGGATGCTTCAGCAACGGCCGTCTTCGACTTCAAGCACGGTTCAGCAATTTTTCGAGGAATGACATGAGTTTTTCTTTGATGCTCGCCGTTGTATTTTCCTTAATGCTTTTCGCATTACAGACCGGCGGCGGTGCTGGGGCCCCTAGCGAAAAAGGAACGCTGGTGGTTGTCAATCAGGCGGAACACAAAGTATTGCTCGTAGAGCCAGACTTACGCCGCACCTTCGCGACCATCCCCGTCGGTGTAAATGGTCATGAAGCCGCCGTTTCTCCCGACGCGCGCTTCATCTACGTTCCCATTTATGGAAATTCCGGCGTGGGAAAACCAGGTACCGATGGCGCCACCATTGACGTGATTGACATCGGCGAGCGCAAGGTTTCGGGCTCTATTCAAGTAGGACCAGTTCGTCCGCATCGCGCCGAATTTGGCTCCGATGGCCTGCTTTACGTAACCGCCGAAGTAAGCAACGCCGTGAAAATTGTCGACCCTGCTAAACAACAGGTCATCGGCGAGATTCCCACTGGAGCCCCGCAATCACACATGATCGTGATTTCTCCCGATGGGCAGCGCGCCTATACCTCGAACGTAGGCCCGGGAAACATCAGTGTGCTGGACATTCCGGCGCGCCGTTTAATCACCATTATCCCTGTCGCCAAAACCATCCAACGCATTTCCATGTCCCCAGATGGAACTCGCTTATTCACCCACGATCAGAACGCCCCGCGGCTGGCAGTCATTGATATTCAAAACCACAAAAGCACAGACGCATTCTACGCAGTATCGCGCTGGATTGATCTTCCCTGCGTCGCCTATGCCTCTGCGCCCACGCCAGACGGAAAGTGGCTACTGGTCGCGTGCATGGCAAATCACCAACTGCTAGCCATCGATATGGCTACGCTGAAGATCGCCAAAACTTTCGATCTTCCCGAGTCTCCTTCGGAAATTCTGGTAACTCCTGATGGCGCTGTGGCTTTCGTTTCCTGCGTGAGCGCAGGAAAAATCGCGATGCTGGATTTGCGCGCGTGGCAGCTACAGCAACCCATCGTTCTTACCGCCGGCGTGGATGGCCTCGCGTGGGTGCCCGTTAACACCGGCATTAATGCGCGCTAATGGAAGCAGGACAAAATAGTAAGGTGCTGCCGAATCTAATTGCTTCGATCGCCCCGCGGCAATGATTTGAGATACGCGATAATCGCTTTGGCGTCGGCGTGATTCATGTGATAGATGTGCATCGGCGGCCGCAACTCTTCGCCTTCTGGGCCCGTTCCCTTTTCCAGAATTCGTTGCCCTTGCTCCTCGGTAAAACTCGGAAACCCGGCCAGCGGCGGCGCATGGTCCGCCCAGTTCGAAACGGGTGCAACCGGCTTGATCCATATCGGTGCTCCCCGCAGCCACGCATCGGCTCGCAGTTCACCACGCCCATCGCGCGGCGTGTGGCATTCTGGGCATTTCGCAACTTCTTCCACCAGATAGCGGCCGCGCTCGACCTCGCCCTTTTCCCCGGCGCCGGAATTCGTTTGCGCGACGGTAATCGAACGATTCGCAGGCACTAATAGCACCGCCGCTGAAATTCCCACCGCTAAAACGATTGCCGCCAACCCATATCCGCCGAAAGCTTTCATACTCACCCCTGAAAGTATCTTACCCATTTCGCATGATCTCATCTTTTCTGCGTGGCCGAATTTGCCATTTTAAATGGTTTCAATCCTCTGATAATTCCACAACGTCCCTCGTTGCTGCCACGTTTTTGTTTGCCGGCAGCCCTCGCGCTCAAACTGTCGAACAAAAATAGACACTGCTGATTCTGAGCCCTGTACGAATGGCCACTGTACGAAAGACCGGTGATCCCCTCGAAACAAGCGCGACGCGCTCGCCCATAGGCTCGATTCATCTTTGGGATAATTGCAACAGCGGTATTGCCCCGCTCAAGGAGAATCGCACTCATGAAACGCATTTTGGTACCTGCCCTAATACTCGTTGCATCGTGTGCCTTGCAAGCAAAAGACAAACCCGCCTACCAGAATGGCGTACTGACCAAGATGGATTCCGCATCCTGCGGGTCAGAAGAAAAAGGCGGGGGCACTGTCACAGGAGAGATCCTCGGCACCGACGGTCAGCACAAGAAAACTCAGGAATTGCTGTGCCAGGAATACACCCTTCAGACCGACCGCCTGATTTTCCGAATCAGGGCAAAAAATGAAAAACATCCTGCTCTGCTTCCCATCGGCGAGACGGCCCAATTCCGGTTGCACAAAGACCGGCTCTTGCTGCGCGCACCCGAAGCCGATGGCAAAGAACGTGAGTACATCGTCGTTTCCATGACGCCGCGCAGCGATGCCCCAGATTCAGTCAACCGGTCGGCTTCAGCCTTGCGCCCGACGTTGTAAATCGAGTTGGTGATTTCAGCATTTTCTCGGCCTCATAAACAAAAAACCACCCCTCTTCGCGAGGGATGGTTTTTTGTTTGGAAGGTGAAAATTAGTTAGCGGCCGCTGGTGCTGGCCTTGCTCTTCGTTACTTTGGCTGCTGTTGTGCCGCCCACAGTCTTCATCATTTCCTTGGCCTGCTTCAGGTGATCTTGCAGAATGGGCAACATTTCTGACGCGAAGCTCTTCAACGAATCGTCTTTTCCCGCATTCGCCTCTCTCTGAAACGCCGCGACGTCTGTCTCGTGATCTTTCACCATGTCTCTCGCGTAAGCGCGATCGAAAGCGGTCCCGTTTAACTTCGCAAGCCGGTCATACGTCGCCTGATCTTTTGCGGAGGTACCCGTTGGCAACGCGATGCTCTCACGCGAAGCCACTTCTTTCAATTTGTCTCCTGCTTTGGAGTGATCCTCCACCATGCGCTTGCCAAAGCTTTTTACCGTGTCGTTAGATCCCTTTTCCTCGGCGAGTTGTCCAAGCTTCACTTCCGCCATGCCGCCCTGCGCCGCTTCTTTGGCAAAGTGCGCATCGCCTACCGCAGGTCGGCTCTTTGCGACTGTCGCCTTAGTTGCCGACGGGCTATCCTGATGCGCTAGCACCGCCCAACTGCCCACCGCTGACAGCGTGACCGTCACGCAAGCTACATAAATCGCTTTTCCAGTCTTGGTTTCCAAAAACTGCTTCATCGAAAATTGGTTCAACTTCGTCGTAAATCCGTTCAACGAAAACATTGCGCCCCTCCGGTCAAGATTCAAACCGCCCCGTTATAAGCTACCTACCGGAAGTGCGCTGACCAATCAGGTGAACCTTGTATTAGCGAATCAATGCGCGTGTATCGCGTTCCACTACGTCTTTTTAATTGTCTGAATTGACTGAATTGACTGAGCGAACTGAGGCTGCCTGGAACACAGGAATTTTTAAATAAATGCGCGCCGCACTGAGAAAGGTTAGCAAAAGATGCCGCGTCCTCAGTTTTCCCTGAAATCCTCGGGCAGATCTTCTTCTTGTGGACGCTGATGGGTTCGCACTTCCCCTTCGTCGGCATCCGGGGCGTCTTCTACGCCCTTCACCGCTTCAGCCTCGAAAGAGTTGCCTTCCTCGAGCAATTCGTCAACGCTTTCCGAATCGGCGCTCTGAATATCAGACAATCCCTGCAAATCCCCCGATTGTCCGCCGGATTTCGAACCCAAACCTTTAGGATCCAGGTTTATGGTTTCAACGCTCTGCCCTTCTCCGCGTGACGCCAAGCTTGACCTTATAATCCGTGTGTTATTCCGCGGCACTGCTCTTCGAGCTGCCGCACCGCGCGGCTTGGTATTCTTTGTGGCTTTCGCTTGAGGCGTTCGCGTCTTCGGTTTTGCTTTGGTTGTTTTTGATTTTGCGCTCTTCGTCTTCGCCGAAAGTTTGCGTGAACTGCCGGACCCGGGGCGTTTGGAATTTTTGCGCGCAGCGAGTTTCTTGCGAGAGTTATTTTTCTTGGTTTTCTTTCTGGTGGCCATACCTTAAGTCTATCATTGTGGCCCGGCGCAATTCATCCTGGCGGCTGTCAACACCGCCGCTTTTCATTTGCAAAGCCGCAGAATCCGTTGTTGCGTCACGGCTGGCTCACGTTGATGAACTCTGCTTCCCACGGCTTTCGGTCCAAATCAAGGCGCGCCACCGTGATTGGCAAGTTGAATCTCCGAGGTCCGGCACTCCCCGGATTGATATACAGAATGCCATCGCGTGTAACTTGCACAGGTTTGTGGGAGTGTCCACTCACAATGATGGAAACTTCGGCAGGAATCGATTGGGGTTTTAGCTCCGTAACATCGTGTAAAACATAAATTCGCGCTGCGTCCAGTTTAACCACCGCGGTTTGCGGCAACCTGATGGCCCACTGGCCCGAATCTACGTTGCCGCGGACGGCAGTTACAGGAGCAAGTTTATCTAAAGCTTTCAGGATTTTAGGGTCGCCCACATCGCCGGCATGAATAATTATTCCGGTGTTTTGCATCGCGCGCAGGGCGCTGTCACGAAGCAACCCGTGAGTATCGGAAATTAAACCGACGATCATTCAAGCAGAAAAAGTCACAGCCGGGAATTTAACATAAGCCGCAGACTGTTACTGAAGACTCGGCAGGAAATTCTAGACCAAAACCTTCGACGGCGCTGGTCTGCGGAGCGGCCGCGCTCCCGGAGCCGGAAAATGCATTCGCCAGAAGTTCGTGCTGTTCTCAACGAATTCAAAGCCCACGTAGGTTTTGCCGTCGCGAGCTTTGCGAACCGTCACAACTTTGGCCTCGATGGCCTCGCCGCTGTTTTGGTTCACCAATTGTAACGGCTGCCCGACAGCGATCGGCTCCTCCAAAACACACAGTCCGCCTCCCTGGCTCACGGACTGCGATTGAGTTTTGACTGAAAATACGTCACCCGACGGCGCTTCCCAACGCACCGTTAGCCCGATGGTGATGGCTACGCGCACCGTGCGACGGCGCTCTTTAAATCGAAAATGCAACAGGGACATATTTAGCCTGATCGTTCATTCAGCGAATCTGTGTATTGTTAAAAGATCGTTTGCTTGCCTATGCCGCTTCGTTTGTCAGGGCGGGGAGCTGACCAACGATCGCGGCAACTTGACGCACAACCGCCAGACCCTCAACTTCTCTAGCAACTTCTCACTTTGGTGCAGGAGTTCGCTACTAACAATAGCCAATCCGTACCATAAACATATCAAAGCGGGGCCTGGACGCTCCGAATTTTCAAAGTGAACACCACTTATCGGATAACTGTCTCAGCGACCAGTTGGATAGGGTTGACTCGCGCTTTATTCACCGTCACCCCCCAGTGCAAGTGCGGCCCGGTAACCCGCCCGGTTGCGCCTACTTTTCCGATGACTGCGCCAGCTTTCACGCTATCCCCGACCGCCACATCCGTGGCCGATAAATGGCCATATAGCGAATAAATCCCTAATCCATGGTCGATAATGACGGTGTTTCCCGAAAAATAGAGCTCCTCGGCCAGAACGACGCGACCATTTTGCGTCGCGTGAATCGGCGTTCCGGTCGGAGCCGGAAAATCTGCGCCCGTGTGCGGCGACCGCGGCTGTCCATTCAGGATCCGCCGCTTTCCGAAATTTGTTCCGCGCACGCCCGCGTTTAGGGGCAGCCGGAACGGCCCATGCCACAATTTCTCGGGCGTAATGTGATCAAAAATCTGGCGTAGTTTCTCTTGTTCCGCGACGGCTCGTTGCGCTTGTTGCTCGTTCGGTTCCACGAATTGCTGTTGTACTGTGAGGCTTTCCGTCGCGAATTTACCCGCCCTTACGGTTAATGCAGCGGTGCATTCAGCGTGCTCGCCATTTTCCGTCGTAGCTGACACCGAAAATTCATAATCCCCGGGAGCCTTCTCCAAATCCACGCCTAGCAAAGCCTCATTTACATAGTTGTGAGTACTGCGGTGCTTCACGGTCGTTGAACCGCCCTCCCAGAAATACACGTCTCGCTCATTCCACTTCCCCGTAATTTCGCGCAATGATTTTTGGCTTCGAACTACCGCCAGAATCAGGCTGCCCTGGCTGGCTTGCGGAGCACTAAGTCTTAACTGCACTCCGCCAGTGCAATGAGCATTCGGTCCAGCGCATCGCGCGCTCACGGGCATCAGCAGCCCAGCCAGCGCAGCCGTTTTGATCATGTTCTTTGCTATTCTCATATCAGTGCCAATCAACCCTTCGTCCGAACAGCGCCTGCGCGCCCCTCAAGCAAAGCTTAGCTTGGCTTGCCTCCGCTTTCTATTTACTTCCGGCGAGGAGTTTCGATGCAGTCGCTGCGCCTAAATCCCATACTCAACACTGATTCCTACAAACTGACCCACTGGTGGCAGTACCCGCCGGACACCCGCCACATTTATTCCTATGTTGAATCTCGCGGCGGCATGTTCGATGAAACCATGATGGCCATGCTGCAATACATCGTGAAATCCAATTTTGCCGGCCAGGTTTTTACCTTGAAGGACGTCGAAGAGGCCCGCCGCATTGCCCACGCGCATTTTCAAGGGCACCCCAAATCATTCAACTATCACGGCTTCAAATCCCTGTTCGCCAAGCACGGCGGCCGCCTGCCCTTGCGCATTCGCGCAGTCAAAGAAGGAACGGTGGTCAAAAGCCATAACGCCTTGATCACCATAGAAAATACTGACCCGGAGTTTTATTGGCTTACCAATTGGGCGGAAACCATGCTGCTGCAGGTCTGGTACCCCATCACTGTCGCCACCCTCTCACGGGCAATCAAACAAGTGATCGGCAAGGCCCTCGTGCGTACTGGCGATCCCGCACTGCTCCCTTTCAAACTCCATGATTTCGGGTTTCGTGGTGTTTCCTCCAAGGAGTCCGCAGCCATCGGCGGCGCAGCGCATCTGCTGAACTTCTTTGGCACTGACACCTTGGCTGCCATCCAGTTGTTAAACCAATTCTATTCGGCGGACCTGATGTGCGACAAACCACTCGATTGCGCCGGTTACAGCATTCCCGCGTCCGAGCATTCCACCATTACCTCCTGGGGCGAAGAGCACGAACTCGACGCGTACGCGAATATCCTTGAAAACTGCCCCGAAGGCTTGGTCGCGTGCGTCAGCGATTCGTATGATATTTATAACGCGGTGCGAAATTTGTGGGGCGGCGCGCTGCGAGAAAAAATCCTGCACCGCAACGGAACGCTGATTATTCGGCCTGACTCTGGCGATGCGGTTACCGTTCTGGAAGAGCTGTTCAAAATCGTCAGTGAAGTCTTTGGCTACGAAGTGAACAGCAAAGGCTGGAAGACCACCGTGCCCTGCGTGCGATTCATTCAGGGCGATGGCGTAAACTTTTACACCATACAAAACATTACCGCGCAGTTGACGCGCCGCGGCTGGTCACAGGATATCTGGAGCTACGGAATGGGTGGCGCGCTCCTCCAACAAGTGAATCGCGATACTTTGAAGTTTGCACTCAAGTGTTCGGCCATCGATCGCAACGGCAAATGGCAAAACGTTTACAAAAATCCAAAAACAGATCCCAGCAAGGCCAGCAAAGGCGGCCGCTTTAACCTGATCCAGAATGGTAAGGAATTTGCCACCGTGGAAGTCTTCGAAGGCGAATCGCTGCCGCAAAGTCCGGCCTTCGGTTCGAACGCGCTCGAGACCGTACTTGAAGATGGCGTCGTGCTGCGCGATCAAACCCTCGCCGAGGTTCGCGCCATCGCCACCAGTTACGACACCTACGCCCAACTTCCGTAAGACGGATCCGCTATACATCATCAGAAAGCGGTAAATTTTTCCTACCAGCAAGGTCACCAAAGCGCCAACACGCTAACGTAAGCCTCTTTAACTGTGCGCGTTAACTTCATCATTCTTTTTGGCGTTTCACATGCTCCCAGTTCTAGCAGCCACCGGTAACGTCTCCCCAGAACGGGACTTCAGGTGACTGCAACAACTGTTCTTTTGGTGAACGAATGCGAAGCATACAACTAACCACGCTGGGGACCGTGCTACTGGCCTCCGCGCTGCCGGTGGTCGGCGCAGTTCTGGTGATCGTGGATCATCCACACACAGTTTCAAATAACGTTCCGGAACTCCTGCAAAGTGAGTTGCATCTCGACGTACGCACCTTGCCCGGGAAGATCTCTCGCTCTCGCAAGGCAGGAAAATTTATTTTTCGGGAAGACCACCGCGGGATTGTTTATTCACTGGACGACCAAAAAGAAGCCGGAAAATTTTCCGGAAAGGCTGTGCTCGTTACCGGAACAATCGATTCCAAAGCCAGTCTTCTTCACATCCACAAAATTGAACCCACCTGGCTTTTCCACCCCACTTCACGAGCTAACTAGCGCTAGGGTTTCTGCTAATTGCGTAGGTCGTCACAAACGCGTAGGGTTCCCCACCCTCAGTTTTTTTGAGGGTGGGGCTGGTAACGTGGAATCACAAGAGTCCCAACATCGAAGCGCTCCTCCTCCTTTCAAATGCGACTGGGACTATTTGAGCGAAGCCAAGGGTGCCCCACCCTCAGTTTTTTTGAGGGTGGGGCTGGTAACGTGGAATCACAAGAGTCCCAACATCGAAGCGCTCCTCCTCCTTTCAAATGCGACTGGAACTATTTGAGGGAGGCCGCCACTTTCTTTTGATATTCGCGAGCCTTCGCAATCGCTTCATCGTCTCTGACGGTCAACAATTGATGTTCACGCATCACCACGCGGCCACCAATAACCACCGTTTCCACGTCGCTTCCCTTCAACGCATACGCTAGCTGCGCGTACACATCGTACATAGGAACTGCGTTGGGCTCATTCAAGCTGATCACGATAACGTCGGCTTTTTTCCCTGCTTCAAGCGAGCCTATTTCCTTTTCCATGTGCAGCGCTTTGGCGCCGTCAATCGTTGCCATCTCCACAACCGCCTTCGCTCCCAAAGCCAGCGGATTCATCTTGGTGATCTTCTGAAGCTTCGCGGCCAAGTCCATCTCTTCCATCAAATCGAGATCGTTATTGCTGCCTGCTGGCCCATCCGTGCCTAGTCCCACAGCTACTCCGGCAGCGCGCAGCTCCGGCACCGGCGAAACTCCGCTGGCCAGCATCATGTTGCTCGAAGGATTATGCACGCACCCCACCTGCTTCTCTGCCAGCAGCTTACGGTCTGTGTCATCCACAAAAATGCAATGCGCGGCCACCACGTCCGGCCCCAGTACTCCGATTTTATTCAGGTATTGCACCGGTGTTGTGCCGTTTTGCGCGCGGCTGTCGTCCAGCTCTTTTTTCATTTCCGCCACGTGAATCAGGATCGGCGCGTGGTATTTTCGCGCCAACGCGGCCGCGTCCTGCAAAGTCTTCTGCGAACAGGTGTAGATGGAATGAGGTGCAGGCGCCGCGTGGATGAGCGGATCATTCTGCCAGCGCTTCAGAAATTTTTCGGTGTACGCCAGCATCTCCGCTTCGTCCTTATTATCCGGCGCGGGAAAATCGATAAACGTCTCGCCCAGCACCCCGCGCATGCCTGCTTTTTTCGTCTCCTCCGCAACGGCATCTTCGAAATAGTACATATCCGCGAAGGTGGTGATGCCCCCGCGAATTTGCTCTGCCGCTGCTAGACGCGTGCCCCAGCGCACAAATTCTTCGGTAACATTTTTTGCTTCCGCCGGGAAAATATATTTGTGTAACCATTCGTCCAGAGTCACGTCGTCGTGCAGGCCGCGGAAAAGTGTCATCGGCACATGCGTGTGCCCATTGATAAATCCCGGAAGCACCAGCTTCCCGCGCGCATCGATGGTTTGGTCGGCAATATATTTCTTTTCCAGGTCGGTTCTGAAACCGATGGCACTGATCACATCGCCTTTCACCGCCACCGCGCCATCTTCCAGGATCAGCCGGTCGCCATCCATCGTAACGACCGTGCCTCCGTTGATGAGCAGGTCGATCTTCTCCTTATTGATGGTGCTGGAGGTCGGGGCAACGCCAACACCGGCGATGAACGTTGTTCCCAATAAAAGCAAGAGCGCTGCACGAACGCTAAATATCATTTTTATTTGTCGCACGGTTCGAACTCCGGAGCTGCGGGAATATCTTTCGAAGTCGGTTCACAAATTCGAATCGTCAAAGGGTCTCGGGAACAATTCTCTCATCTGGATTATTTCTATCTTGCCCTTCAGGTTAACCATGTTCACCGGAATGTCGCCGCAAAATTCCCAAATCAATTGTCGGCACGCTCCGCAAGGCGTCGTTAGCACCTCGGTATCTGTAACCACCGCGATCGCGCTAAAACCTCGCTCGCCTTCGCTAATCGCTTTGAAAATCGCTACCCGCTCGGCGCACATAGTCAGCCCGTACGTAGCATTTTCCACGTTACAACCTGAAAAAATCCTGCCCGAAGTGCTGCGCAAAGCGGCGCCCACGCGAAAATTAGAGTACGGCGCGTGGGCATTCTCTCTCGCCTGCTTGGCCGCCTCAATCAGCAAATCTTTTTCCGTCACGCTTGAACTCCCGAACTCGTTCCCTAAAAAAGGGTCAGCCGATCGCTTCCGCGATTTTCGGCAATATCGCTTTCAACAAGGCCACAAAATCGCCCTTTACCCGCGCCGCCGTCTCCAGAACTTCCCGGTGATTCAGCGGCTGATCAAGAATCCCAGCCGCCGCATTGGTAACACAGGAAATTCCCAGCACACGCAGTTCGCAGTGTCTTGCGGCGATCACTTCCGGCACTGTAGACATGCCCACCAGGTCGGTGCCAATTGTACGCAAATATCTAATTTCCGCCGGCGTTTCATAACTCGGTCCGGCGAGCGCGGCATAAACTCCTTCATCGATACCAATACCCAGACGGTTGCCTTGCGCCACCGCCATCTCGCGAAATCTTTTGTCATAAGCGCACGACATATCCGGAAAACGCTGCCCGAATCGTTCATCGTTGAATCCGGTCAAGGGATTCACGCCCTGCAGATTAATGTGGTCACTAATGACCACCAATCGCCCTTGAGAAAACTTGATTCCGCCGGCGGCATTGGTAAGAATCACCGCTTTTACGCCCATGCGTGCAAACACGCGAATCGGGAAAACTACCTCCTTGACCGCGTAGCCTTCATACAAATGCACGCGGCCTTGCATGCCCGCGACGGCGATACCGTTCACATTTCCAACCACCAATTGTCCGGCGTGGCCAATCGCTGTCGATTGCGGGAAGTGCGGAATCTCCGTGTAAGGAATTTTTGAGGCATTAGCAAACTCATCCGCGAAAGGCCCCAGCCCGGACCCCAGCACCAAAGCAATCTTGGGACGCAACTTGGTGCGCGAGAAAACAAATTGCGCGGCAGCCTCAGCGCGCTCATATTCGCTGCCGCCTGAAGCACGCTGAGCTGCCGGCTGTTCCCCGCCCTGCATCACGTAAGTATTCCCACAAACGAAGCAGACATCAGGTTCGCCATGGTGCCCGCCAACATCGCGCGTATACCCAGCCTGGCAAGATTGCCGCGTTGATCGGGAGCCAGTGCCCCGATTCCGCCGATCTGAATTCCGACCGAGCTGAAATTCGCAAAGCCGCACAACGCAAACGTGGCAATCGTAAATGACCGCGGATCCAGCGTGCTCTGCATACTGCCGAGTTGCTGGAAGGCCACCACCTCATTAATGACCATACGCGTGCCCAGCAGATTGCCGATGGTCGCGCAGTCGCGCCAGGGAACCCCGATCACCCACGCCACTGGAGCGAAAATCCAGCCAAAGACTTGCTGCAGGCTGGAAGGAAACCACCCCACGTGGTGAGCCGCCAGCCAATTGTGCGCGCCGCCCATGATGGCGTTAACCAACGCGAGCATAGCCAAAAAGGAAATCAACATCGCGCCCACATTCAGCGCCAGATTCAGTCCATCCACCGTGCCACGCGAAATCGCGCCCAGAAAATTCGCTTCCTTTTCCATTTCCGGCATTTCCACGCGCCCCGCCGTCAACGGCACTTCCGTTTCCGGCACCAGCATCTTAGCCATCAGCAAAGTCCCTGGCGCCGTCATAATCACCGCCGCCAGCAGATGCTCCGCTTTAATTCCAAACGCAATGTACGCGGCCATAATTCCGCCGGACACGTGCGCCATCCCGCTGGTCATTACCGTCATTAATTCCGACCTGGTCAGCCGGTTGAGAAAAGGCCGGATCGTAAGCGGCGCTTCCGTTTGTCCCATGAAAATACTCGCCGCCACATTCAGCGATTCCGCGCCGCTCGCGCCCATAATCCGCGTCATAACCCACGCCGCGCCGCGAATCAGCACTTGCATCACTCCAATGTGATACAGCAATGCAAAAAACGCCGCGATAAAAATGATGGTAGGCAACACCTGGAAGGCAAAAATAAAATGTTCTGGTGAATCTTTCAGTCCCAACTCGCCAAAAACGAATTGCGAACCGACGAAAGCGTAGCTCAATAGCAGATTGACGTAGTACCCGAGAAACTGGAAGATTCTCCGTCCCGCTTCAAACCGTAAAACAAAAATCGCAAAACATAATTGCAATCCGAATCCCCACAGCACGGTTTTTAGGCGGATCGCTTTTCGATCGGTGGAAAAAATATAGGCCAGCCCCAGCATGGTGGCCAGCCCCAAAATCCCCGCAAATCTTCCCATCCTTTACACCCGTTTCCCGTGCTGCGATCGGCGTGCAAATTTGTACGATCGCGTCGAAAATCCCTTTGGTTGCTCGACGCTTACGCGCTTGAAGTTGACGCGCCCGAGTTTACGCCCCAATGATTCTTCGTATCAATGGTCGAGGCCTTTGCCCGCCACTGTTTTGATCGATCACGAAACTTTCCGCCACCAAATCCTTGGCTTCTGCCAGCTTGGCGTCGCTATTGTAATGAATTGTAGCCAGAGGTTCGCCTATTTCTATCCGCTCGCCGATGCGTTTGTGAAATTCCAGTCCCACGGCATGGTCGATCCGGTCTTCCTTAGTTTCGCGGCCACCGCCCAACATCGCCAGCGCAATGCCAAATTGTTGGCAGTCTGTAGCCACGAGCACTCCACCTGAGTTGCTGGTCACATCTAATTTGGAAGCCGCCGTAGGCAACAAATCAGGCTCATCGATCACGCGCTCGTCGCCGCCTTGCAGCCGGATGCACTGCCTGAATTTCTCTCGAGCCTGGCCACTCGAAATCATCTGCGCAGCAAGCTTGCGTCCTTCCTCAACGCTTTTTGTCTTTTCACCCAGATAGAACATCCACGCGGAAAGTTCCACGCTAAGTTCGCGAACATCGGCAGGTCCCTTGCCATTCAACACCTCGATGCATTCGGTAATTTCGTTAGCGTGCCCCGCCGCGCGCCCCAATGGTTGGTCCATATCCGTAATCAAAGCCACCATTCGCTTGCCCATACTTTTTCCGGCGTCAACCATCACTTCCGCAAGGCCCATGGCATCTTCTTCCCGCTTCATAAACGCGCCCGAACCACTTTTGACGTCTAGCACCAGCGCGTCTAGTCCCTCGGCAAGTTTCTTGCTCATGATCGAAGCACAAATGAACCCGGTGTTCTCCACCGTCGAAGTTGCGTCTCGCAACGCATAAATCTTTTTATCCGCGGGAGCGATTTCCGCGGTCTGCCCGATCAACGCCATGCCGCACTCGCCCAGTACCCGGCGAAAATCCTTCAACGACAAATTTGTGTTGAATCCCGGAATGGATTCAAGTTTGTCCAGCGTGCCTCCGGTGTGCCCCAGTCCGCGACCGCTAAGCATCGGCACGATCAGCCCACCCGCCGCCACGATCGGCGCGAGTATCAATGACGTCTTGTCGCCCACTCCACCGGTCGAATGCTTATCAACTTTCTTACCGGGCAAACTGGAAAGGTCCAGCACCTCCCCGGAATGCAGCATGGCTTGCGTAAGCGCGGTCGTCTCGGTGCGGCTCAATCCACGGATCCAGGCCGACATCAACCACGCCGCTATCTGGTAATCGGGAATTTCCCCGCGCGTATACCCCGAAATCAGAAACTCGATTTCTTCGCGGGAATGTTCGCCGGAGTCGCGTTTTTTTCGGATCAGGTCAACAGCGCGCATGCAGTTGAATGTGTGCGCGGGAGCGTAACATCCGGCCATTTGCAGGTCAACGCGCCAAGCCACGCAGCTTTTACAGCTACAAATACGTACGTAAAATGCCCATTCCGCAGAATGGTCTTTCGCGAATCGACGCCGGTCACCCACTTTTAACGGAGGTTAAACGTTGCCCACATTCACAAATCAAGTCAGTTTGATTCGTTCTGAGCCATCTCGTGGTCGCCGTCGCGAGGTGACAACTACTATAGCGGGTGTGGGGTGTAGGGAGGCAGCGGCGTGTTTTGGCCGGCCACCACGTGCCAGCCACGAGGTCCATTAATGTACACATGCACGACGCGCATTTGCGTCTCGATTTGCTGACCGTTGAAGATAGCTCGCAAGGTCCACAAACAAGTCGCTACTGCGGTTTCCTGAAAGAAACGCACCTGAATATCCGACGCATTGAAGGACTGGTATTTTGCCCCGCTATTTTGCACTTCATTGATCAAATTATTTTTGTTCACCATTTGTCCGTGCGACAAGGTTCCCGCGAAGTCATCGCTGTATACCCGCCTGAAAAACGTGCCGTTATTCAGCAGGATTGCCCGCGCCGTCTCGCGCTCCAGATTGACTACTTCCTGGCGACGCATCTCCGGATTAGGAGGTATGCAGTTAGGATCGCTGGCATCGCAGGGATTCTGCGAATTGACCGCGGGCGTAATGAAAAACAGCGCCACTCCAAGAATGGGAATGACTTTATTCATAGAGCTATATCTCCCCTTTTTTTCCAGGTGAACGAGGTGGCGTTAGAACTTCGACAGCTGGTGTAGTAAATTTTACGGGAAATAAAGTATATTCGATCGGCAACCGTACTTAGAAGTTCCAGTAACGCATCACATAAGCTAGCCGGGCAAAAAGATTCTAAGCCGACATACCCCGCCCCGGTGTGGGGTTTCACCATCGGCGCCGCCGTCAAGAAGTTATACGCCGAGCAACAATTCAAATAACGAACCGCGCAACACTTTAACGTTGCCCCTCACGGCCCAGGCCGCGTCCGCACCGTAAAACTGACATCCACTGGCGGGACAACACATCCTTGCAACGACGGCCATCCCGGATCGGTTGTGGAATTGCGGCATAGCGACGCCGTCGCGTCGCTAATCTGCGTCGGATCGACCGCACCATTCAACGGCTCGGCATAAACCAGATAACTGCTCCCCGTCGGTAGCCGCTCGATTGCGTAGCTGCCATCGAATTGCGCGGGACCTGGATCGCTGCAGTTCCAACCGCCAACTGTGGCTCCCACAACCGCTCCGCTCCCGGCATCTACCGCGACTACGTGTGAGCCAAACACGCCGGTCACGCCAGGTGGCGATGCCGGCAGTGATAACGGATTGGCATTGAGTATGTGCCCGCGAATGGCGCCAACCCGTAACGTGTCAGACGAATCTGGATATAAAACTCGCAAACCGGTGCGGTCATCCTGTCCCAAAGGAGCGTCGGGCTGCCTCTGCGATGGGCGCGTGCCGCTAAATGTGCCAACCGTGGGAGCAAACGGAAACATCATCGCGCTCCACACCGCCGAATGGCTGAAACCCAGCGCATGTCCCATCTCGTGCGTGAGGATCGATTCCATATCGTAAGCTGCCGGCGTGGCAGTTAACGCTAGCGGCGTCGCGTAGCTCGTGCGCGAATCGCTCGGATTGAAATAAATATCCGCGTCCAGAATTTCACCAACCTCGCTAGAGGGCGCTCCAGATCCAAATTGAACGCCGATGCGATCTGCGGTTATCACCCGAGTGAAAGCCAGCACGCCCGGAGTGAATGCCAAGTTTGCCTGGTTGAAGCAAATGGAGTTGACTCCGTCCGGGCCGCAAGGGTTTTGCACTGTGGTGGGTGTAACCGTGGCGGCGACAGTTTGCAATGTGCTTCCGGTTACTCCCGACCACACGCCTAATGATTGCGTAACTACCTGTTCGATCTCCGCCAGCCGTCCATTCGGCGTCTGATCTTGGGTAATGATGGTCAGAGGATTGGTGCCCAGTGACGTGCTCCACTGCACGGCCCGAGCGGACGCCACGGCGCGAATGTGCGAGCGCACCGGGCAAGCTGAGCCCCCTGAAATGGAAGCGGGTTGGCACACGTCGGGCACAATTTCATTGAACGCGTAGCCAGCAGCCCCCCTGTGCCCCACGCGGCATAACAAATTGCCAACAAGCACGCGCAACCACTTTGAATTCCCTTTCTCATTTCCGCACCTCTCGCAAATCGCTGAAACAAATCCACTGTGGTCTCGTAACTAATTTTCATCGCCAAACTACTTGACCTTGATCGTTGCAACACACACCACGAAAGCACGACTTACACAGCAACGTCGTCACCCTTTTACCGGCAATTAATCGAATTTTTAGTGCTCGAGCGCGACGCTACGGTCGAGGGCCTGGCGCAGCTTTTCTCGAAATGCAGTTAACGCCATGCCACGAATTCCGTCCGCGTGGAATTGCCGCGTTCGTTGATCAAAATTCGCAGAAGAAGACTCTTGCGTAATCTTTTCTGTGCCCGTTCGGGCGTCCCGATTAATGCGGAATGTTCCCTGCGACAGCCCAGCACCCGGTAAGCCTCTCCCGGTTTGCCCCACAGAAATAAATAAACTTCTTCTCCAACTCGAAATGCTGGTACACCGTCTACCCGCGAAGTAAACCCATCCGCACGGCCACCCAGCATGCGCACCGTGATATTCGCTCCCAGCAATCCTTGTTCTGCTCCACAACTTCAAAGCGCGTCTCTGTCCAGAGTTCTCCGCCATCCCAATGGCTTTGAGTGCTTTGGCAACGCAGCCTCGCCATTGCCGAAGATTTTTGCGCCAACTCGTGGAGCGCAGACGTTTTTTGTGGGCTTTATTTTTGGCGGGGATCGCTTTGGCTGCCGCGGTGGCCAACAGCACCACGCTGGCGCGCACGTAAACTCATGTCAGCTCACCCTTTCGAACATCACTGCACCCATAGCGTTCCAGTAGCTGCAGTCTTATTCAGATTTGTGTTTTGAATAAAAAGCGTGCGCGCCGAAGGAGCGGCCGTGGCTGGCAGCTGCAAGGTCAGGCGAATAATTCCTAGCCCCAGTGGCTGCTTGGCAATAACCGCAACATCGCCGGGGCCGGTCAACGTGTAGGTCATGCTGGCGTGCTTACGTCGAGGCACGCAGAAACCTGGCTCGTTGCGCAACTGTCTCTCGTTCCATTCACTCCTAACAGCCGTCCCGATTCGGAACCAGTCCAGTGGTAAAGATTCCAATTTGAAATTGACCTACGTCAGGCTTTCCCATCGTGCTGGCATCACCCAAGAATCGCCTTCAATGCCTCATCCAGATTCTTATGCAGAAACCGGTAACCATTCTGCTCCAATACTTGCGGCGCGACGCGCACCCCTCCCAACAATGTCTCCGCCATTTCGCCCATCGCCAGCTTCAGCCCGAACGCCGGCACCGTAAATATCGCGGGGCGATGCAGTACCTTCGCCAGCGATTTTGTGAAATCAGAATTGCGCACCGCTTGTGGCGCCACTAGATTTATCGGCCCCTTCCAACTGTCATTTCGAAGCGCTTCTTGGACGATCGCCACGACATCTTGCAACGCTATCCACGACGTCCACTGCCGCCCCGACCCCAGCTTCCCGCCCAATCCAAATTTAAATGGCAGCATCATCTTCGGCAGCGCGCCACCCTGTTGGGCCAAAATGATTCCAAACCGCAGGAACACCACGCGCACACCGAATTTTTCGGCCTTCACCGCTTCGTTTTCCCATTGCTTCGCGAGTTCTGCGAGAAAATCCGTTCCCGACGCGCTGTTCTCCGTCACCAATTCCTCGCCCCGGTTACCGTAATAACCAATGGCCGAAGCCGAAATCAACGCTCGCGGCTTCTTCTCCATTTTTGCGATCGCGCTCACCAGTCCACGCGTGGTGTCGACGCGACTCGATCGCAGCAGCGCTTTGCGCTCGTTCGTCCACCGCCCGCCCGCCACTGGTGCGCCCGCCAAATTGACGACCGCATCCACGCTAGGTGGAACTTGATCCGCCCTTGAACCGCCAGACTCGCCAATTCCGCCGCTACTCGGATTCCATGGCAAATCAAAAACCCCAGGCTCTTTTGCGCTGGACTTGGGGCTTTCCGCCCGCGTCAACCGGTAAATCGTGTGCCCCTCCTCGGCCGTAACCGTCTTTACCAGCGCCGTTCCTACCAGCCCCGTTGCCCCCGTCATCAAAATGTTCATCTTGTCCTCACGGAAATTACTCTGCGTTGTATCTCGGCTTTACCCTGCAAACAAACTTAAACAAGGCCTACGCCAAAACGCCTTGTCCACTAGTCCCATCTCGACACGCAGGTTACAATCGTCTCGTGCCTTCCGTTTCCCAATCCATCCGCGTCAAGGTCCTGTTTTTCGGCCGCCTGAAAGAAATCCTCGGGCGCTCCCACGAGTCCATGGACCTGGCGGTCGAGTCCAATATCGAATCGCTTTTTGCCCAATACGCCGCCCGTTACCCCGAACTTCAGCAGTACCGCTCTTCCCTGGTCGCCTCCTGCAATCAGGAGTTCGCCCCGTGGAACACCACCCTTCACGCTGGCGACGAAGTTGCCTTCCTGCCCCCCGTAAGCGGCGGCTAAAGTATACCCATGGCGACGCCGTCTACTGATATCGCTGCGCTGGTTCACGAACCCATAGACCCGATCACTTTGGCAGCGGATGTTCGCGGCAATGAAGATGGCGCCATTGTTATCTTTGACGGATTCGTCCGCGATCATTCCAAAAATCGTCGCACCCTCTACCTGGAGTACGAGGCGTATGAGCCCATGGCTCTTGTCAAGATTCAGGAGATCGCCGCGTACCTCCACAATCACTTTCCCATCCACCGCGTCGCCCTGGTTCACCGCCTTGGTCGTCTCGAGATCGGCGAAACCAGCGTGTATATCGCGGTAAGCGCTGCTCATCGAGCCGCCGCCTTCGACGCCTGCCGCTACGCCATCGACACTCTCAAACGCACCGTGCCCATCTGGAAAAAAGAATACTTCGAAGACGGCTCGGTATGGGCCGATGGAGAATTACCCACCGTGCCTTCAGCGCCTTCGGCGACATCCGCGGTGAAACCTGCATCTTAATTCCAGAATGTCGACCCGCCGCGTTAACGTAAAACAACTTGCTGTCCTGGCTGCTGCGGCGCTATTTCTGGCCGCCAGTGCGGCTTCCCAGGACAGTTCCGACCGCCCTCCCTGGGCGCGAAAACCTAAATCCAAAACCACCACGCCAAGCTCTACCAGTTCCACACCGGAGAACACCAGCCCGCCCGAGCCCGTCAATAAAGACAACCGCGATAGCAATTCCAACGATGAGCCTCCGCAACAAGGCCGCATTCGCGTAAACGTCAATCTCGTTAATGTGCTCGTCAGCGTCCTCGATGACAACAACCGCCCCGCTCCAGACCTGCCCGTCGAGGCCTTTCAAATATTTGAAGAAGGCGTGCAGCAAAAAATCGAAGTCTTCGAATCAGAGACCAAGCTGCCCCTCGACATCGCCTTGATGATTGACGCCAGCCTCAGCGCTCACAAGGAAATTTCCTTCGAACAGCAAGCCGCCGCACACTTCATCGCTCAGGTGCTGCGCCCCGAAGACCACCTCTCAGTCTTTGCCTTTGATGAAAACGTCAGGCAGATCGCAGGCTTTTCCGATAACGTCAAAGCGTTGCAAAGCGCCGTACAAAAAATCCCCGACGGCTCCGGCACTTCGATCTACGACGCTCTGGTGCTCGGCTCCAAGGCGCTCGAACATCGCAAAGAAGACCGCCGCCGCGTCATTATTTTGGTTACCGATGGTGGCGAAACTACCAGCCAGTGGGATTTCGAGGCCGCCCGCAAAGCCGCCGTGCGCGCCAACACTTTGCTTTATTCCATCATCGTGCGTCCGGTGAAGAACGAAAGCGGCCGCAACACTGCCGGCGAGCACGCCATCGAAACCATCACCGACACTACCGGCGGCGCCATTTTCTTCCCCGATACCGCTCAGGACCTCGATATTATTTTCGATCGCATCGATCGCGAGCTGCGCACCCAATACCGTCTGGGCTACTACCCAAATCCGCCCGGCCCCGTCAACACGTACCGGAGCATTCAGGTCAAAGTGCTGGACAATTACAAGGTACGCCATCGAAAAACCTACCTTACCGGTCCGAAATAGTGGGTGTGAGGGCAGCGGCTGGTAACGTTTCGGCCGGTACAGAAGCGCCTGATAGACTAGCAATGCGGGAATCACCGCCGAGATTTGTTTCGAACTCTTGATGCCTGAAAATTACCTGCAACCCGCTATCGAAATTGCCCGCGAAGCGGGCCAGATTCTTCGCGAAGAATTTTCGCGTCCCGCAAAAATTTCCTACAAGGGCGACGAAGTCGACCTGGTTACCCAAGCCGACAAGCGCTCCGAAGCCACTATCGTCGCGCGCATCACAAAATTATTCCGCGACCACGCCATTGCCGCCGAGGAAGGCGGAGGCCACGAATCCGCGGCCACTTCCGGGTATCGTTGGCACGTCGATCCGCTCGATGGCACCACCAATTTCGCGCACGGCTATCCCTGCTTTTGCGTCTCTCTGGCTCTAGCCCAACATGACTCGCTCCTCGCGGCCGTGGTTTACAACCCCATCTCCGAAGAACTTTTTGCTGCCGCCCGCGGCCAAGGCGCCACCTTCAACGGCAATAAAATCCACGCCTCGAAAATCCCCACGCTCTCGACCAGCCTGCTTTGTACCGGTTTCCCCACTCACAAGCGCACCGCCAGCCCTAATCTCAGGTACTACGGCGATTTCACCATGCGCTCGCATGGAGTGCGCCGAGACGGTTCCGCGGCACTTGATTTAGCCAGCGTCGCCGCCGGCCGCTTCGAAGGCTTTTGGGAATTTGGATTGAAGCCTTGGGATACCGCGGCGGGTGTTTTGCTGGTCGAAGAAGCCGGCGGCAAAGTCACCGACTTTTCAGGCCAGCCCTATCGCCTCGGTGGGCCGGTCATCCTGGCGACGAATGGCCTTATCCATGACGAAATGCGCGCGGTGGCGGAGAAACTCGCCACTCGTCCGCCACTAGAACTTCAACGCACCGAATAGCCGACCGTCTCCTATGTTGCGGCTGTACATCAGCCCACGCTTTCAACGGGTTTGCGCCCCCACTTATTGCGTCTTTTTTACCATTTTACCGTCAGCGATTGCACGTCAATGCTAGTATCCTGACATCACCGTTTCGACAATGATCGTCCAACCCCACACACGAACTTCTCGATTTCAGCTAGTTTCCATTATCTGGATTGCTGTTGCTGGAGCCGTCGCATTGTTGGCCGCGTATTTGCCAGTTGGGCCGCTAGTGTCCAGACAGAATTTGGACGCTGTGGGAATAGCCGCTGTGTTTGCGATGGCAGTTGTGACGTTAACTTTTAGTGATTGAGGAATTGGGCTTTCTCACGATTCTTCTGATCATAGTTCTTGCGTCTAGTGCATTCTTTCTGCTGTCTCTCAATCCAACCCTTTCGCGGTATCGCCTAGTTGGAGTCTTAGCCACATCGTATGTGCTGCGGTACCGTACTCAACTCAAGAAGCACGAACGCGAATTGCCTCGCCTGGTATTTATCGCCGCTGGTTACTTATATGGCTTGGCGGTCCCTGGAATATCCTTCACCTTCTCCTTCGCTCGTGATGCCTTCAAGACCGGAAAATCTGCCGCTCGTGCTCGCCGGGATAAGCAATGCATTCGAACGATCTCAGCGACTTTTGTATTTGGATGAAATGGCCGTTAACCAATTTTCGTGAAGTCCCACGCCGTCCAGGAGTGTACGTTTTCAGGCTAGCCGATGCTCCAAAGCCACGATTACGGGCAGAGTCGGACATCATTTACATAGGCTTTTCAGAGCAATTTCACGACAGAATTCGCCAACATCGTGACGCCAAATCCGTTGAAAGGAACACTGCCTACAACCTCCAGCGTGTCAAGCAGGAAGTCGGGTCACTTGAAGTTTCATGGAGGACTTTCGACACAAAACATGAAGCAACGAATCTGGAATCTTATCTACTCGAGAAATTTGCAGTGGGGCACATTGAACTCCCACCATTGAATCGCCTAGAGTCAGGAAAAAGTGTTCGGATGTTTTGCGAGCGATTTGGAGCGTTGACACGCGATGAGCAACAGTTTGTGTTTGAAAGCTAATCGGCGTATTGCCGCCCGAACAGAAACACCGTGCGCAATTTTCGCGTCTCGGAATGGTTCGACAGAGCCGCGTGACTAATTTGGTGACTACTGAATATTTGGAATCACAAGAGGGAGATAAATAAGTCCCACCGTCTCAATATCGTCGTCTGAATTTCAAAAGTGCGGATTAAGACTTACAGCGCAACGTCCGCAGTTACCACGGGCATCAGCCAGCCTCCTCCGTATAACAGTCCCGGGCCAAGTGATGCGAGAAAAATCGGCTTGCGTGCCGACACCGGCATTTTCGCAGCAGCCTCAAGTCCAACATGAAGCGCAACGCCGCAGGTAGAAGATCCCAGATTCCCGGACTTGCGCGCTACCTCCGGAAAAACAGATGCCGGTACGTCGCATTGTTTGGCCAGAAGCGCGACCAGCCGCGGATTAGGCTGGTGTGTCGCGAATGCCCCCACCTCCCGCCGACAAATTCCGCTAGTCTTTTCAACTTCCTTCAGCGTCCGTTCCATCCGCGTAATCGCCGCCCGCGACAATGCCTCCCCATCGAATCGCACCGCCAGCCCTCCATTCTCAACGCCAGCCACGCAAATGGCTTCCGCGTATTGATTGGCGCATCCAAAGAAAAATTTCCCCAAAAGGTAGCCAGTGGATTTTTTAGTCTCGTAATCATTGCGCAGAATAAATGCGCTCGCTCCATCGCCAAACAAGCCGCCAAATTCCCCTGCGACCCGCCCCGGAACCAATGTGCGGCTGTGAACATCTGCAGTAACCACTGCAACGCTTCCCGCCCGGCCACTGTCCAGGAAGGATTGCGCCACCGCCAGAGCGTTCAGCAATCCCAGACAAGCGCCCCCAGCATCCAACACCCCGCAATTCTCGCGAACATTTGCTCGTTTATGCAGTTGCGCCGCCAGCGAGGGATACGCCACGTGCGTCTCACTGCTTGCGATGATCCAGTCAATCTCCTTGGCCTGGCATCCCGCAACATCCAGCGCCCGCTGCAGTGCTTGTGCGCCGAGAGTCAGTTCCGTCTCGCCCTCAGCGGCATACGACACAGACTCAATTCCCGCGCGGCTTCGCAATTTCCCAATGGGCATGCCAAACGCCCTGTCCACTTCTTCCGATAGCACCCGACGCGCCCCTAATGCCGCCGCCCAGCCCGTAATCGTCACGCCATCACGCACCGAACCTGATGCTTTTTTCTCGGTAGATGAATTCGAATGGGAACTCATGACGCAATCCCGTGCTGCTGCTGTTTCCCACGTTTCGTACTAGAAACCAAATGTCGCACATCCACATCGTCGCCCGCCGCGCGCCATTGCTTCGCCAACACTTCAGCAACCAACCGGCGGTGACACTTCTCCGGCCCCGGTTCGGTGCACAGCAACGCGACATTAGCCGGCCAGCTGGATGCATCGAGACTCTTCGGCACACCACGCTGCTTCAATAATTTTAAAAAGCCCGCCTCGTAAGCAGCCCAATCTTTATCTTCCTGATAGGTCTTTCGAAGCTCTGGCGTTGGTGCCAGCAACGGTTCGTGCCGGTACCCGATATTCCCGATTTGTCGTAGGAAAAACTCCAGGTCCGGATGTTTTGCGAACGCCGAAAGCTGCCCGGTGCGATTCTGCCGGACATCGATGACGCTTCGCACCCCTGCGCCGCGAAGCAAGGCAAAAAACTCCTCCGCAGTCTTCCCCGTAAAGCCAATGGTGCATAGCAGGCGACCCATAATCCCCAACGAATTCGAAGCCCGAGAGAGCCCCGGAAGTTCAGATATTAGCAAACGGCCACGCGCTTTAATTGTTGCTCTTTAGTTGCCGCGTGTCCCGTGACTCCCATAGCGGCGGTGCCCTTCGTGCTAACGTAAAAAGTGTATCGAACCGCGGAAAAATCAATCGCCCAACTGGACGATTTGGCTTCCCGAAGCCGATTTGGCAACCCGAAGGCTTCAAGAAAGCTCGAAACCTATCTACCACCAACGATAAAGATGCGCGCTCCACTCCATTACCTGCTCTTGGCTGCCCTGGCCATTCTTTGCCTTGCCGCGAGGCCCCTTCACGCCCAGCGCGTCCGCGGTGAATTGCGCATCGAAGTTCACGATTCAGCCGGCGCAACGATTGCCGCCGATGCCGAGCTGCTCAGCGAAGCAAATCAACTACACCGCTCGTTCAAGATCGCCCAGGACGGCCGCTACACCGCCCAAGATCTCCCCTTCGGCCTCTATCGCCTCAACATCAACGCCGAAGGCTTCGCCCCCTGGACTAAACTCGTCGACATCCGCTCCGAAGTTCCTCTCCGCATCCCCGTCACTCTCGGTGTCGCTCCGGTAGCCACCCAAATTCAAGTCACCGACTCCGCGACGCTCGTCGACCCCAACCGCACCGGCACCATTTATTCCGTCGGCAGACAAACCATCGATCAACAAATGCCCGCCCAGCCGGGCCGCAGTCTCAGCGATCTAGTCAATCAACAACCTGGCTGGCTCTATGAAGCCAACGGCGTCCTCCATCCGCGCGGGTCGGAATACGATGTGCAATATATTTTCGATGGATTGCCGCTAACACAGAATCGTTCTCCAGCCTTTGCGCCGGAGTTTGATGCCGACGACGTGGAATCCATGCGCGTGCTCACCGCCACATTTCCCGCCGAATACGGCCGCAAACTTGGCGGCGTGGTCGAAGTTACCACCGCGAAAGACGTCCCCCACGGCCTCCACGGGCAATTCGACATAAATGGCGGAAGTTTTTCCAGCATTAGCAGTTCTGCCGCCGTTTCCTACGCATTTGGAGAAAATCGTTTTTCGATCGCTGGCAATGGTTTTCATACCGATCGCTATCTCGACCCGCCAGTGCTCGAAAATTTCACCAACCGCGGAAACGCCGATGGCTTCTCAACTTCCTACGAGCGGGATTTTTCCGGCAGTGACCGCCTGCGCTTCACCATCATTCACAACGCCGTACGTTTCCTGGTGCCAAACGAGTTAGTGCAGCAGCAGGCCGGGCAGCGCCAGGACATCACCAATCAGGAAACCAGCGGCCAGGTTTTCTTCCAGCACACCATTTCTCCCGACCTGTTTCTGAGTTTCTCCGGAAGCGTACGCGATGCCAGTGCCGATCTGACTTCGAATCCGTTATCCACCCCAGTCATCATTTCGCAATCGCGTGGCTACCGCGAGGGCTATGCGCGGGCCGATTTATCCGGTCATAAGGGCCGTCACAACTGGAAAACGGGCCTCGACAGTTTTTTTACTCCCGTGTACGAAGCGCTCGCCTACACCATTACCGATCCCTCTCAATTCGACCCCGGTACTCGGCAGCAATTTCAATTCGCCGACCGCAAGTGGGATATCGAACCCTCCGCATACGTGCAGGACGAAGTGCACCTAGGCAACTGGAACATCTCCGCGGGCTTGCGCTTCGATCATTACGCATTCGTGGTGCACGAATCCGCCTGGAGCCCGCGTCTCGGCGTTTCCCGTTACCTACACTCATTAAATTTGCTGCTGCACGCTTCCTACGATCGCGTTTTTCAGACTCCGGCCATGGAAAATTTACTGCTCGCCAGCTCTGCTCAGTTGAACTCCGTTGATCCCGTCGTGTTACGGCTGCCGGTTCGCCCAGCGCGCGCAAACTACTACGAAGTGGGCGCCACCAAATCTGTCTCCGGTAAGCTGCGCATTGAAGCCAATATTTTTCGCCGCGATTTTCATAACTATGCCGATGATGATACTTTGCTGGACACCGGCGTCAGCTTTCCCATCGCTTTTTCTCACGCGCGAATTTTCGGCGAAGAATTGCGCCTGGAAGTTCCCGAATGGTGGCGCTTCTCCGGCTACCTAAGCTACTCGAATCAGTCTGGGATCGGTAACGGCCCCATCACCGGTGGTTTGTTTTTGGGCAGTGACGCCGCTGGAGTGCTTACCAACACAAGCCCGTTTGCCGTCTCCCAAGACCAGCGCAACACCGCGCGAGCGCGCGTCAGGTTTCAAGCCGAGCGGCGCGTGTGGCTGGCCGCCAGCGCCCAGTATGGCAGCGGGCTTCCTGCTGATCTAAGCTCGACTCAGGACCAAGGTTTTCTCCTGGCCCAATATGGCTCTGCAATCCTTGATCGCGTCAATTTTGACCGCGAACGAACGCGCCCGACTTTCTCGCTGGACGTTGCCGCCGGAGTGCAGCTTTACCGCAAAGAACTGCGCAGTGTCGCTTTGCAGGTCCAGGTTTCAAACGTCACCAACCGTGTCAACGTCATAAATTTCGCAAGCTTGTTCTCGGGCACCGCCATCTCCATCTCGCGAAGTGTTTCCGCCGGTCTAAAGCTAAGCTTCTGAATGCTAAGGCCAGCCTATCTTTTTAAATTTGTTTATCCGGTAAGTAATTGACAATACTAGGCTTGCTAGAAAGTCATCGAACTCACTGATTGACAACCCTGCCAAACCGCACTAAACTTCATTTGCGACTGAATCGGTCTGATATGGGGGTTGCGATGCGACCGAATTAGTCTTATATGCTGTAGCTTTCAAGTCGCATTCAACATCATATGTTCGAGTTGCCTAAATATGTTCAAGTTGTCTAAAAAAGCGGATTACGGTTTGATCGCGGTCAAGCATCTGGCCATGCACCGCGACCAGCACGCCTGTAGCGCCACCGAGATCGCCGAGGAATACGGCATCTCCACGATGCTCATGGCCAAGATCCTTCAGAAGCTGGCTCGCCAGCGCATCGTCTCCGCAAAACATGGCGCCAGTGGCGGCTATCTGCTGGCCAAGGAGCCTTCGCAAATTACCGCGCTGGACGTGATTTCCGCCATCGACGGCCCGGTATTGATTACGTCTTGCGTCACGAATCACGGCAATTGTGGCGCCGCCGACAAATGCTCCGTTCGCGAGCCTTTGCGCCGCGTCAATGAAAGTATTTTAAGCGTGCTTAGCACCGTTACGATTTCTCACATGAGCGAAGAGCAGCACGAACCGGTGCTGGTGGAATTGCAAACTTAGGAGAACAGAATTATGGCTGTGAATTTACCAATCTACATGGACAATCACGCGACTACCCCGGTCGATCCTCGCGTGCTCGATGCGATGCTGCCCTACTTCTCTCAGAAATTCGGCAACGCCGCAAGCCGTAACCACGCCTTCGGCTGGGCCGGCGAAGAAGCGGTGGAAAATGCGCGCCAGCAGATTGCTTCGCTCATCAACGCCACTCCGAAAGAGATCATTTTCACCAGTGGTGCGACGGAATCCGACAACCTGATGATCAAGGGCATCGCGGAAATGTACCGCGAAAAGGGCAACCACATCATCACCCAGTCCATTGAACACAAGGCTGTGTTGGACACCTGTAAACGCCTCGAGAAATACGGCTACGAAGTTACCTATCTGCCGGTTGGGAAAGATGGCCGCGTTGATCCTGAAGACGTCCGCAAAGCGATTACGTCAAAAACAATTTTGATCACCATCATGTACGCCAACAACGAAATCGGCGTCATCAATCCAATCGCGGAAATCGGCAAGATCGCCAAGGAACACGGCATCTTCTTCGCCGTCGATGGCGTGCAGGCTGTCGGCAAAATTCCCGTGGACGTGCAGAAGGACAACATCGATCTTCTGGCCATCACCGGCCACAAAATTTACGGACCCAAGGGTGTAGGCGCGCTGTACGTCCGCCGTCGCAACCCGCGCGTTCAGCTTTCCGCCATCGCTGATGGCGGCGGCCACGAACGCGGCATGCGTTCCGGCACACTGAACGTCCCGGGCATCGTCGGCCTCGGCAAAGCGTGCGAGATTTGTCAGCAGGAAATGGCCCAGGAATCGGTGCGCATGCGAGGCTTGCGCGACCGCCTGAAAGCCGGCCTGGAAGCCAAGCTCGACGAAGTCTTCGTCAATGGCTCCATGGAGCATCGCCTGCCCAACAATCTCAATATGAGCTTTGCCTATGTAGAAGGTGAATCTTTGCTCATGGGCATCAACGATATAGCGGTTTCGAGCGGTTCCGCCTGCACTTCGGCAACCCTCGAGCCCAGCTATGTACTCAAAGCATTAGGGGTCGGCGAAGACCTAGCCCATACGTCGATCCGCTTTGGCCTCGGCCGCTTCAATACCCAGGAGGAAGTCGACTACGTCATCGACAAGATGGTGCAGGTAGTCACGAAACTGCGCGAACTCTCCCCCCTGTATGAAATGGCCAAGGAAGGTATCGACATCTCTAAAATGAATTGGCAAACAGCCTAAAGCTGAAAGGGTCAACAATGGCGAACGAAGGAACAATTAGAATTCATCGGTCAATCGGCGGAACAGGCGCGGCCTTCCGCGTAACTTTTGTGCCTTATGGCGGCGAAGGGGAAGATGCTGCTGCCGCAGGCGAACGCTCGTTCCACGAGCTGCAGCAGGTTCGCGCCTTTTTGAAACTGCTGGGCGTCGGCGCGGAATTTATCAAGGACGCGCTGCGACAGCTTACCGCGGGGCGCTCGGCATCTGTGCCGAACGTGTCGCTTTCTGACAAAGCGGTGAAGAGTGCCGGCTTCGGAAATCTAGTTAATCTGGCAAGGAGCAATGGCTAATGGCTTATAGCGATAAAGTAGTCGAGCACTACAACAATCCTCGCAACGTAGGCAGCTTGCCGAAGGAAGACCCCAACGTGGGTACTGGCCTGGTAGGCGCGCCGGAGTGCGGCGACGTCATGAAGTTGCAGATGAAAATCAATCCGGACACGCAGGTCATTGAAGAAGCCAAGTTCAAGACCTTCGGCTGCGGTTCGGCAATCGCCAGCTCTTCCTTGGCCACCGAGTGGGTCAAGGGCAAGACCGTCGAACAAGCCCTGTCCATCAAAAACACGGACATCGTGCGTGAGCTAGCCCTCCCGCCGGTGAAAATTCACTGCTCGGTCCTAGCCGAAGACGCTATCAAGGCAGCTATCGGCGATTGGAAAAAGAAGCACGGCATCGAAGTCGCGGCCGTAGCAAAAGTCTCGCATTAAGCATTAAGGAATAGTCTACCCGAGGGCTCCGGGTGGCCTACCCTTTGCGGTTTTTGCATAGGGTCTACCTGCCGTGGCAGGTGGGCTAGCGTGGTCGGCAGCACGCGACACTCTCAGGAACTGTGTTCGCGACCGTATCTTGTAAGCTCGCCGGCAGTATCGTTGTAATCGCTGAAGGGTATCTGTTATGGCCACAGAACTAGCTTCGCCCACAACCGCGAAAATCACCCTCACCGAGCGCGCTGCCCGTAAAATTCGCGCGCTCCTTGAGAAAGACGGAGTTTCGACGGAATTGGGCGGCTTGCGTGTAGGCGTGCAAGGTGGCGGATGCTCCGGGCTGTCATACGCCATGCGTCTCGATACCCACGCCCGCGATCGCGATAAAGTTTTTGAAGAGCACGGCGCGCGCCTGTTCGTCGATCCCAAGAGCTTTCTATATCTGAATGGCACCACACTCGAGTACGAAGAAACGCTGATGCGCCAGGGCTTCGTCTTCCAGAATCCCAACGCCGCCCGAAATTGCGGTTGTGGCAGTTCTTTCACCGCCTGAGTGGCCGTTCGTTTCCGAACATCAATGAAACCGCTTGGTCCCTCCCATTCGCCGCTCATCAAAGTGCGGAGGGTGCTGGGGGTTTTTCATCCCTTCCGTACGCGACTGACGGAAACACGGAGGGTGCCCCACCCTCGCTTTTCAAGGGTGGGGATTTTCGACCTCGGCCGTTTCGGCGCATTAGATCCGTCATCAAAATCGATTCCCGATTTTCAACCATGAACGCACCCAAATCAGCCACCGTATCCGCCAGCACCTGCTGGAGTTGCAACACTCCAACAAACGCCGCAGCATTCTGCCCCCAGTGTGGAAAAATTCAGTCCCTCCCCGCCAATGCCGATTACTTCACCTATTTCGGTTTGCCCCGCAAGTTGTGGATGGGCATGGACGCCCTCGAACAGAAATTCCTGCAGCTAAGCTGGAGGCTCCACCCCGACAATTTCGTAAATACCGACGAGCGCGAACGGGAAATGTCCCTTCAACGCAGCTCCAGGCTAAACGACGCCTACCGCGTCCTTCGCGATCCCGTCGCCCGCGTCGAATATCTGTTGGAACTGGAAGGCATGCGCAAAGAAGGCGAGCACAAGCAGCAAGCTCCCCCTGAATTGCTCGAAGAAGTCTTTGAACTCAACGAATCACTCGACGAATTGCGCGAAGCCAAATCCGCCGGCGCAAATCTCGATGCGCTAACCATCAAACTCCGCGTAGCCGAAAAGAACTTCGGCGAAAAACTTCACGAAGTAGACGCCCAAATGAAGACCGCCGCACAGCAATGGGACGCCGCCCTCGACGCCAACGCCAGCGAATCCGATCGCGAAGCCATCTTGCAGCGCTTGAATGAATTGTTGAACCGCCGCTCGTACATTCGAAACTTGGTAGCAGGAGTGGAAAAAGAATTACAGGGAGCAGCCTGTTAATGGGACGCATTGTCGGCATCGATCTGGGAACCACCAACAGCCTGGTCGCGTACATCGACGCGCAGACCGGCCAGCCGAAGTGTATTCCCGGTCCCTACGGTTCCACGTTGTGCCCCTCGGTCGTGAGCCTTGACCCCGACGGCAGCGTCATCGTTGGCGAAGCCGCGCGCCGTCGCCTGCTCACCCAGCCCGAGCGCACCATCTACTCCGTGAAGCGCCTGATGGGCCGCGGCCCCGCCGATGTACAAAACGAGCTGCAGCTTTTTCCCTTTCGCATCGATCCCAACAGCAAAAACGTCATTCGCGTAATGCTCGGCGACAAAATGTTTACCCCTCCGGAAATTTCCGCCTTCATACTCCGCGAATTGCGGAACTGGGCCGAATCTTTCCTCGGCGAAACAATCGACCGCGCCGTCATCACCGTTCCCGCCTACTTCAACGACGCCCAGCGTCAAGCCACGAAAGATGCCGGACGCATCGCCGGCCTCGAAGTTCTGCGGCTCGTCAATGAGCCCACCGCCGCAGCCCTCGCCTACGGCCTGCACGAAAAGCAGCGGGGCCACGTTGCCGTCTACGACCTTGGCGGCGGCACCTTCGACATCTCCATCCTCAAACTCATCTCCACCACCGAAGGCGACATCTATCAGGTCCTCTCCACCAACGGCGACACCCATCTCGGTGGCGACGACATCGACAATTTGCTACAAGCCTTCGTGCACAAACGCATCCGCGAGACCGAGGATCTGGATTTCTCGCCCCACGGCGAACTCGCGCAGGACCTGCGCAAATCGCTCATCGCCGCGAAGCATGAGCTGTCGGAGAAAGAATCCGTCACTCTGCGTTTGGCGTTGCCGAACGGCAAGACTTTTGTACACAACTTTTCGCGCGGCGACTTCGAATCCCTGATCAAAAATGTCGTAAACCGCACCATGGGCCCCGTAAAACAGGCCCTAACCGACGCGCACCTCGCGCCCGCAGCCATCGAAGAAGTCGTCCTCGTAGGCGGCACCACCCGCACACCTCTAATCCGTCGCACCGTGCAGGAATTTTTCGGCCGCAAGCCCCACACCGAGCTGAATCCCGACGAAGTCGTCGCCCTCGGCGCAGCCGTGCAAGCCAACATTCTCGAGCGCGGCGTCAGCAACATGCTTCTGCTCGACGTCACCCCTCTCTCTCTCGGCATTGAAACCTACGGCGGCGCAGTCTCTAAAATTATTCCGCGCAACTCCACCATCCCCGCCAGCGCGCAGGAGCAATACACCACCGGCGTCGACAATCAGACTGGCATCGACATTCACGTCCTCCAGGGCGAACGCGAACTAGCCAAAGATTGCCGCTCCCTTGCGCGTTTTACCCTAAAAGTTCCTCCAGCCCCCGCAGGCTTGCCGCGCATCGAAGTCGCCTTCCTCATCGACGCCAACGGCATCCTGCAAGTCGCCGCCAAAGACATGCGCAGCGGCGAGCAGCACTCCATCGAAGTCCAGCCGAGTTACGGGATCAACGACACCGAAATCGAGCGCATGCTCGAAGAATCCATCGAGTACGCCGAACAGGATTTCGCCGAGCGCCAGCTAATCGAGGCCCGCACTGAATCCGAAGCCATCGTCTCGGCCACCGCCAAAGCGCTAGCCAATCCGCAATCCGCGCAAATTTCCGCCGATGAGCGCTCCCATATCGAGGCCGCCATCGCCGCGCTGAAACAATCCACGGCCGCCACCGATTACAAACAGATTCGCAAGCGCATCGACGAACTAAATCACGCCACTGAGCATCTAGCGGAATTGCTAATGAACTCCGCAGTGTCAACAGCGCTAGCAGGCCGCAACCTGGCGGAAGTTTAGGGTGTAATCGGGTGCCCCAGGTTCGCAGTTGAGGTATGAACCTGAGTCTTGGGTTTTTCGCTTTACCGATAACAAGATTCTCCCAACGGAGGTAAGAAAAAATGGGCGGCAGTAACCCCTACATCGACGAAGTCAAATACAAGCCCGCCACGCAGAAATATAAAGTCACATTCCTGCCCAGCGGCAAAACCATCGAAGTCGACCCGGAAAAAATTCCTTACGGACACAATGGCATCCCCGGCAGCATCCTCGACATTTCCGAAGGCTTCAAGATGGGCCTCGACCACGCCTGCGGCGGCGTCTGCGCCTGCTCCACTTGCCACGTCATGGTCAAGCAAGGCCTGGAATCCTGCAACGAAGCCACCGACGCCGAACTCGACGAGCTAGACGAAGCCCCGGGCATCACTCCCAAGTCCCGCCTCGGCTGCCAAACCGTCCCTGACGGCACCACCGACATCGTGGTAGAAATCCCCGAGTGGAACAAAAACTACGCCAAAGAAGCCGACCACTAAGGTGAGGTTCGAGGTTTGAGAGAAGCTAGAGGTTTGAACTTACAAATTTGAGCTGGCAGCTCATAGAAGTTGGGGCCCCAGAAAAGAGGAAGCTGTAGGGTGCGGGGCTGTAGTTGAGGTTTGTAGCCCTCAACGGGGCTTCAGCCCCTGACCGCACGCGAGCGACGCGGAAACGTGGAACCGCCGATATTCCGATTAGCATCAAGACCGCTGATCCCAGAAATAAAAATTTCGTCACCGAGGAAAATTAAAAAATGCCGCCAAGCTTCGACTGGGACGACCTGGAAGACATCGCCATCGCACTAGCCGACAAATACCCCGACACCGATCCCCTCACCGTGCGCTTCACCGACATGCACAAGTGGATCACCGAGCTCCCCCACTTCACCGGGGACCCCGCCGCCTCCAACGAATCCAAACTAGAAGCCATCCAAATGGCCTGGCACGAAGAATTCCAAGACCGCCAAAAGTAACGATGCAGCCACCCTCTGCATCTCTCCTTTTCGTCGGTCGCCTTGTGCATTCCGCGCTTTTTTTCTATTCTAGCTAGGTTCCCTTTTCCACAATTGTGGCGCTATGGTGCAACGGTTAGCACGCGGCCCTTTCAAGGCCGAAATACGGGTTCGATTCCCGTTAGCGCTACCAAGTTCTCCTTGGAAGTATTCCTAAATGCAACCCGCCCACATTTACCATTGCGATTGGGGTAAGGCCGCCCAAAAACGTTGGTCAGCTTCAGCCATCCTAAAACACGGCCGGTATACCCTAAGTGCTGCTGGTCGGATCGATAAGTGGGCTGGCGAACCTAAGAACTTGATTCCCGCAATTAGAAGGAATCTTAATTCCCTAGAGTGCGCTCTGGTCGGTTTTGACTTTCCGATCGGTATTCCAGCCCGATACGCGAGGACGGCAGGAATCAAAGAGTTTAAAGCACTTCTGTTGCAGCTTGGCGCTGGGCCCTGGTCTAATTTTTTCGACTATGCGAGACGATCTGAGGAGATTTCACTGCGTCGTCCGTTCTATCCATTCAAGCCCGGCGGAACTAAGCAGTCTCATTTACTGAGAGCTCTTGGATTCCAGAATATGGACCAACTTCGACGTCAGTGCGAAGAAAAGCAACCCGAACGCCGTGCAGCTTGCTCGTTATTTTGGACGTTGGGTGCTAATCAGGTTAGCAGGGGGGCGATTGTCGGGTGGAGAGATGTGCTCGCGCCCGCTCTCAAGAATAGTAATGATGTTCTTTTCCGGCCATTCGACGGCAAAATCCCCGACCTACTTCAACCGGGAAAGATTGTCATCGCAGAAACTTATCCAACGGAGTATTACCGTTGGTTTTCAGGCAGCATGCTAAACGTCAAAGGGCAACGACACTCTCGGACAAAATTCGGTGATTTCCTGCTAAATCGGGCAGCCAAAAGAAATCTCGAACTTGAAGGACCGCTTCATCAGCAAATCGAAAAAGGGTTTCCTGAAGGCGATGATGCCTTCGATGCAGTCGTCGGACTGTTTGGGATGATCGAAGTTGCCACTGGAGAGCGACAGTCTGGCGAGCCGCATGACGAAAAGATCACGCGCTGGGAAGGCTGGATTCTCGGACAAACATCGCTACAGTAAACTCTGTTCATTAATTCATTATTTCGTCACAGCGCAACTGCCGCCAGCCGAAACCGCGTCAATTAATTTTTGCACCGCCGCCGCAGGCATCAACAGCAATTGCCCCTTCGGCTTTAACGCCTGCTGCACCACCGCGTTCTGCTGCGCTTTCCACGCCTCATCCGTGATGCCGCCGTGCTCGAGCGCATCCAGCGCCGCCAAACCCGCGGCAGCTACCGCCGCCAAATCCAGCGACGTGGCCGCAACTTCCTTCACCAGGAACGATCGCTGCTCCAACGGCTGCAACTTCGCATCATTATCCCGCCACAAAATCAATTGCGTGCGAATCTGCGTCCCCAGCGCTCCATCATGGCAACTGGAGGCCACATATTTATCCACCATCTCGCCAAACTCCCGCGCCACTCTGCTCTCCAGCGGAATCGCATCCACCACCCGGTTCAACGGCGTCTCGCTTGTAGCCGGTTCCGTGGCCGTTTGTTCCCGCATGTAATCTTTGACCGGCTCAACCACATCGGCCAAAGTCCTCAGCGCGTGAAATTCTTCAGCACTGGCTGGCCCAGCGATGCGCCGCAGCATCCGCGCGGAATAATTCTCATGCGTCAGCCCCAGCCATTCCAGTTGCGCGCTCAGCACATGCATCCGCGCATACATCCAAGCCGGGTCGCGCACTTCCTGCGGCGACCACAACCGCTCCGCAATCGCCCCGTTACGCGGCCAGATCCGCGAATCAATATTTTCCGCGTTCACATATTCCGACCACATGCACGATTCCCCGCCCAGAATGCGCTGCTTCTCTTCCGCCGAAAGCCCCGCCGCCGCATCGCCCATCGGATCGACCGCATAGTGTCGCGACGCGCTCCACCCCAGGTCCAGGTAATATCCATTCGAAAGAATCCCGCGGTAGCCCTGCTTCGCCGCTTCCGCCAGAGCAGCCTGCCCGCGCCACGACTGAATCACGATATCTTTGGGCAGCGTGGGATCCAGCACTTCGTCCCAGCCCACCATGCTCTTGCCGTGCTTGCTGACGATGCCTTGCAATTTTTTATTGAAATAAAGCTGCAACCCCGCGTTCCCTTTCAAATCATGCGCGCGAATAAATTCCTGAATCTTGGGATTGGCATCCCAAGCCTTGCCATTCACCTCATCCCCGCCCACGTGAAAAAAATGGTCCGGAAAGAGTTTCGCCATCTCCCCGATAAATTCGTCGAGAAATTTGTAAACTTTCTCGTTGGTTGGATCGAACGCCGGGTCGAACACGCCCCATCTGCGTTCAATCGTAAAAGGTCCCGGCCCACTCGCGAATTCTGGATGCCCCACGAACCAAGCGGTGCTGTGGCCCGGAAGATCAAACTCCGGCACCACCCGAATCCCCCGCTCCCGCGCATACGCAATCAACCCGCGAATTTCATCTTGCGTGTAGTACAACCCGTCCGAACCCATCTGCTGCAGCTTCGGAAATTTCCTGCTCTCCACCCGGAAGCCCTGATTCTCCGAAAGATGCCAGTGAAACACATTCATCTTCACCGCTTCCATGCCGTCGATGTTCCTGCGCAATACGTCCAGAGGAATAAAATGCCGCGCCGTGTCGATCATCAATCCGCGCCAGGGAAACCGCGGCGTATCCTTGATAATCACCGCAGGCGCGACAAATCCGTCCGGCGACACAGTCACCAGTTGCAGAAAAGTCTGCAACCCATGCAACGCGCCAAGATCCGTCGGCGCCGTAATACTCGCCCCACTCGGCGCTACCTCCAGCACATATGATTCGTCTTCGCCCAATTCCTGCACCGGCTTGCTGTCGTGATCGACTCGCACCTCCAATATTGATGCCCTCACGTTCACTGGGTTCGTCGTCATCAGCAGCCCGTTTTGTTTCGCCAGCCGCTCCAGAAACCGCTCTCCCGCGACAACCGGCGGCATCAAAAGTCCCGTTTGCTTTGCCAGCCGATCCAAAAATCGTTGTAAGGCTGCTGTTAAGCGCGCATCAGAATGACCTGTTTCCCAGACATAGAAAGGCGCCTGAATCTTAAGGCTGCCGGTTCCCAACTGCACGCTCGCAGGAACAGGCATTAGATTCAGTGGCGGCTTAAGGATTTGCGTATTCGACGTCTGCGTTTCCTGCGCCCGCGACGGCCCGTGAAGCGATGCGCTCAATATCATCAGACTCAATCCCCTCAACCAGACCTTCGACTTCCGCATTATTGTCCCGCCCTCTCCCTGAATAATCTCGCCGCTTTGCTAGTCATGTTTCGCGCACCGCATACTGGCATAGTAAAGGCCCCCCGTGCAGCGCTTTTTCTAGCCCGCACACCTTTGCCTGTCCCGCAAATCACGCCTGAGTTAGAATAATTGCATTCTGACGTGCTCGACAAAAACAAAATGAAGACCTCTGTTGCCATCTATCCGGGCTCATTTGATCCCGTCACTAACGGCCACCTCGATCTAATCGAGCGTGGCGAGAAAATGTTCGACCTGGTGATCGTCGCGGTGCTGCAAAATGTCGACAAGCAGCCCCTCTTCACCGTGCCCGAACGGGTCGAAATGCTGCGCGAAGTCACCAGGCAGTGGCCCGCCGTGGAAGTCGACGTCTTCAAAGGCCTGCTGGTCGATTACGCGCGCAAGCGCGGCGCAGGCGTAATCCTGCGCGGCATTCGCGCCGTCTCCGATTACGAATACGAATTGCAGATGGCCCTGATGAACCGCAAACTGGAGCCGCGCCTCGAAACCGTTTTTATGTTGCCCGGCGAGCCGTACAGTTATCTGAGCGCAAAATTGGTCCGCGAAATCGCGCAACTGGGTGGGCCGCTGAACGACCTGGTCCCTGCGGTTGTAGAACAAAAGTTGCGCGCCAAAATTGCTTAAGCAAAGCGCCATCATGGGCGTTGAATGTGAAAGAGGAGAAACACATGGCTGCAGCACCCACCACCAGAGAAAAAGTCCAGTTAACGGACCGCATCAATCGCATTCAAATCTCTCCCACCGCCGCGGTCATTGCCGAAGCCGACAAGTTAAAAGCGCGTGGCGTCGATGTCGCCGACTTCGGGCCTGGTGAGCCGGATTTTCCTACGCCCGACCACATCAAGAAAGCCGCCATCAAGGCCATCGACGAAAACAAAACCAAGTACACCCCCACCGCCGGCATCATGCCGCTCCGCGAAGCGATCTGCGCTTGGCACAAGCGCGAACTAGGCTCCGCTTACGAAGCCAAAGAATGCGTCGTCAACGTGGGCGGCAAGCATTCCATCTTTAATCTGGTCAGCTTGCTCATTCAAAACGGCGATGAAGTAATTATCCCCGCGCCCTACTGGGTCAGCTATCCGGACATCGTGAAATACGCCGGCGGCACGCCCGTTTTCGTGCAAGCCAAATCCGAAGATGGCTTCGCCGTAAAGGCCGCTGCCATCGAAAAAGCTATCACCCCCAAAACGCGTATGGTCTTTCTGAATTCGCCCAGCAATCCCTGCGGCGGTGTCGTGCCTCCCGATGAATTCGAACGCATCCTCGCGCTTTGCAAGAAACACGATATCTGGCTCATGAGCGACGAATGCTACTCCCATTTCACCTATGAGCCGCACAAGCCCTACTCCATCGCCAGCGCCGCCGGCGCCAAAGATCACGTCGTCATCATCGGCTCCATGTCCAAGACTTTTGCCATGACCGGCTGGCGCATCGGTTACACCCTGGCCCCCGAACCTCTGGTGCAAGCCTCCATCAAGTTGCAAAGCCAATCCACTTCCAACCCCACTTCCATCGCGCAATACGCCGCTCTGGAAGCCATGCGTGGCTCTATGGATTCCGTTCCTGTCATGCTCGCCGAATATGCTCGACGCCGCCGGCGCATCGTCGATGGTTTGCGCGCTATTCCCGGCATTACCTGCGAAGATCCCGGCGGCGCGTTTTATGCCTTTCCAAATATTTCCACGCACCTTCATGGCCCCAATGCGCTGGCAAAATCCTGCACCGAAATCACCAAGCTCCTGCTCGATAAAGTTCAGGTCGCCGTCGTCCCGGGAGAAGCCTTCGGCGCGCCCGGCTATCTCCGCCTTTCTTACGCCACTTCCATCGAGCGTATCGACGAAGGATTGCGCCGCCTGAGCCGTTTTTTCTCGCGCGCTGAAGCCGCCACTTAATCCGTGCGGCCCGAACCCACGCGCATCGAGCCGAAATTTATGCCGCGCATCTGGGGTGCGCGTTCGCTCGCGCCCATCTATCCGGATCAAAGAAACCTGCCCGAGCCCGTAGGCGAAGCCTGGCTCACCGGACCGGAATGTAAAGTCGAATCCGGCCCTCTAACAGGCTCTCTACATAAGGCGTGGCAGAAAATGCCGCCCGAATGGCGCGGCATCGAATTCAAACCTGAACAAACACCGCGCGAATTTCCACTCTTAGTAAAATTTCTCTTTCCCACCGATCAGCTTTCCATACAGGTCCATCCTGATGACGCCTACGCCCGGCAAAATGAAGCGCGCGATGCCGTAGGCAAAACGGAAATGTGGCACGTCCTCTCCGCTAAACCAGGCGCGACACTCTTGCTCGGCCTGGCCCCTAAGGTCGATCGAGAAAAGTTTCAGTCGGCAATAAAACAAGGCGGCTTGGAACATTTTTTGGAGCGCTTGCCGGTCTCACCCGGCGATACCTTTTACGTTCCCTCTGGAACCCCGCATACCATTGGCGCCGGAATGATCCTCTGCGAAGTACAGCAGAATTCTGACCTCACCTACCGCCTCTACGACTTCCTTCGTGTCGACGCACGCGGCAATCCACGCGAGTTGCACGTCGAAAAAGGCATGGCCGTCATTGATTTTGAACGTCGAAAAGGCGGAAAAGTCGTGCCAGTGGCCTTGCCCTCAGCCAATGGCGCGAAAAAATCTTTACTCGTAGCCTGCCCGTATTTCGCAACCGAACGATTGGACATTTCTACGAAGCACCGCGCAAATTCTGATCCCGCCCACTTCGAATTACTGGTAATCCTCTCCGGTCGCGGCAACATTCAATGGAGCGCCAATTCCTGCTCTTACCGGCAAGGCGAGTGCTGGTTCATTCCCGCTAACCTCGGGGAATTTTCGGTGCTTCCCGAAAGCCCCACATCCATTTTGCGCGCGTACGTGCCCAACATCAGCGCAATACGCAACCAACTATCACGCGATGGCGTACCCAATTCCGCAATCGAACAAGTGTTATTCACCTAACGTAATCATGGCCGCAGAAAAACTTACCGCGCACGCTGTAATCCTCGCCGGGGGCCGCGGAACTCGCTTCTGGCCCCGCAGCCGCACTCGCACGCCCAAGCAACTGCTCAACATCATCGGCGCAGACTCCATGCTGCAGCAAACCGTCGCCCGTCTCGAACCATTTATTCCTGCTGACCGCATATGGACCGTCACCAACGCGGAGCAATCCGCATCCGTTCGCAAGCACTTGCCGCCATCCGCCCGTAAACACATTCTCGCCGAACCTGTCGGGCGCAGCACCGCCGCAGCCATCGCCCTTGCCGCCATCCACATTCGTCACAAGCAAAGCGGCGACGCGTTAATGTCCGTGCTCCCCGCCGATCTGTATATCGCGCAGCCAAAAAAATACGCAAAGATAGCCCAATTGGCTCTGAGAGTGGCGCGCGAACCAGGCCACATGGTCGTCCTCGGCATTCCACCTAGCCGTCCCGACACCGGTTTCGGCTACATTCAGTGCGTTGCTAAAGCAGTTTCTAACACACCTTTCCCGGTTTTCCCTGTTCAAGCCTTTAAGGAAAAACCGGATTTACAGCTGGCGAAAAAATACGTCGCCTCTGGCAGTTACCGCTGGAACGCCGGAATGTTTTTCTGGCGTGTCTCCGCCTTTCTTGATTCGCTAAAAAAATATTTGCCCGAAACTTACGCTGCACTCGAAACTCTCGCCGCCACCATCGGCACCCGCAAATACGAAACGAAACTTCGCTCTATTTACCGGCGCCTCGAGAATATTGCCGTCGACTACGCCATCCTCGAACCCGCCACTCGCGAAAAAGGCCCGTCCCGCGTTTTCATGATTCCCGCCGACATCGGCTGGAGCGACATCGGCTCCTGGACCGCCGTCCACGAACAGTCCGCGAGCGCCACGCATCACAACGTCCTGGCTGGCGCGGGCCACATGCTCGAAGCCCAAGGCAATTTTATTTGGAGTCCAACAAAATTCGTCGCCGCTATCGGCGTACGCGATCTTGTAGTGGTGGAAACTCCAGACGCCCTGCTGATCTGCTCTCGCCATCGCTCTCAAGACGTCGGCAAAATCGTGAAATGGCTCGAGGAACGCGGCCGCAAGGACCTCCTCTAAACACGCCAATACGGCTCTTGGAGCCCTGCAACCTTCGCGTATACTTTTCGGCGTTATGACTCTGCAGCTCCAATCTGTCGCCAGCGATAGCCCGGTGCAAATTAAATTCGGCACCGACGGCTGGCGCGCCATCATTGCCGAAGATTTCACGTTCGCCAACGCGCGCCTCGTCGCGAATGCCATCGCCCGCTATGTGATTCGCTCCGAAGATCCGCGCAAAGGCGTGGTCATCGGCTACGACCATCGTTTCGCCTCCGATACCGTTGCCGCGGCAGTCGCCGATGTGATCACCGCCAGCGGCACGCCCGTATGGCTGACAGACAAACCGTGCCCGACTCCCGCCATCTCGCTACTCGTTCGCCAACGATACGCTGCCGGCGGAATCGTCATCACCGCGAGCCACAATCCTTATCGTTGGAATGGAATAAAATATAAAGCGAGCTACGGCAGCAGCGCGCTTCCCTCCATCGTCGCTCAGATCGAACAGGAATTAGATGTCGCGACGCATCGCGCCACGCCGCCGCTTCCGCCGCGCAAAGATTTACTGCACACCCTCGACCCGCGCGCTCCATACCTCGATGCGCTCGAAAAGCTCGTCGATTGGGATCGCTTGCGAAAAGCACATTTCCGTTTCGTCTCTGACCCCATGCATGGTTCCTCCGCAGGCCTCTTGCGAGAACTTTTCACCCGCAACAATATTCACTGCCACGAAATTCGCGGCACCCACGACCCCCGTTTTGGCGGCGCGAACCCCGAGCCCATTGAGCCGCACGTGCAGCCGCTGCGCGATGCTGTGCTGGCCGGCAAATACGACGCCGGATTTTGCGCCGACGGTGACGGCGATCGCATCGGAGCCATTGATCGCGACGGCTCCTTCCTCAATCCTCATCAACTTTTCGCTTTGCTCGTCTGGCACCTCGCCGGCACTCGCAATCTTCCCGGCGACATCGCCAAAACTTTCTCCGTAACCAAATTGATCGATAAAATCGCCGCCAAATTTGGCCGCGTCCTTCACGAAGTTCCCATCGGCTTCAAATATATTTGTGAGCTCATGCTGGAGCAAACTATTTTGGCTGGCGGTGAAGAAAGCGGCGGCTTCGGCACCAGTCTTTATCTTCCTGAACGTGACGCCACCGTTTCGGCCTTGTTTCTAGCGGAACTGATGGCCTGGCACGGTAAGACTCTCGGCCAGTTGCTGTCCGCGCTGCACTCCGAATTTGGCGAATACCACTACGGCCGTGTCGACCTCGACGTTCATCCCGAACAAAAACGAAAAGCTATCGCGCTCTTTTCCGATTCTTCCTTCACACATATTCTGGAATGGCCCGTCGCCCGCCGCGAAGACATGGATGGCATTAAAGCTTATCTGGGCGATATCGGCTGGGTCATGGTGCGCGCTTCAGGCACCGAAAATTTGCTGCGGGTGTATTCGGAAACCTCCCACCGCGAAACCACCAACCAGGTGCTCGCTGCCGTTATCAACATCATTCAGCAGCTATAAGGAGCCGCCATGGAAACCGTCAATCTGCAACAAAAATTTGCAAAATTTTCCGAACACTATAAGCCCCACATCATCGGCGAAGTAAACGATTGCTACGTTAAGGTTGTTAAACTAAAAGGCGAATTTATCTGGCATCATCATGATCACGAAGACGAGTTGTTCCTGGTCGTAAAAGGCACCTTGCGTATGCTGTTCCGAGATCACGAATCCATTATTCGCGAGGGCGAATTTGTCATCGTCCCTCGTAAAGTGGAACATAAGCCGGTCGCCGATGAAGAGGTTCACCTCGTGCTCATCGAACCAAAATCGACCCTCAACACGGGCAATGTTACTAATGAAAGGACTGTCGCGCGCCTCGATACCATCTGATCATCCGTATCCGCCGGGCCCGCATAAAACTTTATGGAACGACGCTTTCATACTCTGGATGTTTTCACTAACAAGCGCTTCGAGGGCAATCCCCTCGCGGTGGTCACCGACGGCGACGGCCTTTCGAACGACATGATGCAGGCCATCGCCTGCGAAATGAATCTTTCCGAAACCGTTTTTGTGCAAAAACCCACCGATGATCGGGCGCTGGCCCGCTTACGAATTTTTACCACCAAGGAGGAGTTAAAACTCGCTGGCCATCCGGTTGTCGGCACCTGGTTCCTGCTCGCTGAACTCGGCGTGGTTCCCGCGCAGGAAGGCGGCGTGCACATCATGCAGCAAACCGGAGCAGGCGTGCTCCCCGTGGAGATCCGCTTTAAAGATGGCCGCCCGCAGCGTGTCACCATGACGCAGATGCCTGCGGTTTTTCACTCCATCAAAATTAATAAAAAAGAGCTGGCCGCCGCGCTGGGTGTTTCTGTTTCCGATTTTCACTCTGAGTTGCAGCCGCAATATGTTTCCACCGGCGTCTCAAACTTGATGGTTCCCTTCCGCAATCGCGCCTCGCTGGGCCGCATCCACATGAACGTCCATGACCTGCGCAATTTCGAAGGTAAAAACGGCACCATGGCGTATTGCTTCGCTCTGAACGGCACAAACAAAGTCTCCGCGCGCGGCATGCTTCCTTGGGAAATTTATGAAGACCCCGCCACCGGCTCCGCGGCCGGTTCGCTGGCCGCCTATCTGGTACAAAACGGCAAGTTGGCGCTGGCTCAAACGCTGCACATACAACAGGGCGTGGAGATGGGCAGACCCAGCCAGATCGAAGTGGAAGTCTCGCCAACGGGGAAAAAGCTCGTGCCGCGCTGCAGCGGCGCCGCCGTAAAAGTTTTTGAAGGCACCATCCGCATCTAAATTTCGCCAACGCCAATCTCCGCGAACGAGTCGGCCTGCGTAGCGAAGAAAATCTCTTCGGCGGGGTTAATCTCTTTGGCGGGGTTAATCTCTTTGGCGGGGTTAATCTCTTTGGCGGGGTTAATCTCTTTGGCGGGGTTAGCGACTTGACCAGAAGCACTCATCCCATCGCTACCTACAAACGGTCATTCCGAGCGGAGCAAGCCGACGCTTTTTCTTTCTCCTTCGCTCCCGCGAAGGAGTCAGCTCGCGCAGTCAAGGAATCTCTCTTCGATCCCTCGCGCAAGCCAAGCCCCCCGAAACGCCAGTAAAAAATACCATTCACGGCAGAGAAATTAGTCCGCACCCGCTGCCTTCTCAACCAAAGCCTTGTTCACAGCATCCAGAATTCCATTCACAAACGCCCCGGCATCTTCCGAAGAAAACTTTTTCGCCAGGTCCACCGCTTCATTGAGGACCACCTTCGGCGGCGTTTCCGCGATTCGCAGTTCATAAATCGCCAGCCGCAACACCGCTCGGTCAATAATCGCCATGCGTTCCAGCCGCCAGTTCTGCGCATGCTGCACAATCAACGCATCCAACTCGTCGGCGTATTTGGCCGCGCCTTCAAACAATTTGTTCGCAAACGCTCGCGTATTGTCCGCTGCTTTCGCGGTGCGCCAGAATTTTGCTTCCAGTTTCGCGGGGTCCTGCCTGCTCATGTCCCACTGAAACAGCATCTGCATCGCAAACTCGCGGGATTTTGTTCGGAGGGACACTAAGCGCGCCGAAGCTTTCTCGTGGAAGGCGCCGTTTGCGACACTTTTCCGCTCAGCTTCTGCGAAAGTCGCGCCATCTCAATCGCCGCAAGCCCTGAATCGAAGCCCTTATTTCCGTGGTCGCCGCCCGCGCGCGCCATTGCCTGCTCCTGCGTTTCGCAAGTCAGCACACAAAAAATAATTGGCACTCCGGTATCCATTTGTGCCAATTGCAGTCCTCGCGCCGTTTCAGAGCACACATAGTCGTAGTGCGAAGTTTCACCGCGTATTACGCAGCCAATCGCAATCAACGCGTCATACTCCCCTTTGCTCGCCAGTTTCTTGCTCGCCAGCGGCAATTCGAAAGCTCCCGGCACCTCTACAATTTTGATATCCGCTTTTGTCACCCCTGACTTTTCCAGCGATTCCAGTGAACCGCTCAGCAACCGCTCGGTAATAACGTTGTTGAAGCGACTAACCACGATTGCAAAGCGCAAGCCCCTTCCATCCAGCTCAGGTTGTGTGATTTCGGATCGTAGATTTTTGGCCATTCGAATATTCAAATGTTGTCGTTACTTCCCTTTGAATTGCCCGGGCCGCTTTTCCAAAAACGCTTTCGTTCCCTCGCGCATATCTTCCGTGGTGCATACCAAACCAAAAAGTGTGGCCTCCAGAAACAGCCCTTCTTCCTGTCCCATTTCCATCCCGCGCTCGATCGCTTCCATCGTGTACTTCACCGCCAGCGGCGCGTTGGCAATGATTTTTTTCGCCAGCGCTTCCGCGGCGGGCATCAGTTCTGCCGGCTCGTACACATGATTGACCAGCCTGATGCGCTGTGCCTCGTCAGCGCTGATCATTTCTCCAGTCAGGCACAATTCGTGCGCCACACCCTTGCCACACAACCGCGCCAGCCGCTGCGACCCGCCGTAACCCGGAATGATCCCCAGCTTCACTTCCGGCTGGCCGAGCTTCGCGGTTTTGCTCGCAATTCTAATCGTGCAGGCCAGCGCCAACTCGCACCCACCCCCCAAAGCAAAACCATTAATGACACAAATGGAAGGCTTTCCCATGGTTTCCAGCAAATGAAAAACACTTTGCCCAAAAAGTGAAAATTCCCTGCCGCTCACCGGCGTCTGCTGCGACAGTTCCCCAATATCAGCCCCGGCAACAAACGCTTTCTCGCCTGCACCGGTCAGGATGATCACCCGCACGCTGTCATCCCCACGCGCATCCAGCAACGCCTGCTGCAGTTCTTCCACCGTTTTGCGATTCAGCGCGTTCAAAACTTTGGGACGATTCAGCGTGATATACACGATGCCATCCCTTTTTTCGTACAGCAAATTTTCGTAAGCCATTTCGCCTCGAGAAGTTATCCTTAAAAAAAATTTAATACCTCTAACCGATTCGCGAAGCCATGACAACTCCGTGCTAACGGAGGGTGCCCCACCCTAAGGGGTCTATAGGGTGGGGTCCGTAGCGTGGAACCATTCAGACCCCAGTTTGGAGCGCAACTCTTTTGTCGTTCCCGTAACAACACTAAAACTTCGCCACCCGAGGTCCGTAGCGTGGAACCATTCAGACCCTAGTTTGGAGCGCAACTCTTTCGTCGTTCCTGTAACAATACTAAAACTTCATCGCCCGAGGCTTCTGCGGATCACTGTAGTCGTAAAATCCCCGTCCTGATTTTCTCCCATTCCACCCCGCCAACACCATGCGCTTCAAGAGCGGCGGCGAGGCAAATCGCCTTTCGCGAAATTCATCGAACATGATATTCGCAATAAAGTACGTGGTATCCAACCCCACAAAATCCAATAGCGTCAGCGGCCCCATCGGGTGCCCGCAACCCAACTTCATCGAATTATCAATGTCCTCAATTGATCCCACGCCTTCTTCCAGTGCGCGAATCGCATCAAGCAGGTACGGCACTAGCAGCCGGTTCACGATAAATCCGGTGCTGTCGTGCGCGCGCACTGACGTCTTTCCCAATTTTGCTCCAAACGCCACCATCTCTTCATACACCGCCGGATCCGTCGCAATGGTGCGCACCACTTCGACCAATTTCATCACCGGCACAGGATTAAAAAAGTGCAGCCCCACAAATCGCTCCGGCCGTTTTGTAGCCGTGGCAATTTCCGTTATCGTCAACGACGAAGTATTGCTGGCAAAAATCGTCGCAGTCGGACAAAGCCCGTCGAGCGCGCTGAACAGTTCGCGCTTGGCGGGAAGTTGCTCAATGATGGCCTCGATCACCACATCACAATCTTTCAGATCCTCAAGCGCCGTGGTCCCCTTCAATCGCCCGCGGATTTCCGCTTTCTTCCTTTCATCAAGCGCGCCCTTTTCCACCAATCGTGCGAGATTCTTGTCGATATTCTTTAGTCCCTTCTCGACAATTTCCCCGCTCACTTCACGCACCACCGTGTGGAAACCCGCCGCCGCTGCCACTTGCGCAATCCCCGAGCCCATCAACCCGCAGCCCACAACACCAACTTTTTGAATCGTCATCCGTTCCTCTTAAGAATTTCTTTTCGTGGATTTTTCGAAACGAGCTCGCCAAGTGCCCCGTAAAGTAGCCGCCAAATGGCAGTTAGTTATACAACGCTTCAACGATCATCGCGATGCCTTGTCCCCCGCCAATGCACGCCGTGGTCAATCCGTAACGCAAATTGTTGCGCCGCAATTCATTCAGAATCGTAATCACCAGGCGCGTTCCAGTAGCTCCCAGCGGATGTCCAAGCGCAATCGCGCCGCCGTTCACATTAGTTTTATCCCGATTTAATCCCAGCACCTTTTCCACCGCCAGGTATTGCGCTGCGAACGCTTCGTTCACTTCCACGCGATCCATTTGCTCCAAACTTAACCCCGCAAGCTTCAGCGCCTTCTGCGAAGACGGCACCGGCCCGATCCCCATAATGCTGGGGTCCACTCCTGCAACCGCCCACGCCACGATGCGCCCCACCGGGTTCAGCCCGCGTTCTTTTGCAGTTTGTTCTCGAGTAACCACCACCGCCGCCGCGCCGTCAACGATCCCGCTGGCATTACCCGCCGTAACAATCCCATCTTTCTTGAACGAAGGCGGCAACTTCGCCAGTGTCTCCAGCGTAGTCTCCGGCCTGCGATGATCATCTTCGCTGACGGTAATTGATTTTTTCCCGTGCTTCACTTCCACCGGCACCAATTCATCGCGCACCCGGCACGCTTTGTACGCTGCATCCGCCGCTTGCTGGCTTCGCAACGCGTACGCATCCGCATCCGCGCGTGTAATGCCATGCTGCTCCGCAAGTTTTTCCGCCGTCAGCGCCATCGGCAATCCGCAATACGAATCTGTCAGTCCCGCCATCAGCGTGTCTTCCAGCGCGCCGCCCCCAAGTTTCAATCCATTGCGCGCCCCGCGAATCACAAAAGGCGCCTGCGTCATATTCTCCATGCCGCCGGCCAACACCATGGTCGCTTCGCCCAGCAACAATCGCTGCGACGCTTGCGCAATCGACTCCATGCCCGATCCGCACAACCGATTCACCGTCACTGCCGGCGCTTCGATTTTCAAACCCGCCTTTAACCCCACGTGCCGCGCGCCATACAAAGCGTCCGCGCTCGTCTGCATCACATTTCCAAAAATAGCGTGATCGAAATCCGCAGGATCGGCTCCCGACCTGCGAATCGCCTCCTTCGACGCATGTGCCGCCAGATCGATGGCCGACACATCCGAGAAAGATCCCGTGTAGCGCGACATTGGCGTCCGCGCGCCTGCAACAATCACAACATCTGTGGGAAACATAAAATTCCTCTCTGAATTTATGAATTGCTCTCTAAACTACCGGGCTCTCCAGCGCGATCACACTTCCGCCGCCCCGTTTGCGAGCTTCTTCTACCGAAGATTCCGCGCGATTGATTAAATCCGTAACAATATCCTCGCTGTCATACTCCGGCTTCGCTGCGGCTTCCACGATTCCCGCGCTCAATGTGATCTGTGTGGCATTCCACGGCGGCCGCAAGTCAGACGCAGCCCGTAACAATTTGTCCGCCAGATGTTGCGCCCCCTCCAGTGTCGTGTCGGGCAAAATAAACGCCAGCGACCACGATGTATATTTCACCGCGACGTCATTCTGCCGCAGCATGGCTTGCAGCGAACGCGCCAGTTGCTCCAAGTATCGCTCCATCGGCGATTCCCCCTGCTGGCGCAAAATATCCGAACCGCGATCAATTTGCAGAATCGCCAGCGCCAGTGGCGTGCCTTGTACCCGCGCTCGATCCGCTTCCGTCAACAAACAACTCTGATACGAGGTCCGGCCCAATAGTCCGGTCCGTTCGTCGGAAACACCCATGCGGCGCACCAGCGACCGCAACCGCGTGTGGCTCACGCTCATCAACATCTGGTCGCCGATGGCTTGCAAAAAATATGCTTCGTTGGGCCGCCATTTGTGCCGCCGCGCATGACCAACGATCAACATTCCCGCGGGCACCTGAGTTTCTTTGTCAGTGATAATCACGCCCAGCGCGCTCTCCAGGCCTAACTCCGCCAGTATCGATCCATCCGAGGACTCCACCATCAATCCGCCAAGCTCGTCCGGCTCGGCTTTTTCCATCAGCGCCAATAAGAGCACAGCCTGCGCGGTCGTCGCCGGTTTCACTTCTGTCGCGCAAAATTCTGCCGTCAACTCCGGTGGACGCCCTGCGGGGCCGACCACCGCCAGCGAGCGTGTGGCGTTCAGGTATGTGCCAACTTCATTCACCGCGGTGTTCAACATCGCGCGCGGCGTTTGTTGCCGAAATATCTTTTGGTTTACCTCCGATATCTTAGACAGGTCTCGCAGTGTTTCCGCCGTGTATACCCCGGTCTTGCCCGTCCCGCCCGCGGCCTGCGATTCAGGTTGCGACGCAGGCGCCATTGTTATCGGTGGAGACGGCGCTGCCCCGGCGCCAGTTCCTGCGACCCCGGCAGCGGGCTGTTGCCGGTGCGCCCCTGGCGGCCACCAATTGGCCAGTTGGTATAAATTTGAAAGCCGCGCATTGCGTTTTTCTTCGCCCGGAAACATCACTCCGATTTTTTGCAGCCGGTCCAGCGCTTTGTTGTGCAGCGAATATTGCAAAAATATTTCCGTCTGCACAATCAAGTCTTCGAGTGTTTGCTTCTCCCGCCCTGCTTCAGTGGTCGTTTGCGAGGCGCTGACAATCTCTCCTGCATTCGAATGTTGCAGCGACGCGGAACCCGCGCTCAGGCTGGTGGATCTCGCCAGCCGCACAGCAATCCGCTTGAACAACGCATCGTCCACCCGGTTGCGCAACTTTTCCAGCCGCTGCTGGTTGCCCGGATCGTAAGGGTCAATATCCACAAGTTTTTCGAGCGTTTCCGCGGCCTTCGCTATATTTCCGGCGCCCACGTAAACCTCGAACAGCTTGGTCATTATTTCGAAATATTTCGATTCCCGGTTCAGCTCGTTATAGAGTGCCGCCCAGAATTCCAGCACCGCTTGCGACTGCGCATTCTTCTCGCCCGCCAGGTCCATTTGCATGGCGAACTCATTTTGCTTTTTCTCCGCAAACATCCGCCGCTTCAGCGTTAGCAGAACATCCACGGCGTTGCGCTCTTTCCCCGCAGCCGCATACGCGTCCGCCAGTTCGAACAGCGGCATCGTTCCCACATTTTTCTCGCGCAACAATCCTTCAAGTATTTCCCGTGCGCGATCCAATTGGCCGGCGCGCACCAGCGCTTTCCCAAACGCGTCCACAAACGTCGCGTCACTCTCTTTTCCCGCGAAAGGATCGAGAATCTTTACCGCTTCCGTGGCCATCCCCGCGCGTAACTTGGCTTCCGCATACAACAGCGCCACGCTGCGTTCTTGAGGCGCCAGCACATACGCGCGATACAAAAGCTTCAACGAATCCTCGTGTTCCCCATGCGCCGTGGCCAGTTGCCCGGCGCGCAAATAGGCTCGGGCCGCCAGCGCCCGCCGCCCTATACGTTCCGCCGCTTCCGCCAGCCGCAATTGCCGCGCGGGATTTTCCGGATCCAGCTGCGCGATGCGTTCCAGGCAAAACAGCGCATCTTCATCCCGCGAAACAGCGGTAAACATTTCCGCCGCCTTGCCGTACTGCTCGATAGCTTCCTCGGCGTGATTTTGTTTCTGCTGCAGAAACGCGTACCGCGCGATGCGTTCTGGTGGTTGCTCCACTCGACCGCTGCGCAGGAAACGGTTATAAATCGCCACCGCCTTATTCTCATCACGCGGATCGATCAGCATGTCGAACAGCAATCCGTAATAAACCGCCGCAAGATCAGGTTGGTCCGTTCGTGAATACAGGTCGCCCAGCGCTTGCGTAGCCTCCTGGTGCTGGGGAGCTCCCTCCAGCACCGCCAGATAAGCAGCAATAGCGTCCGCAACCCGATTTTTTTCGAGGAAGCGCTTTGCCCGGTCAAGATGCTTGTTTACGTCTCCGGCCATCAGAGAGGGTTGCCTTTGCGGTGTAATCGGTTATGCAGTTTGCTCGACAGCCTGCGTGCAGTGTTATTAGCCTCTTTAACTATATACCGCTGGCAGAGCGCGGCCAAATCCATGCCTCAAAGAGTCACTGCACGCCCATCGCGTTTCGTCGGCTCTCAAGCCGCCCTGCGCGGTTTAGTGGCGGCGTTTCAACACGTGATCTGGGCAACCATCTCAACCAAACTACCCAGACCGGTCATTCCGAGCGAAGTGGCGCGGTTTTTTCTTCCTCGTTCGCTCCTGCGAACGAGCCGCGCAACGCAGCCGAGCGACTGTCTACTTTGTCAAGCGTTTTGCCCGACCAGCCCGGCACTGAATACCGCGCGCGCTTCACGCGCTCGCGCATTCAGTCGCACCAACAGCTTGTGCGCCAAGGCCACCCGAGTCACTCGCTTAGGTTTCCCTTTGGCCGCCATCCGTTCCGCAAACGCTGCAAAGTCCGGATTGTATCGGCGCACCACTCCGGCCACCACATACAAAATCGCTCGCACATTGCGGCGACCTCCACGCACCGCTCGTTTTCCTTCGCGCTTCCCGCTGTCTTGCGCCAGCGGTGCCACTCCCGCTAACTTCGACACCGCTTTGTTCGACAACGTTTCCGATCTCCGGCAGATCCGCCAGCACTCGCGCCACGGTGCGTCCCGCCACTCCTTTGATGGAGCGCAGCGCCTCGTCCAGTTTTTGCCACAGCGGATCGCTCGCCAACAACGCCGCGATTTCTGCTTCCACTTCGCGCATCTGCTGCTTGGCAACTGTTAGCACCGCGTCGAAGGTCCTAAGCACCCGCGGCTCGCTCACCAACTGCCGCTGATTTTTCTGATCGGCCGCCAACCTCGACAGCTGCTGCAGCCGCCTGGACAGCGCCTTTAGACATTGTTGTTCCGCGCTGGCCGGCACGCTCGCTTCACACTTTTTTACAGCAGCAAACCGGGCGATCACTCTTCTCCAGCAGCCCTAAACACTTCGCAAACTCCCGTACCCCTCGCGGATTCAGCACCGCCACTCCCACCCCCTCGGCCCACCGCCTCTGCACTGCTTTTTTCTCGTATCCCCCGGTGGCTTCCATCGCCACCAGCTCCACCTGCTGCTGCTGGCAGAACTCCAGCAGTGCGCGGATCCCTTCCACAGTGTTGTGGAAGGAACCTGTCGCTCCCTTCGGAGCGACAAAGGCTTCCAACGAGATGGAAGAAACATCCACTCCACAAATAATTCGAGCCACGGTAACCTTCCTTGTGCGTGCGATGGAATCGTCTGGCGACTGTTCGGTCGTGCGTGACTGCAGCGGCGGTCCCTAAGCTCCACTTCGGTTGTGCACCGGAGGAATCACGGGCGCCGCCCGCCGCGCGAGGGGTGCGATCTAGATCGCACCTTCCATATCCAGCACGAGCCTTCCGCTCTTCGGTCAAACTCGATGGGCACAGCGCTAGATACGCAGGCTTTTTCGGTTTTTTTAAAGGATTAAAGGGTATTAATTGATCATACTTCGTATTAATGAGGCTAACTCATTTCACTTCGTTGACTTAGCGCACCACGCCACTTTACATAAACCGGCAATGGCGGACTCCAGTCACTGATTGGCCAGACGCCCTTCATCGCCCCGCCTCTGTGCCCGTTGGATTCGTTACCCCGATATAAGGCTTTCTCCTTGTAAGAAGCGTATATTAGCCAAAGACGACGGAAAACATAATCTACCTCTCGAGTTAGGGGATTGAGCCATGCCGATTGTTATTCGCGATTCGACTCTGGAAGCCAGGCTTCAACGGCAGCTCCAATCGACTGGTTCTCGCAGCGTTGAGGAAGTGTTGCTGCGCTTGCTCGAGACTCAAGAAGAGCAGGATCGTTGGCTCTTGGAAAATAGCGACAGCATTAACGCGAAAATCCGCAACGGCATCGAGCAGCTTGACCGTGGCGAGGGAATCCCTGAAGACCAACTTGACGCTTATCTAGCCAGGCTAAAATCCAAGACCAAATGAGCGCGCGGTATGTTCTTGCGCCCCTCGTCGCGACGTTGAATAAATTCTCAAGGATCGCTTGTAGTTCGCAGCATGCTTTGTTTTTTCCGAGGGTGGCCTATTCTTTGCGTTTTGCTTTTTGCAAAGGGTGAGGCACTCTTAGGGTGTCCCTGTACTCCCATTTTTTCGAATCTTGCGCATCCAAACGCCCCACGTGACCGGCCCAGCCTCCTCATCGCTGACCGGCCGTCCCGCCACCTTGAGTGCCAACTTAATCTGGCCGTGATGGTAGCCCTCGTGCCAGATCATGTGCTGGAGCAGCAGGATCGGGTGATCATAGTGACGGTCCATGTCCCGGCCTGCCTCCACCCTGCTCTTTACCGCGTCCCGCACCGCCTTGGCGCTATCGTTCAGCATCTGCGCGATGCGCTCAGGGTCACGCTCGCCGACCCACTCTTCCTCAGGCATCTTTCTGGCAAACTCCGGCGCGTCCTCCAACACGAACACAAGTCGCACATAGTGGATGTGTGTGAACAGCTCCGCGACGGACGGGCTGCCCTCCATCGCCCTGACCGCCAGCCCACCCTCCGGCACCGCGCGTAGCAAGTTGACCAGGATGGTATTGTTCCGGTCCCAGGAGTCCAGCATCGCCTCAAGCAAGCTTTGGTCTAATGCGTCAGACATAAACCCACCGATTCGAATTTGAAGTCCGGCCAATTCTTGGCCAAGCCGCCCAGCGCGATTCTATCCCAACGGTGAATGGTTCGAAGCACCGGTCAAACGCGTAGTCGGAAACTCACTACCCACCGGGTAGTAGTACAGTTTGAACCTCCGCGGCAGGATAGTGGTGCCCGCTCCGTGATCTCTGGAGGCAAGAATGAAAGCATCTATGTTTTATCGAATCGCTGCTGTTCTTCTGTTGCTTTTCGCGGTAGGACATACACTCGGCTTTCGCCAGTCTGATCCCCAATGGGGAGTTGATGCCCTTCTTGGCTCAATGCGGTCAATTCACTTTGACGTGCAGGGGTTTAACCGCACGTATTGGGATCTCTTCGTGGCGGCCGGGTTCTCTGTCGGCGTGTTTTATCTATTCGCGGCGATATTGGCATGGCAGCTAGGTGGCCTTCCGGCAGCGACTTTGGCGCTCATGCGCGGCACTGCGTGGGCACTCGCCCTTTGCTTTGCCGCCATCACGGTGGTGAGCTGGAGATACCTCTTTATCCTCCCTATCGTTTTTTCAATCGTGATTACATTATGTTTGACTGCGGCGGCCTGGCTTTCCGCGAAGCACGTTTCCATACCTGCATTGCGATAGTAAGTTCACAGGATTCGAACTGCACCGCTACCCAACTTTTTAATTACGCTCTGAGTACGTCCAAATAGGTGTACTATTGCGGCTAGATCGAGGGAGAAATGAATTTTAAGGCTGAAATCCAAACAGGCAACCATGCCTACGTTGTTTATAAAATCAAGAGGCTGGCCAAAATCCTGGCCGTCTGCGCGGGGATAGTGGTTGTGAGCGTCTCGCTAGGGTTGACTAGTGCTCTCGAACTGGCGTCATACGCGATAGCTCATCACAAAGACCCCGCTACGGCCGGAACGTTCTCTTTCGTGCTTACGTTTATTTTAATGATCGGCGGCATAGCCGGATTCATGATCGCTGTGTGGAGAGTTGAAGACAAAGCGCGGAGGGAACTAACCGCCAAGTAGCTACTTATTCCAGCTACCCACCATTGAGATACCTTGATTCGGCATGCGACCTTTGATTAGTCATGGTGGAAATAGAAAAGGTTCCCGTCCAGATCCTGTACGGTGAACTGTCGTAATCCCCAAGGCTTTTTTTCCAGAGGTTCCACGATGTTCGCACCTGACGAGGTCAGTTCCTGGTACGACGCATCGATGTCTTCAGCAAACACCCAGTGAACGGCAGGTTCGAACGGCGGCTTCCTCTTGCGAAAGAATATCGCCACATTACCATTTGACACCGCCCCAATCTCTTTGCCTGGGTAAAGCCATCCAATCTCAAAGCCGAGTGTGTCTCGGTAATGCTGTTGTGCGCGTTCCACATCAGCGACCGGCAACTCCGGCACTAGCTGGCCAATCGAGGTCATTTTCTCTTTTGGGCCCATAGGGCTCTCCTTTACCCTCCTTTATCCAACAAGACCGCCAACCCGTCAAATTAGCGCCCTACCAACCATCCGGATATCTTGACTTTTAGTTAATTAACTAGTAATATCGTCTATGAACGTTGCAGTTCACCCCCGACCCTCCGCCTTAGACGTTTTCCTCAGCTACCCCAATCAACAAGTATGTCGAATGTCATGGCAACAGTTTGCAAAGAGCCCACATCGCGCACATTCCAAAGCGTTTAACGAATTAGCCCATCCTCTCTGATATCAATACGATACGGCCTCTTTAGCAATCCTGCGCCCCTTTAATTTCGCTCAATCCAGTCTTTTCAATCACATCTAGCCTCTTTTTTGCAAAATGGGGGGTGGGGTAGCCGCGCTATCTTTCTTTTCTCTTTGGCAGTCGCAAGCCACTCGTCTCGGATTAGGATTACCTCCTCGACGCTACGATCCGCTATGGAACTTCGGACGGACCAGAAACATGGTACAAAGTTTGAGATGGCTCAAACGACGCAGACACAACCTGAAGTCGAGACAGAGCGCGTTGCTAACAAACCGCAAGCCGCAGCGCGGGCTGTGATTTCCAGTTGGCGTCAATATGTGAACGCGTTCCTAGCGGCGGAAATTTCGGCGCTCACGCGATACTACGACCGCGTAATCCAATGGCTGCCCCGCGAAGACGATAAAGGTGCCCTCCTCGCCGCAGTCGCCGTGCCGCGCAAAGAAATGATTGGCAAAGACGAGCCGTTCCCCGACTTGACCCATGAGCGCGACAAGCGAACCGCAATTCTCATCAACGGCACGTTCAACTACGACTTCGACATTCAAGCGCTGCTAATCCATCTGAAAACCAAGCTCGCGCGGACCTCACGGCTTGTCGTGGTGCTCTACAACCCGTACCTGCGCTGGGCCTACTACCTCGCAACTCGGCTGGGAATTCGCAAGGGCGAGCTGCCCAGCACCTTCGTAACCCGTGTGGATTTGCAGAACATCGCCAAAGTGGCTGGCTTCGAGATCGTGCGCTTGCGACTCGCGCTGTATTGCCCGTGGAAAATGTTGGGACTCGGGACCGCCATCAACCGTGTGATGCCGCTAGTGCCTTTGGCACGCTGGCTGAGCTTGACCTCCGTCGTCGTGTTGCGGCCGCTGGTGCCTTCGTCGAAACAGGGAATATCTTGCGTCATTCCGGCGCGCAACGAACGCGGAAACATTGAGAATGCGCTGAAGCGCTTTCCGGACCTCGGCCGTGAGGCGGAAATTATTTTTGTCGAGGGGCACTCGACCGACGGAACCTGGGAAGAAATTCTGCGCGTGGCCACACTCTATCGCGATCAATTTCGCATTCTGGCCGTGCAGCAACCCGGGAAAGGCAAAGCCGATGCAGTGCGGCTCGGCTTTTCGCACGCAAGAGAAGACCTGCTGGTAATTTTGGACGCGGATCTTACTATGCCGCCGGAAATGCTTTCGCGATTTGCCTTTGCATACGACCAGGGACACGGTGATTTCATCAATGGGTCCCGGCTGGTCTATCCGATGGAAGGCTCCGCGATGCGATTCTTGAACCGCATGGGAAATATTTTCTTTGCAAAAATGCTGAGCGCCGTCCTGGATGTGCGTCTCGGCGATTCGCTGTGCGGCACCAAGCTTCTTACCCGGCACGATTACGAGCGCATGGTGGCCTGGCGAAAAGACTTCGGCGAGTTCGACCCTTTCGGCGACTTCGAACTACTCTTTCCCGCGGCCGAGCTCGGCCTCGAAATCGTCGATGTTCCGATCCGGTATTTGGCGCGGACTTATGGTGAAACAAATATCCAACGCTTCCGCCACGGCCTGCAGCTCCTGAAGATGACCTGGGTAGGGCTCGTGCGCGTCAAGATGGGCGTCAGAAAAAAGCCTGACGCAACCTCAAGTCCTTAAGTCGCATCGCGCAATTACATTGATGCTCGCTCCGTCCGGAATTAGCGCCTCGAGTTCTTTCTCGTGAAGCGGTAGCGGAGCCCACGTACTTGCGTGCTGTATCGAGTACCCGGCATCGCGCAGCAGCGCGACAAGCGCAGCAAAACTGTTGTGCTCCTCCGCATGCACGTACGGTGAAAGTTCCATCACCAACGTGGGCCGAAATTTTGACAATGTTGTAAGGCCGCCTTGCAACACTTTCAATTCATGGCCATCTACATCCATCTTGATGACATCCACGCGGCTAATACCCTCGCGCTCGACGACGCGGTCGAGTGTGTCCACCGTTGCGTTTCGCGCCGTAACCAGGCGTCCCCGGTGCTTTGGATGCACCGGCTCGCCCTTCTCAAGTGGCCAACTGGCGAAGATTTCGTCAGGAGCGCCTTCGGCAGGTGCTGCTGCTAATAAAACTTGGCGTGGATAGGTACGCGCCTGCAGTTCCGGATTTAGCACCAGGTTACGCTTCAATTTGTCGAACGCAAAGTCGGTGGGCTCAAAGGCGAATACTCTTCCTGCGGACCCGACGCTGCGCGCCAGTCCCAAAGTGTGGGCCCCGATGTTCGCACCTAGGTCAAACACCACATCGCCGGGTTTCACCAGCTTCTCCATGGTGATCGCGGTCGAGCGCTCGAATGCACCCAACAAATAAATCGAGAAGTCGATCCCCTCGCTCAGATCCAACGACCACATCAGACCGCGCCGCCGAACTGTTACGCAGTTATTTTTACCGGCCATCGTGCGCCCCGTGGCGATGAATTTATACGCAAGAGAGGCCAGCGATACTTTTGTTTTGGTTGTCAGCATTGTTGTGGCCGTATTCTACGCGCCTCACCTTAAAGAACTTGTCCGCCGAACTTCCCTCAGCGGCAATCGTTAAAGCCGGCGCACGGATACGAGCGCGAACATCCCGAGTCTAGGCATTTGAGATTCCAGCATCCGTTCTAGTCCCGCCCATGCCGTGTGAGTAAAGCCCGGCATCAAACTCCGCATTCCTACTCCACCAGAAATCAGGTACCGAAACGGCAGAAAAGGGCAAATCCTCTCAATGGAAAATTCCGGGAAATCAGATTCAAACTTGCTGCGATCTCTTGCAAAAACAATCCAGGGAACCGCGATGTTGGCGCCGGAAAGCGGTCCTGTCGACGCGTACGTCCACTCCGCTGCTTCCGGCCGAAAAGGCTCATGATGAAAATATCTGTAGATGAATGAAGACCAATGTGTGATCCAGGGCTCGATCATCAGAATTTTCCCCCCAGGGCGCAGGCACCGCGAAGCTTGCGCGAGAAATCGACTCACATCCGGCATATGGTGCATCACGTTCGTCATTATGATTGCCCGCATCGATCGATCGGCGAACGGCATACGTTGTGCGTCAACGACGACTTGCACATCGGAACACTGGAAGACCTCAGAAGTGATCAACCCCGGAATGAATTGCGCGCAGTAACCGCCGCCCGAACCCAACTCCAGGACTTTCCCTTCTCCCGGCGGAAGCTCTCGAGCAAGCATCTCGTACCACTCATCATAAATCGCCTTTAGAAAAGGATTCGAGGCAATAATCTGTTTTCGCAGTTCGGTGGTGTTGGGATCATCTACTTGCAGAGCTGCCGTTAGCGGGTGCGCGAGCAGACGCCGCAGAAGCGAGGGTAGCAAAACGGCTATCCTGCCAGCCGGGACCACGCCTGCCAACAAATGCTTGTCATGGCCGTCCTCCAACCTTGCCGCGAAGCGCCTCCAGCCGGTTCCGTGCCTCCGTCATTTCGGGAGCCAATTGCAGCGCTGCCATGTAGGCATTCTCAGCTCGAGGGTAGTCACCCTTACGTTCCAGCGCTTGCCCCAGCCAAAAGCAGGCCATCGGTGAGGGCGAAATTTCAGTGGCTCGCGCGAAATCTGTAACGGCGGCTGGGTAATTCCAGGATTCCAGCTCAATCATCCCTCGCCCAATGTAGCTATTCTGCTCGTCGGGATTGAGCGCAATCGCGGCGCTCAGTTCCGGCAGGGCCGCGGTGTAATTCTTCGACATCAGGTACAGGATCCCAAGATTGTTGTGCGCTTGCGCCGCTTCCATCGGGTCCGACGAAAGGGCAATGACTTGCCGATACTCACGGACGGCCTGCTCTGTGCGGTTTTGCCGCTGCCACAGGACGCCGAGATTGTAATGGGCGGACCCGAGTTCGGGAATCAAACGGGCAGCAGTTTCGAAATGTGTCTGCGCGAGTTCCGGTTGCCCTTTTTCGATGAGAGCCACGCCCATATTGTTTTCAGCCATCCCATTGTTGTCCGTTGACTGGAGCGTGTAGGAAAACAGCGAAAGGCTATCGTGCCAATAGCCAATCTGTTTTCGGGTTAGATACACGTAAGGGGATACCAGCAGCACAAAACAAAGCGCCGCGATTCCTCGCTGCATGCGTACGCTTGACGCCCAATCTGCCACCAGCCACACAATGGCAACCAATAAACCCAGCATTGGAATGTACATGAAGCGGCCGGCCATCCCCTGCCGTCCCGATTGCACGATCCCGATCATCGGCACCATCGTTCCCAAAAACCACAGCCAGCCAAACACCAAATATTTTTTTTCTCGAAAGCGCCAGACCAGTGCGCTAATCCCGGCAAGCAGCACTGCCGCAGTGATTACTTTCCAGTAGGCCAATGAGTTTTCAGGGTGAGGATAAAAGACCGCCAATCGCGAAGGCCAGATCGCCTTGCCGATGTACACCCCATACGAATAGATGGCGTTTTTCAGCCGCCAGCTTAACGGCATCGCCGCCGCCAGCGCGCCTTCCTTTCGATGCATGCCGAGAGTTATCAAGCTGGCCGCCGCGGATAGCAGCAGAAGAGGAACCTTTTCAATTGCCAGATGAAGGAAGCGGGATAGAAACCCGCGTTTCTCGCCGGAATCCTCTACGTAGGAGAACCTTCCCAGTGGCCAGTAATCCAGCAGCAGCAGCCCAAATGGCAGCGTGACGACCATCAGCTTGGACATCAGCGCCAACGCAAAAAACGCAAACACAACCAGGTATCGTCCCACACCCGGCTTGCGTACATACCAGCCGTACGCCCACACCGTTAACAACAAAAAGAACATGCAAAGTACAGTTTTAAGCTCCGCGACCCACGCCACCGATTCCACAGTGAGCGGATGAAGTGCGAAAAGAGCGGCTACCGCGGCGCTCCGCAGCGCATGGCCAGTGGCCCTCGCCAGAAGTAAAAAAAGAATTACGATGTCCACCGTCTGCAACAATACATTTGTGAAGTGATGCCCCGCGGCCTTAGCCCCATAGAGCTGCACATCCAGCATGTGCGCCATCCACGTTAGTGGATGCCAGTTGGCGGCGGGATTATCGGTGCCGAAGGCCCACCGCAGGTTCGCCCAGGTAACTCCCTGCAAAACATGCGCGTTCCGTGTCACATAATCTGGATCGTCGAAATTTACAAAACCATTCTGCATTGCTGGGGCATAGAGAAGCATGGTCCCTACGCCCAGCAGGATCGCGAGCAAAAGCATGAGGCGCTTGTCGGCCCGCTGAGCCGGGCCTGGCGAAGTGCTTTCTAAATCATCAGGAGTGTTCATCGCTCGTGGAAAGTTCACCGAAGTATCAAGTGTGGACGCCAAAAATTATCTTCGCTGTGCGCGCTTATTGCCGCAAGTGTAGTGACGGAAGGCGTAACCTAGGTGATAATGCCTGCCCGCCTCTGCCGGGCCTGCCTGCCGCAGGCAGGAGCGCAGTCGAGGAATGTCTCTGCGCCTTTTGGCGTTTACCCCCGTCACCTTGTGGGTTGAGGCTTCAGTCTGCCCACTTTTGTTTCCCGCTTCGGCATTCCTGTGTATTAAGCTCGTCTGCTGAGACGGGGGTTAACGGATTTCATTTGTTTTCCAGAATTTAAGTACTTCATATGCTTGTAACTGAAGGTGTGTCGGGACTTCTTATCTTCTGCCGCCCAGATAATCGTCTCGGTGGCGTGCGTGAAGTATCGGCAAGAGCGATTCGGAGGAGCATTCGGTTTGACCCAGGATATGTCGTTCAAGAGTTTAAAATTCAGTTGCTGCATGGCAAAACCGACAGAGTGGATGACGTGGGAGGTGCCACTGACCCAGATAGAGCCGTTTGGTTTTAGCACACGCTGGCAGGCAGCTAACCAAGCCCGATTAAATTCATGATTCGCGTCAGCGCCTTTTGATTTGTCCCAATCGCCCCTATTCACGCTGACCATGCGACCGGCGTGACAAGTAATGCCTCCGTTCGAAAGAAAATAGGGCGGACTCTGCAAAAACCAAAACGACGGAATCCTCTGGTATCGCGGCGAGAATCTTGAGGCAATCTCCTTGATAGATACGAATGCCATGTTGTAAGTCTTCGAAGGCGGCAGGTGGGAGATCAGATTTGGAAATACTAGAAACTGAGACACCTGCAGTAATCTTTGTCATACGTGGCGATGATCGGGATCGTTGATCAGTAGACGTGCCAAGTCAAGCAGACAAGGCACTCTTGGACGAACTCGGGGACAAACTCCGGGGACAAACTCGGAAGTCAAACTGTGCCGGCGCCAACTGTTAAGATACCTTGACCTTTAATTAATTAAGCAGTAACATGGGTGATGAACCCCGCAGTTCACCCCCGATCCTCGGCCTTCACCGCTTCCCCTGCCCGAGCTGGCAAACAGAGGCGTCTAATATTATGTCAACTGCCATCTTCTTTATTTTCAATAACATTTGAACTCTTTGCAAAGAGTTCAGATCTTGCACATTGCAAAGCACTTAACGAATCTATGATCCCCTTTGCAATCAGCACATTACGTGCTCTTGTGCAATTTCCTGCCTCTCTATTTTTACTAAGCCTTGCACCGCGCTTATTGTCTTGAGCCGGTACTCAACAGTCCGAACACGCTTCGAATAGCCCAGCCGCGCCCGTCGACTTTTGCCGGGCTGGTTCCGGCGGAGTATCATTCCCTCGATTGCGGACCGGGAATTGGAGCGAGCCTGGTGCGGTGAAAAGGAGAATCGGGAATGTCTTTGGTCAGCTTTGTGGATACGCCGAAATTTGAGGAATACAAGAAACGCTTTGCGGAGCACTACAAACTGACCCGGCGCCCCGACGGGGTAATTTTGGCGGAGGCCCATACCCAGGGCGGCTCAATACAATTGAGCGTGGAAAATCACCGTTCCGTGGGGCAGCTCTTCAAGACCATTGGCGCCGATCCCGAAAATGAAGTCATGATTTTCAGCGGCACTGGCGAAGACTTCATGATGCAGGCCGATCCCGAAGGATTTAAGTTGGAGCAGGAAGATCTGCAGCACTGGGCCTATGAGTATGCCTACAAAGATGGACGCATCAATGTCAGCTCGCTGGTGAACGACCTGGAAATTCCCACCATTGGCGTGTTGAACGGCCCGGGCTTCCACACCGAAATTTGTTTGATGTGCGACATCACCATCTGCAGTGAGGACGCCATCATCTTCGATTTGCACTATGACATCGGCTCGGTGCCGGGAGATGGCATTCACAGTTGCTTCCTGGAATTGCTGGGACTGAAGCGCGGCGCCTACGCATTGCTTACTGGCCAGGCCATTGACGCGAAAACGGCGCTGGAATATGGCTTGGTGAACGAAGTGGTGCCGCGCGACAAGCTACTGGACCGCGCCTGGCAACTGGCCGACCACATCATGACCCAGCCGCGCATCACCCGTCGTATCACTACGCAAATCGTCAGGCGGCCATGGAAGAAACGCATTACCGATGATCTCGACGGCGGATTTGGGATGCAGATGTTCGCGCACCTGGCCAAGAAAAAATCCATCCATAGCAGGAAGCACATCGATGAATCGGTGGCCTACGTGAAGCAAGGCAAAAGGAATAATTTTGAGTGAGTGTGTGGGTTGGCGTGCAAAGTGAAGGCGGGAATGTTGATGCTGGGCTTTGACGGAAATTGGATTCGCGGGTGCCAAGCCAATGACTAAATATGTCGCGCTGCTTCGCGCCGTAAATGTCGGCGGCACTGGCAAGCTTCCGATGACGGAACTGAAATCCATGTGTGACTCGTCGGGATTTGTGAATGCGCGCACCTACATTGCCAGCGGCAATGTAGTGTTTGAAAGCAAGCTCACGGAATCCGCAGTGAAAGCCAAGCTGGAAAAATGCCTGGCCTCCTACGCGGGCAAGCCCGTTGAAGTCTTAGTGCGCACCGGCCCGGAAATGGCCGCGATCCTCGCCAAGAACCCTTTCAAATCGCGCGCGCCAAACGCCACCGTGGCGATCTTTCTTGAAGAACGGCCGCCCAAAGACGCGCTGAAAACCATCACTGGCCAGGCCGAGGAAGAAGTAGCGCTCGGCACCCGAGAAATTTACGTGCACTACGGAGCCGGAATGGGCCGCTCAAAATTAAAAATTCCAGCCGCCAAGAAGGGCACCGCACGCAACATGAACACCGTCGAAAAGCTGGCGGACTGGACAAGAAGATAGGGGTTTGCTCTTATCGTATTCATCAAGTGCCGCGATAGAGTAGAATATCTGTTAATGAGCTGCCCCCTGCGGTAACAGGGAGGTCAAAATGGTGGTCGCAACACTTAATCCCAGTCACGGCCATGTACTCGCAAAACGATAAAGCAATACTGATGCGGTGGCAGGTCGCCAAAGTGCGCTCGGACTGGCGCGTGCTGGCGAAGCCCGGGCTGCGCGATGATGTTCCGCCGGAAGACAAAGCCATTCAGAAGGAATATTACGCGGCGCGCGATGCGCTAAAACATTTTGAAGACAAAGAACTGGTCGCGCTCGCGGAGCAAGCGCATCCGCAAGTCCCCGACGTAAATCTGAACACCACTGAGGGCTACCGCCGCTGGTGCCAGGTGCAGCAAAACATCATGGAAGCGGAATTAAAACTTCTCGCGATCAGCCGCGAAATAGAAGACGCCTTCCCGCATCTAAAAATGCGCGCGTAGTAATTTTTTCCTGCAAATGCTTGGTGCGTGCTTTTCAGGCCGCGAGAGGTTATTCATTTAGAATGCAAAGCGGACCAGCCACTCATCGCGTTTTCAATGGCGGCAAATAATTCAGCGGTGCGGATTGGCTTGGATACGTAGCCATCCATGCCTGCGGCAAGACAGCGTTCGCGATCTCCCTTCAATGCATGAGCGGTCATGGCAATGATGGGAATGTGCGCGCCAGTGGAAATTTCTTTTTTGCGAATCGTCGCAGTAGCCTCGAGGCCATCCATTCCTGGCATCTGAATATCCATCAAGATGAGGTCGAAACTCTGTGTGGAGCAGGCGTTAAGGGCGGCTTGGCCGTTCTCCGTGACGGTTACTACATAGCCGCGCTTTTCGAGCACGCGAACGGCGATGGTTTGATTGATGGCGTTATCTTCGGCCAACAAAACTCGGAGATTTTTTATTTCTCGCGATACGGCGCTGAAATTGTTGGAATTTCCGGCCGTGATGGGGATTGCTACGTCCCGCAATTGCCCGGGCGGGAGTGGAGGGGACTGTGCCAAAGGCTTTTGGACTAACAAGTGAATGGTGAAATGAAACGTGCTGCCATGACCCAGTTGGCTATCCAACCAAATGCGGCCACCCATCAGTTCCACAAGGCGCACACAAATAGTGAGTCCCAGGCCGGTGCCACCGTATTTGCGAGCCATGGAGCCATCGGCTTGTGAAAAAGCCTCGAAGATCTTTGCTTGCTTCTCTTGGAGAATGCCAACTCCAGTGTCCTTCACTGAGATGTGCAAGCGGGTGGTGACGCGGTCACTGGACTGATCTTCGACGGTGATGAGAATTTTGCCGGCTTCGGTGAACTTGATGGAATTTCCGATGAGATTGATCAGCACCTGGCGTATGCGCCCAGGATCACCGAGCAAGGCCCTGGGAACGTTGGGCTGAATTTCGTAATTGAGTGCCAGGCCCTTCTGTTGGGCGCGAAAACTGAGCGGCTTCATGGTTTCAGACAATATTTCATGCAAATCGAAAGGGAGAGATTCGAGGTCCAGCTTACCGGCTTCAATTTTGGAGAAGTCCAAAACGTCGTTGATGATGGAGAGTAGCGATTCGGCGGACTGGCGGACGAGGCCGAGATGTTCACGCTGTTCGGCTGTGAGGTCGGTATCGAGAACCAGTTCGGTCATGCCCAGAATGCCGTTCATCGGGGTACGAATCTCGTGGCTCATGGTGGCGAGAAAGGTGCTCTTTGATTCGCTGGCGGCTTCGGCACTTTTCTTGGCGGCGCGCAACTCAGCTTCGGTTAACGTACGCTCCGTTACGTCAGTGGCCATGCCCAGAATACATTGCGCTGTTCCAAAGGCATCGCGCAGCACCGTCAAACTGAGCCTGACTAAAACCTCGCGGCCATCACGGCGAACGTAATGCTTGTCCATGTAGGCGATGTCCTTGCCAGCAGCGAGTATCCCCAGAAATATTTGTTTATCCGACTCACGGTCCACCGGGTAAGTGAGATCATCGAAGATTCCGACGGTTTGCATTTCTTCGGCGGTACAGCCAAGCATCTTTCGGTAGGCGGGATTGACGGCCATGAGTTTGCTGCCGTCGAGTTCGATAAGGGCGATACCGATGTCGGCGCCTTCGAAAACAGCGCGAAAACGCTGCTCGCTGACTGCCAGATCGAGAGCCTGGGTTGAGAATCGGCGCTCTACCGAGGTCGTGAGCAGGGTAAGTCCCAGGACCATTAAAGTGACGATGATAATTCCCACGGTGCCAGAAGTAATGTTTAAGGAATGGGAAAAATCCACGCTTGCGAGCGTGGAAGGCGTAAAACTTGCTGCCGCCACGCTGGTGTAGTGCATGACGGTGATCGATGAACCCATTATTAAGGCGCTGCCACCCTTCCGCCAACTCCAAGAAATGGCATCTGAGCGAAAGCGAAAGGTCAAAACCAGGGTCACCAGCGAAATTATGACTGCAAGAAAAATAGAGAGCAGTACAGTGATGAGTGAATAGTGGGTCACCGCTGGGAGCCGCATGGCCGACATGCCCACATAATGCATGCTCGCGACTGCTCCGCCCATGAATACGCTTCCGAGCAGGGTTCGTATAAGACCCATGGTGGGTTGACTCACCACAAAGAGTGCAATTACAGAGGCAAGAATGGCAGCCAAGAATGAAAGCGCTACGGTTGGCCAATCGTACTCGACGGGGACAGGTAGTTCAAAGGCCAACATGCCAAGGTAATGCACGGACCATATGCCGATTGCCATTGCCAGCGCGCCGCCGCTCATCCATAAGTAACGGGCCCGGCCACGAGCGGAAGTTACTCGCCCGGCGAGATCGAGAGCAGCGTATGAAGACAAAACTGCGATGATCAGCGAGAGCACAACGAGGCGGTGGTTGTAGGTGCCGACCATTACTGTTTCTAGGAAGATCAAACCGGTGTCCAGGGCGAGAAACGAACAATGCGGTTGTTTGTGAAGGTGTCATTCAGCACTAAGACGAAAACGGCTCTGACAGATGTGTGGGACATGCGCCAAGAGGCTTGCGAAGGCGCTGAAGTGTGGATAGAAATCACAGCTCTCCTGCACGGACAGTGACTGGAGGAGGTCAGTCGCCTTGAAGCGGACAAACTTCGGGAAGGAATTCCAGTTTGGCGCAGTATCGGGGAGAGTCAATAGACGCGTGTGAGTGAATGCTTAAAAAGGTACAAGGTTCTTATTTAGCTGTTATGAGCGTGCTGGTAGTTACTACGCACTGCCATGTACCATTCATCTTGATCCAGGTATCCACGAAGCGCTCGCGGTGCGTATAGGGTTTACCTTTTTCCGTACCTTTCACGCGAAATATGCCCACAACTACTGCGGCGTCCCCGTAGACCTGTACCGTGGATTGCTCGGTTACTGCCTGGGAGGGTTGATAGTCAGGTGACTTGATACTAGCCAGGAATTCGCCTCTGGAGGAGATGCTCCCATCGATGTCGACGGAGACCATAGTGTTGGCGAGAAGCATGTCCAAAGCTTTGGTGTTTTTTTCTTCGAGAGCGAGATTCCAGGCCTTTTCAAGCGCGAGCACGCGCCCGCCCTCTTCGCTCATGTCCTGCCGCTGCGCGGCCGGCAGAACGCCAGTGAACAGCAGGATCACGACAGCCGACATGATTTTTCTCATGATTCTCGTCTCCGGGTTACGTTTTGGCAGCATGACTGATCGATTTCGCCTGGAATAAGAATACTGCCGCGAAGCGATTACACTGTGGCAAGTTTCCTGCGCCGCACATTGAGTATTTAACTTCTTGCGCGTGGCAGGGTGATTTAGAGCTAATGGAGAACGTACTTCGGTGGCGCGTGGTTTTTATTTTCGGGGTGGTTATGCGCAAGGTATATTGAGGCTTTGTCGGAAGGAAACTGATGACGATGGCTGTTCTTTCGTTGGGCTCACAGAGGAAAACGATGTCTTGTATTGGTTTGATGATGGCCGGCGGTATTTTTGGTACTGCGGGGTTTGGCCATGCGCAACAAACGAAAATTTCTAAGCCAGCCGCTAAGAGAGACACTGCTATCCGCAAGATGCAGCCTGCGGATGTTGCTGAGTTGCCAGCTGCGTTCGTTGAGAAGTTGAATTCCCGCGGGTGTGCCATTCCTCAATTTGGCGAGGTCGGACGCGTTGGTGCGACGACAGGCGGGCCTGCCCCGGCAAATGAGCCGACAAATGTTATCCACGGTGAGTTTGCGCGTCATGGGCAAGAAGATTGGGCGGTGTTGTGTTCCAAGGGAGGAAGTTCCACGATTGTGATTTTTTGGGGGAAGACCACGGCGTGTCCGGCTTCGCTGGCGAGGCTGGAGGATGCGCATTACCTGAAGCGCGGGGCTGATAAGAAGATGCGGTACTCGCGATCGATTCGAGCGTTAGGGAAGAGCGAGTTGGGCGAGCGCGCGGGCATCGCGGGACTGAAGGACTTTTCGCATCAGGGGATTGATGATCGATTTGTGGGGAAGTCGTCGGCGTTTTTTTATTGCAGCGGAGGAAAATGGAAAATTTTCCCGGGCAAGGACTCGAGTAGCGAATGACGACGCAACTGCAATTTAATTTGATGCCGGAGCGGCGGGTGTGGTCGGTTACGGAACTGACGGTGCGCATTCGCGACCTGCTGGCCAGGAATTTCACGGACATTCTGGTGGAAGGCGAAATTTCCAATTGCCGCGAGGCGACCTCGGGGCACATCTATTGCACTTTGAAGGATGAACGCACGCAGATTCGTTGCGTTTGTTTCAGAAAGCAATTGCAAGCGATGAAATTCCGGCCTGAGGATGGTTTGCGCGTGACGGTGCGCGGCTCGATCACGGTGTATGAAGCGCGCGGCGATTATCAGATTTTTGTAGAGAGCTTCGAGCCAGTCGGTTTGGGTGCGCTGCAATTGGCGTTTGAACAGTTGAAAAAGCGGCTGGAGGCCGAAGGGTTGTTTTCGCAGGAACGGAAAAAACCGTTGCCGGTGCTGCCCCGCTGTATTGGATTAATCACTTCGCCGCGCGGAGCGGCGGTGCGCGATGTGGTGCGCATTTTGCGGCGGCGATTTCCTAATGTACAGCTCACGTTGTATCCGGTACGCGTGCAGGGGGAAGGAGCGGCGGGCGAGATTGTGCGCGCGCTGCAATTTTTTAACCGGCAGCAAAGCGTCGATGTGGTGATTCTGGCGCGCGGCGGCGGGTCCATGGAAGATTTGTGGAGCTTCAACGAGGAAATTGTGGCGCGGGCTATCGCGGCGTCGAGCATCGCGATTATTTCCGGCGTGGGACATGAGACGGATTTTACCATTGCGGATTTTGTCGCGGATGTGCGGGCTTCGACACCTTCGGCGGCGGCGGAGTTAGTGGTGCAGACGCGGCGGGAATTCGACAAACACATTCTGGATTTGCGAGAGAGTTTGGTGAGTCTGGTGCGCTACCGGTTGAGCAATTCGTCACGGCGGGTGCACGAATTGGCGGCGCGACGCGGGTTTCGCCGGCCGGTGGATTTGTTGCGGCAGCAACGGCAGCGGTCGGATGAGATGACTTCGCGGCTGGCGCTGGGATTGCGGGCTCGGTTGGAACAGTCGCGCAGACACTTCAACGTGACACATCTGCGCATTGTGTCGTTTGATTTTCATAAGCAGATCGTCCGGCTAAGAAATCGTACGAACGATTACGCTGCGCGTATCGAGCTGGCGTTGCGTGCGCGAGTTGCGTTCGCGCGACGTCGGTACGGCGCAGATCATTTGCGGCTGGTATCGTTCGATTTTCGGCGCAAGGTGGCGGCATTTCGTTTGCTGCTGGAGCGACGTCAGACCGAACTGGGCAAGCACGCGGAGCGCTTATTACGTACAAAGCGCGAGCGATTGGAGCGCTTGCGATTGCAGTTGGAGGAGCGCAGCCCGCTGCGCGTGCTGGAGCGTGGTTATGCGATCGCTACAGATGCAGCCGGCAACGTCCTTCGTGCCAGCAATCAGGTCGTCATCGGTGACACGGTTAACGTAACATTGCACCGTGGTGGATTAATTACCGAAGTGAAAGGTACGAAAGAGTGAGCCGGAAGTTAAAACGAATATCGATTAGTCCTCTGCGCCTCATAAAGTGGTGCACGCAGTGGGAGCATGGAAAAGTGGTCCAAGATTCCTCTGCACCTGCGCGGCATTTACGTCTTACATAAGCGCGATCCTAAATCAGAGTGCTTCAACGTTGTCTACGTAGGGATGGCGGCGTCAGGCCTTGGAATATTCCGACGCATTAGGAAACACTGTAATTCGCCAGAAAAAGGTGCCAACTCAGACGGTCGACGCAACACTGGCCTGAAGTTTACTTGCAGGAGTCTCGAAGCCTAAGGTTTTTCTTGGCCGTTGATTCAAGCGCAGCGAGACCTGGTCGAGCTGCGCTTGAGAGATGGGAGACAG